>ERZ791612.1-NODE-1-length-666753-cov-10.397486_pt1 | contig 666753 bp, 571 predicted proteins | sample MGYA00509963_ERZ791612 | MGnify/ENA primary metagenome ERZ791612 (study PRJEB30046, sample SAMN00791906) | human gut metagenome | study: EMG produced TPA metagenomics assembly of the A metagenome-wide association study of gut microbiota in type 2... | reverse complement strand
AATCGAACCCACGTATCTAGCTTGGAAGGCTAGTGTTCTACCATTGAACTACACCCGCTTAATCTGAGCTTGGCGAAGAGAAGATATTAAGTCGGGGTGACAGGACTCGAACCTGCGACCTCCTGATCCCAAATCAGGCGCTCTAGCCAAACTGAGCCACACCCCGATAAGGCATTTATTTGTCTGCCTCGTCTCAACGCAAGTGTTATTATACATAAAGCAGGGGTGGTTGTCAACAACTTTTTTGAAAAAATTTAAAATGCCGAAAAATATAGGAAAATAGCGCCATTTCTTGGAATTTGTCGACGAGTGTGGTACACTAGGCAATGCAAAAAAGATTTATAAAGAGGAAAAAACAATGGATAATTTTATATTTAGCGTGAATGTGACGATTCCGATTTTCCTGATTATTCTGTTAGGATATATATTGAGAAGGATCGGTTTTCTGACGGACGAATTTGTACGGGTGGCGAATAAATATGTGTTTATTGTCGCACTTCCGGTTATGCTGTTCCGGGATATTGCAGGTTCCGATGTGAGAAAGGATATGAATGTAAAGTTCTTCCTGTTCTGTATGATTGTGACGATCATTATGTTCTTTCTTGTGTGGGGCATTGCAAAGCTTACCCTGAAGGACAAGACAATGGTGGGTGCGTTTGCACAGGCAGGTGCGCGTGGAAGTGCGGCAATCCTGGGTGTTGCATTTGTGGAGAATATCTGTGGGGAGATCGGCATGACACCGCTTATGATTGTGGCGGCAGTTCCGTTCTTCAATATACTATCAGTCATTATATTGGTATTTAATGCAAATACAGAGGCAAATAAAGATTATGGTAAAATCAGGAACGCTTGTATCAACATTGCGAAAAATCCAATTATTATAGGAATTGTTCTGGGACTGATCGCATCACTGGTACGGCTGCCAATCCCGACGATTCCGGCACGGACACTCAATTATGTTGCGCAGACTGCAACACCGATTGCATTGCTGGCGGTGGGTGCCGGGTTTGACACGAAACAGGCGATTGCCAGACTCAAGCCTGCCCTTGGTGCAACTTTTATCAAACTGATCGGATTGCCACTCGTTTTTTTACCATTTGCATATAAGTTCGGATTTGCACCGAGTGAGATGGTAGCGATTTTGATCATGCTGGCATCCCCGACGACAGTGAGCTGTTATGTCATGGCGAAGAATATGGACAACGATGATATCCTGACTTCCAATGTTATTGTGCTTACGACATTGCTGTCGTCTGTGACACTTACCTTGTGGATCTTTATTTTGCGTTCGATTGGATGCATCTAAAAACCACGTAAATATGCGGGCTTCAGAGCATTTGAAAAAATATGTTAAAAAATTCAAGAAAATGCTTGACAAATGGAAGCAAGATATGTAAAATAGCAAGAGTGTTGAGCAAACAACACAAAAACGAATGGGATCTTAGCTCAGCTGGGAGAGCATCTGCCTTACAAGCAGAGGGTCATAGGTTCGAGCCCTATAGGTCCCATTTTATGGCGGAATAGCTCAGTTGGCTAGAGCACACGGTTCATACCCGTGGTGTCGAGGGTTCAAATCCCCCTTCCGCTATTTTTTTATGCCTGAAATTCTATATAGAATAGAATGTGCAAATAGAATCTCATGTCAGAAATGGCATGAGTTTTTTTGTGTCTTTTTGTCGATGTGCGGTTGTCGAATCCGTTCGGATGCTGCTCTAAAATGTGTAAATAATGCAGGAAATGTGATTAATTGTGACAAAATATCGAAAAATGTTACAAAAATGTTTCAAATATTTCTAAAAAATTTCAAAAATGTATTGACAAGTTAACAAACATGATGTTAAATAGGGGAAGTTTGTTGCGAACAAACGGTTTTGGAAAAGGAGTGATTAGATGAGGTTAAACATCGAAAAGCTAATGATAGGATTTGTGATGATCTTAGCAGTATGTTTATACGCACCAACATTATTGGAAGATTACAAAGCCAATAGCACAACAAATGAGAAGGTAACAGAGGTACTTGCAGAAGCTCCGGCACCGGCAATGACAACAGAGTCTATGGTGCTTGCAGCAGTTACAACGCAGGAGCGCATCGGAGAAGCTGTTCAGGCAGCGAAAGTTACAGAGAGTATTGGGAATGATATGACAAAGGCTGTAACGACTGATGTAGCAAAACTCACACCGAAGTTTCAGACAAATATGAATGTGACAAATATGATAGAAGAAACATCGGTTGCAGACAGAAGCATGCTTCAGACGATGGTCGAAGCACGGACGAATCCGGTATATTCGGAGTTCATCGCACATGTAAAGTCATTACCAGTTGAGATCAAGCCGTCACTGATGGCGAGCGACGAGCGAGACAAGGTATTGGCAGTTCGCGACAATTATGATGAATTCCTGAAGACGGTAGAGACATATTATGCAGAGAAGGCAGTTTTAAAAACCGCACAAAATGCACAGACATATGTGACTACATATACAAATCAGACCGGAGACGGAAAGCTGACTGCATCCAAGGGTGTAAACTACGGACCAAGCGGAAAAGAAACGTATTACAACTTGAATATGAATGGTGTCGTAGCAACGATGCAGGGAATGGGAATTCCAGGGCAGTATTGGGTTCGCGAGGATGGCGTAAAAATGTACGGTGATTATGTTATGGTTGCCGCAGATCTGAACACACATCCAAGAGGATCGCTTGTAGAGAGCAGCCTTGGTACAGCGATAGTAGTAGATACAGGCGGATTTGCAGCGTCAAATCCAAATCAGTTAGATATTGCAACTGCATGGTAAAAGAAAAGGGAATGTTTTCATGAATTACATGGAAACATTCCCTTTTTTCTTTTAAATCAAATTGGCAAATCCGGATTCGCCGTTATGACTGGTTATTATCCTGATTATCGTATTTAGCCTTTAAATCATCCATCGGTGTGGAACCAAAGGTTTCAAGCGGTGTCTTTAATGTACGCTCTAAGTCCTCCTGCTCCTTGTTCTTCTGTGCAGTACGCTTCTTCCACCATGAGAAGAGGATACATACGACGATGACAACCGCTGCTGCGATGATCAGTACCTTGAATACGCCGGCAGAATGATTCGTTGCCTTGGCGATGGTACGAGTCTTTACGAACATTACATAGAACTGGATACCGGTTGCATCGTAGAATTCCTGTGCGCCGGTTACGACGTTGTTCTTTGTATCAATCCAGTTTAAATCATCCCGATAGCAGTGAGAGTCAAATGCCTTGTCGGATTTGATTTTTGAGATGCCATCCTGCTTCATGATTTCCAATGTGTCTTCCAGCATGCCCTTTAACTGGATACCGAGATCATCATTGTAGTTATTCTGATATGCGGAGATCATACTGTTAATGTATGTATCCATAAGTGCATTGGCTTTGACACCATATTTGAACTGACCATTGTCGTTTTCATCTACGACCAGGAGCAGTCCGTCCTCGCGACCGCTGAATATTGTATTATACTGATCTTCTGCGTATTCGGAAATACGGTTATCGCTGAGTGTGTCGCCTGTATATCCACCTTTAAACTGCATATAGAAAGAGAATACGATCAGGACGAGCATGAGCATGATTATAGTAACAAATGCACCGCCGCTACTGCCGTTTGAATATACGTAAGTTGTTCTGCCTCCATAATATCTTCTTCTCGGTGGTGGAGGTGGTGGCATGCCCGGACCTCCATGATAGTAATGTGGCCCCGGACCGTAATCGTCGTATGGTCTAGGTCCCGGACCGGGACCGTGAGGCCTTGGACCACCGCCAAAACCGCCTCCGCGTGAACCACTGCTGCGAAAGCTACCGCCACCGCCGCTGAAACTTGCACCATGATGACTGCCGCCACCGTGACCGCCGCTGCTAAAGCCGCCGCCACCGCCGCCGGATCTTCCCATAATAAACCCTCCTCATTATGTATAAATTTGTACAGTACATTTTTCTCTATGACTGTGATAGTGACATTTTACAATGAAATGACAGATTCGTAAATATAGAAAAACAAATTGTGGCAATTCTAACCATGAGAAAAGGAAACGTTTGCATATATGGGGCAAATATGATAGATTATAGTACGATACTTTAATTTTGCCTGATATAAAGGAGCGTAGGAACCATGAGAGTTGGCATGGGATATGATGTGCATAAATTAGTCGAGGGACGCCGCCTGATTTTGGGAGGCGTGGAGATCCCGTATGAGAAAGGTCTGCTTGGACATTCGGATGCGGATGTGCTGGTGCATGCGATTATGGATGCGCTGCTTGGAGCTGCAGCTTTGGGAGATATCGGAAAACATTTCCCAGATACCGATCCGGCTTACGAAGGCGCGGACAGTATGCGGCTTCTGGAGGAAGTGCGGAAGCTTCTGGATGCAAATAATTATGTGATTGGAAATGTAGATGCAACCGTGATTGCGCAGCGACCAAAGCTTGCGCCGTATATTGATGCAATGCGGGAGAACATTGCGGCACGGCTGCAGATTGATAAAAATCAGGTTAATGTCAAGGCGACAACAGAGGAAGGTCTTGGATTTACCGGGCAGGGACAGGGAATCAGTTCCCAGGCGATCTGCCTGCTTGAGACAATCGATAATTTTGATTATCGAAGCTCGCGTGTGGTAGATGATACTGTAGAAAATGCTGCCAATCCATGCATGGGATGCATGGGGTGTGCAAAAAGATAAAAACAATAGATAGATATAGGAGGATATTTTAGTTTCATGAGTGACGGAGACAGTTGCAGGCTCAAATATTTTGAAGGTGAACCGGAGGTGCTTGCTGAGGTTCGACAGATGTGGGATGAAATATTTGATGATCCGGAGGAATTTGCGGATTATTATTTTACAGAGATTTGTAAGCAAAATAAGATTTTACTTGCTTATAAGGGGGATGTGCTGGCAGGCATGATTCATCTGAATCCTTATGAGATGCAAGTAGAAGGGAAAAAGGAACTGTGCTATTACATAGTCGGAGTGGCTGTGAAACCGGAATATCGGGAGCAGGGCATCATGCACAAAATGATGCAGCGCGTGCTTGCAGATATGAAAAAGGACGGCAGAGCGTTTGCGTTTTTGATGCCGGAACGGGAAGAATACTATGAGAGCCTTGGCTTTGAGAAGGTATTTCATACGTTGGAACTGGATATTGATATTGCAGAGCTGGAGGACGAGAATGTCGTGCCGGATGATCTTTCCGGTGAGGAAGGATATTATACGAAGAATCTGAAAGATCTGCATGAGGAACGCGCAGATATACTGGAGCATCTGTCTGGAGAAGTAAATGAAGCTCTTGCAAAGAAATATCGGATTTACGCGCATCGTACGCCGCAATATCTGGAGCAGATGTGCATGGAACATCGCTGCCAGAATGGAGATGTGGTAGCCGTGTATGAGGATGGTATGCACATGGATGACGGGCAGGTGGAAGAACGTCTGGCAGGTATGTTTTCTTATGATATCTATGATGATACGATGTATGTGGAGCGTTTTGAAAGCTTTGATGATCATGTGCGATATGTGCTGGATGCAGCGGTAAGGCTGGCAGAACAGGCATTTTGCAGAAGACTGGTCGTGACGATGTCGGAGCGGCATTTCTGCGATGATATTGCAAATATGCTTGGCGTGTCTGTACGGATGAACGACGGATATGGGTTTATGGCGCTTTCACTGCAGGGGGATGATTCATTGATGTCGATACTGCATGAAGCAAGTTTTTTCGATGAAATTGTATAAAAACAGATAGAATTTTTAAGAAAAACTTTGATTATGAAAGTATATGTGATATAATTTATCAGATAATGACGCACGAGAAACGATGCGTAAATATAAAGTAAATTTTTAAGAGATAGGGGTAGACCATGTATAAGATTGTAAAAAAAGAAGTCTTAAATTCGGTTGTTGTCATGATGGAGATTGAAGCTCCTTATGTAGCTGCACGCTGTGAGGCAGGACAGTTTGTCATCGTCAGAGTGGATGAAGATGGCGAGCGTATTCCTCTTACAATTGCGGATTTTGACCGCGAACGCAATACAGTTGAGATTATTTTCCAGGTAGTTGGATATTCAACAACTCTGATGGCAAAGCTGAATGAGGGCGATTACCTTCAGGATTTTGTAGGTCCACTTGGACAGCCGGCACCACTCAACAAAGAGTGGAAACGTGTGATCGGTGTTGCAGGTGGTGTTGGAGCAGCTCCACTTTACCCACAGGCAAAGAAGCTTGCCGAGCAGGGTACAAAAGTGGATGTGATCATTGGTGGACGTACCGCAGAACTTGTACTTCTCAAGGAGAAGTTCGAGAAGTTCTGTGACAATGTATATATCATGACAGATGATGGTTCTCTTGGTGAGCAGGGCGTTGTTACAAAGAAGCTGCAGGAGCTGTTAGATGCCGGTGTGAAATATGACCATGCAATCGCAATCGGACCACTCATCATGATGAAGTTTGTAGTAGCACTTACAAAGAAGCCGGAATATAACCTTCCGACCGCAGTTTCTTTGAATCCGATCATGATCGACGGTACAGGTATGTGTGGTGGATGTCGTGTCACAGTTGGTGGCGAGACGAAGTTTGCCTGTGTAGATGGACCGGACTTCGATGGATTTGAAGTTGATTTCGATCAGTGTATGAAGCGTCAGACATTCTTCAAGGAAGAAGAACACGAGTGTATGATGAAGCTTCAGGCAGATCAGATGCAGAATTAGGAGGGAACGAAAGATGCCAAATATGAGTCCAACAAAGGTTCCTATGCCACAGCAGGATCCGAATGTACGAAATAAGAATTTTGAAGAGGTTGCAACCGGTTATACAGCCGAGATGGCAATGGAGGAAGCAACCAGATGTATTAACTGTAAGAACAGACCTTGTATGACCGGATGCCCGGTTAATGTACCGATTCCTGGATTTATCGAGCAGGTAGCTGCCGGTAACTTCGAGAAAGCATACGAGATCATTACAAGTGAGAATGCACTTCCGGCAATCTGTGGACGTGTCTGCCCACAGGAGAATCAGTGCGAGGGTAAGTGTATCCGTGGTATCAAGGGTGAGTCTGTATCCATCGGACGTCTGGAGCGTTTCGTGGCAGATTACCACATGGCACACGGAGAGAAGGCAGAGCTGAACATCGAGAAGAATGGCAAGCGTGTAGCAGTTGTCGGTTCCGGTCCTGCAGGTATTACATGTGCAGGTGAACTTGCAAAGAAGGGTTACGATGTAACGATTTTTGAAGCATTACATAAGGCTGGTGGCGTGTTGAGCTATGGTATTCCTGAGTTCCGTCTTCCTAAGTCTCTGGTTGCAAAGGAACTGGAGAATATTACAGATCTTGGTGTAGATCTTGAGACAAATGTTGTAATCGGACGTTCTCTGACCGTGGATGATCTGTTTGCACGCGGATTTGACGCAGTATTTCTTGGAACGGGTGCCGGACTTCCAAACTTCCTTCGCATTCCGGGCGAGAACCTGCTTGGCGTATATTCCGCAAATGAGTTCCTGACACGTGTCAATCTGATGAAGGGTTATAAGAAGGGCGAAGTTCCAACACCTGTCAAGGTCGGCAAGCGTGTTGCCGTTGTCGGTGCCGGTAACGTAGCGATGGATGCAGCAAGAACGGCTAAGAGACTTGGTGCAGAGGAAGTATATATTGTATATCGCCGTGGTGCAGAGGAAGTACCTGCCCGTAAGGAAGAAGTTGAGCATGCAAAGGAAGAGGGCGTGATTTTTAAGCTCCTGAACAACCCGGTTGAGATCCACGGAGAAGATGGCTGGGTAACTGGCATCGAGGTAGTTGCACAGGAACTTGGTGAGCCAGATGCTTCCGGACGTAGACGTCCGCAGCCGATCGAGGGATCGAATACGGTAATTCCGGTTGAGACAGTTGTCATCGCAATCGGTCAGTCACCGAATCCGTTGATCCGCCAGACAACCGAAGGACTGGAAACACAGAAGTGGGGCGGTATCATCGTCAACGAAGAAACTGGTGAGAGTACGCGCGAGCATGTGTATGCCGGTGGTGATGTTGTTACAGGTGCAGCAACCGTTATCCTTGCAATGGGTGCCGGTAAGAAGGCGGCAAAGGCAATTGATGAGTCATTAAAGGAAATGTAAGTATGGTAAATAACTTGGAAGGTTATGCGGAATACGCAGTACAAAAGAAATTAAAAGCAAAGGACCGGATGCCTGTTGTGGCATCCGCTGCTTTGATGGTTGTAGGACTTGCGATCTGGACGTTTATAGCAGGCTGGGTAGGTCCGTCGATTCTGATTATAGGTATTGCTCTTACGATTATTACAGCGACGCGGCAGGAATTGGAGTATGAGTATATATTTGTGAACGGGGATTGCGAGATCTCGAAGATCGTAAAACGCTCATCACGGAAAAAGGTTTATGAGTTTGAGGCAGGTAAGATTCAGAAGGTGCTGCCATATACTTCAATCCTGTTTGACAATGAACGTCAGGCACATCCGGATATGATCATCCGGGATTACACTTCCTGCTTTCCGGACAGGAAAGAGAAGTGGTACGCATTCATCAACAACAGCAAAAACCGCACGGAAGCGGTAATTGTGGAACTGAATGATAAATGCATAGAGCATGTGAAGCTGTTCTATAAGAATAAATATAGTGAATAACCAAAAATCCGGAACCTCGATTTGCATCGAAGCTCCGGATTTCTTTTTGTGTATATTATATATACGTATACGAAATATGTACAATTATGGCTCAAGTGGGGTCATCTTAAGACCTTTGTACATCTTGGAATAAATACTTTTTTCATCCTGATAGAGCACATAGCCACGCGCACCATCTTTTACGATGTAGGCATATTTGTTCTTCTGAACATTCATATACAGAACTTCCTCTACGTTCAGTTCTTTTGCTTTTGCCTTCGCCGTATATACGTTAAGTGGCTCTAATTTGAATTTTTTAACTGCCTGATCCACTGTCATAGTTTCTTACCTCCCATATAGCGATTCTATCGTTTTTACTCTTGCCCTTCAAGCTGTAAAAATATATAATCATAACTAATCATATTATAGTTCTTTCATTTACTTTAGTATATTGTATATTATTGCTAAAGTCAACTGTGAATATTGCACAAAAATCGTCATTTTTGTAGGTCGATTGGACGACTTTTTTCGTCGAAGTGACAAGGAAGGGATAAAAATGGACAAGGAAATAAACGAAAATGTAAAAAAAACAAAAAAAATGTTATTGCATGTATGCTGTGCACCGTGCAGTTCCCATGTGCTGAGTGTATTATATGAAGAATTTGATATCACGGCTTTTTTTTACAATCCAAACATCACGGAAAAGGAAGAATACGAGAAGCGGATCGAAGAATTGAAACGGTTTACACAGGAGGCTGAGTTTGCGAGAAATGTAGTTGTGTGTGACGGTGCGTATGAGCCGGAGAAGTTTTATGCGATCGCGAAAGGCTTGGAGAAAGAACCGGAGCGTGGACGCCGCTGCTATAAGTGTTATGAACTGCGGTTAGAGGAGACCGCCCGGTATGCGAAGGAGCACGGTTTCGATATTTTTACGACGACACTTTCGATTAGTCCGCACAAAAACGCGGCATGGTTAAACGAGATCGGTGAGCGGATGGCAGAAAAATATGGCGTTGCATATCTGTACAGTGATTTCAAGAAAAAAAATGGATATGCTCATTCCATCGAGCTGTCACGGGAGTATCACCTGTACCGGCAGGACTATTGTGGATGTATTTACAGCCGCTTGGAAAGGGAAGAACAAAAGAAGAATAAAAGAATCTGACAAAAGGGGTTGTGCTATGGCGAAAATTGATGTATAATTTTTGCAATTTGAGAAAAAAAGAGCTTCGGATAACTATGCAATTTTTCCGTTTCACTCTTTTTTTTTGAGCAAATTTCTTGTTTTGCAAGTAAATCTAAGAAGAAAGGACAAAGACTATGAAAGCATTTCTGATACTGGAAGATGGCCATGTATTCGAGGGGAAAAGCGTCGGTTCGACCAAGGAAATTATCAGTGAGATCGTATTTAACACATCGATGACTGGTTATCTGGAAGTACTGACGGATCCTTCTTATGCAGGACAGTCTGTGTGTATGACGTATCCGTTGATTGGTAACTATGGTATTTGTAAGGAAGATATGGAGGCGGAGCGCCCATGGCAGTCTGGCTTTATTGTCAGAGAACTGGCGAAGCGGCCAAGCAACTTCCGAAGCGAGGAAAGTGTCGAGTCATTTCTTATAGAAAATGATATTACCGGAATTGAGGCAATTGATACACGTGCATTAACGAAGATTCTGCGGGACAAAGGTACGATGAAGGGCATGATCACAACGGATGAGAATTTTGATAAGGACGATTGTATCAAAAGGATCAAGGCATGGAGCATGGGACATGTTGTGCTGGATGTCACATGCAAGGAGAAGATGAGCTTCCCAGGCGATGGTTATAAGGTTGCGGTCATCGACCTTGGTGTGAAGAAGAACATTGTGCGTTGTCTGTTGGAGCGTGGTTGTTCAGTGACTGTATATCCGGCGGAGACTCCTGCAGAGGAGATCATCGCGGATGCACCGGACGGCATTATGCTGACGAATGGTCCTGGCGATCCGAAGGACAATGTGAAGACAATCGAGGAAATCAAGAAGCTTTTTGCTACGAAGATTCCAATTTTCGCAATCTGTCTTGGACATCAGCTTCTGGCGCTTGCAAACGGTGCAGATACACAGAAGATGAAATATGGACATCGTGGAGCAAATCATCCGGTAAAGGATTTAAAGACCGGGAAGGTATATATTTCAACACAGAATCATGGCTATGTGGTAAAGGAAGAGACGTTGGATCGTGATATTGCAGAGCCAAGCTTTATCAATGTAAATGATAAGACAATTGAGGGTGTTCATTACCTTGGAAAGAATGTACAGACGGTACAGTTCCATCCGGAAGCCTGTGCAGGCCCGCTTGATACCGGATTTTTGTTTGATGAGTTTATGAATATGATGGAGGTGTCTAAATAATGCCAAAGAATCCACACGTAAAAAAGGTTGTAGTTATTGGATCCGGTCCGATTGTCATCGGACAGGCGGCAGAGTTTGATTATGCCGGTACACAGGCATGCCGCTCCCTGAGGGAAGAGGGCATCTGCGTAGTATTGATCAACTCGAATCCTGCCACCATCATGACAGATAAGGATATTGCAGATAAGGTATATATTGAGCCTTTGACACCGGAGGTTGTAAAGGCAGTTATCAAGAAGGAAAAGCCGGATAGCGTGCTTCCGACACTGGGTGGTCAGGCAGCGTTAAATATCGCGATGGAACTGGAAGAGTCCGGTTTCCTGAAGGAACATAATGTAAGGCTGCTTGGTACATCTTCTAAGACGATCAAGAAAGCAGAGGATCGTCTGGAATTCAAGAAGACTATGGAGAAGATCCATGAGCCATGTGCACCATCCGAAGTCGTAACGAACATCAAGGATGGTCTGGCGTTCGTCGAGAAGATCGGGTACCCGATCGTGCTGCGTCCGGCGTATACGCTTGGTGGAAGCGGCGGCGGTATCGCGCACAACGAAGAAGAATTCGTAGAGATACTGATGAACGGACTGCGTCTGTCACGTGTCGGTCAGGTATTGGTTGAGCGTTGTATCGCGGGCTGGAAAGAGATTGAGTACGAGGTTATGCGTGATGCGAACGGTACCTGTATTACCGTATGTAATATGGAGAATCTGGATCCGGTTGGTGTTCATACCGGAGATTCTATCGTTGTTGCACCATCCCAGACACTGGCAGATAAGGAATACCAGATGCTTCGTAGTGCTGCTTTAAATATCATTACAGAGCTTGGTATCCAGGGTGGATGTAACGTACAGTTTGCCTTGCATCCAACAACATTTGAATATTGTGTAATCGAGGTAAACCCGCGGGTAAGCCGTTCTTCGGCACTTGCTTCAAAGGCAACCGGATATCCGATCGCGAAGGTAGCTGCGAAGATCGCTCTTGGATATAATCTCGATGAGATCAAGAATGCAATTACAGGTAAGACCTATGCGAGCTTTGAGCCGGCACTCGATTATGTTGTAGTTAAGATGCCGAGACTTCCTTTCGATAAGTTCATCAAGGCAAGCCGGAAGCTGACCACACAGATGAAGGCAACCGGTGAGGTTATGAGTATCTGTACGAACTTCGAGGGAGCACTCATGAAAGCGCTTCGTTCTCTCGAACAGCATGTGGATAGCCTGATCTATGAGAACTACAATGACCTTCCGACAGAGGAGATTCATGAGATGCTGCATCGTGTCGATGACCGTCGAATCTTCGTTATCGCAGAAGCGCTGCGCCGTGGAATCTCCGCGGAGGAGATCCATGATATCACGAAAGTAGATATCTGGTTTATTGACAAGATCAACAATATTGTACAGGAAGAAAAATTACTGCGTGAGACACCTGAGATCACTAAGGAAATGATGCAGGAAGCAAAGCGCATGGAGTTTCCGGACAAGGTAATCGCACAGATTACAGGCAAGAAGGAAAAGGAAATCAAGGAGCTTCGCTATGGCTATGGTATCCATGCATCCTACAAGATCGTAGATACCTGTGCGGCTGAGTTTGAAGCAGAGACACCATATTATTATTCCTGCTACGATGGCGAATCCGAAGTCGAGGTGGATGAGAATAAGAAGAAGATCATGGTGCTTGGTTCCGGTCCGATCCGTATCGGACAGGGTATCGAGTTTGACTACTGCTCGGTACACAGTACGTGGACCTTGAAGAACAAGGGCTATGAGACCATTATTGTAAATAATAATCCGGAGACAGTCAGTACAGACTTCGATATTGCAGATCGTCTGTATTTCGAGCCACTGACGGCAGAAGATGTAGAGTCTATCGTAAATATCGAGAAACCGGATGGCGCGGTTGTACAGTTCGGTGGTCAGACAGCCATCAAGTTGACGGAGGCGCTTTTGGAGATGGGCGTGCCAATCCTTGGTACAAGTGCTGAAAATGTCGATGCGGCCGAAGACCGAGAACTGTTCGATGAGATTCTGGAGAAATGCTGTATCCCAAGAGCTGCCGGTAAGACTGTATTTACAGCAAAGGAAGCGCTGGAAGCAGCCAATGAGCTTGGTTATCCGGTCCTTGTTCGTCCTTCCTATGTATTAGGCGGACAGGGTATGCAGATTGCAATCTCGGATAAGGATATCATTGAGTTTATGGAGATTATCAATCGCCATGAGCAGGAGCATCCGGTTTTGGTTGACAAATATCTGATGGGTAAGGAAATCGAGGTTGATGCCGTATGTGATGGCCACGATATCCTGATTCCTGGTATCATGGAGCATATCGAGCGTGCAGGTATCCATTCCGGAGATAGTATTTCCGTGTATCCGGCACAGACGATCACACCGAAGATCAAGCGTGTGCTCGAAGACTACACGAAGAAGCTTGCGAACAGCCTGCATGTTATCGGACTGATTAATATTCAGTTTATTGTATATCAGGATGAGGTATATGTCATCGAGGTTAACCCGCGATCAAGCCGTACCGTACCATACATCAGTAAGGTAACCGGTATTCCAATCGTTGATCTTGCAACGAGAGTTATCACAGGCGAGAAGATCAAGGATATGGGCTATACACCGGGATTACAGCCGGAATCTGAATACTTCGCAATCAAGATGCCGGTATTCTCCTTTGAGAAGATCCGGGGTGCTGAGATCAGCCTTGGTCCGGAGATGAAATCAACCGGTGAGTGCCTTGGTATCTCGAAAAATTACAACGAAGCGTTGTTCAAGGCATTCCTTGGAAACGGCGTGAATCTGCCGAAGTACAAGAAGATGATACTTACAGTAAAGGATTCCGATAAGCTGGATGCAGTAGAAATCGGACAGCGGTTTACCGCGCTTGGTTATGAGATCTATTCGACAAGAAGTACCTGCCGTGTCCTGAATGAGAATGGCGTACCTGCAAAACCGATTAACAAGGTGGAAGAGCCTTCTCCGAACCTGTTAGACCTGATTCTGTCACATGAGATCGATCTTGTTATCGACACACCGTCACAGGGTGTGGAACACAGCAAGGACGGCTTCGTAATCCGCCGAAATGCAATCGAGACAGGTGTGACGGTTCTCACAAGCTTAGATACCGCACATGCGCTTCTTACAAGCTTAGAGTCATCTGACAGACACAATCTTTCTCTTGTGGATATAAGCGAAATATAGTAAAATAAAGGTAACCATGCAGATAACCTGTCTGGTTACCTTTATTTTTTTGAGGTGATGGAATGAATATTGGTTCGATGAGTAACAACTATATAATTCCATATAGCGGTGTCAGCCGCGTGACACCGGTCAATGCGGACAATACGGTCGACACTTCCACGAAGGTGAAGCCGGTCGAATGTCAGACGTGTAAGAATCGGAAATATGTCGATGGTTCGAACGAACCGGATGTGTCATTTAAGACACCGGGCAAGATTGCGGCAGGAGAATCGTACGCGAAAGTAAGTGCACATGAACGGGAGCACGTGGCGAATGCGATTCAGAAAAGCAGCAAGCCGGGTGCAAAGCTGATATCGGCGAATGTAACATTGAAGATGGGGGTCTGTCCGGAATGCGGCAGAACGTATGTTGCAGGTGGAGAGACGACGACACAGATCCAGTATTCAGAGAGTAATCCATACGAGAAGAACCGGAAACAGGCGGAAGCCGGATTTCTGATCGGGAACAACTTTGATGCTATTTCTTAGACCAGCATTTGACGTTGCGCTTTCGATTGCGCTTCGTGTCTGATTTGTATCGGATTTCACATAACGAATTTAAATATTGCAGATAATGCTTCTGGGAATCCATGGATTCTTCCGGGAAAAGTGGAAGCAGGAGCTTCACGGGATTTTGCTTATAGAAGATGCAAAGCTTAATAAAAAATTCCATCGTTGGCTTTCGGTAGTCCGCTTCCAGATGACAATACGATGAACGTGAGATGCCGGTCGATGCGGCTATTTCTTTCTGGGTGTAACCGGAGTGGAGTCGGAGACGAATGAGCATAGCTCCAAAGGTGGTTGTGTCTGACATGATAGATCCTCGCTTTCTGGATAAAATTGAAAATTGGAATGAAATAATTTGGAAGCAGCCGCTTCCAGAAAAATAGAAAAGAAATCATATTCGAGAAGCAGTGTAAGTTCAGCCAGAACATCGACTGGCGGCGCACATCTTCCCGTTTCATAGTTACTGTAGGCTTGTCTTGTAATATTGAGTCGTTTGGAAATGTCGGTTTGATTGAGATGTTTTTGACGACGCGAAATTTTTAGACGAGGCCCGAATTCTTTTGGAATCATAGAATGTACCTCCATGGGCATTATGTTAACAGAAAAAGAAAAAAATACAAGCAGAAAAAATAAGATTGGCACATATTCACAAGTGAGACTGTGAATACTGCACAAAATAGGAGAAGGAGACAAAACATGAGTAAAGCAGATGATTTGTTCATTGCGATGTGTAAGGATATTATTGAGAACGGTTACGATACGAAGGGCGAAAAGGTGCGTCCGAAATGGGAGGATGGGACTTCGGCATATACGATCAAACGGTTTGGTGTTGTAAACCGATATAATCTGGCGGAGGAATTTCCGGCGATCACACTTCGAAAAACTTATATCAAATCCGCAATTGATGAATTGCTCTGGATCTGGCAGAAAAAATCAAATAACGTCCATGACCTGCACAGCCATATCTGGGACGCGTGGGCAGACGAAGATGGTTCGATCGGCAAGGCGTATGGTTACCAGCTCGGTGTGAAGCACAAATACAAAGAGGGTATGATGGATCAGGTCGATCGTGTGATCTATGATCTGAAGAACAATCCATACAGCCGCCGTATTATGACGAACATTTATGTGCATCAGGATCTGTCTGAGATGAACCTGTATCCGTGTGCGTACAGCGTGACGTTCAATGTCACAGGCAACAAATTAAATGCAATCTTAAATCAGCGTTCGCAGGATGTGCTTGCAGCGAATAACTGGAATGTCGTACAGTATGCGGCACTTGTGTATATGATGGCACAGGTAACTGGATTTGAACCGGGAGAGCTGGTACATGTGATCGCGGATGCACACATCTATGACAGACACATTCCGATCGTGGAAGAGCTGATCAGCCGGCCGACGTATCCGGCGCCGAAAGTAACACTCAATCCAGATGTCAAAGATTTTTATGATTTTACGGTTGATGATTTTACAATCGAAGATTATCAGACCGGACCACAGATCAAGAACATACCAATAGCGGTTTAGAGCGAAATATTTGGAGGGTAATATGGACTTAATAGTAGCAGTAGATAACAACTGGGCGATTGGAAACAAGGGCGATCTGCTCGTATCAATACCAGAGGATCACAAATTCTTCCGACAGACGACAATGGGAAATGTCGTTGTACTTGGAAGGAAGACACTGGCAGGATTCCCGAATGGCCTGCCGCTTGCGGGAAGAGATAATATCATTTTATCGACTGATCCGAATTATACCGTGCGAGGGGGTACGGTTGTTCACTCGAAAGAAGAACTGTTCGAGGAACTGAAAAAATATGAGGATAAGGAAATTTTTGTAATCGGTGGCGGACAGATCTACGAGATGCTGCTTCCGTATTGCAAATATGCGCATGTGACGAAGATCAACTATGATTATGCAGCGGATACACATTTCCCGAATCTGGATGAACTGGAGAACTGGGAAATGATCGCGGACAGCGATGAGCATACCTATTTTGATTTGGAGTTTTATTTCCACAAATATGAGAATAAAAATCCATTAGCATTTTAGAAATTTGGTGATTTTTGCATAAAATGCACAAAATAATTGATGAAAATGTTATAAATCATACAAAAAGTCTTTCAAATATGACGGAAGTATGGTATCATTTAAGGTAAATTTGAGCGATTATTTTTATTTTGGGAGGGTAATAAAAATGACAGAAGTAATGTTGACGTCCGGACAGGGCTTTGAGGGTTACGAAATCGTAGAGTATTTGGGATTTGTAAATGTACAGTCGGTACTTAGCTCGAACTTTTTCAAGGGGTTTGCAGCCGGTGTGAGTGAGATGTCAGATTCCGAGAGTGAGAAGCTGACAGGCAAGCTGGAGCAGGTAAATGAGACAGCACTGAAGCGTTTGCAGACAATCGCAGCAAGAAAGAAAGCGGATGCGGTAATTGGCGTGGAACTGAATTATACACAGTTTGCAAGCTATTCCGTAGGAACGATCGCTTCTGGTACAGCTGTTCGCCTGAAGAAGAAGCCAGAGGAGAATCCAGTTACAGAAAAATCTCTGTATGTCAGCAACTACTATAATCGTCTGGTGCCAAGACCGGTACGTGTATGGTTACGTGGTTCTAAGAATGGGGTAACAATTTCTACAGATTTCTTTAATTATAACAAAGATGATATTCGTGCAATCCGTGCAGACGTCGAGCTGACAAACCTGTATGAAGAACGATTGCTGTTAAAGGATCTGGATTTTGTATTTGAGAAAGGAAATGTTTCTCTGATCGAATCCAAGGATATGGAGTGTAAGCTTCCTGCAAAGGATATTCTGCTTTTGAAGGATGCAAAGGTACGCATCTCCAAATATGTGACAAGCCGTGGTGTATTCGCGTGCAACGACCAGCCAATCGATGTCAGCATGCCGTTACATAGATTATCTGCACTTAAAGAGAAACGTGGTATTGATGCAGTCGAGAAGTATCGTACCGATGGCATGATCTGGACATGTAACTGTGGTTATGTAAACGAGGCTGGTGCAGATGAATGTCTGATCTGTGGACGTAAGCAGGAAGACATGAAGAGTACATCGAAGTTCAATCCAGATGAGATGCTTGCAAAGATGCAGACGAAGGAATATGTCATTGAACTGAAGGATGTATTGATGGAATACATCAAGGATATTGATAGCGAGTACAGAATGGAACTTTTGGAGATTATGGAGTCAGGATTGCAGTATGAAAAGACAAGAGGCAACATGAAAGACACCGTAATCGAGAAGGTAGAAAAGGTCTTTGAAGGACACTAAGTAAAATGAAACTGGCAGAGGTGACAGGGCATGGGCGCAGGACTCAGCATGGCGAGTGTAAATAAAATTAAAGAGTTGGCGAATTCCAGAGAATATAGTCTGGCACTTGAGTTAGTGGAACATCAGGATTTGACAAAATCCCTGAACCCACAGTTCCTGAGACTGTGTGGAGAGATTTACATAAAAAATGATAGATATAAGGATGCCAGACGATGTCTGATCATGGCGCATCGTCTGGGACCGGAATCGAAGCGGGTTTTGTATACGTTTGTGGAGCTGTATTTGCGGATGGGATATTTCCAGCTGGCAAAGACGTATTACGATATGTATATGTTTGATGCCAATGCATATGACAGCCGGGACATGGAATATGTCTGGAATAAGCATGAACATGCGGACGATTACAAGACGCTGGAACCATTGATTGCCGGGTATGCACACAATCTGGACTATGACTGGAGCTTTGAGTTATATCTGCTTTACAAGAAAGAGGAAAAACAGAACGAGGCGGCGACGCTGGCTGAGTTATATCATGCATCGTTCAAGAATTCCGATAACAGCCAGATTATATTGGATATCGAAGCTGGAAAAGTAAAGGTAGATACATATTTCGATATATATGCGGACACTGAAGCTGTAGATGATGATCCAGATATGGAGGCACTTCGTGCAGAAGAACAGGAGCTGCTTGCAGCCGATGATTTGCGGATGCATCCGAAAGAGGCAGAGATCACGATCATGTATGAGGATTCATATACACCTGCCGGTTCGGAGAAGAAAGTGCAGAAGATGCTCAAAAAGCAGGAACGCGAAGAGCAACGGAAAGAAAAGAGGCTGTTGAAAAAACAGAAGCAGCAGGAAAAGGCAGAAGCTGCGGCAGCGGCGGAAGCTGAGAAGGCGGAGACGGAAGTGGAATCTGCTACCGAAGAAAAAAAGGATACCGAAGCGGAAGCACCTGAGATAGTTGCGGATGAGACAGAACAGAAGACGTCTGAGGAAACAACTGTGACAGAACAAGAAACAGCAGAGAAAGCATCTGTGACAGAAACATCAGAACAAAAAACGGCAGAGGAAGCGTCTGAGACAGAAGCGGAAGAACCGGAAAAAGAAAAAAAGAAGGGATTTTTCCAGAGACGGAAGAGAAAGAAACACGAGGAAGAATCTGAGACAACGGATGCTGATATAGAAGAAACAAAAGAAGTAACATCGGAATCGGAAGATGTAAAACCATCGGAAGAGCCGAAAGAATCAAATTGTGACATTTCATCAGAGATTGCAGAGACAACAGGGCAGGCGGAAGATATGAGACATGGAAAAGGGACAATTGCAAAAGATGTAGTCGTAGTAGATGAAGATGATGGTTTTGAAGCAGAAGCGGATACGATTGAGGAACTTGCATCCAAGGAACATGTGACGCAGGAGACCGAGACGAAGGAAGCAGAAGTGACAACAGCCAAGAAACCGACGTTTGAATTCCAGACAGTGGAACTGGCGCCGGAAGATTTTGAGGAAGAATATGAGGTTGACGATTTCTCTGAAACTGTGGATGATGAATTCGGAGAGATGAAGATGCCGGAACCGAAACCTGAGATTGAAGAAACTGTGGAGGAAGAACCGAAGACAGAACTGGAGATTGAAGAGACTGTCGAAGAAGAACCGGAAATCGAAGAGAGAGCAGAAGAAACTGTCGAAGAAGAACCGGAGGTTGAGGAAGAGATCGAGGAGCCAGAGGTTGTAGAACCGGAGCCAGAGATTGAAGCCGAACCAGAACCGGAAATCGAAGAGACGGTGGAAGAAGCTGTGAAAGAAGAACCGGAGGCAGAACTGGAGATTGAAGAGACTGTCGAAGAGGAACCAGAGGCAGAGGAAGAAATCGAGGAGCCGGAGGTTGTAGAACCAGAGCCAGAGGTGGAAGCCGAGCCAGAACTGGAGATCGAAGAGACAATAGAAGATGTTGTTGAGGAAGAACCGGAGACAGAACTGGAGATTGAAGAGACTGTCGAAGAAGAACCGGAGGTTGAGGTAGAAATTGAGGAGCCAGAGGTTGTAGAACCGGAGCCAGAGGTGGAATCCGAGTCAGAACCGGAGATCGAGGAGGCAGTAGTAGAAGAAGCTGTTGAAGAAGAACCAGAGACAGAGGAAGAAATCGAGGAGCTGGAGGAAGAACCGAAAGAGGAATTCCACGTAGCTCCGTTTACAACGAAACCGGAAAAAAAGAAGTTGGACTTCCCGGTATTCAAGTCATCGTTATTCCCGGATTATCACAAAGAAGTGAAAGTTGTTGAAAATAATTTCAACGAGATCATGGAAGAAGCGCAGGATAAGATGACGGAGAACATGCAGAAGGAAGAGCAGATGCAGAGAGAGGCGGAAGCATTGCTTGCATCCCTTGGTATCAGCATGGATGCGATTCCAACAACACCAAAGGCTGAGGTGAAAGAGGAACAGCCGGTACAAAAAGGACCTTCACGAGATGAGTTAAAAGCATCTTTGAAGATAGATTCTGTTAAGAAGAATTTGCTAAAACGTGTAAAAGAATACAGATAATTCTTGACGAGAAGATATGACCGAGAGAAGGTATGACTGAAAGGAGGCAATGGGAGTGGCTATTGATCAAAGAGAAGCATTGATTGCTGCGGTAAGAGCACAGGTAGAAAAAGAGAAGGCTGCCAAGGCTGCAAAACTGAAAAAAGAGCAGGAAGCAATGCAATTGTCTGGAGCTGCAGATGCGGGAGAAGCTGCTGCAGACCACAATAAGCCAAAATACAAAACTCTGTCAGCAGAAGAACTTGCGAAAATCGAAGAGAAGAAGCGTCGTAAGAAAGCTGCAGAACTTGGTATTAAATTGGAGGACGAGGAACCAGAAGAGGTACCTGCAAAGGCAGCAGAACCTGCGAAGGAAGAGCCAAAGAAGGCAAGTGATGAAGGACTTGGCATGAGTGTTGGCATTCAGGCAGATAAGTCTGGAAAATCCTTAGATAAGCCGGCTGGCGGCGGACTTGGAGCACCAGTAGGTGGCGGACTGTCAGGTGGCAAGACAGAGAGCAAAGGACTTGGAGGACTGGGCGGTAGCCTTGGAGCTACAGAGCCATCTGGAGGGCTTGGCCTCAATATTGACATGGGTAACAAGCAGGAAGAGAAAGCACCTGAGAAGAAAAAGGCCCAGGATGATGAAAAAGCAAGATTGCGTCCTACAAAATTATCCGGTGGCAGTGGCGATGTAAAGGTAATCAATGGGGATGATGCAGAAGAGGAAGCATCCTTTACAAAACAGGGAAATACAACGATTATTTCCGATGGTGTAGAGTGGAAAGCACAGGAGAACAAAGCATCCAAGGATGATGCAGATGATATCATCAGCATTGTGCCAAACCGGAGTACTCCAACCAATGATGTGAAGAGTATGTACGATCTTGGCGATGAGGATGAGGATGCTCTGGGTGCAGAGATATCAAAGCTTGCGCAGTATGGCGATGCTGAGAATAAGGCAGAGGAAGAAAAGAAAAAGGCGCAGGAAGAGATGGCGAAGAAGGCAGCGGAGGCAGAGGCAGCCAAGAAGAAGGCGGCTATTGAGGAAGCTGAGCGGAAAGAAGAAGCCAGAAGAAAGAAGCTGAAAGAGGCAGAAGAAAAGGCAGCTGCACAGGAGCGTAGAATCGCAGAAGCAGCAGCCAGACAGCGTGCAGCTGCAGCCGCTGAGAAACGTGCAGCCGAGGAGGCACGCCTCAAGGCAGAAGAGGAAGAAAAACGTAAGAAAGCGGAAGAGGCACGTCTGAAAGCAGCCGAGGAAGCCCGCAAGAAGGCTGAGGAAGAGGCAAGAGCCAAGGCAAAGCAGGAAGCTTTGAAGAAGGCGGAAGAGGCAAAGAAGAAAGCCGAAGAAGCAAAGCGTATCTTAGAACAGGCACAGAAGGCAGAAGAAGAAGCAACAAAGCGTGCAGAAGAGAATCGGAAGCGTGCTGAGGAAGAAGCCAAGAAGAAAGCCGAAGCAGAAGCAAAGAAGAAAGCTGAGGAAGAAGCAAAGAAGAAAGCCGAAGCAGAGGCAAAGAAGAAGGCAGAGGCGGAAGCAAAGAAGAAGGCAGAGGCGGAAGCAAAGAAGAAGGCAGAGGAAGAAGCCAAGAAGAAAGCCGAAGCAGAAGCCCGTAAGAAGGCTGAGGAAGAAGCAAAGAAAGCAGCCGAAGAAGCCCGTAAGAAAGCCGAAGAGGCTATGCGTATCTTAGAAGAAGCAAAGAAGGCGGAAGAGGCAGCACTAAAGGCAGCTGAGGAAGCTCGTAAGAAGGCAGAGGCAGATGCAAAGAAGGCAGCGGAAGAAGCCGCAAAGGCAAAGGCTGAGGAAGAGAAACGCAAGAAGGCTGAAGAAGAAGCAAAGAAGAAGGCAGAGGCGGAAGCAAAGAAGAAAGCCGAAGAGGAAGCAAAGAAGAAGGCAGCGGAAGAACTTGCTGCAAAGGCAGAAGAAGAGGCTCGCAAGAAGGCAGCCGAGGAAGCTGCAAAGGCAGAGGCGGAAGCAAAGGCGAAGGCTGAGGAAGCCCGCAAGATCTTAGAGGCTGCAAAGAAGGCCGAAGAGGAAGCGCTGAAGGCGGCAGAGCAGGCAGACAGCATTCAGATCGACCTGACACAGCCAGCGGAGGAAGGAAAACTTCCACTTGCTGCATCTTACCTTGAAAAGTATACAAAGATGGAGAAATCCGGAAAGAGTCTCGTGGATACATTCAATGCCATTACTGTTGATCAGGAGAATCGTAACGTATGTATGATGGGTGATCACGGATTTGGTCTGACCAGTGTCGGAGAAGATTTCGCAAGAAGCTTCTACGATATGGGAATCTGCAAGGCGAAGACGATCGCGAAGATCAAGGCACAGGCATTGAACAAGGTTAAACTTGCAGATGCAATGTCAAAGCTTGCCGGTGGATGTATGGTTGTTGAAAATGCAGGTCTGATCGCACCAGATAAGATGACAGAGCTGATGAAACTTACAGCCAAGGATGTAAACGATGTTGTTGTGATTCTGACAGGTGCGACTGAGTCTATCAACCGCTTGTTTGGAGCGACTGGAGATGCCAAGGATAAGTTTACACACCAGATCAATATGGAAGGCATTTCTACACAGGATATGCTTGCGATTGCAAAGGGATATTTCAAACAGCAGGGCTTTAAGACAGATGATTCTGTAGAAGGCACTGTAAAGAATCTCCTGATGGCAATGGAGTCTGGAAATATCGATCGTATGCTCAAGGCTTGCGATGAGGCAATGCTCAAATGTGACGATCGTGAGAAGGCAAAAGGTTCCAGCCGGAAATATTTACTAAGTGAAGATTTTAAATAATCGTTGAAAAAATCAGAGCCGATGCTTATAATTTAAGCATCGGCTTTTTACGTGATAAGCCAATAGACGGGATGATAAATAAGAAACCAGAAGATAAGAGGTATAAAACGTGGTAAATATAGATATCGGTATAGACCTTGGAACATCGAATACGGTCATATACATAAAAGACAAAGGAATCGTAGTCAACCAGCCATCGGTGGTTGCATATGAGGCTAAAAGTAAAAAGATCATTGCGGTTGGAAATAAAGCCAAAAAGATGCTTGGAAAGACACCGGAGGATATTGAGGTGACACGTCCGATCCGGAATGGTGTTATCTCCGATTATATTATGACGGAGCGTATGCTCAAGATCTATGTGAAGTCAGCGATTGCAAAACGAAAGATCTGGGGCAAACCAAACATCTGCGTCTGTGTGCCAAGTGGTGTCACGGACGTACAGCGGCGTGCAGCGTGTGATGCAGTATACCGTACCGGTGCAAAGAATGTGTATGTGCTTGAGGAACCATTTGCGGCAGCCATCGGTGCAGGTGTGGATATTGAGTCGGCAGTTGGTGCGATGGTTGTGGATATCGGTGCGGGAACGACGGATATTGCAATCGTAGCAAGAGGCGGTGTGCAGCATAGCAGTTCCATCAAGATTGGTGGCGATGATTTCGATGAGGCAATCATCCGTTATATGCGGAAACGTCATAATGTGCTGCTGGGCGAAAGCTCTGCCGAACAGTTGAAGAAGGACATTGGTTCCGTGTATCCGCGGGAACAGGATGCGATCGGGTATGCACGTGGAAAGGAACTGGTGCGCGGACTTCCAACGAAGATGGCAGTCAAATCCTCTGAGATGATCGAGGCGTGTCAGGAGGAGACAGATCAGATCTTGGATTCCGTTCGGGAGATGTTGGAGGCGGCACCACCGGAACTGGTTTCCGATATATCCGAGCATGGTATTATCCTTGCCGGAGGCGGAAGCAAGATATTTGGTATGGACAAGCTTATTATGGATAAGATTGGTGTCCCGGTTGTGAACATCAAGAATCCGGATCAGGTTGTTGCGACAGGTGCAGGAACAGCCCATTATTATATCAAGGACGGAAGAACCTTGGAAGAGTAAGAGACAGGATAGAAATACGTGGAAAATAAGAAGAAAACATTGCGTGAACATGGTGTGGAATATACATATGATGAGCGGTTCCTCCCACTCACGCAGAAGGAAATGCAATTAAAGGGCTGGGAACAGCCGGACTTTGTCTATGTGATCGGAGACGCCTATGTGGATCATCCATCTTTTGGACCGGCGATCATCAGCCGTGTGTTAGAGGCACATGGATATAAAGTGGCAATCATTTCACAGCCAGACTGGAAGGATGAAAATTCGATTGCGATTTATGGCAGACCGAAGCTTGCCTTTTTGGTGTGCGCCGGAAATATGGATTCAATGGTGAACCATTATACTGTTTCCAAGAAAAGACGGCATACAGATGCCTACACCCCGGGTGGCGAGATGGGAAAACGACCAGATTATGCGACAATCGTTTACTGCAATCTGATCCGGAAGAAATACAAGGATGCGGCAATTGTGGCAGGCGGTATCGAAGCAAGTCTGCGCCGGCTGGCACATTATGATTACTGGTCCAATAAGTTGAAACATTCGATTCTCGTTGATGCACAGGCGGATATTGTGATCTATGGTATGGGTGAGCATGCCATTGTGGAGATCGCGGATGCGCTGCAAAGCGGCATCGACATCAAAGACTTAAGTTTTATTCATGGAACGGTCTACAAAGCAAGAAATCTGGAACATCTGTATGAAGACTATATTGAGCTTCCGTCGTATGACGCGTTGCAGGAAGACAAATTAAATTACGCGCGAAGCTTTAAAATCCAATATGATAACACAGATCATATCACCGCGAAGATTCTGGTAGAAAAATATAAGGATTATCAATATGTGATCCAGAATCCACCGGCGGAACCACTGATGGAGCAGGAGATGGACGAGGTGTATGCGCTTCCATATACGAAGACCTATCATCCGATTTATGAGGCACAGGGTGGAATCCCTGCGATATCGGAGATCAAATTCTCGCTGGTCAGCAACCGGGGGTGCTTTGGCGGGTGCAGCTTCTGTGCGCTTACATTTCATCAGGGCCGGACATTGCAGACACGCAGTCATGCATCCATTATAGAAGAGGCAAAGGAAATGACGAAAGATCCGGAGTTTAAGGGCTATATCCATGATGTTGGCGGCCCGACGGCGAATTTCCGGCAGCGCGCCTGCAAGAAACAGGAGAAATATGGCGTCTGTGCGAACCGTCAGTGTCTGTTCCCAAAGCCATGTCCGAATCTGATTGTGGATCATTCCGATTATCTGAAATTACTGCGGGAGCTCCGAAGTCTGCCGAAGGTGAAGAAGGTATTTATCCGTTCGGGTATCCGGTTTGATTATCTGATGGCGGACAAGGATGATACATTCTTTCGGGAACTTTGCAAATACCATGTCAGCGGGCAGCTGAAGGTGGCGCCGGAACATATCTCTGACAAGGTACTGATGAAGCTTGGTAAGCCGGAAAATGCAGTCTTTCAGGCATTTTGCAAGAAATACAAACGGATCAATGAGGAACTTGGATTGAAGCAGTATATGGTACCGTATCTTATGTCATCGCATCCGGGTTCCACTCTGAAAGAAGCGGTGGAACTGGCGGAATATCTGCGGGATCTGGGTTATATGCCAGAACAGGTGCAGGATTTCTATCCGACACCTTCGACGATATCAACCTGCATGTATTACACTGGCGTGGATCCGCGGACGATGGAGAAGGTATATGTGCCAAATTCTCCACATGAAAAGGCGATGCAGCGTGCACTGATCCAGTACCGGAATCCGGATAATTACGATCTGGTGCATGAGGCACTTGTGAAAGCAGGACGGACGGATCTGATCGGGTTCGATAAGAACTGTCTGATCAAACCGCGGAAGATGAAGAATGCTGCAAATGAGAAAAAATCTCAATATGGCGCATCGAATAAACAATCTGGAAATCGTTCGAATGTGCAACATAAAAATTCTGCACAGAAGCAGGGGCAAAACCAGAAGCAGCAAATGAATACAAAAAACAAAAAAAGTATACGCAATGTACATAAAAAGAAACAAAAGTAAAGGTTTCTTTTATTGCGAAACCATGGAAATTATGATATTATCTATCTAGGCGTGTCGACATATGCATGATCGGCACAGATAGAAACAATAAAACGAAATGGAGGAAATTTTCAACATGGCAAAGAAAGTAGTTTTAGCTGGCGCATGTCGTACAGCAATCGGTACTATGGGTGGTGCACTTTCAACAACACCAGCACCAGTGTTAGGTTCTATCGTAATCAAGGAGGCTCTGAACAGAGCAGGCGTTCCTGCAGATCAGGTCGATCATGTATATATGGGTTGCGTAATCCAGGCAGGTCTTGGACAGAACGTAGCTCGTCAGGCATCTCTGAAGGCTGGACTTCCTATCGAGACACCTGCTGTTACTGTAAACGTAGTTTGTGGTTCTGGTCTGAACTGTGTTAACATGGCAGCTCAGATGATTCAGGCTGGCGATGCTGACATCGTTGTAGCAGGTGGTATGGAGAACATGTCTATGGCTCCTTACGCAGCTATGAACGCTCGTTTTGGTTACAGAATGAACAATGGCAAGCTCGTTGATACAATGGTAAACGATGCTCTTTGGGATGCATTCAATGATTACCACATGATCAAGACAGCTGATAACATCTGTGAGCAGTGGGGTCTGACTCGTGAAGAGCTTGATGCATTTGCAGCAAACAGCCAGCAGAAGGCAGCAGCAGCTCAGGAGTCTGGTGCATTTGACGCAGAGATCGTTCCAGTTATGGTTAAGAAGAAGAAAGAGACAATCGAGTTCAAGAAGGATGAGGGCCCTCGTCCTGGAACAACTGTTGAGACTCTGGCTAAGCTTCGTACAATCAACCCAGGCGGATTCGTTACAGCTGGTAACGCTTCCGGTATCAACGACGGTGCAGCAGCAATCGTTGTTATGTCTGAGGAGAAGGCGAAGGAGCTTGGTGTTAAGCCTATGGCTACATTCGTTGCAGGTGCACTTGCAGGTGTTGATCCTTCAATCATGGGTATCGGACCTGTTGCTGCAACAAAGAAGGTTATGGCTAAGACAGGCATGAAGATCGAAGATTTCGATATCATCGAGGCAAATGAGGCATTCGCTGCACAGTCAGTCGCAGTTGGTAAGGATCTTGGTATTGATACAGAAAAGCAGCTTAATCCAAACGGTGGTGCAATCGCACTTGGTCATCCGGTTGGAGCTTCCGGATGCCGTATCCTTGTTACATTGCTTCATGAGATGCAGGCAAGAGGCGCTAAGACAGGTCTTGCTACACTGTGTATCGGTGGTGGTATGGGCTGCTCTACAATCGTTAAGATTGAGGACTAATTGAGCCGCGTAACATACTTGGATAGAGTTTAAGGAGATTAACATGGAATTTATTACTTATGAGCAGGAAGGCTTTGTAGGCGTTGTAACGATCAACAGACCAAAGGCTTTGAATGCGTTGAATAGTCAGGTGTTGGATGAGCTTGAGGCTACATTCGATGCAATCGATCTGGATACAACAAGAGCCGTAGTTCTTACAGGCGCCGGCGAGAAGTCATTTGTTGCAGGTGCTGATATCGGAGAGATGTCTACACTTACAAAGGCTGAGGGCGAAGCATTCGGTAAGAAGGGAAATGATGTATTCCGTAAGATCGAGACATTCCCAATCCCGGTAATCGCTGCAATCAACGGATTTGCACTTGGCGGTGGTTGTGAGATTTCTATGAGCTGTGACATCCGTATCTGTTCTGAGAATGCGGTATTCGGTCAGCCGGAGGCAGGTCTTGGTATCACACCTGGATTTGGTGGAACACAGAGACTCGCTCGTCTGGTAGGTGCTGGTATGGCAAAGCAGATGATCTACACAGCAAGAAATATTAAGGCTGATGAGGCATACAGAATCGGTCTTGTAAACGCTGTATATCCATTGGAAGAGCTTCTTCCGGCAGCGAAGAAGATGGCAGCAGGCATCGCAGCAAATGCTCCGATCGCTGTTAGAAACTGCAAGAAGGCAATCAACGATGGTCTTCAGGTAGATATGGATACAGCAATTGTAATCGAAGAGAAGCTCTTCGGTGACTGCTTCGAGACAGAAGACCAGAAGGCTGGCATGGGCAACTTCCTTGAGAAAGACAAGGAGAAGAAGTTAAAGGTTGTTCCATTCCAGAACAAATAATAAAAGTAATTAAAATTTTAAGGAGGAAATAAACATGAAGGTTGGCATTATTGGTGCTGGTACCATGGGACAGGGCATTGCAAAGGCATTTGCTATGGTTGATGGCTACGAAGTTGCACTTTGCGACATCAAGCAGGAGTGGGCTGAAGGCGGAAAGGATAAGATCGCGAAAGGCTACGCTAGACTTGTAGAAAAAGGAAAGATGACACAGGAGAAGGTAGATGCGATTCTTGCAAGCATCACACCTGGTCTGAAGGAAAATCTCTGTGCAGACTGCGATCTGATCGTAGAAGCTGCATTTGAGGATATGGGAGTTAAGAAGACAACATTTGCTGAGCTTGACAAGATTGCAAAGCCAGAGTGTATCTTCGCTTCTAATACATCTTCACTTTCTATCACAGAGATTGGAAATGGTCTTACACGTCCTATGATCGGTATGCATTTCTTCAATCCTGCTGACAGAATGAAACTTGTTGAGGTTATCGCAGGCGTGAATACTCCTCAGGAGACTGTTGATAAGATCATCAAGATCTCTGAAGAGATCGGCAAGACACCTGTTCAGGTAAATGAGGCTGCCGGTTTCGTTGTAAACCGTATCCTTATCCCGATGATCAACGAAGCAGCTTTCATTAAGATGGAAGGTGTTTCTGATATCGCCGGTATCGATGCAGCTATGAAGCTTGGTGCAAACCACCCAATGGGACCACTTGAGTTAGGTGATTTCGTGGGCCTGGATATCTGCCTTGCAATCATGGATGTTCTGTACAAGGAAACAGGCGACAGCAAGTATCGTGCATGTCCATTGCTTCGTAAGATGGTACGTGGTGGAAACCTCGGCTGTAAGACAGGCAAGGGCTTCTATGTATACAACGCAGATCGCACAAAGACACCTGTTGACGCTCAGTAATAAGCGTACAATCCCCGCACGTGGCTTTTCAGCCATGTGCGGATGTAATAATCAATCTATTATGGAGGATAGAAAGAATGGATTTCACTTTAGACAAGAAGTATGAAATGGCGCAGACTCTGTTCAAGGATTTTGCGCAGAACGAAGTAAAGCCTCTTGCGCAGGAAATTGATGAGCAGCACAGATTTCCAAGAGAGACTGTAGACAAGATGGCAAAGTATGGTTTCTTAGGAATTCCTGTTTCTAAGGAATTAGGCGGACAGGGCTGTGATATTCTCACATATGTTATGTGTGTAGAAGAGCTTTCTAAGGTTTGTGGTACAACAGGTGTTATCGTATCTGCACATACATCTCTGTGTGTAGACCCGATCGTAACATTTGGTACACCAGAGCAGAAGGCAAAGTATGTTCCGGATCTTGCATCTGGTAAGAAGCTCGGTGCGTTCGGCCTGACAGAGCCAGGTGCCGGTACAGATGCACAGGGACAGCAGACAAAGGCAGTTCTTGATGGTGACGAGTGGGTACTGAATGGTTCTAAGTGCTTCATTACAAATGGTAAGGAAGCTGACGTATATATCGTTATCGCTGTTACAGGTATCATCGAGAAGCGTGGCAGAAAGATGAAAGAGATTTCTGCATTTATCGTAGAGAAGGGAACACCTGGATTTACATTTGGTACAAAGGAAAACAAGATGGGTATCTGTGGTTCTTCTACATATGAGTTGATCTTCACAGACTGCCGTATCCCTAAGGATGCACTTCTTGGACAGAAGGGCAAGGGCTTCAATATCGCTATGCACACACTTGATGGTGGTCGTATCGGTATCGCTGCTCAGGCACTTGGTATCGCTGAGGGCGCTCTTGAGACAACTGTAAACTATGTAAAGGAAAGAAAGCAGTTTGGTAGATCCATTGCCCAGTTCCAGAATACACAGTTTGTACTTGCTGATCTTGCTACAAAGATCGAGGCTGCTAAGCTTCTTGTATACAAGGCTGCAAGAAAGAAAGATGAGTATCAGAGTGGCGCTAAGGTTTCTTACTCTGTAGAGGCTGCTATGGCTAAGCTATATGCTGCTGAGGTTGCTATGGAAGTAACAACAAAGTGTGTACAGCTTCATGGTGGTTATGGTTACATCAAGGAGTATGACGTTGAGCGTATGATGAGAGATGCTAAGATCACAGAGATCTACGAAGGTACTTCAGAAGTACAGCGTATGGTTATCTCAGCAAACTTGTTAAAGTAAGGAGGTACTTATCGTGAAAATTATCGTATGTATTAAGCAGGTACCTGATACAAAGGGTGGCGTACAGTTCAACCCAGATGGTACATTGAATAGAGGAGCAATGCTCACAATTATGAACCCAGATGATAAGGCTGGTCTTGAGGCAGCTCTTAGACTGAAGGATCAGTATGGCGCTGAGGTTACAGTTCTTACAATGGGACTTCCAAAGGCTGCAGATGTTCTTCAGGAAGCAATCGCTATGGGCGCTGACAAGGGTGTTCTTGTAACAGACCGTGTACTTGGTGGTGCTGATACTTGGGCAACATCTACAACAATCGCTGGTGCGATCAGAAAGCTTGACTATGATCTGATCATCACAGGCCGTCAGGCTATCGATGGTGATACAGCTCAGGTTGGTCCTCAGATCGCTGAGCACCTTGGACTTCCAGTTATCTCTTATGCACAGGAGATCAAGGTAGATGGAGACAGCGTAATCGTTAAGCGTCAGTATGATGACGGTTACCATATGGTAAAGGCTCAGATGCCATGTCTTATCACAGCACTTTCTGAATTAAATGATCCAAGATATATGACACCAGGTGGAATCTTCGATGCAGTCAATGCAGAGATCACAACTCTTGGTAGAGCAGATCTTGTAGATGTTGATGATTCAAACATCGGTTTGAATGGTTCTCCAACAAAGATTGCCAGAGCTTCTGACAAGGTTAAGAAGGGTCAGGGAGAGATGGCTCCAGAAGACGCAGATCCAGTAAGCTATATTGTTGGTAAACTGAAGGATAAGCACGTAATTTAATTAAAAAGGAAAAGTGGTGAATAAAATGGGAGCAATGAATGCAGAAGAATTAGCAAAGTACAAGGGCGTATTCGTCTTTGCACAGCAGGTAGATAATGTATTAAGCGGAATCTCTTTCGAGCTTGTTGGCGAAGGAAAGAGACTTGCAGAGAAGTTAGGCACAGAAGTAACAGCAGTATTGGTTGGTTCTGATGTTTCAGGACTTGTAGATGAGCTTGCTGCTTACGGTGCAGATAAGGTAATCGTAGTAGACGATCCAGAGTTGAAGAATTACAGAACTGAGCCATATGCACACGCACTTGCTTCAGTTATCAATGAGTTCAAGCCAGAAATCATGTTGGTTGGTGCAACAGCAATCGGTCGTGATCTTGGTCCTACAGTTTCAGCAAGAGTTCAGACAGGTCTTACAGCTGACTGTACATTACTTGAGATCGGTGATTTCCCTGTTAACCCAATCCCTGGAAAAGAGCAGAAGCACAATCAGCTTCTTATGACTCGTCCAGCATTTGGTGGTAACACAATCGCTACAATCGCATGTCCGGACAACCGTCCTCAGATGGCTACTGTACGTCCAGGCGTTATGCAGAAGCTTGACAAGGTTGAGGGTGCAAAGGCTGAGGTTATCAACTACAACCCAGGTTTCACACCAAATAACAGATATGTAGAGATCCTTGAGATTTCTAAGGCTGTTTCAGACATCAAGGATATCATGGATGCAAAGATTCTTGTATCTGGTGGTCGTGGTGTTGGTTCTGCTGAGAACTTCAAGCTTTTGGAGGATCTTGCAGACGTACTTGGCGGACAGGTTTCATGCTCACGTGCCGTTGTAGATTCAGGCTGGAAGCCAAAGGAGCTTCAGGTTGGTCAGACAGGTAAGACTGTACGTCCACAGCTCTACTTCGCAATCGGTATCTCAGGAGCAATCCAGCATGTAGCTGGTATGGAAGAGTCTGATATCATTATTGCAATCAATAAGGATCCAGACGCTCCAATCTTTGATGTAGCTGATTATGGTGTTGTTGGTGATCTGAATAAGATCGTTCCAGCACTGACAGAGGCTATCAAGGCTGAGCTTGCTGCAAAGTAATTTGATTACTTGCAAAAGTAAATAGTAAATAAGAGTTTAGAACCACCGTGTATCGTAAGATATGCGGTGGTTTTTGTTATAGCGACGAGGAAAATGCAAGCATTTATGCGGTGCATTTGACGACCGCTAATCAGAGACAAGATGTGCAGAGCGCCATCTTGTCTCTGTGCAAGCTTGTTGACTCAAAGTGGGCGTGGAGAGAAAGTGGCAAGCGGAAAAACCCACGACGTGGGCGTAGGAAGAGAGAAGCAAGCGAGAAAGCCCACCCTGGAAGCTTATTGTTGGGTTGCGGGGAGAAAAGTGGGCGTGGAGAGAAAGTGGCAAGCGGAAAAACCCACGATGTGGGCGTAGAAAAAGAAAAGCAAGCTAGAAAACCCACTCTGGAAGCTTGTCGCTAGGTTATGGAGGAAAAAGTGGGCGCGGAGAGAAGCAGGCAAGCGGAAAAACCCACGACGTGGGTGTAGGAAGAGAGAAGTAAGCCGAAAAGCCCACCCCGGAAGCTTATTGTAAGGTTGCGGAGAGAAAAGTGGGCGCGGAGAGAAATTGGCGGGCGGAAAAACCTACGGTGTGGGCGCGGGAAGAGAAAAAAAAGCAGGAAAACCCATCATGGAAGCTTATCGTAAGGTTGCGGAGAGAAAAGTGGGCGCGGAGAGAAATTGGCAGGCGGAAAAACCCACGACGTGGGCGCGGGAAGAGAAAAAAAAGCAGGAAAACCTGTGGGAAGGGAGACAGGAATGCTGATAATGCTGTTGGTTTATTTATGAGAGATTTATCGGTATTTTCTGAATCGACCCAAGTACTTCAATTTAAGTTAAAAGGGAGTTTATTCGTGTTTGACAGGAGTTTCGTTATAGATTGTTTATTACTATGATTTTTACTAATTGTTATAAATACCATATTGTGAATATATTCACAATGTGGTATAATTTACATAAAGAAAGATATTATATCTTCAGGTAATGACAGAAAGGAGGAATAATAATTTAGTTAGGAAGATTATAATAATCTTTATAAATACGGACGATTAGGAGAAAATTATGTATAACGATATGAATCAAAATCAATATCCAAATCAGGGTCAATTTCAAAATCAATACCAATATCAATATCCGCAGCAACCACCGGAGTCACCGGGGTTTGGAGTTGCATCTATGGTATTAGGAATTATATCATTGTGCTTATCTTGTTGTGCATATTTTATTTCAATACCATGCGCAATAGTTGGAATTATATTGGGGTTGATAGGCCTGAAAAAACAGGCAGGTCGGGGAATGGCGACGGCAGGTCTTGTATGTAGTATTATATCATTTATTCCCGCGATTATTCTTATATCAACTGGAGCATCAATAGTTTCGTCGTTAAAAAATTTTTGATGTAACATTTATGGAGTATAGTTGTATTGTTTAATCAAATAAAATGAAAATATCAATTAAGAACTATTTGTTATTTGCTCTATTTTTATGCGTAGTGATTGCGACTCTGCTTATTAAGATATATGATATTGATTTGGTGAAAATCATACCAGCACATTGTATATTATATGATAATTATGGGTTTTATTGTACTGGGTGTGGAGGAACGCGTGCATGTATGGCTCTGATCCATGGTAATTATATAGAGAGTATTCGTTATTACCCTGCAATTATTTATTTAGTGGGATTATTTATCTATTATTTTGTTATGAATATAATTTGTCTAGCTAAAAACATGCATAAAATGATTGTGAAGCCTATACATTTTTATATTTTAATTGCTATAATATTAATACAATGGATTGTTAAAAATTTTCTATTAATAATTCTTAACTATCGTATTATTTAAAAGCAAAAGGAAAGAATTATAAAATAATTCTTTCCTTTTTTATATAGGTAAATTCTTTGCTACAGAATTGAGGTTATTTAAATGATACAATATCGTTTGGAGTACATTCTAAAATATTACATAATTTATTTAGGGTTAACATTGTAATATTTTTTCCTTTTTTTAAACTATCCAGAGTTCGATTATCTATTCCAGATTTTAAAAGCTTATATTGACTTATGTTCTTTTGCTCCATTGTAGTCCAAAGCGGAGAATAATCTATCAAAAGAATCAACCTTTCCTTTTTTATAGAGTATATCCAAATTGCTAAAAATAGCATATTGTGAATATAATCACAATATGCTAAAATTTTTATAAAATAATAAACAAGGGGAGCAGACTAAAATGAAAAAAATAAAAATATTTTTATTGGTTATGAGTACCATCATTTTATGCGGTTGTACAAAAAGTCAGGAACAGTATTCCAAGAAAATTACAAATGTTGTGGAGCAGTACAATAATGGAGATATTTCCTATGACGAAGCATCTTCAGAATTAAGTGCTATGTATAATAATGCAGATTCGGAGATGAAAACAAAAATTGATGAAGAGCAAGTGCTGCTGGATAAACTGAAAGAGTCAAAAGATGCTTTCGAATCAGCGAAAAATGCAAGTAATGTAAATAACTACAAGTTGTCAATCAAGAGCTATGCAGATGTAATTGCAGAAGATACGAATTATGAAAAGGCACAGCAGGCGATTGTAGATGATGGTAATAAGTATTTGGAAGAGGTACATAAATTAGGCGAGACATATATTTCTGAGGATAAATATGCAAAAGCAATTTCTGCATATAAAGATTCGAAGGATGTATATGATGATGGCAGTGCGGATACTTGGATTGCGGATACAGAAAGTCAGTACAAGCAGAATGTAGAAGCGCAGATTGAAAAGTGCGTGTCGGATGGAGACTATCAAACAGCAATCATAGATTACAATGAGTTGTATGATTATTTTAAGGATGAGACATACACTGTAAAAATAGCTGAGCTTGAAAATGAATGGGTAAACAAGGTTGTTGCAGAATCTGAACAGTATTTGAGCAATGGAGACTACCAAAATGCAAAGAAAGTTTTAAATCCTGCATTGGGACGTATAAAAGATGATGAAGAGTTAAAGGCGCAGGAAGCTCGTGTAGAGGAGTTTACACCGGTAAATTTATTTTCTCTGGATTCTTTTGCTGAAACGACAGGACAGTGTGTATCTGTAAAAAATTGGTCAACCGGAGACAAGACAAATACAGGAAATTCCGGTTATGTAGGCAAAAAAGTAAGTGTTGAGGATAATATGGGAATTGGAGATTTAAAAGATTATAGATATAAGACCATTTACAATATTGATGGAAATTATGATACACTTACTGGATTATTTGCAATAGACTTCGATTCGAAAGATTGTACCGCAGATAATTTTGGAGCACAGTTCTTCGTTTTAGGAGATGATGATATCTTATATAAATCCGATTGGATTCGGGGTGGAGATATGCCGCTTGAAATCAACTTAGATATATCTGGAAGAAATCAGGTCTCAGTAGGCGTATTTGTGGTTAATTTTATGAATGGTGGACATTTGACTTATACAGAAGATTTCTCCGTAGGCTTATGTGATCTGTATTTGAATAAAACATATGTGCCGAAAGGGACGAATGCAGATGGCGTATCAGGTGAGGCGGACAATGGTGTTTTGCCAAGTGAAAATGAATAAGATTGCATTTGGATGAGAGAAATGGTGATAACGTGTATTGTAAAAATTGTGGGAATTATATAGAAAAAGGACAGCCTGTTTGCTCGAATTGTGGGAGCGCGCAGGCAACGGCAGGAACGATAATAAAAAGGATACTGTTGGGCATGGTAATATGTGTATTATGTGTAGTGCTTTTTGCTGTCGCATATTTTTCATATATTGAGCATAAATATTCCGATGGCAGTAATATAACAAAATTTTTGGTAGGATCGTCGGGAAGTGTACTAGACGATAATGATCACATAAATGATATATATATTGAATCGGAGCAACAGATTGAAATCATATCTGTTTTTTATGAAAAATTCAATGAATTTTCAGCAATAGCAGATATTGATCTGGGGATTGGATATCTGACAAATGTTCAGGTTACATTGAAAGTTCCGATTTTAGGCTCTCGACAGACAGACGTGAAATGGGATTATTGCTATAGTCAAAAGAAGTATTATGCTGATTTAAAAGATGAGGAAAGCGTCCGGAAAAACAATACGGAATTTGAGTACAAGGTTGAACCGACATTTACGGGCAGAGATATAATGAATTATATTGGCGTCTATGATGCATACTATGTTATGCAAATGGGGGTTACATCTATCACGAATACATATGATTCGTTTGAATATAGTGTTCTGTGGAAATATCAAAATGATGCACAGATACATCAGAATTGGGTGAGGGCGGAATTTGATTATGCAAATCAACAATGGGTTTTGAAAGAACCAACAGCAAAAATGGATAATCTTTTGTTTTCACTGAGTAAAATGGCAGGAAGCTTCGAGATTGATACAGAATATAATCAAAATGATATAGTATATATTGATTTGGAAGGCGCTGAAATAGAGGAATAATTTAATATGATAATAAAAAGGTTCACTGTATATCCTCCCGTATGCAGTGAATCTTTTTTATAGAAAAAAGTTTTGCAAAATTATAAAAAAATAAAAAACAAGACATTCTATATTTAGAAGGGAGCTTTGAAATCTATACACAGATATAAAAGGAAGCATCCTTCCAAAATAAGAAGAAAGGAGAATGGTCGTATGAACACGATGGAGATTTTGACTCTTTTGCTAGTGATTGTAGCTTTTTTGGATTACATAAGCGCCCAATAAATAAGAGTAGTAAAAACACAAAGGGGATACCTCGCCAAAGGTATCCTCTTGTATTAAGCCAATAATTCTGCTATTATCGTTACGTGGAAAAAGTTACAGAAAAAGGAGTTACATATGATACGTGAATGTAGTCTGGAAGAGATATCCGATGGACGGACATATAGAGAAAATGATATGGTGAAGGTGGATACCGCTGGGTGCGGTGGCTGCCATAAATGCTGCATGGGAATGGGCACGTCAATCATCTTAGATCCCTATGATATCTGGCTTTTGAGAAATTTCTCAGAAGAAAAGAAGCTTACCTTTGAACAGCTCCTTGCAACCGGAAATGTGGAGCTGAATATCGTGGATGGCTTGATCTTGCCGAATCTCAGCATGAAAGAACAGGATCGATGTGCTTATCTTGATGCAGATGGGCGGTGCCGGATTCATGATGTGCGACCGGGAATCTGTCGGCTGTTCCCGCTTGGAAGAGTCTATGATGACAAGGGAGATTTCTCTTATTTCTTGCAGACAGGCGAATGTGCCAAGAAGAACCTTGCGAAGATCAAGGTGAAAAAGTGGACATGCTTGCGATGCCCGGAGAAGAACCGGGAATTTGTCACGGCGTGGCATGCATTGATCCGCACAGCCGGACAGAAGATGGTGGAACATAAGCAGAGTGGCCGTGGCGAGAAGCTTCAGGAATTGGCGATGTATATTCTGAACGAATTCTATGTTGCGGACCTGCCGGAAGCCGCTTACGACGATACCGGAATCACAACAATCTACGAAAGTTTATGTAATAAGATAGAAAATGCAAGAGAATCTCTCGCGCATTTTTAGTAAGAGGAAGAAAATATATAATTGCAAAACGGGACATGCATATTTCCATATTTATAATTTGAAATTCAAGAATATGCATATGTTTGGAACTTAGAATTACTTAATGTTCTGGAAGATAAGCAGAAATGATTGAACACGATGTTCAATCAAGCCGCCATTGAGCCACGGATGGCGAATTGGCGGCGGTTTCGTGTGACGAGATAATGTGTGCCAGAACATTTAGTAATTCGTAGTTTCAATACATCGCATAGAATTGGATTTCAAATATAAATATGGAAGATAGAAATATCCATTTTGCAATTATATTGGAATTAAGGAGGAACAAAAATGCTCGGAATTATCGGTGCAATGGATGAAGAAGTTGCAAAATTAAAGGAAACTATGCAGGATGTCGCAGTCGAGACAAAGGCGTCTATGGAATTTTACAAGGGAACGATGAATGGCAAAGAGGTTGTCGTTGTCCGCTCAGGAATCGGAAAGGTCAATGCGGGAATCTGCACACAGATTCTGTGTGATCTGTATCATGTGGATGCTGTGATCAACACAGGAATTGCAGGAAGCTTAAATGCGAAGATTGATATCGGCGATATTGTGCTTTCGACTGATGCACTGCAGCATGATATGGATGCGACAGGCTTTGGATATGAGCCGGGCGTGATTCCTCGGATGGAGACATCGACATTTATTGCAGATGAGAAGCTGCGAAAGCTGGCGAAGGAGTGCTGCGAGCGCGTGAATCCGGATATTCATGTATTTGAAGGACGCGTGGTCAGTGGCGATCAGTTTATTTCTGATAAGGCGAAGAAAGAATTTATCCTGAATACATTTGCAGGCGACTGTACTGAGATGGAAGGTGCAGCGATCGCACAGGCTGCTTACCTGAATCAGATTCCGTTTCTGATTATCCGAGCGATCTCAGATAAAGCAGATGACAGTGCGACGGAGGATTATCCAACCTTTGAGACGAAGGCAATCGCGCACAGCGTAAAGCTCGTGCAGGCAATCGTTGCAGGATATGCGAATGCATAGAATAAGAGTTAATCTCATATGTGATTCCATGTATAAATAGAATCACATGTCGAATATAGAATCAATAAGAAAGCAGGTAAAATCATGGAGAAAATAGCAAGCTTTACAGTGAACCATTTGAATTTGTTGCCGGGCGTGTATGTGTCAAGAAAAGATAACGTCGGCGGAAATGTGATTACAACATTTGATCTGCGTATGACGAGACCAAATTATGAGCCGGTGATGAATACAGCAGAGGTGCATACGATTGAGCATCTGGCAGCAACTTTTCTCCGGAATCATAAGGAATACGGAGAGAAGATTATTTATTTTGGACCGATGGGATGCCGGACAGGCTTTTATCTGATCTTGGCAGGCGAGTATGAATCGAAGGATATCGTGCCGTTGCTGAAGGAACTGTATACATTTATGAGCGAGTTCGAGGGCGATGTACCGGGCGCGTGTGCGCGGGATTGCGGAAATTATCTCGATATGAACCTGCCGATGGCGAAATATCTGAGCAAGAAGTATCTGACGGAAGTATTGGAGAATATTTCGGAAGAGAGACTTGTTTATCCGGAATAGTTATCCACAATATCCACAAAATGCGCGTATTTGTTGCATTTTACAAAATGTCTTGAAAATCCCATGCAAACCTCTTATCATCTTAATTATAAGGTAAGGATGGAAGGAGGAGTTGTATGGGAGAAGAACAGGACATTCCAAGAAAACTTGAGTATGAGAGTTTGGCTGAGTATGATGCATTCCGTAACCCTTCGATCGTGGAGGAACAACCATTTTATTACAAAGGGATGAGCCGAAGCGAATATGAAAAGGAACTCGCATATCTCAATCAGAACCTGTCATCGTTTTATGAAGGTTCATATGTTCCGCTCTGGAAGCAGTCGTGGTATCAGTAGGAGCTTTGGCCAGCACCCGAAGATACAAAATAAGTCATTTTTTCTAAATGAACCCCAATATTTTGTAGGAATTTTATAAAAAGTATTTGATTTTACATATCAGTATGGTACAATGAATTATAATTGCGGACAGGTATAGTTTGACTTGAATTATTATGGAAAATGTATCGAGGATATAGAGAGTTTATAAGGTAGAGAGGTGTAACTATGAACTTTAAAGACAAGCTGGTAAGTAAATTATTGGATATCGGAAAGAAACACCGGATATTAGTCTATCCGATGCTTGCTTTGGTTGCGGTTGTAACTGCAATCTCGCATGTCATCTGCTGGGGACGCGGAAATGGCAAGAAGATGGTCGCATCAATTATGGTTGTGGCACTTCTGATCACGCAGTCGCTGTTCCTGACGTCATCCGCTGTAAATAATGGTGATGATGCAAATGCGGCACTCACGAACACTGCTACGGATGCAACCAGTGTGATGAACAGCGGGGATGGAGCGAATGATCCGATCCAGTTGCTTGATGCAGGCGGAAATGCCGATGTCGCAGACGACGGAACGGCGGATGCAGAAACAGCAAATGTTACATACTATGCATATACAACCTCATCTCAGACAATTGCCGGTTTTTCAAAGGCATGTGCAGTTGCAGACTCTACCATTACTTTGATGAACGATAATGCAGAAATTCTGCAGGGATTTGGTCTGGATGCAAAATATTTTACAACAGACGGAAAATTGTACAGCGATGCACAGTGTACAATGCCGATCGCAGGCAACCAGATGACCACGACAGAAAATGGAACCTATCAGGTATTTGTAAAGATTACAAGAACCGCATATACACTTGCATTTTCTGACTGTGGTGATCAGGGAGACGTCGCAAGTGTTACAATACCGACAAATGAGACAAATACCGGTAATGTGGAACAGGTAATGTCATTTGCAGTACCGGGATCAGATGCTACCTATCATTTCTATAAGAGAGGATATAAGTATATCAGTCTTGGAGACAAGATGATCGGTCAGAGTATCGAGGTGAAATCTTCTGATGTCCGTACGAACACGATTACGGTAAAGGCAGGTTGGGAGCCAATCAAGGACATGAAGCTGACATACCAGTTGTATGATCCATCGGTTGTAGGTGTGCTTAATCCGGTAGAGTCAGCCGATGCAGTTGTTGAGAGTGCAGCTTTTGCATATGGCGATACAGTCTCTATCATGACTTTGGATGAGAGCGCTTATATTCAGAATAAAGGATATTATTTCGCAGGCTGGAAGATCGAGGGCACGGATACGATTATTGATCCATCCCAGACAGCAACGATGGCTGCGACGACTGACAGTGGACTTGTAAAAGAAAGTGGTGCACTGACAGATGCAACGAATGTTGCACCGGTTAAGCTGATCGGTCAGTGGAAATATAAGGAAATTGAGCTGTATGTCGACGGCAATAAGGTCGATGGCAGTGATGCGGCTGTGACAGGCATGTACGGTACAGCTATGAACCATGTCATTACAGCAAAGTACAAGAAAGATGGCGCAGAGAGTGAGTCCATCCAGTTTACAAATGGTATGCAGGCGGTTACAACTGGACTGGGTACTTATGGACTTTCTGTAAACGAATCGGCAAATTCTTATACGATAACAGGTACACCGAACAATGTGACAACGGATGCACAGAGCTATACATTTACGGTGACAGATACGAATGACACAAGTAAGACAGCAACCTTTAATCTTGCGTTTGCTGTTGAAAAGCTTCCGGTTATCATTGGAGAAGTCAAGGATGCTTCCACAGGAGGAACTTTGACGAAGGTGTATGATAATTCGGATACTATCCAGGTGCAGACGACGGCGTCTGTCACAGCACAGGACGGCAGTGTACCGGATTGTATAACAAACGATGCGATTCAGGTAACGTTCGATGCAACCGCAAAGATGCTTGATACAGGAAGTGTGAAGGGCAAGGATGTCGGAACTGGAAAGACGATCCGTCTGACATCACCAAAGCTATCCGGAAAAAATGCAAACTGCTATGAATTGCTGAATGTAGAAGAGGGACACCTCGATGTGGCAAACGCAGCTACTGTAACGAAGCGTACCTTGAACGTGGAGGTTGCATATGATGTGGATTCTGTATTGTTTGGACAGGATAGTCCGGAATGTACACTGACGATTACGAATCCAGATAATATTGCACAGGGAAATAACAATGAAGAGCAGAATGCATATGCGGCAGATCCGAATACATTTATGACAAGATATCTTGGACTGAATAACAAGGATGCATGGGAGACAAACCGCAAGATTTATAGCAGCCCGGCAAATGCGTATTACTATATCCGTCCAACCTTTGCAAGCAACGGAAACTATGAAGTAGTTGTTGCAAATCCACCGAAATTCTCGGTGACAAGAGAAAGCTCCGATGGACATTTCTCCATCAAGGAGACTGCGGTTGGTGGATATTATCCAAGTTATACGATCGTGGCAACGAACGGATATGATATGGTTCGAATCCTGAGTGATGGCGAGGTTGATATTTCCGACACGATGACACGTGCACAGGCAAAAGCGTTGTTCAAGAACCAGTCCGCAGGTATTACGGCAGATGGTACTTACACGAACATCCGGTTCCAGTTGTACAATTCGACAACCAATGCAATCTCTACAATCTACACAGTGAAGGAGACGATCATTGTAGATACAAAGATTCCGGTTTATGTAAGCCATGCAGTGGAACCGACCGGCTTTGTAAATCAGCTTGGGTTTGGTACATATTATCATTCGCAGAACAATGTCACAGGTATGACACTGACAGTTACATACCGTTCAGACGAAAGCCCTTGTGATTACCTGCATTATTATTTCGCAGGTGAGGACGCAAGTACCGTTCCGACCACGACGATGCAGACAAAGATGGTATCGAAGGGAAATGGTCTGTATGAGGCAACACTTCTGGTAGGAAGCGGCTATGCCGGACAGCTGGTTGTATGGGCAACCGATACAAAGCAGAAGGAGTCTGCACATACAAAGCTGGTATGTTATACAACGAACACTGATGCAAGTCTGACAGATAAATATTATGAGTGGATGGTTGAAGGAACCCCTCCAACTGCTGCGCTGAGCGTACAGGGAAATGGAGAGGCTGCGCTGACAGATAAGTGGTACAATACATTGGATGCAGCAATCGCAGCAACGGATATCGACAGTGGACTGGATGAAGTGACATGGAGTGTTGAGACACCAAGTACAACTGTGACAGCTACGACATCTGCGTATGGTGCCAATGCGACAAAGAATGCAAAGATTACAGATTATACCTTCCACCAGATCATTACAGGTGGTGCATCGAATAATTACACACCGGGTGAGTATTATATCTCGGCAGTGGTAAAGGATAATGCAGGCAATACGGTAGATGTAGAGAAGCAGGGACCATTCCTCTTCGATGGCATCAAACCGGCAGTGACATTGTCTGATGACGGAGAAAGCCAGACACAGTTCCAGTCCGATGTCACGATTACGATGGAAGCGACAGAGGGCGAGCTGGAAAGTGGTATTGACAGCATCGCACTGTACAAGGACAGCACAGACAGTGAGCCGATCCAGACATGGTCTGCTGCTGGCGCGAAGAGCTGGACAGAAAGCTATGATGTAACAGAGAGTGGAACTTATATCTTAGTTGTAACGGATATTGCAGGTAATCAGTCTACCGAGCAGGTAACCTACAGTCATATTTCTTCGGAGAGACCAGACAAGCCAAGCGTATCAATCGCGAAGGGCGATAATGGTGCGATTGGAAATGCAGGCTGGTTGATCGAGGATAAGCCGAAGGTAACAATCAAGTCAACAACGGAAACAAGTGATAAGGTTCCGGTCAAGACATATTACAAAGTGATTTATACAGACGCAAGTGGAAAGCATGAATCACAGGATAGTTTTACCGGAGAGAGTTATACATTTGCACTGGACGGACAGGGTGATGTGACAGTGGAAGCGTGGGCAGTCAGCGAGGCGGGCTGTCAGAGTGATACTGCTTCTGAGGATGCAAAGGTTGATATTGATGGACCGGCTGTGACGATCACAGATTCTGTGGTTGATGCAAATGGAGATGTAACAATCAACTTCCAGGCAATTGATTTGATCAGTGGTGTAGATACTGACCGGGTACTCGTAAATGGCAACGCTGTATCGGTAACAGATACAGATGGCGTGGCAAAGGGAAGCTTCAAGGCAGATGGCAGTGCAACTTACACGATTGTTGCTTATGATAATGCAGGCAACAAGTCCGCAGAGGTAAGCTTTGAGCCGCTTGGACTGGAAGTAACACCGGTAACAGCAATCACAAATACAACAGCACATATCGAGGCGCAGGTAATTCAGGGAACAAACCCATTGTCAAAGAGCCTGTGCTATATCGAGTATAAGAAAGCGACTGAGACAAGCTACGATACCGTACTTGTCAATAAGACAGATACTGCAAGCGGAATTGAGATGATCTACAATTTCAGCAAGCTGACACCAGATACGGTATATAATTACCGTGTACATGCAGCGACACTGAATTCTTCTGAGGAGCGTGTGATCGAAGGAAGCTTTAAGACGCTGTCTGGCAATTCGACGACTACGATCTACGGTACGGCAGCTTATAACGATTCACTGCCAGATGATGTGAAGGATAAGCCAATCTACATTAACCTGTACCGTGGCAATACGATTGTCGGCGGTGAGGTTGTAACAAGCGCAGATAATACACGGTATATGTTCACCGGTGTATCCGATGGAACGTATCGTATCGTTGCAACAAACGGTACTCTGACGAAAGAGGCATCCGTGACAGTTGCCGATGGCATGATCACCTATCCAGAGACCTATTCGACAACCGGAGGAATCAACTTTGTACTTTCCGGTCTGTCTACGGATGTGATTTTGGATGATGGCGATGTAGAGATTGCTGTGGATGGTCTGGATAAGATCTACAACAACAGCTACTACAAGGGAAATGTAACGGATGATGATCTTCGAATCGTTCAAAATGGTGGCCGGATCGATATTGCTTTGCATGCAAGCTACATCAAGGTAAGCGATGTGACATCCGAAGAGCAGGGAATCTTCGCAGATAAGCTTGGCAGCCGGACAGAAATTGTTCGTTATATAAGATTATACATCGTGAAAAATGTATATAATGAGTTTGGAAACTTAGAGTATTCACAGAATCTGACAAGACTGTATGAGCCTGTGACGATCTCCTTCCCATTGGAGGATTTGGCAGGTGAGAACATCAAGGTAGCATCGCTACATGCAGAGGGAACGGATTATTTGTTCAAGAGCTGGACAGATGCAAGTGAGGTTACACTGACGCATGATTATGTAATTATCAATACAGACCGTTTCTCAACCTACGCACTGTATCGTGTGACACAGCCGAAGACTTACACGGTTGTATGGAAGGACGGCGATGGAAATATCCTAAAGACAGAGACTGTAGAAGAGGGTGCTTCTGCAACACCGCCAGAGGGAACACCGACGAAGACACCAACAAAGGATTACACATACACCTTTGAAGGCTGGGATCAGGATTATACAAATGTCACAAAGGATATGGTCATTCTCGCATGGTTCTATTCGACAAAGCGTGATGATACAACGGAAGATCCTGGCACAACGGAAAATCCAGGTACGACAGAGCAACCGGGTACAACGGAGGGACCAAAGGCACCGAATGCAAATGTGACACCGGGTGGTAACGGAGCAAACGGTGGACAGAACACGTCAAAGAACCCAGTGAAGTATACATATATGGGAGCGACTGGTTCTCCGCAGACGGGTGATGCAACACCAATTGTATTGCTTGTATGTGCAATCGTATTTGCAGGTGCAGGAATCGTAGTTACGATCAAAAAGAGAAAAAGTTTCTAAAAATTAACAGTTATAGTTCTTCGCATACCGAACATAATAAGAGTAAGACAAACATGTCTTAATTTAAAAGTATGGAGGTAGATAATTATGAAGAACTCAAACAACACAACAAGCGTACCAGAGGCTAAGGAAGCTATGAACAAGTTCAAGATGGAAGTAGCAAACGAGCTCGGTGTAAACCTGAAGCAGGGTTACAACGGAGATCTTACTTCCCGTGAGAGCGGTTCAATCGGTGGCGAGATGGTCAGACAGATGATCAAGAAGCAGGAGCAGCAGATGTCTGGTAAGTAATCAATCTGACCAGATGGATATGCGCTAAGTAAGACCATGTAAGGGAGTTTGTTTCTATATCGGTGATAATGGGAAACATTATTGCATAAGATATAGAAACAAGCTCTTTTTTTGAGCAAATATATAGACTTGCGAAAAATCTTATGATATAATGCAGAGAATAGTGCTTACAATGGATAGTAGGCGTTGCAAGTTAAGGAGGAAAAAAACAAATGAGTTTAGCAGTAGAAAAATTAGACGGAAGCATGGCAAAATTAACAATTACAGTACCAGCTGAGGAGTTTACAAAGGCAATCACTTCTGCATACAACAAGCAGAAGAGTAAATTCTCTGTACCTGGATTCCGTAAGGGAAAAGTACCACAGGCATTCATCGAGAAAATGTACGGTGCTGCTATCTTTTATGAAGATGCTGCAAATCAGCTTATAAATGAGTATTATCCAAAGGAACTCGAGAACTGTGAGGAAGAGATCACTTCAAACCCAGAGATCGATGTAACACAGATCGAGAAGGGTAAGGATTTCATCTTTACAGCAACTGTAGCTGTAAAGCCAGAAATCAAGATCGGTGATTACAAGGGTGTTGAGATCGAGAAGATCGATACAACAGTAACAGACGAAGACGTTATGGCAGAGATCCTGAAGGATCAGAAGGAAAACGGAAGAAAGATCGATGTAACAGACAGAGCTGCACAGATGGATGATGAAGTTACAATCAATTTCGAAGGCTTTGTAGATGATGTTGCATTCGAAGGTGGAAAGGGCGAGAACTACAAGCTTACACTTGGTTCACACTCCTTCATTGATACATTTGAGGATCAGATCGTTGGCAAGAATATTGGCGATAAGTTCGATGTAAACGTAACATTCCCAGAAGAGTATCATGTAGAAGATCTGAAGGGTAAGCCAGCTGTATTTAAGGTAGAGCTTCTTGCAATTTCTACTCTGGAGCTTCCAGAGCTTGATGACGAGTTCGCAAGTGATGTTTCTTCTTTTGAGACATTTGCTGAGTACAAGGAAGACAAGAAGAAGACATTGGAAGTAAAGAAGGAAGAGCAGGCAAAGCGCGAGAAGCAGTCTAAGGTAGTTGAGAAGATCGCTGAGGCAGCTGAGGTTGAGATTCCAGAGGCAATGATTAAGTACAACCAGGAAAGAATCATGAATGAGATGTCTCAGAGAATGATGTATCAGGGACTTCAGATGGAGCAGTATCTCCAGCTCATGGGAACAACAAAGGAAGAGTTCTTAGAGCGTGTAAAGCCAGATGCAATCGCAAGAATCAAGACAAGCCTTGTTCTTGAAGCAGTTGCAGCTGCTGAGAATATCGTTGCAAGTGATGACGATGTAGATGCTGAGATCCAGGATATGGCTACACAGTACCAGATGAAGCCAGAGGAACTGAAAGATATGATCGGTGCACCAGAGCTGGAGAATATCAAGAAGGATATCGCTTCCAGAAAGGCACTCGAATTCCTTGGCGAGAATTGTAAGGAAGTTTAATCAAAAAGCTTCACATGAGTTAGGAGATAATTAGAATGGCAAATCGTTCAGACGATAAGAAAAAAGTGAGATGTTCGTTCTGTAACAAATCACAGGAACAGGTGCGCAAGCTGATTGCGGGACCGAATGTATATATCTGTGATGAGTGTATTGAGATTTGTTCTGAGATTATACAGGATGAATTTGATAATGAGCCTTCCGATTCAGAAATCAATCTCTTGAAACCGAAGGAAATCAAAGAATTTCTGGATGATTACGTGATTGGACAGGAGCAGGCAAAGAAGGTGCTTTCGGTTGCCGTATACAACCATTATAAGCGTATTTTGGCAGAGAAGGATTTTGATGTCGAGCTTCAGAAGAGTAATATCATCATGATCGGACCTACGGGCTCCGGTAAGACATATCTGGCACAGACACTGGCAAAGCTTTTAAATGTTCCGTTTGCAATCGCAGATGCAACTGCTTTGACTGAGGCTGGTTATGTCGGAGAAGATGTAGAGAATATCTTATTGAAGCTGATTCAGGCAGCCGATTATGATATCGAGCGTGCACAGCATGGTATTATCTATATTGATGAGATCGATAAGATTACAAAGAAGTCTGAGAATGTATCTATCACACGAGACGTATCGGGTGAAGGTGTACAGCAGGCACTTTTGAAGATCATCGAGGGCACGGTTGCTTCCGTTCCACCACAGGGTGGAAGAAAGCATCCACAGCAGGAGTTTATTCAGATTGATACGACGAATATTCTCTTTATCTGTGGTGGTGCATTCGAAGGTATGGAGAAGATTATTGACAACCGTATCGGTAAGAAATCCATCGGTTTCAATGCAGAGATCGCAGACCGTTCTTCCGACAAGAAGGTTGGCGAGATTTTAAAGCAGGTATTGCCAGAGGATTTTGTAAAGTATGGTCTGATTCCAGAGTTTATCGGACGTGTGCCAGTCAGTGTTACGTTGGATCTTCTGGATGAGGATGCGTTGGTACAGATTTTGTCAGAGCCAAAGAACTCCATCTGCAAGCAGTATAAGAAGCTGTTTGAATTAGACGGTGTCGAATTGATTTTTGATGAAGATGCACTTCGTGAGATTGCGAAGGAAGCTATGACAAGAAAGACCGGTGCGAGAGGACTGCGTGCGATCATTGAGAAGACGATCATGGAACAGATGTATGAGATTCCTTCTGATGATACCGTTGTCAGCTGCCGTATTACAAAGGATATGGTGGATGGCGTTGCAGGTCCGATCATTGAGCGCTCAGACGAACCAAGAACGAAGAAAAACGCTTCCCGTAAGCGTATAAAGCAAGAGGATTCAATCGCGTAATGGTTATCAAATCAGCAGAATTAGAAACAGTATGCGGCATTACGAGTAAATTGCCGGAAAATACATTCCCGGAGATTGCTTTTGCGGGCAAATCAAATGTTGGAAAGTCTTCGCTGATCAACGGTTTATTGAACCGGAAATCGCTGGCGAGGACTTCGGCATCGCCCGGAAAGACACAGACGATCAACTTCTACAATATCAACAAGAATCTGTATTTTGTTGATCTGCCCGGTTATGGCTATGCGAAAGTATCGCAGGAAATCCGTAACAAATGGGGCAAGATGATTGAACGGTATCTGCATGCGTCGACACAGTTAAAGGCAGTATTGCTTTTGGTTGATATCCGGCATGCACCGGGAGAAAATGATGTAACGATGTATAACTGGATCGTGGCAAATGGATATGAGCCGGTTATCATTGCGACGAAGCTGGACAAGATCAAGCGGAGTCAGAAAGACAAGAACATAAAAGTGATTCGAGAGACACTGGGATGTGGAAAAGAGACAAAAATAATTCCCTTCTCCGCTGTATCAAAACAGGGGAAAGAGGAGATTTGGAACTTGATTGAGGATTCTATTCAGACATCCACAGTTGATTGACAAGATATTCATAAATGCCGGAACTTTTGCTGCGCCAGTTGTTGCAAATGGTTTCGGCTTGTGATTTTGTTGGGACATCGAATTTCAGATCGATCAAGGTTTCCTTTCGATCTTTGATGATGCACTGTACGGTGTACCAGTTCGAATCGTTGTAAAAGTAGTCCGCATAGATTTCGGACTCTTTTTTTACGTTGATACGCTCTGCCTTGAGATATTCTAAGATATCTTCCTTGATGGCGTAAGGCAGACGGTTCTCAAAATAGGAGAGTGCCTCCTCGCCGGAGCTTGTGATCTTATAATGAATCGTGTCGCGGATTGTGTCCGTGGAGATGAACTCATCGTTGATCAGCTCGCTTAAGGACTCGTGCAGATTGAACACACTCGTGTAATCTTTTCCAACAATAAAGCCCGAGATCAGAGAGTTCGTCATCGTATAATCGGTCCGATCCAGCATATATAAAATCATCAGTTTGTATAGTAATAACCCTTCCATGATACGTTCCTCCTATTGTGTCCTTTTTACTTTACGCTACCAGAAAGCAAAAATCAAGAAAAAAAGCAAAATTAAAGGTTTACGAGTTTCATTAAGTGTGCTAAGATAAATATAATCTTTCTAAAGGTATAAAGTATCACTTCATTATTCAGTGAGATGCCCCAGAATTAGAGAATACAAATAGTTAAGTACAAAATGCAACATAAAAGTAGGTTATTTGAAAAAGGAGACACGCATGGAATTTAGAAAAATGTCTTTGGCTGAGTTGCGGGAGTATGCAAAAGAAAAAGGAATCCGCAATATTTCAACACTCAAAAAAGCCGAGCTTGCCGAGCTTTTGGAAAATATGGAGAAGATGATGGCAGCGAAGAAAAAAGAAGCCGAGCAGAAGAAAGCTACGGAGCGCAAAAACCAGGAAATGGCAAAAGTACGTCCGGATACACGACAGGCGAACCGCATAAAGAATCCGGCAGAAAATTATCAGGAGCTTCGGAACATTGAGCCGGAGGAAGGCGAGACAGAAGCGGAGATTCAGGTATTTGACGGACAGGAATACAATCCGAAGCTAGACAGTGGTTCGGAGGCAAATGGTATTCTGGAAGTTATGACTGAGGGCTATGGATTTATCCGTAGTGCAAACTATCTGCCAGGTGATCGTGATATCTATGTATCGCCGGTACAGATCCGGAAGTTCTGTTTGAAGAAAGGTGATATCATCGGAGGTCCGGTGCGGAACAAGACACAAGGCGAGAAGTTCTCGGCACTCTTGTTTATCCGTCATGTGAATGGTATGCTGCCATCGGTCGCAGCAAAGCGGAAACCATTCGAGGATCTGACACCGATTTTCCCGAATGAGCGTATTTCACTTGACGAGACAGGTGCTCCGGTCGCTATCCGTATCGTGGATCTGCTTTCTCCGATCGGAAAGGGACAGAGAGGTATGATCGTATCGCCTCCAAAGGCAGGTAAGACAACCCTGCTGAAAGCGATTGCAAAGAGTATCAGCACAAGAAACCGGGACATGCATCTGATCGTGCTTTTGATCGATGAGCGTCCAGAGGAAGTGACAGATATCCGCGAGTCTATCGAGGGTGAAAATGTTGAGGTTATCTATTCGACATTTGATGAGCTTCCAGATCACCATAAGCGTGTATCGGAGATGGTAATCGAGCGTGCAAAACGTCTGGTCGAGCATGGCAAGGATGTTGTGATCCTGCTTGACAGTATCACAAGACTGGCAAGAGCATACAACCTGACGGTACCACCAAGTGGAAGAACGTTGTCTGGTGGTCTTGACCCGGCAGCACTGCATATGCCAAAGCGGTTTTTCGGTGCGGCACGTAATATGCGTGAGGGCGGAAGCCTGACAATTCTTGCAACGGCACTGGTAGAGACCGGAAGCCGTATGGATGATGTCGTATTCGAGGAGTTCAAGGGAACTGGCAACATGGAGCTGGTGCTTGACCGGAAATTATCCGAGAAACGAATCTTCCCGGCAATCGATATTGCGAAGTCTGGTACGAGACGTGACGATCTGCTTTTGACTCCAGAGGAGCAGGAGGCAGTAAATATGATCCATAAGGCACTGACCTCTGCAAAGTCGGAAGAATTTACCGATGAAATCCTGAAGTTGTTCGCAAGAACAAAGAATAACCGGGAATTTATCGAGATGGTAAAGAAGATTTTGCCATATGGAAGAAGATAGGAAAACAGCCGGAATAAATGTGACAAAAATTATCAGAAATATCAAAAAAATGCTTGAATTTCTTGATATGGTATGATAAAATCCGTATGTTGTGTAATAAACAGTCTGCTATGTCTAGCACATGGTAGCAAGTATGATTTAAGAGGTGAAAGAAATGAGAGAAGGAATCCATCCAGCGTACTATCAGGCAAAGGTTGTTTGCAACTGTGGTAACGAGTTCGTAACAGGTTCAACAAAGGAAGATATCCATGTTGAAATTTGTTCAAAGTGCCATTCATTCTACACAGGTCAGCAGAAGGCTGCACAGGCTCGTGGTAGAATCGATAAGTTCAATCGTAAGTACGGTGTTCAGGCATAATACGGAAATGACATGGAATAGGCTTGTTACAATAATGTAGCAAGCCTATTTTCATATGTATGAAAAAGGTGGAGTATGAGCAGAATAAATATCGGCGGACAGGCAGTTATGGAAGGTGTCATGATGCGTAACAATGACCGATATGCTGTCGCTGTCCGAAAACCAGATAAGCAAATAGAAGTAAAGACAAATCGGTGTACAGGAACCTCCGACCGTCCGGCAGTTTGTAATCTGCCGATTGTGCGAGGGGTATTCAGTTTTGTACAGTCGCTCACTATCGGTGTGAAAACACTGATGTATTCGGCACAGTTCTTTGAGGACGAGGAAGAGGAAGCGCCGAAGAAGAAAAAGAAAAAGAAGAAAGAAAAAACGAAAGAACAGGAATCACGTGCGGAGAAAGCAGAGATGGCAGGGACCGTTACATTTTCGATTGTGCTGGCAGTCGGACTTTTTATGTTGCTTCCGGCGTGGATTGCATCGCTGTTAGATGCTGTGATAAAAAGCCATGTGCTGATCGGACTGATTGAAGGCGTGATCCGTCTGGCAATTTTTCTTGGGTATGTGATTGCGATTTCACGTATGGAAGATATTAAGCGGACGTATATGTATCATGGTGCAGAGCACAAGACAATCAACTGTCTGGAACATGGAAATGAGCTGACGGTGGAGAATGTCATGCAGGCATCGCGGTTTCATAAGCGATGTGGAACGAGTTTTCTGTTCATCGTTATGATTGTAAGCATTTTGGTGTTTATGTGTATTACAGTAGATGCCATGTGGCTGCGGTTATTGCTGCGTGTCCTGCTTGTTCCAGTGATTGCAGGAATTTCTTATGAAATTATCCGGTTTGCAGGAAACAGTGAGTCGTGGATCGCTAATCTGCTCAGTAAACCGGGACTTCTGATCCAGAGACTGACGACCAAGGAGCCGACGGAGGATATGGTTGAGGTTGCGATCGCTTCGGTGGAGGCGGTTTTAGACTGGCGTGCATATCTCGAAGAACAGGCAAAGAGCGAGAAATGAGGAAAACTATGACGTGGCAGGCATTGATGAAAGAAGAGTTAGAACGCCTGAGACAGGCAGATATTCCGGAGGCGGACAGTGATATCCGGCTTCTGGCAATGGATGTGGCGGGCTGTACATATTCAACACTGATTCTGCGTATGGCAGAGGAAGTCACGGAGAAACAGGCACAGAGGCTGCATGCATATGTCACGGAACGTATGACACATAAGCCGTGCCAGTATATTCTTGGAACACAAGAATTTATGGGATACGAGTTTGCCACAGCAGAGGAGGTTCTGATTCCAAGACCGGAGACGGAATTGCTTGTAGAAGAAGCCTGCAGGATCGCGGAAAATTGGAAGGATACCCCGGATGGCAGAAAACGCCGGGTGTTAGATCTGTGTTGCGGAAGTGGTTGTATCGGAATCAGTTTCTCGAAGCTCCGGCATGGTAGAGATCTGGTTGAGCTTGCAGATATTTCGGACGCTGCAATCGCCCTGACGAAGAAGAACCGGGAACGGTTACAGGCAGATTGTGCAGTGATACAAACAGATTTATTTATGCAGATCGAAGGAAAATATGATATGATAGTATCAAATCCGCCGTACATCCGGACGGATGAGATTCCAAAGCTTATGGCGGAGGTGCGTGATTTTGAGCCGCATCTGGCGCTTGACGGAAAAGCGGATGGATTGTATTTTTATGATAAGATTATTCGGGAAGCGAGGGAGTATCTCTATGAAGATGGATATATTTTGTTTGAAATCGGACAGGATCAGCTGGACGCTGTTCGGGGACTCCTTGTAGAGAACGGATATACGGATATAAAAGGAATCAAAGATTATGCAGGGCTTGACCGGATCGTGATGGCACGGTATCTGAAGTCTTGCGTTCAATAAAGAAGAGAAAAATGATTTCGTCCGTACGGAACGAAATTGAGGATAGTTGGAGGATAAAAACATGTTTGATAAATTAGAGGATTTGGTAGCCCGTTTGGACGAATTGCAGAATGAACTTTCAGATCCGAATGTGGCAAGCAATGCAGAACGTTTCCGGAATCTGATGAAGGAACAGGCAAATTTAGCACCAATCGTAGAGAAATATCAGGAGTATAAGGAAGCGAAGCAGACGATCGAGGATAGCTTATCCATGCTGGAGGGCGAAAGCGACGAGGAGATGCGTGAGATGCTGAAGGAAGAGCTTTCTTCAGCGAAGCAGCAGGTGGAAAAGTGCGAGAACGAACTTAAAATCCTGCTTCTGCCGAAAGATCCGAACGATGAGCGTAATGTCATCTTAGAGATCCGTGCAGGTGCCGGTGGCGATGAGGCAGCACTTTTTGCAGCAGAGCTTTACCGTATGTATGTGCACTATGCGGAGAGTCGTCGTTGGAAGGTTGAACTGATGGAAGCTGAAGAAATCGGTATCGGAGGTATGAAGTCAGTTACAGCGATGGTAACCGGAAATGGTGCGTATTCCGTATTGAAATACGAGAGTGGTGTACACCGTGTACAGCGTGTGCCTGAGACAGAGAGTGGTGGACGAATCCATACAAGTACCGCCAGTGTTGCTGTTCTTCCAGAGGCAGAGGAAGTGGATGAGATCGATATCCCGGATAAGGATATCCGTATCGATGTCATGCGTGCATCCGGTAATGGTGGACAGTGTGTCAATACAACGGATTCTGCGGTACGTCTGACGCATATTCCAACCGGAATCGTGATCTACAGCCAGACAGAGAAATCACAGCTTCAGAACAAGGCAAAGGCATTTGCCCTGCTTCGTACAAAACTGTTAGATATTGAGATGCAGAAGCGTCACGACGCAGAAGCAGATCTTCGTAAGAGTCAGGTTGGTACGGGTGACCGTTCCGAGAAGATCCGTACGTATAACTTCCCACAGGGACGTGTGACGGATCACCGGATCGGACTGACATTATACAAATTAGACAAGATCATGAATGGAGACATTCAGGAAATCATCGATGCATGTATCGCAGCGGATCAGGCTGCGAAGTTGGCAAAGATGAACGAAGAGTAATAGTTTTTAGGAGGAATAAAATTATGCAGTTAGAAACATTACAGAAAGACATGATCGCCGCTATGAAGGCAAGAGATAAGGCAAGAAAGGATTCCATTTCTTCTCTGATTTCCGCAGTAAAGAAGGTAGCTATCGACGAGGGGTGCCGCGATGATATCAAGGAAGAACTGGTAGACCGCGTAATCTTAAAGGAGTTGAAGACAGCCAAAGAGCAGATCGATACCTGCCCGGCAGAGCGTACAGACCTGCTGGCTGAGTATCAGGCACGTTACGATGTCATCAACGAGTATGCGCCATCTCTGATGAGCGAGGATGAGGTAAAGGCATTTCTGACAGAGAAATGTGCAGATGTGATCGCTACAAAGAACAAGGGAATGATCATGAAGACGGTTATGCCACAGTTAAAGGGCAAGGCAGACGGCAAGGTGATCAATGCGGTTGTAGCAGAACTTTGTAAGTAAAAGAAAGTAATATTGTGCAGGAACTTCATCATATGTTTGAATGATAGATATGAAAGAAGATGACATATGAACAGTTCCACGCGCATCAGGCAGGGTGCAGCAGGCATCCTGCTTTTCGTAATAGGGATTTTGATGAGTCTTGTGTTACACAGACCGGCACCGGAGCATCTGCGGGAATTTTCGATGGAACGGCTGCTTCGGACATCGCTGCTTCCGGTTGGACAGACGATGTATATCTGGGGCGGCGGCTGGAATCAGGAGGATGCAGGGGCTGGCAGGGAGGCTGTCACACTTGGTGTATCAAAGCGATGGGCGGAATATGCTGCAAGACAGACAGAAACATATGATTTTGACAAGACCAGATATCAAAGTCACGATGGGTTGGATTGCTCCGGTTATATCGGCTGGCTTTTGTACAATGTATTTCATACCCGAAACGGAGAGACCGGATATGTGACCGGAGCGTCGAAGATGGCACGTGCCTGTGCGGCACGCAGTTGGGGGTATCTGGTGCAGGGAGACTATAAACCGGGCGATATATGCAGTATGGAAGGGCATGTCTGGATGAGTCTGGGGCGCTGTATGGATGGAAGTGTACTGCTTGTACATGCAAGTCCGCCAGGTGTGCGTATCTGTGGGACATATCTTGATGATGGCGCAAAAAGCGAGGCGGTGAAGCTTGCCGAACAGGTGATGCAGAAACAGTATCCGGCGTGGTACGCGAGACATCCGGAGTGCGGAGTCGGGTATTTCTATCTGGAGGATTCTGTCAGTATGCGGTGGTATACGGACGAGGAGACAGATCCATGCCACCTGCAGGAGATGCAGGCAGAGGATGTGGTTCATTTCTTATATCCGGATATGTAAGAAGTATATGGAAGCGAAAGAAGAGGGACTATGGGAGTCATTTACAAAAATGTCAATTATGATTATTGTGCCATGTTGATTATATCCATATTGATTATAACAACGATTCTCAGACGAATGATCAAGGGAAAAGTGAACCGTTCCTTTTTGGAAGTGTTAGTTGTGGCATGGCTTACAATTTTGTTTGATATCTGGGCGGTGCATCTGGATAATCTTGGTGTGCAGCAGGTGTTTACAAAATATGTGGCGCATATGGGATACCTGGTGCTGCATAGCTTAGAAATGCCATTTTATATTACATATCTGGTAGCAATGACAGATACCTGGCATTTGTTCAAGGCGAAACGGCTGCTTGCCTTTTTGTCATCGTTCCCGGTGCTTGTGATAACCGGACTGATTCTGACGAGTCCGGCAACAAAATGGATTTTTTATATCAACGCACAGTATGAATATACGCGAGGTAAATATTTTACGCTGTTATATGTATGTGCAGTGATTTATTTGATTTACGGATTGGTTTATCTTGGAATACATCGGAAGATGTTCCGGCGAAGATATCTCGTTTCTCTGGGGATTGTCTTTGTGGCGGAAATTGCCGGTGTCGCTATACAGTATTTTTATCCGACGTCATTGGTAGAGATGCTTTGCATGGCAATCGGTCTGATGTTTATTTCTCTGATGCTGCAGCGCCCGGAGGAACGATTGGATATGATAACCGGATTGGATAAGATGACGGCGTATATGGATGATATGCGGCATGCATTCAGGACGAGAAAGCCGATACATATCATTATGGTCAACATTACAAACTATGCATCCTTGCGTGAATTGCTTGGATATGGGAAATGCATGCAGGTGATGGCGGGGATTTCGGAATATATGATGCGTCTGGATAAAGAGAAGAAGTTAAAGGCTGCGATGTATTATCTGGGACAAGGAAAATTCCGATATGTATTGGAAGATACGCTGTCGGGCCATGCTCCGGATATAGCAGAGGAACTAAATCGCTCTTTGAAAGCCTGTTTTGTGATCAATCAGATGTCGGTCAATTTTATTACTAATATTTGTATTGCGGATTGCCCGGAGGATATCTCCGATGTGGATACTTTGATGGCATTTGGAGATACTTTACAGGAAGTTCCGTTTACTGGTGACATTATGACTGCTTCAGAACTGTTGAAGCGGCTACATTATGATATGATGCACGATATGGATACGATTATTGAATCTGCGTTGTCAAATAAACGGTTCGAGGTATACTATCAGCCAATTTATTCTGTGAAGGAAAAAAAGTTCCATTCTGCGGAAGCTTTGATCCGGCTAAAGGATGAAAAGTATGGTTTTATCTCGCCGGAGGTATTTATACCGGTAGCGGAGAAGAGTGGAGCAATCCACAAAATTGGTGATTTCGTGCTTGAACAGGTGTGTGCATTTATTGCAAGCGACGAATATAAGAAGCTTGGAATGTCCTATATCGAAGTGAATTTGTCTGTGGTACAGTGCATGCAGCCGAAACTTGCGAATCACATTATGGAGATTTTAACCCGCTATGGAGTACGGCCGGAACAGCTGAATCTGGAGATTACAGAGACAGCTGCATCCATCTCGCAGCAGGCACTTGAGGATAATATCAAAGATCTGACCAACATGGGGATGAAATTCTCTTTGGATGATTTCGGAACCGGATATTCGAATATGCAGCGTATCGTAAAATTACCATTCGATATTATTAAATTAGACCGGACATTTACGGAGTTATACGATAATCCGAAGCTTGGGATTGTGCTGACGAATGCAATCAATATGATCAAGGCAATGAAGATGAAGATTGTAGTCGAAGGCGTGGAGACAGAAGAGATGTTGAAGCTTTTCTCGGAGCTTGAATGTGAATATATTCAGGGATATTATTTTTCAAAGCCGATTCCGCGGGAAGAATTCGTAAAATTTATCCAGGCATCCTCATAAGAGGAACGCCTGGATTTTTATTGTAAAAGGATGTGTAATTTAGCGTTTGCTTTGCATACGTTCTTCAATACGTTTCCGGATTGCTTCAAATTCTTCTTTGTGTTTATAAGAGATAGAACCCGGATTTCTGCGGATGATGCGGGTCGCGTGTGTCTTTGCTTTTTCGGAACGATTCGCTACGCGATCTTTAGCAGCTTGCAGCTTTGCTTCAAACTCTTTCGTGATTTCTTCTTTGCTCTTATTGTACTGCATATTCTTTTCTTTCAGATGGTCTTCAAATTTTTGTTTGTCGTCCTCCGCAAAGGCATGTATCACATCAAGACGTTTCTGCAGACGCTGGACTTCCTCGTTTTCAAGGATGATCTTCTTTAAATCAAATGCTTCCTGTGCAGATGTAATCATATCCCAGATAAAATAAACCGCGAATACGATATCGATGACCATCAGAGGTACAGCAGGAAGGGATAAAACAAGTTTTTCAATCGGGGTATGCACAAGCCCGGTCAGAAGCAGTGCACAGACGCCCCATGTGAGAGAACAGCCAAGACAGATATAACCGTGCAGGTTACAGAAGTCGTAGGTGTAATCCCAGTATTTGACGTGGAAGATCTGTTCCATCGCCCATCCGGTAAAGTACTCAAGCAGGGTGGCACCAAGCATACCAAACAGGAAAATTAAAAAATAGTTATTGCGGACCGGAATGGTGGAAATCAGAATGATCACAGCACCAAATCCGTAAATCGGAAGAAACGGACCATGCAGGAATCCGCGATTGACCCATTTCCTGTGTTCCCATGATACATATAAGCTTTCACCGATCCAGCCGATGAGGCAGTAGATGATGAAAAAGGCAATCCATTGCCAGAGATTATAAGCGAACATAATATCCTCCTTTGTGTTTGCGTATAAAGATAACATAAGTATAACATTTGTTGTTTGCGAAGAAAATATACATTTTCAAAGATATATATGGAACAATTCAAATAATTGAAATGCTGCGGCAGGCATCATAGTGAATCGCTCCAGGCACTGCTGAGCCGTTTGATCACGACCGGGATATCGTCCATGTTAAGTCCGGAATAGTTGATGATCGCAGTGTGGTCGTACCGGCTTATATCAGATTTGAAATCAAAGCTGTAATAATCGGAGACGAATGCGAGTGTGATATCGTGGACCTGAGCCATCGCCTGTAATTCCTGATCGTTTTTTTTGCTGTCAATATGCAGCAGAAAATGCAGTCCTGCATTTTCCTGGCTGATTGTGATCCTATCAGCAAGCGGACTTTGCTTAAAACCTGCAATCAACTCATCGCGCAGACTGCGATAGTGGTTCCGCATACGATTGATATGTTTCTCAAAATATTGATCCCGTATAAAGGCTGCAAGTGTATACTGCTCGAAATTCGATACCGTACAGGCATAAAAGCCAAGCTTGTTGTAATACAGATGAAGCAGGGACTTGGGAAGAACCATATAGCTGATACGAATCGTGGAGGCAAGGCTTTTGGTAAAGGTGTTAAAATAGATAACCTTGTCTGTAGTATCCATCGAGAACAGGGATGGAATCGGCTTTCCCTGCAGACGGAATTCACTGTCGAAATCATCTTCGATAATATAGCGGGAATTTGATTCGTTTGCCCATTGCAAAAGTCCGTATCTCCGGCTCACAGAAGTTACAATACCGGTTGGGAAATGGTGGGATGGAGATATCTGGATGATGTCGGGAATCGTCAGATTCCGGGCATCTAATTGAATCCCCTCCTCGTCCATCTCGAGCGGTGCAACCTTCACACCGAGAGCCTCATAGATGCTGCGTATCTTCTTGGAACTCGGATTTTCCAGTCCGTAGACAAGCTCCCGTCCAAGCAGCTGCACGATCAGACCATACAGGTATTCTGTTCCGGCACCGATCATGATCTGTTCCGGGGATGCGTTGATGCCGCGGAATTCGTGCAGATGTCTGGCAATGGCTGTACGTAATTCCGGTACACCGCCGGCAGGTGGAGGCACTAACAGATCCGGACTTTGCTCACTTAAAATCTGACGAGTCAGCTTCGCCCAGATAGAAAAAGGAAAATTCTCCGGAGCTGTATGATTGGAAATCAGATTGATGGAATTGTCATGAATGTAAGCTTTTTTTGCTTCAATAAGGTCAGATTCGTTACTTACGGAAGTAATCTGACTTTGTATCGGGGAAACGAAGAATCCGCTTTTGGGTTTGGAATAGATGTATCCTTCTGCCATCAGCTGTCCATACGTGTTTTCGACCGTGACAATGCTGATGCCGTGATTGCCTGCAAATGCACGTTTGGATGGCAGCTTTTCATTTGGGGATAAAACACCGTTTATAATGTCAGTTTTCATGCAGTTATAGAGGTATTCATACAGGCTTTGACCGCCGCGTTTATCGAAAGAGTAGGTTAACATGATAAGCTCCTTTTTCTGTATTCTGGCATTGTAAGTTGAAAATGCCGCTATTTTATATAGAATTGGATGTTTTCTTTTAAAAAGTATAAACTATATTTATATTTTTGTAAATCTGACATTTTCAGATATTTTACAATTGGAGATTTACACAAGGTCAAAATGACTATATAGTTAGAGAAAATAAAAAAGAGGTGTTTAATATGACAGATAAAAAAGTTTTGACTATTCAGGATATTTCATGTATGGGACAGTGTTCCCTTACAGTTGCACTTCCAATCATTTCGGCATGTGGCGTAGAGACTATCATACTGCCTTCCGCTGTGCTATCCACACATACGGGCGGATTTACCGGGTATACATTCCGTGATCTGACAGAGGATATCCCGGGTATTATGAATCACTGGGAGAAAGAAAGCATCAGGTTTGACTGCCTGTACACCGGATACCTTGGCAGTATCACACAGATTGAATATGTGTATGATCTGAAAAAACGTGTTGTGAAGGAAGACGGACTTCTGATCGTGGATCCGGCGATGGCGGATAACGGAAGCCTGTACTATGGATTTGATGATGCGTTTGTTGCACAGATGGCAAAGCTCTGCGGCAGTGCGGATATTATCCTTCCGAATATTACAGAGGCGGCATTTATGACTGGCTGTGAACTGCGGTTAGAAGGACAGGATGAAGCGTATGTACAGATGATTTTAGAGGCTCTTGCGAAGCTTGGCTGCAAGAAGATTGTTTTAAAAGGCATCAGCTTTGAAGATGATAAGATCGGAGTTGTCGTATATGACTGCGCAGAGAAAAAAGCAGAATATTATTTCACAGAGAAGGTGCCAAAGAGCTCACATGGAACCGGCGATTGTTATGCGGCAGCTTTTACAGGTGCGATGATGCAGGGAAAGACGATTTCCGAAGCTGCAAAGATGGCTGCTGATTTCGTTGTGGACAGTATTAAGAAAACAGACGACGGACACTGGTATGGCGTATGCTTTGAGCGTGCATTGCCGATGCTTGTGACGGAATTGAACAAATAAATGCGTATTACTTATATCTGAATCCCCAAGGAAGGATTGCATTGGTTTTGGCCGTGCAATCCTTTATTCTTTGTTGCCGATTCCGGGTATTTTGTATATAATATGGATATCTACGAAATAAGGAGGCATATATGAATATATTGATTGCCCTTGGCATACCTTTTATAGGAACAACTCTTGGCGCGGCAATGGTATTTTTTATGAAAGAAAAAATCGCTCCGAAGCTTGAGAAAGCGTTGCTCGGCTTTGCGTCCGGCGTGATGATTGCTGCATCGGTCTGGTCGCTTCTGATTCCTTCGATCGATATGACAGAGGCACAGGGCGGAATCGCATGGGTACCGGCGACCATCGGATTTTTGTTTGGTGTTGCATTTTTGTTGTTGCTCGATACTTTGATCCCGCATCTGCACTTAAACAGCGATAAGCCGGAGGGCGTGCATGCGAAGATCAGCAAGACACTGATGATGCTGTTTGCAATCACGCTGCACAATATACCGGAAGGCATGGCGGTCGGTGTCACGATTGCCGGTGCGCTTGCAGGCAATGCCGGAATTACGATTACGGGTGCATTTGCTCTGTCACTTGGTATTGCGATTCAGAATTTCCCGGAGGGCGCGATTGTCTCTATGCCTTTAAAGGGCGAGGGAATGGGAAAGCCGAAAGCATTCTTATGTGGCATGGCATCCGGTGCAGTGGAGCCGGTGTTCGGATTTCTGACGATCCTGCTTGCAGCACAGATGACGCGGATCCTTCCGTATTTTCTGTCTTTTGCGGCCGGTGCGATGATCTATGTTGTTGTGGAGGAACTGATTCCGGAAGCACAGGCAGGTGAGCATACGAATATCGGAACAATCGGGACAGCGATTGGCTTTGCGTTGATGATGGTGCTCGATGTAGCACTTGGATAAATGTTAATATAGAATTAGTTAGAATAAGGAGTGAAATAAAATGAAAGTATTGATGTTAAACGGAAGCTCCCATATCAACGGAACGACGATGGCAGCCTTGACCGAGGTCGGAAAGGCACTCGAGGAAGATGGCATCGAGTATGAGATTTTCCAGATCGGCGGTGGTCCGGTCGCAGACTGCCTTGGCTGTGGACAGTGCACAGAGAGCGGATGTATCTTCTCCGATGATGCGGTAAATGCCTTTGTGGAGAAGGCAAAAGCCGCGGATGGATACATATTCGGTACGCCGGTTTACTATGCGCATCCAAGTGGACGGATCCAGTCGTTCTTAGACCGGGTATTTTACAGCAGCGGTAAGCATTTTGCACATAAGCCGGGCGCTTCGGTGGCAGTAGCCAGACGTGGCGGCACCGCGACGACCTTTGATGTGCTGAACAAATATTTCGGTATCACGCAGATGATTACCGTCGGTTCGACCTACTGGAATCAGGTGCATGGAAGAAATGCAGAGGATGCGGCGAAGGATCTCGAGGGTATGCAGACGATGCGGAACCTCGGACACAATATGGCGTGGGTGTTGAAATGCTTAGAAGCTGGTAAGGAGAAGGGGCTTGTACCGCCGACGGCAGACCGCTCGAACCAGACGAATTTTATACGATAGTAATAAGAAAATACAATGTGTGAGTTCTGTGATTTTTGTGGAACACACAGCAAGGAGGAGCATATGACGATAGAAGAACAGGCAGGACTTGTGAAGCTGGCAAGCCCGAAGCTGGCAGGAACAACCGGTGAGCTTCGTGACCAGGCGCTTTTGGCAGTTGCGAAAGCATTGATGGACAACAAGGATGCGATCTTTGACGCAAACAGACAGGATATGGAACAGGCAGAAAAAGATGGGATTGCAGCGCCTGTCTTAAAGCGTCTCAAATTCGATGAAGGAAAGCTGCGCGATGTCATAAATGGTATTCATGATCTGGTGCAGATGCCGGATCCACTGTTCCAGACGAAGCTTGCCAGAGAACTCGATGAGGGACTTACCTTGTACCGTGAGACATGTCCGATCGGTGTGATCGGTGTGATCTTCGAGGCAAGACCGGACGCACTTGTGCAGATATCCGCACTCTGTATCAAGAGTGGAAACTGTGTGATCTTAAAGGGTGGCAGTGAGGCGACAAAGAGCAATAAGATCTTATTTGATACGATCTATGCGGCGGTACGGGAAGCAGGACTTCCGGAAAACTGTATGCTGCAGCTCGAGGCAAGAAGTGAGATCAATGAGCTGCTTACCTGTCAGAGTTCTGTGGATCTGCTGATCCCACGTGGGTCCAATGCATTTGTGCAGTATATTATGAGTCATACGAATATCCCGGTTATGGGGCATGCGGATGGCATCTGTCATATCTATGTAGATAAGGATGCGGATATCGGGAAGGCGATTCCAATTATCTTAGATGCGAAGACACAGTATGTTAGTGCCTGCAATACCGTAGAGACATTGCTCGTACACAAGGATATTGCGAAGGAGCTGGTTCCGAAGCTGGCACAGGCACTTAAAGAAAAGCACGTCGAGCTTCGTGGAACGAAGGAGATTCAGGCGCTGGTAGATTGTGTACCTGCGACGGAGAAGGACGATGATACCGAGTATCTTGATTATATTTTGTCGGCGAAGATTGTGGAATCGGTGGATGAGGCAATCGACCATATCAACCGGCATGGTTCCCATCACACGGACAGCATCGTGACTGAGAACAAGGAGACGGCACTTCATTTCATGCGAATGGTTGATTCAGCAGGCGTATATCAGAACTGTTCCACACGGTTTGCCGACGGCTACCGCTATGGATTTGGCGCAGAGGTCGGCATCAGTACAAGTAAATTACATGCGAGAGGTCCAGTCGGGTTAGAGGGATTGCTCAGTTACAAATATAAGCTGTTTGGCGATGGACATATCGTCGATGATTATGCACAGGGAAGAAAGAAGTTCCATTTTGTTGATTTGCCGTAAGAGGTAAGAAGGAGGATGCCTATGGAGAAAACGATCGCATCAATCACGAAACCGAAGGACGAGGAACTCAAGGAGAGACTGTCCGCAGCGAGAGAGAAGCTTGCCACCTTGCAGATCAAGGTCAAAGAAGCGAAGCTTCCGGTACTGGTTTTGTTCGAGGGATTTGGGGCTGCCGGAAAGGGCAGTGTGTTAAGCAAGATCATTAAGAACATGGATCCGCGTTTTTTCCATGTTGAGACAATGGATCAGCCGGAGCCGACCGAGCTTCGGAAACCATTTTTATACCGATATTTCAAGCGGATTCCGGAGAATGGACAGTTCACGTTCATGGATGGCGGCTGGATGGAAGAAATCGTGAGAGACCGTGTGCATGAGCAGTTGGACGAGGAAGCGTTTGGAAAGAAGATCCGCAGTATCAAGCGGTTTGAACGGACACTTTCGGATAACGGCTGCACGATCCTGAAATTCTTCTTTTATATTGATGAGAATGAGCAGAAGAAGCGGATGGAGGAGCTGCTTGCTGATGAGAACACGGCATGGCGTGTCTCCGAGGAGGACTTGTGGCAGAACAAAAAGCATAAGAAATGTTCAGAGGTTTATCAGACTTACATGGAGCAGACAAACCAGTCGTATGCACCGTGGTATGCCATTGATGCAAAGAGTAAGAAATGGGCAGAGCTGCAGATCTTAGAGCGTATCAATCAGAATATTGAGACTGCGCTTGCAAACAGTGGACGTGCAGTACCGATCCTGCCGAATCTGTTCCCGCTTTCTCCAATCCCGAAGCTTGCGGATGTGGATTTGAACAAGGAACTTACCGAGGAAGAATATCAGGAGAAGCTCGAAAAGCTGCAAAAACGGTTGTCGGAACTGCACAATGTGTTATATCGTGAGAAGATTCCGGTTATCATCGCTTATGAGGGCTGGGATGCCGCCGGAAAGGGTGGTAATATCAAGCGGATTGCTGCGGCTCTCGATGCACGCGGTTATGAGGTTCACCCGATTGCAAGCCCGGAGCCACACGAGAAAAACCGGCATTTCCTGTGGCGCTTCTGGACCAGACTGCCGAAGAGCGGACACATTGCAATCTTCGATCGTACCTGGTATGGACGTGTGATGGTGGAACGTCTGGAGGGCTTCTGCTCGGAAAATGACTGGCAGCGGGCGTACAACGAGATCAATGAGTTCGAGAAAGAACTTGATGATTGGGGTGCCGTCATCGTGAAATTCTGGGTGCAGATCGACAAGGATACCCAGTTAGAGCGGTTCACACTTCGTCAGAATACCCCGGAGAAACGCTGGAAGATCACTGATGAGGACTGGCGAAACCGGGAAAAATGGGATCTCTATGAGGATGCGGTTAATGAGATGCTGCAAAAGACAAATACGACGTATGCGCCCTGGCATATACTGGAATCCAACGATAAAAAATATGCGCGCATAAAAGCGTTGGAGATTGTGATTCAGGCGATGGAAGAGCAGATCAAGAAAAAGAAAAATTCATAAAATATTAAAATCAAAAATGCAGGGCGTTTCGGATACAAACGCTTCTGCCGGAGGAAACCATGTTAAGTATAGTTGAAATTTTAAAGGTTGTTTTTTTAGGAATTGTAGAAGGAGTCACAGAATGGCTTCCGATCAGCAGTACCGGACATATGCTTCTGGTGGATGAGTTCATCCAGATTCAGGCATCCAAAGAGTTCAAGGAGATGTTTTTTGTTGTCATTCAGCTTGGCGCAATTTTGGCAGTTATCCTGTTGTTCTGGAAAAAAATGTGGCCATTTCAGATGAAAGATAAGTCAAAACCGGTCTGTGTGAAGGAGACATTTTCCCTGTGGTTTAAGGTTGTTGTTGCCTGCATCCCGGGTGCTATCGTGACACTGCTGTTTGATGATTATATCACAGCACATTTCGAGACGCCGTATGTGATCGCAGGTGCCCTGATCTTTTATGGTATCGTTTTTATCATCGTGGAACGCTGGAACAAGACGCGGACACCGAAGGTGGAGAAACTGGAAGATATCACATATAAGACTGCGTTTTTGATAGGTCTTTTCCAGGTGTTATCCATTGTACCGGGTACATCCCGCTCCGGTTCGACGATCATAGGAGCACTCCTGATCGGTGTATCCCGTGTAGCAGCTGCTGAATTTACATTCTTCTTAGCGGTTCCGGTTATGTTTGGATATTCGCTTTTGAAGGTAATTAAGATGAGTGTGGCAATCACAAGCTCGGAGCTTGTGATCCTGATTGTCGGCTGTGCCGTTGCGTTTGCTGTTTCACTTGTAGTGATCAAGTTCCTAATGAGCTATATCAAAAAGCATGATTTCCAGGTGTTCGGTGTGTATCGTATCATCCTCGGCATCGCCGTGATCGCATATTTTGCACTGGCTGCATAAAGCTATCTATATACTGGAGGAAAAGGAATGGAAATACAGGAAATTATAAAGAATATGACGCTCGAGGAGAAGTCGCATCTGGTAAATGGTGCGACCTTCTTCGGAAGCTATGGAATCGACCGTCTCGGTGTGCCGCGTATGCAGCTTCTGGACGGTGCAACCGGTATGAATCTGGAGCAGGTATTCGGCGATATGACCGAGTATGAGGACTGGTCGAATGCCGAGGAGCGTAAGCAGATCGACGCAGATACGAGCAAGCCGGTCAATATGATTGGAAGCACGCGGCTTGTACATGTGATTGAGCATTATTTTGAGCCGGAGAAGCTTTCGGAAGATGAGAAGGTGTTATACGGCTGGGTGAAGAAGCATATGGACGTGCGCCTGCAGGGTAAGGATTATGCACCGGGCTGTTATCCACCGGGCATTTTGCTTGGCTGTACGTGGAATCCGGAGGTAATCCGCAAGGTTGGTGAGGCACTTGGATTAGAGTGTTGTGTCTATGGCGTGCATTTCCTGCTCGGACCAAATGTCAACATTCTGCGTGATCCGAGAAATGGACGTCTCTTCGAGGGATATTCTGAGGATCCGTGTGTCGTATCGAAGCTTGCACCGGAAATCGTCAAGGGCATCCAGAGCTATGGTGTCTCTGCAACCGTGAAGCATTATGCGGCGAACAGCCAGGAGACAAACCGGGTAGGAATCGATGAGACAATCTCGAAGCGTGCATTGGAGGAAATTTATTTTCCGGGCTTCCGTGCGTGCGTAAAAGAGGGTGGCACGAAATCTATCATGAATGCGTACAACCGGATCAACGGTGTGCGCTGTACAGAGAGTGCATGGTTATTAGAGGAGAAGCTGCGCAAGGATTTCGGCTTTGACGGTATGGTAATGTCGGACTGGGGCGCTGTCTTAGATCCTGCAAAGGCACTTGCTGGCGGAACGGATCTCGCGATGCCGGGACCGGGCGAACCACAGGCAATCTATGACGCAGTGAAAGCAGCTACACTGTCAGAGGAGAAGGTCGATCAGGCATGCGAACGTGTACTTACTGCAATCAAGTGGATTACAGAAAACTATAAGAAGGAAGAAGTTGACAAGCTTCCGGTAGATGAAATCATAAAGCAGACGGACGAGGCAGCCTACGAGGCAGCCTGCGAGGGAATTGTACTGCTTAAGAATGATGCAGCCTGCCCGCTTGCAAAGCATACGAAGATCGCACTGCTTGGCAGCGGACATGCACAGATGTTAGAGTGTGGCTCCGGTTCTGCCGGGATTGATACAAGCCGTCACGGGGACGTAGCGGCAGAGTTTGCACGGTATTTCGATGTAGTTGACGAAGCGCAGGCAGAGTATGTGGTTATGATCGGTATCGTACCGGGCATGGAAGGAAATGACCGGAAGACACTTGCGCTTGCCGATGAGGATCTGGCAGTGTTAAAGCGGTTAGCACAGGCTGGCAAGAACGTGATCTTAGTTCTGAACACATGTGGACCGATCGATATGCGTGAGATTGATACAGACAATGTAAAGGCAGTCTTTGCAACGTTCCTTCCGGGTATGGCAGGTGCAAAGGCACTTTCCGATATGATCGCAGGTGAGGTAAATCCATCTGGTAAACTGACGATTACATTTCCAGAGCGGATCGAGGATATGCCAACATACATGAATTTCCCAGGAGATGGGTATCATGTATCGTATGGCGAAGGTATCTACGTCGGTTACCGGTATTATGATAAGAAGAAGCTCCGTCCAAGGTATCCATTTGGCTATGGCATGTCGTATACAACATTTGACTGCAAGCTGGTGGATGCGGCAGTCGATGGGGATACGATCAAGGTTCATACAACCGTGGAGAATACCGGTAAGGTCGCAGGTAGCGAAGTCATACAGATCTATATTCATGATCCGTACAGCACACTTGCAAAGCCGGAGAAGGAGCTGAAAGCCTTCGAGAAGGTGAAGCTTGCACCGGGCGAGAAGAAGGATGTAACTTTCGTGATTGCAATCCGGGATCTCGCATCGTATGATATGGATCTTGAACAGTTTGCAGTGGAGGAAGGCTATTATGATATTCTGGCTGCAACCTCTTCGGCAGCGGAGGATGTATTTGGCGAGACACGCATCTATCTCGATGTGAAGTCTCCATATAGTTATAGCGTGGATACACAGCTCAAGGTTATCTGCGAGGATGATGCACTGCTCGAAGCGGCGGACAGCGCGTGGGCAGCCGAAGGCTGGGACATTGGATTGATCCGAAACAATTATCAGTATTCCCCTCAGAAGTCCCTGCGCGAGATTCTGGTTTATCTCGACGCACACCTTAGGACAGAGGAGAAGGTGGCACATTTCATTGCCGCATTTGAAGAGAAAGTAAGAACTATAAAGAAAAAATAATATGCATGTAATTGTGAAAAAAAGGAGGCAGCCACTATGGCAGTGCTTGCACAGTTAGAACCGAAAGCAGTCTTTCATTATTTTGAGGAGATCTGTGGGATTCCGCACGAATCTTCGGACACACAGGCAATCAGCGATTATTTGGTTGCATTTGCAAAGAAACGGAATCTCTATGTGAGACAGGATACACTTGGAAATGTCATCATCAAGAAACCGGCGACGAGCGGTTACGAAGATGCGCCGGTCGTGATGTTACAGGGACATATGGATATGGTCTGTGAGAAGACGGACGACAAGGAGATTGATTTCCATACGCAGGGATTGGATCTGGTGCTCGAGGGAAATGTGATCCACGCAGACCGGACAACCCTTGGCGGTGATGATGGAATTGCCGTTGCGTTTGCACTTGCCATTTTGGATGCTTCCGATATTCCGCATCCGGCACTCGAAGTTGTAATCACTGTGGATGAGGAAATCGGTATGCTCGGCGCAGCAGGCATCACGACAGAGGATCTGCAGGCATCCTACATGTTGAATCTCGATTCAGAGGATGAGGGACAGCTTCTGGTCGGCTGTGCCGGAGGTATGACGGCGGTCTGCCATATGCCGATTGTGTGGGAAGCATGTAATCTGATGCATCCGGTCAGCATGCAGCTTAGTGTGGATGGACTGCTCGGTGGACATTCCGGCATGGAGATCATCAAGCAGCGCGCGAATGCGAACAAGACGCTAGGCAGAACGTTAAAGGCGATACAGACAGCGGCAGACATCCGGCTCGTGTTGATCGACGGTGGCAAGAAGGATAATGCAATTCCACGTGCGGCACAGGCAGTGTTTGTCGTGGAAGCAGAAGCAAAGGATACTGTGAAGCAGGCGGTGCAGACGCTGCAGGCGACGATCAGCCATGAATACCAGGTAAGTGATCCGGATGTGACATTGAAGATAAAAGAATGTACAGAAGCGGTGGCACAGGTGATGAACCGTGCGAGCGGCGATGCAATTATCGATGCACTCGTACTGCTTCCAAATGGCGTGCAGAAAATGAGTGATGCGATGCCGGGACTCGTGCAGACGTCGCTCAATCTTGGAATTCTTACCATGAAGGAAGAGGAAGTACAGATGGGATTTTCGGTGCGGAGCAGTGTAGGTAGTGAGAAGAATCTGCTTGCTTTACAGATCCGGACATTGTGTGAACATCTGGGTGGACAGTACACGGAGAGCGGGGCATATCCGGCATGGGAGTATAAGCAGGAATCAAAGCTGCGCGATGTGATGGTCGCTGTCTACGAGGAGTTATATGGCGGGAAGCCGAAGCTGGATGTGATCCATGCGGGTGTGGAATGTGGACTTTTCATGGATAAGATGAAGGATCTGGACTGCGTGTCGTATGGCCCGCAGATGTATGACATCCACACACCGAACGAGCGATTGCATGTTGACAGCGTGCAGAGAACGTGGGAATATACACTGGAGATCTTAAAGAGACTGAAATAGTTTGGAGGAACGAGACTTATGGGAAACTGGGAAGCAAATATACGAAAGGTTGTGCCATATGTACCGGGCGAACAGCCAAAGGAACAGGACATTATCAAGTTAAATACAAATGAGAATCCATATCCACCGGCACCTGAGGTATTAAATAAGCAGGTAGAGTTAGAAAATCTGCGTCTGTATCCGGATCCGGCAGCGACAAAGCTGGTTGATGCAATCGCAGAGTATCACGGTGTGGATAAAAATCAGGTATTTGTCGGTGTCGGAAGCGACGATGTACTTGCAATGTCATTTATGACATTTTTCAATTCGGGAAAGCCGATTTTCTTCCCGGATATTACATATTCCTTCTACGATGTGTGGGCAGATATGCTCCGGATTCCATATGAGACGAAGCCGCTCGATGCGGACTTCCGTATCAAAGCGTCCGATTATTATGGGGAAAATGGAGGCGTTGTATTCCCGAATCCGAATGCACCAACCGGAATCGCAGAGCCGGTTGAATTTGTGCGTGACATCGTAAGCCACAACCCGGATGTGATCGTGATCGTGGATGAGGCATATGTCGACTTCGGTGGACAGACAGCACTGCCGCTTCTGAAGGAATTTGACAATCTGCTTGTTGTCCGTACATTCTCGAAGTCCCGTTCGATGGCAGGACTCCGTATCGGATATGCGCTCGGAAATGAGAAACTGATCGGCTACTTAAACGATGTCAAATATTCCTACAATTCCTATACGATGGATCTGACAAGCATCGAGCTTGGAACCTGCTCGATCAAGGCAGATGACTATTTTAAGGAGATGGTCAAGAAGGTTGTCGATACGAGAACATGGTTTGTAAAGGAGATCGAGGCACTTGGATTTACTGTGCTTCCGTCAAGTGCGAACTTCGTATTTGCGACACACAAGACGATTCCGGCGAAAGAAATATTTGAGAACGCAAGAGAACATAAGATTTTCGTACGGTATTTTGATAAGCCAAGGATTGACAATTATCTGCGTATCAGCATTGGAACCGATAAAGAAATGCAATTATTTGTTGCATTTTTGAAAACTTTGCTGTAAGTGGTTGTGCTTTTGTAAAAAAGAAAATATAATAAGGGATGTCATCATTCAGACATGTCCGGTCTGAATTTTCCTACGTGAATTATTTAGAATAAAGGAGTTTTAAATATGGAGCGTATGGATTTTAAATCTTTTTGTAATGCCGTGGTAAACGGTATCGCAGAGTATCTTTTGCAGTATGAGATCGAGAGCATCCGGCTGGAGACGGTGTGTCACAACAATGGCGTCGAGCATGTCGGACTTGTGATCTTATTGCAGGGAGATTATGTATCCCCAACGATTTATCTGGAACAATATTATCAGTATATGGTGCGGCAGCAGGCATCACTTTCCGATGTGTTAGAACTGGTCGCAAAGGAATACAGACGGGTGGAAGACTGCCTGCAAAGGCAGGAACCGTTGACAGTTGATCTGGATCAGATGCAGAGCCGTGTGTTTTTGCGTCTGGTGAATTACGAACGCAATCAGGAGACGCTTGCAAACTGCCCGTATATTCCGTTTCATGATATGGCAATTACGTTCCGCTATCTTGTAAAGATGGACGAGGCGGGGATTGCGTCTGCGTTGATTGACTATGACAGCATGGAGAAGAGCGCATGTACAGTGGAAGAACTGTACTGTATGGCAAAGGAGAACACGATCCGGTTGTTTCCGCCATTTCTTATGCGGCTGGATGAGTTTTTGCGGACACGGTTTCCACAGGAACATGTGTATCCGGAGGAGCCGGAGGTCTATATCCTATCGAACCGGCAGTTTATCTATGGTGCGACGATGCTGCTCTACAAGGATGTGGTCGCCTCGTTTGCAGAGCAGATGGGAAAAAGTGTCTACATCGTGCCGTCGAGTGTGAACGAGCTGTTATTGTGTCTTACAGATGCAAAAAAAGAAAAGGAAATGTTAGAAAATACACTGCGGGAAGTCAATGAATTTGTAGTTCCCGACACGGAATTTCTGTCAGATGCGGTCTATTTTTACGATAAAGAATTGGGAAATATTGTAGGATAAATGCTTGACGAATGCACGTGTGTGTGCTATTGTTAAGACGCATTTTCAGATAGAAATGCGATTTTAAAAATTGGAGGATTTGTCATGACAAAAGGTACAGTAAAGTGGTTCAACAGCCAGAAGGGCTTTGGATTCATCACAGACGAGAACGGCAAGGATGTATTCGTACATTACTCAGGGCTGAACATGGAAGGTTACAAGAACCTTGAAGAGAATCAGCAGGTTGAGTTTGATGTTGTTGACGGCGAGAAGGGACCACAGGCTACAAACGTAACTGTTATCAAGTAGTTTAGCTTAATCAAGTAACAGGGTACCTATATTTTATAGATTCTGCATGCATTGTTATACTGAATTTTGAATTGGGATTTGTTATATTTATTGAGTGAAACAAAGTAGGAGTCACCGTGTAAAACGATGGCTCCTATTTTTGTATTTTATTGACAAAAACAGGCAAATGGCATAGAATGAACATATGTTAAAACAGGGACGGAGAGGAAAAATATTGGGGGATAGCTTTGTTTCAAGGAAAGACAGAATTATATCGTCAGCAATTGAAATTATCAGCGAGTCCGGGTTATCAGCGCTTACAACAAAAAATCTTGCATTGAAAGAGAATATGTCAGAGACGCTGCTCTATAAATACTTTGGAGGAATCAACGAGGTATTGATAGAGGTTGTTGAGACATACTCGAAGTTTGACAAGAGTATCCGCCAGACAGTATTGGCGAAGGATGCCTCGTATGTGGAGAAGCTGATGGATTATCTGGAAGCATATGCAACCTACTATGATAATTATTATGCGATATCTACGCTTATGCTTCAATATGAGGAGCTGCTGCATATTGTGGAGACCCGGGAGAGGATTGCGTGGTGTATTACCGAGCGCCTGACATTTTTGGAAGGCTTATTTCAGCATGCAATCGATGCGGGCGAGATATCGGACGTGTTCCCGGCTGCTGTTTTAGCTAACAATGTTACAGGTATGGCGATGTGCCATATATTGGAGCGCAGGATTTCGTATCATAAGAAATCATTTAAGGAAGAATACATGGATAACATCCGGAAATGGATGGGATTGCTTCAGATAAAAAAATAAGCATATAAGCGCAAAGAGAGGATTGGGAGATAGTTATGAAGGTATTAGTAGCAGAGGATGATTTGGCAAGTGGAAAGTTCATGCAGAAATTACTTTCCAAATATGGTGAAGTCGTACTGGCAAGAGATGGAATCGCAGCCGTGGATGAATTTGTAAATGCAGTCAGCACGAACGAACGGTTCGATCTGATCTGTATGGATATTATGATGCCAAAGATTGATGGATATAAGGCGCTTGCCTCTATCCGGGATGCGGAGCGGAAGCTTGGCACACCAAGAGACAAGCGCTGTAAGGTCATTATGATCAGTGCACTTGATGAAGGGTTTGATGCAAGTTATGCGAGTGATGATTATGAGGAGTACATGTGTAAACCGATTGATATCATGAAGTTTGACAGCCTGATTCGCAAGCTTGAGATCATTTAGGTAAGAGACATGGATTTATTTGACTACATGAGAGAGACAAATATGAAGAAGGGCGAATCCCCGCTTGCAAAGCGGCTTCGGCCGACTTCATTGGACGAGGTAGTAGGGCAGGAGCACATTCTTGGAAAGGATAAGCTGTTGTACCGTGTGATACAGGCAGATAAGCTCAGCTCGATTATCTTATATGGTCCACCAGGGACGGGGAAGACAACGCTTGCGATGGTGATTGCCAATACGACGAGCGCGGTATTTAAGGAACTGAATGCGACGACTGCCGGGAAGAAGGATATCGAGGCAGTGGTGAAGGAATCAAAAGATAATCTCGGAATGTATGGCAAGAAGACGATTCTTTTTGTGGACGAGATTCATCGGTTTAACAAAGCGCAGCAGGATTATCTTCTCCCGTTTGTAGAGGATGGAACGGTAATACTGATAGGCGCGACAACGGAGAACCCTTATTTTGAAGTGAATTCTGCGTTAATATCGCGCTCTTCTATTTTTCAGTTAAAACCGTTGTCGAAGGAGAACATCAAGACGTTGATCCGGCGTGCAGTGACCGATACCGAAAAGGGTATGGGAAGCTATGACGCGGAGATTACGGAGGAGGCAGTTGATTTTCTGGCAGATATGTCGGAGGGCGATGCGAGACATGCACTGAATGCAGTTGAGCTTGGCATCCTGTCGACCGAGCGGAATCCGGAGACGGGGAAGATTGTGATAGATCTTCCTGTGGCGGAGGAGTGCATTCAGCGGCGCTCCATACGATATGATAAAGACGGAGATAACCACTATGACATTATTTCCGCGTTTATAAAAAGCATGCGCGGTTCCGATCCGGATGCCGCCGTGTATTATCTGGCAAAGATGTTATACGCAGGGGAGAGCGTGACATTTATCGCCAGAAGAATTATGATTTGTGCCAGTGAGGATGTCGGCAACGCAGACCCGCAGGCAATACAGGTGGCAACCGCATGTGCACAGGCAGTGGAACGTGTTGGTATGCCAGAGGCGCAGATCATATTGGCGCAGGCGGCAACCTATGTGGCATGTGCACCGAAGAGCAATGCGGTAGTCAATGCGATTTTCGATGCGATGCAGGCAGTCAAAGAGGTTGGAAACTGTCAGGTGCCGGTCTATCTCCGGGATGCGCATTATTCCGGGGCGGAAAAGCTTGGCAACGTTGGATACAAGTATGCACATGACTATGAGAATCATTATGTGGAGCAGCAGTATCTGCCGGATCAGTTAGTAGGGAGAACATTCTATAAGCCGGGGAATCTCGGATATGAAAAGCATATACAGGATTGGTTTCACCTGATAAAAAAAGAAAAGTAAGAGGTATGGAAATGAAGAAAAAGGGAATCATCATTTTAATTGTAGTACTGCTTGTTCTTGCAGGCGCAGCCGGAGCAATTTATTATGTTCTGCATAATAAAAAGGCATCGAACGAAGAGTTGGTATATGCAACAAAGATATCCGACTTAAATGGAGGATATGACCTGACAGAAAGCCGCTATATGGGAACGGTTGAGTCACAGGAGGTCAAGGGTGTAAACCGTGACAGTGACAAGAAAGTCAAGGAATTGTATGTGAAGGAAGAAGATGAAGTCAAGGCAGGTGACGTACTGTTTGAGTACGATACCGAGTCCATGGAGTTGCAGCTTCGTCAGTTGGAGCTGGAGCTTACAAGCATCAACAATAACATTGCGACACTGAATCAACAGATTGCATCGCTTACGGCAGAGAAGGCGGCGGCACCAGCGGAGGAGCAGTTAAGCTACAGCGCACAGATCCAGAATCTGCAGGCACAGGTCAATCAGGCCAACTATGATGCAAGTGCAAAGCAGCTGGAGATTGATCGTCAGAAGCTTTCTATGGAGAATACAAAGGTTGTTGCACCGATGGATGGTATCATCAAGACAATCAATGAGAACAATTCGACAAGCAGCTCGGATGATGATAGCAGCAATAGTAATTCGGATAATGGTTCAGATTCGACAAGCAACGCGTATATCACAATTATGGCAAAGGGCGATTACCGAATCAAGGCAACCGCAAGCGAACTGACAGTCCGCAGTATGTCAGAGGGACAGAGCATGATTATACGTTCCAGAGTGGATGATTCAACCTGGACAGGTACTGTAACGAAGATTGATCTCGAACATCCGGACAATGGAAACAACAATGATTATTATATGAGTTCAGGAACAACAGCAACAAAGTATCCATTTTATATCAGCCTGGACAGCACGGATGGTCTGATGCTCGGTCAGCATGTCTATGTGGAAGCAGACTATGGACAGGGTGACGTGAAGGAAGGTCTGTGGCTGGATGAATATTATATCATGCAGGAAGATGATGGTGCTTATGTCTGGGCAGAAAATGCCAAGGGTTATATCGAAAAGCGTAAGGTGGAGCTTGGTGAATACGACGAGAATATGATGCGGTATGAGATTGTGTCCGGACTTACAGAAGACGATTATATTGCATATCCGGAAGAGCGTGTAAAAGAAGGCATGAAAGTAACACATAACTATGAGGATGTTGTGACGGATGATACTGGCATTTCGGACGATGGTTCTTACGATAATGCTACTGGTGGAGATGCCGATAGTAATGATACAGAAGCATATGACTTAAATACAGAAGGATCTGTAGATGAGATTGCACCACAGGAAGAGTTTGTACCAGACAGCGGGGAGGTGCAATAGTGTTACTTGAATTAAAAAACATCTATAAGAATTATATTCAGGGTACGATGGAAGTACCGGTATTGAAAGACATCAATCTCTGTGTGGAAGAAGGAGAGTATGTGGCAATCATGGGACCGTCCGGTTCCGGTAAATCCACACTCATGAATATCATCGGGTGTATTGATAAACCAACGTCCGGAACATATCTGCTTGATGATGTGGAGATTGAAAAGTGCAAAGATAAAGAACTTTCCGAAGTGCGCAACCAGAAGATTGGATTCGTATTTCAGAATTTTAATTTGCTGCCAAGACAGAGTGCACTTGACAATGTAGCGCTTCCGTTACAGTATGCGAAGGTGCCGATCAAGAAACGAAAACAAAAGGCAAAAGAAATGCTGGAGATGGTTGATCTGGCGGATCGTGTCAGCTTCAAGCCGACACAGCTTTCCGGTGGACAGAAACAGCGTGTGGCGATTGCACGTGCGATGGTGGCAGATCCGAAGATTCTGCTTGCCGACGAGCCGACGGGAGCACTTGATTCCAAATCAGGTTTACAGGTGATGGAGCTGTTTGACACACTGCATAAGCAGGGAGTGACAATCATTATGATTACGCACTCTGACGAGATTGCGTCTTATGCAGATCGAGTTGTAAAAATCATTGATGGTGAGCTGTATGAGGGAGATGCCCAGCCGGTGACCGGAGGTGATGAGCATGAATAAGGCAAAGAAAATAATTATTATCGTTCTTTCCTGCGTGGTTGTGCTCGGTGGTATTTATTTTGCACTCCGCACCTTGAAGCAGAAGAATCAGAATAGTAAGACTGCAGGCGTCTATGCGGTCAGTGATATTGGATATGACGCTTCGGATATGTGGGATAACAGTACATTGAGTGGAAATGTGACTGTGAATTCTGAGCAGAAGGTCTATGTAGGAAAGACACAGTCCGTATCGGAGATCAAGGTAACGGAAGGTCAGAGCGTGAAAGCAGGTGATGTGCTGCTTGTGTATGATACAACTGCCAACGACTTACAGTTAGAACTGCAAAGATCGGAACTGGAGTTATCCCGCGTGTCGATTATTGATGCACAGCGTGAACTCGAGAAGTTAAAAGCAACTACACCATTAGAGGATATTCCGACAACAGAGGCACCGGCGACTCCGGTTGCAACAGGTTCAGATGCGCCACAGCCGGATCCGGATACAGATCCGGATGCAGATACGCCTCCGACAAGAGAGGAATTGAAGAATCAGATCGCGCAGAAAGAACAGGAAATCAAAACAATGCAGACACAGTACGAGATTGCACAGGTCAAGCTTCAGATGGAAGAGATGCAGAACGCAACCGGTGAAGTACTGGCGAATTTCGATGGCGTGGTAAAGAGCGTGATAACTGCGGATGAAGCAGCTTCGAGCGGAGATCCGGTTCTTGTTGTCAGTGCGGCAGATGGATATCTGGTCGAAAGCCAAATTGGTGAGCTTGCAATGTCAACGGTCAAGGTTGGTGATACCGTATCGATGTATTGCTATGATACCGGTATGAATTATGAAGGTACGATCACAGAGATTTCTACGTTCCCGGCGGATGGATATACGAATTACAATGGCAAGGTGGAAACCTATTATCCAATCAAGATTGCGTTAATTGATTCCACGGATGTCAGTCAGAATATGTATATGGAGATTACACTGAATTCCGGTTCGGAGGACACGAGTGGCGGTTTCTATTTGTCGAAGGCATTTATGAAACAGGAAGGAAGCAATTACTATGTCATGAAGGATGTTGATGGAAGATTGAAGAAAACCTACATTAAGGTTGGAAATAAGACATCCGGAGATGCTGTTCTGATACTTGGTGGTCTGACGATGCAGGATTATATTGCATTCCCATATCTCGATGAGGCAGTGGAAGGCGTAAAGACTGTACAGAAGTCGACGGATGATCTGTATAATTGATAAGAAAGGAAATCAGTCTATGTTAGAAAATATAAGATTATCGTTCCAAGGTATTTGGGCACATAAGATGCGTTCCCTTCTTACCATGCTTGGTATTATTATTGGTATTGCGGCAATTATTGCGATTGTATCAACAATCAAGGGAACCAGTGAGCAGATCAAAGAGAATCTGGTCGGCTCTGGAAATAATATTGTAAATGTAAAATTGTATCAGGGTGAATGGACCTATACATCCGGTGATTCTTCTACACCGGAGAATATGCCAATGGTCACAGATGATATAAAAAATGAGATTCTGGCAGTGGATGAGGTAACGGCTGTTGCATCTTACCGGTATGGCGCACTTTATGAAGGTATCAACAGCGGAACAAAGGATCTGGGCAATGCACCGGTTTATGGTGTAGATAAGGATTATTTCCGTGTGATGGGATATACCGTGCAGACCGGGCGACTGTTTGAGGATCAGGACTGGACGAATTATACCAAGGGCGTAATTCTGGATACCGTTGCAGCGAATACATTGTTTGCAAGTGAGAATCCGATCGGTAAGACCCTGGAGATCAAGGGCGAGCCGTTTATTATTGTCGGTGTTGTTGAACAGATTGATGGGTTTACTCCGAAGGTTACCAATATGAATGACTGGTATACCTACTATGGAAATACATCCTCCGGTCAGGTGTTTATCACAGATGTCAACTGGCCTTTGATCTTCTCGTTTGATGAGCCATATAACTTGGTTGTGAAGCCGGCGGGTACAGATGCCATGACAAATGCAGGAAAGAAAACGGCGGATATCATGAATTCCTATATGCCAGCCACAAGCAGTGAGAATGTTTCGGAAGGCGGATCGGATGAAGATAGCAGCAACTCTTCGTTCAAGTATAAGAGTGAAGATCTTCTGGAGACTGCGAAGGCAATGCAGGAGGTCAGTGCATCGACAAGCCAGCAGCTCATATGGATTGCAAGTATTTCTCTTTTGGTAGGTGGTATCGGCGTTATGAATATCATGCTGGTATCTGTGACAGAACGTACGAGAGAGATTGGTCTGAAGAAAGCGTTAGGAGCTAGAAAATCCGTGATTTTGATGCAGTTTCTGACAGAGGCAGCTGTGCTTACAAGCATGGGTGGTATCATCGGAGTTGGCGCTGGCGTGGGACTTGCATATCTGATTTCTGATGTTGCATCGGTTCCGGTTGCAATCAGCGGAGCAGCGATTGCAATCTCAGTAATCTTCTCTATGGTGATCGGAATTGTGTTTGGATTTATTCCTTCGGTCAAGGCATCGAACCTGAATCCAATCGATGCACTTCGATATGAATAAACAAAACGCTGCGGCGATGGAGAGAGTATGGAAGAAGAAAAAAAGACAGAAACATATGAACAAAGTATACGCAGACGTCCTGTCTTACGTGTGATGGCGTGGGTGGGACTGGTCGTGATCTTTGCACTGATTGTATTGGTGATCGTGACCGGCGTGACAGGCAGCAAATATTTTATGCCGAGTCTTGCGCTGATGATCATAGTGCCGATACTCATTTATGTGGCGCTTTGGCTGGGGAAGGTTCTGCAAAATCACAGAAAGAATCGGTCTTGAAAAATAAAGGCTGGTTTGCTATACTAGATTGGATGAAAAAATGAAAGGGAAACACAGGATAACACTGTGTAGGTACGGTTATGAGTTTATTAACAGAATGGCGTGAGCATGCATATAGTCTTGATGACAGAACTCCAGAAGGAAAGGAGTTTTGGCTTGATTACTTCCAGAGAGAAAAGGCAATCTATGAGAAGATTCTTGAGAATCCGGTTGAGATCGAGGGCGGTACAGTCAAAGAACTGGCTGAGAAGTACGATATGAGTATTGAGCTGATGATCGGATTTCTGGATGGTATCGAGGACAGTCTGATCGTGCCAAACAAGGTCGATGAGCTGGAAGAAGATTCACAGGTAGCGCTTGGTTATGATCCAGAGAAGCTTTATATGAACATGGTAGACTGCAACGCAGAGTGGTTGTATACACTTCCACAGTGGGATAAGATCCTGACTCCTGAGAGAAGAAAGGAACTGTACAAGATCCAGAAGTCTTCCAAGACAATCGTAAAGCCGCCAAAGGTTGGACGTAACGATCCATGTCCTTGCGGAAGCGGAAAGAAGTATAAGAAGTGCTGTGGAGCGAATGCATAATATGAAATTAAACGAGGCACAATCCAAGGCGGTTTCGCATGTGGATGGACCTATGATGGTGATTGCAGGACCGGGCTCCGGGAAGACAACTGTAATTACAAAACGAATCAAGTATCTGATAGAATCTGCGGGTGTTTCACCCGCAGATATTCTTGTTATAACCTTTACACGGGCAGCCGCAGGGGAGATGCAGCAGCGCTTTCGTGCGATGACACCCGGAAAGGAATATCCGGTTCGATTTGGAACCTTTCATTCCATATTTTATTGGATTTTAAAAACTGCATATGGGCAATCCATGCTGCGTGTGATTTCCGAGGAAGAAAAGCGGGGGATCATCGAGCAGATTTTACATACGATGGAGCTGAGCTACGAGAACAAGGAAGAGATTGTAAGCAGTATTGTTTCACAGGTAAGCCTTGTCAAATGCGACATGATGGATGTGGAAAATTATTACAGTAAGGATATGCCAGAACATGCATTCCGGGAATTGTACCGACGGCTGGATGCAGAGTTAAAACGCAGGAAGCTGATCGATTTTGACGATATGATGGTACTTTGCTATGAACTATTAACAGCGCGACCGGATATTTTGGATAAATGTAGAAGTTTGTTTCCATATATCATGGTAGATGAGTTTCAGGACAGCAACCGGATTCAGTATGAGATTTTTCGGATGCTGGCAAATCCACGGCAAAATGCATGTATCGTCGGAGACGATGACCAGTCCGTCTATGGATTCCGGGGCGCAAGACCAGAGATCATGCAGCAGTTTCGCAAGGATTTTTCAAGTTGTGAGATTGTGTACCTCGGAGAAAATTACCGCTCCGATTACCGGATCGTGCAGGCGGCAACGCAGGTAATTGAGAAGAACCAGACGCGATATAAGAAGCAGTTAAAAGCAGTTTCAAAAGAACCTGGGATTGTACAGATGCATACCGTGAAGGATGAGGCGGAGGAAAACGAGTGTATCATACGGCGTATTCGGGAACAGTATCAGGCTGGAATCGCATATGAAAAACAAGCGGTGTTGTACCGGACAAATTTACAGCCGCGTCGGCTTGCCTATAAGCTCAATCAATATAATATCCCATATACGTTGAGTGATGCATTGCCGAATCTGTTTGACCATTTTGCAGTGCGGTATGTGCTGGATTATATGCGGATTGCGATGGGCGATACCTCGCGGGCGACATTTTTAAGAATCATAAATAAACCGTCGCGCTATATCAGCCGGGACGCCTTGCTTGAAGATCCGGTTGATTATGATAAGCTGCGGTTTCGGCTCCGCAATAAGGAGTCCGTCGTCGAGAATCTGGATAAGCTGATGGCAGATGTAAAGATGCTTCGGAAGCTGCGTCCGTATCCGGCACTCAATTTCATACGGAATTTTATCGGTTATGACACGTATATTAAGGATTACGCGGAATACCGCCAGCTTGATGCATCGGAGATGTATGAGGTTTTAGATGAATTTGGATATATGATTAAAGATATGGAAAGCTACGCGGAGCTTTTTACATTTATAGATGAATACAAAGAGCAGCTTGCGAGACAGCAGGAGAAGAACCGGATGCGGAAGGGTGTCAATCTTATGACGATGCACAGTGCGAAGGGATTGGAATTTGACACGGTGTACATTCTCGATGCAGTGGAAGAGATTACGCCGTATAAAAAGGCAAAAACGGCAGCGGAACTCGAAGAGGAACGGCGGATGTTTTATGTGGCGATGACGCGGGCAAGACATGCGCTGCATATCTATGTACCGAGAACAATCGCAGGAAAGGCAAAAGATAAGAGCCGGTTTGTGGAGGATATTACATGGCAAAAGGAATCTTAAAAAAGGGAAAACTGGTTATGGTGCTTGCGGCGATTGGAAGCTGTCTGTGCCTGATTGGCTGTGCAGCAAAGGAAGATGCAACCGAAGCGGTAAATTATGCATCGGAGGATTCTTCCCTGACGTATGCAGTACATACGGAACTGGACGGACATGCGATAGAACTTCCGCAATTTACATCGACGCATGACAGTGCGGTGATCGAAGAATTGAATCAGGACATCATGGATGGACCGGGGGCAATTTATGAGAAAGACAAAGATGGAAAAGAGATCATCCCGGAGATCCGCACAACGGAATATAGCACGAATCAGTATTTACAAGTGGTTGTACGCTATGTCGAGTATCCGCTCGTCGGCGGCTATGGAGATATTGCAAGCTACAATTATGACCGGATTCAGGATAAGAAAATTACGCTCACAGATGCACTTGTGAAGAAAGAAACGACGCTCGATGATGTGCGGCAGATGGTAATTGACAGTTGTTTACGGATGAAAAAACTGTCAGACAAAGAAACATCCATCTACGGTGTGACAGTAGATGGATTTTCATTGGATGCAAATGATAATTGTACATTTTATGGAAATGTCGATCTGTGTCTGAACGGAACGACGCAGTGGTCATACATTTACAGCTTCCAGTTTGAAACACAGACAGTGGAAATCTATGACCTTACAGAATAGAGAAGCTTACATATCTTCGTAGGCTTCGTTATCTAAAAGCTCGTCGAACGCATCGGCAACGATCTCGTATTCCTCTTCGGAATCGATCATGCCAAGTTCGACGTCGTCGCCTTCCTTCTCTGTGTAACGGTAGAGGAAGACGTCGTCTTCTTCGTAGCCGTCTATGACTTTGTCCGGAAGCAATGCGATATACTGCTGACCTTCGACTGGGAAGATGGCAATGACACTGCAATGAAGCTCTGTGCCATCATCTAACACCATGTCTACATAGTCATCGTCGTCGGTATTATCGGTTGAAAATGATCTGTTTTTATCGTCCATAGTATGAATCTCCTTTACATTTTTTTGATTTTGTATTGAAAAAGAAAAATCCTTGTCTATAATAGTTTAAGGGAATTTGTATCATAGGTCAACTATAAAATAAGGGAAAGAGAAAAAGGAAAGAAACGTGAAACAAGTATTACAATATTTCAAGAATTACAAATGGAAAGCAATTTTAGCACCATTATTCAAGATGTTAGAAGCGGCCTTTGAGCTTTTGGTACCGCTCGTTATGGCGGCAATCATTGATAATGGTATTGCAGGAAATGACAAGCCATATATTTATAAGATGGCATTTGTCATGGTTGGACTCGGCGTAATTGGACTTGGATGTTCCATCACAGCGCAGTATTTTTCGGCGAAGACGGCAATGGGAATCGGAAAGGAAATCCGGTATGATCTGTTCAAGCATATAGAGACACTTTCCTATACGGAGATTGATAGGCTCGGCAGTGCGACACTCATCACGCGTATGACGAGTGATGTCAATCAGGTACAGACAGGAATCAATATGTTCCTGCGTCTGTTTATGCGCTCCCCGTTTATTGTGTTCGGTGCAACGATCATGGCATTTACGGTCAATGCGAAGGCGTCGCGTGTGTTCTTCATTACGCTTCCGGTTCTGATTGTGATCGTATTTGGAATTATGCTTGTTTCGATTCCTTTGTATAAGAAAGTACAGAGCAAGCTTGACACAGTGACATTGAAATCCAGAGAGAATCTGTCCGGTGTGCGTGTCATCCGTGCATTTAATCAGGAGAAGAAGGAAAAAGAGGAGTTTGCCGAGGTAACGGAAGCATTGACGAGGGGACAGCTGTTCGTCGGAAAGATTTCTTCTTTCTTAAATCCACTGACCTACGCAGTCATTAACCTGTCGATTGTAGCCCTGATCTGGGGCGGTGCAAAGCAGGTAGATCTCGGTATTTTAAAGCAGGGACAAGTATATGCGCTTGTAAACTACATGTCACAGATTCTGATTGAGCTTGTGAAGCTTGCAAATCTGATTATTACAGAGACAAAGGCAGTTGCCTGTGCGAACCGTCTCGGTGCGATCTTCGAGACGACAAGCAGCCAGATATATGAGACTGCACCCGTGGAAGCAGCCGGCGGTACAGCGATTCCGAAGGTGGAGTTTGTCGATGCAGGTCTCACGTATGCGGATGCAAAGGAAACTTCCATCGAGGGACTTTCCCTGAAGGTGAAACGTGGCGAAACGATCGGTATTATCGGTGGTACAGGCTCCGGTAAATCGACTCTTGTGAATCTGATTCCTCGTTTCTATGACTGCACACAGGGCAGTATTAAAATCGATGGTGTGGATGTAATGGAATATCCAAAAGAGCAGTTGATAGAAAAAATCGGTGTCGTTCCACAGAAGGCAGTGCTGTTCTCCGGAACGATCGCGGATAATATCCGCTGGGGCAAGGAAGATGCAACGAACGAGGAAATCGAGGAAGCACTTTCTATCGCACAGGCGGAGGATTTTGTGCAACAGAAGGATGGAGGAATCGGGTTTATGCTGAACCAGGGTGGTAAGAACCTGTCCGGTGGACAGAAGCAGAGACTGACGATCGCGCGTGCGCTTGTGAAGAAGCCGGAGATCCTGATTCTTGATGACAGTTCTTCCGCACTTGACTATGCGACGGATGCCGCTCTCCGGAAAGCAATCAAGGAGAAGACCGATCACACGACGGTATTCCTCGTATCGCAGCGTGCATCCTCCATCATGTATGCAGATAAGATCGTCGTTTTGGACGATGGTAAGATCGCAGGGATAGGCGATCATGATACACTGATGAAGAATTGCCCGGTATATCAGGAGATCTACGCATCCCAGAACAAGGAGGTGAAGGCAGATGTCTAAGGATAAGAAAAAGAAGCTGCAGGGCTTTGATAAAGCTGTGTTGAAGCGTGTATTGACACACATCAAGAAATACCGTATTCTGGTCATCCTTTCGTTTGTCTGTGCAATGATCACCGTTGCCTCAACCTTGTATGCACCGATTCTGACCGGTGATGCAATCGACTTGATCGTCGGAAAAGGTCTGGTTGACTTCGATGGAATCAAGGACATCATCTATACATTTGTGATGGTAACCGTTGTGACAGTGCTTTCACAGTGGTTTATGAATATTATTAACAACCATATCACATATTCCGTTGTGCGGGATATCCGTATCGAAGTATTTAATCATATGGAGGAGCTTCCGCTTTCCTATATTGATTCGCACAAGCATGGCGATATCGTGAGCCGTATCGTGTCGGATATCGACCAGTTTGCAGACGGACTTCTGATGGGATTTACACAGCTGTTCACCGGAATCGTAACGATTCTTGCAACGCTTGGATTTATGATAGCTGTAAATGTACCGATCGCGTTGGTTGTAATTGTATTGACGCCACTTTCCCTGTTTGTAGCATCGTTTATTGCGAAGCGTACCTATCATCTGTTCCACCGGCAGTCTGAGACGCGTGGAGATATCACATCGCTTGTTGACGAGATGATCGGGCAGCAGAAGATTGTGCAGGCATTTGGCTACGAGGATGAAGCGTTGGAGCGTTTTGGGGAGATCAATGACCGTCTGGAGAAAGATAGCATGTCAGCAACCTTTTATTCGTCCATTGTCAATCCATGTACAAGATTTCTCAACAACCTTGTATATGCGGCAGTCGGTATCATCGGTGCGGTTTCCGTGATTTCGACCGGATTTACTGTTGGACAGCTTACCTGCTTCTTAAGCTACGCAAACCAGTATACGAAACCATTTAACGAGATATCGAATGTCATTACCGAGCTTCAGAATGCGATGGCATGTGCCGGACGTGTATTTGAGCTTTTAGATGAGACGCCGCAGGTACCGGAGAAGGAGCAGGCCCATGTATTAACGGATACGAAGGGTGCAATCGAGATTAAGGGCGTGAATTTCTCCTATGTAAAGGATAAGACGCTCATCACGAACCTGAATCTCTCTGTAAAGCCGGGTATGCGTGTGGCAATCGTTGGACCGACCGGATGCGGAAAGAGTACACTTATCAATCTGCTGATGCGGTTTTACGATGTGGATACCGGATCTATTTCGGTTGACGGTACAGATATCCGTGACATGACGAGAGACAGCCTGCGAGAAAACTATGGTATGGTATTGCAGGAGACATGGTTAAAGAGTGGTACGATTCGTGAGAATATTGCATACGGAAAGCCGGATGCTACCGATGAGGAGATCGTACAGGCAGCGAAGCTTGCACATTCTGACAGCTTCATCCGCCGTCTGCCACAGGGCTATGACACGGTGATCGCTGAGGATGGCGGCAATCTTTCACAGGGTCAGAAACAGCTTTTGTGTATCACACGGGTGATGCTGTTATTGCCGCCGATGCTTATATTAGATGAGGCGACTTCTTCCATTGATACACGTACGGAGATCCGGATCCAGAAGGCATTTAACCGTATGATGCAGGGCAGAACGAGCTTTATTGTTGCACACAGATTGTCAACAATCCGCGAGGCAGATGTAATCTTAGTTATGAAGGATGGAAATATCATCGAGAAGGGAAACCACGACCAGCTTATGGCACAGAATGGCTTCTACACGAATCTGTACAATTCACAGTTTGCACACTAAGCTTTTGCTTGACAAACCGCGGATTGCATGACATATTTGAAAAAGAAAAATGGAACGATCGCAGGAGGAACAAACAGGTATGAAGATTTTTAATACACTCACCAGACATAAGGATGAATTTCATCCGATCAACGAGGGCAAGGTAGGTATCTATGTCTGTGGACCAACCGTATATGACTATATTCACATCGGAAATGCAAGACCGATGATCGTGTTTGATACATTGCGCAGATATTTTGAGTACAAGGGCTATGAAGTAAACTATGTGTCAAACTTTACCGATGTCGATGACAAGATCATCAAGCGCGCGAATGAAGAAGGTGTGGATGCGTCTGTGATTTCCGAGCGCTACATCGCAGAGTGCAAGAAGGATATGGCAGCGCTTCATGTAGAAGAAGCAACGACACATCCGCAGGCAACGAAGGAAATCCCGGACATGATCGCAATGGTAGAGACGCTGATTGAGAAGGGCTATGCATACGAAGTAAATGGAACCGTATATTTCCGTACGAGAAAGTTCTCTGATTATGGTAAGCTTTCTAAGAAGAATATTGACGATCTGCGTGCCGGAAACCGTGAACTTCTTGTTTCCGGTGAGGATGAGAAGGAAGATCCGCTTGATTTTGTACTCTGGAAGCCGAAGAAGGAAGGCGAGCCATCATGGCCATCTCCTTGGGGCGATGGAAGACCAGGCTGGCATCTGGAGTGTTCGGTTATGTCGAAGAAGTATATTGGCGATGTCATTGATATTCATGCCGGTGGAGAGGATTTGATCTTCCCACATCATGAGAATGAGATCGCGCAGAGTGAGGCAGCCAATGATACAGAGTTTGCACGGTACTGGATGCACAATGGATTTTTGAAGATTAACAACGAGAAGATGTCCAAGTCACTTGGAAACTTCTTCACGGTAAGAGAGATTGGAGAAAAGTACGATCTGCAGGTCATCCGCTTCTTCATGCTTTCCGCACATTACAGAAGTCCGCTTAATTTCTCATCAGAGCTTGTGGAAAGCTCTAAGAACGGACTGGACAGAATCCGCACATCAGCATCAAAGGTAGAGGAAGCAATCAACAACAGTACAGTTGCAGATATGACCGAGGCAGAGACAAAGCTGGCAGAGGAGATTCCAGCGTTTGTAAAGCGCTATGAAGATGCGATGGAAGATGACTTAAATACAGCCGATGCGATTTCTGTTATCTTTGAGCTTGTAAAATTTGCAAACACAAATGTCGAGGCTGGTGTAACAAGCAAGGCATTTGCGCAGAAGATCTATGATACGATGAAACAGCTGATGGATATTCTTGGTATTGATATCAAGGAGCAGGAGATGCTTTTAGACGAGGAGATCGAGAATCTGATCGAGGAACGTCAGGCAGCCAGAAAGGCAAAGAACTTTGCGAGAGCGGATGAAATCCGTGATCTGCTCACAGAGAAGGGAATCATTCTGGAGGATACCAGAGAAGGTGTAAGATGGAAGAGAGCGTAAAGACCGAACAGGTAAATGCATATCAGTACTCGCCACTTGCGCTTGCGTATATGGGTGACAGTATATTGGATCTGCTGGTGAAGAAATATTTCGTCACACATTCCAATATGCAGCCGCATAAGTATCATGTGGAGGTTAGCAAGATCGTTAAGGCGGTGAATCAGGCGGATTATATCGACCGGATCATGGAAGAACTGTCTGAAGATGAGCTCGATGTCTACAAGCGTGGCAGAAATACGAATACTCATTCCAAGGCGAAGAATGCCACGATGGGACAGTACCGCAAAGCGACCGGTTTAGAGGCACTGTATGGATATCTGTATCTGAAGGGAGATATGGACCGGCTGCAATATTTTGTGGATGGTATGATCCGGCAGTATCTTGAGAGTAAAGAATCATAAGTATGATGAAGGAAAACAAAGATGAGTGAGAATAAGAATATTATAAATGAACAGGAACCGCAGGACGACCATATGATTGAAGGCAGAAATGCGGTGTTAGAGGCGTTTCGTGCCGGAAAAACAATCGACAAGCTGTATATTCAGGATGGTCTGCGCGATGGCGTGATTTCATCCATCTTACGTGATGCGAAGAAAAAAGATGTGATCGTAAATTTTGTGAGCAAGGAAAAGCTTGATCAGATGTCTCCAGACCGGAAGCATCAGGGTGTGATGGCAATTACAGCGGCATTTTCATATGCGGAAGTGGATGATATCTTAGAAAATGCAAAGGAAAAGGGCGAGGATCCGTTTATCTTTATTTTAGATGAGATTGAGGATCCGCATAACTTAGGTGCGATTATCCGTACTGCAAATCTGTGTGGGGCACATGGCGTGATCATTCCGAAGCGCCGGGCAGTCGGACTGACTGCAACGGTAGTCAAGGCTTCGGCAGGTGCGATCCACTATACACCGGTTGCCAAGGTGACGAACATTGCCAAGACAATCGAAGAATTAAAGGACAAAGGATTATGGTTTGCCTGCGCTGATATGGGCGGTGAGGTGATGTACCGGGCGAACCTGACCGGACCGATCGGTCTTGTGATCGGAAACGAAGGAAGCGGTGTGAGCCGCCTTGTCAAAGAAAAATGTGATTATGTTGTATCGATCCCGATGAAGGGCGATATAGATTCGTTGAATGCATCCGTGGCAGCCGGCGTGCTTGCCTATGAGGTTGTGCGGCAGAGAATGCAGTAAAAATACGGAGAAGAAGCGTTGGATTATACAAAGATGGACGACAATCAAATACTTGCGCTTGGACGGGCTGGCGAGGATGAGGCAACGGAGTTTCTGCTGCAGAAGTATGGATATCTGGTCAAGCGGGAAGTGCGTACAGTCTATCTGATCGGCGCGGAAACCGAGGATCTGGCGCAGGAGGGGATGATTGGGCTTTTTAAGGCAATCCGGGATTACAGCCCGGACAAGGCAGCCAGCTTTTCCACCTTTGCCAGTGTCTGTATCCGCAGACAGATTCAGAATGCAATCACAAACTCGAACCGCAAGAAGCATGTGCCGTTAAATTCCTATGTATCGTTGTATATGAACAGCGAGGAGGGTGACAACTTCATGCTGGAGGAACGTCTTTCCACAAGCCGGGAAGAAGACCCAGAGAAGCTACTGATTGCACGCGAACAGATCGAAGATCGGAATGCTCGTATCAAAAAAGAGCTGAGCAAGCTTGAACAGCAGGTGTTAAAGCTGTATTTGCAGGGACTTTCCTATGAGGAGATCGCAGAACAGCTCGGAAAGACAGAGAAGTCGATTGACAATGCATTGCAGCGTATCCGTGGGAAATTATCAAGGAAATAGAATTAGACAAAAAAAACTTCCTTACAAAGGAAGTTCTTTTTTTATAAGCTGGTAACGGGAATCGAACCCGTGACCTCCGCACTACCAATGCGACGCTCTACCGACTGAGCCATACCAGCCTGCTTTGTATAAAGCACAACAGAGATAATACTTTATTATTGGTTTTCTGTCAAGAGGGAATGTTGAAAACAAAAATTCAGAAAATTCTGTGAAAAATCACAAAAAAAGCCAAAAAATTACTGCAACCATCAATATATTGTGTTATACTACCCTTGTATAACTAGGCTCAAATTCAGAAAAGGTGTGGTTTGATGACAAAAAAACGATGGATAGCAACGGTAGTGGCAATCTGCATGGTTGTTCTGCTTTTTCAATATATACCCGTTTTGCATGCGTCAGCAGCAACGGAAGGTTCTATAAAATCCGGTGTAACTGGGGTTTATTTTCGTGAGACACCCGGTGGTACGCCGATAAAAGATTCCAATGGAAATACAATTTATTTAAATGGTGGACAGGCACTGACGATTCAGGATACATCCAATTCCAGCTGGTATAAGGTAACGCTCACCTATAATGGGGGCAGCTATACTGGATATGTAAGTTCCCAATACGTGGTAGCTGGGGCAGCACCGACACCTTCGACACCGAGTGGGGATGCTGATTTTGAGGCAAAGCTTTCGGCGCAGGGGTTCCCGGACAGCTATAAGCCATATTTGCGTGCCATCCATGAGAAATACCCAAACTGGGAGTTCCGTGCGGTGCAGACCGGCGTGGATTGGAATACACTTGTAGCTAATGAGGTATCCAAATCCGGGCAGGTCAAGAATCTGATCTATGGAACAAGCTCGTATCCGCATTATAACTGGAGATCGACGACAATCGGTTATAACATTGCAACGGATACATGGAGTTCCTTCGATGGAAAGACATGGTTTGCGGCATCGGATGAACTGGTTGCTTATTATATGGACCCACGTACATATTTGTATGAGAATTATATTTTTGCATTTGAGAGCCTGTCTTATCAGCAGGGCGTGCAGAATGAGACTGGTGTGGAAGCAATTTTGAAAGGTACCTTTATGTCGCAGACCAAACCGGCAGGCGACAGCCGCACCTATGCACAGATCATTATGGAGGCAGCGGCACAGTCCGGTGTCAGCCCATATCATATTGCGAGCCGTATCCGTCTGGAGATGGGTTCTACGATTGGAACTGCATGTTCTGGAACGAATTCCTCATATCCGGGCATTTATAACTTCTACAACATTGGAGCATTTGACACGCCAAATGGCAATGCAGCGGTAAAGGGCTTGCAATGGGCGGCCGGAAGCGGTTCATATGGACGTCCGTGGAACACCGCAGCAAAGTCTATCATTGGCGGTGCACAGTATCTCGGTGCATCGTATATCAATGTCGGACAGAATACGTTATATACACAGAAATTTAACGTGACAAACAAGAGCAGTCTGTTCAGTCATCAGTACATGACGAATATCCAGTCACCGGCAACGGAGTGCCTGACAAGCTACAATGCATATAAAAACAATAATCTGCTCAACTCTTCGATGATGTTTGAGATTCCGGTTTATTCCAGCCTGCCGTCACAGGCAGTTTCAAAACCTGCGGATTCCGGAAATCCAAATAATTGGCTCAAAACGCTTTCCATTGCGGGATACGGACTGACACCGTCCTATTCGGTGAACAATACGACGGATTATTCTCTGATCGTGTCCGCTTCCGTAGATAAGATCAATATCACAGCAACACCGGTGAATAAGAATGCCCGTGTGAGCGGCGCAGGAACGGTGAGCCTGTCACAGGGAACAAACGTGATCAGCCTTGTGGTGACGGCGCAGAGTGGTGCGACCAGAACCTATAAATTAACAGTCGTGCGGGGCACGGCAACGAACAACCCAACGACACCGTCTGCGGGTGGCAAGAAGGGCGACCTGAACGGTGATGGCAAGATCACAGCTTTGGATATTGTCAAGCTGCAGCGTCTGATTGTTGGTCTGGACGCGTTAAACAGTGATGTGCTTGCAATCGCGGATATCAATGGAGATGGAAAAGTAACCGCGTTGGATATCGTCAAGATACAGCGGCATATTGTTGGATTGGAGACAATCCAGTAACATACATGAGAAACGACAGGAAAAAGCAGGAGGACTATCATGAAACAATTTTTGAAACGTGGACTGGCAATTTTAACGGCATTCATTTTATGCCTGCAATTTGGAAAGATCGATGCACAGGCGGCAAATGTAGTGATTGCATTGAGCGCAAGCACCGTGAGTGTGGGAAATAACGTTACTGCAACGATATCCGTCAGTGGCTCGGATATTTCCGCATACACGATCTATGTGTCCTACAATTCGAGTGTGCTGCAATATAATTCCGCAAGTGGAAGCGCCATCGTCAATGGCGGCGGCGGAACGGTAACGGCAAGTGGAACCTCTGCGGGTTCGTTTTCGATTTCCTTTACAGCCATAGCAAATGGCAACGGAAGTATCACAACAAGCGGAAGTGATGTCTATGATATCAACGGCAATGCCATATCAATCTCCCATGCAGGTGCAACGGTAACGGTTGCAACCGCATCGAACAATGGAGATAACAATAATGGAAATGCAACGACAGAGGCTGGAGAGACAACCGAGACGACAGAGGATGATGGCAGATCGGCAGATTGCGATCTGGCAAGTCTGCAGGTATCTCCGGGTACATTGACACCTGCATTTTCCGCAGACCGTACGACATACTCGTTACAGGTGGATGAGGATGTTACAAGTGTGGTTGTCAGCGCATCTGCTGCAGATGGCAACGCGACAACAAGTGTCTCTGGTGCCAATTCGATCCAGAAAGGAAAGAACACTGTACGGGTAACCGTTACTGCGGAAAATGGTGCGGTTAAGGTTTATACGATCAATGTACAGGCGGGCGAGGATGTCGGAGATCCGGTTGCGACGATCGATGGAAAAGAATATTCATTTGTGATGAACGAGGATGGTCTGGAAGCACCGGAAGGCTTTACTGCCGGTACGACAACTTATAAGGACTGGGATGTACTTTCTTACGAGTCCCCAAATAAGAAGATCAGGGTGGTATGTCTGAAAGACGAGGATGGCGAGAACCACTGGTTTATTATGGATGCGGAAAAGGATGTATTTACTCCATATCAGGAGTATTCTTCTCAGTATAACCGTTATATTATAACTGCCGTTCCAGATGGTGTTGCAATTCCGGATGGATTTAAGGAGACGACTTTGAAGATTGGAGACAATTCGGTCATTGCTTATCAGTCTGATGATATTGCAGATAAGGATTTGTATCTTGTTTATGCGATCAATGTTGAGGGCGAGGAAGGCTTTTATGAGTACGATGCAAAGGAACAGGCATTTTTACGCTATGTACCGATGATCGTGTCAGAGGAAGTACTGGTTCCGGCAACCCCGACTGTGGCAACACCAAGTGCACCGGTGGAAGTTCCGACAGAGAAGAGTCCGTTCACAAATCCACTTGTGATTGGAATTATGGTTGGAGCTGCTGTGATTATCGTAATTCTGGTCGTATGTCTTGTAATCTTTGCAGGACGGATCAATAAGCAGAACAAAGAGATGCTGGATGCGGAAGATATGATCGCCCAGCTTGCCAATGCAAATAAAGATGTGAATCCAGAGCTTTTGCAGAAACTTGGATTGGATAAGCCAGAGGTTTCCGAGGAGTTGGAAGCACCGCAGGCAGAAACGGCGGATGAGAAACTGGCAGATGCCGTAATCGATGGAAGTACAGGCAGTGAGATTCCAACGGTACAGGAAGCAGAGAAGCAGGCAGATCCATCCGATCTGGAGCAGACATCCGAGATTCCGAAGGTAGACAGCTCAATTCTTACACCAGAGGTAAATGCACTGGTAGAGGAAGTCAATCGTGATTTCCAGACAAGCATGGGTGGTGGCGAAGCCTATGTGGAGAAATCAGAAAAAGAACTCGCGCACGAGGATTATGAGAAGCGTTCCATGGAAATCAATAACAAGATCATGACAAATTATGATTCCCAGATGGACAGCGTATTTGCAGATGGTACACAAAACAGCGCGGCACCGGATGCGTCTGCACCGACAGACACGAAAGAGTAAATTGACGAAATGCATATACAATGCTATGATAGAGAAATACTAGAAAAAAAGGAGTACGTCCATGGAAGGTGAAGCAACAGTTTCAAAGAATTTTATTGAACAGGAGATAGATAAAGATCTGGCAGAAGGAAGATATACAGAGGTTGTAACCCGTTTTCCACCAGAACCAAACGGATATCTGCATATCGGACATGCCAAATCAATTCTGTTAAACTATGGTCTTGCCAAGGAGTATGGCGGAACATTCCATTTCCGGTTTGATGATACGAACCCGACAAAGGAAAAGACAGAATATGTGCAGTCCATCATTGATGATATCAAGTGGCTGGGCGCTGATTATGGAGATAAGATTTATTTCGCATCGAATTATTTTGATGCAATGTACGAAGCAGCAATCAAGCTGATCAAGAAAGGAAAAGCCTATGTCTGCGATCTGTCTGCAGACGAGATCCGCGAGTATCGTGGAACACTGAAGGAACCGGGCAAGAACAGCCCATACCGTGACAGAAGCGTAGAGGAAAACCTGAAATTATTTGAGGGTATGAAGAACGGAGAATATCCGGATGGAAGCAAGGTATTGCGTGCGAAGATTGATATGGCAAGTCCGAATATCAATATGCGTGATCCGGTTATCTATCGTATTGCACGTATGACACATCACAATACCGGTGATAAGTGGTGCATCTATCCGATGTATGATTTTGCACATCCGATCGAGGATGCTGAGGAGGGAATTACCCATTCTATCTGTACATTGGAGTTTGAGGATCATAGACCACTCTATGACTGGGTTGTACGGGAACTGGAATACAAGAACCCACCGAGACAGATTGAGTTCTCCAAGCTGTATCTGACCAATGTTGTGACTGGAAAGCGTTATATCAAGAAGCTGGTAGAAGATGGCATCGTAGATGGCTGGGATGATCCAAGACTGGTTTCAATCGCTGCACTTCGGAGACGTGGATTTACAAGAGAATCCATCAAAATGTTTATGGAGCTGGTTGGTGTATCAAAGTCACAGAGCTCTGCGGATTATGCAATGCTTGAGTATTGTATCCGTGAGGACCTGCGTCTGAAGGCAAACCGTATGATGGCGGTATTAGATCCAATCAAGCTGATTATTGATAACTATCCGGAAGGTCAGGTCGAATATTTTGATATCGATAACAATCAGGAGGATGAATCTACAGGCAAGCGTCAGGTTGCATTCTCAAGAGAGTTATATATTGAACGCGAAGACTTTATGGAGGAGCCGCCGAAGAAGTATTTCCGGTTGTTCCCTGGAAATGAAGTGCGCTTAAAGGGTGCTTATTTCGTAAAGTGCGTGGATTACAAGAAGGATGAAAATGGAGTTGTAACGGAGATCCACTGTACCTATGATCCGGAGACCAGAAGTGGTTCCGGTTTTGAGGGCAGAAAGGTCAAAGGAACGATCCACTGGGTATCTGCAGAAAGTGCAGTGGATGCAGAGGTTCGCCTGTACGAGAATATTGTGGATGAAGAAAAGGGAAAACTCAATGAAGATGGTACCCTGAACTACAATCCAAATTCTTTGACAGTTTTAAAGAATTGTAAGCTTGAGGCAGCATTGGGAGAGGCTGTCAAGGGTGATAAGTTCCAGTTCCTGCGTCATGGATATTTCTGTGTGGACGAGAAAGATACAACAGAAGATCATTTGGTATTTAACCGGATTGTCTCATTAAAGAGTTCATACAAGCCGGGTAAATAAGAGAAGTAACAGGGGTGTTAGGCAGAGGAGGATTGAGATGGGCATTTTTTCCATAATCGGAAATCTTGGCCTTGGCGATTTTGACGAATCAAAGATATTAGATAATGATTCCGGAGCAGCCGCACGCCGCGGGGCAGCGGAACAAAAGGAGACAAAGTCACCGGAGGAGCTGGAGAAAGAAGCACTGTTTGATAAGACTTATGAATGCCCGATTTGTAATCTGACATTTAAGACGAAATGCGTGCGAGCTGGAAAGGTCCGGCTGGAAAGCAAAGATACGGATCTTCGACCGATTTATAATCATATAGATCCAATCAAGTATGATGTGATTACCTGCGAGAAGTGTGGATATTCTGCGCTTGGCAGATATTTTGGCAAGCTGATGAACCGGCAGATCCGGGATATCAGCGAACAGATCGGTTCGAAGTTCAATGGTATAGAGCCGGCAATCCAGAAGGATATCTTTACATATGATGACGCGATCACGCGCTATCAGTTGGCGCTGATCACAGCGATGGTGAAAAAGGCGAAAAATAGTGAGCGGGCATACACGTGTCTGAAATACGCATGGGTACTGCGTGGAAAACGACAGTATCTTGCAGCGAGACCGGAAGGTATCACACCGGAGGAAAATCGCTCCCTATATATGGATGAAAGAGAATGTTTAAAAAATGCGTATGAAGGATTTTTGAAGGCAATCTCATCAGAGACGTTCCCAATGGCGGGAATGGATGAAAATACACTCCACTATCTATTAGCGGATTTAGCGCGCAGACTTGGAAAAAACGAGGATGCATTGCGGTTATTGTCCATCGTGATTACATCGCGGTCGGCATCTTCCCGTATGAAGGATGAGGCGCTGAAGCTGAAGGATATGATTCGGGAGAGTATTAAGAACAATAAATGAGATGGAGCATAATCTGTAATAACAGATTGATTTAGTATGGATGCAAATAATATTATGACAGACATTCCTTTGCACGTGTATGAACCAGAAGAGGAAGATTACAGTGTTTATATTGTGTTGTCCAAGACACAGACACTTCCGTCACGTGTGATCAAGCTATGGACGCGGGAGCCATATGCGCATACATCACTGGCGATGGATGTGGAACTAAAGGAAATGTATAGCTTCGCAAGAAAGCACTTATATAATCCGTTTGACTGCGGATTTATCAATGAGGATATCACGATGGGGGTATTTGGGCGTGATGTCCAGACAACATGCAGAATCGGGAGACTGCGTGTAACAAAAGAACAGTATGAAAAGATCAAGGAAATACTGGAACAATTTAAGAGTGAAAAAGCATTTTATCGATATAATTATCTTGGAATTTTAGGTGTGATGTGCCAGAGATCGGTGGAACGGCGATACAATTATTTCTGTTCACAGTTTGTGTCGTATGTTCTGCGTAAGGCGGGAATTTCACTGATTATGAAGAAACCGGGATTGACCTGCCCGCGTGATTTTCGGATGTGTGATGATCTGGAAATCATCTATGAAGGGAAATTACGTAATTACAGGAATTATCTGAAACTGCATTTCCTGCGGGATGCAGAGACAGGAGATTATATTGTAAACTAAGTAAAGAGAGCACAACGGGATCGCTGTGCTCTCTTTTGTGCAATAAGATGGGAGATGCCCGTCTGAATGAGATACAAAGAAAAGGGAGGAACAAAAAATGGCAGAACAGTTGTATACGATTCCGGTGAATGACGCATTTACGACGGACTGTGAATGTCCAATCTGCGAGATGAACCGGCAATTGGAGCGGAATGCAATCGATTACACGATGGGACCAAGCTATATGGAGGATGATAACCGTGCAATGACAGACGAGCAGGGCTTTTGTGCGCACCATGTACGGATGCTTTATGCAGAGAAGAACCGGCTGGGGCTTGCCTTGATGTTAAAGACACATACGGATAAGACAATCCGGGATCTGAAAGCGCTCAGTACAGGGAAACCAGTTGTATCGGGAGGACTTTTTAAGAAGCAGGCAAGCTCTTCGGTCAGTGATTATATCAAACGGCTGGAGGATTCGTGTTTCATCTGTAACCGGATGAAAGAGACGTCGATGCGGTATATTGATACGATCTTTCATCTGTGGAAGAAGGAGCCGGAGTTCCGTGAGAAGTTTGCAAACTGCAAGGGCTTTTGTACCTATCATTATGGAATCCTGTATGATGAGGGCAGTGTGAAGCTTCCGAAGGATGCCTATGCGGAGTTTCAGGAGATTTTGAACAAGACATATTTTGCGGGTATGGAGCGTGTAAATGGCGATATCGGCTGGTTTATTGATAAGTTTGATTACCGGTTTAAGGACGAGCCGTGGAAGAATGCGAAGGATTCGCTGCCACGTGGCATCATCAAGACGAACCATACGATCATAGAATCCTAACGGAATAGCATAAAAACAGGATAGGAATCATACATTATATACAGACTATCCGGCAAATTGTGTCCATTTGGTTAAATTTACAAATTAGGGGTTGATTTTTTCAGAAAAATGAGTACAATAAGAATTATGTTAGCACTCAACCAATATGAGTGCTAAAAGTAAAAATTAGGAGGTCGGGTATATTATGAAGTTAACACCGTTAGGAGACAGAGTTGTATTAAAGCAGTCCGTTGCAGAAGAGACGACAAAATCAGGTATCGTTCTTCCAACACAGTCACAGGAAAAACCACAGTATGCAGAGGTTGTTGAAGTTGGCCCTGGCGCTGTCGTAGATGGCGAGAAGGTTCCAATGGAAGTCAAGGCTGGCGATAAAGTAATCTATTCAAGATATGCAGGAACAGAAGTAAAGCTTGGAGATGATGAGTACATCATTGTAAAGCAGGCAGATATTCTTGCAATCGTTCAGTAGCAGGTAAGGCAGTATGGGTACAAAGAAAGTATTGCCGTTATCATTAGAAGATGCGAAAAAAACTAGGAGGCGTAATACAATGGCAAAGGAAATTAAGTATGGAGCAGAAGCCAGAAAGGCTTTGGAAGCAGGCGTAAACCAGCTTGCAGATACAGTTAGCGTAACACTTGGACCAAAAGGAAGAAATGTAGTTCTTGCAAAGTCATTTGGTTCACCACTCATCACAAATGATGGTGTGACAATTGCAAAGGAGATTTCTCTGGAAGATCCATTTGAGGATATGGGTGCACAGATCGTAAAGGAAGTTGCAACCAAGACAAATGATGTTGCCGGTGATGGTACAACAACAGCAACCGTTTTGGCACAGGCAATGATCAACGAAGGTATGAAGAACTTAGCAGCAGGAGCAAACCCAATCGTACTTCGGAAAGGTATGAAGAAGGCTTGTGATGCAGCCGTTGATGCAATCTCAGAGATGAGCGAGTCTATCAATGGTAAGGAGCAGATCGCAAGAGTAGCTTCAATCTCTGCTGGTGATGATGGTGTCGGCGAACTCGTTGCAGATGCAATGGAGAAGGTTTCCAAGGACGGCGTTATCACAATCGAAGAGTCTAAGACAATGAAGACTGAGCTTGACTTAGTAGAAGGTATGCAGTTTGACCGTGGTTATGTAAGTGCTTACATGGCAACGGATATGGAGAAGATGGTTGCAGAACTGGATAACCCATATATCCTGATCACAGATAAGAAGATTTCAAACATTCAGGATATCCTTCCACTTCTGGAGCAGATTGTACAGGGTGGACAGAAGCTTTTGATCATCGCTGAGGATATCGAGGGCGAGGCTCTTACAACATTGATCGTAAATAAACTGCGTGGTACATTCTCAGTCGTAGGTGTAAAGGCACCTGGCTATGGTGACAGAAGAAAAGAGATGCTGCAGGATATCGCAATTCTGACAGGTGGTACAGTGATCTCTGAGGAGCTTGGCTATGATTTGAAGGAGACAACTCTGGATCAGCTTGGACGTGCAAAGAGCGTCAAGGTTGCCAAGGAGAATACAGTTATCGTTGATGGTTGTGGTGCAAAGGCAGATATCGAGGCAAGAGTCAATGTGATTAAGGCACAGCTTGCTGAGACAACATCTGAATTCGATAAGGAGAAGCTGCAGGAGAGACTGGCAAAGCTTGCTGGTGGTGTCGCAGTTATCCGTGTTGGTGCTGCAACTGAGACAGAGATGAAGGAAGCAAAGCTTCGTCTGGAAGATGCTTTGAACGCTACAAGAGCAGCCGTAGAAGAGGGTATCATCGCAGGTGGTGGATCTGCATATATCCATGCTTCTAAGAAGCTGAATGCTCTGATCGATACATTGGAAGGTGACGAGAAGACTGGTGCAACAATCATTGCAAAGGCATTGACAGCTCCACTTGCTCATATCGCAGCCAATGCAGGTCTTGAAGGCGCAGTTATCATCAACAAGATCAAAGAGTCTGAGGTTGGTGTTGGATTTGATGCTTACAAGGAAGAGTATGTAAATATGATCGAAGCAGGTATTATCGATCCTGTAAAGGTAACAAGAACAGCATTGCAGAACGCAACATCTGTTGCTTCTACATTCCTTACAACAGAGTCTGTTGTTGCAGACATCAAGGAAGATGCTCCAGCTATGCCAGCAGGTGGCATGGGCGGCGGCATGGGAATGATGTAATAACCTGAGCAACGCAGAAATAGAAAAAGACAGCCATGCGTGGTTCTGCTCGCAGAAAACCACGCATGGCTGTCTTTTTCTATTTCTATGGTGCGAAGCACCATAGTCGGCAAGATGCGAAGCATCTTGAGACTGCGTGCTCAGGTTATTATATACAAAAGTGCGAAGCACCATAGTCGGCAAGTCGCGAAGCGACTTGTGGCTGCGTGCTCAGTTTATCCCCACATCCCCAGAAACTTCCTTAACACCTCTGACTTCTCACGGCTCTTCGGGTACACGAACCCGACAGTACGCTCCGCAACCGGGTGGGAGATCGGAAGCTCTAAGATCTGCCCGGAAGCCAGATAGTCCGTCGCAAACTCCCGTACGACACTGGCAACACCCATACCGATAGCTGCAAAATCAATGAGTAGATCCATATTATTTACTTCGAGGATCTGCTGTGGATGGATGCCTTCGGACTCCAGATAATCATCGATATGTGTACGGGTGATATTATTCTTCTCCAGCAACATGAGATTGGATTTCTCCAAAATATCTTTCATGGCAAAACCCGATTTATCTGCCGCAGACACAGGAGCTATCGGAGATAAAGCGGGAACGTCCTCATCCAGATTTCCCATGATACCGGTCAGATTTCCGGCGAAGAGCCACGGGTTTGTCGGTTCCTGTGCAAACTCTTCCTGTTCCCGCAGGTGCAGGTTGGAGAGATACGTTTCATTTACGACGAAGATGTCATGAATCGTGCTGACATCCTGATATTCAAAACCGGCAGGAATATCCGTCTTGCAGATTAGTCCGATATCAATACGTCCGTCATTTAGAAGCTTCAGTGTGTTTACTGTGGAATGACAGTCGATGATAACCTTGATGTGTGGATTTTCCAAGATGAAGGTCTGCAGCTTGTCCAGTAAGATGTGCTTGCAAAGCGAGGTGCTGACACCGATCTTTAATTGTCCGATACCAAGCTCGTGGATATGCCGGATTTCATCCTCGCCTTGTGAGATATTTGAGAATGCTTTCTCGATATGGTTGTATAGAACCTGTCCCTCATCAGTCAGCGTCACACCCTTGGAAGAGCGCAGAAAGAGCTTCACATGCAGTCCGTCTTCAAGCTTGGAGATCGCCTTTGAGATCGCAGGCTGGCTGATAAACAGCATATCGGCGGCTTTGCTGATATTTCCGGTATTGGCAACTGTATAAAAAACTCTGTAATAATTCAGATTATCAAACATAATATCCCCTCGTTTCCTTATATAGCAATTCACGTTTCAAAATTATATTCTTATTATCCTATAAATAGTAGTTTGATTAAATATATCATATCCAAACCATAACTACAAGTTATAAACAATATTCATATTATATATTGTAATTATAGAAAGAAATATGGTATGATTCTACTATTATAAGCAGAATCAGGAGGAAATGATTATGGGTATGACCATGACGCAGAAAATACTTGCGAAACATGCAGGTCTTGCAAGTGTGGAAGCAGGACAGTTGATTGAGGCAGATTTGGATTTAGTGCTTGGTAACGATGTCACAACACCAGTTGCCATTCACGAGATGGAAAAGTTTAATAAGAAGGAAGTGTTTGATAAGAGCAAGATTGCACTTGTTATGGATCACTTTACACCGAATAAAGATATTAAGAGTGCAGAGCATTGCAAATGTGTACGTGAGTTCTCAGGCGAGAATGAGATCGTGAACTTCTTCGATGTCGGAGAGATGGGAATCGAGCATGCATTGCTTCCGGAAAAAGGACTGATCGTTGCAGGCGAGACATGTATCGGAGCCGATTCACATACATGTACCTACGGCGCCCTTGGTGCATTCTCCACAGGTGTCGGAAGTACGGATATGGCAGCCGGTATGGTGACAGGTAAGGCATGGTTCAAGGTGCCATCTGCAATCAAGTTTAATATCGTAGGCGAGAAAGCACCATATATCAGTGGTAAGGATGTAATCCTTCATATCATTGGTATGATCGGTGTAGATGGTGCACTCTATAAGTCTATGGAGTTTGTTGGTGAGGGTATCAAGAACCTGACAATGGACGACCGTTTCACAATTGCAAACATGGCAATCGAGGCAGGTGCAAAGAATGGTATCTTCCCAGTGGATGAGCAGACAGAAGCTTACATGAAGGAACATTCGACAAAGGCATATACAAAGTACGAGGCAGACGCCGATGCAGTCTATGATGAGGAATATACGATTGATCTTTCAACCTTGAAGCCAACCGTTGCATTTCCACATCTTCCAGAGAATACAAAGACCATCGACGAAGTTGGCGATATCAAGATCGATCAGGTAGTCATCGGTTCCTGCACAAACGGAAGAATCTCTGATATGCGTATTGCAGCCGATATCATCAAGGGCAGACATGTGGCAAAGGGTGTGCGTGTCATCGTGATCCCTGGCACACAGGAGGTTTATTTACAGATGCTCGAGGAAGGTCTGACAAAGGCATTTATCGAGGCAGGTGCGATCGTATCAACTCCAACCTGTGGACCATGTCTGGGCGGACATATGGGTGTTATGGCAGCTGGCGAGAGAGCTGTATCCACAACCAACCGTAACTTCGTTGGACGTATGGGACACGTAGATTCAGAGGTATATCTGGCAAGCCCTGCAGTTGCAGCAGCTTCCGCGATTACAGGTAAGATCAGCAGCCCGGCAGAATTGGCATAAGGAGGAACAAAAATGAAAGCATACGGAACAGTACATAAATATGGTGACAATGTAGATACAGATGTAATCATTCCTGCAAGATATCTGAATTCCTCAGATCCTGCGGAGCTTGCAAAGAACTGTATGGAGGATATTGACAAGGACTTCGTAAAGCGTGTGAAGCCGGGCGATATCATGGTTGCAAATAAGAACTTTGGATGCGGCTCATCGAGAGAGCATGCACCAATTGCAATCAAGGCATCTGGTATCAGCTGCGTAATCGCTGAGACATTTGCAAGAATTTTCTATCGTAACGCAATTAACATCGGACTTCCAATTATCGAGTGTCCGGAAGCTGCCAAGGGAATCGAGGCAGGCGATATGGTAGAGGTTGATTTTGACAGTGGTATGATCTACAACAAGACAAAAGGAACCGAGTTCAAGGGACAGGCATTCCCTCCATTCATGCAGAAAATCATCAAAGAGGGCGGTTTGATCAACTATATCAATGCAAAAGAAAACTAATTTCATCTGGGAGGATAAAATATATGGGAGTTTGTAATAATTGTGGCAATCAGATTTCGGACGGGCAGTTGACCTGTCCGGTCTGTGGAGCTTATACCGGTGCAGGCGCGCAGGCAAACAATCAGGCACCACAGCAGAACATGTATAACCAGCAGGGTATGTATAATCAGGCACCACAGCAGAACATGTACAACCAGCAGGGTATGTATAATCAGGCATCACAGCAGAACATGTATAACCAGCAGGACATGTACAATCAGACACCGCAGCAGCCACAGAAAGAGCTTGGAATGAAATGGTTTCATTTCGTAATTTATTTCCAGCTGTTTGTTTCCGCTCTTGTTGGATTGTGGAATGGATTCCAGCTTCTTACAGGCAGAATTTATGGTGAGAACACTGATCGGGTATATAGTTATTTTTCTGGCTTGAAGGGTGTGGATACGATTATTGGTATCTGCTACATCGCGATTGCCATTTTCGCACTTGTCACACGATTTATGCTTGCGGATTTCAAGAAGTGCGGCCCTGCAATGTATATTGGCATGCAGGTAGCAGGTTTGATTATATCAATCGCATATATTGCGAGTGTTACAAGCATCGTGGATGGTCTTACAGAGTATATCGCAAGCTCCACCTATGGAACAATGGCTGTTTCTATCGTGATGCTGATCTGTAACATTGTATACTTTAAGAAGAGAAAGCATTTGTTCGACCGGTAAGAAACAGACAGGATAAATTATTATTTGGAGGATGAATCATGAATTGTAATATTGCAGTAATCAAGGGTGACGGTATCGGACCGGAGGTTGTCACACAGGCAATGAAGGTGTTAGATGCAGTCGGAGAAAAGTTTGGACATACATTTAATTATGAGCAGCTTCTGATGGGCGGATGCTCGATCGACGCATGTGGCGTTCCACTTACTGACGAAGCAGTCGCAAGAGCAAAGGCAAGCGATGCAGTATTGCTTGGTTCCATCGGCGGTAACACAAGCACATCACCTTGGTACAAGCTTCCACCAGAGAAGAGACCGGAAGCCGGACTTCTGAAGATCCGCAAGGAGTTGGGACTTTTTGCAAACTTAAGACCAGCCAATCTTTATGAGCAGTTAAAGGGTGCATGTCCTTTAAAGGAAGAGATTGCAGACCGTGGTTTCGATATGATGATCATGCGTGAGCTGACCGGTGGTCTTTACTTCGGTGCAAGAGAGACAAAGGAAGTCGATGGCGTAATGACAGCCGTTGATACACTGACTTACAACGAAAATGAGATCCGCCGTATCGCAATCAAGGGCTTTGATATCGCGATGAAGCGCCGCAAGAAGGTAACAAGTGTCGATAAGGCAAACGTGCTTGATTCCTCAAGACTCTGGAGAAAAATTGTAGAAGAGGTTGCAAAGGATTATCCGGAAGTCACATATGAGCATATGCTTGTTGATAACTGTGCAATGCAGCTCGTCAAAGATCCGGCACAGTTCGATGTCGTATTAACAGAGAATATGTTTGGTGATATCTTGTCCGATGAGGCATCTATGATCACAGGGTCTATCGGTATGCTGGCATCCGCATCCCTGAACGAGACAAAGTTCGGTATGTACGAGCCAAGCGGTGGTTCAGCACCGGATATTGCCGGACAGGACAAGGCAAATCCAATCGCAACGATTCTTTCCGCAGCGATGATGCTCCGTTACACATTCGACCTCGACAAAGAGGCAGATGCGATCGAGAACGCAGTCAAGCAGGTACTGGTAGATGGTTTCCGTACATGCGATATCGTGTCAGAAGGCACAACCCTTGTCGGCTGTAACGAGATGGGCGACAAGATCGTAGAAAGAATCTAAGTGGTTAAGGAAGAATTTTTCGGCGATTTATCATTAATGTAATTAAGAGAGTCGATGAGATAGGACAAAATACCAAATTCAATGCAGACCATTGCAACACGCCGGCACTTAATGAACTGTGCCAACGCAGTTGGTGCAGTGAATTTAGTGTCGCTGCGTGGTGTCACTGAGCGAGAGCGTGTCTGCGGGGAATTGGATAGTTCACCTATCTCGGCTAGCAGTATGTGAAGAGAAAGGAAGAAAAAAGATGAAGAGTGATAACGTAAAAGTCGGCATGCAGCAGGCACCACACAGAAGCCTGTTCAACGCCCTTGGAATGACAGAAGAAGAAATGAAGAAACCATTGGTCGGTATCGTATGTTCTTACAACGAGATCGTACCTGGACATATGAACCTGGATAAGATCGCACAGGCTGTTAAGCTTGGCGTAGCAGAAGCAGGCGGAACACCTGTGATGTTCCCTGCAATCGCTGTCTGCGATGGTATCGCGATGGGACATATCGGAATGAAGTATTCCCTTGTAACAAGAGACCTGATCGCAGATTCAACTGAGTGTATGGCAACTGCACATCAGTTTGATGCACTTGTCATGATCCCGAACTGCGATAAGAACGTACCGGGACTTCTGATGGCAGCAGCCAGAGTCAACGTACCAACCGTATTCGTATCCGGTGGTCCGATGCTTGCCGGTCATGTAAAGGGACATAAGACAAGCCTTTCATCTATGTTCGAGGCAGTTGGTTCTTATGCAGCAGGTAAGATGACAGAAGAGGATGTCAATGATTTCGAGTGCCATGCATGTCCGACCTGCGGATCATGTTCCGGCATGTATACCGCAAATTCTATGAACTGTCTGACAGAGGCGCTCGGTATGGGACTTCCTGGAAACGGAACAATCCCGGCAGTATATTCCGAGAGACTGAAGCTTGCAAAGCGTGCCGGTTATGCAGTTATGGAGATGTACAAGAATAACATCTGTCCGAGAGATATTATTACAAAGGATGCTATCATGAACGCATTGACAGTAGATATGGCACTTGGATGCTCTACAAACTCCATGCTTCACATCCCAGCAATCGCACATGAGATTGGATTTGATTTTGATATTGCTATGGCAAATGAAGTCAGTGCAAGAACACCAAACCTTTGCCACTTAGCACCGGCAGGCCCAACTTATATGGAAGACTTAAATGAGGCAGGCGGTGTATATGCCGTTATCAACCAGCTCTGTGAGGCAGGACTGATCAATGAAGATTGTATGACAGTAACCGGCAAGACAATCGGAGAGGCAGTAAAGGCACATAAGAACCTGAATCCGGAAGTTATCCGCCCGATGGCAAACCCATACAGCTCAACCGGCGGACTTGCCGTATTGAAGGGAAATATCGCACCGGACGGCTCTGTAGTCAAGCGGTCTGCGGTTGTTCCGGAGATGCTGCAGCATGAAGGACCGGCACGTGTGTTTGAATGTGAGGAGGATGCAATTGCGGCTATCAAGGGTGGCAAGATCGTGGAAGGCGACGTTGTCGTTATCCGTTACGAGGGTCCAAAGGGCGGACCTGGTATGCGGGAGATGCTGAATCCGACATCTGCAATCGCAGGTATGGGGCTTGGCTCTTCGGTAGCACTGATTACAGATGGCCGTTTCTCAGGTGCAAGCCGTGGTGCTTCTATCGGACATATCTCACCGGAGGCAGCTGTTGGAGGCCCTATTGCTTTGATTGAAGAGGGTGATATCATCAGTATTGATATTGATGCATGTACGATCAATGTGAAGGTTTCCGATGAGGAGCTTGCAAAGCGGAAAGAAGCATGGACACCAAGAGAACCAAAGGTAACAACCGGATATCTGGCAAGATATGCAAAGATGGTAACATCCGGTAACCGCGGTGCAGTTTTGGAGTTGAAGTAAAATATATTGAATAATTCAAAACAATGTGCTATCCTATCAGATATTGGTTATCTGACAGGAAGAAAAAGGATAAATCAAGTTGTATGTAGATAAGGAGAAGTTTATGAAACAATTAACTGGATCAGAAATAGTGATTGAATGTCTGAAAGAACAGGGCGTTGACACAGTATTTGGATATCCGGGAGGAACGATCCTGAATGTCTATGATGCATTGTATAAGCATCAGGATGAGATTCACCATATCCTGACATCCCATGAGCAGGGCGCAAGCCATGCAGCAGATGGATATGCAAGAGCTACCGGTAAGGTTGGCGTATGTATGGCAACTTCCGGTCCGGGTGCAACAAATCTTGTAACCGGTATTGCAACCGCATATATGGATTCAATTCCACTTGTTGCAATCACTGCAAACGTAGGTGTTTCTCTTCTTGGAAAGGACAGCTTTCAGGAGATTGATATTGCAGGTGTAGTTATGCCGATCACGAAGCATAGCTTTATTGTAAAGAATGTACATGAACTGGCAGATACAATCCGCCGTGCATTTAAAATCGCACAGTCAGGCAGACCGGGACCGGTTCTTGTCGATATTACAAAGGATGTAACTGCAAATGTTGCAGACTATGAGCCGAAGGCACCGGAGCCAATCGAGCGCGTGACAAAGACAATCCGTGCAGAGGATATCGACACAGCGATTAAGATGATCGAGAACTCGAAGAAACCGATGATTCTTGTCGGTGGTGGTGTTGTTGCGGCAGATGCGTCCAAGGAACTGAAAAAATTTGCAGAGAAAATTGATGCAGTTGTCTGTGATACATTGATGGGTAAGGGTGCATTTCCGGGAACGGATGACCGTTACACGGGAATGATCGGTATGCATGGAACCAAGGTTTCAAACTTTGGTATCAATCAGGCAGACCTTGTGATTGTCGTTGGTGCGAGATTCTCAGACCGTGTAACCGGTAATGCAAGTAAGTTTGCAAATCAGGCAAAGCTTTTACATATTGATATTGATGCTGCAGAAATCAATAAGAATGTGGAAGTTGATGCAAGTGTTGTCGGTGATGCCAAAGAAATACTGAAGATGATCTCTACCAGAATCAAGGCGTCTAAGAAACCGGAGTGGAGAGCACAGATTGATGCACTCAAAGAACAGTATCCGGATCATGCAGATATGAATGAATTCTCGGGACCGGCGATCATCAACAAGATCTATGAGCTGACAGAGGGCAATGCAACAATCACAACGGATGTAGGACAGCATCAGATGTGGGCAGCCCAGTATTATAAATTCAAAGAGCCTAGACAGCTTCTTACATCCGGCGGACTCGGAACAATGGGCTACGGCGTTGGTGCCTGTATCGGTGCCAAGTACGGACGTCCGGACCGTGTGGCAATCAACATTGCGGGAGACGGATGTTTCCGTATGAATATGAACGAGATCGCTACGGCAAGCCGTTATAATGTGCCGATCATCCAGGTTGTAATCAACAACCATGTGCTTGGTATGGTGCGTCAGTGGCAGACATTGTTCTACGATAAGCGTTATTCGAATACAATCTTAGATGATTCGGTTGACTTCGTGAAGGTAGCGGATGCACTTGGAGCGACCGGTTTCAGAGCTACAAATCTTCAGGAGTTTGAGGATGCCATGAAGCAGGCAATCGAGTTAAATAAGCCGGTTGTGATTGATTGTATCATCGGTAAGGATGATAAGGTATGGCCAATGGTTGCTGCAGGAGCAGCTTTGGAAACCTGTTTTGACCAGCAGGATTTAGATAATAAGTAGGAGGAAGAGGAAAAATGGCAAGAGTATTTAACTTTTCAGCAGGTCCTTCCGTATTACCGGAAGTAGTGTTGAAGCAGGCAGCAGATGAGATGCTGGATTACAAAGGTTCCGGCATGAGCGTAATGGAGATGAGTCATCGCTCGAAAGTGTACGATAACATCATCAAAGAAGCAGAAAAAGACCTTCGCGATCTGATGGATATTCCGGACAATTACAAGGTGCTGTTCCTGCAGGGCGGTGCATCACAGCAGTTTGCTGCAATCCCGATGAACCTGATGAAAAACGGTGTTGCTGACTATATCATTACCGGTCAGTGGGCAAAGAAGGCATGCGAAGAAGCAAAGAAGTACGGAAAGGTAAATGTCGTTGCATCATCGGCTGACAAGACCTTCAGCTATATTCCAGATTGCTCTGATCTTCCGATCTCCGAGGATGCAGATTATGTGTATATCTGCCATAACAATACAATTTACGGAACTACTTACAAGAAGCTTCCGAACACAAAGGGCAAGATCCTTGTAGCTGATATGTCTTCCGATATTCTGTCACAGCCAGTCAATGTATCTGATTACGGTCTGATCTACTTCGGTGTACAGAAGAACGTAGGACCAGCCGGTGTCGTTGTTGTAATCATCCGTGAGGATCTGATCCGTGACGATGTTCCGACTTACTGCCCGACAATGCTGAAGTACAAGACACAGGCAGACAATGACAGCTTGTACAACACACCTCCATGCTACGGCATTTACATCTGTGGTCTGGTGTTCAAGTGGGTAAAGGAAATGGGCGGACTTTCCGCAATGAAGATCCATAATGAGAAGAAGGCAGCTATCCTGTATGACTTCTTAGATTCTTCTAAGATGTTCCACGGAACAGTCGTAAAGGAAGACCGTTCCCTGATGAATGTTCCGTTCGTAACAGGCAACGAGGAACTCGATGCCAAGTTCGTAAAGGAAGCAACAGCCGCAGGCTTTGTAAACCTGAAGGGACACAGAACGGTCGGTGGTATGCGTGCAAGTATCTACAACGCAATGCCAATCGAGGGTGTTGAGAAGTTAGTTGCATTCATGAAGGACTTCGAGGAGAAGAACTCATAATAAGGGAGAGAAGAAAATGGCTAAGATTAATTGCTTGAATCCGATCGCAGCCTGCGGTATGGATTTGTTCAATGATACATATGAAGTAGTAGACGATTTTGCAGCAGCAGACGCGGTACTTGTCAGAAGTGCAGCTATGCATGACTTAGAGCTTTCCGATAATCTGCTTGCAATCGCACGTGCCGGTGCGGGTGTCAACAACATCCCACTTGACAAGTGTGCAGAGAAAGGAATCGTAGTATTTAATACACCGGGCGCCAATGCAAACGGTGTAAAGGAACTTGTCATTGCAGGACTTTTGCTCGCATCCAGAGACCTGATGGGTGGTTATAACTGGGTAAAGGAGAATGCATCAGACGAGAATATCGCAAAGACAGTTGAGAAGCAGAAGAAACACTATGCCGGCTGCGAGATCATGGGTAAGAAGCTCGGCGTCATCGGTCTTGGTGCAATCGGCGCCAAGGTAGCGAACATCGGTTTCCGTCTTGGCATGGAAGTATATGGTTATGATCCATATGTGTCTGTCGATGCAGCATGGAGACTTTCCAGCCATGTAAAACACATCAAGAATGTAGAAGATATTTATAAAGAGTGTGATTACATTACTGTACATGTACCGGCGCTTGATTCTACGAAGGGCATGATCAATAAGGATGCATTTGCCATGATGAAGGATGGCGTGAAGATCCTGAACTTTGCAAGAGATATTCTTGTAAATGATGATGATATGATCGAGGCACTTGCAAGCGGAAAGGTTGCTAAGTATGTAACAGATTTCCCAAATGCAAAGATTGCCGGAGTTGATAACGTAATCACATTGCCACATCTTGGCGCATCCACAGAGGAATCTGAGGATAACTGTGCAGTGATGGCAGTGAAAGAAATCGTTGATTTTATCGAGAATGGTAATATCAAAAATTCCGTAAACTATCCGGCCTGCGATGCCGGCAAGTGTTCGGAAGCAGCAAGAGTTTGTGTATGTCACAAGAATATTCCGAATATGATCACGCAGTTTACTGGTGCATTTGCTTCCAAGGGCATCAATGTATCTGACATGGTAAGCAAGTCAAAGGGTGATTATGCTTACTCGGTATTTGATATTTCTGAGAAGGCAGATGAAGATACTGTAAAGTCTATTTCAAGTATCGATGGCGTATTGAAAGTACGTGTAATTCAGTAAACAGGAGTTGGAGGATAATAAAATGAGTGATAAGTTAAAGGTAGGTATTCTTGGTGCAACTGGTATGGTTGGACAGAGATTTATTGCACTTCTTGAGAACCATCCATGGTTTGAGGTTGTGACAGTCGCAGCCAGCCCACGTAGTGCAGGCAAGACATATGAGGAGGCAGTTGGTGACCGTTGGAAGATGGATACACCGATGCCGGAAGCTGTTAAGAAGCTGATCGTACACAATGTAAACGAAGTAGAAGAGGTTGCTTCTACCGTTGATTTTGTATTCAGTGCCGTTGATATGTCGAAGGACGAGATTAAGGCAATCGAGGATGCATACGCAAAGACAGAGACACCGGTTGTTTCAAACAACAGTGCACACCGCTGGACACCGGACGTACCGATGGTAGTTCCGGAGATCAACCCGGAGCATATGAAGGTCATCGAGTTCCAGAAGAAGCGCCTTGGAACAACAAGAGGATTTGTAGCTGTAAAGCCAAACTGCTCGATCCAGTCTTACGCACCGGTGCTTACAGCATGGAAAGAATTTGAACCATACGAGGTTGTTGCAACAACCTATCAGGCAATCTCCGGAGCAGGAAAGACATTCAAGGACTGGCCGGAAATGGTTGGCAATATCATCCCATTTATCGGTGGTGAGGAAGAAAAATCCGAGAAAGAGCCACTCCGTATCTGGGGACATATCGATGAGGAGAAGGGTGAGATCGTTCCGGCGACAAGCCCGGTTATCACATGCCAGTGTATCCGCGTGCCTGTATTGAACGGACATACAGCTGCCGTATTCGTTAAGTTCAAGAAGAACCCGACGAAGGAACAGCTCATCGAGAAGCTGGAGTCTTACAAGGGTGTTCCACAGGAGCTTGGACTTCCAAGCGCTCCAAAGCAGTTCATCCGTTATATGGAAGAGGATAATCGTCCACAGGTTACTCTGGATGTAGATTATGAGAACGGCATGGGTATCTCTGTTGGACGTATCCGTGAGGATTCTGTCTATGACTGGAAGTTCGTTGGACTTTCTCATAATACCGTTCGTGGTGCTGCCGGTGGTGCTGTATTATGCGCAGAACTCCTTAAGGCACAGGGGTACATCACAAAAAAGTAATTTATGTATATTGCATAGATAACAAACAAAATTAAGAAAAGGAACAAACAGACATATTTCATGACGAAACGGAATGGAAATGCTTGTTTGTTCTTTTGTTTTGTGGTAATATTGTAATAATTAGGTTCTTGTTGTATGCGTTGCATACAGAGGTAGAACATATAGAGAATTTTTATGTACATATATAGGAGGCACCAACCATGAAGAAATTGATTTTAGTAACTTCACCACCAGCCTGTGGCAAGACATTTATTTCCCGTAAGCTTGCAAAAGCACTTCCAAACTGCGTATATCTAGACAAGGATACCCTGATTGTATTGTCCAAGCAGATTTTCAAGGTGGCTGGCGAAGAGTACAATCGTTCATCTGATTTCTTCCAGAGAGAGATTCGTGATTATGAGTATTATGCAGTCCTTGATTTTGCATTTGAAGCATTGGAGTACAACGACACAGTTTTGATCAATGCCCCGTTCACAGAAGAGATCCGTGATAACGAATATCTTGACAATCTGCGTGCAAAATTAAAGGAAAAGGATGCAGAATTATTTGTAGTATGGGTACATACAGATGTTGAAGTATGCCACGAGCGTATGATCAAGCGTGCATCTGACCGTGATGCATGGAAGCTTGCACATTGGGATGAGTATATTGCAACACAGAATTTCAAGCAGCCGGACAATATTCCGGAGTTGTTTGTATTCAACAATTCTTCCGAGGAAGAGTATAAGAAGTCCATCGATGCGGCGGTAAAGGCAATTCGTGGATAAGCTGTCAGAATAGACAGAGCTGATAATTAGAGGAGAAGATACATGGCAATCATTAAACCATTTAAAGCGTATAGACCGAGAAGAGAAATTGTCAGTGAAGTGGCAGCGTTGCCATATGATGTATATAACCGGGAAGAAGCCAAAAAAGAAGTAGAAGGAAAACCGCTTTCCTTCCTCCGTATTGACCGGGCAGAGACCGCGTTTGATGACAGCGTGGATACCTATGCACCATGTGTGTATGAAAAGGCAAAGGAACTGTTGGACGATATGATCGGGCGCGGTGACTATGTGGAAGATAAAGTCCCGATGTATTATCTGTATGAGATTGTGATGGATGGAAGATCCCAGACCGGAATTGTGGCATGTGCATCCATTGAGGATTATGAGTCCGGTGTCATCATGAAGCATGAGAATACACGGGAAGATAAAGAGATTGACCGTATTACACATGTGGATACATGTGATGCACAGACAGGTCCGATCTTTCTTGCGTACCGGGCACAGGCTGCGATTGATGCAATTGTAACGAAGATTAAGGCGCGTCCGGCAGAGAACGATTTTGTCTCAGAGGATGGAATTACACATCGCGTATGGCTGGTAACAGATGCAGCGGATATTGCGGCAATTGAGCATGTATTTTCTGAGATGTCACAGATCTACATTGCAGATGGACACCATCGTGCAGCGTCAGCGGTCAAAGTTGGAATCAAACGCAGAAATGCAAATCCGAACCATACCGGAGAGGAAGAATACAATTATTTCCTGTCGGTTCTGTTTCCGCATGATCAGCTGAAAATCTTGCCATACAATCGTGTTGTACATGATTTGAATGGGTATACTGCGGATGCATTTATAGATGCGGTCAAGGCAGATTTCGAAGTAGAAGCGGTTACGGAAGCATATCAGCCGGAAGAAAAGGCAGCCTTTGGCATGTATCTGGATGGTATCTGGTATAAGTTGCGTGCAAAATCACATATACTATCTGAAGATCCGGTGGATGGACTTGATGTTTCAATTTTACAGGATCATCTCCTTGCACCGATTCTTGGAATTGAAAATCCGAGAACCGATAAAAGAATCGATTTTATCGGAGGAATCCGCGGTCTTGCGGAGTTGGAACGACGTGCAAACAGTGATATGAAGCTTGCATTTTCGATGTATCCGACATCAATTGAGGAGCTTTTTGCGGTTGCTGATGCAAAACGGTTGATGCCACCGAAGTCAACCTGGTTTGAACCAAAGCTAAGAAGTGGAATCTTCATTCATAAATTGTAGAGAGGAGACACATTTGACATGTCCAAAAGAAAAGCAATTTTTGCTATAAACTGGATGGAAGTCGATGCTTTGGTCCAGGGTATTCATAACAACCCGCATCATATTCTTGGTATGCATGAGTGTATCGATGATCTGTATATCAATGCATATCTGCCGGGGGCAAAGGTTGTGAATGCCATTGAGGTATCCACGAAGAAGAAGTACACGCTTGTATCGGAGCGTGTGCCGGGTTTTTTCTCTGTGGTTATAAAAGATAAGAAACCATTTGAATATAAATTGAACGTCCGGTTTGACAATGGTGACGAAGTGACATATTTTGATCCGTACGTGTTCGAACCGGTAATTGATCCGATTGATATCAGTTTGTTCAATGAGGGAAAACATTATAGCATCTATGAGAAGATGGGTGCACATCCAATGACCGTGGATGGTGTGGAAGGTGTACTGTTTGCTGTATGGGCACCGAATGCAGACCGAGTATCGGTGGTTGGTAATTTCAATAACTGGGATGGCAGACGGCATCCGATGCGGAAGCTGGATTATTCCGGTATCTACGAGTTGTTTATTCCGGGCAAGCTGGTTGGAGAGATCTACAAGTATGAGATTAAAGCAAAGTCCGGACAGGTATTCATGAAGAGTGATCCGTATGCATTCAGCAGTGAGGTGCGTCCGGCAAATGCATCCCGTATCGTGGATATTTCCTATAAGTGGAAAGATACCGCATGGATGGAGAAGCGGGAGACGAAAGATACAGACGCACAGCCGATGGCAATCTATGAGATGCATCTTGGTTCCTGGAAGCGTCCGACCGATGGCAGAGAGTTTTTCAATTATCGCGATATTGCGAGCCTGCTTGCAGATTATCTGTTGATGATGAATTATAATTATGTCGAGTTGATGCCAATCATGGAGCATCCGTATGATCCGTCCTGGGGCTATCAGGTAACCGGATATTATGCACCGACCTCCCGTTATGGTTCACCGGCAGATTTTATGTATTTTGTTGATTATCTGCATAGCAAGGGAATCGGCGTGATCTTAGACTGGGTTCCGGCACATTTTCCGAAGGATGAGCATGGACTTGGCAGATTTGATGGCACAGCACTTTATGAGCATGAGGACCCTAAGCGTGGGGAACATCCACACTGGGGGACATATATATACAATTACGGACGCAATGAAGTCCGGAATTTCTTAGTTGCGAATGCTCTTTACTGGGCGGAGAAATATCATATTGATGGTATCCGGATTGACGCGGTCGCATCCATGTTGTATCTCGATTATGGACGTGGCGATGGTGAGTGGCTGCCGAACATCTATGGTGGCAATGAGAATCTCGAAGCGATTGATTTCATTAAGGAATTAAACAGCAAGATGCATGAACTGCACAAGGGAGTTATCATGATTGCGGAGGAGTCAACCGCATGGCCGATGATGACGCATCCGGTTGAGGCTGGCGGACTTGGATTTGATTACAAGTGGAATATGGGATGGATGAATGATTTCCTGAACTATATGAAGCTTGATCCGTTGTACCGCAAATATCATCACAACGATCTGACATTCAGTATGGTATATGCATACAGTGAGAAATTTATTCTCGTACTTTCCCATGACGAGGTTGTTCATGAGAAAGGATCTATGATTGCGAAGATGCCGGGCGGATACGAAGACAAATTCTCGAATCTGCGTGTGGCATATGGGTATATGATGACGCATCCGGGCAAGAAACTTCTGTTCATGGGACAGGAGATTGCGCAGTTTACGGAATTCAACGAGAATGCGGAAGTAGACTGGTCACTGTTCGAGTTTGATGCACATGTATTTATGCAGGGGTATGTCAAGGAATTAAATGAGCTTTATAAGACAGAGCCGGCACTGTATGAACTCGATTCTTCTCCGGAAGGATTCACATGGATCAATTGTAATAGTGCAAATACAAGCCTTCTTTCTTATGTTAGAAAAGGTAAGAAAGAGAGCGATACGCTTTTGATCATCTGTAACTTCACACCGATGGAACACAAAGCATACAAGCTTGCCACTCCATCCGGCGGAAGATGGCAGGAGATTTTCTCCAGCGATAACAGCCGCTATGGTGGCGAGGGCAGAAATAACAAGACAGTGAAACAGGCGAAGAAAGCAGAGTGTGACGGACAGGAACATTACATCTCCGTTACCGTACCACCACTTTCTATCAGCGTATTCAAGAAGAAAATTGGCAAATAATTAAGATGAAACGGGCTGTCCTTCGTGAGAAGGGCAGCCTGTGAAGTTTTGGGGATAAATGAATATTTGCTTATATGAACATAAAAAGGAGGGCTTCGTTTGGAAGACATCAAGGAGATTGAACCGTCTAAGATCGAAGAGTATCTGAATAAGCTTGGAGACTGGGCGTTAAATAAAGGGTTTCAGCTATTGCTTGCAATCCTGTGCATGTATATCGGGATGAAGCTGTCGAAGCTGATTGTGAAGATGATACGAAAATCCTTCGAGAAATCAAATATGGAGGAAAGTGTTGCATCTTTTCTGTTGTCACTGATTAAATTCACATTTTATGCTATCGTATTTATCACGGCAGCATCCATTGTCGGATTCCAGGTAACATCGTTAGTCACGATTCTGGGAACTGCCAGTCTGGCAATCGGTCTTGCACTGCAGGGCAGTCTGGCAAACTTCGCAGGCGGTGTGCTGATCCTGATACTCAAGCCGTTTCGAGTCGGTGATTACATCATTGAGAACGACAAGCAGTGCGAAGGTATGGTTGTGTCAATCGACATCTTCTATACGAAGCTGCAGACATACGATAACCGGATCATTGTGATTCCGAACGGAAACATTACATCCCATTCGCTTGTCAATGTGACAGCAGCAGGAATAAGAAAACTGGATATCTCAATCGGCGTTGCGTATGATTCTGATCTGAAAAAGGTGAAGGATACGCTGTATCAGGTTGTGACGGAGAACCAGTATTATGATAAGACGAAGGAAGTCGATGTGTTCGTGGATTCCTTTGGGGACAGCAGTATCAAGATGGGCGTCCGCTGTATGGTTGCAACAGAGAATTACTGGAAGGCAAAATGGGAGATACAGGAAGCGATCAAGTATGCATTTGATGCGCAGGGAATCGAGATTCCGTTTGACCAGATGGAAGTGACCTTGAAGAATAAGGATGCATAGCATATGGAAAAAATAATAGAAATGTGCTATTATATAAAGTTGACAAAAATAGAAATGATTTTTAGGAGGCAATAGAGATGACAAAGATTGATATTCTTTCAGGATTTTTAGGTGCAGGCAAGACAACATTGATTAAGAAACTGATTGCCGAGGCATATCAGGGTGAGAAGCTTGTATTGATCGAGAATGAATTTGGTGAGATCGGTATTGATGGCGGTTTCATGAAGGATGCAGGTGTGGAAGTCACAGAGATGAATTCCGGTTGTATCTGCTGTTCCCTTGTTGGAGATTTTGGTACAGCATTGAAGAAGGTAATCGTGGATTATGCACCAGATCGTGTAATCATCGAGCCATCCGGTGTTGGTAAGCTGTCAGATGTTATGAAGGCAGTTGAAGATGCAAAGCAGGATGCGGATGTTGTAATCAACAGTGCAACAACCGTTGTTGATGTGGCAAAGTGCAAGATGTATATGAAGAACTTCGGTGAGTTCTTCAACAACCAGGTAGAAAGTGCTGGAACGATTGTACTTTCCCGTACACAGAATGTACCGGAGAAGAAGGTAAACGATACAGTTGCTATGCTGCGTGAGCATAACAAGGATGCAGCCATTATCACAACACCTTGGGATGACATCGACGGTAAGGTAATCTTGGATGCGATGGAACATGCAAATACGCTCGATAAGCTGATCAAAGAGGCAGTTGAGATTGCAAGAAAGCATGAGGAAGAGCATCATCACCACGATCACGATCATGACCATGAGGAGCATGAACATCATCATGATCACGAGCATGAGGAGCATGAACATCATCATGATCACGAGCATGAGGAACACGAGCATCATCATGATCACGACCATCACGAGCATGGACCTGGATGTACATGTGGCTGCCACGACCATGACCACCATCATGATCATCATGCAGATGAGGTATTTACAAGCTGGGGCAAGGAGACTGCTAAGAAGTTTGCAGATGCCGATATGGAACAGATCCTGAAGACACTGGCTGACAACGCAGACGAATATGGTATCATCCTGCGTGCCAAGGGTATTGTTCCAAATACGGACGGCGAGTGGATTCACTTCGACCTGACACCGGGCGAATATGAGATCCGTAAGGGCGCAGCTGATTACACAGGTAAGCTTTGTGTCATCGGAAGCAATCTGAAGGAAGATAAGCTGGCAGAGTTGTTCGGGGTTGCATAATCCCGGCACTTTGCGTAAAGGATAGAGAAGAAAGGAAATAGAGTATGGGACCAACAAAGGAAGTAGAAGAGATTCCGGTATATATGTTTATGGGCTTTCTGGAAAGCGGAAAGACAACCTTTGCGAACGAAACTCTGATTGACCGTGGATTTACAGAAGGCGAACCGACCCTTCTGCTTGTCTGCGAAGAGGGAATCGAGGAGTACGATGAGGAGTATCTGAAGAGTCAGAATATCTTCGTGGAATATCTGGAGGAATCCAACTTAAATACCGAATATCTGCTTGACCTGCAGGATAAGTATAAGCCGACCCGTGTGATGATCGAGTATAACGGTACATGGAAGATGGATAAGCTGTTTTCCATCCGCGTGCCAAAGGGCTGGACAATCGTACAGGTAATCACATTTGTCGATGCATCCACCTTTGATGTATATGTAGCAAATATGAAAGCGATGATGATGGAACAGTTATCGAGCGCAGATATGATCATCTTCAACCGATGCGATGAGAATACAAAGCGTGCGGAGTACCGCCGGAGCATTCGTGCGGTAAATCGTCGTGCGCAGGTGATCTTCGAGAACAAGGATGGCGCAGCCGATGTCGGTGATGAGGAGTTAGATCTGCCATATGAGATCGACAAGCCAAGTATCACACTCGAGGATGAAGATTATGGTATCTTCTATATTGATGCCTGCGACAATCCGGACAAATACGTCGGAAAGCAGATCACATTTAAGGCGATGGCACACAAGCCGAAAAGCTACAAGGCAAACGAATTCGTACCAGGTAGATTTGCGATGACCTGCTGTGCCGAAGATGTCGCATTTATCGGATTTAAGTGCTATTCCGATCTGGCAAAGCATCTGAAGGACAGACAGTGGGTAACAGTTACGGGAACCATTGACAAAGAATTTTATCCGGAGTTTGAGGGCGAAGGACCTGTGATCCGTGCCACGAAGATCGAACCGGCCAAACCAGCCGAAGAAGAACTTGTATATTTCAACTAATTAAGGAGAATTAGAAAGGAGGAACCGCGATGGTTCTATCATGTGAAGATGTATCCCTTGGATACGAAGGAAAACCAGTGGTTGAACATCTGAATTTCCGTCTCGAACAAGGAGATTATCTCTGCATCCTTGGAGAAAACGGTTCCGGAAAAAGTACTCTGATGAAAGCGATTCTGGGACTGAAAAGTCCTATGCAGGGAATGCTTGTCAGAGGCGAAGATTTGAAAGCAAATGAAATTGGATATCTGCCACAGCAGACTGTGACACAACGCGATTTTCCTGCATCCGTGCAGGAAATCGTTTTGTCAGGGTTCTTGTCGAAACGTGGCATGCGTCCATTCTATAACAAAGAGGAGCGGAAAATCGCACAGAAGAACATGAAACGGCTGGAGATTGAACCATTCATGAAGAAATGCTACCGCGATCTGTCCGGTGGACAGCAGCAGCGCGTGTTGCTTGCGCGGGCACTCTGTGCAACCTCGAAGCTCTTGTTGCTTGATGAGCCGGTAGCGGGATTGGATCCACGTGTGACAGCCGAGATGTATGAGCTGATCCAGAAGCTGAACCGGGAAGGTATCACGATCATTATGGTATCGCACGATACACAGGCAGCCGCACAATATGCGAACAAGGTGCTGCATGTGAGTGATAAACCAGAGTTTTTCGATTCCAAGGAAGCGTATTTGAAGAGCGCAATCGGCAGACAGTATGCGGATTACGCAACGACAAGAGAAGAAGGAGTATAGATATGTGGAATACATTAGTTGAATACCTGCAATATCCATTTGTCCGTCGGATCTTAGTTGCTGGTGTGCTGGTTGCCTTTTGTGCATCCATGCTTGGCGTGACACTTGTGTTAAAACGCTTTTCTTATATTGGAGACGGACTGTCCCATGTGGCATTTGCTGCGATGGCAATCGCGATGGTGCTGCGGATGACGAACAATACACTTATAATATTGCCGATCACGGTTGTGGCAGCAATCCTGATGCTGAAGACTGGACAGAATGCGAAGATCAACGGAGATGCCGTGATTGCGATGCTTTCCGTTGGATCGCTGGCATTTGGATATCTGATCATGAATGTATCCGGAACATCGCAGAATGTATCCGGGGATGTGTGCTCGACACTGTTTGGCGCGGCATCCATACTCACATTATCGAATACAGATGTGTGGATCTGCCTGATTATGTCGCTGTTGGTACTTGTGTTCTACATCTTGTACTATCACAAGATCTTCTCGGTGACATTTGATGAGAATTTTGCACGCGCAACCGGTATTCATACGGGCGCCTACAATGTGCTGATGGCGGTAGTCACAGCCGTTGTGATCGTAGTTGCGATGAATATCGTCGGATCACTTCTGGTATCGGCGCTGATCATATTCCCGGCACTTTCCGCAATGCGTGTATTTAAGAATTATAAGAGTGTGTTTATCTGTTCTGCTGTGTATGGTGTGGTATCCTCTGGCGTGGGAATCCTCATTTCCATTGCGGCATCGACACCGGTCAGTGCGACGATCGTAGCGATTGACATCGTATTATTTGTGATATTCAGCATCATCGGAATCGCACTGCACAGAGAGTAGAGGTGGCGATGATGAAGCACAGACATTTAAAATCAATCGGGATTGCTCTTGTTCTTTGTCTGTCCCTGCTTTCCGGGTGTGCCAAGCCGGTGCAAATGGCGGACAAAGACGAAAATGTGATCCTATGTACGACCTTTGCAGCGTATGACTGGGTGCGGGAAATCCTTGGAGACACAGATACATTTACATGCCGGATGCTGGTCGATAACGGTGTGGACTTACACAGCTACCAGCCAAGCGCACAGGATATCATGAAGATCGCGAATTGCCGGATGTTAGTCTATGTCGGTGGCGAGAGCGATACATGGGTGAGCGATGCGCTTGTGGAGTCCGGAAATGAAAATATTGTTGCAATCAGTCTGTTAGATCTGGTTGGTAACCGCGCGTTAAATGAAGTGGAGTTAGAGGGTGTGGAAGAACACCATCATCACGATCATGACGATGAAGACCATGACCATGAAGCAGAACCGGCAGACCATGCAGAGGGCGAAGCAGACAATACGGATGGACAGAATGCTGCAGAGGATGACCATTACGATGAGCACGTGTGGTTATCCCTGAAAAATGCAATCGTCTGCACCGAGACGTTAGCAGATGCTATTACGGAACTGGATTCTGACAATGCAAAACAGTATGTGACAAACGCTAAAACATATACTGGAAAGCTGGAAGCGTTAGATGATGACTATCAGACGATGCGGGACGCAGCCACACAGACGACGATCTTGGTCGGCGACCGGTTCCCGTTCCTGTATCTGGCAGAGGATTATGATATTCATTACTTTGCCGCATATTCGGGCTGTTCTGCAGATGTGGAGGCAAGTGTGCATACAGTTACCTATCTGGCGGAGAAGCTGCAGGAGTACAAGTTGCAAGCCATCTATGTGGTGGACAATGGTACCGACAGCCTCGCGAATACGATTGCGGAATCCGCAGAGATGCAACCCAAAATTCTGCATCTGTCGTCCATGCAGTCCGTGACGAAGGACGACATAGAAAAAGGATGCACATACCTGTCTTATATGGAAGAAAATCTGCAAATGCTAAAACAAGGTTTGCAGGCACCATAAATGGAATTCACATTTTCTTGACATTTTCTTCAAAATTTAACCATAGCTTGGGGTTATGATTAAGCCATAACAAAGATAAGTAATAAAACTTATGTCGAATGGAGGAATTGATATGATGGATGAATTTGAGAATAACAGAGAAAATGAACATGTGGATCAGACACCACATGCGGAGACACCGTATGACACCGGAGATGGTAATACGGATAATTTGAAGCGTACTGAACAGCAAACAGAACAGAATGCAGAGCATAGACAGGAGGATGCCTATACACAGGCACAGCAGTATGGAAGTACTTACTACGGTGATATGCGTACACAGGAATATATGCAGGCGATGGCAGAACGTGCCCAGCAGATGAGCCAGGGTACCGAGCATTATTATAATAACAATTACCAGCAGCCGAATCAGAATGCATATAATTATGGACAGAACAATTATTATCAGAATGGTTTCCAGAATGCAGACGCAGAACAGCCAAAGGCAAAGGTAAAGAAAGCAAAGAAACAGAGAGTCAAGAAAGCAAAATCACCGAAGACGCCACATAACAAGCGTACCTTCTGGAAGAAGGGTGTGGCAGTTGTTGCAAGTGCAGCCGTATTTGGTGGTGTTGCAGGTGGTGCATTCTACGGAATCGCGGGAAACCAGATCAAGAAGCTTGATGCACTTACAAACACAACGACAGAGGTCGCTTCCACAACATCGGCAGCGACAACCCAGTCTTTGAGCCTGACATCAACCGCTTCGGTTGGAAATGGCATGGATGTTTCCACAATCGCAGAAAATGTTATGCCAAGCGTTGTTGCCATTAACATCTCGGCAATCGTGGAGCAGCAGGGTATGTTTGGTTATACACAGCAGTATGAGGCAGAAGGCTCCGGCTCCGGTATTATCATCGGTGAGAATGACAGCGAGCTTTTGATGGTGACAAACAACCATGTTGTCAGTGATGCCACAACCGTAAATGTAACGTTTGCAGATGGTGAGAGCTACGAGGCACAGGTAAAGAGTACCGATAGCGACACGGACCTTGCAATCGTTGTTGTAAAGCTCAGTGATATAAAGGAATCCACGATGAATCAGATCAAGATCGCCACGATTGGTGATTCGGATTCCCTGAAGGTCGGTGAACAGGTCGTAGCCATCGGTAATGCACTTGGCTATGGACAATCCGTTACAACCGGTATTGTCAGTGCAAAGGATCGTACAAACAGCACGAATACAACACCGCTCATTCAGACCGATGCAGCCATTAACCCTGGTAACAGTGGCGGCGCACTTCTGAATATGAAGGGCGAAGTTATTGGTATTAACTCTTCGAAGTATTCCGATACAACGGTTGAAGGTATGGGATATGCAATTCCAATTACAGCCGTACAGGATCGTCTGGATGATCTGATGAACCGTCAGACACGTGAAAAGGTTGACGAGAGCGAGAAAGGTTATCTTGGAATCTCCTGTGCAACCGTATCTTCCGATGTGTCAGAAGCATATGGTATTCCAGAGGGCGTGCTTGTCACAGATGTTGCAAGCAAGAGTGCCGCTGAGAAGGCAGGTATCAAAGCAAATTATGTGATTACAAAGATTGATGGACAATCCATCAGCAGTGCTGAGGAACTGACAGAAAAGCTGAATTATTATGCAGTTGGTGAGACAGTGCCAATCACATATGAATACCTGAAAGACGATGCGTATGTGGAGAAAACCGTCGATGTTACATTGATGGAAAATCCAAACGCAAATAACAAATAAAATTTACAATCATCCGTGATTTTTCTCCCCTAAAGAGTGCGGTTTTCCGCACTCTTTTCTTATACATGGAAATACACAATTTTTTCACAAAATTATGATAATTTTCCTTGACATTTACTATATGTAGTGGTAGTCTACCAATAGGGTTAGCACTCGATAGATATGAGTGCTAATAAATAAAAGAGGTGATAAGATGGAATTAGATGAGCGTAAGGTAAAAATCCTGAAAGCCATTATTTCCAATTACCTAGAGACTGGGGAACCGGTAGGTTCCAGAACAATCTCAAAGTACACGGATCTGAATTTAAGTTCCGCTACGATTCGTAACGAGATGGCAGATCTGGAGGAAATGGGATACATTATTCAGCCGCATACATCGGCAGGACGGATTCCGACAGATGCCGGATACCGGTTCTATGTCGATCAGCTGATGGATGAAAAGGAAGAGTTTGCTGAGGTTGCAAAGCAGGAGCGTGACACACTGTTAGAGCGGGTGGATCGCATGGAGGTGCTCTTAAAGCAGGTTGCAAAGGTACTGGCGTACAATACCAATTATGCAACGATGGTAACAGCACCAAATTATGAGAAAACAGTCAAGTTTATCCAGCTTTCCCTTGTTGATGAAAAAACACTTCTTGCCGTCATAGTGGTTGAGGGTAACATTATTAAGAATCAGATGATTCACATCAATGTAAGCCTTGATAATGAAGATGTTCTGAAATTTAATATCTTATTGAATACCTTCTTACAGGGTGCAAGCTTAGAAGACATCAATTTAGAGATGATTCAGGCGATGAAGAAGCAATCCGGAGGGTATGGCGAGATATTAGACCAGATCTTTCAGGGAATTGTGGAAGCGATACATGAGGCACAGGAACTTGAGGTTTATACCAGCGGTGCGACAAACATTTTGAAGTATCCGGAGCTTGGAGATATCTCCAAGACGAGTGAGCTGCTTGAAAAGCTGGAAGATAAAAATGAAGTATCACATTTGCTGGAAGAGACGACCGGAAAGACAAACGAATCCGGAATTCAGGTATATATTGGAGATGAGACACCAAGCCTGAAAGATTGCTCTCTTGTTACAGCGACCTACCAGATGCCGGAAGGCGCAAAGGGAACGATTGGAATATTGGGACCGAAGAGAATGGATTATAAGAAGGTTGTCAGCACACTGAAGAATCTGACAATTGAACTCGATGAGATATTCAAGAAAGGCGAAGGGGTGAATGAGAATGGCCAATAAGACAAATGTAAATGCAAATAAAGAAGCGGAGACAGTCGAGGAAGTAAAGGCTGTGGATGATGCTCCGGTAACAGAAGGAACCGACGTGAAGGTGAACGAGGAAGAAACTGTTCCGGCAGACAAGAAAGAAGAAGTGGAAGCTGCAAAGCCGAAGCCGGTATCCAAGGGAAACCGCAGAGGCAGCAAGGCCCTTCAGCTGGAACTTGAGAAAGCGAAGGAGCTGGCAGCCGGAAACGAAGAAAAGTATAAGCGCCTGCTGGCAGAGTTTGAGAATATGCGCCAGCGTAACGAGAAGGAATCCAAGAAGATGTATGATATCGGAGCCAAGGAAGTTTTAGAGAAGCTGCTTCCGGTTGTTGACAACTTGGAACGTGCACTTTCCAGTATTCCGGAAGAGGATATGGACCGGGCATTTGAACAGGGTGTCGATAAAATCTACCGGCAGCTTATGGTATCACTTGAGGGACTTGGCGTAAAGCCGATGGATGCAGAAGGCAAGCCATTTGATCCGGATTACCACAATGCGGTAACACATGTAGAGGATGAGAATTACGGAGAGAACGTTGTAGCCGAAGAGATGCAGAAAGGCTATATGTACAAGGATCAGGTATTGCGATACAGCATGGTAAAGGTTGCAAATTAACCTTTTACAATAAATCATTTAGTATATTTTAAAGGATAATAATTAGGAGGAAAAATATTATGGGTAAGATTATTGGTATTGACTTAGGTACAACAAATTCATGTGTAGCTGTTATGGAAGGTGGTAAGCCAGTCGTTATCACAAACGCTGAGGGTTCAAGAACAACTCCTTCAGTTGTTGCATTTACAAAGACCGGCGAGCGTGTCGTTGGTGATGCAGCAAAGCGTCAGGCAGTTACAAACGCAGATAAGACAATCGCTTCTATCAAGAGACATATGGGTAGCGATTACAAGGTAGACATCGATGGTAAGAAGTATTCTCCACAGGAGATTTCAGCTATGATTCTTTCTAAGCTGAAGAGAGATGCCGAGAGCTATATCGGTGAGCCGGTTACAGAAGCAGTTATCACAGTTCCTGCATACTTCACAGATGCACAGAGACAGGCAACAAAGGATGCAGGTAAGATCGCAGGTCTTGATGTAAAGCGTATCATCAACGAGCCTACAGCAGCAGCTCTTTCTTATGGTCTGGATAACGAAGAAGAACAGAAGATCATGGTATACGACCTTGGTGGTGGTACATTTGATGTATCTATCATTGAGATTGGCGACGGTGTCATCGAGGTTCTTGCTACAGCCGGTGATAACAAGCTTGGTGGTGATGATTTCGATAACGCAATTACACAGTATATGCTCGAAGAGTTCAAGAAGGCTGAGGGCGTAGACCTTTCAACAGATAAGATGGCTATGCAGAGATTGAAGGAAGCAGCAGAGAAGGCAAAGAAAGAGCTTTCATCCGCTACAACAACAAACATCAATCTTCCATTCATCACAGCTACCCAGGATGGTCCAAAGCACTTTGATATGGATCTGACACGTGCAAAGTTTGATGAACTGACAGCACATCTGGTAGATAAGACAAGAGTTCCTGTACAGACAGCATTGAAGGATGCAGATCTGACAGCAGCAGAGCTTGATAAGGTACTTCTGGTCGGTGGTTCTACACGTATCATCGCTGTTCAGGATATGGTTAAGAAGCTGACAGGCAAGGATCCGTTCAAGGGTATCAACCCGGATGAGTGTGTTGCAATCGGTGCTTCTATTCAGGGTGGTAAGCTTGCAGGTGATGCAGGTGCCGGCGAAATCCTTCTGCTGGATGTTACACCACTTACACTTTCTATCGAGACAATGGGTGGTATCGCTACACACCTGATCGAGAGAAATACAACCATTCCTACAAACAAGAGCCAGATCTTCTCAACAGCTCAGGATAATCAGGATGCCGTTGATATCAACATCGTACAGGGTGAGCGTGAGTTCGCAAGAGATAACAAGAGCCTTGGACGTTTCAGACTGGATGGTATCGCTCCTGCAAGACGTGGTGTTCCACAGATCGAGGTTACATTCGATATCGATGCAAACGGTATTGTAAATGTATCTGCAAAGGATCTTGGTACAGGTCGTGAGCAGCATATCACAATCACATCCGGAACATCCCTTTCTGATGAGGATATCGATAGAGCTGTTAAGGAAGCTGCTGAGTACGAGGCACAGGATAAGAAGCGTAAGGAAGCAATCGAGGTTCGTAATGATGCCGATGCTATGGTATTCCAGACAGAGAGAGCACTTTCCGATGTAGGAGATAAGCTTTCTGCAACAGATAAGACAAAGGTAGAGGCTGATCTGAAGGCTTTGAAGGATATCATCGAGAGCACAGATCCGGATGCCATGACAGACTACGATGTAGAGAAGATCAAGGCTGGTAAGGAAACACTGATGAACAGCGCACAGGAATTGTTCTCAAAGCTCTATGAGCAGAACGGTCCTGGAGCAAACGCTGGTACAGGCACAGGCACACCAGATTATTCAGACGATGTAGTTGATGGAGACTACAAGGAAGTCTAAGCGTTAAGACGGGGAGCAAGTTGATAAAAGCAGATTACGAATAATAAGGGTGAGTGCAGATGTCTGATAAAAGAGATTATTATGAAGTCCTCGGAGTCACAAAAGGTGTCTCCGAGGCGGATTTGAAAAAAGCTTACCGTAAGGTAGCGAAGAAATATCACCCGGACACAAACCCGGGAGACAAAGAAGCGGAAGAAAAGTTCAAAGAGGCTGCAGAGGCATATGCTGTACTGTCCGATCCTGAGAAGCGTGCAAAGTATGACCAGTATGGTCATGCTGCATTCGAGCAGGGCGGTGGTCCGGGCGGCTTCGGTGGATTTGACTTCTCAGATATGGGAGATATCTTCGGAGATATCTTCGGAGATATGTTCGGTGGCGGCAGCCGTCAGAGACAGTCCAATGGTCCGGTTAAGGGTGCAAATATCAAGACAACAGTGCGTGTAAGTTTTACAGACGCTGTATTTGGTACACAGACAGAGCTGGAGCTTCCGCTCAAGGATGAATGTACGGTCTGTCATGGTACAGGAGCGCAGCCGGGACATCAGCCGGAGACTTGTAGCAAATGTGCCGGAAAAGGTCAGGTTGTTTATACCCAGCAGTCATTGTTCGGTATGGCAAGAACCGTATCCGTATGTCCGGATTGTGGCGGTTCCGGAAAGATTATCAAGTATAAGTGCAGCAACTGTGCAGGCTCTGGTTATGTAAAGAGTAAGAAGAAGATTCAGGTCGCTATTCCGGCAGGTATTGACAATGGTCAGAGTATCCGTATTCGTGCAAAGGGCGAGCCGGGTATCAACGGCGGTGAACGTGGAGACCTGCTTGTAACCGTGCTTGTTGACCGGGATCCTAGATTCCAGAGACAGGAGTATGATCTTTACTCTTCTGAGCCGATTACATTTACACAGGCAGCGCTGGGAGGCAAGATCACAGTTACAACGATTGATGGACCTTATGAACTGGAGATTAAGCCAGGTACACAGACCGATACAAAGGTAAAACTGAAGGGCAAGGGTGTTCCGACACTTCGTAACAAGACAGTACGAGGCGATCATTACATCACACTGGTTGTTCAGGTACCAGATAAGCTGACAGAAGAGCAGAAATCGATTTTGAACCAGTATGCAAATACAACAGTAAATGCACGTTCCTCTACGGATGCGGCATCGTCCGGTTCTTCGATTTTTGGCGATCATAAGAGAAAGAAAGGGTTCAAAAAAGGATTATAGGTAAGGTAAAATGATGTGGACAAAACTGACCATCGATACAACGGTGGAAGCTGTTGATCTCATCTCTGCATTCTTGGATGAAAAGGGTGTGGAAGGTGTGATGATAGAAGATCATGTGCCACTTACCGAGGAAGATAAGGCTGCTATGTTTGTGGATATCCCGCTGGTTGATGGCGTGGATGATGGAACGGCAAAGGTTTCCTGCTACATAGATGACTCTTTCAATATAGAAACGTTAAGGGCGGATATAGCTGCAGAGCTTACCCGCCTTGAAGCGTTTATACCGGTAGGCAGCAAGAATATAACACTCTCGAATACAGAGGACAAAGACTGGATGAACAACTGGAAGCAGTTCTTCCATCCGATCCGTCTCTATGATGATATTGTCATCAAACCAACATGGGAGACGGTGGAAGATGCGAAGCCAGATGACATCGTGATCGAGATCGATCCGGGGATTGCATTTGGTACCGGATCGCATGAGACGACGAAACTTTGTATCGGACAGTTAAAGAAATATTTAAAGCCGGGCGATATGGTGTTTGATGTCGGCTGTGGAAGTGGTATCTTATCCATGATCGCATCAAGGCTTGGAGCAGGCTTTGTACATGGCATGGATATTGATGAGCTGGCTGTGCGGGCAAGTGAGGAAAATGCGAAACTCAATCATATGGGCGAAGATAAGATCAAGTTCTCGTGTGGCAATCTGCTTGCAGATAATTACATTGGAAAGGGAACAACCTTCCAGCTTGACCGTTCGACGATCAAGGAGACACAGCACCTTGATGTAGACAGACAGTATGATATCGTTGTTGCCAATATTCTGGCAGACGTGATCGTGCCGCTCTCTGCGGTAATCGGCCCATATTTGAAGGACGATGGATATTTTATTACATCTGGAATTCTGGATGTGAAAGAAAACGATGTTACAGATGCGATGAAGGCGAATGGATTTGAAGTCATCGATGTTGTGCATATGAATGATTGGGTATCCGTGATCGGAAGAAAGAAATAATTTGCGACAAATGGGGAGAACGCGGAATGATTGAAAGTCCGTCAAATCGCAGTATGAGTAACACCCGGTGTTTAAAGCCGGGTGTTATTTTAAAAGAGCGATATAAAATTGAAGAGGTGATCGGGGCAGGTGGATTCGGAATCACATACCGTGCATGGGATCCGCTCTTACAGTCGTATGTTGCAATCAAGGAGTATTATCCGTCCGGGATTGCGACGCGGAGCGCAGATTCGTCGAAGGTCTGTGTGCCGGTTGGACAGGAGCAGCGGGAATACCATCGGGGAAGAATTCGCTTTTTAAAAGAAGCGCAGGATGTGGCGCGGTTTCAGTCGGAGCCCAATATTGTAAGCATCTATGATTATCTGGAGGAAAATGATACTGCCTATATGGTCATGGAGTATCTGCATGGCTGTACGCTGAAACAATACATTCGGGAGCATGGAGGACGGCTGGATACGGATCATATCCTCCATATCTGTCTGTCGGTGTTGGACGCACTTGCAGTTGTTCACAAGGCGGGCATGATTCACCGAGATATCAGTCCGGAGAATATTTTTATCTGTGAGGATCTGACCGTCAAGCTGATCGATTTCGGCGCGGCAAAGCAGGTGTATCTCGATGGGGAACAGACGATGTCGGTTGTCTTAAAACCGGGATATGCACCGCCAGAGCAGTATGCAAAAAAGGATAAACAGGGACCGTGGACAGACATCTACGCGCTTGGTGCGACACTTTATTTTGCGGCGACCGGAGAGAAGCCGGAGGAATCGTTTGGACGTGTACTGGAGGATACGATAAAGCCAGTCTGTGAGGTGAACCCGGAGATCCCGCGTGCAATGTCGCAGGTGATCATGCGTGCGATGTCAGTAAAGATTGAGGACCGCTACCAGACGGTGGAGGCAATGCGGGAGGCATTGCTTGCCGGAGAGGGGCAGAATGCGCAGATGGAGCCGTATGTGATCCCAGCATCCCGGATTTCAAAGCGGGATTTGCCGAAGAAACGGGGCTTTCTGATTGGTGTAGCTTTCTGTATCGTAATTATGCTTGTAGTGACAGGAATCTGGATGGCGGGGCGTGTAGCGAAGAAGGCAGGGACGGCAACAGCAACCGAAATGAATGCAGCATCGACAGAGGCGCAGACAGCAACGATGGCGGATGCACAGACTGCCACGGACGCTGAACAGGCAGCAACAGAGGCGGAGAAAACGACACAGGCGGACAATCCGATGGTTATGCATGTGCCAACGAAGGAGGAGCTTGCCGAGCAGGAAAAATCCGATGCGATCCTGAATATCACGTCCTCGGAGACGGAACGCGTCAGTATTGATGCATTTGAATATATGAAGGATGGAAATCAGGGATACAGGATGGAATCCGCAGATGGTCTGGCGGCGGTTGCATATGAGGGAGACTGCGTAAAACTCTGCTTAAAGTATTATGACAGCATTCTGGGGGATACGCCGCAGGTGACAGATGATTTGATCTATTCCTATACCTTTGAACGATATGATTCCGACTATGGAATATACCGGGCAATCTATGATGCGGATGATACATCGGGTTACTGGGACTATGCAACTTTATATCCGCCAGAGTTTCATTTTGCAGATGATTCCTTTACATTGTATATTCCGCTTACTTCGGGGCTGGAGGATGGAAGGTACAAGCTATATTTTTCTTACGAAGATCCTGCTACACAGAAATCGGTGTTTCAGGCGACAATTGAATTTTATCTGAACAGGAGCGCGATGTAATTCGCGCTCCTGTTTGCATAAAAGCGTAAGATATACCAAATTTTACAAATTTTTGTATATTATTTGCATTTTTTGTTTGAGATTCCTCGCTTTTGTTAAGATGTGTTCAATCCATATTTGTAAATAAAACGTAAATTATACCGAATATATAGCCAAATTAGCAGGATTCAGTTTTGATGGTATTTTTTATGATACTATTTATAAAATGAATATTTGGGACTGGGGAAGAGAACAAACGATGAAAATTGGAATTTGCGATGACCGTTATGAAATACGGCACAAAGTAAAGGAAATATTACAGGAAACATATACAGAGGAACAAGGATTCTTAATTCATTCATATACTCCAAACGAAATAAAAATTGATATCGAAGATATGGTATTTGACTGTGAAATCCTGATCATGAATACGGATTATCCAGAGAGCGGCTTGCGGGGGGTGGCGATTGCCAAGCAGATCAATGCAGCATTTCCATTTTGTAAGATTATCTATCTGACCGAGAATGAAAATGCAATCAAGGATGTGTATGAGACCAATCATTGCTATTTTGTCCGGCAAAAGGATGCAGATCAAGTCATGGAGCTTGCAATGCAAAAAGCCGTTAATATGGTAAAGCAGGATACGGCGCGGAAATCACTGGAGATTATCTGTGACGGGCATCATGTATTTATCAATCGTCCGGATATTATTTATATCGAGAAGTGTGGAAGAACCATTAAAATCGTGACGCGGTTCCGGGAATACACCAGTTACAAGTCATTGGCAGGCATCCGCAAAATGCTGGGAGACAATATGATACGTGTGCATGGTGGATATGTTGTGAATTTGACGTATATCACTTATTTAGGTGTGGAAACGCTGGAAGTACAGAATGGAAAGACAATCCCGATCGGCAGGACATACGACAAAGAAGTCAGAAAAGCCTATCAGGAATATTGGAAAAAATAAAAGAACATGGTAAAATAAAAATCGAGTATGTAAATACTCGATTTTTTTATGTGAGGACAAAACGATGTTGCGAATTGGAATCTGTGATGAAAATACGAAAGACCGGACGGTAATCCGACAGATTGTGACGGACACATTGTTCCGGGAAGAAGAATTAAGCTATATTGAATATGCGGAAGCAGAGACATTGGAACAGGAGATACAGGCAAGTACAGTGCCGTTTGATCTGTTGCTAATGGAAATGAAATATAAAAATACAAGTGGGTTACAGCTGGCAAAGCAGATACGGGAGAAAAATCTGGATGTTGATCTGCTGTTTGTAACAGATGAGTCAGATCATGTGTATGAAGGCTATCATGTGCAGGCACAGGGATATGTCTTAAAAGAAGATATGAAGACACAGCTTCCAGACTGTCTGCGGCAATATATGAAACGACGGGCGCAGACTGGTACGATTCTTGTGAAATCAGAGTCGGTTGTGCGCAGTATTCCGATTGCCACAATCCGCTATATAGAAAGCCGCGCCAGAGTGCTGTTGTTACATACAAAAAACGAAGTGATTCCATTTTATGGAAAGCTGGCGGATATTGAACATAAGGTGTTACAACATGGATTTGTGCGTATCCATCAGAGCTTTCTTGTACGGAAGGCCGCGATTGCAGCAATCAATGGATATGAGGCCGTTGTCGGGGAGGATACGCTTCCAATCAGCCGGAAATATTATAAAACGGTGCAGATGCAGTTTCAGCTCAAGCAGAAGATACAGGTGGCAGAGGAGGATATAGATCCGACAGTCACACGGAGTCTGGCGAAAAGCATGGAAAATAATGGCGCAATCATTGGAACAAAGGGCGAGTTGCTTGGAATCATCTACCGCATGAAAGATGGTGAAAGTCTGACGATTGGCAGAGATGCCGAAAAATGTCAGATCGTGCTGAAAAAATCCAACGTGAGCCGGGAACACTGTATTGTAAGACGGCTTGACGATGACACCTATGAAGTGGAGGACTGCTCAAAAAATGGTGTCTATGTGGAAGGTGCCTATCTTGGAAAAGGAAATAAGGTACAGGCGGAGACCGGAAACCGGGTATGGCTGTGTGATGAATCACAGGAATTTCGATTGGGATAGTGGAAAGCGGGAGTGAGACAAATGATCATAAAATGTGAAAAGGGAAAACATTACTATAACACAGTGGAGCATAGTGTGTGTCCATTTTGTGTACAGGTGGAGAAAAAGATAAATGAGCAGAAAAGTGAATTAAATAAACAGGAAGATGAATCTATTTGTATAACGGAAACAACAGATCTGTAAGAATATATAAAATATTCTTTCAAAACGTTATCAGATAAGGTATGATAGGAGACATGCAGAAAAGCAGGAGGTAAATATTCGCTATGCCAAGGTTTTATGTGGAAGGATGTCAGGATGCACAGACTGGTATTACGATTATGGGAGAAGATGTGAACCATATAAAAAATGTATTGCGTTTGACAATCGGAGATACCATTACTGTGTGTGATGGTGCTGGAAAAGAGTATGAGTGTGAGATCGCGGAGATATCCAAAGAGCAGGTATATGCAAATATCGTAGATATCAATCAGAATGCAGCAGAACTTCCGTGTAATATCACATTGTTTCAGGGAATGCCAAAATCAGATAAAATGGAATTTATCATCCAGAAGGCGGTAGAACTTGGAGCAGCCGGGATTGTTCCGGTTATGATGAAACGGACTGTCGTGAAACTTGAAGATAAGAAGAAAGACAAAAAAAGAGAACGTTATCAGATGATTGCGGAGTCTGCGGCGAAACAGTCCGGACGAGGTATAATTCCTGAAGTCACCGGATTTATGTCATTTCGTGAAGCACTTCAATATGCAGGAAAGTTTGACCTGCTGATTGTACCGTATGAGAGTGCGGATGGAATTGCATACGCAAGGGAGATAATTGCACAGGCATCAAACCTTCCAGACGGCGCGAATATCGGAATTTTTATCGGACCGGAAGGTGGATTTGCAAAAGAAGAAATTGATGTAGCAAAGGAAGCTGGTGCGAAGATTATCACATTAGGAAACCGGATTTTGCGGACAGAGACTGCAGGGCTTGCAGTTTTATCTATTTTGATGTTCCAAATGGAGCAGTAGAGAAAATTAGAAATTTGTTCAGCACAGATTGATAGAAGGAAAAAAGTTATGGAATGTTATTTTGATAATGCAGCAACAACAGCTGTATTCCCAGAGGTAAAGGAACTGATGATGACACTGCTGGACGTGGATTATGGAAATCCATCGTCCCAGCACAAGAAGGGATTAACGGCGAAAGACTATGAGCGCACCGCGACAGAACAGGTCGCAAAGACGCTTAAATGTATGCCGAAGGAGATCGTATTTACATCCGGCGGCACAGAGGCAAATAACCTTGCTTTAATCGGAGCGGCACTGGCACACCGCCGTGCGGGCAAGCATATTATCACGACACCGATCGAGCATGCGTCAGTGCTTTCCACGGTGGAGTTCCTGCAGAAGGAAGGCTTCGAGATCAGTTTCATGGAAGTCGGTTCTGACGGAAAGGTAGATTTAGACAGCCTCTCGAAGCTGTTGCGTGACGATACGATATTAGTCAGCTGCATGTATGTAAATAATGAGATCGGAAGTATCCAGCCAATCGAGGCGCTTGTAAAGCTGGTAAAGGCGCACAATCCGCAGACACTTGTGCATGTCGATGCGGTACAGGCATATGGCAAATTAAAATTCACACCGAAGCAGCTCGGCGTGGATCTGCTCTCTGTGAGCGGGCATAAGATTCACGGACCGAAGGGAAGTGGAGCACTCTATATCAAGGACAAGACGTTGATCCGCCCGATCATTTACGGAGGTGGACAGCAGAATTTCATGCGTTCCGGTACGGAGAATCTACCGGGAATCGCAGGCATGGGACTTGCCGCAGAGATGATCTATACCGACCATGAGGCGAAGATGCAGCATGTACGCGAGGTGCGGGATTATCTAGTATCGGAGGTAACGAAGATCGAGGGTGTCTATGACCATTCCGGTGAGGCACCGCATATCGCGAGTATCAGCTTTGAAGGGGTGCGCGCTGCCGTTTTGATGCGTGCGATCGGCGATAAGGGTATCTATGTATCAGCAGGTTCTGCCTGTTCATCGAACAAACCACAGGTAAGCCATGTCCTGACCGCAATCGGATTGTCACAGGAGCAGTTGGAGTCGACACTCCGGTTCAGCTTCTGTGAGTGGAACACAAAGGAAGAAGTGGATTATTGCGTGGAAGTATTAAAGGAAACCCTTCCAATGCTGCGGCGCTATACACGGAAGAAATAATTGCTATTCCTCGTTATTTCTGTTATAGTGAAACGATGGAAATAAAACAACTATGGTAGTAGGAAATGAGGATTACGATGCAGTATAAGATGTTTTTGATCAAATATGCGGAGATCGGAACGAAAGGAAAGAATCGTTACGTCTTCGAGGAAATTATGTGCAAGCGTATGCGTGCACGCTTAAAGCCACTGGGCAAGTTTGAGGTACGCCGGGAATACGGACGTATTTTCGTCGAGGCGTTCTCGGATTACGATTACGAGGATGTCATGAAGGTACTCACAACGATCTTCGGTATCGTCGGTGTGTGCCCGGTCAAGGTTGTGGAGGAGTTGAGCTACGAGGCAATCTCCAAGGCAGTCGTTGCGCATGTGGCAGAAGAATATAACGATAAGCATTTTACATTCAAGGTAAATGCAAGAAGAAATAATAAGACATTTCCAAAGACTTCGATGGAGTTAAACTGTGATCTTGGAGCCGATCTTCTGGATGCCTATCCAGATATGACGGTCGACATTCATAAACCGGATGTATTCATCAACGTGGAAGTGCGAAATGTCACCTATATTTATTCCCAGATCATTCCGGGACCGGGCGGACTTCCGGTCGGCACGAACGGTAAGGGTATGACGCTTCTTTCCGGCGGTATCGACAGTCCGGTTGCGGCATATATGATTGCCAAGCGTGGTGTGGAGATCGAAGCGGTGTATTTCCATGCGCCACCATTTACAAGCGAGCAGGCGCGGACGAAGGTTATCGATCTTGCGAAGATTGTGTCGAAGTATTCAGGTGTGATCAAACTTCATGTGGTGCCGTTTACCGATGTGCAGCTTGCCATCTATGACAATTGTCCGCATGATGAACTGACGATCATCATGAAGCGGATCATGTATCAGATCGCGCAGGAGATCGCACTAAAAGAAGACTGCCAGTGCCTGATCACCGGAGAGAGTATCGGACAGGTATCGAGCCAGACGACACAGAGTCTGCTCGTCATCGACAGCGCAATCGATAAGCTTCCGGTATTCCGTCCATGTATCGGTATGGATAAGCAGGAGATCATTGATATCTCAGAGAAGATCGGAACGTATGAGACGTCCATTCTTCCATATGAAGACTGCTGTACAACATTTGTAGCACAGCATCCGGTGACAAAGCCGAAGATGGAGCAGATCTTAGAATCAGAGAAGGCACTTGTCGGTAAGATTGAGCCTCTGATCGCGAAGGCAGTCGAAGACGTCGAAATTGTATATTGTCGTTAATAAACAGGATAAATCAGGCAGGAAGTGAGAGACGTGGAAAAAAGTAAAAAGGGAATCGTATGTATTTTGTTATCTGCATTCTGCTTTTCTCTTATGAGCTTATTTATCCGGCTAGCCGGAGATGTGCCGACGATGCAGAAATGCTTCTTCCGGAATCTGGTTGCGATGCTTATCGCAATCGCTGCACTGGTGAAGGCACATCAGCCATTTCGAATCGGAAAGGGAAATCTGAAGTATCTGCTCTGTCGTGCCATCGGTGGTACGTGTGGATTGATCTGTAATTTTTATGCGGTCGATCATATTTCTATATCAGATGCTTCCATGCTCAATAAGCTGTCACCGTTTTTTGCGATTATCTGCTCGTTCTTCGTGTTGAAGGAGGTTGCGGGTAAGCTGGACTGGGTGACCGTAATTGCAGCATTCGTCGGAATGCTGCTTGTTGTGAAGCCGACGATGAGCATGGAGACAGTGCCGGCTCTGATCGGGGCACTCGGCGGATTTGGCGCCGGTTTTGCGTATACGTTTGTCAGAAAGCTTGGACAACGCGGAGAAAATAGTATGATTATCGTATTGTTCTTCTCCGCCTTTTCCTGTGCAGTGACATTGCCTTTTTTCGTGTTCCAATATCAGCCGATGAGCGGGCTTCAATGGCTGTTTCTGATCTGTACGGGAATTTCGGCTGCAGGAGGCCAGATCTTCATCACGAAGGCGTATTCGTATGCACCGGCAAGGGAAATCTCGGTGTATGATTTCTCTATTGTGCTTTTTACGGCATTATGGGGATTCCTGTTCTTAGATCAGATCCCGGATTACCTGAGCGTGATCGGATATGTGGTGATCATCGGAACGTCTGTGGTGAAGTGGTATATCACGATTGAACGGCCGCACAGACAGGAAATTCACAGGGAACATGAGTTAAATGATAGATAATACAGAGAATAGTCAGAGAAAGAATAAGATAGAAGATACAGAGCAGTCAGCCTGTACGCTTTGCCCGCGGGATTGTAAGAAAAATCGTGCGGACGGCGAGATCGGTGTCTGTGGAGAGACCGCTGCCATGCGGATCGGACGGGCTGCTCTGCATATGTGGGAGGAACCGTGTATTTCCGGAGAGAAAGGCTCCGGGGCGGTTTTTTTCACCGGGTGTCCGCTTCACTGCGTGTATTGCCAGAATTACGCAATCTCGGATGGCGGCACCGGCAGGCAGATCACAGTGGAAGCGCTTGTGCAGATATTTCGTGATTTAGAAGCACAGGGCGCGGCGAATATCAATCTGGTCACTGCGGATCATTTTATCCCGCAGGTGGCACAGGCAATCCGACAGGCGAAGGACCAAGGATTTTCCCTGCCATTTATCTATAACACAAGCAGTTATGTCCGGGTGGAAGCTCTGCGTATGTTAGATGGATTGGTGGATGTCTATCTGCCGGATATGAAATATATGGATGTGGATACGGCGGCGAAGTATTCCCACGCACCGGACTATCCGGTGGTGGCGAAGGCTGCGATTGCGGAGATGGTGCGCCAGTGTGGTGAGGTTGTCCTTGATGCGGAGGATGCGTATATAAGACGTGGCGTGATCGTACGGCATATGTTACTGCCAAAGCATCTGTTAGAAGCAGAGAAGATTATACGATATCTTTACGAGACGTATGGAAACCGGATCTATATCAGTATGATGAGCCAGTACACACCGGTTGGTGATATCGGGGTAAGGTTCCCGGAGCTTGCAGATAAAGTTCGCCGGAAATCGTACCGCAAACTGCTTGATTATGCAGTGAACTTAGGCGTGGAGCAGGCGTTTTATCAGGAAGGGGAAGTGGCAAAAGAAAGCTTCATCCCGGAATTTTATAAGGAATAACAGGAGAGACAACATGGATATATTACAGGTAATCGCAGATGAATTGCAGATTAAAAAAGGTCAGGTAGAAAAGTCGGTTGAACTGATCGACGAGGGTGCAACGATTCCATTTATCGCAAGATACCGAAAGGAAGTGACCGGCTCCTTAAATGATGAGCAGTTACGTGCGCTGTCTGAGCGTCTTGTGTATCTGCGGAACTTAGAGGAGAAGAAAGCGTCCGTACTTGCAACGATCGAGGAGCAGGGCAAGCTGACAGACGAATTAAAGAAACAGATCGAAGCAGTAATGACGATGGTAGCATTGGAGGATCTGTACCGTCCATACCGTCCAAAGCGTCGGACAAGAGCGACAATCGCCAAGGAGAAGGGCTTGGAACCACTTGCAGAGATCTTACGTGCACAGGCAACAACAAGGACGATCGAGGAAGAGGCAACCGCTTTTGTTGATGCAGAAAAAGGCGTGGAAAGCGTACAGGATGCCATCGACGGAGCCAAGGATATTCTCGCAGAAGTGTATGCGGATGATGCGGATTACCGGACGAAGCTTCGTGCGATGACAAAGGAGAGCGGAAGCCTTGTAGCAAAGGCGAAGGACGAGGAAGCAGATTCGGTCTATGAGATGTATTATGATTTCTCAGAGCCAATCAAAAAGCTGGTTGGACACCGGATTTTAGCAATCAATCGTGGCGAGGCAGAGAAATTTCTGACAGTGAAGATCGAGGCACCAAGACAGGAAATTTTACTCTGGCTTGTAAAGCAGATTATCGGAAATATGAAGCATGATAGTGCAAGCTATCTCTATGAGGCAATTACAGACAGTTATGACCGTCTGATCGCGCCTTCCATCGAGCGTGAAATACGGAATGAACTGACGGAGAAGGCAGAGGAGGGCGCCATCGGCGTATTCGGCAAGAACCTCCATCAGCTTTTGATGCAGCCGCCAATCTCCGGACAGGTTGTACTTGGCTGGGATCCGGGATTTGCACACGGAAGCAAGCTGGCAGTTGTCGATGAGACCGGAAAAGTGCTTGATACCGTCATTATCTACCCGACAAAGGGACAGAAAAACTATGATGCGGCGAAGCAGGTGTTGAAGAAGCTGATCGCAAAATATCATGTGACACTTATTTCTCTCGGAAATGGTACCGCAAGCCGGGAGTCGGAAGCGATGATCGTCGAGCTGATGAAGGAACTGAACGTGGACTTAAAATATGTCATCACGGATGAGGCGGGCGCATCGATTTATTCTGCAAGCAAGGAAGCAACCGAGGAATTCCCGGATTTCGATGAGTGGCAGAGAAGTGCGGCAAGTATTGCAAGAAGAATTCAGGATCCGCTCGCAGAGCTAGTGAAGATCGATCCGAAATCCATCGGTGTCGGACAGTACCAGCATGACATGAACCAGAAGAATCTTGGCAATGCCCTTAACAATGTTGTGGAAGATTGTGTAAACTCAGTCGGAATTGATTTGAATACAGCCAGCCCGGCATTGCTTTCGTATGTGTCCGGTATCAATAAAACACTGGCAAAATCAATCGTGTCATACCGCGAGACAAATGGCAGCTTCAAGAACCGTAAGGAGCTTTTGAAGGTGCCGAAGCTTGGACCAAAGGCATACGAGCAGTGTGCCGGTTTCCTGCGTATCCATGGCGGAAGCGAAGCACTGGATGCGACAAGCGTTCATCCGGAAAGCTACGAGGCAACCAAGGCTTTGATGGAGAAAATCGGTGTTTCCGAGGATGATATCAAGCATGGCGGCATGAAAGGCATCAGCAAGAAAACAAAGGATACGAAGAAGCTTGCGGAAGAGCTTGGAATCGGTGAACCGACGCTTGTCGATATCGTGAAGGAACTGGAGAAGCCGGGCAGAGATCCGCGAGAGGAGATGCCAAAGCCAATCCTTCGAAGCGATGTACTGGAGATGAAAGATTTAAAACCGGGTATGGAGCTGAAAGGAACGGTGCGGAATGTGATCGACTTTGGTGCGTTTGTCGATATCGGTGTGCATCAGGATGGACTCGTGCATATTTCCCGGATGTCAGACAAATATATCAAGCATCCGCTGGAGGTTGTATCGGTTGGAGATATCGTGGATGTGACGGTGATGAGTGTCGATCTGGACAAGCATCGGATACAGTTATCTATGATAAAATAGGGTGAAATAGAAAAATTTCAAAAAAAATCAAAAAATATGAAAATTTTTCTTGCATATTGAAAAGTTATTTGGTAAAATAGCCTATGTTGTGAGCCCGCAAAGAAGAAATATGCAGGCAGGGCTTAATATTTGTCAAGGAGGTGCTAACGGTGGCAAAGTGTAGTATTTGTGAAAAAGGAGCTCATTTCGGTAACAATGTGAGCCATTCTCATAGAAGATCAAACAGAATGTGGAAATCAAACATCAAGTCTGTGAAGGCAGTAGTTAACGGTACTCCTAAGAAGATTTATGTTTGCACACAGTGCTTGAAGTCTGGTAAGGTTGAGAGAGCCTAAGCAGATGGTAAAAAAACAGCATATCAGTATGCTGTTTTTTTTATGCCGTCTGTTGATACGCAGAGATGACAAATAAATAGAATTGCATAGCAGGTAAAAGTTGCTAAATCCTGTTAAAAAGGGTATAATGTCACTATATGACTTTAAACAGCCGGAATCAGTCTGGCTTATTACGGAAACGGAGGTAAACGCATGAAGGGTTATTTATCGAATGAAAACGGTGAAATCATTATAGAGAATGAAGTTATTGCCCAGTATGCCGGACACGCTGCATTGGAGTGCTTCGGTATTGTTGGTATGGCAACCATCAGCATGAAGGATGGTATTGCGAAGCTTTTGAAGGGCGACAGTATCAGCAAGGGTGTCAATGTAGTCATCGGTGAGAACAATGAGCTGTCTATTGATTTTCACATCATTGTGGCATATGGTGTCAGTATTTCGACGGTATGTGACAATCTGATCAGTACTGTACAGTATTCCATCGAAGAGATGACAGGTATGAAGGTGAAGGCAATCAACATCTTTGTTGAGGGCGTTCGTGTGATAGATTAATAACATAGATCAGGAGGACAGACAAAGTGGCTACAAAGGTAATTGATGCCCAGTTGTTACAGAAAGCATTTATTGCTGGCGCATACAACTTAGAGAGAAATAAAGATTATATCAACGAATTGAACGTATTCCCGGTGCCGGATGGCGATACAGGTTCCAATATGTCACTTACGATCATGGCGGCAGCCAGAGAGGTAAGTGCACTGGAGAACCCATCGATGGATGAGCTTTCCAAGAAGATTTCCAGCGGTTCCCTGCGTGGAGCAAGAGGAAATTCCGGTGTTATCTTATCCCAGCTTCTGCGTGGCTTCTGCAAGGAGATCAAGGGCAAGAAGCAGATTACAGTATCGGTACTTGCAGATGGTTTCGTACGTGCCGTAGAGACGGCATATAAGGCAGTTATGAAGCCAAAGGAAGGTACAATCCTGACTGTGGCAAAGGGCGTCGCAGAGAAGGCAGTGGAGCTTTCTGAGATGGACATGGATTTCGAGACACTCGGACAGGAGATTCTCGATCATGGTAACGAAGTGTTAAAGCAGACACCAGAGCTGTTGCCAGTATTAAAGGAAGCAGGCGTAGTTGATTCTGGCGGACAGGGACTGATGGAGTTTCTGACGGGTGCATACAACGGCCTGACAGGAAAAGAAGAGATCAAAGAGCCGGTGACATCCGGCGGTGCAGCGAAGGCACAGACGATGTCTTCGGAAGAGATTGATACATCCCATATCAAATATGGTTACTGTACAGAGTTTATCATTATGCTCGAGAAGGAATACAATGCAGAGATCGAGGCAAAGTTCAAGGAGTTCTTAACTTCAATCGGTGATTCTCTCGTTGTTGTATCGGATGATGAGATCGTGAAGGTACATGTGCATACGAATCATCCGGGACTTGCGTTTGAGAAAGGTCTGGAGTATGGTTCCCTTACAAGCATGAAGGTCGACAATATGCGTGAGGAGCATAAAGAAAAGGTCATTCATGAGCAGGATCGCAAGAAGGCTGCCGAGCAGGAAGCTGCGAAGGAAGAGCCGAAGAAGCCATTTGGGTTTGTGGCAGTTTCCGTCGGAGAAGGCTTGAATGATATCTTCAAGGATCTCGGTGTCGATCATATCATTGAGGGTGGACAGACGATGAATCCAAGTACGGAGGATGTGTTAGATGCAATCTCCAAGGTAAATGCAGAAACTGTATTTGTATTCCCGAATAACAAGAATATTATCTTAGCAGCCAATCAGGCAGCCGAGATTGAGGAAGAGAAACAGGTGATTGTGATTCCAACCAAGACGATTCCACAGGGTATCAGTGCGCTCATTTCGTTTGATGAGACAGCAACTGCCGAGGCAAATCAGGCTGGCATGGAAGATGCGATTACTGCAGTGAAGAGTGGACAGGTTACCTATGCCGTGCGTGATACTTCCATCGATGGCAAGGAGATCAAGACCGGCGATTATATGGGTATCGACGATGCAGGTATTCAGGCAGTTGGACAGGATATCACAGAGGTGGTAAAGGATCTGATTGGTGCGATGGCAGATGAGGATTCCGAGCTTCTGAGCATCTACTACGGCAGCGATGTCGAGGAGGAGAAGGCAAATGCACTGGTAGAAGCTGTGCAGGCAGCGTATCCGGACTTTGAAGTCGAAGCGCATGCAGGCGGACAGCCAATCTACTATTACATTTTGTCTCTGGAATAAAGTGAATCAACGAAATTGTCGGAAAACAATTTCATGTATAAATCCTGACAGAACGTGTGTTTTGTCAGGATTTTGTTATAGAAGATGGAAAGAAAAATATGAGAAAAGAAGACAGTATCCAGACAATTAAAGGCATTGGAGAGAAAACGGCAGAAAGCTTTGCGCGGCTTGGCATTTTTACGATCGATGATCTGCTGCATACATATCCTCGTAACTATCTAAGCTACGAGGAACCGGTGTGTATCCGGGATGCAGCAGTTGGCGAGCGGCATGCGATCCGGGCGATGATCACCTCTTATGTGACTGTCAAGCAGGTGCGGAGTCTGAAGCTTACAATCCTGACGGTCAGTGACGGTGATATGACGATGCATATGACATGGTTTAATCAGCCATTTTTAAGAAATGTGTTCCACAAGGGGGATTCGTATATCTTCGTTGGAACGGTCAAAGTAAAAAATGGCATGCGTGTCATGGAGCAGGCAGAGTATTATAAACTTCCGGTGTATGCCGGGATGCAGCAGGAAATGCAGCCGGTTTATCCGCTTACGAGCGGACTTTCGAACAAGACATTCCAGAAAGCCATCATGGCAACACGGGAGCTGATTTGTCAGATGGACGATTATGTACCGGAGGAGGTACGGGCAGAGCACAGTCTGATGGAATTATCGGAGGCGTATGAGAACATTCATTTTCCGATGAATCAGGCGGTCTTAAAAAATGCGATCCGCAGACTTGCTTTTGACGAGTTTTATCAGTTTCTCTATGATATGGCATCCATGAAGAAGACAACGCAGTTACAGGAGAATCTGCATAAGATCGTACAGGGCAAGGCAGTTGCGGATTACATATCGAATCTTCCGTTTTCCCTTACAAAGGGGCAACAGCAGGCAATCGAGGATATCTTAGCAGATATGGGTGGCGATGGTGTGATGAACCGCCTGATCCAGGGAGATGTTGGATCGGGAAAGACGGTCGTTGCGGCTGCAGCTCTGCTTGCCTGTGCGAAGGCTGGGTATCAGGGTGCGCTCATGGCACCGACGGAGGTGCTTGCGCGACAACATTACGAGGAGTTGGCGGAGCAGTTTTCGCATTATGACATCCGCACAGCATGCCTTGTTGGCTCGACACCACTCAAGGAGAAGCGGAGAATCTACGAAGAAATTAAGCAGGGTGAGGTTGATATCGTGATCGGCACGCATGCGCTGCTGGAGGATAAGGTGGAATTTAAGGATCTGGCACTGGTTGTAACCGATGAACAGCACCGGTTCGGCGTCAACCAGCGAAAGAAATTATCAGACAAAGGGTATGGTGTTCATACGCTTGTCATGTCTGCGACACCGATTCCGCGGACGCTTGCCATTATCTTATATGCAGATATGGATATCTCGATCATCAAAGAGTTACCAAAGGGCAGAAAACCGATCAAAAACTGTGTGGTTGGCACGAATTACCGCCAGACGGCATACCAGTTTATCGCAGGGCAGATTGCCGAACAAAGTCAGGTCTATGTCGTCTGTCCGATGGTGGAAGAAAGCGAGACGCTTGACGTGACGAATGTTACAGAATATGTCGATACGATGCGGGCGAATCTGCCAGCAGGCACACGGATCGAGATGTTGCACGGACAGATGCGGGCAGAAGAGAAAAATGAGATCATGAAACGGTTTTCGGAAGGTGAGATTGACGTGCTTGTATCGACAACGGTTATCGAGGTCGGTGTCAACAACCCGAATGCAACCGTGATGATGGTGGAAAATGCAGAGCGGTTTGGACTGGCACAGCTGCATCAGCTGAGGGGCAGAGTCGGACGTGGAAAGAAGCAGTCATACTGTATCTTCATCAATGGAAAAGAATCGGAAGAGTCGATGGAACGTCTGCGTGTGCTGGAGAATTCCAACGATGGATTCTTTATCGCAAGTGAAGACCTGAAACTCCGAGGACCGGGAGATTTCTTTGGAATCCGACAGAGCGGCGATACATTGTTTGAGCTTGCGGATATCTACAATCATGCGGATATGCTGCAGCTTGCACAGGACATGCTCAAAAAATACGGAAAGACGATACAGCCGGTCCGCAGAAACCGGGGAGGAATCTCTGAGACCGTGTTATAGAAAAAACGCCAGATTTCCTATGAAAACGGTTGCCGAAAAGGGCAAAAAAGCATATAATAGGCACGTGTTTAATTAAATAAGATAAGAGGAATGACATGAAAGTAAAAGTAGGGTATATTACACGCTGGAGAAGAGCCATTTTCTTTACTCTGGTGGCATGTATTGTTGTATTTGGACTGGTATCTACCGTATGTGCGAAGCTGATCGAAGCGGCACTTGTTTCGAATATGGTAAGTGTTGCGGCACTGCTTCTGTGCATCGTTGTATTTGTGCTTGTATTGAGTGACAAATGGGAACGCTTTGAGGGCGAAGGAATCGCCGCGATTGAGAACGGGGAATTTACATATCATGATAAGAAGCGCCATATCGAGATTGCGATGGATGATATAAAAAGTGTAGATATCAAACCGATTACACTTGGACAGACAAGCAAGACGAATCTTGCGTATCTGCTCGTGATCAAGACGAATAAGAAGAAATATCAGATTGAGTCGGAGCGTGCCAGAGGACAGGCATACGATGAGGTTGACCTGCACCGATTATATATCTGGATACAGGAAAAACGTACAAAGTAAGAGGGTTACAGGGGAAGGAATCAGGTGAAGCAATGAAGAAAAATAATAATAAGGTATGGATTGCGGTGATCGCAGTGCTGGTTGTCGTGATCGCGGCATTGATCGTAGCGCTGGTGCGCAGAAAACCGAAGGATGACGTCGAGAAGGTAACCTCCGAGGAGACAATCCAGACGGAGACAGAGGCAACGCCGGAGACAGCCTCGGATGCGACAGAAGCGGCAACAACAGAGGCGCAGGCGACACAGGATTGTTTTGTCAAAGTGACCAACAGCAATTCGTGGGAGAGTGCAAACGGATACAGCGGACAGCTCGATTCAACGATCACGAACAAGACAAGCGGTGCACTGAAAAACTGGGAGATTCGGATGACGGTGCCAGATAAGACGACATTAGATAGCTCATGGAATGGAACATTCAAGCTGGATGGAACGACATTATCGGTAAAGTGTGTGGATTACAATGCAGAGGTTCCAGCAAACGGCAATCTGAAGGATATCGGCGTCATCGTAACTGTGCCTTCACAGGCAGATCTGAAGGCCATCTGTGACAGCGCCGTGCTGTATGTAGATGGAAAAGAATACAAAGGAAGCAGTGCGTCTTCAACAACAGAGGCAACGGAGGCAAAGGAAGAGACGAAGCCGAAGGAAAAGACAGAGCCGGAGAGCGGTACCCCAGTTGCCAATCATGGCAAGCTTACATTGAAGGGAACGGATATTGTTGATAAAAATGGAGACAAATATCAGTTAAAGGGTGTCAGTACGCATGGTATCGCGTGGTTCCCGGAATATGTGAATCAGGATGCGTTCCAGAGTCTGCGTGATGATATGGGAGCCAATCTGATTCGTATCGCGATGTATTCCGGTGAAAATAACGGATATTGCACCGGTGGTGACCAGAAGCAGTTAAAGGAATTGGTGAAAACGGGTGTGGATGCAGCAACGAACCTTGGTATGTATGTTATTATCGACTGGCATGTATTAGGTGACCAGAATCCACAGACCTATAAAGAAGAGGCAAAGGCATTTTTTGAAGAAATGTCTTCTCTGTATAAAGATTATGATAATGTGATTTATGAAATCTGTAATGAGCCAAATGGTGGAACGACATGGGCAGACGTAAAATCCTATGCGGAAGAGGTGATTCCGATTATCCGCAAGAATACGAAGGATGCCCTGATCATCGTAGGAACACCGACTTGGTCACAGGATGTAGATATTGCGGCAGAAGATCCAATTACCGGATATGACAATATTATGTATGCGGTTCATTTCTATGCGGCAACACATACGGATAACATCCGGAACAAAGTGACAACGGCACTTTCCAAGGGACTGCCGATCTTCGTCAGTGAGTTTTCCATCTGCGATGCATCTGGAAATGGCGCAATCGATTACGATCAGGCAGCAAAATGGTTTGATCTGATTGATTCAAATAATCTGTCCTATGCTGCATGGAACTTATCGAACAAGGCAGAGACGTCATCCTTGATTGATTCGTCCTGTACAAAGACATCTGGCTGGGCAGACGAGGATTATTCTGAGACAGGAAAATGGCTCAAAAAGCAGATGCATGGAGAAAACTGATCAGGATGAACATGGCATATAGTCCAGGCATTCTAAAATAAATAGTAAAAGGAAGAAGAATATGCGTGTAATAGCTGGAACGGCACGTAGTCTGCCGTTAAAAACGATAGAAGGTCTGGAGACGCGACCGACGACAGACCGGATCAAAGAGACATTATTTAATATGCTGACCGGGTATGTGCCGCAGGCAAAATTCTTGGATTTATTTGCAGGAAGCGGCGGCATCGGAATTGAAGCGCTGTCCCGTGGGGCAGAGAGCTGTACCTTTGTCGAGCAGGCAAAAAATGCAGCCGCATGTATCGAGGATAACCTGAAATTCACGAAGCTTGCAGATAAGGCGCAGGTGCGGAAGTTTGATGCGGTAAGTTTTGTCTCATCCCTGCCGGAAATTGATTATGATGTGATCTTTATGGATCCTCCATATAGCAAGGGACTGGAGCGCAGAGTATTAGAGGTGCTTTCCACAAAGAAATTTATGACAGATACCCTGATTGTAGTGGAAGCCGCATTGGACGAGGATTTCTCGTATGTGGATGCACTTGGATTTGAAATAACAAAAGATAAGCATTATAAGACGAACAAGCATGTCTTTTTGATGCAGAAGGAGAACGTATGAGCATAGCAGTTTACCCGGGCAGCTTTGATCCGGTTACGCTTGGACATCTGGATATCATTCGCAGATCAGCGGCGATATTCGACCATGTAATTGTCGGAGTTTTGAATAATACATCGAAAAAACCATTGTTTTCTTTGGAAGAACGTGTTAATATGTTGAAAGATGTAGTTTCCGAGATTGAAAATGTATCGGTAGAATCGTTTGACGGTTTGCTGGTGGACTTCGTCCGTCAGAAGAATACGAACGTGATCATCCGGGGACTTCGTGCCTTAACAGATTTTGATTTAGAGATGCAGATGGCACAGAGCAACCGCATGGTTGCCAAGGATGTCGACACTGTGTTTTTGTCGACAAGCACGCAGTACTCGTATCTGAGTTCCAGCGTGGTAAAGGAATATGCAAGGTATGGTGTTGACCTGACTGAATTTGTTCCCGCGTGCATTATTCCCAAATTAATCGAGCGAATGAATGAGTTGGATATAAAGAGGTCATAGGAGGATTCTTAAGATGGGTAAAAAAGGCGTTGAAAGTATGATCGAGGAGATCAAGGTATACATTGAAAATTGTAAGCCAATGCCATTGTCACAGACAAAGATTTCAGTACAGAAGCCAGAGCTTCTCTCTATGTTGGATGAATTAGAGTTAAAGCTTCCGGGCGAGATTGAACGTTGTAAGAAAATTATGCGTAACAAGGAAATGATTCTTGCTGATGCAAGAACCCGTTCCGATGCGATTATTACAGAGTCCGTAAATGAGGCAAATCGTATGATTGAACAGAACGAGATCACACGTCTTGCCAACATTCGTGCAGACGAGATTCTGGAGAATGCCAGAAATCAGGCACAGCAGATCGTAGATCAAGCTTCTGAGGAAGCAAATGAGATCCGTCTGGGTGCAATGTATTATACAAAGGACAAGCTTACAGAAATGCGTGATATCTTCCAGAAGATTCATGACATGGAGAAGGAAAATTACCGTGTTCTGATCGAGTCTCTGGAGAACGATACGTATGTGATCGAGACAAATATGACAGAGATGGATACGAACATCAATATGTTCACTGCTTCTTCTAACATGTCTTATGAGGAGACGGATGATCTTGACAGCGCATTCTCAAATGAGTCAGCTCCAGCTCCAGCTCCGGCACCACAGCCAGCTCCAAGCTATCAGGAGGAAGCCGCTGAGGATGAGGAAGAGCCAGAAGAGGACGATGACGATATCGACGTATACGGCGAGCGTGACGAGGAAGAGGATGACGACGATGATTTTGATGATTTCTTAGACGAGTAAGAGATACATTGCAAAACCAGTCATACATCCACAGATACATTTGACAACGAAATAATAAATCATGGACAGCCCGGATTGTTTCGTGACCTGTAAGGTTTGGAGAAAGGCAGAGATGCCGCCAAACGAGGTACACGCAAGAATCAGGGCTGTTTTGCTTGCAAGGGGAAATGCACTTGCGGCAAGCACGGTGCTTCCCTGAGTGATCTCGAGTATGCCGCACAGGACGGTCGATACATCCTGTGGCAGGTCCGGGATGGCGCAGACAAGTGCAAACAGGATGGAACAGATCATGATGTACAGACCGACATAGGTGATCTGAATGACGGATTGTAACAGCAGATCGTTTGTCTGCATGGATATGGCTTGCTGAGATACACCTTTCTGGGGATATTTAGAGGTATGTACAGATGGGGGTGATAAATGACTGGTAATGGCAGCTTCTTTGGATGCAGGATGCAGTTTGGAGAATGCGGATGCATATTTATCTTTCTTGATCACATGAAAAACAAGAAATACGATGGATGTGACAAGCACATACGGCACATAGAGAACTACAAGCAGAAACCAGAACGGAAACCGATCCTGCAGCACAGTGTGACCGATATAGCCGGACAGAAACATTGGACTGATGTTATTACACAGAGGGAGCAGTATCGTGGCGGTGGATGGCTTGATATAGCCTTCCTTCGTGAAGTCGGAAGCCATCTTTGCACCGAGCGGATAGCCACATAGAAGTCCGAGCAGGAATAAGACAGGAATCGCATAGGCGGCGCCTGTTTTTTTCGTGCGGATTTTCAGGACGAAGAGGTTTGATAAGAGCATAAAGGGAAGAAGCAGGGGCAGGACATCGTGAAACCAGAGCATAAGTCCGGCACGTGCCCCGGTGACTACGACCTGATTTTCCCCGATGAGTGTCAGAAGAAAAATAATCAGACAAAATAGCATAGAAAAACTCCCATATCTTCCATAATAAAATGTATGAACGTGGAAGGTGTTATAGAACCGGGAGTTTTCTTGTATAATCGTTCGGAAGTGTGATGCCGTAATGATTATAGTAGATGCAGTTGTAAAGTTCAGTTGCACGCAGATCGTATTGCCACATGGTGCGTGCGAGTTCTGTGTCAATGGCAGGATAGGCGGAAAGTATAGTGTCAAAATCAGCTTTCTTCGTGATGACTGGAATCATAGATGATTCATGTAGCTGCCGGATCAAGCTGCTGGATTCCTTTTTCAGCGCCAGTATATTTGCATAACATGCATAGCCGGATCCGATAAACTTCTGCCGGTCGGACTCGGTATAGCCAAGCAGCAGATGCAGGAGCGCCCGGGCGATGCGGCTTCTTGTGATGTCCTTCGTCTTTAACTGCTCGACAAGCACTTCATAGTCGATTGGATATGGGGCATGCTGCAGTTTATCCGCAAGTGCCGGGGAGATATCACAGATATCCGAAAGCTCCGGTTCCCGAAGTCTGCAAGCCTGTACGAAAGGTGTCAGCATTGCATCCGACAGATAGGTGTGGTCGGGTGTCTCCATGCGCAAATAGGTTGCCGGTGGAACCTGTGCGGCAAGTGCTGAAAAGTCCGTTCCTTTCGCAAGGGCTGTCCGGATGGCAGTTGCCGAGCTGATCTGTGCCTGTAGATCGGTATCGTGATAGTCATTTGAAATCCGTTTGATAAAGATTGGTCTGATATTGGCATGTAGCTTCTTAATCGCGCACAGATAGGAGAGCGCGAGCGTATTGTTTGGTGCCTTAAGAAGCGCGGCTGCCGAATCTCCGCAGATTGCGGCGATTGCAGTCTGTCTCGCTCTCGGGTAGGAAACTCCGACTTTTAATGCCTGCTTTAAGGCAAGCTGATAGTTCTCCGGTTCCTCGGTCAGAAACTCTGCCACCTGTTCAAATACGTCCGGTTCTGCCTCTTCAACGCCAAACGCCAGATAGTCAATCGCATGAAGGTTCTTTAAGATTGCGACAGCACCATCCGCAAAATCTCCGGCACTTCCGGTCGCATACACAAACGGAAGCTCTAAGCACAGGTCAAATCCATCCGCAACCGCCATTTCCGCGCGTGTGTATTTGTCCCACAGGGCGATACTGCCACGCTGCAAGAAATTTCCGCTCATCAGCGCAATTGCGTGGTCGGCATGCGAAAGAGACATCGCTTCCTCGAAGAGATAGTGATGTCCGTTGTGATATGGATGAAATTCTGCTATGACTGCTACGTTACTCATATCGTTATTATACCAATCCGGTTAGGATTCATCAAGGCTTGCCGGCTGGGATTTGGTGGAAACTTATTTTGGTTGGCATTTTATTTAACTATGATATATAATATGGAATCGTTGATGATATAGGACATTGACATTCAGGGATAAAATGGAGAATAGACGATGAAGAACGAACAAGAAAAAACAGAATGGATGCAGAAGCCGGTGGTAGTATGGCTTGGTGCCATGCTTTGCTGCTTCCTGTGGGGAAGCGCATTTCCGTGTATCAAGATCGGATATAAACTGTGGGAGATCAATTCGCTGGACACAGCATCGCAGATCCTGTTCGCAGGTATGCGGTTCCTGCTTGCGGGCATACTGGCAATCGTGCTCGGAAGTATGCTTGAGCGGCGGCTTCTGAAACCGGAGCAGGGCGCGGCAGGGAAGATTCTGTGGTTGTCGCTTCTGCAGACAGTCGCACAGTATATATTCTTCTATATCGGACTGGCACATACAAGTGGCGTGAAGGCGTCGATCATAGAGGCAGTCAATGTGTTTGTCGCAATCCTTGTATCGGGGTGTCTGTTCCGGCAGGAGACGATCCATGCCAGACAGATGATCGGCTGTCTGATCGGATTTGCGGGTGTAGTGCTGATTAACTTAAATGGCGTAGACTTCCATATGCAGGCAAATGGAGAGGGCTTTATCCTGTTATCGACGATTGCCTACGCATTTTCATCCGTGTTCCTGAAGCGATATTCTGCAAAGCATAATCCGGTGATGCTTTCCGGCTATCAGTTCATCGCAGGTGGCATCATTTTGATCCTGTGTGGTCTGCTGCTTGGCGGACGGATGGGTGCGGTATCAGCATCCGCTATCGGAATTCTTGTGTATCTGGCGTTTGTGTCCGCCGTTGCCTACTCGCTGTGGGGACTGCTCTTAAAATACAATCCGGTATCGAAGGTGGCAGTGTTCGGATTCATGAATCCGGTGTTCGGTGTGATCTTATCCGCATGGCTGTTGGATGAGCGGGAGCAGGCATTTGGTGTACTGAGCATAATTTCGCTTGCACTTGTCTGTGTGGGAATCTATATTGTCAATAAAAGAAATGAGAATTGTTAATTTGCTCTTGACCTAAAGGTAGGTGTAGGTGGTATAACGTAAGAGAACAATTATTGATACAGGAGATGAAACAAGATGGAAAAGCAGATCAGACAGACATATTTCGAGGGCGAACGCCCATTGTTTGGTGCGGAGCATCTGTCCATTCAAGATACGATTTTCGGGGAAGGAGAATCCCCGCTTAAGGAGAGCCGTGATATTTCGTTGGAAGGGAGCATTTTCCAGTGGAAATATCCGCTCTGGTACAGTAAGAATATTGCGGTGAAAGACGGCACATGGGCGGAAATGGCGCGTGCCGGTGTCTGGTACACCGATGATATGACAGTCGAGCGCGCGCTGATCGAGGCACCGAAGAATTTCCGGCGCTGTCGCAGACTGACGCTCAAAGAAGTTGCCCTTCCAAATGCTTTAGAGACATTGTGGCACTGTACAGATGTGACACTCGATCACGTGATGGCAAAGGGCGATTATTTCGCGATGGACTGCGAGAACATGAAGATTCAGGACTTCCAGCTTGCGGGAAATTATTCGTTCGATGGAGCAAAAAATGTGGAGATCCACAATGCGAAGCTGCTCTCGAAGGATGCATTCTGGAACAGTGAGAATGTGACTGTCTATGATTCGGTGATTTCCGGCGAATATCTGGGCTGGAATTCGAAGAATCTGACACTGATTAACTGTACGATCGAGAGCCTGCAGGGCATGTGTTATATTGAGAATCTTGTGATGAAGAACTGCAAGCTCGTCAATACAACGCTTGCGTTTGAGTATTCGACGGTCGATGTGGAGATACAGGGCGGTATCGACAGCGTAATCAATCCGACGTCCGGTGTGCTACGGGCAGATTCGATTGGAACGCTCATCATGGAGAAGGAGCGGGTGAACCCTGCGGATACAGAGATTATCTGTAAAGAGATCAAAGAGACGAGGGATCATGCTCCGAAGTAAGATTAAGGCTATAATGAAGCAGGTTGATGTGTACGTAGGTCATCACACTATCGCGAGGTGACAAATGATATGAATGTTGCAGATGGAGAAGATATTATGGCATATGATTTTGATAAAATAGTAGATCGTTCCAATACGAATTCCATGAAATGGAACGTGGCAGAAGGCGAACTTCCGATGTGGGTAGCGGATATGGATTTCGAGACAGCACCGGCAATTATGGAAGCAATCAGCAAGCGCGCGAGGCACGGTTGTTTCGGCTATACAGAGGTGCCGGATGCATGGTATCAGGCGTATATCGACTGGTGGAAGATACGCCATGATTTCACAATGGAGAAGGACTGGCTGATGTTTTGTACCGGTGTTATACCGGCGATTTCGTCAATCGTGCGGAAGCTGACAACACCTGCCGAGAAAGTGCTGGTGCAGACGCCGGTGTACAATATATTTTTCAATTCGATTCTGAATAATGGCAGACAGGTATTGGAAAGTCCGCTTGTATTCGACGGAAATGCATATCATATTGATTTTGAAGACTTGGAAAAGAAACTCGCAGATCCGCAGACGATGTTGATGATTCTCTGTAACCCACACAATCCGATTGGAAAGATCTGGGACAAAGCAACACTGGAACGAATTGGTGCTTTGTGCGCGAAGCATCATGTAATCGTGCTTTCAGATGAGATTCACTGTGATCTGACCGATCCGGGACGTGGATATATTCCGTTTGCATCGGTGTCCGATATCTGCCGGGATAACAGTATTACCTGTATAGCTCCGACGAAGACATTCAATCTGGCAGGTTTGCAGACGGCAGCCATCTCTGTACCGAATCCGGTGATTCGCCATAAGGTATGGCGTGGGATCAACACTGATGAAGTTGCAGAGCCGAATGCATTTGCGGTTGACGCGGCAATCGCGGCATTTACCAAGGGCGCAGACTGGCTAGATGCGCTCCGTGCCTATATCTACGAGAACAAGCAATATGCAGTTCAGTATGTGAAGGAACAGATACCGGAGATGGAGATTCTTTCTTCGGAGGCAACCTACCTGTTATGGATCTACTGCAAGGATCTTCCGGGAAGTTCGCGCGAGATCGCACACCGCATCCGCAAGAAGACGGGATTGTTCCTGTCTGCCGGAAGTGGATTCTCCGGGGATGGAGACCGATTCCTGCGGCTCAATATCGCCTGCCCAAGAGCGTTGTTAAAAGACGGTATGGAGCGGTTAAAACGCGGGGTGGAGTAGTTCGGAAATTCCGAATTACTGCCGATGAACAAATATAAAGACTGTATATGGCTGAAAGAAATGGTGGAATCACTATGCGAATGACAACATTATGTTATATCGAGCAGGATGGGAAATACCTCATGCTGCATCGGACGAAGAAAAAGAAAGATATCAATAAGGATAAATGGATCGGTGTCGGAGGACATGCCGAAGAGGGCGAAGGACCGGAAGAATGTTTGCTTCGTGAAGTAAAGGAAGAGACAGGGCTGACACTTACGTCGTACCGGTTCCGCGGGCTGATTACATTTATCAGCAACGAGTGTGAGCCAGAGCTGATGTGCCTGTTCACGGCAGACGGATTTACCGGAGAGCTGATCACCTGCAATGAGGGGGATCTGGTCTGGGTGGATAAAACACAGGTGCCGGAGCTTCCGACCTGGAGCGGAGACGCCATATTCCTGAAGCAGATCCTGTCAGACGATCCAAGGTTTTTCACACTGCGGCTTGTGTATGTGGGCGATACACTCGTGGAACACCGGTTACAATTTTATTGAAATGAATACAAAAATGCACCGTAAATGTAAGCATATTTTACATTTACGGTGCATTTGTTAGTTATGCAAATTTTCAGATACGCGAGTTCTTCTTGTAAATCACATATGCAGCAACCGCGGAGATGGTCTCTGTGGCCGGGAATGCCCAGAAGACTCCATTGGCACCGAGGACGCGGCTTAAAACAAAGGCAGCAGGTATCATGACAACGGCATAACGCGACAACGAAATCAGCAGGGACGCCATTCCCTTTTGCAGGGCTTCGAGCGCACCGCAACAGGTGACCGAAACTGCCGAGATGATAAATCCGATGCATATGATCGTGAGTGCCTTGACACCGATCTCAACCGTCGTCTCATTGTCGGTGAAAAGTCCGATCATCTGTCCCGGTATGAGCAGGGAAAGCAGCACACCGACCGCCATCACACCGGCGGTCAGACAGAGTGTAGTCCGGAAGATCTGCCGGACACGTTTCTTCTCGCCGGCACCGTAGTTGAAGCTGATGATCGGTCGAATACCCTGGATGATTCCGTTTGCAGACAGGTAAATAAATGTCTGCAGCTTATAATAAGCCCCAAGCACGAGGACGTATTTCTCCGAAAATGCTGTCAGGATACCGTTCAGACAGGAGATCATGAGTGACGGCAGCGCCATGTTCAGGGAAGCCGGAATGCCGACGGCGTATAGATTCCCAAGCAATGCCTTGTTAAACGACAGGTTCTTACGCTTGAAGGACAGCGGCAACGGACGGAAGATGCAGAATAGCACATAGACAAGTAATGTGATCGTCTGTCCGATTCCGGTTGCGTAAGCGGCTCCCGCCATCCCCATCTTCGGAAATGGTCCGATGCCGAAGATCATCAGCGGATCGAGTACGATGTTGGAGATAAAGCCGCACATCATACTGAGCATGGAAACCTTCATTCTGCCGACCGACTGGAAGATCTTCTCCAGCGAGATTCCAAGCATGATGATGACCGAGAACACGAATACGCGGTTGGCGTAGGTAAGTCCCATCTCGATGATTGCTTCATCCTTCGTATAAAGTCTCAGAAAATGCGGCATACCGGACATACAGGCAACCATCAGAATGATTCCGTGGATCACACTTAAGAACATGCCTGTGACCGCTGCCTCGTCCGCTTTCTCCTGATCCTTCGCACCAAGACAAAATGCAATTCTTGCATTCATCGCGATACCGAATCCAACCGCAATCGCAGTCATCAGATTCTGCAGCGGATATACAAGCGAGATTGCAGTCATGGCATCTTCACTGATCTTCGCCACAAAATAGCTGTCGACGATGTTGTATAGGGAATTGATTGCCATGGAAATAACCATCGGCAATGACATCGAGATAACCAACGGTAAAATCGGTTTTTCTTTCATAAAATTCTGGTTCATGTTTTTCACTCCTGTGTAATTGTTGTGTATATCATCCTGCCTGCGGGCAGGGCAAACCCGTCTGCCGGGCAGGGCAAGAAGAATTGTCTTGCATAAAAAAACCACACAGCAAATATACTGTGTGGCGAAAAAAGAATTCTCTTAAAAAATCCACTCCCGTAAAGGGTTTTGGTATGTGATTGCGTGTCCGGTATGATTCCGGATACTTTCTGTATTCTAGCGGGTGGGAGGATATTTGTCAAGTGGGGAGAGATAGATGCTGATCTGAATTTCCAGCTATCACTTTTTGCTATTTTAGTGTAAAATAAGATAAACACAAAGCTGATGCAGGTAACGGCTTGGAAGAGTCATAGATTATACTATAAGAAGGGGATAACACGATGGATAACACATCAGAACAGAAAACAGAAAATCAGGAAAAAAAGAAGATTGTCCGGGGACCAAGACTCAACCAGAAACTAAAAATCATGTATCTGATGAAGATTCTGCTCGAAGAGACAGACGAAGATCATGACCTGACACTGAACGAAATCGTTGAGAAACTGAAAGCATACAATGTCACAGCAGAGCGGAAGAGCCTGTACAGTGACATCGAGAATCTGCGCACGTTTGGTCTGGATATCATTGGTATGCAATATGGCAAGACCTACCATTATAAGGTTGCAAGCCGGCAATTCCAGCTTGTCGAGCTGAAACTTCTCGTAGATGCGGTGCAGTCCTCCAGATTCATCACAGAGAAGAAATCCGACGAGCTGATCGCGAAGCTTGAGAGCTACGCAAGCAAATACGAGGCGAAGAAGCTGGCACGTCAGGTCAATGTAAATGGACGCGTGAAGACGATGAACGAACGCATCTATTACAGCGTGGATAAGATTCACGAGGCGTTAAATGAGGAGAGCCAGATCAAATTCCAATATTTCACATGGACGGCAGATAAGAAGATGGAATTGAAGCATGGCGGGGCTTACTATAGTGTCAGCCCGTGGGCGCTGTGCTGGGATGACGAGAAATACTATCTGGTAGGATATGACAACAGAGAATACAAGATTAAGCATTTCCGCGTCGATAAGATGGTAGATGTATCCGTGATCTATGAAGATCGGGAAGGAAAAGAGGAATTCTCGAAAATGCAGATGTCGGAGTACACGAACAGGCTCTTCGGCATGTTCGATGGCAATCTGGAAACAGTAACGCTTTTGTGTGAGAACCATGCCGCAAATGTGATCATTGACCGTTTCGGAACTGATATTCCGCTCATGAAGACCGACGCAGATCATTTCACAGTCCGGGTACGGGTCTCCGTCAGTAAATTGTTCCTTAGCTGGATCATGGCAATTCCGGGAGTGAAGATCGTGGCTCCCGAGCGCACGGTAGATATGATGAGATCAGAGATTAAGCGGCTGCAGGAAATGTACTTGTAAGAGAGACGTGGGTCTAATAATTTTGTATGTGTAATAGAACTGAAAGGATAAATATGGTAAAGAAAATTATGCGGGATCCACTGTTCCTGGCACAGAAGTCGGTGGATGCAACGGAAGCAGATAAACAGGTTATAACAGATTTGCTCGATACACTCCGGGCGAATCTGGATCATTGCGTCGGCATGGCGGCCAATATGATCGGCGTAAAGAAGAATATCATCGTCGTGGCAAGCGGACCGTTCCAATTCGCGATGGTGAATCCGGTTATCACGAAGAAAACGGGCGCGTATCAGGTGGAAGAGGGATGTCTGTCGCTTGACGGGACACGCCCATGTACGAGATATCAGGAAATAGAAGTCGATTACCTCGACCAGCATTTCAAGAAGCAGCATGGAAAATATTCCGGCTGGGTGGCACAGATTATTCAGCATGAAGTGGATCATTGCAACGGGGTTGTGATATAACTTTATGTTACAAAAAGAGAAGATAATACTTGAATGTTCATAATGCAAGTACTTATTTATGACAGTTGCTTTGCGTAAGATGGAGATACAAAGAAACGGAAATAAGAAGCATGGAGTCGTAAGATTCACGGAGGTTATCATTATGAGCATAAATAACAATCAGAAATCAGCAGGATATGCAATACTTGGAGTTATCATAGTGTTCGCAATAATCGGATTCTTCGTATCTTTGACCGAAAAAGAAGATCCGAAATGTGCATTTGCAGGATGCGATAACACAGTATCGACGGAGGGCGGTTACTGCTATCAGCACAACACACCCGGAAAGCGCAGAAAGGCTACTTATGGAACAAGCAGCTCGCACAGTCATTCTACAACAAGCAGCGGTTCCACATCAAATAGTTCGGGAAGTAGTTCGAATTCCGGTTCATCGTCTAGCAGTTACAAGCCAAGCAGTTCGAACAGCAAGTATAACAGCAGTCATTCGCATGATTCTTACGATAGCGGCTACGATGATGTCTACATGGATGGCGATTATGATCAGGACCGGTACGACCGGGATGATGATTATGCAACCGGTGTGGATGATGCCATCGAGGAAGATATCGAGGATGGAAACGATGGGGACTGGTAAGGGAAGTATCTGGGAATTTCTTATATCAGGAACGGAAACGCAAAAGATGGTGTGATGACGAAATAAAGGATGTATATATGAAGAATTTTGAGATGCTACAGAAGGTGTGTATAGATGAAGTTCTTGGCGCAGGTATCGAGCCGGGAAATATTGTCTCATGGGTTATAAACCGCCGTGCAAAAACAAGATGGGGAATGTGCACGAAAAATCCGGATGGAACATGCATTATACAGATTGCGGCCAGACTGATCGAGGATGAGCGTATATCCGAACAAGCATGCAAGGAAACTATGATCCACGAGATCCTACATACCTGCAAAGGCTGTAAGGGACATACCGGATTGTGGCTCATATATGCGAATATCATGAATAAGAAATATGGATATCACATAAAGCGAACCACCTCCGGAGAGGAGAAGGGCGTGGAGAATTACACCGCCTCTAAAAGACTTGATTATAAATATTGTTTCGTATGCGAGAATTGTGGACAGATTATAAAAAGAAAAAAACAGTGCGAATTCACGAAGTATTACCGCAATTATACGTGTGGGATATGCGGAAGGAAGCGGGCATTTCATAAGGTGAAATATATGCAATAAATTTTACCCGGTTGGCTTAAGAGGAGAAGTTGGATTGGATGGCAGAATATTATAAATAATAAAAAATATTTTACCTCCAATCAAACTTCAAATAAGCAGGATCGTGATTATGAATTAGTTGTTATTGGGGTTGTTTAAGTTAGATTCCGTTCCATAGTTTACAGTATTTTTTACCTGGGTATTTTCCGTATGAGGTTGTTTTGAAATCTGTGCGCTTGTGTTATTGGCAATTTGACTGAGAGGATAGCTCAATTCGTCAACCTTTGTGGTCAATTTTTTGATCTCTTTAATCAGCGTATAATTGAAAAGATATCCTACCAATATAGCAACTAATAATAAAATGCAAATACGGATTATCAGAGATACAACTCCGATGTCGAGTAATGAATCGGCATTTGTTAAAAACATAATTAATCCCCCTTGTAATAATATTTTGAGCGTGTGATAAAGCATGTAAATATGGTAATGATTTGGCTGAAGACGACTGTGAGAGTGTATTCAAACCTTGAATTATATATAACAGGTTTGATTTAAGTATGTCAAGGACATTAGAAAATTTGTTTCTTTCTGTAAATTTATAGAAACGAAGAAAACTGGTAAGGGAAATACCGTTGCAACTACAAGGAAAATCAACTATAATAAATACATTAAGTATCGGTAAAAAAGGAAGAGAAATATAGGTAAATGAACAGCTCAACAACACTTGATTATTACAATCAAAATGCACAAAGCTTCGCGTTGGGAACCGTATCTGTGGATTTCCATGAAACGCAGGACAGATTCCTGAAGTTACTGGACAAAGGAAGCCTTGTACTAGACTTTGGCTGTGGATCTGGAAGAGATACAAAATATTTTCTGGAACACGGTATGCATGTAGAGGCAATCGATGGTTCCGAAGAGTTATGCAGGATTGCGAGTGATTATGCTGGGATACCTGTAAAACAGATGTTGTTCCAAGAGCTTAAGGAAACAGAAAAGTACGATGGTATATGGGCGTGTTCGTCGATTCTGCATCTTCTGAAGCAGGAATTGAAAGTTGTCTTGATGAAGATGGCAGACGCGTTGAAAGAACAGGGTATTATCTATACTTCCTTTAAGTACGGGAATTTCGAAGGGGAACGAAATGGACGGTATTTCACGGACTTTACGGAAGATACATTCCGCGATTTCATTGCAGATATTACAGAGATACGGATAGAAGAAGTTTGGATTACAGGGGACGTCAGACAAGGGAGAAATGAAGAAAAATGGCTGAATTTAATCATGCGAAAGAATTAAATACAAATGTGGACTATGATTTTATAACAGATGCTATGACTGGTGATAGAGATGCAAGGATGCATCTCTATTTTCAGTTGCTTAAAAGTTTTCAAAAAGCGGAAAGCGTTGATATTATAGTATCATTTCTAATGGAATCGGGAGTTAATATGCTGATCAAACATCTGGGGAACGCATTGAAGCGTGGGGCGAAGATACGCATTTTAACCGGGAATTATCTTGGTATTACACAGCCATCCGCACTTTATCTGATTAAGCGCAAATTAGGCAATCAGATTGATCTACGTTTTTATAACGAGAAAAATCGCTCGTTTCATCCAAAATCTTATATTTTCCATTACGAAGGATATAGTGAAATTTACATAGGTTCTTCGAACATATCAAGAAGTGCGCTGACTTCTGGTATTGAGTGGAACTATCGCTTCCGTAGTACAACAGATCCGGAGAGTTATGATAAGTTTTACGAGACGTTTGAAGATTTGTTCCAGAATCATTCCATTGCGATTGACGATGAAGAGTTGCGTAAATATTCAAAGAATTGGCACAAGCCGGCAGTTTCAAAGGATTTGGAACGGTATGATGCGGAAACAGAAGACAATGATGTTCAAGAACCATTTGAGCCTAGAGGGGCGCAGATAGAAGCAATATGCGCATTGGAACATACGCGCGCAGAGGGAGCCAGCCGTGCACTGATATCGGCGGCAACCGGTGTAGGAAAGACATATCTTGCGGCATTTGATTCAAAAAAGTACAAGCGGGTTTTATTTGTGGCACATAAAGAAGAAATCCTGAGGCAGGCGGCAGAATCATTCCAAAATGTCAGAAAATCAGATGACTATGGATTTTTCGATGGTAATGCGAAATGCACAGATAAATCTGTGATATTTGCATCAGTTGCAACCTTAGGAAAATCCGAATATCTAAATGAAACGTATTTTCCAAAGAATTATTTTGATTATGTGGTCATAGATGAATTCCACCATGCAGTAAATGATCAGTATATGCGGATTGTGGAATATTTCAAACCACAGTTTCTGCTTGGATTGACGGCGACTCCGGAACGTATGGATGGCAGAAACATCTATGAAATCTGTGACTATAACGTGCCATATGAGATTTCGCTCAAAGATGCGATTAATAAGGGGATGCTGGTTCCGTTTCATTACTATGGAATCTTCGATAAGACAGATTATTCGCAATTGCATCAGGTGCGGGGAAAATATGATGACAGAGAATTGAATCAAACATATATCGGAAATGAACGTCGGTATGAATTGATATATAAAAATTATTGTAAATACGGATCAAAGCGTGCATTAGGGTTCTGCTGTTCGAAGGAGCATGCAAAGGATATGGCAAAGGAATTCTGTAGACGTGGCATTCCTTCGGTGGCGGTGTATAGCGATGCACATGGGGAGTACACAGAGGATAGAAGTATAGCAATCCCAAAACTGATGCAGGGCGAAATCAGAGTGATTTTCTCTGTAGATATGTTTAATGAGGGTGTGGATATACCTGCTGTCGATATGGTAATGTTCCTGCGCCCAACGGAATCACCAATTGTTTTCCTGCAGCAGCTCGGCAGGGGACTTCGAAAGAGCATGGGCAAAGAGTATCTGAATGTCCTTGATTTTATCGGGAATTATGAGAAAGCAGGACGTGTACGATTCTTACTGACAGGAAAGACGTTTTCAGAGACAAAGACATACAATCCAGCGGATCGGACAGATTACCCAGATGATTGCATGATTGATTTTGATCTGGAACTTATTGATCTTTTCGCGGAGATGGATAAACGTACCCTGCGGGTAAAGGATTGCATACGTGGTGAATATTATCGAGTGAAGAATCTGCTTGATAAATCACCGTCCAGACTGGAATTATTTACATATATGGATGATGATGTGTATCAGTTAGCGATGCAGCATTCTAAGGAGAATCCATTCAAGCGGTATCTGGATTATAAGAAGGAATTAGATGAGCTTTCGGAGGATGAATCGGCATTTTTGCAGGACATAAATGGACGTGAATTCATCCATCTGATTGAGACAACAAACATGACAAAAGTCTATAAGATGCCGGTGCTTATGGCATTTTACAATCATGGAGACATCCGGATGGAAGTCACGGAGCAACAGTTACTTGCAAGCTGGAAAGAGTTCTTCTCAACCGGAACAAACTGGAAGGACTTGGACAAGGATATGACCTATGAAAAGTACATGGCGATTTCAGATAAAGAGCATATAAATAAGATTCTGAAAATGCCAGTGCATTTCTTGCAGTTATCAGGAAGTGGATTCTTCGTGAGACGTGATGGATGTGCTCTGGCGCTTAGCGAGAAGTTGCAAGATGTGATTGATAATCCGGTGTTTGTAGATCAGATGAGGGATGTGATTAGGTATCGTACGATGGATTATTATCAGAGAAGGTATAGAGGGATATAAGATGTTAAGTATCAAAAAGTGATTTATACACTGTAGAGAATCTTACTAGAACAATTTGAAATATAAAGAGGGAGAAATAAAATATGGATAAAGAAAAATATATAAAAGAACTTTTGAAAAGAGTTTTGGAAAATAATATGCAAATTCCTGAAAAGGCGAAACATGATTTAAAAGTTATAATAGATACTGAACATAATCCGGAAACATTAGTACAAAAGTGTTTGGTGTATATGATGTCCTATTAGGAATATTTGAAATTTGAGTTATAGCAAAAAGAAAGGGGATAAAAGTATGCAGGGTGAGAAATTTACATTAATGCAGTATAATATTAGTGCAATACTCGGTTTTATAGAAGCGGGAGATTTTGTTATACCAGAGATCCAAAGACCTTTTGTATGGAAGAGAGCGCAGGTAAGGGATTTGATTGATTCACTTTATAATGGATATCCGACAGGATATATTATTACATGGAAAAATCCGGATGTTCATACAAAGGATGGGTGTGTAGCAAATGGTAAACGTGTACTTATTGATGGACAGCAAAGAATTACTGCTTTAATGGCGGCTGTTTCAGGACTTGAGGTATTGGATGAAGATTTTAATAAAGACAGAATAAAAATTGCTTTCAATCCGCTTGCGAAGGATTCGGACAAGATGTTTGCAGTTCAAGATGCTTCACACCTCAAGGATAAGAAGTGGATTCCTGATATAGCAGAAGTATTTAAGAATGAGTTTGATCCATTTGATTTTGCAATTAAATATTGTGAGAATAATTCAGATGTGAAACCAAACGAAATAAATAATGCAATTATGAGTTTGAAGGGAATTGCAAATCGACAGATTGGAGTTATCGAACTGGATCATACATTGGATATTGACGAGGTTACCGAGATATTTATTCGAATCAATTCAAAGGGAACGGCGTTAAGTCAATCTGATTTTGTTATGTCAAAGATGGCATCTGATACAATACATGGTGGAAATACTTTACGAAAAGTGGTGGATTACTTCTGTCATCTAGCTGTAAAGCCGGATTTTTATCCACAAATGATAAAAGATGAAGAATTTGAAAAGACAGAATACGCAGCAAAGATAAAATGGCTGGCAAGAGATAACGAAGATATCTATGATCCGGATTATGGAGATATGCTACGTGTTTCATTTATGTATAGTTTTGATAGAGCAAAATTGGCAGATCTGGTAAGCTTGCTTTCAGGAAGAGATTTTGTAACACGTGAATTTAAAGAGGATATTGTGGAAGATTCCTATTATAAACTGGGAGAAGGAATAAAAGTGTTTATAAATGAATATAACTTCAATCAGTTTGTGCTTGCAATCAAGGGAGCGGGATATAAGTCCAGCAAGCAGCTTAATTCACAAATGACTCTTGATTTTGCGTATATGTTATATTTGAAATTATCGAAAGATACTACGATTCCACGAGATCAGATAAAGCATCATGTGCAGAAATGGTTTGTGTTGTCAACATTAACAGGAAGGTATATAACTTCACCAGAATCTGTTATGAGTAGAGATATTAGGCTTATAAATGAAAAAGGCTTTATAAACTTTTTTAATGAGGTGGAGGCTTCTGTTTTATCAGACACATTTTGGAATATTACATTACCGCAGAATTTAGAGACGACATCGACAAATAGCCCGGCATTTAACACATTTCTTGCAGCACAGGTGAATCTGAATTGTAATTCGTTATTTATGCATGGAACAATGATTTCAGATCTTATTAATATATCAGGGGATGTACACCATATATTCCCTAAAGCATATCTGAAGAAGAATGGCGTAGATTCCAAAGGAAGATATAATCAAGTTGCGAATTTCACTTATCTTGATACACAGGTTAATAAGGCTGTCAAGGATGATGCTCCTAATATATATTTTGGAAAAGTAATTGAACAATGTGAAAATACTTCTATAGCATTTGGTAATATAGCGGATAGAGACAGTTTGATGAGAAATCTTGACGAAAACGCTATTCCACAAGATGTTATTGGGATGACAGTTGACGATTATGATGTTTTCTTGGTTGAAAGAAGAAAACTGATGGCAAAACTGGTGGAAAAGTATTATAAGGGGTTGTAGAGATTGATGGAAAAACAAAGATGCAATGAAAGTGATGATAGTTGCAAAACTTATTAGAAGAGACTATTGAAAGAATGCTCATTGTATAAATTAACGTACTTTGGAAAGAGAGGGTTATAGTTATATTATGCTTGCTTATAATTCAAAAAATCAATTAATAGAATATGAAGAAAAAAACAACTTAAAAGTATGTAATAATTGTCATAAAATATATAGGCAGATAATGTATGAACAAATTTTTGGTATGAGAGATAGAGAATATGATAATTGTCCCTATTGCTATGCCGAAAATGGAAGCAGTATGATACACGATTATTCAAACTCACCAATTAATGTAGTTGAATTAAATAATTTGAAAACTAAATCTCTGATTGATACAGTTGTTGGTTATTGTAATCGAGAATATGTAGGTGGAAATTGTTTAACATGCAATCATAAAAATAAGTGTCCAGGCAAGTGTATAGGTGATTGTAAAAGTTGTTTAGAGGAGGTGCATTATCCCAATAAATATCCGTTAGGAAAGAAAAATTATGATTGTTTGAGGATGCTGCAATTTTATGTATGTGATTATACGTTTAAATATTCTTCTGAAATGTTATACCTTATGCGTAAGAGTGAAGCATTAAGAAATATAGAAGAATATCGTGTTGTTTCAATAGGGTGTGGTGGATGTCCTGATTTGATGGCATTTGAAACGTATTGTCATCAGGAAGAAAATTGGAAGTCTGTAAAATATATCGGGATAGATGTAAATCAAAATTGGAGAGCTATACATGAAGTGATTAAACAATACAATACAACGACTATAGAAACGCCAAGGTTTTTTTATATGGATGCTGTTACGGACGAACATTATGAAATTTCAGATGCAAATGTTATAGTGTTACAGTATGTAATTTCGCATTTCTACAATACAGGACAAATTAATAAAATAAATTCTTTCTTTGATAAGTTGGTTCAAAAAATTGTGATACATAAACAGGAAAGAACACCATTTGTGATTATGATTAATGATGTAAACAGTAATAAGAGAGGACGGGATTATTTCCAAATGGTTGTTGATAAATTACAAAATGCAGGATTTCATGGAATTTTTAAAAAATTTTATTTTGACTACAATATTCAAAATGAATATCAACGATATGGAACAAAGCATGTTTCGAATGATGTGTTATATAAAATTCCGCCAGAGTTTCATATATATCAGCCGTGGGAAGAATGTTCAAGTGCACAATTATTGATTGAAGTGTGTGGGAGGTTGGACAATGATAATAAGCGCAAGTAGACGTACGGATATACCAGCATATTATTCAGAATGGTTTATCAATAGGGTAAAAGAAAAATATTTATATGTTAGAAATCCAATGAATATTCATCAAATTGGAAAAATTAGTTTAGATAGAAAAGTTGTGGATGGTATTGTTTTTTGGACTAAAAATCCAATTCCGATGTTACCGAGGTTAGATCAACTTAAAGAGTATATATATTATTTTCAGTTTACATTAACGGCGTATGGACCCGAAATAGAATCTGGATTGCCATCCAAAAATATAAAATTGATTCCTGCATTTCAAGAGTTATCAAATAAAATAGGAAAGGAAAGAGTGATATGGAGGTATGATCCTATTTTCTTGAATGAAAGATATACTATGGATTATCATAAAAAGTATTTTCGAGTCTTGGCATCAAAATTAGCGGGATATACGGAAAAATGTACAATTAGCTTTTTGGATTTATATAGATATACAATTAGAAATATACAGCCTTTTGGGATAAGAGCACCATTAAAAGAAGAACAAATTGAGTTAATGATGGAATTTTCTATGATAGCAAAAGAATTTGGGTTTTATATTGATACATGTGCAGAAGAAATAGATTTAACGGAATTAGGAATTCAACATTCATGTTGCATAGATGCAGCTAGATTTGAACATTTAGGTGGATACAGATTAGAAGCAAAAAAAGACACCAATCAAAGATTAATATGTGGATGTATGGAAAGTATTGATATTGGAACATACAATACATGTAAAAATGGATGTATATATTGTTATGCTAATTACAGTAAAAACAAGGTGAATCAGCAAACACAGAGCCATAATCCATTAAGCCCATTACTATTTGGTGTTGTTGGTGAAGATGATGTTATTAAAGAAAGAAAAATGAAATCATTAGTTCAAAATCAAATGAGCTTTTTTGATTTAAAATAGAAAGATTTTTATGTGAATTTAAATATTATTGATTTTACAAAAAAAATTGTTGTATATTGACTCTAATTATTACTGTCTGCAAAATGGAAGAACAAATATGAATAAGAATCAGAGATAATGTGGTAGAGAAAATGATTTGAGTAATAGTATACTATTTTTTTGGGGGATTGAAATTGAAGGAGATCATTATTTGGTATATTCTATTTGATATGCTACATAACTAACTCAATCAAGAACAATTGGACATTGGAGCAGTTGAATTGGAAATTGTATGCTACTGGCAATTATGAAGATTGGGACAGACTGACAGGAGTATTTGTAGAGTTAGTAGAAAAAGATGCATCTTTACTTGAAGACACTTATATAAAAAAGTGCTATCATTTATCCAAACACACATAACAAAAATAAAAACCAAAGGAGAACCCCATGTCCCTAAAAAACACACAGAAAATCAAATGCCCGGATTGCGGCACAGAAGGTGATTTTACAATATGGCAGAGCATCAACACGAAATTAAACCCACAGGCGAAGGAGGAGCTTTTGTCTGGCAAGTTATTTGCGTATACCTGCCCGAAATGCAAGAAAGTCCATTATGTTAATTACGGACTTTTGTATCATCAGATGGAGAAGCAGCTGATGATTTATTATGCAATCTCGAAGGAAGATGAGAAGGAGATTTTAGATACATTTGACAAGATGGAGAATGGTGACATGCTTCCGGGCATGGAGAGTACGGACTATACATGCAGAGTGGTTCATTCTCAGAATCAGCTCCGGGAGAAAGCGTATATCTTCGATATAGGACTCGATGACCGCGTCGTTGAGATCATGAAGGTTATGATGGTGGCGCATTTGTCGCAGACGAATCCGGATCTGGAGGTTGGAGATATATTATTAGAGATCACCAAGGGAAAGCCGGAACGATTTGTGATCCGGTTGAAGAATGGCGTATTGGGCAACAGCCCATTTTCCCAGAAGGTGTATGATGCAGTCAAGACGGAGTACATTGATTCCAAGGGCGATGGCAAGCGGGATTATATCGTTGATATGAATTGGGCAGTTGAATGCCTGAAGAATAAATAGATTGACATAATTGCAGGAGGTTGATTTGATGGAAAAGAACCATCCTAAAAAAGAAAAAACAATTTTGGACTCACTGAGTCCAAAATCAAATAAAAGTATGATTGCTTACCGTGAAACAGTTGATGATCTATTATACAATCTCGAAGGAAGATGAGAAGGAGATAAGAATGCTTGTATTTGATAAGTCAGTTACCCTGTTTGATAAGTTAAAAGAATATGACAAGGAATCATTGAAGTTGTATGGTTCTGATCTTGGACTTACGAAGCTGTCCAAATTTAGAAAGGACGAACTTGTTCAGAAGGTTGTAGATAAACTTTTGGATTTAGATGTGATGTTTTACAGAGGCGCCATTCTTTCTGATAAACAGATTGCCGTTTTGGAGAGAGGGTTCAATGGACCAACCTCATATAGTGAGGATGAGTCGGATGATATAGGTACATTGAATGAGATGGATTTCATCATAGTAAGCAGGGATGAATATGTCGTTCCGTGTGATGTGGTCAAAGCGTGGAAGAAGACAAAGGACGAGCAGTTCCTGGCTTATCAGAAGCGTGCTTCCTGGGTTTGGAAATGTTTGTACTGGACAGAAGAGATGTATGCGTGCACGCCTATAGATATTATGCTGCAGGTAGTAAATATCAAGAAAGACATGCAGTTTGATCAGGCAGAGGTCATAGAAATATTTAATCATTTTCCGGAAGACCACAGTTGGTCAATTCTTTTACATAACACATTTATTAGCACTGTATATGCTGGAAATGCAGATGCGCTTCAGAATATCCGTTATGAACAGGCAGATAAGGAATTTTATATTCCGACAGCAGAGGAAGTCGATGAATTCTATGAGACCGGAGCCTTGATTTCTGCAAAAGAATATCAGTATATGCAATCGTTCATAATGAAAGAATTTGGATTCAGTAAGGGCGAGGCAGAAGACCTTCTGCTGGATTTGTGGGATCGTGTATCCACATATGATGATCCACATGGAACTATGCAGTGGTTTTTTAATCAGTTTGAATTTGAGAATGATAAGCAGTTTGAGAAAATCGCGGAGTTATATATGCCAATTGCCAATTCTACGAGAATGCTCGTAAACCGTGGAAATAAGCCGTCGGAACTAATGACAAAGTGTAGATTCGATTCTAACAAAGCCCCTGTGATTACTGCAGGAAGCAGTCATGCGGCAGATATGTTGAAACAATTAGGCCCAAAGCTGCAGGAAATGGGGTTCAACGTGGATTTAGATTCAAATGCGGATCACATTCCGGTTATGGGATTTCCGAATGGATTGGATGGAAAAACAGAAATCAAAGAGAAGAAAATTTATCCGAATGATCCTTGTCCGTGCGGCTCCGGAAAGAAGTATAAGAAATGTTGTGGAAAATAGTATAAATACAAAGTTAAGAAACAGGAGGGCAACCACATGGAACAGGTAGCAAAATTTTTGAAGGAAGCAGATACATATTATCTGGCAACGGTCGAGGGTGACCAGCCGAGAGTACGACCATTTGGCACGGCTCATATTTTTGAAGGAAAGCTCTATATCCAGACAGGCAAGTCGAAGGCAGTTTCGAAGCAGATTCATGCGAATCCGAAGGTAGAGATCTGTGCATTTAAGGGCGGAGAATGGCTGCGTGTCGCAGGTGAGTTGGTTGAGGATGACCGCAGAGAGGCGAGACAGTCGATGCTCGACGCATATCCATCTCTGCAGAAGATGTACTCTGCAGATGATGGCAACACAGAAGTTTTTTATTTCAAGAATGCGACAGCCACATTTTCTTCATTTACACAGGAACCGAAGGTTGTGAAGTTCTGATAGAGTAGTAACTTAATGAGTGTGTACGTCGCAAAGGTTCACAGTAAATTGACCTTTCCAAATGGCTACGCACTGCGTAGCGAATTAAGTTGGACATATTATCGACTTTTAATGCGAGTGGAAAATGACAATGCGAGACAGTTTTATATGGATTAAGAATTCTTAAATCAAGGGGGAAAAGTGATGAAGCGTATCACAGCAAATCCATATTTAGATGGTATGATGGGCTTAGTCGTTGGTGATGCACTTGGTGTGCCGGAAGAGTTTGTGAGTGGAGAAGAACTATCAAAGAGACCTGTTACGGGAATGACCGGGCACGGCACATATAATGTACCGAAAGGCAGCTGGTCTGATGATAGCAGCATGGCGTTGGCAACATTGGATGTATTGCGAGAGGGTATTAATCTGGATAAAATCATGGCTAATTTTGTCTCATGGGAACAACAAGGAGAGTTCACGCCATTTGGTGAGACGTTTGATGAGGGGATTACCTGCCATATGGCAATCCAGAATTACAGGAAGTCAAATGATGTAACAACCTGTGGACTATCGGATGAATACAGCAACGGAAATGGTTCTTTGATGCGTATTCTTCCTGTGTGTATTTATTTGGCAAAGTTGCAGGAAGAAGAAAAGATGACGGATGCAGACGCGATATCTATGATTCATGTCGTGTCTGCGCTTACGCATGCGCATGTTCGAAGCAAGATGGCGTGTGGAATTTATTATTTCTGTGTTCGATCATGTATGGATCGAATTGGTTCTATATCAGATTGGTTACAGGCAGGTGTAGATGCGGCATTTTCCTATTATGATCAAATAGAGGAATGTAGAACCGAGTTACAGCATTTCAGTCGTATTCGAAATTTGCAGATATTACAGAGTCTGCCGAAGAGCGAGATTAAGAGTGGCGGATATGTGATAGAATCTATCGAAGCTTCGTTCTGGTGCTTGCTTACGACAGCAAGTTATAAGGATTGTGTCTTAAAAGCGGTAAATCTTGGACATGATACGGATACGACGGCGGCAATTGCTGGTGGACTGGCAGGATTATATTATGGATATGATGCGATTCCGAAAGCGTGGAAGTGGGATATTATCCGACGTGATTGGATTGAGAAGATGTGTGAAGACTGCATAAGGTGATGATATTGGATGGTTACGAATGATAAGGTTAAACGGGGGTAGTACATGGTTTTATACATGAACATGAAACAGCTTGGCAAGCGCAGGAATACGGTGGATCAGGTGCCATTTACCTATGCGGCGGCACCGGGCAGCCTGCGGGAGCTGATTGCAGAGACGGTGAAACTTTGTGTGAGCAGATATATCGAGGCGATGAACCGGGGCGAAGCAGTGCTTACCAATGCGCAGATCGACGATATGGCGCAGATTGGGAAGATTGCTTTCGGCATCGTGTATGGTGAGAAGGCGACGGATGTTGGGAAGTCCATAGAGACGGCGATGCTTGGGTTTCAGGATGGCTTGTTCCGGGTATTCTTAGGGGACACGGAACTTACGGAATTAGATGAGAAGCTGGAGTTACAAGAGGGCGATACGGTTACATTTATCCGTCTGACGATGTTGGCGGGCAGGATGTGGTAGGAAATTACAGGATTGGGTGAACAGAGTCTTACCACAAGCGTATATGTTGAAAGGGGTTACATATGGCAGAAGACAAGAAGACGAAGCAGGAGTTGGAAGTGCAGGCGAAGATCGCGAATGATTTTAAGCTTGCGCGCAATGAGGCAGACCTGGCTTTGAAAGCGTCTTACAGCGCGGAGATTCAGGCGCTGCTTGCAGAATGCAGCAAATATAACGGCGTGACGCAGCTGACGGAAGTCGGAAAGCGGCTGGATAAGCATTTGGCGAAATCGGGCAGCCTGCCATCGGAATTCTTCCGGAAGGAATTAAAGCAGATGCCGGGATGGATACCGGAGCATCTGGTCGAGGATTTCTGTTGCACGATCGATAGCATTACGAAATGGCAGGCGAGCGAGTCTTATTACAGAAGAACGGTGCGAATCAAGCACTACCGGGCATTTATGGGGCGTTATTTCCACATCATGAACACGTATCATGACATGGGAATTTACGGAACCGATCTCGTGTCAGTCTACACGGAGCAGCTGCCGCAGGATGTGCTGTGCTATTATCGGGATCAGAGTACAAATGGACGTCAGGCTGTATCGGAATACTGGATTCAGGCGGAGTTAGACCGCGGAAATGAGAAGTTAGAAGCAATCATCATGGATATCTTATTTGGCGAGAGTGCGCAGACGAAGCTGTCTGTGGAGATCATCCGTGGCATCTGCATGAGCGGGAATACCCGGCTGCACGAGGCACTGGGCAAGCTGCTTTTGGCTGCGCGTCTGCAGGAAGGATTGCGTCAGGCAATCTGTGAGAATATGGATTATGGAACCGCGGAAGCATTTCAGACGTTATTCCGCGTCGTGAAGGACAATGATATGCTCCGGTATGCGTCCGTGCTGCGGGCGGTTGCCACATGGACCGGACTGATCGCGAATGAGGAGAGCAAGATCGACCGGATTCAGGAGAAGCAACTATATATCATCGATACCTATTTGCAGGATGAGAATGCCAGAGCACAGGCACTTAGAAGCGAAGATGCGATGGAAATCTATCTGGCACTCTGGTGCTATGGATTTTACGATGTGGACGATGCATGTGAGCGCATGGGAGAAATTGCGTTATCCGGGACGCGACACCAGCGCATGGTGTTCGGCATGTATATGGAGGCGATGCACCTAGGCAGGGTGTATGTACATGGCATTGCAAAAGAATTCGTGAAGCAGTTTTCGGATGAGCTTGACACGATGGCGGTGATCATGCCATGTCTTATGCCGGATCTCCAGTCGTATATACTTAATCTTGTCTATGAGAAAGGCAGACGTTATAACGGAACGCTGCAGAAGATGAATTATGCGGATGTTGGGAAATATTTTGACAACCGGGAAGAGTGTCTGGCGGTCTATGATCGCTTAATGGGGATTCTGCGTCAGATATCTGGCAAGCGGCTGGAAATCAACCCGTGTGTATTCCCTTGGAATGTTGCATATCTGGATAGATCTGACTTGATTTTCCGGCTTGCTGTATGTGCCAGCGCACTTCGGGATGAGGATAAGATCACAGAGATTGCGGAGATGCTGGGCGATATCGATGTATCGCGGTACGGCAGGGATTCGCTGATGCTATTTTTGATCCGGGAGCCTGCAAATGCCCGCCAGCGTGAGATTCTCGTGGATGCGGTAGCAGACAAGGAGACATACACGAGACAGGAAGCAGCGAAGCTTGTGAAGAAGATGAAGCTGGCACCGGAGAACTATACGCAGCTTGAGAACATGCTCAAATATAAGAAATCCGACATCAGAGAGACGGTGCTTTCCATACTCTATCAGATGGATGAGGAGAGGCTGGATGGTCTGATCGGCAGACTGCTTACGGATGCGAAGGAAGAGAAGCGCACGGCAGGTTTGGATTTGCTGCTTCAGTTGAAGAAGGACGAGAAGAGACAGCGGACATTTGCAAAATGTGTGGCGCAGATCGACCATATGGCGCAGACGGTAGCGAATATATCGACGAAGGAGCAGATCCTGATCCGGGAGATCCGGAATACGCATGCAGAACAGGCAGATGCGGAAGAAGGATACGGACTCTATGATGTAAATGCGGCGTATGATCCGGTCTTTGATTCTGCGTATTTGGAAGTATGTAAGGATGTATACCGGCGTTATTTCCCGGAGAGCGGGATTGCGACAGGAAATGCCGGGAAGAGTGCCGGTGTATTGGCGAAGCTCAAGGCGAAATTTACTTCCGGGAAGAAGGCAGAACCGGATACGGTCGACATCCATCATGTGCTTCGGGAACTGGACGTACTGTTTGATGCACATAAGAACGATGAATATGAGAGTGAAAACGGCGAAGCACGTATGCTTGGCGAACGGTTCGGATATTGGAGTGGGGACATACCATTTCCAGAGCTCTGGGAGGATTTCTACAGGAAAGAGATACAGACGCCGGAAGCGTGCATGCAGATCTATATTTATGTGAATGGCTATAATTCCGATAAAGCGTATTTCAAGCAATATTGCAAGAGCTTTGTGGATGATCTGTATGGAAGCCGGTATAACGAGGAACTGCCGACCTACGGTTACATGTCGCAGATGCAGACGATCCTACGCGAACTTTATAACAAACATGTGCCGGAAAGTGACAGAAGGAAGCTGGCGGTTGTGGCTGCGGATTATCTGCTTTCGCGCAAGGATGCGCTTGTGCAGGAGAAGAAGACAGTAAATCCGGCTTCTAAGAAGGAAATCATTTGCTATAGAAGCGTGCTTACACAGGAGCAGATCATGGTTATCACAGCGTATATTGCGCCGGGCTATGCGGAATATGGAAGTGCAAATGATGTGGAGGCGGATTCGGCACAGGCGGCAGAAAATGATACGGAGTTTCTGCATCTCTTCCCATACAATTATGCACTTGTGAAATGCTTTAATTTCAAGATCCCGCATGATGTTGCGAACGATGGAAATGGCTATTACTGGGTAAATGTCGGTAAGATCATGCACGTGCCGGAGCTTTCGACGTACATTGCAGCATATACGAAGGGGCTGATCAGCCGGGACTACCTGTATAAGATGGCATTTGAGGGCAGCCGGATGGATGTAAGCCTGAAGTGTCTGTCTGACATTGTGCGGTATATGACCGAGCGGGACAGACAGGTGCAGACAAGAGGCTGCGAGTGGAGCTGGACAGCGGGCAATCGGCTGGAGCATGTGCGGAAAATGCTGCTGCACAATCCAGCGAAGGAGCTGTCCGAGACGGATCAGGCGAGCGTGGATACTGCGAAAGAACTGTATCAGGCGATGGCTGGGCTTGTCATGGAGGCGGAGCTTACACGTGGCGATACTGAGACTGCATTTTCCCAGTATGTATATGGGTTGACGAGAATCTATGGCGCGGCGTATTTTGTGCGGATTCTGTCGGCACTCGGCAAGGAGACGCTGGAACGGTCGACGTATTTTAACAGCAGTTACAGCTCCAGTGTCAGACGAAGTGTGAGCAAGAAGAACAGCCTGTCGCATCTGTTGCAGGCGTGTCTGCCGGATGTCAATGACAGTGCGCAGACGCTTGGCGCACATCTGAAAGGGACGGATATCAGCGAGGCACGTTTAGTTGAGGCGGCAATGTATTCGCCGGAGTGGATTGATATTGTGGGTGATTATCTTGGCTGGGATGGATTTACAGCCGGATGTTATTATTTTATGGCACATATGAATGAGTCGTTTGACAACAAGCGGACGGCGATGATCGCGCGCTATACGCCGCTTTCGGTCGAGGAATTAAATGATGGTGCATTTGACCGGGCGTGGTTTACGGAAGTGTACGAGAAGCTTGGAGAGAAGCATTTTACGCTCATATATAAGGCGGCGAAGTATATCTCCGATGGTGCCAAGCATGCAAGAGCGAGAAAATACGCGGATGCGGCACTCGGCAAATATAATGAGACAGAGCTGATGAGTGAGATCGAGGCAAAGCGGAATAAAGACTTGTTGATGGCAGTCGGAATCCTGCCGATTGCCGATGAGACGCAGATCAAAGAACGGTATATGTTCCTGCAGAAGTTCAAGAAGGAGAGCAAACAGTTTGGTGCCCAGCGGAGAGCCAGCGAGGCGGCTGCCGTGCAGATTGCATTACAGAATATGGCAATCAATGCAGGCTATCAGGATGTGACGAGACTGATCCTACGGATGGAGAGTCTGGTGGCACAGGGCATGGCGGACTATTTCAAGCCGCATGAAGTCGGAGAAGTATCTGTATGGCTTGAGATGGAAGATGGCGGCAAATGTGCCCTGCTTGTGGAGAAAAATGGCAAGCAGCTGAAGTCTGTTCCGGCGAAGCTTAAGAAGGATGAATATATTGTGGCGATCACTGAGGCGAAGAAGCAGATGGCAGAGCAGGCACGCCGCACGAGGGCGATGTTGGAAGATGCGATGGAGAGTCAGGAGACATACACGTATGCGGAGATTCAGGGCATGCTGGAAAATCCTGTGATTCACGATCTGGTGGCGGCACTTGTGTTCCGTGTAATGGATGGTGGCGGTGTGTCAGATCATACGCAGGAGGAACAGGTTGTATTTGGATTTGTCACAGCGAAAGGCATGGATATTATAGGTTCACACCATATCGAGCCATCCGGCGATACATTACTGACTGTGGCGCATCCATTTCAGATGTATAAGCAGGGCATGTGGCATACGATTCAGAAATATGTGTTTGACAACCAGATCATCCAGCCGTTTAAGCAGGTGTTCCGTGAGCTGTATGTAAAGACGGAAGAAGAGCTTAATATGGAGCACTCCTTACGTTATGCGGGCAATCAGATTCAGCCGCGGAAAACGGTTGCGTGCCTGAGAACAAGACACTGGGTTGCCGACATCGAGGAAGGCTTGCAGAAGGTATATTACAAGGAAAATATCGTAGCGAGGATCTATGCACTGGCGGACTGGTTCTCACCGGCAGATATCGAATCCCCGACGCTGGAATGGGTCGTGTTCACTGATCGAAAGACAGGCAAAGATCTAAAGATTCGTGAGATTCCGGATATCATATTCTCGGAAGTTATGCGTGACGTGGATCTGGCAGTGAGCGTGGCACATGCAGGTGGCGTAGATCCGGAGACATCACATTCGACTGTGGAGATGCGGAAGGCAATCGCGGAGTTCACGATGCCGCTCTTCAAGCTTACAAATGTTACATTTACGAAGAATCATGCGGTGATTCAGGGCGCACGTGCGAACTATACCGTGCATCTTGGCAGTGGCGTAGTCCATCAGGAGGCGGGACCTATGATCAATGTACTTCCGGTGCATTCGCAGCGGCGCGGACGGATCTTCCTGCCATTTGTGGACGATGATCCGAAGACATCGGAAGTGCTGACAAAGATATTATTCTTTGCCGAAGATAAGAAGATCAAGGATCCATTTATACTCGAACAGATCCGGCAATAATGGTAAACATATTGGGCACACACTTCACAAAAGGTTCACAATAAAATTAGCACTCACCTCTTGACAGTGCTAATAACCGGGTGTATAGTATAGTCACAATCAAGAAAGGGAAAAGAAAAGGAAAGAAGAAATAGAGAAAATCCCTTAGAGATTGCAAAGTTGTGATATTCAAACGACACCTCAGATTTCTCTGATAGTGCTTAAAGAATACCGTAGGCATTGGTTGTTTAAGTATGAAAGGAGATATGACTTATGTTTACACCTAGTATTTTTGGAGAAAGTTTGTTTGACGATTGGATGGACGATTTTGAGAAGGAGTTTGACAAGGAACTCCGGCCAGCGAAGAATCCGCTGTATGGTAAGCATGCGAAGAACATGATGAAGACTGATGTCCGTGAGACAGAGGATTCCTATGAAGTTGATATTGACTTACCTGGATTCAAGAAAGACGAAGTCAATGCACAGCTGCATGATGGATACATTACGATATCCGCTGCGAAGGGTCTGGATAAGGACGAGAAGGATAAGAAGACCGGTAAGTATATCCGCCGTGAACGTTATGCAGGTAGCATGATGCGAAGCTTCTATGTTGGCGATGAGATTAAGCAGGAAGATATCCATGCAAAGTTTGAGAATGGTATCCTGCAGTTGTCAATTCCGAAGAAGGAAGCAAAAGCCATTGCGCAGAATAACTACATTGCCATTGAATAATCTATGAGAATGTAGCTGCGGTGCATATAAATCTACACCATATACACAATCGACTTTGAAACTTAACGTAAAGTAAGGGAAGGAAGTGTGAGATATGGACAAGAATCCAAAACATCCATTGAAGAAAAAGAAAGTTATGCCGAAGGTTTGTGCAACAGCAAATCATAACGCAGATCAGTCGGAGATGGCAGCTTCTTCAAAGAAGAGACATTAGTAAGATATAAGAAATGCCCTGTATGTTGAAAGAACATGCGGGGCATTTCTTTTGCTGGTTTCTTACAAAATTTTTGAAAGATATATGTATTTCTACACACGTAAAAATTACCATAATAATATCAAAATAACAATACAAATGCATGCAAGAATCTGATATAATATATTTACAGGTTAAATGATACGGTATCAAAGTAAAAGTATATGGGCATTGACTATATCATGGAAAACAAAAAAGAAAAGGAGATTTGGTATGCAGTTTGGTTATTTTGACAATGAGAATCGGGAGTATGTAATTACAAATCCCAAGACACCGGCACCTTGGGCGAACTACTTAGGCTCCCCGGAATATGGTGCTTTGATTTCAAACAATGCAGGTGGTTACAGTTTCGCAAAGTCTGGTGCGAATGGCAGAATCCTGCGCTATGTATTCAATAATTTCGATCAGCCGGGACGTTACATTTACATTCGAGACAATGACAGCAAAGATTACTGGTCTGCATCCTGGCAGCCGGTAGGAAAGAGCCTGGATACGTATAAGAGTGAGTGCCATCATGGTATTTCGTATACGAAGATTATGGCAGATTACAGTGATATTCACACAGAGGCATTGTATTATGTGCCATTGAATAAGACATATGAAGTATGGAATCTGAAAGTAACAAACAATGGTTCTGAAAAGAGAAATCTCACCCTGACCGGATATGCAGAATTTACAAACAACAGCAATTATGAGCAGGATCAGGTGAATCTGCAGTATTCATTATTTATTTCCAGGACAAGCTTTGTAGAAAACCGGATTCGCCAGACGGTGCATGGGAATCTGGATGTACTCGGAGCTGGTGAGACAGTAGATGATAAGCGTCCGACAGACCGGATCTTCGGACTTGCCGGTGCAGATGTTTCTTCCTATTGTGGGGATAAGGAAGTATTTATTGGAAGATGTAATGGCTATGGCAATCCGGATGGCGTGGTAAACGGAGATCTTGGAAATGCTTTAAGCTATAATGAAAATTCTTGTGGCGCGCTTTCTACTGTTGTTGAGCTTATGCCGGGTGAGACAAAGAATATTGCGTTTATCCTTGGATTAAAGGAAAATGATGAGGCAGAAGCTATTATGAACAGCTATACGGATCCAGCGGATGTCTGTGAGAAGGAACTGGCTGAGTTAAAGACTTACTGGGGTGAGAAATTCTCCCATTTCCAGGTACAGACACCAAGCAAGGAATTTGATTCGATGATTAATACCTGGCATGCCTATAACTGCTTCATGACATTTATTTGGTCAAGAGCAGCATCATTCATCTATTGTGGACTTCGGAACGGATACGGATATCGGGATACAGTGCAGGATATTCAGGGAATTATTCATCTGGCACCGGAGATGGCAGCAGATAAGATTCGATTTATGCTTTCGGCACAGGTTGCCAATGGTGGTGGACTTCCACTTGTGAAGTTCACACACAATGCCGGACATGAGGATACACCGGACGATGCTTCTTATGTGAAGGAGACAGGACATCCGGCATATCGTGCGGACGATGCATTGTGGCTGTTTCCAACAATTTATAAATATGTAACAGAAACCGGAAATCTGGCATTTATGGATGAAGTGATTCCTTACGCAAATAAAGATGAAGGTACGGTGTATGATCATCTGAAACGTGCGATTGATTTCTCTATGAAACATCTTGGCCGACATGGCATGCCGGCAGGACTTTATGCAGACTGGAATGACTGCCTGCGGCTTGGAAAAGATGGGGAGTCATCCTTTGTTGCATTGCAGTTTTATTATGCAATGACGATTCTTCGTAAATTCGCTGAGTATAAAAATGATTCTGAGTACATTTCTTATCTGGATAAGAGCCAGAAAGATCTCTGGAATGTGATTCAGAATCTCTGCTGGAATGAAGACCGGTTTATCAGGGGCTTTACAGAAAAAGGAGAAGTAATCGGTAAAAGAACAGATCCGGAGGCAAATATGTGGTTGAATCCACAGAGTTGGGCGGTTATCAGCGGATTTGCCTCTAAGGCACAGGCGGAAGCTGCAATGGAGAATGTGTATACGCAGTTAAATACAGCGTTTGGTGCCGTACTTATGGATCCACCATACCATGCGCATGCATTTGATGGCGCTCTGGCGGTTATCTATAATCAGGGGGTAAAGGAAAATGCGGGAATCTTTTCACAGTCACAGGGCTGGCTGATTCTGGCAGAAGCATTACTTGGACATGGAAACCGTGCGTTTGAGTATTATATGGAGAATTCACCGGCAGCTCAGAATGATAAAGCAGAAGTGAGAAAGCTTGAACCTTATTGCTATGGTCAATTTACAGAGGGTAAGGCAAGTCCTCATTTTGGACGATCCCATGTGCACTGGCTGACGGGAACTGCATCAACAGTTATGGTTGGCAGTGTCGAAGGTATTCTGGGCATGCGCCCGGATTTCTATGGATTGCGGATAGCACCATCCATCCCGGCAGAATGGGACGGATTTACAGTGGAGAAGGATTTCCGCGGAAAGCATCTCCATATTGAGGTGAAAAATCCGGGACATGCAGAGTCTGGATTTAAGTGCATGGAAATCAATGGTCAGACTATCTTCAATAATTATGTGAAAGACGAGTGGCTTATGTCAAACGGGGATAATATAATCACATTATATATGTCATAGATTTTACCGGTCAGGCAGACCGGAGGCGTTCAGATTTAGGGACTGGTACCGTTTTGGTGTCAGTCCTGTCTGTTTTTTGAAGACCTCTGAGAAGTAGCTTTGATCTGAAAATGCAAGGATCGAAGCAATTTCAGCCGCGGAATAGGAAGAGTGAAGCAGCATATTTTTGGCAGTTTCAATCTTTGTCTGCTGGATATAGTCGCTGACAGTCATACCGGTTTCCTTGTGGAAAAGACGGGAAAGATAGGATGAATTCAGTCCGGTCAGTTCTGAAAGATTTGCAAGTGTGATTTTTGTATGTAGGTGGTCATAAATATAATCAATACATCTGGCTACTGGTTTTGATGTAATCTTTTTCTTTCGCAGATTTTTCATGCGGCCGGTGTAGTCCAGGCATGCGGTTGTGTGCAGTTCATCGAGTTCATCCATCGAATTTGCACGGTCTGCTGTGTGGATATAAAAATCGCTCAGGCTGTAGGAAGTGGACAAATCCAGACCACCTTCGATACAGTAGCGGGCAAGCATAGCCATTGTGATTGCAAAATGATATTTCAGGCTTTGCAGAGGGGTGTCGGATAGCTCGCCCAATCCTTTTTTGTGGCTGATCTTTGCCTGACAAAGCTCATTTACCTTCTCAATGTTTCCGGATTTGATGGTTGTATAAAATTCTAATTCCGGATCGTACTGTGCACGTAGTACAGCTTCGTCCTTATATACGTAATCACGGTATATTTTATTGCTTATTTTCATGGTAACACCCCATTGATATATGTTCGTTATTTTTTTAGTGATTTTGGAAAATATTTAATGTAATTATAGCAGAGAATCTGATTTAGAACAATCGAACAAAATGCAACAAATAATTGCTTTACTTTGCATTATGTATAGGGTACAATTTTTACAGCACATTGTTTCAAATACATTTAGAAAATAAAAATGAACAAATGTTCGAATTCCTTGTTGACTTTTCGAACAGAAGTGTAGTATAGTAGAAGAAACAAAAACGAACATATGTTTTGATAACATAGATGGAAGATAATGGAGGTTTATGGTATGGCAAGTGAAGAAAAGATGAAAGCATTAGATGCAGCGCTGGCGCAGATCGAGAAGCAGTATGGTAAGGGTTCTGTGATGAAGCTCGGAGATCAGTCTGCAAATATGGGAATTGATGTAGTTCCGACCGGCTCTCTGAGTCTGGATCTGGCACTCGGACTTGGCGGTATGCCAAGAGGTCGTATTATTGAGATTTATGGTCCAGAATCAAGTGGTAAGACAACCGTTGCACTGCATGTGGTTGCTGAAGTACAGAAGATGGGTGGTATTGCAGGCTTTATTGATGCAGAGCATGCACTCGACCCAACGTATGCAGCGCATATAGGTGTCGATATTGATAACCTGTATATTTCACAGCCGGATAATGGCGAGCAGGCACTGGAGATTACAGAGACGATGGTTCGTTCCGGTGCGGTTGATGTAATTATTGTGGACTCTGTAGCGGCTCTTGTACCGAAGGCAGAGATTGACGGCGAGATGGGAGATTCTCATGTTGGATTACATGCGAGACTGATGTCTCAGGCACTCCGAAAACTGACTGGTATTATCAGCAAGTCTAATTGTGTGGTTATCTTTATCAACCAGCTTCGTGAGAAAGTAGGTGTGATGTTTGGTAACCCGGAGACGACAACCGGTGGTCGTGCATTGAAGTTCTACGCATCTGTCCGTCTGGATGTGCGCCGGATTGAGACATTGAAGGTTGGCGGAGAAGTTGTTGGTAACCGTACAAGAGTCAAGGTTGTAAAGAATAAGGTTGCACCTCCATTCAAGGAAGCAGAGTTTGATATTATGTTTGGTAAGGGTATCTCCAAGGAAGGCGATATTCTGGATCTGGCTGTTTTGCACGATATCATCAACAAAGCAGGTGCATGGTACTCTTACAATGGTGAGAAGATCGGACAGGGACGTGAGAATACGAAGCTTTATCTTGCAAATAATCCAGAAGTGATGGAAGAGATTGAGCAGCAGGTACGGAATAAGTGTGGGATTGGCGTAGATGCAGAACAGACAGAGAGCGAAGAGTCATAAGCAACCAACTACATACAGTGCATTTGATACAGCGATTTATTATCTTACCTTCCGGGATCGCTCCCGGAAGGAGCTTTGTGATAAGCTGACAGAAAAAGGATATGAGGAAGCAGAGATTGCAGAGGCAGTTGAGAAACTGATGTCCTATGGATACATTGATGATGAACGATATGCCTCATCGTATATTCGGAATCAGATGCGTGCCAAAGGCAGACGAAGAATCACAATGGAGCTTTCCGGTAAAGGTGTAGATTCAGAGATGACACGTGAATTATGCATGGAACTGGTGCCTGATGAAGCGGAAACCATCTATGATTTACTGGAAAGACGTTATGGTAACTTAGATTTTTCGGATGAAGGACAGATGCGGCGTATGTATTCCTTTTTTGCACGGCGGGGATTTAAGTATGAGGATATTCGCAGAGCGGTGTCAGAATATAGAAAAAATATTGAAAAAATATAGAAAAGTAATCTATTTTTTCTTACAATTTGCATAAAAAAAGTAAAGTATTCCTTGACACTAGTATAAAAAAAGTATAATATTTAAGTGTTGTAGTTATGCAATAAAACTAAATAAGGAGGTGCTCCTGAGTTGTCAGACGAAGCAATCAAGTATGTGATTTTCGCTGTAATACTCGTGGTTGCAATTCTCGTTACCTGGTTTTTAGCTATTGCGTATCGTAAAAATGTGGCAGAGGCAAAGCTTGGTAAGGCAGAGGATAAGGCTAGAGAGATTATAGATGAAGCACTGAAAGCTGCGGAGGCAAAGAAACGTGAGACACTTCTTGAGGCGAAGGAAGAAGCCATGAAGACGAAGAATGAGATTGACAAAGAAGTCAAGGATCGTCGGAATGAGCTTCAGCGCATGGAAAAGCGTGTTCTTTCCAGAGAGGAAAATCTCGACCGGAAGACCGAAGCCGTAGAGAAGAAAGAAGCTTCATTATCACGTAAAGAGGCAGAACTCACGAAGCTGAAGCAGGAAGTTTCAGATTTGGAAGCAAAAAGAACTCAGGAACTGGAAAGAATTTCCGGATTAACCTCTGAACAAGCAAAGGAATACTTATTAAAGACTGTTGAAGACGAAGTAAAGCATGAAACAGCAGTCATGATCAAAGAATTAGAAACACGAGCAAAAGAAGAAGCAGATAAGAAGGCAAAGGATTACGTTGTGACAGCTATTCAGAAGTGTGCTGTTGATCATGTATCAGAGACAATGATTTCCTTAGTACAGCTGCCTAATGATGAGATGAAGGGAAGAATCATTGGTCGTGAAGGACGAAACATTCGTACTTTAGAGACTATGACAGGTGTTGATTTAATTATTGATGATACACCGGAAGCAGTTTTGCTTTCAAGTTTTGATCCGGTTCGTAGAGAAGTAGCCAGAATCGCACTTGAAAAGCTGATTGTGGATGGAAGAATCCATCCGGCACGTATTGAAGAGATGGTCGAGAAGGCTCAGAAAGAGGTCGAGACTATGATGCGTGAAGAGGGAGAGGCTGCAACCCTGGAAGTCGGTGTACATGGCTTACATCCTGAACTGATACGTCTTCTTGGTAAGATGAAGTTCAGAACAAGTTATGGACAGAATGCATTGAAGCATTCTATTGAGGTAGCTCATTTGTCCGGTTTGCTTGCCGGAGAGCTTGGGCTTGATGTTCGTGTAGCAAAGCGTGCAGGTTTGTTACATGATATCGGAAAATCTATTGATCATGATGCAGGTATGGAAGGTTCTCACGTATCTATTGGTGTTGATCTTTGTAGAAAGTACAAGGAGTCGGCAACGATTATCAACGCTGTTGAGGCACACCACGGGGATGTAGAACCACAGAGTTTGATCGCATGTATTGTACAGGCTGCAGATGCTATATCTGCTGCACGTCCAGGTGCAAGACGCGAGACGTTGGAGACATATACAACACGTCTGAAGTCCTTGGAAGACATTGCCAATGGATTTAAGGGTGTTGATAAGACTTTTGCTATTCAGGCGGGACGAGAAATTCGAGTAATGGTAGTTCCAGAGCAGGTAACAGATGCGGATATGGTATTACTCGCACGGGATATCTCAAAGAAGATTGAATCAGAACTTGAGTATCCGGGCACAATCAAGGTAAACTTGATCCGAGAGTCGAGAGTAACCGATTACGCAAAGTAATTATTTGTTATCAATGAAATTCGTGGAAAGTATTGAGAATACAAGTTTTCAATACTTTCCTTTTTTGTTTATTTCCTGTATTATATATAGAGATATAAAGCAATCGCGTGCGAAACAAATTATGAATGATGAAATGTATTTATTATGATTATATGGACGATGCGGAATAGAGTGGATAGGAAGGGACATAAATATGGTTGAATTTAAAAGAAAAAGCTTGGAATTATTATATGATGCGAAGATTGTAGCGCTGTATAAGGATGTGTTGGAGACACCGGATGGTGGAGAGGTTGTATATGATCTGATTAAACATAAATCTGGCGGTGGAGCAGGTATTCTGCTTGTAGACGAGGAAGAGTACACATATCTGGTGCGTCAGTACCGTAATTCCTTAGATGCAGTGGATCTGGAGATTCCGGCAGGTGGATATAGTTTTCACGGGGAATCCGGTGAGACATGTGCGTTACGGGAAGCAGAGGAGGAGACTGGATGGATTCCGCAGGATATCTATCATGTGAGCAATATGATTTCTTCGGTTGGAACCTTTGATGAGAAGACGGATGTCTATATTGGACGCAATCTGAAGAAAGGCAAGCGGCATTTAGATCCGACGGAATTTATCGAGATTGTTCGAGTACCTATGGAAGAAGCACGCGAGATGATTTATTCGGGTAAGATTGTAGATAGTAAGACGATTGTCGCGATTCTTGCTTATTATGATAAGAAGAGTCGAGGAATATTTAAGTAGACAGGCACATATGCTTTAGGGAGTGAGCAATCATTCCCTAATTTTTATGCAGTAGGAGTATAAGGCAATGCCATATGAAAGTGAAAAACTGAAAAGCCGCGTGTTTTATTATCTGTGCATGGTGCTGGCAGGTTGTATATTAGCCAATATCGTGCTGCGATGCGATCGGAATCTGCAGGTGTTTATACTGCCATTTACGGACAGCAGTCGGTTAGCCGGGGTATCCGTGCAGCAGACGTTGTTTTATGTGTTGTTACAGCGGACGAAACAGGTGGCTGTTGTATACCTGCTGTATAAGGTGTTTCCGCCCAAGGCAGTCTTCTCGATCGGGATGAGTGCGTTGTTATTTTTATTTGGATTTGTAATCAGTTGTCAGATGTTTTATCTGGGACTTTCGGGTGTATGGTTTCTGCTGTTATGCCTGTTTCCGCATTATCTGATCTATCTTGGAATGTTGTATTATCTGGCGGCAGAGGCACGCAAGGTTGGAGAGGATAAGAATAAAAAGAGGATGGCGGCGATGATTCTAATTCTGACGTTTTTTGTCGGAATTCTATCCGAGAGTATTCTTTCAAAAATTTTTTTAAAAAATTTTCTCCAATATATAGGTATGTAAAAACGTGCATTTCAACATATTGTAGAAATGTTACAAAATGTTACAAATATTGAAAAAATGTGAAAAAATTATGTTTGATTTTAGCTGAAATAGTAATTATAATGTAATAGATAAAGGCGAAAAGCAGTCGGAAAAGGTTGCATTTTGTCGAGGGAATGGAAGGACTTTGGGTATGGAAACACAGATTGAGAATTACATTGATTACTTGAATAGCGTGAAGCATGCAAGTGCGAATACAATTGCATCCTATCGGAGAGATTTGAAGAAGATGAGCCGCTTTTTTGCGGACAGACAGTGTACGGATGTGCGTGACCTTCGGGGAACGGATTTGAATTCGTATGTATTGGATATGGAAAGTCAAGGCATGTCCACAGCGACGATATCCAGAAGCATAGCAAGTATGAAATCGTTTTTTCTATATCTGTTGAAGCAGGGGGAGATCACAGAAGATTATGCGGATGCATTGAAGCCGCCAAAGATCGAGAAGAAAGCACCTGAGACGCTTTCTATTGAGGAAATCAATCTGCTCTTAGATCAGCCATCACGCCTGACACCAAAGGAAATCCGGGACAAGGCAATGCTGGAGCTTCTGTATGCGACTGGCATGCGTGTATCAGAACTTATAAATTTAAAGATCACAGATGTAAATCTGACGATGAATTATATTTTATGCCGGGATGTATCGAAGGAGCGTGTCATTCCAATCGAGAATGTAGCGAAGATGGCACTGGAGAACTATATCAAGTCGGTACGGGAATCCATCAGTCATGGAAGTATGTTCCTCTTTACGAATATGAAGGGACAGCCGATGACGAGACAGGGCTTCTGGAAACTGATCAAGGCATATGCAGCAAAGGCTGGTATCGACAAGGATATCACACCGCATATGATCCGTCATTCCTTTGCATCACATCTGGTATCAAATGGTGCCGATTTGAAGGCGGTACAGGAGATGCTTGGACATTCGGATATTTCGACCACGCAGATTTATCTGCGCAGCAGACAGAGCAAGTTGAAGGAAGAATATGAGAAAGCACATCCACGTGCAAAGATGGCGTGAAAGCCATATAAAAATGAAATCAAAATAGAAAGATAAAATTTCATAGATGAAATAAAAAGATAAAACCTCATTATCAGAGAAGAAATATCTGGTAATGAGGTTTTCTTGCGCTGTTGCATCTGACAATACAGCATTTATAATCTATAATGAGTTACTACTTGTTTTGCAGGTTTGTAAATACGCTGTCACTGACACCATGTTTCAACAGGTATGCCTCCCACAGGGAATAGTATTGTGCCTGTAGATGGATACCATCGTTGGAATAATCGGCTTTAACACCCATTGGAACATCGCCGTCCATGTCACAGACGCAGGTGTTCATATCAAGGTAGAAGATACGCTGTCCGTCTGCGTATTCTGCAACCAGAGCATTTCTGCAATCCACATTGTCGTTGTTGTACACATCTGAGTTATCTGCGTAGCTCTGTGTAACATGCATCATACCCATGACGAAGATTACAGCGTCTGGCTGTAATTCCTGAATCTGATCTAATACTTTCTTGTACTGCGCCTGATAATCCTTGGCGTAGCCGCTTCCGAGCTCGTTGACACCACACATGAGGAAGATTTTTTTGTACTGTTTTGTGGCAAGCACATTTGGAATTGTTTCGCCGTTTGCCATTGTTTTATCCATCAGATCCCAGATGGAAACACCATCTTTGTAGTAGAAATCAGCCGTTGTTTTGGTGCGGAGCGTACCATAGTCATGTAGTCCCTCAATACGGGAATCCCCGATAAAGGCTGCATCGTTAAAGTAGTCAGTATTTACAGTGATATAATCGTAGTTGGTTGTCTGTGCCACACGGTCATTATCGTCGTAATAAGCAGAGCGTGCCTTACGCATTGGAACTGTGATATAGGTCGTTGGAATCGGTTCGCTTCCATCGGTGCTGACTGCATCCGAAGAGGTCGCCGGTGCATCGGTTGATGTCGCGGCAGGAATAGGATTGGAATCTGCGTCTGTACCGGTTGCCGTCGTGTCATCGGAAGGTTTCTTTGTGTCATCTTTTTTCACAAATGGATCTTCTTTAATCATGGCAGACATAAAGAGCGTATGATCCTTGGAAATCCGCAGCTTGTATTCGCCACCCATAGCACCGACAAGGGCATATAAAGTATAGCCGATGACGGAAAGCAGGATCAGGGATACAAGCGGACATTCCCGCAGGAAATCCCAAATTGTTTTCGGTTGTCTTCGCTTTTTGTTATTATTCATAATCATCATCCTTATTTCATCTATAGTCCGGTTCCTGTATATATGATTTTGGGAAAATCAGATTCCAAAGTCGTCAGAACCGGAAATACAGGAATGGGTTATTTGCACCGGAGGCAATCTGATAAACCGAAAGCCAGAAGAGTGCCAGCATAAGAATCTTACATACCCATGTCTTGTAAAACCGCTTTAACAGGCGGATTGGAATCGGCGTACAGCAGATGGCGCAGATTGCGAGCAGCCACCAGTAGGTACCGAACAATTCCAGAAACTTCGGGAAGGTATCGATTTTGACCGATCCCTTGACTGGAAGGAAAAATAACCGCTTGATATAATTTCCGAGCGTTGGCAGATCGGAAATGTTGAAGATTGTCCAGGAAACCGGAATCACGATCAGCATATAAATATGGGATAAGATCGCATGCCGTTCCAGCTTGTCCAATAAAAATAACTTCTCGACGGTCAGCAGCACGAAGAAGAACATGCCCCATATAATAAAGTTCCAGTCCGCGCCATGCCACAGGCCGGTGAGTAACCACACGATAAATGTATTGAGAATCATACGTTTCTGCCCTTTGCGGTTTCCACCCAGTGGGATATAGACATATTCCCGGAACCATCTGCTGAGTGTGATATGCCATCTGCGCCAGAAATCCGTGGAGGAAGTGGCACAGTATGGGTTCTTGAAGTTTGTCGGGAATTTGAATCCAAGGATACGTCCAAGTCCAATCGCCATCAGGGAATATCCGAAGAAGTCGAAGAAGAGCTGCATCGAAAATCCCCATGAACCAAGCCATGCGGTCAGTGGATGAATCCCCATAACGCCAGCCGTCATAACCGTATTCCAGAGGGAAGCTATCTTGTTCGCCAGCAGTACCTTGTAAGCAAGTCCAAGTACAAAGATCGTCGTGCCCCATTCAATCTTTGGCAGACTGATCTTGCGCTGCTTGTGCAGATCATCTTTGACTTCTGAGAAGCTGACGATTGGTCCCGCAATTAACTGAGGAAACATGCAAAGATACGTTGCAAAATCCAGTAGTCCGTTTGCAATCTCATATTTCCTGCGGTAGATGTCAATCACATAGGAAGCAGCCTGAAAAGTGTAGAAGCTGATTCCAAGCGGTAGGGTAAGTGACACAAGCTTTAATACGGTTGTACCTGCAATTCCATTGATGATGCCGATAAAAAAGTTCAGGTACTTAAATACAAATAACATTCCGAAATTAAAGACCATGGCAGCAATAAGCCAGACCTTTCGGTTTGTCTCTGTGGATGCCTGCGTGTCATCCTCGCGTTTCCATGCGGTGTAGATGTTGACGGCTGCAAAATGATTGACGAGGATGGAGAGAATCATCAGGATAATATACGAAGGCTCTCCAACGCCGTAGAAGATTAAGCTGCCGATCAGCAATATTATATTTCTGTATTTCGGTGCCGCTGCAAAATACACAATCAGAAAGATTGGTAAAAAGCGGAACATAAATTCAATACTTGAAAAAACCATTCTACTAAATCCTTTTCCTATATATTATGAACGATAAATCCTTTTCAGATTGTCCAGCTTTGCGGTTGCATTCTGCATCAGCAGATCCAATACGGTAATCGCACACATGGATTCAACGACAACGACTGCACGTGGACCGATGATCGGATCGTGACGTCCCTTGATCTCCATTACAATTTCTTCGTGTGCCCGTGTGACAGTATCCTGCGCCTGAAAGATCGAAGGTGTTGGCTTGAAAGAAGCACGAATGAGAATCGGACTGCCGTCACTCATGCCACCTAGTGTGCCGCCAGAGTGGTTGGTGCGCTTTTTGACAGTGTCGCCATCCATATAGAAGTTGTCGTTGTTATCAGAGCCGATGGATGAGACAACAGCAGTACCATCTCCGATTTCGATTGCCTTGACAGCGCCGATCGACATGACTGCTTGTGCCAGCTTCGCATCAAGCTTGTCAAATACTGGTTCGCCAACACCGACAGGAACACCGGTTATGATACATTCCACCATAGAGCCAACCGAATCCTTTTTTTCCATCATTTCATTGAGATAAGCAGCTGCATCTGCTGCACAGGTGTTGTTTGGCATATAGAGTGGATTCTGATTGACCATATTAAGATCGATCGCATCGTCTGCAACCTTGATCGTTCCGATCGCACGTGTGTATGCAGTAAGGGTAATACCGAGCTCTTTTAAGACCTTGGCAGCGACCGCGCCTGCGGCAACTCTGCCGATTGTCTCCCGGCCGGAAGAACGACCGCCGCCCCGGTAGTCGCGGAATCCATACTTCTCATCAAAGCAGTAGTCCGCATGCCCCGGACGATAGCTTTCTGCAATCGAACCGTAATCTTTTGATTTCTGATCTTCATTCATGACAACGAGGGAGATCGGCGTTCCGGTTGTTTTTCCTTCAAAGACGCCGGACAAGATAGAGACCTTGTCGCTTTCATTTCGCTTGGTCGTAAATTCGTTCTGACCTGGCTTTCTGCGATCGAGATAGATCTGGATATCCTCCTCAGAAAGCGCAATCCCAGCCGGACAGCCGTCGATGACAACGCCGAGTCCTTTGCCGTGTGATTCACCCCATGTAGTGACTGTAAATAATTTTCCGTATATTGAACCAGCCATGGTAATATAATCCTTTCATATTGTATATACATTTGAAGGGATTATACATCTTTTTGTGAAAAATAGGAAGAGCCTGTTGATTTTTTCCTATACATGTGCGATAATGTTACAAAATTGTTACAAAACAAAGAAGAGGAATAGCAGATGAAAAAGATTTTAGCGAGAATACTGATATGTGTGATGGTGCTTGGACTGGTACAGATAGGGAATACAGCAGGCACAGCGAAAGCGGCAAGTACAGATGCAGATATTTATTATGCAGTACATTGTCAGACGTATGGCTGGGGACTTGGCGTTGCTAAAAACGGCGAGGTAACCGGTACATCTGGACAGGCGAAACGTCTGGAGTCTATCAAGATCTGGGTGAAGTCCGAGCTTTCCGGTAGCGTGGAATACGAGACACATGTGCAGACCTATGGTTGGAGCATCGGAACAAAGAAGGACAGCGAGGAATGTGGAACGACCGGAGAGGCAAAACGTCTCGAAGCAATCAAGATCCGTCTGACCGGACAGCTTGCTGAGGTGTATGACGTTGTATATCGTGTACACAGACAGACTTACGGCTGGACAGACTGGGTAAAGAATGGTACTGAGTGTGGAACGACCGGACAGGCGAAGCGTCTTGAAGCAATCCAGATCAAGCTCGTTCGTAAAAATGGCGCCGATGATGCAGACCTCAAGTATACGACACATGTACAGACACATGGATGGCTGGATTATGTAGTAGATGGTAAGCAGTCTGGAACAACCGGTGAGGGCAAACGTCTGGAGGCAATTAAGATTGATGTGCCAAATACAAGCTGTACAGGTGGTATTACCTATTCCGTTCATTGCCAGACCTACGGCTGGATGGACTGGGTAACGAATGATATGCAGGCAGGTACATCCGGACAGGCGAAGCGTCTCGAAGCGATCAGGATCAAGCTGACCGGAGAGATGGCAGAGAAGTTCGATGTGTATTATCGTGTACATAGCCAGACGTATGGATGGCTTGACTGGGCATGTAACGGAGAGGCTTCCGGAACGTCGGGGCTTGCAAAGCGTCTGGAGGCGATCGAGATCGTGCTCGTAGAAAAGGGCGAGACTGCACCGGGCGAGACGAGATATCCGTATGTCGATGCTGCGATTGCAAAGCAGATCGAGAAGGAAAAGGAAGAAGAAAGAAAACGGCAGGAAGAAGCTGAGAAGGAAGCAAACGACAAGGCGACCAGCGAGAATCTGCGCAAGGTTCTGAGCGAGGCTGTGCTGGTTCCAACCATAACCAGAGATACGGCAATTGATACAAAAGTGCAGGAAGTATTGGCACAGGTCGTAAAGCCTGAAATGGATAATTATGACAAGCTTCTGGCATGTTATAAGTGGATTATAGATAATTCATTTTATAAGTATGATGGCTTCACAGGATCATGGAACAACACTAATGTTTCGTATTCTAATAATCGGGATCGACAGGTTGTCAGCTTTGCAAAGACAATTATTTGCGGCGTGAATGGGCAACGTTACGGAACCTGTATCAATTATGGTTCGGCGATGGTTGTATTTGCAAGAGCACTCGGCTTTGAGGCGTATCGTGTCGGAGGCGAGACATTACGTGCAGATAACTCGTATGGTGAGCATTACTGGTGTGTCATCAAGATCAACGGAATCTGGTACAACTTCGATCCACAGAATGCAGATAACAATTGGACAGATCCACTTCGATATTTTGGTAAAACCAACAGTGAATGGTTAGGAATCGGCTACAAATTCACACATGGAAGCGAGAAAGCCGAGGGCTATATCAAGGGTGGAACTTATAAGTAAAATAGTGCTTTACAAGATGAAGGTCTTGTGGTAAGATATCAAATGCCGTCACTTGGTTATAGGATCACTCCGACCATAACTCAGCGACTGGACAAAATAAGAAAATGGAGGAAAAAAGCATGATTACAGCAGATCAGAAGAAAGAGATCATTGAGAAGTATGCTCGTACAGCAGGTGATACAGGTTCACCAGAAGTGCAGGTTGCACTCCTTACAGCAAGAATCAACGACCTGAATGAGCACTTCAAGGTACATCCAAAGGATCACCACTCAAGAAGAGGTCTTCTTAAGATGGTTGGTCAGAGAAGAAACCTTCTCGCATACCTTAAGAGCAAGGATATCGAGCGTTACAGAACACTTATCGAGCAGCTTGGTCTTAGAAAGTAATAACAACAAATTAGTAAATAAACTTAAAATCACACACACTACAAAAGGGATTGCATATGCAATCCCTTTTTCATGATTATAATCTGCCATATAGCTGTGAGCCTGTTTCGGATTTTTGTATGATTGTCTGTCATTTCTCTGTCTGACTGTTGTCTGTTGGTTCCAGTGTGCCAATAAATGGGTTATAGATGCTGCCATCAATCGCATTGATAATTGCATAACTGGATTTGTAAAGGATACCGGCTTCATCCGGTTTAAGCATGTAAAACCATGCAGGAACGAGCGAGTAGGATTTGTGCTTGGAATCAGAAATCCGGATCAGACCATACTCGATACTCGTTACCGTGTATTCGCAATCAGCTATGGAAAGGGGATCGAAAGGACTGCTGTTCCATATGCTCATGAAATCAATCTGTGCCTTTGCAATGGCATCAATCTGATCAAATGACAGGGTTGGAGAAGTTTTTGCTTCTATGGTGTCTACCTGCATTGGATTGTTCCAGATCAGGTAGGAAAGCCCGTTGCTGTCTATGCTGGCGGTCAGAGATTCAAAACCGTAAAATGTATTGGATTCGTCCGCGGAGAATATAAAACCACCATTGGCGTCATATTCGGCATTGGAATAATCCGTCAGGGTTGTTGAAAATGTTTCAGATGTATATAAGGTAGAAAGATTATTCAGGCTTCGGCTGGCATAGAACAGATAGGAGTCTGTGGCAGGTTCTGTTTCTTCTGCCGGAGGTTCTACGGCAAAGGAGGCATTGATCGTATAATGTTGGGGATGTCGTATAGCATCCAGTGTTTGCACAATTGTATAATCAGTAATCTTCAGTGTCTGCATATATTTTTCAGTAATCTGCTTCGCTTCTGTGAGGGAGAGGGAACAGCTGTTTCCCCCATTTTGCTCAACGTAAGCGGAAGAAATTGGATACGCCTTATAGGTGTTACTGGTAGAAAAATCGATAGCATCAGTACAGTACTGTTTGTATAATACCATACGACAGAATAGGTTGGATTTAAAAAATGCCAGATAATAGTGCTCTTTGGAAATGGTTCCGTCGATAATACAGAATTGGTTCGGTATAAATTGCCCGATATCATCCCTTTCGCTATAGGGATTGATATACCATTTCATTTCACCGTTGGTTTCTACGACACGCTTTGCTGCATCGGCATCTTGCTTTTTCGTCGCAAGGACATTTGTAGCGTCGTAGTATTCTGCAATCATATATTCCGGGATCGTAGAGAAATCCTCATAGCTTTTGAATGTATCTTCCCATGCGCCGCAGGCGGAGGTTAGATCCTCAATCGAACGAAAATCATATGGCATAAATAGTGAATAACTTCCCTCGTCGAAGATCAGGTCGGCATACGCCTGGATGTCTTCGTCCGTGAAGTCGGCACGGGATAAAGACGCAACCGGTGCTGATTTCTCGGCAAGTGAGGTATCCACCTGTGCTTGTACAGTCAGAGTCCCCTTGTCACCCGGAACCGTGTAGTCGAGATTCCGGATAGGGTCATCTGTGGCATCGGATGTAGATGCGGTATCTCCCTGATAGATGACAGTCTCTTTTTTGCCGCAGGCAGAGAGACAGGATGCAAGAAGTGTAATAATTAAAATCCAGGATAGTTTCTTCATATGCGTTCTCCTTTCGCTTTAGTTGATGTTTCCGTTATAATCATGATAGATGCTTCCGTCGATGGCACTGATTATGACGTATGGGGAAAATGTACAAAATGGGGAAGAAAGAGATTCCCCATCGATCATGTAATACCACGCAGGAATATACATATAGGAATCAGATTCTTCGTCAAATAACCGGATCAATCCATATTGAATCTCCTTGATTTTGTAGGTGTTATCCGCAGAAAATGGTAAAGTCGTCCCATCGAACTTCGAGATGTAATCTTTGGCGATTGCGTCAATCTGATCGAAAGAGAGCCGTTGTGCATTTGTCTCTAAGACTTCCTCTACTTTCATCGGATTCTGGATAACCAGATAGTTGATACCATCATTTCCGACATTCGCGAAGATGGCTTCGTATCCATATCTGGCATTCGTGTAAGAATCGTTTGAACTGCCGTTTTCGCCGATTGTCCCGGAGACCAGTTCGCGGCAGAAATTGAAATCCGTATGAACAGGAGCGATACCGTCCACATTTCTGCCGCCATAGAGCAGATAGGAATCATAGGAATATCCATCGTTTGAAGAATCGCTGGCTATGATTTCCCCATCTTTCGTTATCTCGTAATCGGGCTTTATGGTCTGTGCCTTCTGTACATCTGTGATCGTGTAATCGGAGATTCCCATAGTCTGAAGCGTATCAAGCACCATTGCTTTTGATTCTTCCTTAGAATACTGACACTCATCGGAGTACGATTCATTCTCATAAAGAGGGTTTGCGTAGGTGTCGTAGTATTGCGGATACTGGATATATGGTTCGTAGATCGTGTGGAGCAGCATTGTACAGTACACATCCGTCTGTATAAACGACAGATAGTAAGGCTTCTGGCTGATCGTTCCTTTGATGACGCAGAAATTTGTATAAATATCCGTATTTTCGGAGGAGGTGAAACGATACCATTTCAGGAAACCATCCGTATGAATCGGGGTGACCACGTTGTCATTCTCCATACATTGCTGGGCGATATAGTATTCCTGTAGCAAAGAGTATGGAATGTCTGCGCTGTCACTGTACTGTGCGATTTCTTCCTGTATATCGGCGCACGCACTTTTGACTTCCTCGTCCGGGCGCAGGACATAGGGCAGGAATAATGCGTAGCTTCCAGCATCGAAGATGACATCTGCAATCCGCTTCATATCATCCTTGGTGTAGTCGTTTCGGGAGACTTTTACCACAGGGGAACTTTGTGCCGATAAACTGGTATCGACATCGGCATCCACCGTAAATGTCAGGAGTCCGTCTGTGACCTCATAATTCCGGTGCAGAACCGAAGCGGTGGCAGCATCGCTTGTCGTTGCCGGTTCATCCACGTATGAGATATCTTTCTCTTTTCCACACCCGGACAGGGCGGATAATGCAAGGATGGATATGAGAATGCCTGCAATTCGTTTCTTCATAAGATCGTCCTCCTGTTAATCTGATTTGTTTCTATGTTGATAGATGTAGCCAAGTTCGTTATTGTAGATGCTTCCGTCGATGGCGTTGATAATGACGTAGGCAGATGGGAAATAATAGGGTTTGCTTTCCTCGCTTCCTTCTGCAAGATAATACCATGCCGGGGCAACTGGTAGGAATCATCCTCTTCGTTGGATACCCGGATCAGTCCATACCGGATATCGGTTATGTCATACACCGTCTCATCAAAGGTGTGTTTGTTGATGTAGTCCTGTGCGATCGTATCGATCTGGGAGAAATCTAATGTATTCGCCATATCGACGTCGATGGTTTCGATCTTCATAGGATTGGAGACAATCAGATAATTCAAACCGTCATTTCCGACATTGGCGGTGATGAATTCATAACCATAGAAGGTATAATCCTCGTAATTGGTGATAGTTCCGTTTTCGTCCTGATCCATGCTTTCATAATCGGTCAGCTCTGTCTGGAAGTTCGCAGTGGTGTAGACAGGGGTAAGCGCATCTAAGCTGCGTCCACCGTAGACCAGATAGGAATCATAGGAAATAACCGGTTCCTTGTTGTAGTTCGCAGATACCTGATAAGCGTCATCAATATCGTAGACAGGCCGGATGGTCTGCGTAGGAAATACGCCGGTAACTACATAATCATTAATCCCCATTCGGGAGAGTGTATCGGTGACAAGCGTTGAGGCACCTTCCGTGGAATAGGAGCAGATGTTATCGCTGCCGGCAAGCGTTTCGAGCATATCCGGACGGATCGGGGATAATTGGTTAAACCAGCCATAGGTAAGCTCTTCGTTATAATCTTTGTGCAACACAAGCATGCAGTGCTTGCGCGTCTGGACGAAGGAAAGCTGATAGTCCTTTCCGTCTATCGTGCCACGGATATTACAGTAGTTGCAAAATTCCTTGACGGTCGGATAGTATTGAATCGTTCCATCTGTCTCGATAGGATCAAAGACACCGCTGGCTTTCGCACTTTGTGCATAGGAGCATTCCGCCAACAGATTATATGGAATCTCCGATTTATCCGCGTAAGTAGCGAAAGTCTCTGCAAACGCATCACAGGCAGCAGTGATATCTTCCTTTGACTGATGGCTGTATGGCAGGAATAATTTATAGCTTCCCTCATCGAAGATCGCAGCCGCAATGCGTGTGATATCTTCATTTGTATAGTCGCACCGGACGGCGGTCGCAACCGGAGCAGACTGTGTGGACAGACTGGTGTTCACATCGGCGTCGACATTGACCGTCGTGTGGCCGTTCGATACGGAATAATTCAGATGTAGGTCGGATGCGGAAACGGCATCCTGTCTGGAATCGTTCTCCTGAATATAATCGACGCCCGCTTTCTTTCCACATCCGGATAAGATGGAAAGCAGGAGTGCGCCGATCACCATTTTTAAGAATATGGTTTTGCGTCTCATATGAAATTCCCCCTCGTAGTTTTCGTGCGGCATCCCCGTTGATTGTTGGGGCTGCGTGTAAGAACTGTCTATATTATAAGATACAAATGTATCCGAAATGTATCTAAATGGTTGCAGGTTTTCACTTTTATGGTATTATATTTGAGGAAAATGTCTGATTTTAGACAATTATAGACGAAACAGGGGAAAATAGCGATGGAAATCATGAAATATGCGATACCGGGTTACGAGGATGTCACCGCAGAGTATCTGCTTGGAATCTTCGGAAATCCGATCAAACATACATTGTCACCGGTCATCCATGACACGCTCAGCGATGCACTCGGACTTTCGGAGCGGTATGTGCCATTCTGCGTGGAAGACGAGGATTTGTCCCGTTGTGTGAAGCTTGCGTATGACGAGGGTGTGCTTGGACTGAATATTACCGTGCCGCACAAGCAGCATGTGATGGAGAGTCTCGTGGATGTGGATATCGCCGCGAAGACGATCGGCGCGGTTAATACACTTGTCCGTGTGGAGGGCGGCTATAAGGGCTACAACACGGATATGCCGGGACTGGCGAAAGCGTTAGAGACAGAAGGAATTGCATTAAAGGATGAGACAGTTATCATGCTTGGCGCAGGTGGTGCCGCACGTGCGGTCGCGTATATGTGTGTCAGCTACGGCGTAAAGCAGGTGTATATTGTAAACCGGACATTTGCGCGTGCGCAGGCAATCGCGGACGACATGAATGCATTTACAGGAAAGACGGTGGTGCAGGCGGTGGCTTCGGAGGATTATCAGAGTATTCCGGATGGAAAATATCTGATGATCCAGTGTACTTCGGTCGGGCTGCATGAGGGTGACGGAATGCCGTTTGATTTCGGCGATGCGTTCTATGCGATGGCGAAGGCAGGCGTGGATCTGATCTACAATCCGGCACAGACGCCATTCTTAAAGGAGATGGCGAAGCTTGGCGTGCCGGCGGTAAATGGCTTGAAGATGTTACTCTATCAGGGCATTCTTGCATATGAATTGTGGAATGATCTGACGGTGTCTGAGACACTGACCGATAAAGTGTATCTGGCATTGCAGGATGCAATCTATGGGAAGAAGCGTGGAGATAATATTGTCCTGATCGGTTATATGGGTGCCGGTAAGACAACGGTTGGAAAGGCACTTGCCAAGAAGCTTGGATATGAGTTTATTGATACCGACCTTTATATCGAGGCACAGGAGGGAATGACGATTCCGGACATCTTCGAGAAGAAGGGAGAGGCATATTTCCGTGCTTTGGAGACGGATGTCATCCGGAAACTTCGGGAGAAGACACATTGCGTGATCGCGACGGGCGGTGGACTGCCGCTTCGCAAGGAGAACAGCGATCTGCTGAAAGAGGTCGGAACAGTATATTACCTGATGGCAGATGCAGATACGACCTATGCGCGGGTAAAGCATTGCACGAACCGTCCGCTGTTGCAGTGCGATGATCCGTATGCGAAGATCCAGGCGATGATGAAAGAGCGGGGGCCTGTCTATGCGCGTGCCTGCCATATCCGTGTGCGGACAGACCACGGAACTTTAGAAGAAGTGATGGATGAGATAAAATGAGTGGAGTAGAAAATATAAATCGAAAGAATTACTGCGATGGAATGCGGGATGCGATTCCAATCGCACTTGGATATCTTGCGGTCGCATTTACACTTGGGATTGCGGCGCGAAATGCGGGGGTGCATGTACTTCCGGCTACAATTATGAGCTTGACGAATACGACATCGGCGGGAGAATTTGCGGCGATTACAGCCATTGCCGGCGGCGTAGGATATGCAGAGCTTGCACTGATGCAGCTCGTCATTAACTTACGATATATGCTGATGTCGTGTGCACTGACACAGAAGCTTGATCCGAAGTTTTCAATCATACACCGCTTTTTTATTGGATTTGGTGTGACCGATGAGATCTTCGGCATCTCCGTTGCGAGAAAAGGTAAATTAAATCCGTGCTACATGTATGGCGCGATGTCGATTGCGATTCCGGCATGGACGATTGGCACCTGTCTCGGCGTGGTGCTTGGCAATGTACTGCCGGGCGGTGTGGTTAGTGCGCTTTCCGTCGCGCTATATGGTATGTTCTTAGCAATTATTATCCCACCTGCCAGAGACAATAAGGTAATCCGCGGGCTTGTGATCATCGCGATGGCGGCGAGCTTCCTTTTCACGAAGATACCGGTGATTAAGAATGTTTCTTCCGGTATGAAGGTGATTATTTTGACTGTTGTGATCTCCGGGGTGGCAGCTGTGCTGTTCCCGCTTCCGGATGAGGAAAAGGAAGAAGAGGAGGCGGACCATGAAGCATAATATTTATCTGTATATCCTTGTGATGGCAGCAGTTACGTATCTGATCCGTGTTCTGCCGCTTACATTGATCAAGAAAGAGATCAAGAACAAGACGGTGCGGTCGTTTTTATTCTATGTGCCGTATGTGACGCTTGCGGTTATGACATTTCCGGCGATTCTCACGGCGAGCAACAGTATGGTGGCAGCAGGCATCGGATTTGTCGTGGCACTGATCCTTGCATGGCGCAGGACAAGCATGTTCGTGGTGTCACTTGTTTCGTGTGCGATGGTGTATATACTGGAGCTATTTATTTAAGATATCACACAAATTTCACCGAAATGGCAAAAATATGCAAAAAAAATCACTGGATAAAGTTTGCCTTTTTTCCGATATATTTGTATAATAAAGCGAATAGTGTTATACAGTAGGTGATAAATATGAGATCGACACAAAAGAGACGATGCAGATCCAATCGGGGTTTCACGCTTGTCGAGATGATCGTGACGATGATGTTGCTGTCGATATTGCTCACAATATCAGTCATGGGACTTATGGCATGGCAGGACTGGTCAGACTTTAACCAGGCGAATGAATATGCAGAGACCATGTTTTTGGCAGCGCAGAATCAGTTGTCGGAATATAATGCAAATGGAACCTTAGAAGATTTTGCAAAGCAGACGAAAAATTTTAGTCCAGCCGAGGTGAAGCTGGATTCGATATATTACGAAGAAGGACAGGCGTACAGTGATGATTCCGTTTGGGTAACGGTAAATAAGGGTACGCTTGTTTCTGTGCGTGCAAATAAGGGCGATTACAGTCTGTATGCGGCAGGAAAAGATACGACAAGCCCGACGGCACCAATCGTATATCAGCTTTTACAGGGGTATCTGTATGATACTTCTATCTTAAATGACGCGATCTGCGTCGAGTTTTCCTTAGAGGATGGACAGGTATTTTCTGTCCTTTATTCTGCCAAGTCAAATGGAGATGAGGTAGAAATTTTCGAGTATGATAATGACAATGATTCCCTTCGGGGTTCGGTTAACATTGCCACCCGGTATGATTCTTACCGGAAAGACCGTATGATCGGGTACTATGGTGTGGATACATTGTCGACGGCGCTGAAGGGTACAAAGGAAAAGCCGTCCATTGATGAAGTGAAATTAAATAATGAAGATACGTTAAATCTGTCGTTCAAGGTCAGCAAGCCGGCAAATGCCGCGCAGAAGATGAATTATGACATTACTGTCTATGATGTGGATTCTGATTTCTGTGCCGGTGAGAATATGGCAGATGGTGTTCCGGTTATGAAGTTCACATTAAACGGAGCAAAGATCAAGAATTATGCAAACCGGCAGGCACAGGCGTGTGCAATCACACGTTATGTGAAAGACGAGACTGGAACTTGGAGTACGCAGGAACTTGGAGAGTTCCCAATTCTTGCGTGGAGCGATACAGATGGAACGATTCGTGTCGTATTGGATGCAGCGGATTTTCAGGCAATCTCTGCCAGCTATGCGTTGAATCTGTCAACTTTACGGGACACATCGAAAGCAGATAAGGTTGCCAATGCAAACTTTAAGTTCAAGTCAACCTATACATTCCATCGGTTTGGGCTGGATGCAAATAAGATTAAATGCTCGATCAAGGGGTATGGTGCTGCATATGATACAACAACAGAGCGGCAGAGTAACCAGTCGTATGTTTATTTTGCCGAGGAAAATAACAATACGGATGCCACAAAGAAGGTTGTAAATTACAACTATTCGATTGCAAATGCAAGACATCTTTATAATATGCGTTACGTGACAGACATTACAGCGAATACTGAAAAGTCTGTGGATGAACTGCGCCTGAGCAGTGCGCATTATGAGCAGGATACAAAGAAAACGTTAGCCTGTCATTTTCAGTTGTCAGACGATATCGACTGGACGGGATTTGTAACGTCTGGTGCGTTTTATAATACGAAAGGAAATGATATCAAGTTAAAGGAAGAAACCGAAAGCCTGGCAGAATCCTTTATCTCGATGAAACAGCTTCGCGCGGAAGATTCTCTGGATGGTAAGAATACGGATGGTAAATCTTATACGATCAAGGGACTTACTATGTCGCAGGCAGGAAATGCCCTGTGCATGTTGTATACGGACAAAGAAACCGGCGTTGCAGATGAGAAAAAACCGGTTGGTTTATTTGCCACGAATTATGGAACCATCGGAAATCTGAAACTGGATAACGTACAGGTAACTTCTCCGGACGATTATGTTGGTTCCTATGCAGGAATCACGGTGTATGGTAAGAATCTGACTGGAGAGACGGCGGGAATCTTAGAAAATCTCGAAGTCGTAAATGATGATGTAGACGCAGAAACAGCCAGTTTTGTAAAAGGAAAGTCTTATGTCGGTGGTATTACCGGAACACTGATTGCGGATTCGGATTCGGATTCGGTTGTGTCTGCAGTCACATGGAAGGAGCTTTCCAATGCTGCAAAGGTAACCGGACTTTCACATGTGGGAGGTGTTGTCGGCGAGCTTCGGACAGAGAAGAATCGGTCAACAGCCATCACATTGGAAGATTGTGAGAATATAGGTGCCGTATATGCGGTCGTGAAGGATGGCGAAGATAAAAAGAACAGTAAATTCATCGGTGGTATAGCGGGAAGCTGTGTAAACGAGTATGCGGCAAATCATACAGATGATACATCAGCCCTTGCAAATATTACAATCAAAAACAGCAACAGTACACCGTTTTATTCGAGAAAAGATTTACAGGCATTCCTTGGAAATCAGGATGGAACGGCATTTGCAACTTATGCGGACAAGGTGGCTGGAACGTATGTAGGCGGTATTACCGGTTACAGTTATTTTAGTACGCTTCAGGGTGTGCGTGCAGAATTGGATAACGGCAAGTGCAGCTATGTATTTGGACATGATTATGTCGGCGGTATCGTCGGCTATGCAACCGGTTCTGCGGAGCTTTCCGGTGCGTACGATACGAATACAAATGGCAGAAATGACAACTATGTCATTGGCTGTTCCTATGTCGGTGGTGTGATTGGCGCGAATGCAGATATAGATCTGACAAAAACACAGGAAGATACAGGAAATAGTAGCGGAGATACTTTGGTATTGGTTGAAAAGGGCGCAAGTCCAATTGTAGTATCCGATACCGTGAATTCGAAAAATACCGTTTCAAATTGGCAGAATACAGGCGTTGTCTATGCAACCGGTATGTATGCAGGAGGTATCAGTGGTTATAATACAGGTTCTCTGCTTGAAAATCTTGATACATCGGGTGCAGTGACTGTTGCTGGGGAATATCCGGTTTCCCATGCAGCTGATTATGTTGGAGGAATCACTGGTTACAATCATGGTGTGATCAAAGCAGAAGCAAGAAAAGATAACAATGTACGCATCGTCGGTAAAAACTATGTTGGTGGTATCGTTGGTTATAATGACAGTAGCGCGGAAGTTACAAACTACGCTGTGACGGCTGGAAGTATAAATGGAGATACAGATAAAGGAAGCTATGTCGGCGGACTTGCCGGCTGCAATGCGTCGATTTTGATGTTGCAGAAGGCAGACGGAAGTGCGAAACAATTATATGTAAGCACACAGAACATCAGCGGCAAATATTTTGTCGGTGGTGTGATTGGCGCGAACATCATCAATACGAATGGGTATAACCAGAACATGATTACGGAGCCTGGACAGAGTGGATCTACCGATACGGCAACGGATTCTTCCGCGGGTAATACAACGAAACTTTGTTATGTAACATTGCAAAGGACTAATTTATGGGGAAATGCGAACGCTCCGACAGCGCAATATGATTTTAACGTTGTAAATGATAGTGATCAGGAAATGACAAACTGGTATTTAAAAATGCATTTTAAAAAGGGCGCTGTTACAGGGGAACAATTTAATAATGTATCAGTAACAAAAGATGACGAATCTTCTGAAACAGAGACGATTTATATTATAAAACCAGATCAGTGGCATCCGAATATTGCGGCTGGACAGACTTGCGGACAAAAATCATTTCAGCTTTCATTTATAAATTATGAGGAACTTTATTCTTTCGATATCACAGATATTGAACTTTTTTATGGTGGCGGTGATGGAAATAAGACAACGATTAAGCCAGGCAATATCAACATTACTGAGAAAAACAAGCATACAGTTGGTTTGAATGATAGTACCTATCCTTTTGAAATAAATGGGCAAGCAACGACGGGTTACTGGGATGGCAATAAAAATCAATGGATAAATACAGGTAGTGCTTATCAGATTAAACTCTTGAAAATCGAGAACGCAAGTGATGATGATATTTTTGACTGGTCAATAGAACTTCCTTTGGAAGAAAGTGATCAATTGTATTTGGAATCTTTGAATTATTCAGGAGCAAGTTATGAGATAAAGCAAAGAATAGAGGATAATACAACATATCGGTACTTAGAGTTCAAGTGTTATGCAGATAATAGTAGATTAAATAAGCATACAAAATTAAATAATGGTGGTGGAGCAGGTGTAAGTGTATATATTATTGGAGCTCCAGAAACATATAATCGAATATTGGAAAATGCAAAATTGATTTTCTATACAACGAAATTACAACAGCAAACCGAAGATATCCAGTACGCCCGCATTCAAACTTCTGCGGATATGGCGAACTTCTCCGGCACAATTACAGGCAGTGCATTTACTGGTGGCTACATCGGATACACGATGCTTGTAAACAGTACGGACACAACCTATGCAAGAACGACAGCGGAGAATGTAAGAAAACTGACCTTAAATCAGGCATCAGAAGTTGCCGTAATCAATGCGGTATGTAATGCAAAGGTTGATACAAGCGAAGTGCAGATGTATGTGACAGGTACTGTTGGCGGTGGAAGCGTGGCAGCAGATACTTATGTCGGTGGACTTGTTGGATACGACGATGCAAACACATTTCTGCGTATCGAGAATGCGAAGAACCGGGCTGCTGTAACGGCAAAGACTGGATACGCAGGTGGTATGATCAGCGCGAGCCGCAAGTCGAATAATAAGATTCTGACAAGCAATAATTATGGAACCATCACAGCGAAAGAAGTTGCAGGTGGTATTGTCGGTGAGAACAAGGGTACAGTCAATCAGTGTAATGTAAGCGCAACAATCGTAGGTAACCGTGGTACATCTATTGCAAGCTACGGCGGTATCGTTGGTGTGAGTGGTATCGCGACGGAAAAAGCAGAGGATACAGATGCGGCACAGGTGATGGAATGTACATTTACAGGAAGCGTATCTGGTGCGGGAGATGGCGTGACAGCAAATGTTGGCGGTATCGTTGGTGCCAATGGATATAATTCAACGGTCAAGGCAAACACGATTGGAAGTGCAGATACCGTTGTGCATGGCGGCATGGTAGATGGAACTGCATATGAAACTGCAAGAGCGAATGCCGGCGGTATCGTTGGTACAAATTATGGAACGGTTTCTTTGACAGATAATTCGCAAAAGGCAGAAGGAAATACAACGATTGACAACTATCTTGGCTATACCGGTGGTATTGTCGGATGTAACCAGAAAGATGCTGTTGTAAAGGGTACAGCGACAGAGCAGATTATCACAGCAGGCACATGGCATGTGACAGCAAAAGCAGCAGGGGAAAATACGGCTGTGGGTGGCATTATCGGACATTCGATGTCTGGCGAGAATCTGGAGTACCTTACGAATTATGCAGAAGTTAAGACGACTGCGACCGGAAATATCGCGGTTGGTGGCATTGTTGGACAGATGGAGAATCAGACCAGTGATGCGATGACATTTACAAAGTGCAACAATTACGGTACGGTTACCGGAACATGGTGCACGGGTGGTATGATTGGATACCTGCGCTACAGGGGCGTGAAGTTTAATAGCTGTACAAGTGATGGAGCCGTGACGGGGGGGACAAGTGTAGATGCGATGGTTGGATATGCAGATGCTGATATCGAGAGCAATATTCAATATGCAGATTGTACAGTAAATGGAACAAAGTATTCGAAGACTACACAGCTTGCATCGAATGGAGCAGAAGAGAAACAGGTCGTTATGGATGCTTCAGAAGGTAAAAAGGAAGCAGAGACAATGGCTGGAACGATGGGACAGCCAGATGAGACAGAGAATGCTGTGACGGATGCGGATACACAGGATTCTACGACAGAAGCAACAACCGAGGAAATACAGACTGTCCAGAAGCTTGAAACACCGGATGTCAAGCGTTTGGCAGACGATGTGCGTGTCCTGCAGTATTACGATGGAACAAAATGGACATTGACAGCACCAGTACAGGATGAAGATCTGGTTGGAACGTATGAGTCACGGGCATATCGGTTCGAGGTACAGGATGGCGCCGATTATTACGAGGTGCAGATCAAGGATGCAAGCGGGGCATATGGCGTGATGTATGTACAGCCAAAGACCGATAAATATTATGTATACTATGCAGGAAGCAACGCAAAGATCCGCAGAGAAAGCCTGTGTGAAGCAAATCCATACACGGAGTTTGCAGGTATTCTGACGGAAGAAAAACCAATAAGCGTAAGCTATGCCGTAAATGTACGGCTGGAGGATACAACGACTGCAATCTGCGCAAAGGTGGTTGCAGAAAAAAATCAGATTTCTGTGTTACTTCCAGATACAACGACGTTCGTTGCAGTACAGGCAGTTGTCGGCGAGGCACATCTGGATGCCTTTGAAAGCTCGGATGTCGCAATGTGGAAACTGATTCCGGTTGATGATGCAACGACAACAGATGCCAGCGCAATCACGGAAGCCGAGGAGATGGATATGGTGATCTGGACTGGAACTGTGAAAAAGGAAGCTGCAAAGACAGAGCTTCCGAAGCTTGCAGGAACAACGGTGACAGTTGGAAGTGGTACGACACAGAAAGAAGTTGTGAATTATACAGTGGCAATTGAGCAACCGATGCTCGTACAGGTGCTGGGATTTGATGCAGAGGGTACATTAGTACAGTCCGTTTATTATACCGCAGACCAGACAAGCGCAAGCTTTATACTGGAGAAGGACACATGGTTTACCGAGGATGTGAAAGATGTGCAGATCCGATTTGCGGCAATTTCGGAAGATGGACTTGCCGAGTGGACACAGCCACAGACGCTGACAATTACCGGAATATCAAAATAGTAGAAAGATAAATTACAGGTACATGCAGAGAAAAAGAAAGCTCAGACAATTTCATAAAGAAGAAAATCGCGGTTCTGCAATGATCGTGGCGATTGTTGTCAGTATGGTTGTCGTTGTGTTCTGCTTATCTTTGCTGCTTGTAAGCTATGCATTGTTTTCGTCTTCGGTGCGCCGGGTGACACAGAACCAATGCCGGGAGCTTTCGAAGACGATCAGTATTGAAATAGAGAAAGAACTGACGACGCCGGCATATACAAGTTTTGATATGCAGAAGCAAGATGTGACGGATGGAAAAAATCTGCTGTGGCAGTATCTTCGATATAATGTGTGTCAGGGCAACTGGCCGTATTATGAATCGGAGAGTTCGACTGATCATGGGGAGAAAGCGGCGTACCGGTATTTTACCCTCGCAGCGACAGGCGGAGATACGACAAAATATGCAGCGATGGCGGATGATATTTCAGTCTGTATCTATTGGGAGAACGATGGCAGTTATCAGATATCGAAAAACGATGTTGTCCTTTGTGTCAAAGTAACCTGTACGAAGGGTGACCAGACAGCATCCATGTTGTCAAAGTATAATTTGTCCTGTATGGATTATGAGGACGCAGAAATTGGTGTGGATACTGGAGATGATACGGTAAATCCATCGAAAAATGATATTCTGAAAAGTGAGCATTGGAGCTGGAGTTTCCTGGAGCGTGAGTAACATGAAGAGAAGAAAAATCGTGCGACAAATGAATAATGCAGGTTCGACGATGGTGGAAGTGATCGTTGGATTCGTGATTCTTGTGATGGTTCTGGCAGAGTGTATGGTACATCTGCTTGGCGTATCCGGAGAATTGGTCAAGAAAAGCAAGGATATGCAGGAGGAACAGCGTATTCTGAACGAGAAAATGTATCGGACGGATACCGTGTTTGAGACATTAGCAGATACAGGCATCACACTGACGGTGGACACAAATAAGACAGATTCACAGAATATGCCACAGGCAACGAGCTTTGCGATAGAAGCAAAGCTGCACCGTTATTATAGTGATCGTGCCGATCTGACGGTGTTCCGGGTGATACATAAAAGTGAAGAAGCAGGAGAATAAGAGGAGTCAGTTATTGAAATGAACAAACTGAAGCAGCTTTTTCGAAAATTTCATAATAAGAATCAGGGACTCACGCTGGTGGAAATGATCGTGACCTTTATGCTTATCGGGCTTTTTATGATTGCGGCGAGCAAGGTGATCGCGAATACGGTGAGTGTCTATTATACTGCGAAGGGCACTGCAAATGGTATGCAGGTATCATCCATCATTGCTTCGAAGATCCGCGGTGAGATCGAGGGTGCGCGGGATGCGACAATCACAACGGAGGTAAAAAATGAGGATGGAACAACGAACGAGGTCACATTACCATATGTCATGCAGCTGTCGACAGATGCGACGCTCGGTGGACAGAATGAAACGACAGGGTATAATAAGATCGAGTTTACCGATGCGCAGGGCAGTCATGTCTATATCAGTGTGAATGAAAAGGGATATCTGGTTGTGCATTATTATCCGGTGGTGGTTGCAAGTGGCGAAGTGAAGAGTACTGACTGGGTATTTGACCAGAAAGCGTATATGGGGTATTCCATCAAGGAGTTGAAGTTTACACAGCCGAAGGGAGATTATGCAGACAATATTATTTATATGAGTCTGACACTGCATAGCTCACGGTATGGCGATTTTACATACACGGAATATATTCAGTGTTATAATTTAGATGCGCAGTCCGACACACAGATTAACTGTAAAACAGAGTAAAAGGGGTAGAAAATGAATTATTTTTTATATGCAATGATATACATAGTAGTATTTTTGATGGGAGTGACCGTGTTTTCATATCTGAATCTGGTCATTGAACGGCTTCCGAAGAAGGAGAAGCTGACGATTCGTCATTCCCACTGTAAGCAGTGCGACCACGAGCAGACATGGAAAGATGTCATTCCGATCTTTTCCCGGATTCGTTATCAGAACCGCTGCAGATATTGTGGTTCTGTATTGCCGAAACGTCCGCTTATTATCGAGCTGGTCGGTGGTGCATTTGCAGTATTTTCTGTTGCAATGTACGGAATTCATCTATCCGCGTTGCTGTTCTTCCTTGTGATCTGTGATCTGATGGTGATCACGATGATCGATGCGGACACGCAGGAGATTCCGCCACAGTTGAATGTGATTTTGCTGTTGCTTGGTATCCCTGCTATCTGGGTGCTGCCGGGACCAACGATCATAGAGCGTGTGATTGGACTGTTCGCGATCAGCGTGCCAATGTTTATTCTGATGTTATTTAACGGCTTTGGCGGTGGCGATGTGAAGATGATGTTTGCAGCCGGATTCCTGCTTGGCTGGAAAGGTGTAGTTGCTGCATTCTTCGTTGGAATCATTGTCGGCGGTGCGTATGCGATCTATCTGCTGGCAAGTAAGAAGAAGGGAAGGAAAGAACATTTCGCATTCGGTCCATTTCTTGCATTCGGTGTGCTTGTTGCACTGACTCAGAATCTGGGCGATTCCATGATTTCGATGTATATTGATTATGTGAAGAGCATGATGACTTCAACATATTAAAAGAAAAAACATGAAAGTGATAGACACAAGAAAAGAAAATCCGTATTGTGAGATGGACTTTCTAATTACAAACCGGAAATAAGTTTTTGCCTGTGAATTTACAGGCGGTGTCTGAACTTGAGATAAAAAGGAGGAAACGTCCTTGGTCACTTACAAATACAGAGCGCAGGATGAGAACGGAAAGATGATTTCCGGTACGATGCAGGCTACGGATGAGCTTGATCTGCATGAGCGCTTAAAACAGGAAAAAAAATATCTGATACAGGCGAAGGCACAGGCAGATAAGAATAATACGAAGCGGCTGAAGTCCAATGCGATTTCTGATTTCGCGAAGAATATCGGCGAACTGCTCGGTGCGGGTGTCACACTCGTGAAAGCGCTTCGCATCATCTCTGAGGATGAGTCCATCAAGCCGAAGGAACGTGAGGTATACGTGGGACTTTCGAAGCAGGTGCGTTCCGGCGTGCCGCTCTCTGAGGCGATGCTTGCGAGTGGTGATGCATTTCCACCGCTTTTTATCAACATGATCAAGAGTGCGGAGAGCAGCGGAAGCATGGATAAGATCGCATTGCAGATGTCAGTGCATTATGAGAAAGAATACCGGTTGAACCAGAAGGTCAAAAGCTCGATGACGTATCCGAAGATTCTGTGCGTATTGATCGTGGTTGTAGTGGCAATCATTATGGGCTATGTCATTCCACAGTTTAAGGATCTGTTCTCACAGATGGATACACTTCCGACATCCACGACGATCCTGCTTGGAATTAGTAATTTTGTAAAAAATAAGTGGTATGTCCTGATTATTGCGGCTGTTGTATTGTATATTTTCTTCCGGGTTTTGTGCGCAATACCCGGAATCCGATATGCGAAGGATAAGCTCGAACTGAAGCTTCCGGTCATCGGCAAGCTCCGCCGCGTTATTTATACGGCACGTTTCGCAAGAACCTTGTCAAGCTTATATTCTGCAGGTATCTCGATTATCAACTGCCTGCAGATCGCAAGAAATACGATTGGTAATTCTTATATTGAAAGACAGTTTGACCAGGTAATCGCAGATGTCCGTGCGGGTATGAATCTGAGTGAAAGTCTGGACCGTGTCGATGGATTTACAAAGAAATTGTCTTCTTCGGTCGCAGTCGGCGAGGAGACAGGTGCGCTCGATACGATGCTTGTATCGATTGCAAATCAGATGGAATATGATTCTGAGGTTGCGATGAATAAGCTGGTTTCTTACTTAGAGCCTGCGATGATCGTCGTGATGGCGGCAGTCGTTGGATTTGTTATTATTTCCGTAATTCAGCCGATTTACGGCTCGTATGCGACGATTGCGAATTCGTACTAAATATGCCCCGGAAGCAATGTATTGAATCCGGGTATTACAGTACAGGATGAAATCTACTATGGAAGGAGAACATACATATGAGTACAGTCATTTATCTGGCAAACCAACAGATACAAGTGATCACCGGTACTCCCGGAAATCGAAAGATTTCTGTCGCGGATTGTTATACGGAAGATGCACCGGACGGCTGCATCATCAATGGTATGATCATGGATGCGGATGCATTCGTGAGTTTCATGCAGAACTTCTGGACGACACATAATCTGCCGACGAAGGATGTGATCTTAGTCATCAATTCGACCAAGTTTATTGGTAAGAATATTGAGATGCCTCTGCTCAATCCGAAGAAGACGGAAGAGTTTATCAACCGCGAATTTACAGATATCAAACAGGGAGAAGATTATATCTGCGGATATTTTCCAATCGGGCAGAACAAGGCGACGAAGAAAATCTATGCCGAGATCATCACGACCGATTTCATCAAAGATTATGTGGACATCTTTACTGAGATTGGCGTGAAGGTAAAGGCGGTTTATTCCGGTGAGAGCAGTCTGATCCGTCTGACTGCATTGACAGCGGCACAACAGTACAAGACATTCGTCCTGCAGATCGCAGACCGCATGACAATCACGACGATCCTCTGGGTAAATGGAGAATTTTACTATTTCAACAGTGCCCGCTGCTTCCATGATCAGGGAACCGAGGACTATGCGCAGGATATCGCGCGTTCCGTCAGCCAGATCCGTCAGTTCATGCAGGCAAACCAGCTGGATTATCCGATTGAGGCAGTTTTACTTGCGGGTGTGAATCCACAGGATCTGCCATTATATCAGAATGCAATTTCCCAGCTTGATATTTACGCGCGTGTGGAGGTATTTGCAGATACACATGTTGCAACCAATGGTCTGGATGTACAGGCACATTTCCACCCGATCAGCGGTCTTGTTACGGGAAATGCCGGCAAGCAGAATTTCTTAGACGGCTATCATGCCGGAAAAAAGAAGGAAACAGAAGGTGGCGGAGTTGGAAAGGGATTTCTTGCAATTCTGATCAGTCTTGCTGTGATGCTTGTGGGACTTGCCGTGTGTATTACGGTGCGCACACTAAAAAAACAGGAATTGCAGAAGCTGAAGGAGTACAATGAGTCTCCGGCAACGATTATGGAGGTTGCACGGTATGATGTACTTTTGGAGCAAACATCCTATCTGAGCAATCAATACAATGCGATTGCAGGAGTGAATCAGAATCTATACACGTATCCGGTCTGTAACCGTGAGGTGATGGGTGTGGTCGATGATTGCGCGCAGGGGCTTGCAACCGTGACCTTTGATTCCTTCGATGCGGATCTGGGCGTGCTGACGATGACAGCGCGTGCCGATACGGTAGATAATATCAATAAATTCATCCGCAATCTGTGCGGCGAGGATATATTCAGCAATGTTGATTATACCGGATATTCTTATGTGGAATCCGATGAGTTGTGGGATATCCATGTGACCTGTACGCTGGCGGAGTCCGCAGGCAGACATACCGATACAGATGCACAGCCAGAGACAACAGAAACAAACTTGCCGGATGTCGGCGATGCAGAATAAGGAGTGGATCGTTATGAAGTTAGAAATGACACAAAAAGACAAAAACCTCCTGATCATGCTTTCTATATTCGTGATCGTAGTCTGCATTGGTTACTGGGGTATTTACCCGGTTGTAAAGGGTATCGTGAATACGAACAAAGAGATTGCGACACAGAAGGAAACACAGGAAGAAAATGAGCTGAAGCTTACGCAGGTGCCGATGATGGAGGCAGATAACGAGCGGTTTTCAAATGAGATACAGGGAGTACGTGAATCATTCTTCCCAATGATGGAAAGTGCAGAGATTGATAAGTATTTCACTGAGCTTGTGTTAGGATATAACCTGTCAGCCTATGATCTGGCTATCCAGATGCCACAGGAAGAAACGGCTTTGGAGCCATATGTATATTCGAAGCGTGCGGCAATGCTCGCAGCACAGGAGGAAACGGATACGACTGAAGCACCACAAGGCGCGAAAGCGGAACGCTCTGAAATCGAAGCGGCTGAGGAGAGTGGCGGTATGTCGACGGACAGCGAAATGAGTGCGCTTCCGGCATTTGATGATGAGGTAACAACCGGTATTTATAATGCGACGGTGACACTTCGTCTAGGCGGAAAAGAGAGTGATCTGCTTCAGCTGATCGAAGATCTCTCAAACAGCGATAAGAAAATCCGTGTGTGCAACTATTCATGGTCTGAGGAGCGGAGTATCACGAACCTGACCGAAGAAGGTGAGTACGATATCAAGACTGAGCGTGTTTTGACATTGACGCTTGAGATCTATATGTACAAGGAGGTGCCGGACGATGGAAATGCGCAGTAATAAAAATATCCGAATCGGTGATGTATTGCAGGAACTTGGCTACATCAACGAAGATCAGATCAATCAGGCGGTCGCTTATCAGAAAGAAAATAAAGGTGTGCGTCTTGGTGCGGCATTGATTGCTCTTGGATTTATTACGGAAAAGCAGATGCTGGAGGCACTTGGTAAGCGTCTGAATTATGAGGTTGTAAATATTTCCGATCTTTCCGTGGATGTCAAAGCGGTGGAGATGATTCCGCGTGTTCTCGCAGAGAAATATAACATGATGGGATACAAGGTAGAGGATACGATGTATTATCTCCTTGTGGACGATCCGCTGAACTTCTATGGAATTGAGGATATCCGCCAGATTGTCGGACGGGAAGTTCATATTTCTCTGTGTGAGAAGGCACCGCTCGAAAATTCCATTCAGTATTATTATTCAGAGGTATCTGCAAGACAGGCAGCACAGAAAGCATCGGCGAATACAACACAGACGAGTGAGGTTATGGAGATCAGCGTAGAAGAGGGCGACGATGATACGCCAATCATCAACCTGTTTAACAGCCTGCTTGTCCGTGCTTATAACTCAAATGCTTCCGATATCCATATCGAACCATTTGAGAATCATACAAGCGTGCGCATGCGTATGGATGGTGTTATCTGTGATTTCATGACACTGCAGAAAAATATCCATAATTCCCTGATTGCGCGTATCAAGATCCTCGGCGATCTTGATATTGCAGAACGGAGAATTCCACAGGATGGACATTTCCGTATCAATATTGAAGGTGTGAACCTGAATGTTCGTGTATCTGTCATTCCAACCGTATTTGGCGAGAAAGCGGTTTTGAGACTTCTTGCATCGGCAGGTTCGATCGACCATATGGGAACCTTCGGTATGACGGAACGAAATTACAAGCTTGTAATGCGCATGCTACAGTCACCAAACGGAATTATTTATCTGACCGGACCGACTGGTTCTGGTAAATCAACAACCCTGTATATGATTCTGGAAGAGCTTGCAAAACGTAGTGTAAATATCTCGACGATCGAAGATCCGGTCGAGAAAAATGTGCCAAAGCTCAATCAGATGCAGGTAAATAATACCGCAGGACTGACCTTCGAGGTAGGACTTCGTGCCTTGCTTCGTCAGGACCCGGATATCATCATGGTCGGTGAGACGCGAGATGCAGAGACGGCATCCATTTCTGTCCGTGCCGCAATCACCGGACATCTGGTACTTTCGACGCTGCATACGAACGATGCGGCTTCCTCGGTTGTCCGACTGGCAGATATGGGAGTGGAACCGTATATGATCGCCAGCTCTTTAGTTGGTATCGTGGCACAGCGACTCGTGCGTAAAGTCTGCCCGTTCTGTGGTGAATGGGGACCGATGACCGAGCAGGAGGAAGCAATCGCAGGCGTACATTTCCCTCAGATCAAGCATGCCAAAGGCTGCAGACAGTGCAACAACACGGGCTACAAGGGACGTATTTCTATCCATGAAATCCTGATGATCGATAAGAAGGTGCGTGAAATGATCACGAAGGGCGCTTCGGTCGAGGAAATCAAAGATTATGCTGTACAGGAGCAGGGCATGAGTACCTTGAAGAAGAGTGCACTCGAACTCGTGGAAAATGGTACGACGACTGTAGATGAACTGTTGCGCGTGTCTTATTATGAGTAGGATGAGAGCGGAAAAAATATATGTTTAAAGCACATATTTAGAAAGCAGGCAGAAAAACACAAACCGGAAGCTGATTGGCATGTAGAGAAGGGAAAAGTGTGTATAAAAGCGAGAATTGAAGTCGGAAAACACGCGGCATGTGTTTTTTGAAGGGAAAGCAAGCAGAAAAACACAAACCGGAAGCTGATTGGCGTGTAGAGAAGGGAAAAGTGTGTATAAAAGCGAGAATTGAAGTCAGAAAACACACGGTATGTGTTTTTGAAGAGAAAAGCAGGCAGAAAAAACCCATGCCGGAAGCTGACAGCAAGTAGAAGAAAAAACAAGTAAAAATTATGATAAAAAAACATAATAAAAAGATTAAATAATACGAGAGGAGGTCGATATATATGATGATAGATCAGATGATTATGGAAGCACGTTCGATGGGATGCTCGGATATTCATATCACAGTTGGTATGCCACTTATGTATCGAATCAATGGTCGCTTGCAGAATGCACCGACCAATCCAAGCGACGGAGAAATCATCGCGATGCTCGCAGAGCTTTTGACCGATGAACAGCGGGAGAATCTTGAGCGAGGCATAGATGCGGATTTTGCAATTCGTACCCCGGATGGCAACCGTCAGCGTGTGAATGTGTTCAAGCAGGATGGCAAGATGGCGGCAACAATCCGACTGCTTAATTCCTCGATTCCGTCGATGGAGATGCTTGGACTTCCAAGCGTGCTTCGGGAGCTGGCAGATAAGCCGCGTGGTATGATTCTTGTGACAGGACCAACCGGTTCTGGTAAATCAACCACACTTGCTTCCATGATTGATTATATCAACGAGAATCGTCCGGAACATATTATTACGATTGAAGATCCGGTCGAGTATGTATACGACAGAAAGATGGCACTTATTCACCAGAGAGAGGTTGGAAGAGATGTCACAAACTTTGCATCGGCACTTCGAAGTGCACTTCGTGAAGACCCGGATATTATTCTGGTAGGAGAGATGCGTGATTACGAGACAATCTCAGCAGCACTGACTGCGGCAGAGACCGGACATCTGGTTATGTCCACCCTGCATACGACTGGTGCGGCACAGACGATTGATCGAATCATTGACGCCTGTCCAGCAGGCATGCAGAATCAGGTACGGACACAGCTTGCCAGCGTGTTAAATGGTGTAATCACACAGTGTCTGATTCCGAATGCACGTGGAAATGGACGAGTTGTAGCGACAGAAATCTTAGTTGGTACGGATGCAGTTTGCAACCAGATCCGTGAGAATAAATGTCATCAGCTCGGTTCTCTGATGCAGTCCGGTTCATCCGTAGGTATGCATACATTAAATGGTGATTTGTCCCGTTTGGTTCAGAACGGTATGATTAACCGCCAGATGGCTTACAAATATTCAAACGATGTCGCAGAGCTCGATCAGTATTTGTAAAAGGCTGTTGAGCAACTAGATGTGGCATAAATGGTAAAAATTACCATGAGAAAATCCCTCGAAAAAAAGGGAAAAAGTTGATACTGATAGCAAATTTTGCTATACTTTATAAAGATTTTTCATATCAAAAAACAAAAAGACTAAGGAGGAAATGATTATGAAAAAGATGAAAGAAAACAAAGGTTTTACTTTGGTAGAGCTGATTGTTGTTATCGTAATTCTCGCAATTTTGGCAGCAATCCTCGTACCAGCATTGCTTGGTTATATTGACAGAGCAAAGGGACAGCAGATTGTATTGAATGGAAAGACGGTATTGACAGCTGCGCAGACAGAGTGTTCAAGTGCTTATGCAAAAGGAACTGATTTGTCAGCTATGGATGCAACAACATTGAAGGCATTTCAGGATCAAATTAATAATACAGCAGATGTACCTTCTACAAATGTAAAAATTAAACTTGGGAAATCTGCAGAAGGTGTAACAAACAAGCATGAAGAATACACTGTACGAGGAGTAGAGTATACGCAGGGAGATAAAACAATTTATTATGTATATAATACAACCAATAATACAGCTTCATGGGATGCAACAGCTGCTGAGTATGCAGCTTTAGCAGGTAAGGAAATAACGGTTAAGTAAAAATGAATTTAAACGCTCTGGAGATATCCGGGGCGTTTTTCCATAACAGGCAAAATTTATTTAGTGCCATGTTGGAGTAAATGAAAAAATGAAAAAATGAAAAAATGACGCTGTGGGCGTAGGAAGAAAAAACCACCCAGGAAGCTAATCGCGCAGTCCCGGAGCGGAAACTGATAGAGGAAGAAGACTCAAAACAAAAAATCCCACATTTCATCCATTCCCATCTTGAAGCAAAAGGAAATAGATGGTATAATCTAAAAGATTGCATGAAGACAAAACCGAGACAACTGAAAAAATCATTTTCTGTCTGAGAAAAAGAAGACAGAAAGTGGCGTTTTCAGTCGTTTCGGAGTCTGATTGCAGGAAAAAAATATTTCAAGGAGAATTTATTATGTACAAGAAGTTTGAGATGGAACTTGCCGGAAGAACCTTGCGTGTCGATGTAGGCAGAGTTGCAAAGCAGGCAAATGGTGCAGCTTTGATGCACTACGGAGATACAGTTGTTCTTTCAACAGCAACTGCATCAGAAAAACCAAGAGATGGTATCGATTTCTTCCCACTTTCAGTTGAATATGAGGAGAAGATGTATTCCGTTGGAAAGATCCCTGGAGGATTCAACAAGCGTGAGGGTAAGGCAAGCGAGAACGCAATCCTTACATCCCGTGTTATCGACCGTCCGATGAGACCATTATTCCCAAAGGATTACAGAAATGATGTTACACTCAATAACATGGTTATGTCAGTAGATCCGGAGTGTTCTCCAGAGCTTACGGCTATGCTTGGTTCAGCGATTGCAACAGCAATTTCTGATATCCCGTTTGATGGTCCATGTGCAACTACACAGGTTGGTATGATCAATGGCGAGCTGATCTTCAATCCAAATTCTACACAGAATCTGGAGTCAGATCTGAAGCTTACGGTTGCATCTACAAGAGATAAGGTTATCATGATCGAGGCTGGTGCGAACGAAGTGCCGGAGGCGAAGATGATCGAGGCTATTTATGCAGCCCATGAGTTAAACCAGAAAGTAATCGCATTTATCGATAAGATCGTAGCTGAGTGTGGTAAGCCAAAGCATTCTTATACAAGCTGTGCAGTTCCGGAAGAACTGTTTGAGGCAATCAAGGAGCTTGTTCCACCTGCAGCAATGGAAGAGGCAGTCTTCACAGACGAGAAGCAGGTGCGTGAGGAGAACATCCGCCAGATCAAGGAGAAGCTTGAAGAGGCATTTGCAGATAAGGAAGACTGGCTGGCAGTTCTTGATGAGGCTGTTTACCAGTATCAGAAGAAGACAGTTCGTAAGATGATTCTGAAGGATCATAAGCGTCCGGATGGCAGACAGATCACACAGATCCGTCCACTGGCTGCTGAGGTTGATATCATTCCTAGAGTCCATGGCTCTGCTATGTTCACAAGAGGACAGACACAGATTTGTAACGTTGTAACACTGGCTCCGCTTTCTGAGGCTCAGAAGTTGGATGGCCTTGACACAAATGTTACAACGAAGAGATATATGCATCATTACAACTTCCCATCATACTCTGTTGGTGAGACAAAGCCATCCAGAGGACCAGGACGTCGTGAGATCGGACATGGCGCACTTGCTGAGCGTGCACTTGTTCCTGTACTTCCAAGTGAGGACGAGTTCCCATATGCAATCCGTTCCGTATCTGAGACATTTGAGTCAAACGGTTCAACATCTATGGCTTCCACATGTGCATCTTGTATGTCACTGATGGCTGCCGGTGTTCCAATCAAGAAGATGGTAGCAGGTATTTCCTGCGGCCTTGTAACTGGTGAGACAGATGATGATTATGTACTGTTGACAGATATTCAGGGACTCGAAGATTTCTTCGGCGACATGGATTTCAAGGTAACAGGTACAACCGAAGGTATCACAGCAATCCAGATGGATATCAAGATTCATGGTCTGACACGTCCAATCGTAGAGGGCGCAATCGCAAGATGTCGTGAGGCAAGACTCTTCATCATGGATACATGTATGAAGCCGGCTATCGCAGCTCCAAGAGATCACGTTGGCGAGCTTGCTCCGAAGATCATCCAGACAAAGGTTGATCCGGAGAAGATCGGTGAGATCATTGGACAGAGAGGAAAGACAATTAACGCAATCATCGAGGAGACAGGCGTTAAGATCGATATCGATGATGATGGAAATGTATTTATCTGCGGTGTTGAGCAGGCAGGTATGGACAAGGCATTGAAGATCATCCGTTCTATCGTAGATCCAATCGAAGTTGGTAAGACTTACGAAGGTAAGGTTGTTCGTATCATGAACTTCGGTGCATTCGTAGAGCTGTCACCAAACAAGGATGGACTGATTCATATCTCTAAGCTGGCAGATCACCGCGTAGAGAAGGTAGAGGATGTCGTAAATATCGGCGATGTAGTCAAGGTTAAGGTTCTTGAGGTTGACCGTATGGGTAAGATCAGCCTGAGCCTGAAGGACGCTGAGTAGTAGAACTATAAATTAGGAGGGTACCTCATGAGATACGGATACTTTGATGAGGCAAATAAGGAATATGTGATTGACAGACCGGATACTCCGGCACCTTGGGCGAACTACCTTGGTTCTCCGGAATACGGCGCAATCATTTCCAACAATGCCGGTGGATACAGCTTTGTAAAGTCTGGTGCAAACGGAAGAATTCTTCGTTATATCTTCAACAGCTTTGACCAGCCGGGCAGATACATTTATCTGCGTGACAATGACAGCAAAGATTACTGGTCAGCCTCATGGCAGCCAGTTGGAAAAGATTTAGACAGCTACAAGAGTGAGTGTCACCATGGTACAGGCTATACGTATATGAATGCAGAATATGCAGGCATCAAGAGCTCTGTACTTTACTATGTACCACTTGATAAGACGCATGAGGTATGGAAGCTGAAGGTTACGAACGATTCTGACAAGCCTCGTAACCTGTCAGTCTTTGGTTACTGTGAATTTACAAATGATAACAACTATGAGCAGGATCAGGTCAATCTGCAGTATACACTCTTTATCACAAGAACATATTTCATGGGAAACCGCATTAAGCAGGTGATCAATGAGAACGTGAATAAGGGTGCAGCTATCAACGGAAGTGTTGCATTTACAAGATTCTTTGGTCTGGCTGGAGCAGAGGTTGCAAGCTATGCCGGAGATAAGGAAGCGTTCCTTGGCAGATATCATGGCTATGGCAATCCAGTCGGCGTAGAAAACGGTGATTGCGGAAACTGTCTGAATTATAATGGTAATGCCTGTGGCGCTTTGGAGACAAAGATCACACTCGCACCGGGCGAGAGCAAGGAGCTTGCATTTGTACTCGGCATGAAGAATGATGCAGAGACAGAAGCAGTGATGAACAGCTATGCAGATGTGCATGCACAGAGTGAAGCTGAGCTGGCAGAGTTGAAGGAATACTGGCATGGAAAGCTGAATCATTTCCAGGTAAAGACACCAAGCGAGTCATTCAATGCGATGATCAATACATGGAATGCATATCAGTGCTTCATGACATTTATCTGGTCAAGAGCCGCATCGTTCTCCTACTGTGGACTTCGAAATGGATACGGATACCGTGATACGGTACAGGATATTCAGGGCGTAATCCATTTGGCACCAGAGATGGCGTTGGACAAGATCCGTTTCATGTTGTCTGCACAGGTAGACAATGGTGGTGGACTTCCACTTGTAAAGTTTGATCACAATGCAGGTCATGAGGATACACCAGATGATGAGTCTTATGTACGTGCAACCGGACATCCGGCTTATCGTGCAGATGATGCATTGTGGTTGTTCCCAACAGTTTATAAGTATATTGCGGAGTCTGGAAATACAGACTTTATCGATGAAGTAATCCTGTTCGCAAATGGCGGAGAGGGTACGGTGTATGAGCATTTGAAGCGTGCGATTGATTTCTCTATGAATCACCTTGGAAACAATCGTATGCCGGCAGGTCTGCATGCAGACTGGAATGACTGCTTACGTCTTGGCAAGCAGGGCGAGTCAACATTTGTTGCAATGCAGCTTTACTATGCGATGAGCGTACTCCGCATCTTTGCAGAGCAGAAAAATGATACAGAATATATCGCATATCTGGATAAGATCCAGAAGGAACTTGGCGATATTATCCAGACAAAGTGCTGGGAAGATGACCGCTATATCCGTGGATACAAGGAAGACGGCATGATCATCGGTTCCAAGCATGATCCGGAAGCAAACATGTGGCTGAATCCACAGTCATGGGCAGTTATCAGTGGTCTTGCCACAAAGGATCAGGCAGAGAAAGCACTGGAGTCTGTACATAGAGAATTGAATACACCATATGGCGTACGTCTGATGGCGCCATCCTATGTAGATCATGCGTTTGAGGGAGCGTTGATGCTTCTGTTCAATCCATCCACAAAGGAAAATGGCGGTATCTTCTCACAGCCACAGGGTTGGATTATTCTGGCAGAATCCCTGATGGGACATGGAAACCGTGCATTTGAGTATTTCACAGAAAGCTCACCTGCATCCATGAATGACAAGGCAGAGATCAGAAAGCTGGAGCCATATTGCCACGGACAGTTTACAGAGAGCTCTGACAGCCCATTCGAGGGTAGAGCACATGTACACTGGCTGACCGGTACAGCATCGACCGTTATGGTTGGATGTGTTGAGGGTATCCTTGGTATGCGTCCGGACTTCGATGGACTTCGTATCGCACCATCGGTTCCATCTGACTGGAAGGAATTCGAGATCAACAAGGACTTCCGTGGAAAGAAGCTTCATATCGTTGTGAAGAATCCGAATGGCGCAGAGAGCGGTTACAAGAGTCTTGTCGTAAATGGCAAAGAAATGAGCGATAACTATATTGCAGCAAGCGAGCTGGCTGATATCAATGAGATTATCCTTACAATGTAAGTGCTAAGACAAACGTACGCAAAATATAGAAGAAACTATGTGATATGGTGGGTAGATTCTGTACCCACCATATTTTTCTATATATATATAACAGAATTGATATATGCGTGCGGAACTATCATGCGGGAGATTTTTGGATTTGATTGTGAAACATGCAGGGCGTGTGTGAAAAGTGAGGTGAATGACACATGAATACGAAACGGTCTTTTCAAATCAAAAAATTTATTGGCGATCGTGCCTTTTATAAGCGATATCTGATGCTTGCTTTGCCGATGATCTTACAGAATGCGATTACGAATTTGGTCAGCTTTTTGGATAATATCATGGTTGGACAGCTTGGAACTGAACAAATGTCCGGTGTAGCGATTGTGAATCAGTTGATTTTTGTATATAATTTGGCAATTTTTGGTGCGGCATCGGCAGCAAGTATTTTTGGCGCACAGTATTTCGGAAAAGGAAACCATGAAGGTCACATGTACTCATTCCGATTCAAACTGTATGCAACGATGTTTGTGACGATTCTTGCAATTACGTTATTTATTACGAATGGTGAGAATCTCATATCCTTATATCTTACGGATACGGCCGGAACCGGTGCGACAGATGTTGCGTTACGGTATGGAAAACAGTATCTGTCCATCATGCTGATCGGCTTGGTTCCTTTTGCGGTTACACAGTCGTATGCGACAAACATCAAGGAAACCGGGCAGACATTTGTACCGATGGTTGCAAGCTTCGTGGCAGTTGGAAGCAATGCAGTGTTAGATTATCTGTTGATATTTGGAATTGGGCCATTTCCGAAGCTTGGCGTTATGGGTGCAGCGCTCGCAACGATACTGGCGCGTTATATAGAAGCTGCAATTATTGTAATCTGGGCACATTCCCATAAAGAAAAGAACAAGTATCTGGCTGGTGCATACCGGGGATTTGGCATGCCAATGGGCGAATTCAAAGCAATTTTGATCAAAGGATTTCCACTTATGTTGAATGAACTTCTCTGGGCGGCGGGGATGACAGCAGTGACGCAGTGCTATTCGGTGCGCGGACTCGAGGTGGTTGCCGGACTAAACATCGCAACGACGATCACGAATTTGTTTAATATTGTGTATATTCAGCTTGGTGCATGTATCAGCATCATTGTAGGACAGTATCTGGGAGCCGGCGAGCTGGAACAGGCGAAGGATGCGGATAATAAGATGATCGTGTTCAGTGTATTTTGCTGTATACTTGTCGCGGCGGTAATGTTTGTAGTTGGCAGGTTTTTTCCGCATATCTACAATACAACCGATGAAATCAAGAAGCTTGCTACAGCGTTCATGAGTATATCTGCGCTTTTGATGCCGATTTGTTCCATGAGCCATACCTTCTACTTTACCTTACGATCAGGCGGTAAGACATTGGTTACATTCCTGTTTGATTCCGTGTTCACATGGGTCATTGTTGTTCCTTGTGCGTACGTGCTTGCGCATTTTACGGGACTTGGAATTGTGAGTGTGTATTTTTTCGTGCAGGCGACGGAATTAATCAAAGCGACGATTGGATTCTTTATGGTGAAGAGTGATGTCTGGTTGGTGCAGATGGTATAATTGCAGTCTGCGTATAATAAAATATATTAATATAAAAAAGAGGCATTCCCTATCTGAGCTGTTTGGGAATGTCTCTTTTTGCGTTATAGGCATTTGCTGATTACATATCCTACATATTATTCGAAGCACTTACGATCATCGGTAAGATCTGCTTCTTCCTGGAGACAACGCCCGGCAGGTTGATGCTGCCGCCGGATACTTCATCGAGCTTGAACGCTTTTTCAAGCAGTTCTTCGGAGTTTTTGCCATAGTATAAAAGCTCGGTGCTTTCTTTGAAGATATTCGTCAGCATGAAGAATAACATATCGGCTTCGCTCTGGTTGTAGATGCTTTCCATGTATTTGAGAATCCGTGGCTTGACCGCATCTAACATCGTAGAGTTGAACGCAGTAATCTGTCCGATGCCGAACTTTAAGTTCTCTGAGGAGAATACCTTGTAATCCTGATAGAAGATTTCCTCGTCCGTCTCGTTCATCAGCTTGCTTCCGGCGTTGAACATGGCAATCGCATATGCTTCGATATCGATGTTTGCGATCTTTGCAAGCTTCCGGCATGTATGCTCATCCATCTGTGTGCAGGTCGGTGAGCGGAACATCAAGGTATCCGAGATGATTGCAGAACATAACAGTCCGGCAATCTGCTTCGGGATTTCAACATGGTTTTCTTCAAACATCTGATAGATGATCGTTGCTGTACAGCCAAGTGGCTGGTTGCGGAAATAAACCGGATTCATCGTCTGCAAGCCGCCCAGTCTATGGTGATCGATGATTTCCAGAAGCTGGACTTCTTCGATACCGTCGACTGCCTGTGCATGCTCGTTGTGGTCAACTAAGATGACCTTTTTTGGATTCGCATTCAAATAATTTCGCTGGGAGATCAGTCCTACGTATTTTCCATATTCATTCAGGACAGGATAGTACTGGTGGCGTTTACCCGCCATAACGGTACGGATATCCCGGATATAATCCTCAGTCGAGAAGGTGATCAGGTTATCCTTCTTCATAAAGTAACGGATTGGGATACTCTGGTTGATCAGACGCGCTGCGGTATAAGTATCATATGGGGTACGGATGATCGAGCAGTTGTGATCCTCAGCGAGCTTCGTGATTGTTTTCGATACGACCGCACCGTCACAGATGATGATGCACTGTGCATCCATCTCAATTGCGCAAAGCTGTGACTCGTAACGGTTACCAAGGATGACAATGTCGCCCTGCTCAATGTAGTTTTCCATCATGTCCGGGTTGGCGGCGGAGATCAGCACCTTTCCGGTATGCACATAATCCTTCTCATCGCCGACGATCAGATCAGCAGAGAGGGTGTTGATAATATTCTTGTATGGTGTGTGCGCGGATGCGATGACACGGTTGTCGTACACTTCCATATAAGTCATGGCGATGTCGCGAACGGTGATCAGTCCGACTAAATTGCCATTTTCGTTTACCGATGGAAGCGTGGTTGCACCGGATTCGCTTAAGATTTCCCATGCATTTTTGATGGAAATCTCTCCGTCAACGCCATCGATATGGCGGTATTCCACGTCTTTTACCTGTGTGGAGACATTTTCCATATATTCCGGCACAGCCGCGGAAAATGCATTTAATACATATTTGGTTTCTGCGTTTATCTCGCCAGCGCGCATCGGGACATAATCATCGCCGGTAATCTGCCGCTTCAGATAAGCATAGCAAATGGAAGAACAGATGGAGTCAGTGTCCGGATTTTTATGTCCGATGACATATACTTTGTCTTTGCTTTGTGTTTCCATTTATCAAACCTCCGTAATTTATAGAAAAAATAAATAAGCTACTTTGCGTTGCTATTATAGTTTCCGTATTTATAAAAGTCAAACAAAATGTACATAATATCTATGAGAAAATTTTGTGAACGGAGGTAGGAAACATTGGAGAGACAGGGAGAAACAGGGAAGGAACAGGCGTTTCATATGGATAGCCGGCAGAAACAGGAAGAAAGCGGGATGGACAACCAGCAAAAGCAGGGGAGTCTGATCACTGACTACGGACAGATTACTTTGTCGAAAAACCGGTATCATCACCGAATTCATTTGTTGAATATAATAGGAGAAATCGAGGGGCATGAGAATCTTGGTTCGTCCTCGAAGACAAGCAAATATGAGCATATCCTGCCACAGCTTGCTGCCGTGGAGGACGACGAGGGCATCGACGGACTGATGGTACTCTTAAATACCGTGGGCGGTGATGTCGAGGCAGGGCTCGCTATTGCAGAGATGATTGCATCCTTAAGCAAGCCGAAGGTATGTCTTGTGCTTGGCGGCGGACATTCAATTGGCGTGCCGCTGGCAGTATCCGGGGATGTAACGTTTATTGTGCCGTCGGCAACGATGGTCGTGCATCCGATCCGGATGAATGGAACCGTGCTTGGTGTGACGCAGAATTACGAATATATTGAGCGGATGCAGGACCGGATCATTGAATTTACGTCGAATCATTGTTCCATCAAGGAAGAGGAACTGAGGGAGATCATGTTCAATACGAAAGAACTGACGAAAGACATTGGTTCGGTGTTAGTTGGCAGGCAGGCAGTCGAGGTAGGAATCATCGACCGGGTGGGCGGCATCCATACCGCAATGAATTGTTTATATGACTTGATAAATGCAAAGAAAAATAGTAAAATAGAGCAGTATGAGCATTTAAACTGACATAAATATACCCGTGTGGCGGTTTGTATATGGATACGGACTGCCATATGGGTGATTACATTTAGAAAAATGTCTGTCATAATCGGAGAATGAGGGAAAAGAGAAGGAGTGCATACCGTGGCAACGGGAAACAACAGTACATATAATAAAGGTTCACAATCGAATACGAGAAGTAAAACGACTGCCAGCCGTTCGACATCGACGGCAAGATCACCACAGAAAGCAAGATCTTCGCAGTCGTCCAGACAGGCGTCCGCTTCCCGTACAGGAGGAAGAAAGACAAAAGCACAGCTGGCGCAGGAACAGGCACGGAAGAATGAAATCCATCTGTTTATCTGTCTGGCAGTTTGTACATTTTTCTTTATCAGCAACTTTGGCTGGTGCGGCGTTGTAGGCAATTTCTTTGCGAAGTTTATGTTTGGACTGTTTGGTGTTGTGGAATATGTGCTTCCGTTATACATCTTTTTGACAGAGGCATTTCTGCTTTCAAACGGTGCAAAAAAAGCAGTCGTAAACCGCGTACTCTGTGTAGGACTGTTTATTGTTGCAGCAGCATTTATCTTCCAGCTTACGGCTGGTGCCGATCATATGACGGCGAAGCTTCTGTATGATCAGGGGGCACAGGAAAAGAAGGGCGGCGGATTTATCTTAGGTGGATTGCTCGTTGTACTGTACAATCTGATTGGAAAACCGGGCGCGATCATTGTGATTGCACTTTTGATCATCATTGGAATCATCGTCGTAATGAATGTGTCGCTGATCGATTTTGCAAAGGAGCGGTCTGCACAGTTCAAGAATCGTTACAATGCGCTGTATGAGGATGATGACGAGGAAGCGATTGATCCAGAGGCAGCACTTGAGGCAAAGCGCAGAACAAAATTGGATAATATTAAGGTGGAGCAGGAGAAGCCGGCTGTACCAGTGAAGAAGAAAAAGAAGAAAGTCAAAAATAAGAAGGTCGAGGGGGAAGAGGTTCATGAGTTAAAACCGCTTCCACATGAAGATCTGTTCAATCCGAATCTGACCTTGCAGGATGCCAAGGATGTCTCAGAGGGGTATGTAGATTTGTCGCTGCTGAAAAAGAAAAAAGGCGGTGTGACAGAACTTCGCAGTGCGAAAGCGGATATCCCACCTGTGCCGGATACACCGAAGGAAGAGACGGTGGATTTCTTTGACCGCCCAGATTATGCAAACGGAGCCGCACAGGAGGAAACGACAATCACAGATCAGATGTGGCAGGAGGAAAACGCACAGACAGGTGCTGATATTTCTGCTTATGATGAGACGGCTGCGGATACATTGGAACCGGTACATACGAAGAGAACGTCGCGTGCAGCAGAAAAACAGATGGACACCGCAGATGTTTCCGTGCCGGATGCGGACGAGGCTCCAGTGACCGAAGCAGCGACGAGAAAGCGCAGGAAGACGAAGGAATCCGAGCAGGAGATGCTTTCGGAACGTGACCAGATTGCAGAGACAATTCAGGAAAACAGTGAACAAAAACCAATCAAGGAATACAAATTCCCACCGTTGAAGCTCTTGAAGAGCGGCAAGGGAAAGGGTACGAAGTCAAACGAAGCGTCCGTCCGGGAGACAGCGATGAAGTTAAAGAGTACACTCGAAAACTTCGGCGTCAATGTCACGGTAACGGATTACAGCTGCGGCCCATCCGTTACCCGGTATGAATTACAGCCGGAGCAGGGTGTGAAGGTATCGAAGATCACAAACTTGGCGGATGATATCAAGCTGAATCTAGCGGCGGCAGATATCCGTATCGAAGCACCGATTCCGGGCAAGCCGGCAGTAGGTATCGAGGTGCCGAACAAGGAGAGCCAGCCTGTATTTTTCCGCGATCTGCTTGAATCAGACAACTTCCAGAAGTTCCCGTCCAACATTGCATTTGCAGTTGGTAAGGATATCAGCGGACAGGTGGTTGTGGCAGATATCGCGAAGATGCCGCATTTGCTGATCGCAGGTGCGACTGGTTCTGGTAAATCGGTCTGTATCAATACATTGATCATGAGTATCTTATATAAGGCAAAGCCGGATGACGTGAAGCTGATTATGGTTGATCCAAAACAGGTAGAGCTGAGTATCTACAATGGAATCCCACATATGCTGATTCCGGTTGTGACCGATCCGAAGAAGGCGGCAGGCGCTCTGAACTGGGCGGTACTTGAAATGACAAATCGTTACCAGTTATTTGCACAGTATAATGTGCGGAATCTGCAGGGCTATAACGAAAAGGTAAAGGCAGTGACAGGCTCGGAAGAGGGTAACGAAGACTTGAAGAAGCTGCCACAGATCGTGATTATTGTCGACGAGCTTGCTGATCTGATGATGGTAGCACACGGCGAAGTGGAGGATGCTATCGTGCGTCTGTCCCAGCTTGCACGTGCGGCAGGTATCCATCTGGTAATCGCAACGCAGAGACCATCTGTGGATGTCATTACCGGTCTGATCAAGGCAAATGTGCCATCCAGAATCGCGATGACCGTATCCTCGGGTGTCGACTCGAGAACGATCCTCGATATGAATGGTGCCGAAAAATTGCTTGGTAAAGGTGATATGTTATTCTATCCGACGGGCTATCCGAAGCCGGTACGTGTACAGGGTGCATTCCTGTCGGATGATGAGATCGCAGATGTCGTGGACTTCCTGAAGGAGGAAAGCGGCGAAGTGACCTACGATGAATCAATCTCAAAGGAGATTGCGAACACGAAGGTTGGTGGTTCTGGCGGTGGTGCATCGTCTGCAGAACCGGAATATGATGACTACTTTGTAGATGCCGGAAAGTTTATTATCGGAAAAGATAAGGCGTCCATCGGTATGCTGCAAAGAGTATATAAAATCGGATTTAACCGTGCAGCACGTATTATGGATCAGCTTTCCGAAGCTGGTGTGGTCGGTCCGGAAGAGGGGACGAAGCCACGGAAGGTGCTTATGAGCATGGAAGAATTTGAAAATTATGTAGAGGAATATTTATAAGGGAGTCAGGAGGACAAAAGAGTATGTTAACAGACATTGAAATCGCACAGCAGGCAGAGATGGAACCAATTAAGAACGTGGCAGCAAAGCTTGGTATGTCGGAGGATGATATCGAGATGTACGGTAAGTACAAGGCGAAGATTTCCGATGAGTACATGCAGTCTGTAAAGAATAATGAGAATGGTAAATTGATTCTGGTAACAGCAATCAACCCGACTCCGGCAGGAGAGGGAAAGACAACAGTAACCGTAGGACTTGGTCAGGCAATGTGCAAGCTTGGAAAGAAGGCGGTCATTGCACTGCGTGAGCCATCTCTTGGACCATGTTTTGGTATCAAAGGTGGAGCAGCCGGCGGCGGATATGCCCAGGTCGTACCAATGGAAGACTTAAACTTGCATTTTACAGGTGATTTCCATGCAATCACATCTGCAAATAACCTGCTTGCAGCCGTGATGGATAACCATATGCATCAGGGAAATACACTCCGCATCGATCCGAAGCGTATCGTATTTAAGCGTTGCCTGGATATGAACGACCGTGTGCTTCGTAACATTATCGTTGGTATGGGTAAGAAGGGCGACGGCGTGATGCGTCAGGATGGATTCGTTATCACAGTTGCTTCAGAGATCATGGCAATCCTCTGTCTGGCAACAGATATCAGGGATCTGCAGGAGCGTCTTTCAAGAATTATCGTTGCTTATAATGTAGATAATGAGCCTGTCACAGCTGGTGAGCTCAAGTGTGTCGGTGCGATGACAGCGCTTTTGAAGGATGCGATCAAACCAAACCTGATCCAGACATTAGAGCATACACCAGCACTTGTACACGGTGGTCCATTTGCGAATATCGCACATGGCTGTAACTCTGTCCGTGCAACACAGACCGCACTTAAAATTGCAGATTATGTCATCACAGAGGCAGGTTTCGGTGCGGATCTCGGAGCAGAGAAATTTTTCGATATCAAGTGTCGTATGACTGGATTGAAGCCGGATGCAGTTGTGCTTGTAGCAACGGTACGTGCACTGAAATATAACGGTGGCGTGGCAAAGGCAGACCTTGGCGAGGAGAACTTAGAAGCATTGGAAAAGGGTATCGTGAACTTAGAGAAGCATATCGAGAACTTACAGCTCTACGGTGTGCCGGTAGTTGTAACGCTGAACCGTTTCGTATCCGATACAGATGCAGAGCTTGCATTTGTACGTGAGTTCTGTGAGAAGCGTGGCTGTGATTTCGCCCTCGCAAATGTATGGGAGAAAGGCGGCGAAGGTGGTATTGAGCTTGCAAATGCCGTGCTCAACACACTTGAGACAAAGGAAAGCCACTTCAAGGTATTATATGAAGATAATCTCTCTATCAAGGAGAAGATTGAGACAATCGCAAAGAAGATTTATGGCGCAGATGGCGTAACCTATTCTGCAGAGGCAGATCGTGCGATCGCAAAGATCGAGGAGATGGGATTTGCAAATATGCCAGTCTGCATGGCGAAGAACCAGTATTCCCTTTCCGATGATGCGAAGAAGCTTGGCAGACCGACCGGATTTACAGTCAATATCCGTGAGGTATATGTAAGTGCCGGAGCTGGATTTGTCGTAGCAATCACAGGAGCGATCATGACAATGCCGGGACTTCCTAAAGTTCCAGCCGCAGAGCGCATCTATGTGGATGATGAAGGTGTAACACACGGTTTATTCTAAGAAGTACCAATTTGTATACGATTCCATATGTATATGTACCATGCATCTGAATTCTAAATATACATATGTTTGAAACTTAGAAGTTTTTGATGCTCCATCTGTGTACAGCAATGTTTGAACAGGAAGTTCAAACAAGCCACCACTGAGCCATGGATGGCGAATTGGTGGCGGTTGCGTATGAGTTTGGTATGTATATTGGAGCATCTAGAACTACTTAGTTTCAATACATCGTATATTTATGAATTCAGATGCATGGTACACGGCATATGGAATCGTGTACAATGTTGTAAAGAAAGGCGGATTATAACAATGGCAAAATTGATTAACGGAAAAGAAATCTCCCAGCAGATCAAGGATGAGTTAAAAGAGAAGGTTTCCGCGTTGAAGGCACAGGGCAAAAATATCTGCCTGGCAGTCATTCAGGTCGGAAACGATCCGGCATCTTCTGTATATGTTGGAAATAAGAAGAAGGCATGCGCGTATATCGGCATCGAGTCACGTGCGTTTGAACTTCCGGAGGAGACAACCGAGGAAGAACTTCTCTCTATTATCAAGGATTTAAACGAGGATGACGGCGTGCACGGAATCTTAGTGCAGCTTCCGGTTCCGAAGCACATCAATGAAGAGAAGATCATCAATGCGATCTCTCCGAAGAAGGATGTGGATGGATTCCATCCGGAGAGCGTTGGCAGCCTTTGTATTGGCAGACCGGGATTCGTATCGTGTACACCAGCGGGAATCATCCAGCTTCTGAAGCGTTCGGAGATTGATATCGAAGGAAAGCACTGTGTTGTGATCGGCAGAAGCAATATTGTTGGCAAGCCGATGGCACTTCTGATGCTGCGTGAGAATGCAACCGTAACGATCTGCCATTCGAGAACGAAGAACTTAAAGGAAATCTGTAAAGAGGCAGATATCCTGATCGTTGCGATCGGAAAGCCGAAGATGATCGACGCATCGTATGTGAAGGACGGTGCGACAGTGATCGATGTTGGTATCCACAGAGATGCCAACAACAAATTATGCGGTGATGTTGATTTTGCATCGGTGGAACCGGTGGCTGGTGCCATCACACCAGTTCCGGGCGGCGTAGGACCGATGACGATCGCGATGCTGATGAATAACTGCGTGGAAGCCGCAGAGCGTGAGGAATAAGAAATATATGAACATATTGATGGTGTCACTTGGCTGTGACAAGAACCTTTGCGACAGCGAGGCAATGCTTGGCCTGCTCGCAAAGCACAATTACAATATTACGAACGACGAGCAGGAAGCCGATGCAATCATCGTAAATACATGCAGTTTCATCAAGGATGCGATGGAGGAAAGTGTAAATACAGTATTGGAGATGGCGAAGCTCAAACAGCAGAACTTAAAATACCTGATTGTGACCGGATGTATGGCACAGCGGTTCAAGGATGAGATCTTTGACGAGATCCCGGAGATCGATGCATGTCTTGGAACGAGCAGCTTCGATAAGATTTTAGATGTGATCGAGGAGCTGAAGGCGCGCGATGGTATCGAGGATGCAGAAGAAATCAGTGTCTATGACGATATCGACCGTCTGGCAACGATCACAGAATCGAACAAGGTTATCACATCGGGTACATTTATGGGATACTTAAAGATTGCAGAAGGCTGCGACAAGTTCTGTACCTACTGTGTCATCCCACATATCCGCGGACATTACCGGAGTGTGCCGATGGAACAGCTTTTAAAGGAAGCAGAATATATGGCATCGCAGGGCATCGAGGAGCTGGTGCTTGTCGCACAGGAGACAACCTGCTATGGTAAAGATCTGTACGGGGAGAAACGGCTGCATGTGTTAGTCCGTGAGCTTGCGAAGATCGATGGAATCAAATGGATTCGCCTGATGTACTGTTATCCGGAGGAAATCTATGACGAACTGATCGACTGCTTCAAGGAGGAGCCGAAGCTTCTGCATTATATTGATATGCCGATGCAACACAGCGAGGATGCAATCTTGAAGCGGATGGGCAGGCGCACAGATTGTGCAAGCATCGAAGCGGTGATTGGAAAGCTGCGGGAAGCAGCCCCAGATATCGCAATCCGTACTTCCCTGATTGCAGGATTTCCTGGCGAGACACAGGAAGAGCATGAGGCACTGATGGCATTCTTAGATGAACAGGAGCTTGACAGGGTTGGTGTATTTACGTATTCCAGAGAAGATGGAACACCGGCAGCGACATTTGAGAACCAGATCGATGAAGAGACAGCGGAGCAGTGGCGTAATGAGATCATGGAGCTGCAGCAGGAGATCTCCTTGGATAAAAACGAGACATTTGTCGGGAAGATCATGCAGGTCATTATCGAGGGATATTCTTCTGACGATGATGTCTATGTCGGACGGACATATCGGGATGCACCGGGCGTGGACGGGCTGGTGTTTGTGAACTGTGATTATGAACTGATGTCCGGACAGATTGTAGATGTCCGGATCAATGAGGTAGGACCATATGATATGATAGGAGGGATTGTCGATGAATCTGCCGAATAAATTAACGATACTTAGAATGATCATGATACCATTTTTCTTAGTAGCCCTGATGGTGCCTGGCATTCCGGGAGGAAAATGGATTGCACTTGCGTTATTCTGTCTGGCAAGTCTCACGGATATGCTGGATGGAAAAATCGCACGAAAGTATAACCTGATTACGGACTTTGGCAAGTTCATGGATCCACTTGCAGATAAACTGCTTGTCTGTTCAGCCATGATCGCGCTGATCGATCTGGACCGGATTCCGGCGTGGGTTGTAATTGTGATTATTGCAAGAGAGTTTATCATCAGCGGTTTTCGTCTGGTTGCATCGGATAACGGCATCGTGATCGCTGCTGGCTGGTGGGGCAAGATCAAGACGGTCTGCCAGATGTTCATGGTAATCTTACTGATTTGCGACTTCGGTGGAAGCACGGTACATATCATTGAGAATGTACTGATCTATCTGGCGCTGGCGCTGACGATCATCTCTCTGATCGACTATTTGGTAAAGAATAAAAACGTGCTTTCTGAAACAAAATAAGAGTGGCTTTAAAAATCTGTAAAAAGCGGATGGAACATAAATGTTTAAGGCTTTTTGCAGATTTTTCTTTTTTATTGCAAAACTGTGACAAAGAATGTGATTTTGACTTGATTTCAGGCGGAAAAAGATTTACAATTACAATCGGAAGAAATTGGGTTTCTAATCAGAAAACCCATAATAAATAAAAGTGGAGGGCTTAAAATGAGTAACAAACTTACATTGTCAGCAAGTGACAGAATTTCTTCTTTGCTTGACGAAGCGAGCTTTGTTGAAGTTGGTGCATATGTAACAGCTAGAAATACGGACTTCAACATGCAGGAAAATGATACTCCAAAAGACGGTGTTATTACTGGATATGGTGTCATCAATGGAAAACTGGTGTATGTATACAGCCAGGATGCAACCGTTCTTGGTGGTGCAATCGGTGAGATGCACGCAAAGAAGATTGCGAAGATTTATGACATGGCTATGAAGGTAGGCGCACCGGTAGTCGGTTTGATCGATTGTGCGGGACTTCGTTTGCAGGAGGCAACCGATGCACTTAATGCATTCGGCGAGGTTTATCTGAAGCAGACACTTGCGTCAGGAGTAATCCCACAGATTACTGCAATTTTTGGAACATGCGGTGGTGGAGCAGCGCTTATTCCAACACTTACAGACTTTACATTTATGACAGCAGAGGGCGGAAAGTTATTCGTAAACAGCCCAAATGCACTGGATGGAAACTATCAGGCAAAGCTTGATACAGCATCTGCAGCTTACCTTAGCGAGAATTCTTCTCTCGTAGATGGTGTATTCGAGGATGATGCAACAACACTTGCAAACATCAGAAGCCTTGTGGATATGCTCCCTGACAACAATATGGAAGATGCAGAGTCCGATTGTACAGACGATCTGAACCGTATCATTCCAAATCTCGATGGATTTGCAAAGGATGCAAGAGCTGTCCTTCAGAACATCGCAGATAACAATGTATTCGTAGAAGTGAAGAAAGATTATGCGAAGGACATGGTTCTTGGACTGATCAAGTTGAACGGTGCGACAGTTGGTTGTGTAGCTAACCAGGCAGCTGACGGTGGAGAACTTCTCTCTACAAGCGGTGCTTATATCGCAGCAGACTTCGTGAAGTTCTGTGACGCATTCAACATCCCTGTACTGACACTTGTAAATGCAAAGGGATTTGTAGCAACTGTATCAAACGAGAGAACAATCGCAGATGCAGCAGCCAAGCTCACATACGCATTTGCAGATGCAACAGTACCGAAGGTAACCGTTGTGATGGGCGATGCGTTTGGAACTGCTTACACGATCATGAACTCCAAGGCAATCGGCGCAGATATGGTATACGCATGGCCATGTGCAAAGATTGGTACGATGGATCCAGAGATGGCTGTCAAGATCATGTACGAGAAGGAAATTGCAGAGGCAGCTGATAAGGTTGCATTCATTGCAGAGAAGAAGAAAGCTTATACAGAGCTTCAGTCAAGCGCACTTGCAGCAGCAAAGCGTGGATATATCGATGATATTATCGAGCCGGATGCAACAAGAAAGCGTGTGATCGCTGCGTTTGATATGCTTAGCACAAAGAACGAGGAAAGACCATATAAGAAGCACGGAGCAGTATAAGGAAAGGTGACAATGAAATGAAGAAAAAATTATTAATTCTGATTTCCATGTTAGCTATGATGTTTTCCTTGACTGCCTGCAGCAATGAGGTTGAAAAGCCGTTTGACTATGATGACAGCCAGATCGTCATCGACACGATGTATCTGTTCAACCAGTATCAGAACGTGAGCGATGAATATGCTGATTATTATATTCAGGATGGAACCGAATTCGAGCAGTCCGCAGTAAAGGGTATCAAGCAGGCACAGGAGACCGATAAGGTTGGAGAATTCCAGGATTTCTCTCCTTATATCAACGGTGTTGGCATGGATTTAAATGATGTCAATTACAAGATTGAGAATGCCGCAGACTCTGTATCGGTAACTGTTACAAACAAGGCAGCAAACAGAGATGTGGAAGTAACTGTAAAGTTTGTTGAGAATCCAGATTACTACATCAAGCTGGATCAGGCAAAGCAGACATACAATGCAGATGCAGTCCGTCAGGAAATTGCGATGTACTATGGCTCAGAAGAGGAGTTCTTCTCCCAGTATGGCAGTTACTATTCAAGTGTAGACGATGTTGTACAGCAGGGCATCGACAATGAGATGCAGGGCGTATATCAGTATCTTCCAGAGGAAATGGTTGTTTCAGCCGTATACTCTAAGGCAGAGCTGATGAAGCAGGCAGGTATGAATACATTGCTCGGTATGGGTACTGTATTTGTAGTTTTGATTTTCATCTCATTTATTATTTCACTGTTCAAATTCCTTCCAGCACTTTTCGCAAAGAAGCCGAAGATCGAAGATCTCAAGAAGGAAGAGAGCAAGCCGGCAGCACCAGCAAAGGCTGCTACACCGGCACCAGCCGCAGGCAATCTGATGAACGATGCAGAGCTTGTAGCCGTTATCACAGCCGCTATTTATGCTGCTGAGGGACAGGCAGGCAATGGTGCAGTAAGTAAGGATAAACTCGTTGTACGTTCGATTCGTCGTGCAAGAAAATAATTGATATATTAGGAGGAAATTAACATGAAGAATTATAGAATCACTGTAAATGGTACAGCTTATGATGTAGCAGTAGAAGAATTAGGCGCAGGTGCAGCTCCGGCAGCCGTAGCAGCTCCAGCACCAGTTGCAGCCGCAGCACCAGCTCCGGCAGCTCCAGCAGCTCCAGCCGCAGCAGGCTCTATCGAGGTTGCAGCTCCAATGCCAGGTAAGATCCTGAACGTAAAGGCAGGCGTTGGTACAGCCGTAAAGAAGGGTGATGTGATCCTGATCCTTGAGGCTATGAAGATGGAAAATGATGTGGTAGCTCCAGAAGACGGAACAGTTGCAAGCATCAACGTTTCTGCAGGTGATGCAGTAGAGGCAGGCGACGTATTGGCTACTTTGAACTAATCAGAGTTCGTAAGTAACTGGTTCCTACAATAACAGGAGGTAAACATAAGTGAGTAGTTTTGCAGATGTATTTAAAAATCTGGCTCTCCAGACAGGATTTGCAACCCTGACATGGAAGCACTATGTAATGATTCTCATTGCATGTGTGTTCATGTATCTTGCAATCGTGAAAGGCTTCGAGCCGTTGCTTTTGGTTCCAATCTCCTTCGGTATGTTCCTGGTTAACATGTTCCCGGATATCATTGCTGATGGTGGATTGTTACATTATTTTTATTTGTTGGATGAGTGGAGTATTTTGCCTTCCCTCATCTTCATGGGTGTTGGTGCCATGACAGACTTCGGTCCGCTGATTGCGAACCCGAAGAGCTTCCTGCTTGGTGCAGCCGCTCAGTTTGGTATTTATGCTGCATACTTCCTTGCATTCCTGATGGGATTCAACGGAAAGGAAGCAGCCGCAATCTCTATCATCGGTGGTGCCGATGGCCCTACATCTATCTTCCTGGCTGGTAAGCTTGGAATGGGTGGAACTCTGATGGGACCGATTGCAGTTGCCGCATATTCTTATATGTCACTGGTACCGGTTATCCAGCCACCTATCATGAAGCTCCTTACAACAGAGAAGGAGAGAAAGATTAAGATGGCTCAGCTCCGTCCAGTATCAAAGATGGAGAAGATCCTGTTCCCAATCATCGTTACATTAGTTGTTGTATTGATTCTTCCTACAACAGCTCCGCTGGTTGGTATGCTGATGCTCGGTAACCTGTTCCGTGAGAGTGGTGTTGTTAAGCAGTTAACAGAGACAGCAAGTAATGCAATGATGTACATCGTTGTTATCCTGCTTGGTACATCCGTAGGTGCATCGACAAGTGCAGAAGCATTCCTGAAGACAAGTACATTGAAAATTGTATTGCTTGGTCTGATCGCATTTGCGTTTGGTACAGCGGCAGGTGTATTGTTCGGTAAGATTATGTGCAAGGTAACGCACGGTAAGGTAAATCCGCTGATTGGTTCTGCGGGTGTATCTGCCGTTCCTATGGCAGCACGTGTATCACAGAAGGTCGGTGCAGAGGCAGATCCTACAAACTTCCTTTTGATGAACGCCATGGGACCAAACGTTGCAGGTGTTATCGGTACTGCGGTTGCAGCCGGAACATTCCTCGCAATCTTTGGTGTATAGTATAGAGAATTTAGGAGGTCAGACTAATGGCAGAAGAAAAGAAACCGGTAAAGATTACCGAAACTGTGCTGAGAGATGCACACCAGTCTTTGATTGCAACTCGTATGACAACAGAGCAGATGTTGCCAATTATTGATAAAATGGATAAAGTTGGTTACCATTCCGTAGAGTGCTGGGGTGGTGCCACATTCGACGCTTGTCTCCGTTTCCTGAAAGAGGATCCATGGGACAGACTTCGTAAGCTCCGTGACGGATTCAAGAATACAAAGCTTCAGATGCTGTTCCGTGGACAGAATATCCTTGGATACAGCCCATATTCGGATGATGTTGTAGAGTACTTCGTACAGAAGAGTATCGCAAACGGTATTGATATCATTCGTATCTTTGACTGTCTGAATGATATCCGTAACCTTGAGACAGCTGTAAAGGCAGCAAACAAGGAAAATGGACATGCACAGGTTGCACTTTCATACACACTTGGTGATGCTTATACAATGGATTACTGGAAGAACATGGCAAGACAGATCGAGGAGATGGGTGCAGATTCTATCTGTATCAAGGATATGGCCGGACTTCTTGTACCAAACGAGGCTACGAAGCTTGTAAAGGCTTTGAAGGAAGGTACAAAGCTTCCGATTCAGCTTCATACACATTACACATCCGGTGTTGCTTCCATGACATACATGAAGGCAGTCGAAGCTGGATGTGACATCATCGATACAGCAATGTCACCACTTGCTATGGGTACATCACAGCCTGCAACAGAGGTTATGGCAAAGGCATTCGAGGGTACAGAGTTCGATCCTGGATTCGATCAGAACCTTCTTGCTGAGATCGCTGATTACTTCCGCCCACTTCGTGAGCAGTGGCTGGAGTCCGGACTGCTTAGTCCAAAGGTAATGGGCGTTAACATCAAGACTCTGCTTTATCAGGTACCGGGTGGTATGCTTTCCAACATGGTATCCCAGTTGAAGGAGATGCATGCAGAGGATAAGTACGATGAAGTACTCGAAGAGATTCCACGTGTGCGTAAAGACTTTGGTGAGATTCCACTTGTTACACCATCTTCACAGATCGTTGGTACACAGGCTGTATTGAACGTCGTTATGGGTGAGCGTTACAAGACGCTTACAAAAGAGGCAAAGGATATGCTCGTTGGTAAGTACGGTAGAACAACTGTGCCTGTAAATGCAGAGATCCAGAAGAAGGCACTTGACAGCCTTGGAATGAAGGAGCCTATCACATATCGTCCGGCAGATGACTTAGAGCCATCTCTCGCTAAGTTCGAGAAGGAAATGGCGCAGTACAAGCAGCAGGATGAGGATGTTCTTTCTTATGCATTGTTCCCACAGGTTGCAACAGAATTCTTCAAGTACAGAGAAGCGCAGCAGACAGGTGTGGATGTAACAGCAGCAAATACAGAGAATAAGACATATCCGGTATAATAAGCCAGGATAAAAGATATCAAAAGGCGGAGAGCTTTTTCTCCGCCTTATTCTTTCATAATATAGAGCAGGTAATTGCGATATACAATTACGTGTTTCGCAATTACCTGCAATAAAAGATATAAGTGTGGAGAAAAAATATGGATGTAGCGGAAAAAAATGAAAAGAAATTAAGGCGGCAGATGCGGACGACATCAAAGATATTGCTTGGCTTTCTGCTTGCGATTCTGACCGGCGCGGTTTTGCTGACGCTTCCGGTTGCGACGGTGTCGGGAAAATCCGATTTTCTGACGGCGTTATTTACTGCGACAACCTCCGTCTGCGTGACGGGGCTTGTAGTTGTTCCGACCTTTTCGTATTGGACATTATTTGGTAAGATTGTAATTCTCGCGCTGATACAGCTCGGGGGACTTGGGATTGTGGCATTGACGTCATTTGTTATGCTGCTTATGAATCGAAAATTCTCCTTGCGCAATCGTATGATGATTCAGGATGCTTTTGGATTAAGTACGATGCAGGGCATGGTTGTATTTATAAAACGAGTGATCAAAGGAACTGTGATTGTGGAGATGTTAGGCGCGGTCTTATATATGTTTGCGTTTATCCCACAGTTTGGTGTGGCGCATGGAATCTGGTATTCTGTATTCAATGCGATTTCAGCGTTTTGCAATGCAGGAATCGATATCATTGGACCGGACAGTCTGATGACGTATGCGGATTCCCCGCTTGTACTGCTCACGTCGTCGTTTCTGATCATCTGTGGTGGACTTGGATTCGTTGTCTGGTGGGATGTGGTAGATGTGCTTTCAAACGTGCGTGCAAAAAAGATACCGGCCCGTGATATCTGGCGTCGATTCAATACACATACAAAAATCATATTGATGATGACATTTGCATTGATTTTATCCGGCATGGTTGTCACATTTCTATTTGAATGTAACAACCCGCTCACGCTCGGAAATATGTCACTTGGAAAGAAAATGCTCAATGCATTTTTTCAGTCTGTGACACTCCGAACAGCTGGATTTGCATCAATCAGCCAGAAAGGATTGACAGAGCCGACGGTACTTGTGAGTTGTGTAATCATGTTTGTTGGTGGTTCGCCGGTCGGAACTGCCGGTGGCATCAAGACGATGACGGCTGCGACACTTGTGTTTGCAGTTTTGGCTGTAGTACAGGGACGCAAAGAGACGGTCGCATTTAAAAAAACAATCCCGACATCTATTGTCCGTCGGTCGCTGGCTGTGACAGTTATCGGTTTTGGCACATTGATTTTGTTTTCTGTTCTGCTTCTGGCGACAAATCCACTTTCCCTGTCGGATGGTGTCTTCGAAGTGACAAGTGCAATCGCAACAGTCGGGTTGTCACGGGACGTGACTCCGGGGCTGAATGTGATTGGAAAAGTGATTATCATAGTATGTATGTATCTTGGCAGAGTGGGACCAATCACGATGTTCATGTTCTTCGGACAGCGTGCGACAAACCACAACTCTGTAAAATATGCGGATGCGGAAATTATTGTAGGGTAGGAGGAATGAAATATATGAATAAATCGATCGCGGTTATCGGTCTTGGACGGTATGGGAAAAGCATTGCAACAGAATTGTATAAAAACGGCGCGGATGTGCTTGCAATCGATGGAAATCCAGAAATTATAAATGAGATTGCGGACAGTGTGACTTGTGCCATGAGTCTGGATGTCTGTGATATGGATGCACTAAGAGAGGCAGGTATCTCGAACATGGATGCGGTAGTTGTGGCGATGGCTGACAGCTTAGATTCCAGCATTATGTGCGTGATGTCTGCAAAGGAACTTGGCGTGCCAAAGGTAATTGCAAAGGCAAAGGATGAGATGATGGAGAAAATCCTGAAGCGGGTTGGCGCAGACCAGGTTGTTTTTCCGGAGAAAGAATCCGGAATCCGTCTGTCGCACAAACTGATCTCAGAACATCTTGTCGATTATTTTGACCTGTCGGACAGCACGAGCCTTGTGGAGATTCTTCCACGTGCGGAGTGGGTTGGTAAGAATCTGCGGGAGCTGAATCTTAGAAAAGAATATAAAATCAATGTTGTTGCTGTGATCCAGAATGATGAATTCAATATCGCTATGGATCCGGATACGCCATTAAAGGCGGACGAGCCATTGCTGATTATCATGAAGAAGTCGGATTTGAAGAGGTTTGAGAGATAATGCGAGCAGCTATCATAGGTGGAGGCGCTGCCGGTATGTATGCAGCAATTATGCTTGCACAGGCAGGGCACTCCGTGACAATATATGAAAAAAATGAAAAACTTGGCAAAAAACTTTTCATCACAGGAAAAGGCAGATGCAATCTGACAAACAATTGTGAAGTGGAAGAGCTGATGAAACATGTGGTGACAAATCCAAAGTTTTTGTATAGTGCATTTTATAATTGTAATGCACAGGATGTGATGCAGTTTTTTGAGCAAAACGGACTGGAACTGAAGACCGAACGCGGAAACCGTGTATTCCCGGCATCCGATCATTCATCCGATGTGATCAAGACGCTGGAGCAGGCGTTAAAAAAGCAGAACGTAACAATCTGCCTTAACCACACTGTGACACAGATTCTGACGGAACAGGTGCAGGATGTGACACACGCAGCTGGTGTCTGTGTGAAGGATGAAAAAGGACAGAAAAAACAGGAACGCTTTGATGCGGTGATCGTGGCAACCGGGGGACTTTCCTATGAGCGTACCGGTTCGACTGGAGATGGCTTACAGTTTGCCAGAGATCTTGGACTGCAGGTGACAGAATGCCAGCCATCGCTTGTGCCATTTGAAATCGAGGAGGATTTCTGTCGGGATCTGATGGGACTTTCGCTTCGGAACGTCACATTGTCGTGCTATACAAAAAAGAAAAATAAAGACAAGCTTTTGTATCAGGAGCAAGGCGAGATGCTGTTTACGCATTTCGGTATCAGCGGACCACTTGTGCTTTCCGCATCGGCGTATACAGGCAAAGCGAAAGGGGAACCAATCTGGGTAGAAATCGACCTGAAACCGGCACTTACAATAGAACAGCTTGACGCACGTATCCTGCGGGATTTCGACGCGGCGAAGAACAAACAGGTGCGCAATGCACTCGATGAACTGTTGCCAAAGAAGCTGATTCCAGTTATGATAGAGCTTGCGGAGATTGATCCGTTTAAGCAGGTGAACGCTGTAACGAAGGAAGAACGGGAACGACTCATTGCTTGTATGAAGAAGCTTACGCTGCATGTGGTAGGCACGCGCGGCTATGAGGAAGCAATCATCACCAGAGGTGGCGTGAGCGTGAAGGAGATCAATCCGAAGACGATGGAAGCAAAACAGATTCCGGGACTTTATTTTATCGGCGAGGTGCTGGATGTTGATGCACTGACTGGCGGATTTAATTTGCAGATTGCATGGGCGACTGCTGCAACGGTGCTGCTTTCAGAATAATATAGAAATCTATTTGGAGGAACAAAGAATATGAATATTGCAATTGATGGACCGGCAGGCGCCGGAAAAAGCACAATCGCACGTCGGGTAGCAAAGGAAAAAGGCTATATCTATGTGGATACCGGTGCGATGTATCGAGCAATCGGTCTGTATTTTATGAATGAGGGTGTTGATGCAGAGAATGCAGCCGCTGTGCTTGAGGCACTCGCAGCGATTCAGGTTGAGATTAAATATGAGGCTGGCGAACAGCAGGTATATCTGAATGGTAAAAATGTATCGAAGAAGATCCGCCAGGAGGCAGTCGGCAACATGGCATCGAAGGTGGCAACCAAGCAGGCAGTCCGTGATAAGCTGTTAGACCTGCAGAGAAATCTTGCAGCCACACAGGATGTCGTGATGGATGGCAGAGATATCGGTACATTTGTATTGCCAAATGCGGAACTGAAAATCTATCTGACTGCATCGGTGGATACAAGAGCCGACAGACGGTACAAGGAACTTGTGGAGAAACATATGCCGGCGGATCTGGAAGAAATCAAGCGTGATATCGAGGCAAGAGATTATCAGGATATGCACCGGGAGATTGCACCGCTTACGCAGGCGGAGGATGCGTATTATCTGGATTCTTCCGCGCTTACGATTGACGAAGTTGTGGCAGAGATCATTCGCAGGATTCCACAGTAGGAAAAGGATAGGAGATCTGCATTTATGAGAGAGATAAAGATTGCAAAATCTGCAGGCTTTTGTTTCGGCGTCAAGCGGGCGGTGAATCTCGTCTACGATCAGGTCGGAAATGCAAAAAAGGTTTATACCTATGGTCCGATCATTCATAATGAGGAGGTTGTTTCTGATCTGGAACGAAAGGGTGTGCATGTGCTTTCGGAAGAAGATATTGATGCCATGCTTGCCCATGACGGCAGAGAGGACGATGCAAAAGAAATCGTGATCCGATCACATGGCATCGGGCGGGATGCCTATAAAAAGCTGGAACAGCTTGGGTTTGAAATCGTCGATGCAACGTGTCCGTTCGTGAAAAAAATTCACCGTATTGTACAGGAGGAAACTGAGCAGGGACATTGTGTGGTGATTGTCGGAGACGAAAATCATCCGGAAGTATGTGGCATCCGCGGCTGGTGTGTCCGGGAGCCAATTATCGTTAATTCCGTGGAACAGGCAAAAAAAAAGCTTGATTTTCTTGATAAAAATGTGTATATTGTCGCGCAAACGACATTTAATGACGTAAAATTTAAAGATATAGTTGAATTTTTTAGAAATAAAGGATATAATGTCATTGTTTATAATACCATATGTAATGCTACCGAGGAACGACAGAGAGAAGCAAGAGCGCTTGCAGCTGATGTTGATACCATGATAGTGATTGGTGGTAAGAGCAGTTCGAATACACAGAAGCTGTATGAGATCTGTCGCAGAGAATGCGAAAATACTTACTATATTCAGACACTCGTTGACTTGGATTTAACTGTTATTGAATCCGCTAAGAGGGTAGGTATTACAGCTGGGGCATCTACCCCAAATTATATTATTAAGGAGGTTCATGACAGTATGTCAGAATTAAGTTTTGAAGAATTGTTGAAGCAGTCCGAAGAGAATGGTAACAAGATTCGGGTTGGAAGCGTAGTTGAAGGAAAGGTTATCGCTGTTAAGCCAGAGGAAATCATCGTAGATATCCAGTACAAGGCTGACGGTATCGTTACCAGAAATGAGTACTCAAGTACTCCAAACTTAGATCTTACAACTGTTGTAAAGGTTGGAGATCCAATCAAGGTTAAGGTTATTAAGACAAACGACGGCGAGGGACAGGTTCTCCTCTCATACAAGAGAGTTGCTGCAGATGAGTCTTATGACAAGTTAGAGGAAGCATACAACAACGGTGAAGTTCTTACAGGTAAGGTAACACAGGTTGTTGACGGCGGTTTGAATGTCGTTGTAAATGAGTGCAAGGTATTCATTCCTGCAAGCCTCGTATCTGATACATTTGAGAAGGATCTCACAAAGTATCAGGATCAGGATGTTGAATTCGTATTGACAGAGTTCAACCCTAAGAAGCGTAGAGTGATCGGTAACAGAAAGCAGCTTCTTGTTGCTAAGAAGGCAGAGCTTGCTAAGAAGTTATTTGAGAATATCAAGGTTGGCGATGTAGTAGAAGGAACAGTTAAGAACGTAACATCTTTCGGTGCATTCATCGATCTTGGCGGAGCAGACGGACTCCTTCACATCTCTGAGATGTCATGGGGCAGAGTCAATGATCCAAGCAGCGTTGTTAAGGTTGGCGACGTTGTTAAGACATTCATCAAGGATATCAACGGTGAGAAGATTGCCCTCAGCATGAAGTTCGAGGATGAGAATCCTTGGGTAAAGGCTGCTGACAAGTATGCAATCGGCAATGTTGTAACAGGTAAGGTTGTACGTTTTGCAAGCTTTGGTGCATTCGTAGAGCTTGAGCCAGGTGTAGATGGACTCCTTCATGTTTCCCAGATTTCTAAGGAGCGTGTAGAGAAGCCAGAGGATGTTCTGAAGGTAGGTCAGGAGATCACAGCAAAGGTTGTAGATTTCAAGGCTGCTGAGAAGAAGATCAGCCTGAGCATTCGTGCCTTAGATGATGCACAGGAGGCTTCTGAAGAGGAGTAGGCATGGCATATCAATATGAAGAGTTTAAGCGGGATGTGTATAAACTGACCGATATCAACTTAGACCTTTATAAAGAACGCCAGATGAAAAGAAGAATAGAATCTCTGATCGCCCGCAAAGGGTTTGACGGATTTGAAAGTTTTTACAAAGGTATGAAGCAGGACGAAGGTCTACTTCGTACCTTTGTTAGTTATCTGACGATTAATGTGTCTCAGTTTTATCGGAATCCACAGCAGTGGATGAATTTTGATCAGGAGATCATTCCGTATCTGCGAAAAAAATATGGAGATACTTTAACGATCTGGAGTGCGGCATGTTCCACGGGTGACGAGCCATATACAATCGCCATGATTCTGTCAGAGTATATTCCGTTGTCGAAGATCCGTATCATTGCGACCGATCTGGATGAGGATGTACTTGCCTTTGCAAAAGAGGGCGTCTATCCGGCGAAGAGCCTGTCCGATCTGCCGAAGAAATACTTAGACAAGCATTTCAAGAAGGTGGATGACAGTCATTATGCAATCAGCCCGGAAATCAAGAAATGCGTGGAATTCAAGAAGCACAATCTGCTCAAGGACCGGTATTTCCAGCATATCCATATGATCGTCTGCCGGAATGTCGTCATTTATTTTACGGACGAGGCGAAAGATCAGGTATATGAGAATTTCCACGGTGCCCTTGTGGATGATGGAATCCTGTTTATTGGCAGCACGGAACAGATCTTGCATGCAAAAGAACTGGGATTTGAGTCGTTGCGTACATTTTTTTATAAAAAAATGAAAATATAACTTGCGCGAACAATTATCCTATGATATAGTTATGTGGTTGTGAAAAAAGGGATGGTCCTCTGGTGCAGATGCGCATTAAGAACGTCTAAATTATTTAGGAGGTCACACAAATGGCATTAAGTGCAAATGAAATCATCAAGAACATTGAGACAGCACAGTTGAAGCAGGATGTTACAGACTTTAACGTAGGTGATACTATTAAGGTATACGCTAAGATTAAAGAGGGTAACAGAGAAAGAGTTCAGGCATTTGAAGGTACTGTACTGAAGAGACAGGGCGGAAGCAACCGTGAGACATTCACAGTTCGTAAGAATTCAAATGGCGTTGGCGTTGAGAAGACTTGGCCACTGCATAGCCCAACGATCGAGAAAATCGAGGTTATTCGTAGAGGTAAAGTAAGACGTGCAAAACTTAACTACTTACGTGATCGTGTTGGTAAGAAGGCTAAGGTTAAGGAACTTGTAAAGTAATACTTGCAGAGACAATGGAAACTTGCCCCCAGATTCATTTCAATCTGGGGGTTTCCTATTATGAAGAGAAGTATCTTTCTGGAGGATTGCATTGAGACGTAGAGGACAAAAAAGTTATTACGATAAGCATAATCTATCGAGATATGTATCAAAACGAAATTCCAAGATCAAACGGTTTTTCCGTTCATTTTGGCGTTGGATACTGCTTGTGTTTGTTGCCGTGATTGTCGGATATGCGATTGTGACGTTTGGATTTCAGACGGTGACGGTAGTGGGACCGTCGATGAATCCGACGCTGGCAGATTCACAGGTTGTGCTGGTCAATAAAATCGTATATAAAGTATCTGATGTGAAGCGGTATGATGTGATTGCGTATTCGCGCGTGGATGGCGATGGATATTATGACATCAAGCGTGTCGTTGGTCTACCGGGCGAGACGATCCGTATCTCAAATGGCGATATCTATATCAATGGAGAACGACGCAGCGATGTCCCATTTACAATGACGATTCAGATTAGCGGTGTGGCGGAGGATGAGATCACACTGGGGGACAGTGAGTATTTCGTGATGGGCGACAATGTGAATAACAGTGAGGACAGCCGTTATACGAATGTTGGAAATATAGCAAAGACAGAGATAAAGGGAAAGGTCGTATCAATCCTTCTCCCGCGCAGCGATAAAGGAAAGGTAAAATAAGTGATGAATATTCAATGGTATCCGGGACATATGACGAAAGCTAAGCGTATGATGCAGGAAGATATAAAGCTGATTGATATTGTGATCGAGCTGCTGGATGCAAGAGCACCATTATCCAGCAAGAATCCGGATATTGATAATCTTGCTGCGAACAAGTCACGCATGGTGATTCTAAATAAAGCAGATATGGCAGATGCGAGAAAGACCGCGAAATGGGAAGAGTATTTTAAAGCGAAGGGATTCTTCGTGCTCAGTATGGACTCCCGGAAGAATTCTGGTATGAAGCCGGTATCTGATACGATCCGGGAAGCGTGTAAGGAGAAGATTGCGCGTGACCGGAAGCGTGGTATTATCAACCGCCCAATCCGTGCAATGATCGTTGGAATTCCGAATGTCGGCAAGTCTACATTTATCAATTCCTATGCGAAGAAATCGTGCACGAAGGTCGGAAATAAGCCGGGTGTTACGAAAGGAAAGCAGTGGATTCGCATTGGCAAGGATGTGGAGCTTCTTGATACACCGGGTATTCTGTGGCCAAAATTTGATGATCAGGAGGTTGGCCTGCGGTTGGCGTATATCGGTTCCATCAACGATGAAATCCTGACGAAAAGTGAGCTTGCCTTAAAATTCATAGATTTTTTAAAAATAAATTATTGTAATGCTCTGACAGACAGGTATAATATAGATATTGATATACAGAATTCTGAGAATTTTGAGATATTGAAGCAGATTGCGGTTGCAAGATTATGTTTGTTAAAAGGAAATGAACCGGATCTTGACAAGGCTGCGGCGATTTTATTCGATGATTTTCGAAGCGGCAGACTGGGACGTATGACGTTGGAGGAGATACCGGAATAGGGAGTTTATAGATGATGAAGAAGAAAAAGAATGCGGATGTCGTAGAGACGGAAGCTGCAGAAGCGGTGACAGAGGAAACAAAAACATCCGAGGACAAAAAGCCGGAGACAGAAACGACAGAGGATATCGAGAAAAAGGCAGAAGAGGAAGCTGCGGAGATTGAAGCATATGACGCAGAAGGGAATCCGATCTTAAAAAAGAAAAAGAAGAGAAAAAGCAAGAAGAAAAAGACACAGAAACCGGAAGAAGTTAATATCGTGAAGGAGCTTCTGAGTCTGATCATCTATATCGGAATCGTTGTTCTGATCTGTTATTTTATCCTGAACTTTGTAGGTTGTCGTTCCAAGGTCGATGGTTCCTCGATGAATCCGACACTGGAGGATAAAGATAATCTGTGGGTAGATAAACTGTCGTATACATTTGGGGATCCGAAGCGGTTTGATGTCGTGATCTTTAACTATGATGAGAACACGACTTATGTCAAGCGTATCATCGGTCTGCCGGGTGAGACAGTCCGTATCGATCAGAACGGAAATATCTATATTAACGGCAAGCTGCTCAAGGAGAATTACGGCAAAGAGACAATGTTGAACAATGGACGAGCTGGTTCGGATGTTTATCTTGGTTCGGACGAGTACTTTGTGCTTGGAGATAACCGGAACAACAGTATCGATAGCCGATGGTCGGATGTCGGAAATGTCAGCCGGGAGGATATCGTCGGGAAGGTTGTCCTGCGAATCTATCCATTTAAGAGCTTTGGACTGATTAAATAACAATATAGGACTGTGTATATGCACAGTCCTTATTTTGCATTTAACAAAGGAGTAGGAAACGATGAAGATACAGGAGATCAAGGCGGCGTATCAGGCACTCGATCCAGATGATGAGCCGATGCTGCAGCAGTTTATACATACCTATGGCACCGATGCTCGAAGCGGGGTGCAGACACTTGTGGAGCAGACGAAAAAGAAGCTGGTGCAGTTAGAGGCAGAATATGTCCGTTCCGAGAAAATGCTTGCGTTTGAACGTAAGTATCATGCGATGGGAAGCCGATATATATGTGGGATAGATGAAGTCGGCAGAGGACCACTTGCGGGTCCGGTTGTGGCATGTGCGGTGATACTGCCGGAGGATGAGATGCTTCTGCATCTGAATGATTCCAAGCAGGTGCCAAGAAAGAAACGGGAGATCTTATACGATATTATCCGGGAGAAAGCAGTTGCTTATGGTATTGGTGTTGTCTCAGAGAAACGGATTGACGAGATCAACATCTTACAGGCAACTTACGAGGCTATGCGCATGGCAATCGCGAATCTGAAGGTACAGCCGGATCTTTTATTAAATGATGCGGTGCGTATCCCGGAGGTCGATATCAAGCAGGTGCCGATCATCAAGGGAGATACGCTGTCTGCAAGTATTGCGGCGGCAAGTATCGTTGCAAAGGTGACAAGAGACCGTATGATGGTAGAATATGATAAGGTGTATCCAGGCTATGATTTTGCAAGCAACATGGGCTATGGCAGTGCAAAGCATTATGCCGGTCTTGATAAGCTTGGACCTTGCGAGATCCATCGAAGAACGTATATTAAGGAATATGTATGAATATAGATAACGGAAATCTTCAATTCAATCGGTATCAGACCGGTACGATAGGAAATGCCAGACCGGAAAACGTAGCTGCAAACAATACGCAGACGGCGTCTGGCAATGCTGCGCTGGCACAGGCACAGGAGGGGCAGACCTTTACGGGGTGGATCGTCGATGTGAATGGTTCGCAGGTGACGATTCAGATGGATGGAAATATGATGTTGCAGGCGCGGATGGCGGAAGCGGTGAACCTCAATATGGGTGATACGATTGCGTTTCTCGTAAAGGAGAATTCCGAAAACACGGTGATGATTCAGCCGCTTGCGTCGGATATGCAGGCGATGAAGGATCAGACGATCTTTGATCTGCTCGAAAAGAACCAGCTCTCGCCGTCGGACAAGAACTATCAGATCGCTGAGACACTGTTAAATGAGAATATGCCGGTCGATCGTGCCAGCATGCAGAAGGTACTGCAGCAGGCATATAAATACCCGGATACGCCGATCCAGACGCTTGTATCCATGAACAAGATGCAGCTTCCGGTGACGGAGCAGACGATTGCAGGCTTCGAGCAGTATCAGACGAACCAGCATGCGATGATGCAGGCGTTGTCCGGGATGACCGAGGAACTTACGGCGTATATGTCCGAGCCGGACAGTATGCGGGAGATGCTGCAGGTGTTGTCCGATGCACAGGATCTTCCGGTACTCGATGCAGACGCGATGCTGCAGGAGTTAGAGCAGACGACAGGTGATGTGCTGTTTGCGCAAGGAGCAGTAATCGCTGGTGACCAGCTGCAAGCCACAGACATGACGGGCAATCCACCTGTATTATCCGCGGAGCAGCTGACAACCTATGCGGAGAAATTCGGCATGACTGAAGAACAGCTTACCGGGCTTACGAAGCAGTTACAGGATATGCATTTTGATGCACAGACGATACAGACGGTACTTGCAAAGTCGGATACGACGATGCAGCTTGCGAATCATCTGCAGGCACTTGTGGCGGGCGCCGCGGATAAATCAATGATCGATGCGGAGGCGCTGAAGGGGTTTTTCACGTCGGACGGCATGAAGGAGCTGTTAGCGGCAGCTATGAAAGAGAAGTTCACGCTGAATCCGGAGAAGATGCAGAACCCACAGGAGGTCTCCGATCTATATAAGGGAATCTATGAGAAGATGGACCGCCTGATGCAGCAGATGAGCAACCATACAGGCTCATCCGGAGAACATTTGTCCGAATCTGCGAAGGGCATGCAGGAGCGGATTGATTTCCTGCAGAACTTAAGTAATTTGTTTCCATATGCGCAGATTCCGGTGCGTATGGAAGGCGGAGATAGAAATGCGGATCTGTTCGTCTATGTGAACAAAAAAAGAATGCAGGAGAAAAAGGAAGATGTCAGCGCCCTGCTACATCTGGATATGGAATATTTAGGACCGACAGATGTGCATGTGTCCTTGCGCGGGATGATAGTTCACACGAAGTTTTATGTGGAAGACGAGGAAAGTGCGAAGATCATTGATGCACATATGACACAGCTCGAACAGGCGATTGCGGAGAATGGGTATTCTCTGACAAATGAGGTAATCATGCGGGAGCCGACGTTGCACCCGGATACCGAGAAAAATGCCGTGGTAAAGGAGATGTTCGGCGACGACATCGAGAAGAGCGTGAAGCGGTATTCGTTTGATGTGCGGATGTAACTGAAAAATGCAATGTACAAAGTGCAGGAATCTGTAGAAAAAACGTGTGAGACATGGATTGGATGAAACAGAGGGAAAATAGATGGCACAGAATTTTAATGTAGAGACAAAGAAAAAAGATGATAAGAAAAAGGCAGTTGCCTTAGTCTATGAGCCGGGAAATGAGGCACCGCAGGTTGTTGCGTCCGGAAAAGGTGTGATTGCGGAACGCATCATTGACACGGCGAAGAAGAGTGATGTGCCGCTCTATAAGGACACCGACCTTACGAACACTCTGTTGAACCTGGATATCGGTGAATGTATCCCACCGGAGCTGTATGGCGTTGTAGCGGAGATATTAGTCTATGTCGATCGGATGGATAAGCTGCGCGCGAAGCTTGGGAAATAGATAAGTGGGGATAGCTATGGATAAACCATCGTACAATAAAAGACAGGTCGGTACGGAGAAGGAGAATCTTGCCGCGGAATACCTGAAGAAGAAAGGGTATTTCATCATTGAGAAGAATTACCGGGTACGGCAGGGCGAGATCGACCTGATAGCGCGGGACAGCATGTGTATCGTGTTCATTGAGGTCAAATACCGGGCGAATGGCAGAAGCGGGGATGCCTTAGAGGCAGTCACACGTGCGAAGATACGGCAAATCTCGAAGACTGCGCTTTTTTACCTGAATCAGAAGAAAATAAGCATTGAAAATACACCGATCCGGTTCGATGTGATCGGTATCAATGGAGATTCCATCACGCATGTTGAGAATGCGTTTGATTTTGTGATGACAAGGTAAGCTTAAGCATGATAGAAAAGGATAGCGTAAAACAGGAATCAATAAGAATAAACAGGAAGAGACAGGAACAGATAAATGAAACCAGTACAGTTTGATCTGAAAATAAATCCAGAGGCACTTGTGACGCGGGCAGAGGAACATCTGCATTTCTTACGGGAACGCAACACGTATTTCGAGAATGCGAAGGTGGAGGGTGTATCCGTCCCGGTTCCGGTGCTGCGGTATAAAATATTTGACGCATATCCGGAGCTCGTGGTCGGGTTTTCGACGCGACTGGGCGGTGTGAGCAAGGGATATCTGGGAAGTATGAACCTGAGCTTTACCCGTGGCGATGAGGAAGCGTCTGTGATGGAGAATCACAGACGGTTTGCGCAGGCGTGCGGGTACGATTACACGAAGCTCGTGTTCTCGGATCAGGTACATAAGACGAATCTGCGGATCGTGACGAAGGACGACTGTGGAAAGGGTATCGTGCGGGAACGTGATTTCTCGGAGATTGACGGACTCATCACGCAGGAGGTTGGAATCCCGCTTATGACGTTCTATGCAGACTGCGTACCGCTGTTTCTGTACGATCCAGTGCAGCGCGTGATTGCGACGGCACATTCCGGATGGCGCGGCACCGTTGGGCGTATCGGTATGGTAGTCGTACAGAAGATGCAGGAACTCTATGGTTCTAAGCCGGAGGATATCATCTGCGCGATCGGACCATCCATCTGCAAAGCCTGCTACGAGGTAAGCAAGGATGTGGCAGATGCGTGCGGCGTATATACAGAGGAACAACGGAAGATACTATTAGAAGACAAGGGAAATGGTAAATATCAGCTTGATTTACATCAGGCGTGCTATTATAATTTTACGGATGCAGGTGTGTTGCCGGAGCATATTGCGTTGCCGGATATCTGCACTTGCTGCAATCCGGAACTGTTATTCTCCCATCGGGCATCCGGTGGCAGACGCGGCAATCTGGGTGGTGTGATTATGCTATGCGAATCAACAGAGGAATGCCGGGATTGAAATATACAATCCATTTAATACAGAAATTTAGGACACAGATATGAAACGACATAAAATAACAAAGGTTGATGAAGGTGGAATTGCGGAAGAACTCGGAATCGAGGAAGGCGATTTTCTGCTTGCCATCAATGACAAAGAAATTGAAGATATATTTGACTACGACTTTATCGTGAATGACGAATACCTCGAAGTGCTGATCGAGAAAGCGAACGGTGAGGAATGGTTGTTAGAGGTCGAGAAAGACTACGACGAAGATCTCGGCATGGAGTTCGGGGAGTCTCTGATGGACGAATACCGGAGCTGCTTCAACAAGTGTGTATTCTGCTTTATAGACCAGAATCCACCGGGCATGCGTGAGACGATCTATTTCAAGGATGACGATACGCGTCTGTCTTTCTTGCAGGGAAATTACGTGACGCTCACGAACATGAAGGAGAAGGATATCCAGAGAATCATCGACTATAAGTTAGCGCCAATCAACATCTCCGTGCATACGACGAACCCGGAGCTCCGGTGTCAGATGCTGCACAACCGGTTCGCCGGGAAGGTCATGGACTATATCCAGATGCTCTACGATGCAGATATTCCGATGAATGCACAGGTTGTGCTCTGCAAGGGATTAAATGACGGCGACGAGCTGCGTCGCACGATCGGGGATCTGCTCGCTTATGCACCGACGATCGAGAGTCTGTCGGTTGTACCGGTCGGACTGTCCAAGTACCGGGATGGGCTCTGTCAGCTGGAGAGCTTCACGAAGGAGGATGCGAGGGAAGTCATCTCGATCATCGAGGGCTTCCAGCAACAGGCGATGGAGAAATTCGGCGAGCATTTCGTACATGCGAGTGATGAGTGGTATATCACAGCAGGCTATGATATGCCGGGGGAAGACCGCTATGACGGCTATATCCAGCTGGAAAATGGTGTTGGCATGACGCGGCTGTTTTTAACAGAGGCACAGGATGCCGTGGATATCTACCTCGAAGATCATGACGGAAAGCCGTGGGCTGGGAAACGGAAGGTCTCGACGATAACCGGACTGATCGCCTATGACTATGTCTGTCAGGTTGCAGAGATATACAAGCAGGCGGCACCGGGGCTTGATCTGCAGGTTTTCCCAATCCGGAATGATTTCTTCGGCGAGAAGATCACGGTGACAGGACTTCTGACCGGACAGGATATCGTGAAGCAGTTACAGGGCAAGGATCTTGGCGAAGCATTGTTCCTGCCAAGCCAGATCATAAAGGCGGATGAGCCGATCTTCCTCGATGATATGACGGTGGACGAATTGCAAAACGCTTTACAAGTTCCGGTGATTATTGTACAATCAAGCGGTGTGGGATTATTTAACAGAATAATAGAAATGGAGAACGAACATGAGTAGACCGGTTGTTGCCATTGTTGGCAGACCCAATGTCGGTAAATCTACATTGTTTAACACGCTGGCGGGCGATCGTATCTCGATCGTACAGGATACGCCGGGCGTTACGAGAGATCGAATCTATGCAGATGTGACATGGTTAAATTATAATTTTACGATCGTGGATACGGGCGGTATCGAGCCGGAATCCAACGATATTATATTGAAGAGTATGCGGGAGCAGGCGGAGATCGCGATTGAAACCGCAGATGTGATTCTATTTGTGACAGATGTCCGTCAGGGACTTGTCGATGCGGACGGAAAGGTTGCAGATATGTTACGCCGTTCGAAGAAACCAATCGTGCTGGTTGTCAATAAAGTGGATAGCTTCGAGAAGTTTATGCCGGATGTATACGAGTTTTACAATCTGGGACTGGGTGATCCACAGCCGATCTCAGCGGCATCCCAGCTTGGACTTGGCGATATGCTCGACGAGGTGGTCAAGCATTTCGGTGAGAATGCACTGAAGGAAGAGGAGGATGAGCGCCCGCGTATTGCAATCATCGGAAAGCCAAACGTTGGTAAATCATCCATCATCAACAAGCTACTCGGCGAGGATCGTGTGATTGTATCGAACATTGCCGGTACGACGCGTGACGCGATCGATACAACGATCAAGCGGAATGGCACAGAATATGTGTTTATTGATACGGCGGGACTGCGCCGGAAGAATAAAATCAAGGAAGAGATTGAGCGGTACAGTATCATCCGTACCGTATCAGCGGTCGAGCGATGCAATGTGGCAGTGCTCGTCATTGATGCAACGGAGGGAATTACCGATCAGGATACGAAGATCGCAGGTATCGCCCATGAGCGCGGCAAGGGTATGATTATCGCCGTCAATAAATGGGATGCAATCGAGAAGAATGACAAGACAATGAAGAAGTTCACCGAGGATGTGCGTGAGAAGCTTTCGTATATGCCGTATGCGGAACTGCTCTTTATCTCTGCGGAGACCGGTCAGCGTCTGCCGAAGCTTTTTGAGACGATTGACATGGTTATCGAGAACCATTCGCTTCGTGTGGCAACTGGTGTCTTAAATGAGATCATGGCAGAGGCAGTTGCTTTGAACCAGCCACCTTCAGACAAGGGTAAACGCCTGAGACTTTACTATATCACACAGGTTTCTGTGAAGCCGCCGACGTTTGTCATCTTTGTCAATGATAAAGAACTGATGCATTTTTCTTATACGAGATACATCGAGAATAAAATACGGGAGGCGTTTGGATTTAAGGGAACGCCGCTGAAGTTCATTATACGGGAGAGGAAAGAAAAATAATCATGATACTAGCGAGAGTGATCTGTCTGGTGGCAGGCTATGCATTTGGACTGCTTCAGACATCGTATATCTATGGAAGAATGAAAGGCATTGATATTAGAGAGCATGGAAGCGGCAACGCTGGAACAACGAATGCCCTCCGGGTACTCGGAAAGAAAGCCGGACTGATCGTATTTATCGGCGATCTGTTCAAGGCAATCATCATCAGTGCGATCGTGCATGTTGTGATCGGACATTTGTATCCAAACGAGGTGTATCTGTATCTTGCCTATGCCGGACTTGGCACAGTGCTTGGACATAACTTCCCTTGTTATCTGCATTTTAAGGGAGGAAAGGGAATTGCGACAACCGCTGGGATTATCGTTGGTTTCTTAGATCCTGTGATTATCGTCAGTTGTCTGATTGCGTTTATTGTGATCGTAGCGATTACCAGATATGTCTCCCTTGGTTCCATCACCATCGTGACGATGTTCTGTATCGAGTATGCGATCTTCGCATTCCATGGGAAATACGGCTTTGATCTGGCGAGTGCACCATCGTATCATGCGATGGTGGAGAGCGTGATCGTGGTAGCCGTGATCTGCGGAATGGCGATCGTGCGGCATCATGCGAACATCGTGCGGCTGTTGCATCATGAGGAAAATAAATTAGGCGCGAAAAAAGCGGTTTCATAAAGGGGGTTAACGTATGAAGATCGGTATATTGGGTGCCGGAAGCTGGGGTACAGCGTTGACGGTACTGTTATCAGACAATGGACATGATATTACTGTGTGGTCTGTGGACGAAAAGGAAATTGAGATGCTTGACACGAAACGGGAACATCTGACGAAGCTGCCTGGCGTGAAGCTGCCGGATTCGGTGCGTTTTACGACAGATGAGCAGGAGGTGTGCAAGGATGCAGAGCTTCTCGTGATGGTCGTTCCATCGCCATTTATCAGAAGCACGGCGAAACGTGTCGCACCTTACATAACAGGGGCACAGACAATTGTAAATGTATCGAAGGGAATTGAGGATGAATCCCTCAAGACTCTGACAGAGGTAATACACGAAGAGATTCCACAGTGCAAGGTTGGCGTCTTATCCGGTCCAAGCCATGCAGAGGAAGTTGGAAAGCGTATGCCGACAACCGTGGTTGCCGGTGCGAAGGATGAGAAGACCGCGCTTATGATCCAGGATGCATTTATGAACGATTACTTCCGTGTGTACGCGAGCCCGGATGTGATCGGTATTGAGCTTGGCGGGGCACTGAAAAATGTTATCGCGCTTGCGGCAGGTGTCGGCGATGGACTTGGCTGTGGTGACAATGCAAAGGCTGCGATCATCACACGTGGTATAGCGGAAATCATCCGTCTTGGAACTGCGATGGGCGGTGAGCTTGAGACATTTGCAGGTCTTTCCGGAATTGGAGATCTGATCGTGACCTGTGAATCCAAGCATAGCCGGAACCGGAAGGCAGGATTCCTGATGGGACAGGGTAAGACCTATAAGGAAGCAATGGATGAAGTACAGATGGTTGTTGAGGGCGTGTATTCTGCAAAGGCAGCTTACAAACTCAGCCAGAAATATGGTGTGGAGATGCCGATCGTGTCGGTCGTCAATCGGTTGTTGTTTGAGGATTTAAACGCAGAAGAGGGTATGAAGATGCTACTCACCAGAAACCGTACTTCTGAATCGACAAGACTTGCATGGGACAATGAGCAGGCCTAGAGACATATATCAATAAAGAAGTGAAATAGAAGCTGTCAGAGGACGGCTTCTATTTTTTTGGAATAAATCATGTAGCCGGACATATATTATATTGAGTTATTGAACATAGTCAGGTAGGAATATAGGAGGCTAGTGCTTGGATGAACATTTATAAGGATATAGAAACACGAACCAATGGCGAGATCTATATCGGTGTGGTCGGTCCGGTGCGGACAGGAAAATCGACCTTTATCAAGCGATTTATGGAGCTGATGGTGCTTCCGGCGATTGCGGATGATAATAATCGGAAGCGTGCCATGGATGAGCTGCCTCAGTCGGCTGCCGGAAAAACCGTGATGACGACCGAGCCAAAGTTTATCCCGAAGGAAGCGGTTGAAGTGCTGTTTGAGGATGGGGTACATTTCAAATGCCGCATGATTGACTGTGTCGGATACATGGTACAGGGCGCAGAGGGACACGAGGAGGACGGCAAGGAACGGCTTGTGAAGACACCGTGGTTTGACTATGATATCCCGTTTACAAAGGCGGCAGAGATTGGAACAAAGAAGGTCATCTACGACCATTCGACCGTCGGCATCGTTGTCACCTGTGACGATACAATCTCGGAGCTTGACCGAAGTGCGTACATACAGCCGGAGACACAGACGATTCAGGAGTTAAAGACGCTCGGCAAGCCGTTTATCGTGATCTTAAATACGAGAAAGCCAGCCAGCCCGGAGACACTGGAGCTTGCACAGCAGATGGAAGCAGAGTATGGTGTCGGGGTATTGCCGATCAACTGTGACCAGCTGCGGAAAGCCGATGTCGTACATATTTTTGAAGCACTGTTGTTGGATTTCCCGGTGACCTGCGTGAAGTTTGATATCCCAAAATGGGTGGAAGCACTCGATATGAAGGATGCAATCAAACAGAAAATCGTGGAGAAGACAAACCAGATCTTTAGTCAGATGTATCTGATGAAGGATGCGACGAACTATGCGTTTGTCGAGGATGAATATCTGCAGTCCATCGAGATGCAGGCACTCAACCTGGCAGATGGCTCTGTCGAGATCCGTCTTGTATTAAAACCGGAATATTACTATGCAATGCTTTCTGAGATCATGGGTGAACCGATCCAGAACGAATACGATTTCATGAAAGCAGTCAAGTCGCTTGCTGCAACAAAGTCCCAGTGTGCGAAGGTAAGTACTGCGCTGATGCAGTCGTTTAAGACCGGCTATGGCTCGGTAACACCAGATGCAGGCGATATCCGGCTGGGTGAACCGGAGATCATCAAGTCCGGAAACAAGTTCGGCGTGAAATTGACGGCGCAGGCACCGTCCATCCATCTGATCAAGGCGAATATCACGACTGAGATTGCACCGATCGTCGGCTCCGAGGAACAGGCGAAAGATCTGATCGCATATATCCATCAGGATGGGGAGAAGCAGGACGATATCTGGGACGTGAATATATTTGGTAAGACGGTGCGCCAGCTTGTGGAGGATGGACTTTCGGCGAAGGTCAACAAGATCACGCAGGAAAGCCAGCAGAAATTACAGGATACGATGGAGAAAATCGTCAACGATTCGAACGGCGGAATGGTTTGCATTATTATCTAAAAGATGATAGAATAGCCGGGTATGGACGAAAAATTAGAATTCAAGATCAATCAGTTTGAAGGTCCGCTTGACCTGCTGCTGCATCTGATCGATAAGAACAAATTTAATATATTTGATATTCCAATCGTCGAGATTACCGAGCAGTATCTGGATTACCTGAATCGTATGCAGGAGGAAAATCTGGACGTGATGAGTGAATTTCTCGTGATGGCAGCGACATTGATTTCTATTAAGGCGAAGATGTTACTGCCACGCGAGGAGAAGGAAGAGGAAGAAGAGGAGGATCCGCGTGCCGAGCTTGTGCGTCGTCTGTTGGAATACAAGATGTACAAATACGCATCGCTCGAGCTGAAGGATATGAACCTCGATGCCGGAAAGAACTATTATAAGCCGGCGACGATTCCGAAGGAAGTCCTCGAATACAAAGAGGAGATTGATCCGGCAGAGGTGATCGGAGATGTGACACTCGCGAAGTTAAATGAGATATTTACCCAGGTGATGAAGCGTACGGTTGACCGTGTTGATCCGGTGCGTAGTAAATTCGGAACGATCGAGAAGGACGAAGTGCGGATCGAAGATAAGATGGACGATATCCGGGCGAGCATCCGAGGACTAAAGGGTATTAATTTCAAGACACTGCTGGAGATTCAGGCGACGAAGATTAATATCATCGTAACCTTTATGGCAATCTTAGAGCTGATGAAGGTTGGCGATATCACGATCCGGCAGGATGAGCTGTTTGGAGATATCATTATCGATTCGCTGGAAGCATAGAGACAAAGAGATGGAAAGTGAGAGGAAGATACATAGATGGAAGAAAGCGTAAAAAAGACAGAGGCTGCCATTGAGGCAATCCTTTTTTCCATGGGCGATGCAGTTGAGCTGAAGGATCTGGCAGATGTGCTGCAGATAGACGGAAAGACAGTACAGAAGATTCTGGACGATATGATGGTGCGTTACGAGGAAGAGGATCGCGGCATCAAGATTGTTAAGCTGGAGAATGCATATCAGCTCTGTACGAAAAATGAATATTATGATATTTTATCCAGTCTGGTGAATATCCCGAAGAAGCATAGTCTGACGGATTCACTGATGGAGACACTTTCCATCGTGGCATATAAGCAGCCGGTCACAAGACAGGAGATCGAAGCAATCCGTGGTGTATCATGCGTGCATGCAATCAATCGTCTGGTAGAATACAATCTGATTACCGAAGTCGGAAGACTGGATGCGGTCGGTCGACCAATCCTGTTTGGAACAACCGAGGATTTCTTAAGATGTTTCGGTGTTTCTTCGATGGACGAGCTTCCATCTATCACCCCGGACAAGATCGAACGATTCCGTCAGGAGGCAATGGACGAAGTAAATATCAAAGTAGAAGTATAAAGAGAGATAGAAAAATGGGTATCTGTTTGCAGATACCCATTTATAATATACTGTCGATGTTAATATCAGTCTGTTTCGACAAATCGATAAAATTATTCTTTGTTTTTACCATCGGTTTGGAGAGACGGACTTTGTTGATAAAGACAATGTCACCTTCCTCACCGTTGCTTAAACGGACTTTACAATTCATATAGCTGTTTACCACGTGTTCTAAGAAAGTAAGCAGGTATTTTGGATTGTATTTTTTTAGTCCGTCTTCCTCGAACATGTTGATGACTTTAAATGGACTGATCGGTCCGCGATAGACGCGTTTTGCTGTCATAGCCTCGTAGATGTCTGCAATCGTGACGATCTGGGCACACCAGTCAATCTGGTTGCCTTTTAAGCCAATCGGGTAGCCGGAGCCATCGCATTTCTCGTGGTGCATCAGGGCGGCATACTGGATATGCGGATCGAGCTTGTTCTTCTGTAACAGCTGATACCCTTTGACCGGATGGGTTTTGATAATGTCGAACTCGTCCTTCGTGAGCCTGCCCGGCTTCTTCAATATCGCATCCGGAATCAGCAGCTTGCCTACATCATGGAACAGACCGCAGGCGGTGATGAGTTTCTTGTCATCTTCGGACAGATTCAGCCAGTCAGCGAAGATATTGCAGATGAGCGCGACGTTTAATGAATGGTTAAAGGTCGAATCATCATAGTTTTTCATGGTTGAAAGCATTGTGAAGATGCTGAGAGGGGAGTCATTTAACGCTTTCATCGTCGTCATGGTGTTCTGAAGCATCATATCCACGTCAATCGGAGCATTCTTGTAGACAATATCGTTTAAATGATCGCCCATTTCGGAGATGCTTTTCTCATAACGGTGGACGAATTTTTTGTATTGTGGTTTTTCTTTTATTTTCTCAGTGTCAAGCGCAGAGGAGAGATCGTTTTCCTGTGATTCGACAATAGGTTCCACGATATCAGAGATATCAACAAATACAACATCATTGCCAGAAAGCATCTGGATGATACTCTTCGTAAGCACCGTATCCTTCGGTACGATCAGCTTGCCACTGTTGGAGTAGGTGTCGGTCAGTGTAACCATACCTTCCTCTAATTCAGATGTAAAAAGTGTTGCCATACGCGTCATCCTTCGTCGAAAATTCTTCTATTTATTTTACAGGATTTCGGAAACGATTTCAATTAGAAAGTCTAACTCGTCACAATTATCCATATAATGGAGTAGATGTCTGAGAAGCGTGATAAGAAAGGAACAGCATGAAGAACTATATTGTATATCTACTCGTTATGATCGTTGTGATCTGTGGGTGTCCGGTTCCGTCTTCTGCGGCGGAGGAACCGAAGTTGTATGCGAAGGCGGCAGTGCTGATGGATGCGGATACCGGGCGGGTATTATACGGAAGGGCACCGGATGAGGCGCTTCCTATGGCTAGCACGACAAAGATCATGACACTGATTCTCGCGCTTGAATATGGAAATCCGGATGATGTTGTGACTGTGAGCAGCTACGCGGCAAAGATGCCGGAGGTACGGTTAGGGCTTCATGCCGGTGACCGGTATGTGCTGCAAGATCTTCTGTATTCTATGATGTTAGAGAGCCACAATGACAGTGCATGTGCAGTGGCGGAACAGGTTGGGGGAAGCGTGGAGGCATTTGCACAGATGATGAACCGGAAGGCGGCAGAAATCGGACTGCATGATACATATTTTATCACACCGAACGGATTAGACGCCGAGGATGCGGGCGGCGTACACCATACGACCGCTCGTGATCTGGCACAGCTCATGCGGTATTGCGTTACGCAGTCGGAACAGAAAGAAGCGTTTCAGGCAATCTGCCAGACAAGGCAGTATACATTCGCAAGTTGTGATGGTACACGGCAGTTTACAGTATATAATAAGAATGCGCTGCTCGACCGCATGGATGGCGTGCTCGCCGGGAAAACGGGATTCACCGGGAATGCCGGGTATTGCTATGTGGCGGCGGTGAATGTCGGAGAAAAACATTTTATCGTGGCGCTGCTTGCGTGTGGCTGGCCGCACAACCGGCATTACAAATGGGCAGATACGAGAGCCCTGCTTGCATATGGCGATGCAAACTATGAATACCAGGAAATCAAACTTGCAGGGGTGCAGATTCCTGCTATTCCGGTCGCAGATGGCTTGGAACCGACTATTTCCGGTACGTGTGAGGGGAAGTTTACCGTTTTGCTTTCTGACTCGGAGACGGTACAGCAGCGGTTTGTACCGGGAAGCGGACTGACCGCACCGGTTGCACGGGGCGACATGGTCGGCACCCTGCAGGTATCCATCGGGGACACCCGGCTTGCCGGATATCCGGTGTATGCGGCAGAAACAGTAGACAAAAAGAATTTTTCTTATTATATTGGAACGGTATTCGATGCATTTTTTTATTGAGAAGCAAGAGACCTTTCCCGAGCAGTATGCATATAATAGAGTATCGTAAGGAGGATGTGACAGCGTATGCGGAATATCATTGTTTTCGGACACGATCCGCGGATGGAGAGTGTCGCCGGATATTTTTATCATCTTGGATATGATGTATATGAGAACCCGGAAGAACCGGTTGCGGATGCGTGTGTGATCACCGCACCGAAGCTTTCGGAGGCAGAGGAGGAGATTCTGTGTGCGTACATGACAGACGACCAGATCTTATATCACGGTCTGCTGTCAGCAGCAAGTCGGCAGAAGCTGCAGGAAAAAGGTGTTACCTGTCATCCATATCTGCAGCTTGAAACACTTGTGACGGAGAATGCGCAGCTCACCGCACAGGGAATCCTGTCAATCGCCGGAAGAGATGCCGTGCTCTTGGAAAGCCACTGTCTTGTACTTGGATATGGGCATTGCGGAAAAGCAATTGCGGATGCACTGGCAAAAGCCGGGGCACATGTGGATGTTGCAGTCAGACGGAAGGAATTGAAAGCCGAGATCGAACAGCATGCATATGGATACCGGAATCTTGCACAGTGGGATCATTACGCCTATGACAAATACAGCTATGTGTTCAACACGATACCGGCAATGGTCTTAGACGCCGGGCATCTGCAATGGTTTTCCCCGTCGATTCTCATCTATGATATAGCTTCAAGCCCGGGCGGAACGGATTTTGCGTATTGTAAGGCACACGGCATCCGGGCAGACATCTATCTGGGTATCCCCGGAAAGCTGTATCCAAAGGAAGCAGGAACTGTGATTGCTTCCGGCATCTACGAGCATGCGCTTGCCACGGAGACTCCTTCGAACTAACAAAAAGGAGCCATAAGGTATGCGGTCAGACTGTCATCTGGGATTTGCGATTACCGGATCATTTTGTACGTTCGAAAAGATAAAAAAACAGATAGAGCTTCTACGGGATGAGGCGGCGAGTATCACGCCGATTTTTTCACAGCATGCCTATGAACTGGATACGCGGTTTGCGGAGGCGAAGTCCTTTGTGAAAGAGATTGAGACAATCACAGGAAGAAGCGCGATTCACACGATACAGGGCGCAGAACCGGTCGGACCGAAGAAGCTGTTCGATGCCCTTGTGATCGCACCCTGCACGGGAAACACAGCAGCAAAGCTTGCAAATGGAATCACGGATACTCCGGTTTTGATGGCGGCGAAGTCGCACCTTCGGAACGGGCGTCCCGTGATCATTGCTATTTCCACGAACGATGCGCTTGGCATCAATCTGCAGAATATCGGAAAGCTTATGGTGATGAAGCATATCTATTTCGTTCCGTTTGGACAGGACGATGCGGCAAAAAAGCCGAATTCCTGCGTGGCGGATATGACAAAGATTGCAGAGACGGTAGAATATGCACTGGCAAAGGAGCAGATCCAGCCGGTATTATTATAAAAAATGGTTGATTTGGAACCGTTCGTCCCAGAAAAATGCATTTCGTCCCAGAAAGGTTGTCACAACAAGTAAAATATGTTACAAAAAAAGCATGTTACTATCAGAGTAGCGTGCTTTTTTGTTATGGAGACAAGAAATATGCGTGCATTTTATGAGGTGCATTCGACCATCATGCAGAAATGATGATTATAGTTAACTGAGATAAGAAAGAGAGGGATCATATGCGAAAAAGAGAGGGAATGAAAAAACGAAGATCAAGGATACTGGCATGGCTGCTGGCGTGTTTTATGGTGCTGTCCGTGATACAGGGGACAGGCTGGGGCAGTCTCACCGTGCAGGCGGAGGAAGCAGAAAAAATTCCAACGGATTTGAAGGTTGGAACAAAAGACGAAGATCAAGTTATAAAAGATGGTGCTGTGATAAATAAGGAAGGGACAGGCTGGAATTATAATGAGACTACCAATATCCTCACCCTGACGAATGCAAATTTAGGAGATATCATATACGATGGTGGCGATTTGAATCTGCAAATCAAAGGAGATAATACCATAGGACAAATTGATTCAAAGAAGAATGCTATTTATATTACTGGCATAGAAAATGGCAAGTTAGCTTGTACAGATATAGCTGTAGATACTTTTTCTGTAGAAAACATAGAATTAAATGCTTCAAATGACATAAACGTAAAAACTGCAACAGTAAAAAATGTGAAACTAAATACAAGTACCTATTTAGATACAAATATACTTAATTGTTCTGGAAGTCAGATTAATACAGCGGATCGTGTATACGTAGGGGGTTCACTTAACTGCGTGGATAGTGAGATTAGAGCGGGAAAAATAGACTTTTCAGTAATAAAGAGAACATATACAGATTCTATTGTGGTAGATAACATGAACAAAACTACGAGAATCTATGGAGCGGCGACCTTATGTGAAGATCTAACGATTCCAAGTGCTGGCACGATTATGTTTGCGGAAGGTGCAAGTATTACAAATCTGGATAAGCTTACCGTGGAAGAAGACGCGAAGATTTTTGTAAATTATAAAATGGATGAGTATGGATCTGAAAGCTATGAGAAACATACACATAATACCGAAGCTACAAAAGGTGGTACATACATAGACAGCCAGACGCATTACGAGAATGTGGCATGTAAGGATTGTCCGATTGGATATGTAACAGAGACGAAGGTAGAACGGGAGCATACATATGAGAATGGTTTCTGTAAGGCTTGTGACGCCTATGAGCCGGCTGTATTAAATTCTAATAATGCCTATGAGATCGGAAATGCCGGTCAGTTTTACTGGTTTGCCGATAAAGTGAATAAAGAGTTTTATGGAAATGATAATGCAGTTCTGACAGAGGATATTGTTGTCAATAAAAATGTCCTTAATGACGGAGAACTTACGAAAGATGTAGTTGGATTACGTAATTGGACACCGATAGAACTATATGGTGGAACATTTGACGGTGCACAGCATACGATCAGTGGTATATATTGTGTTTCAGACACTATTACTGAAGCAGGAATATTTCAGAATACAACCGACAGTGCAACTGTAGAAAATATTGGAGTGCTAGATAGCTATTACTGTCTCAAAGAGGGGTGCTATGTAGGAGGAATTGTCGGATCTAATAGTGGAATTATTAGAAATTGTTATAATGAAGGAATGGTAAGCAGCTTATATAATAAAGTTAACTATCTGGGTGGTATCTGTGGAGCAAATGGAGGTGGGACCATTACAGACTGTTATAATACAGGAAAGGTTTCTAACGCTGTTTGGGATACTAGGGCTGGTGGTATATGTGGTCGAAATACTAATAAGATTCTTAATTGCTATAATACCGGATCAGTAACTGGAGGATATATGGTTGGAGGTATATGTGGAAGTAATGACTCTTTCACCACTTCCGGACGGATCGAAAATTGCTATAACATTGGCACAATAAATAGCATTGTCAATGATGATTCCAAAAGAAATATCGCAGTTATTGAGAATGAGACAGCAGTTGTGAAAAATTGCTATTATCTTCAGGATAACCAGATTGCAGTGGAAAATGGTGCAACCGGAATGACTAAAGATGATTTTGCCAGCGGCAAAGTTGCCTATCTCTTACAGAAAGGTCAGGACGATCCTGTATGGGGACAGACACTTGCAGACGAAGGCGGAGATCCATACCCGGTACTTGGTGGGAAAACCGTTTATCAGAATGTGACATACAGTGGATGTACAGAAGATACATCGTTTGAAATCGAATATTCAAACGAAGAGAAAGATACAAAGTTTACCCATGCACTTGTGAAATCCGAGAAAGTAAATGCGGATTGTGAGAACGATGGAAAGGAAGCTTACTGGACATGTACAAGGTGTCAGAAACAGTTTAGTGATGAAGAAGGAACAAAGGAACTCAACGAGCTTCCGGTTATTTCAGCGTTTGGACATGATTACAAAGTGGACGAGGAAAAATCAGAGGATGGCACAAGAGTAACACTGATATTTACCTGCAAGAGAGAAGGCTGTACAGCGGATAAGCACGAAGTAACCGTGACATTAACTGCACCAGATTCTCTTACTTATGCTGGAACTGCCAAGGAAGCAACTGTGACACAGACACCAAAGAATGCATTTGACACAGTGAGCGTAAGTTATGAAAGCGTGGATAAACGAAGAAGTGCCACACTTGTAGGAGGTAAACCGGTCAATGCAGGCGATTATAGAGCGACCGTAACGGTTGGAACAGGCGAAGATGCGGTAAGGGCATCCGTGGAATATACGATACAGAAAAAAGAGATTTCCGTTTATAGTGTAGATGCATCTGATAAGGTATATGATGGCACAACGAAAGTAAAGGTTAGCCGTGTAACACTGAACGGAATATGGGGACAGGATGTTGTTCAAGCGGATACGACGGATCTGTATGGTGATCTTCCGGATAAGAATGCCGGTACATATACAGAAATCACACTTCCAGAACTAAAGCTGGTTGGTGATAGTGCGAATAATTATGAATTGACTCAGCCGGATAACCCGATGAAGTTGAATGTCAGCGTAAGTGTACAGAAAGCACCAAAGGCTCCGAACATGCCGGGGGCATCTATGGAGGTAGACTATACGAAGACTACAGTTGGTGCGGTAACACTTCCGGCAGGTTGGAAGTTTGATGATGCTGATATTGACAAGAAGTTAGATGTGGACGTGCCGGTCGCAGTGACAGCGAAGTATGCTGACGAAGATGCAGGTAACTACGAGGTAGAAAGTGTCGAGATCATACTGACACGAAAGGTTTGTACGCATCCAACGACCAAGTGGATCGTCGATAAGGAAGCGACCGTAGATGCAGAAGGAAGCAGACATAAGGAATGTACGGTCTGCAAGACAGTTCTTGCTACCGAGACGATTGCGAAGCTCAAAGCACAAACACCGGATGTTACCATCCGTTACACAACCCATGTACAGACATACGGTTGGCAGGGTGATGAGAACAATGCAAACAAGTGGTTTGCAAATGGCAAGATGGCAGGCACTTCCGGTAAGGCAAAGCGATTGGAAGGTATCAAGATAAGAGTCTATGGGAATGACAGCCTTGGCATCCAGTACACAACCCATTGCCAGAGCTATGGCTGGCTGCCATGGTCTGCCAATGGTGAGATGAACGGAACCGAGGGCGAGGCAAAGAGACTGGAAGCAATTAAGATTCAGCTCACAGGCGCAGATAAAGAGAAGTATGATGTATACTATCGTGTACACGCACAATCTTACGGCTGGCTTGCGTGGGCAGCAAATGGCGCACCGGCAGGAACGGCTGGTTATGCGAAGCGTCTGGAGGGTGTGCAGATCGTTGTAGTGAAGAAAGGTTCTCCCGCACCGGGCGTAAATTTCGAAGGTGTGAATGCAGCTTCAGGTGTACACCAGTCGGTAAGTTACCTTGCAAAGAATGGTTCGTCTCCGGTGGTTGGCGGGCAGGTAACGTCCAATACGAACCCAAGTGTCGCAGGCGAAGCGAATGTAAATATTGCATACCGCACACATGTACAGTCCTTTGGCTGGCAGGGCTGGAAGTACAATGGCATGATGAGCGGAACAAGCGGTAAGGCAAAGAGACTCGAAGGCATCAACATCAAGCTTACGAACAAGCCATACAGCGGAAACATTGTCTATACGACACATGTACAATCCATCGGATGGCAGGGCAATGAGAACAATGTGAATACATGGTTCCGTGATGGTCAGATGGCTGGAACGAGTGGACGTGCGAAGCGCCTCGAAGCAATCCGTATTGCATTAACCGGCGAGATGGCAGAACATTACGACGTATATTACCGTGTACACGCACAGACCTACGGCTGGCTTGCCTGGGCGAAGAACGGCGAAGCTGCCGGAACCGCAGGACTCAGCAAGCGTCTCGAGGGTATCCAGATCGTGCTTGTACCGAAGGGCGGTGCTGCACCGGCGAACAATTACGGTGGTGTTGTAACGACGAATAAGCAGACGTATATTAAGAAATAACATTTTTACACCCGATAAGGTATAATTCAAAGAGAATTAGCATAAAATATACCTTATCGGGTGTATTTTCATACAAAACATTGCAGAGGAAGGAGTGAATCGCTCCAACCTCTGCTTTTTTCATGTAATGGGTTATAACATATATTTCCGCATCCAGTAGTCGACCTGGAGCAGGTAGGCGATCATCTGTGGTCCGGCCATGAGCTGACCGAACCAAGGCTTTCCGTATTCCTTTGGTTCGTCGAGGAACTTTAGTACCGCAGGGATGTTCAGATAGCTCCGGAGTGGTGATGCGGTGTCGGTGACGACTTCGCGCAGGCGGTTCGCAAGCACGCGCTCGTATTCCGGGTGATAGGTCTTCGGGTAAGGGCTTTTTGGACGGTTCATGATCGTGTCCGGCAGGTATTTGGCGGCGCAGGCACGGAGCAGACTCTTCGGAACACCATCCTTGGCTTTGATCGACCACGGAACGTTGAATACATAGTCGACGACGCGGTAATCGGCGAATGGAACTCTGGCTTCGAGTCCGTGCTGCATGGATGTGCGGTCCATGCGGTCAAGCAGCGTCTGCATGAACCAGCGGATATTCAGATAGGCAATCTGCCGTTTCTTCGTATCGAGCGGTGATTCCTCCGGCAGGGTATCGACCTCAGAGAGCGTCGTGCGGTATGCCTTGGCGATATATTTTTCCATCTGCATGCTGGCGGCAAATTCCGGGTGGAGCAGGGATTTGCGGAAGGAGATATCCATCGTCCACGGGAAGGTGTTCGATTGCAGCATGGCGTCACGATGAAACCATGGATAGCCACCGAAGATTTCGTCAGCACATTCACCGGTCAACGTGACCTTGTGATGCTTCGCAACCTCCCCACAGAAATACAACAGAGATGAATCGACATCTGCCATCGTTGGCAGACACCGGCTGTCGACGGATGCCTCGAGCAGATCGGCAAGCTGCGTGTAGGAACACGTCAGGTAGATATGATCCGAGTGCAGATAGTCCTTCATGATATCAACGTAAGGGCGGTCTTCACTCGGCTGGAAGCTGTTCGCCTGAAAATAAACGGCATTGTCGGTATAATCGAAGGAGTACGTCGTAAGAGGTGTATCCTCCGGCAGGAAATGGTTACAGACGGCGGATACATACGAGGAGTCCACGCCACCGGAAAGCAGGGTGGAGATCGGAACGTCGGACACCATCTGCATACGGATACTGTCTTCAAGCAGGTATGAGGTTTTCTCTACCGTTTCCTCGTAGCTGTCGGTGTGCGGGTGGCTCTCAATCCGGTAGTATAGCCGGGATGTCATATACTGCGGCGAGTAGGTCAGATATTCGCCGGGCTTGATCTCTTTGATCCCGGAGAATACACCTTTGCCGTACGTCTTCGCCGGTCCGAGGGAGAAGATCTCGTTGAAGCTGTTCATGTCGATGCATGGACGCACGCGCGGGTATTCAAACAATGTATCAATCCTCGAGGCGAACACGAGTGTATCGCCGGTCTTCGTATAATAAAGTGGTTTGACACCGAAGCGGTCACGGTAGAGGTAGAGTGTATTTCGCATGCTGTCGTAGATGGCGATTGCGAAGATACCGTTTAATTCTTTGACAAAGCCCGGTCCGTAATGACAGAACGCAGCGATGATGACTTCCGTATCGGAGTTTGTTTCAAAGGTATAGTTTTTCCGGAGCAGTGTTTTCTTTACTTCCTTGTAGTTGTAGATCTCGCCGTTATATACAATATAGTAGGTGTTTCCGTCCTTCGTATAAGACATGGGCTGTCTGCCATTTTCGAGATCAATGATAGACAGGCGTGTGTGCGCAAGGCAGCACGAATTTATGATGGTATGACCGTAGGTGTCCGGCCCGCGGTGGTTCATCGTATTGATCATACGGGACAGTGTATGAAAGTTTTGCTTGGGATTTTCCGCATAGTTCTGGTCTGGGTTAAAGTAGCCCGCAATGCCACACATACAGATGCTCCTTCACACTTTTTCTTATTATATTCATTTTCTGCAAGGTTGTTTCGTATAATGTACAAATTAGAGGCGGACGGAAATTGTAATTATACTGTATGAATTATCTACGACAGTATATTGTTACAATTTCCGGCGTATTCTATCTAAGTTGCACTAGATAGAAACGCAAAAAGGAGAGGAAATGAAGAAAAAGATTATATGTGCGATTCTGACACTGATCATGATGCTTTGCATAGTTTGTCCGGCTGCGTATGCGGAAACAGAGGATGCGCTTGCAATCCAGTCGAAATCGGTGTTACTGATGGAATTAGAGAGCGGGACGGTACTTTATGAGAAGAATGCGGATGAGATGCTGCGCCCGGCATCGGTGACGAAGGTCATGACATTGCTTTTGATCTTCGAGGCGTTAGAACGCGGAGATATCGCGCTGGACGATACGGTTGTCGTGACTGAGCACGCGGCGTCGATGGGCGGCTCACAATGCTTCTTCGAGGCAGGCGAGGAACAGACGGTGCAGGATATGATCAAATGCATCGAGGTGGCCTCCGGTAACGATGCGGCAGTGGCGATGGCAGAGCATCTGGCAGGTTCGGAGGCAGCGTTTGTCCAGAAGATGAACGAGCGGGCGAAGGAGCTTGGTATGGAGCATACGCATTTTGACAATGCATGCGGGCTGGAGGTTGAGACACATCTGACGTCGGCGCGGGATATCGCGATTATGTCCAGACAGCTTTTGCTTTATCATCCGGATATCCTTACATATTCGACGATCTGGATGGATTCCATCACACATAAGACCAGACGGGGCGAATCACAGTTTGATCTTGCGAATACGAACAAATTCCTGAATCTCTACACAGGGGCAAACGGACTGAAAACCGGATATACATCGCAGGCGAAATACTGTATGTCTGCGACGGCGACGCGGGATGGCGTGACGTTGATCGCAGTTGTGATGGGAGCGGAGACGAAGGAGATCCGGAACAGTGAGGCAATGAAGCTGCTTGATTACGGATTCGCACAGTGCCGTCCATATGTGGATACCGAAGTCGTGCCGGAGGATCTGCAGATCCCGGTGCAGAATGGTACCTGCAAATCGGTGACGGTAAAGCCGGTGGAACAGCACACGATCACGCTTGTAGCGACGAACCCGGATCAGATTGAAAAACAGGTGATCGCCTACGAAAATCTGAAAGCACCGATACAGGAAGGGGATGCGGTCGGTGTTGTGCAGTATTCCTGCAACGGAACGTGTATCAGCGAAGTGATCCTGTATGCAGAGCGGTCGGTGCCGAAGCTTGACTTAAAATACAGCTTATCGGAGATTGCAGGAAGAATATTTATGGCGAAATAACTGAAGATAGGGTATAATAAAGCCATGAGTATGAATTTTCAGATAGTGCGTTACAATTTTATCAGTCAGAAAGTCCGGAAACCATTACGCATTGTGATGATCGCTGATCTGCACAATCAGGTATATGGTCTGGAGAACACGGATCTGCTTACCGCGATTGACACGGAGCAGCCGGATATTATTTTACTTCCTGGCGACATGATCGTCTGTCGGAAGAGCGAACGGAAGAATAACAGGGTGACAGCGGACACGATCCGGAAGATGACTGAAATTGCACCGGTTTATTATTCCTATGGAAATCATGAGCGCGGATTGCTTGAATGCGTGCGGGAGACCGATGGTATCTGGCAGGAATACAGCCAGTATCTCAAAGGTGCACATCATCTGCATATGCTGGTAAATGCACATGAATTTTTAGAGCCTTGGAATGTCTGCCTGTATGGCTTGGATCTGCCCCGGGCGTATTATAAGCGGCTGATCAAGAAACCGCTACGGGAAGATGTGCTTACCAGCATGCTTGGGAAGATGCAGCCGGATCACTGCAATGTGCTGCTTGCACACAATCCGGATTATTTTCGGTCATATTGTACACTGCATCCAGACTTGATTGTGTCCGGGCATAATCATGGCGGCATGATACGGATACCGGGACTTGGCGGAGTGATCTCTCCACGGTTACATCCATTTCCGAAGTATGACTATGGGGTGTATGAGAGCACGGATTCCCAGACGAAGATGGTTGTGACCGCAGGCTGCGGCATGCATTCGATCCATATCCGGATTAACAACCCGCCGGAGATGGTTGTGATTGATGTAAATAAGATGTAAAATTTCCGCATTTGGTTGCAATCATGCGGTCTATGGGATATGATACAGAAACAGAAATCTGTATACTAAATAAAAAGGATGTAACTATGAGCAGGGGAAAAAAGGATAGAGAAGAAATAACGAATACGGAAGAAGTCAAAGAGACGGAAGTATCAGACGAGATGGAGAAAGCAGAGGACGACAAGAAGCCGGAAGAAACGAAAGAAACAGACGATAAGCACGTGAGTCTCTATGTGCAGGAGCCATTTATTGATCCTTCGGTGTATCGGCAGCGCAGGAAAAGACGGATTATACGCACGGTGACGATTGCGGTTGTTGCAACATTGCTTGCGGTATATATCGGTGGCGTGCTCTTCCATATGCACCGTTTTGGAGCAAACACGACGATCAACGGCAGAAATGTCGTAGGCAAATCCGTACAGTCTGTGGAGGATATGCTGCTTTCGGATGCACGGAAATACACACTGGATATCAAGTTCAAGGACAGTGATTTTACTTTCGTACTGGGGGATGCGGGTTCTGATGTTGCACTGACGGATTCAGTGGATACACTGTTAAAGAAACATTCACCGTTTCTTTGGTTTGTAAACAGCTTTCACAGTTATGACTATAAGATTGATTATACAGTAAACTGTGACAGGGAAAAGTTGGAAGCCTGCCTGCAGGCATCACCGGCACTGGATCGAGCTTCCATGACAGAATCAAAGGACGCGAAGGTTGTTTTGGAGGATGGCGAGGCAAAGGTCATTCCAGAGGAGACGGGAACGAAGCTTGATACGGCAAAGTTATATGACAAGGTAATAAATGCTCTGAAAAATTATGATACTACACTGGATGTGGAAGCCGAAGAGTGTTATATTCCAGCACATATTCTGGCGGATTCGGAGTCCATTCTGAAAACAAAGGAAGACGCAGATGCATTTGTCGATATCGAAGCCGTGTATGATTTTGGTTCGTATACATATACCATTCCAAAGGAAGAACTTACGAAGATGGCATATGTCAGTTCGGATGGAAGTATCCAGATCAGCAGAAGTAATGTGGAAGCGTATGTCGAAAAATTTAAGGAGAAATTCACGACTGCGGATACTGACCGTGAATTTACGACGCATGATAAGAAGACGATTCTCGTGCATGGCGGGTATTATGGCTGGGTGATCGACGCGGAGACAGAGGCGGAGGAGTTGTACGATCTTCTGTCAAAGAAGAAAAGCTTCACGAAGGAACCAGCATGTAAGCGCCGTGGCTATGCACTGTGTGCGCAGAATGATATCGGTTCGACCTATGTGGAGGTTGATTTGACAAACCAGCATGTATATTATTATCAAAATGGCAGATTGAAATGGGACAGTGATTGTGTATCTGGGCAGACACCGGGACACAAGACACCAGGCGGTCTGTATGGTCTTACCTATAAGAAGATGCATGCGACACTGATTGGTGAGGACTATGAGACACCGGTCACATACTGGATGCCGTTCAATGGTGGTATCGGTCTGCACGATGCGAACTGGCGTGGAAAATTCGGTGGAGAAATCTATACCTACAGCGGTTCCCATGGCTGTGTAAATCTGCCGCCATCAAAAGCAGGCGAGTTATATGAGTATGTCGAAGCGGGCATGCCAATCGTATGCTATTGGAGAGATGAAGTCACTTTTGTAAATAAATAGTTCAATTTGCAGGAGGATACGGAATGAAAAAAGAGATAACTTACGAGGAGCTGCAGGCGGCAGCTTCTTATGTGCAGGCACGTCTGCCATATACACCGAAGGTAGCGCTCGTGCTTGGCTCGGGACTGGGCGATTTTGCAGATCGTCTGACGATTGATGCGAAGATCCCATATGGTGAAATCCCACATTTCCCGGTATCGACAGTGGCAGGGCATGCTGGATGTTTCCTGCTTGGAAAAGTCGGGGATTGCCCGGTGCTGATCATGAAGGGACGTGTGCATTATTACGAAGGATATTCGATGCAGGAGGTTGTGATGCCAGTGCGTGTGATGCACATGCTTGGCGCGGAGATTTTAATTCTTACGAATGCGGCAGGCGGCATGAATCCGTCGTACAAGCCGGGGACGCTGGTACGGATCACGGATCAGATTACGTCGTTTGTGCCATCCCCATTGATTGGAGCAAATATGGAAGCACTTGGTACGAGGTTCCCGGATATGAGTCATGTGTACGACGTAGAGCTTGGAAAAAAGTTGGATTCAGTGGCGAAGACGCAGGGAATTACTCTGGAAGAAGGCATTTATCTGCAGGCGACCGGACCAAACTATGAGACACCGGCGGAGATCCGCATGTACCGGACACTTGGTGCAGATCTGGTTGGTATGAGTACCGCGTGTGAGGCGATGGCAGCACGGCATACTGGTATGAAGATCGTTGGTGTATCATGTGTCACGAATATGGCGGCAGGTATGAGCACCGGAGAATTAAACCATAAGGAAGTGCAGGAAACTGCGAATAAGATTGCAGAAGATTTCCAGACACTGATATACAAATTTATTACAGAAATAGGATAAGACAAAATTATGGATAGAAAGATTTTTCACAGATTATTTGAAGAACGAATTGTTATGTTAGATGGTGCAACCGGAAGTAACCTGATGCAGGCAGGCATGCCGGTTGGTGTATGCCCGGAGAAATGGATTCTGGAGCATCCTCAGCACCTGATCAAATTGCAGCGTGCATATATTCAGGCAGGAACGAATATTCTGCTTGCGCCGACCTTTACGGCGAACCGGATCAAGCTTGCCGAATATCATCTCGAGGATAAGATTCGCGAGATGAACATGCAGTTGGTTGACCTGACACGGACGGCAATCGCACAGGAGAATCATCGTGGATTTATCGCGGGTGATATGACGATGACTGGCAGACAGCTTCAGCCGGTCGGTGATCTGGCGTTTGAGGAACTGGTGGATGTATATAAGGAACAGGCACAGATCCTCGTGGAGGCAGGTGTCGATCTGTTCTTTGTAGAGACGATGATGAGCCTTGCGGAGGCACGTGCATGCGTGATCGCCATTAAAGAGGTCTGTGATCTGCCGATCATGGTCAGCATGACCTTTAACAGCGATGGAAAGACGTTGTTCGGCTCGACACCGGAGGCGTCTGTGATCGTGCTGCAGTCGCTTGGCGTCGATGCGGTTGGCATCAACTGTTCGACTGGACCGAAGGAGATGGAAGCACTGATCAAGCGTATGGTGCGGTACGCAATGATTCCGGTATTTGCGAAGCCAAACAATGGTATGCCGGAGCTGATCGATGGCGAGACGAAATATACAATGACACCGGAGACGTTTGCTGAGTATGGACGCGCTTTGGTGGAAGCCGGAGCGAGAGCCGTGGGTGGTTGTTGTGGTTCGACACCGAAGCATATCGAGATGCTGAAGAAGGTTGTCCGCTCCGTGGAGCCGGAGGCACCGAAACCAGTTTGTACCCGTGTATTATCCAGTGAGAGTGCAGTACAGGAAATCCATCTCGATGGCAATTTCTTAGTTGTCGGGGAGCGTATCAACCCGACCGGCAAGAAGAAACTGCAGGAGATGCTCCGTGCAGGGAACATGGATCTGGTTGTACAGATGGCAGAAGAACAGACGGAACGTGGGGCAAAGATTCTCGATATCAATATGGGTATGAACGGCATTGACGAGCTGGAAATGATGAAGCGTGCTGTCTACGAAGTGATTTCTGTGACGAATCTTCCGCTCTGTATTGATTCGAGTCATGTCGAGATTATCGAAGCAGCACTCCGTATCTATCCGGGACGTGCGCTTATTAATTCGATTTCATTAGAAGAGAAGAAATGCCGCCCGCTTATGCGGATTGCAAAGAAATATGGTGCGATGGCGATACTCCTTCCGCTTTCGGACAAGGGCTTGCCGGAGAATCTTGATGAGAAGAAAGAGATTATCCGCCGGTTGCTAGAGATCGCGGACGAGGAAGGCTTGTCACGCGATTCCCTGATCATCGATGGTCTGGTTGCAACGGTTGGTGCAAACCGGATGGCGGCACTTGAAACACTCGATACGATTGCCTATTGTAAGAATGAACTGCAGATTCCGACGATCTGTGGTCTGTCCAATATTTCCTTCGGACTGCCAGAGCGAATCAATGTCAATACCGCATTTCTGACGATGGCGATCGCAAACGGCTTGACCATGGCAATCTGTAATCCGGGACAGGCAATGCTTGTGAATGCGAGCCTTGCGGCAGATCTGCTGCTTGCCAAGGAGAATTCGGATAATATTTATGTGGAAAATGTAGTCGCTTTATCCCAGACCGAACAGACGGCTGCAAAGAATGTGGCAGGTGTGTCCGAAGAAGGAAGCCGAGTCTATCATGATGTTGTAAAGGGTAACAAAGGCAGTATCGTGGAGAATGTAAAGAAGGAATTAGAGGCGGGCAAAGATCCGCAGACAATCATTGATGAGGATCTGATTCCGGCAGTCAACAAGGTTGGCGAGTTGTTTGAGCAGAAGAAATATTTCCTGCCACAGCTCATTGCGGGTGCGACAGCGATGGATCTTGCAATCGAATACATCACGCCGCTGCTTCATATCGAAGAGAATGCCAAGCCGAAGGGTACAGTCATTATGGCGACGGTCGAGGGTGATATCCACGATATCGGTAAAAACCTTGTTGTCCTGATGCTGAAAAACTACGGCTACAAGGTTGTGGATTTAGGCAAGGATGTGCCGCTTGACAAGATCATTGCGGCAGCGAAGGAAGAGCATGCCGATATCATCGGATTATCTGCGCTTATGACAACGACGATGATGCGGATGAAGGATGCCGTTGAGTATGTGCGCGCAAATAACCTTCCTTATAAGGTCATCATCGGAGGTGCCGTTGTATCGCAGAATTTTGCAGATGAGATCGGGGCAGACGGTTACTCTAAGGATGCAAACGAGGCGGTAAAGCTTGTTGACAAACTATTGACAGACAAGTAACAAAGGGTTAAAATAGCAGATAATAATTTTTGACGAAATAATAGGAGAAAGGTGGAACATTTTATGAAAAAAATGGTCTTATCCCTTTTGGTAGATAATACATCCGGTGTACTGAGCCGTGTGTCCGGAATGTTTAGCCGTAGAGGATATAATATTGACAGCTTATCAGTTGGCGTGACAGAGAATCCAAGATATTCCCGTATGACGGTTGCCGTGAGCGGCGATGATCGTATTTTGAGCCAGATCAAAAAACAGCTTCTGAAGCTGGAGGATGTCTGCGAGATTACGGAACTGAAAGATGGAGAGTCTGTATGCCGTGAACTTCTGCTTGTCAAGATCAAGGCAAGTCTGGAAGAGAGACAGCAGATTATTTCCCTGACGGATGTATTCCGTGCAAAGGTTGTTGATGTATCAACGGATTCCGTTATGATAGAGATTACAGGAAATGTCAACAAGATTGAAGCATTTATCTCGCTTCTGGATGGGTTCGAGATTTCCGAGATGGTACGTACAGGCTTGACAGGTCTTACAAGAGGCGCTGTAAGCGGAAACTAAGGTCATTACTTACGATTAAGTAGTAACGATAAATATTTTTTACAAAATCAGGAGGATATGATAATGTCAGCAAAGATTTTTTATCAGGAAGATTGTAATCTGTCACTGTTGGATGGCAAGACAATTGCAATCATCGGCTATGGTAGCCAGGGTCATGCACATGCTTTGAACTTGAAGGACAGCGGATGCCACGTCATCATCGGTCTTTACGAGGGAAGCAAGTCATGGGCTAAGGCTGAGGCACAGGGATTTGAAGTATATACATCTGCAGAAGCAGCAAAGCGTGCAGATATCATCATGATTCTGATCAACGATGAGTTGCAGGCAGGCCTTTACAAGAACGATATTGAGCCGAACCTTGAGCCGGGCAACATGCTTATGTTCGCACATGGTTTCAATATTCACTTTAACCAGATTATTCCACCTAAGGATGTCGATGTAACAATGATCGCACCGAAGGCACCTGGTCACACAGTTCGTTCTGAGTACCAGGCTGGTAAGGGTACACCTTGTCTGATCGCTGTATATCAGGATGCAACAGGTAAGGCACAGGATCTTGCACTTGCTTACGGTCTTGGTATCGGTGGAGCAAGAGCCGGAATTCTTGAGACAACATTCAGAACAGAGACAGAGACAGACCTCTTTGGTGAGCAGGCAGTTCTTTGTGGTGGTGTATGTGCACTTATGCAGGCTGGTTTCGAGACTCTTTGCGAAGCTGGTTATGATCCAAGAAATGCATACTTCGAGTGTATCCACGAGATGAAGCTGATCGTAGATCTGATTTACCAGTCAGGTTTTGCAGGCATGAGATATTCTATTTCGAATACAGCTGAGTATGGTGATTACATCACAGGTCCTAAGATTGTAACAGAAGAGACAAAGAAGACAATGAAGAAGATCCTGAAAGATATCCAGGATGGTACATTCGCAAAAGACTTCCTGCTTGATATGTCTTCCGCAGGTGGACAGGCTCACTTCAAGGCTCTTAGAAAACTTGCTTCTGAGCATCCATCAGAGAAGGTTGGCGAGGAGATTCGTAAGTTATATAGCTGGAATGGTGAAGGAAAGCTGATCGATAACTAAGATACACATTTTGAAGAACCTAGATCCGTTTCGATCTAGGTTCTTTGTTTTTGGCAGAGATTATGACAGGTGGTGTAGGTTATGACATGTTTGGAAGCACAATCAAATATTATGGCATTCATAGAGAAGAAACTTCCGGACGATGTGATCCCGGATTTTGTAAAGCATATGCGGTACTGCAAGAATTGCAGGGAAGAGCTGGAGATTTACTATACGTTGATCGTTGGCATGCATCAGGTCGATAACAACCAGGAACTGTCACAGAATTTTGCAAAGGATCTGGAAAATGAACTGAATCGTCTGGAACACCGTGTAAAGCAGGCGAAACGTTTCAAGTTCTCCACATTTGGACTTGTGTTTGGAGTGGCAGTCGTATTTTTGTTTTTTGTATACAATCAATGTCTGGATAAGGTATATAATATCGAACAGCGGATGAAACTGGAAGCACAGGGGGATACTTATTTTTACGATACATTTGGTTCGGAGATGTCCGTTTGCTTAAATGATATTGTACAGGAAGTGCAGATTGCACAGAAACCGAAGGAATCAACCTTTTATGAAAAACTACGTGAATATCAATTAACCCACCCGGAAAGTGAGGAGACGGAGAGCGATGAATAAATTATTATTGATTGACGGAAACAGCATCATGAATCGTGCGTTTTACGGAATCCCGGATATGACAACGAATGACGGGAGACATACCAACGCGATTTATGGTTTTTTAAATATAATCTTGAAGGTAATCGAGGAAGAACAGGCAACACATATTTGTGTTGCTTTTGATTTAAAGAAGAAAACATTTCGCCATGAGATGTATGAGGCGTATAAGGGAACGCGAAAGGGTATGCCGGAAGAACTGCATGAGCAGATGCCGAGAATCAAGGAGATTCTGCAGGCAATGCACATCCGAATCGTGGAACAGGAAGGCTTTGAGGCGGATGATCTGATCGGTACGTTATCAAAGAAGGGTGAGCGCGAAGGCTTTGCCGTTACGATTCTATCTGGTGATCGTGACCTGTTGCAGCTTGCGACAGATACCGTGCTCGTACGCATCCCGAAGACAAAGCATGGTAAGACTGAGGTCGAGGATTATTATGCAAAAAATGTGGTGGAAACCTATGGAGTAACACCGTTGATTTTCATAGATATGAAAGGTCTGATGGGTGATACTTCGGATAATATTCCAGGTGTGCCGGGAATCGGTGAGAAGACAGCGGCAAAGCTGCTTGCGGAGTATGGTGACTTAGATGGTGTCTATGCGGCTGTGGACAGCATGAAGGCAAGCAGGATGAAACAGAATCTGATCGAGAACAAAGATCTGGCATATCTGTCTAAGACGCTTGCAACGATCAAGCTGGACTGCCCGATTCCATTTGAATTTTCAGAGGCAACGTATCACGATCCGTTTAATGCCGAGGCATATACGTTATTTGAAGATTTAGAGTTAAAGAGCTTTTATAAGCGGTTCTCGGTTGAGAAGAAGGAAGAACTGACCTTCGAGACAGTATTGATCGATGATATTGACGGTTACAACGCTCTGCTTGCAAAGCTGCAAAAGGCGAAGGAAGTTTCCTTTGCATGGATCACACAGGATGGAGAAGCACTTGGCGTTGCGGTCTGTATGGATTTGGAGCATGTCTATCTGATTCGGTTTATGATGTTTATCACGGAGGCGATGGTTGCAGACAATCTCCTTGCGTTGAGCCGGGATTATCAGGTGCAGTTAGCATGTATGCACGTGAAAAAGCTGCTTTCATTTTTGGATTTTCATGAGGAAGATGCAGTATTTGACGCTGGACTTGCGGCATATCTGTTACATCCAAATCAGTCAGAATATGAATACGATACGCTTGCAAAGGTGTATCTGGACGTGACGCTGCCGTCAGAGAAGGAAATGCTTGGCAAGGAGAAACTAGGATATTTCTCCTTCGAAGATGAAAGAGTACAAAAATGGATGGCATATCAGGCGATTGTGCCATATAAGATAAAGTCAGTTTTGCGAGAGAAATTAAAAGAGACAGGAATGGAATCACTCTATGATGAGATGGAGCTTCCTTGTCTGTATGCGTTATATGAGATGGAGAAAAATGGTATCCGCGTCGATGGTGAGGCATTGAATCAGTATGGGAAAAAACTCCGTACACGGATCGAGGAGCTTACCGCAGAGATTCATGCAATGGCGGGGGAAGAATTTAACATCAATTCTCCGAAAAAACTTGGCGAGATTTTATTTGAGAAACTTGGATTAAAAAATGGAAAGAAGACAAAGACCGGATATTCGACGAGTGCAGAGGTGTTAGAGAAGCTTAAAAATGCACATCCGATCATACCGAAGATCTTAGAATACCGTCAGCTTACGAAGCTTAATTCCACCTATGCAGAGGGATTGGCTGGTTATATCCGGGCAGATGGAAGAATTCATGGCAAGTTCCATCAGACGGTAACTGTGACGGGACGTATCAGTTCGGCAGATCCGAATCTGCAGAATATCCCGACGCGTATGCCGCTTGGCAGAGAAATCCGTAAGGTCTTTATTCCGGAGGAAGGATCGGTGTTTGTTGATGCTGATTATTCCCAGATTGAGCTGCGTGTGCTCGCACATATGTCCGGTGATGCGGCTTTGATTGCGGCATATCAGGCGGATGAGGATATCCATGCGATCACGGCATCACAGGTATTCGATGTGCCACTCGATCAGGTGGACAGTACCCTTCGCCGGAAAGCAAAGGCGGTAAATTTTGGAATTGTTTACGGCATCAGCTCCTTTGGTCTAGGACAGGATCTCGATATCTCCAGAAAGGAAGCGGAGGGCTATATCGAGAAATATTTTGCAACCTATGGCAAGGTTAAGGAATTTTTAGACCGAACGGTGGAAGATGCGAAGAAAAACGGCTATACGGTCACGATGTTTGGACGGAGACGCCCGATTCCAGAGCTTGCTTCCTCGAACTTTATGACACGAAGTTTTGGCGAGCGTGCAGCAATGAACGCCCCGGTACAAGGAACTGCGGCGGATATTATCAAGATTGCGATGGTTCGTGTGAATCGTCGGCTCAAAGAAGAACATTTGCAGTCAAAGCTTGTACTTCAGATCCACGATGAGCTGATCATCGAGACAAAGAAGGAAGAGGTAGAGATCGTACAGAAGATTTTGGTGCAAGAGATGATGCATGCGGCAGACCTTGCTGTGCCGCTTCTTGTGGATGCAAATGTTGGTGACAGCTGGTATGATGCGAAGTAAGGACATTCAGGGAGATTCAGAATGCTGATATTAGGAATTACTGGAGGCGTTGGCTCTGGAAAAAGTAAAATATTATATGACCTGTCTAATTTATATGGGGCATATATTGTCGAGACCGATAAGCTTGCCCATACGCTGATGGAGCCGGGACAGACAGTATATCAGGCGGTTGTGGAAGCGTTTGGCACGGAGATTTTGCAGGCAGAGGAACCATATGCAATCGACCGGGCGAAGTTTGCACAGATCGTGTTTGCTGACAAAGAAAAGCTTGCACAGTTAAATGCACTTACGCATCCGGCTGTGAAGGCATGGATTCGGAAAGACATCGAGGAGAAACGGAAGCAGGACGTGAAGATCTATGTGATCGAGGCGGCACTTCTGATTCAGGATGGATATAAGGAGATCTGCGATGAAATCTGGTATATCTATGTCAATGAGGAGACGCGGATCAAACGATTGATGAAACAGCGCGGCTATACCGAGGAACGCTGCCGTGCGATGTTCCGCAGTCAGGAACCGGAATCATATTATAGAAAATATGCAGATTTCACTATAAATAATCAATTAGACTATGAAAATTCATCAAAACAACTAAAAGATAGGTTGAATATCTTACTTGGAGATGCTATAATTTTAACTAATCATGGGAAAACAGACTAATTTCAGGAGGGAACAGGCGTGGCAACAGTGAAATATCCGGAACCTTTAATATTTGGACTGGACATCGGTACGCGGAGTATCGTCGGTACAGTCGGATACAGAGAACAGGAGCGGTTTCATGTAGTTGCGATGGCTGTCAAATACCATGATACCCGTTCGATGATCGACGGACAGATCCATGATATCGCGAAGGTCAGTCAGGATATTGTCGAGGTAAAACAGCAGTTAGAGAAACAGTTAGGCGGGCGCAAATTGCATGATGTATGCATTGCGGCGGCTGGCCGTGTCTTAAAAACTGCGATCGGACACGGGGAGTATGAATTCTCTGAGAATACAGTTATTACACAGGAATATATCCATTCGATCGATCTGATCGGCGTGGAGCAGGCGCACAATGAGATTCTGCAGGAATTAAACGAGAGTCATGAGACAACGAAATATTTCTGTGTCGGCTATACCGTTGTGAAATATTTCCTGAACAATTACGAGATCACGAATCTGGAAGGACACAAGGGAACGAAGATTGCGGCCGATGTGCTTGCAACATTTCTCCCAGAAGAGGTTGTGGACAGTCTGTATGCGGCTGTGGAGCAGGCTGGATTGTATGTGACGAATCTTACATTGGAGCCAATCGCGGCGATGACGGTAGCGATTCCAGAGCAGTACCGCCTTTTGAACATTGCACTGATCGATATCGGAGCCGGAACGTCCGATATCTGTATCACAAAAGATGGAAGCGTGATCGCGTATGGTATGATCCCGGCAGCCGGAGACGAGCTGACCGAGGCACTGGTAAAGAAATATCTGATTGATTTCCAGACGGCAGAGAAGTTAAAGACGGTCAGTGCACGCCGGAAATCAGTTACATATAAAGATATTATGGGAATCTCCCATAAGATTACTCCGGAGGAGATTTATCAGACGACGGAGGAAGTAAAAGAGGGAATCTCGAAGAAGATCGCGGATAAAATCATTGAGTTAAATGGTGGAACAAGCGTCAGTGCGGTGTTTGTAGTCGGCGGTGGTGGAAAACTGCCTGGATTTACAGATACACTGGCAGATGATCTGGATCTACCGCCAGAGCGTGTAGCTCTGCGTGGCGAAGAAGTGATGAATACGATTGATTTTCAGGTGGAGGGGATCAAGAAAGATCCGCTCTATGTGACACCAATTGGTATCTGTCTGAACTTCTTTGATCAAAAGAATAACTTCATCTTTGTCAACGTAAATGGCGAACGTGTGAAGCTGTATAACAATGATAAGCTGACAATCTTTGATGCGGCAGTACAGTACGGTATTCCAAACGAAGATATCTTCCCGAAGCGCGGCGATGATATCACATTTAAGATAAATGAAAAGACACGGATCGTGCGTGGGTACAGCGGGGAAGCTGCGGTGATCACCCAGAACGGAAAGACCGCTGGTATGAACGCAGTGATTGAGGCGAACGATAACATCCGGATTCAGCCGTCTACAAAGGGCAAATCTGCGGAGATTGAATTATCGACACTTCCGGAATATGCGGGCATGCTGACCTTTAAGGTGAATGGAAACGAAGTATCCTGTCCGAAATTTGCAACTGTGAATGGTGAATTTGCATCGTCCATGTATCAGATTCAGGATGGGGATGATGTCTGTATGCGGAATTATTATACCGTGGGACAGTTGCGCACATTTATGGATTTGACGACGGATTTTTATGCGTATGTCAACCATCAGATTGCCGATGAAGATGAGAAGATTTATGAGAATTTTGAAGTAGAATTTGTCACCCGGAAGGAAGAAACGATTATTCCGGACGATGAGATCGTGGAAGTTGCAGACGAAGCAGCGGTCACAGAACCTGTGACGGAAGATACAAGTAAAACAGAGGCGGAGCAGAATGTGACACCGCAGCCACAGCCAGAACCAGCTGTAAGCCGTGCAATCACGGTTGTAGTCAATAAAACACCTGTCACTTTGACAGGAAAACAGAGCTATACATTTGTGGATATTCTGGATGTATATCCGTTTGATCTTTCTTCGATGCGTGGAAAGCGCCTTGTTACAAATGTAAATGGCATACATGCAGAATTTATACAGCCGATCGATGAAGGGGCTGTGATCGATATTCATTGGGAGAACTAGACATGCAGGATATTACGGAAAAGCTCATTAAAAATTACACAGTATATCATAAGATCTTTTATGTATTTATGGTTTTGCTCACCGTGTTGTCACGCGTCATGAAGTTCACCGACAACACGCCGGTCTGCGTGACATTTGCAACCGTTGTGTTTGTGTTTGCACTGCTTGACAGTGTGTTTTATCACATGGGCGTGTTTAAGAATATGAAGTTTTTGACGACTTTCCGGTTGATTGAGATTACTACATACAGTATTTTCGTATCATTTGTTCCGTACGAGGGCGTGCTGCTTGTCGGTATGTTTATGATTTTGTTCCTGCTTGCATTGGAATTCATTATTCTTGGTTCACACTATGACAAGGGAACGATTTTAGTCCGCAAGATGATGTTGCTTATACCGATGTTTATCAATCTGTGCCTGTCATTGCAGTTCCGGAGAGAGACATTCTGGTTCTGTTATGTGCTGGTGCTTGCAATCTTTGTCGTGACACTGTTGTTTGTGACGGAACTTCTCGAATATTCAAACGATGCACATGAGGCGTATTATACCCAGCTTGTGTTGGAACGGAATGATATACAGGATAAGAATGCAAAGCTCGAAGAGTATCAGGAAAAGGTAAAGAATGTAAATGAACGTGTGAATTACCAGAAGATTGAGCTGGCACGGGTCGTGAATGATCTGGAACAGGCAAACCGGGAAATCGAGTCCCAGACGGAAATCATGCGTTATATGGCGTCTTCGTTTGATATCAACAAGAATATCAATGTGATCGTCGATGCAATCATGGATGTAAAGAATCCAAAGCTCTGTGCGGTGTATATGGATGGAGCGGTTAATTCGGACAATCGTGGAATCTGTATTATCAAGACGGATTATGCTTCAATGGAACGCCGTCTGCGCAAGGATTTTGAGAAGATTTATTCGGATTTTGCCGAGAGCCGGAAGACGACGGAGCTGCTGGTCGGGGATGAATTAAAGGAGCTGCGTTTTATTGGTGAGACAAATATCAAGAGTCTGGTGAAGCTTGCGATGATCAACGACAACAAGCAGTATGGTATGATGCTGATCGCATCCAATGAGGAGAATTTTTTCGAGAAGGGAATCTCGTACTATGAAACCTGCTTGGTGGAATATAATGTATCTGTCAAGAGTACAAAGCTTTATTTACAGACACAGGATATGGCGCGCAAGGATGGTCTGACACAGATCTACAACCGTGTTTATTTCGGACAGTTGTTTGCAGCGGCGGCAGAGGAAGCGACGAAGAAACAACAGCCGTTATCTGTGGCACTGTTTGATATTGATAAGTTCAAGAATATCAATGATACATATGGACATCTTGCCGGTGATAAGGTCATCAAGATGGTGGCATCCATTGACGATAAATTTGCAAGGGCACATGGGGGATTTGCCTGCCGGTATGGAGGCGAGGAATTCCTGCTTGTATTGCCGGGCTACGATGAAACGCAGGCATTGCCGATCTTAGAGGAAATGCATAAAGAGATCCAGACGACAATCGTGCAGTATGATGACAAGGAAATTCCAGTCAATGTATGTATTGGCCTGTCTGCATATCCGACGATCTGTAGGGATACCAATATCCTTGTAAACCGTGCGGATAAGTCGATGTATTATGGCAAAAAACATGGTCGTGGCAGACTGGTGGTGGACAATCCGGCGGTGGATGATATGCAGTCTTGAGATTCTCAAATAAAGATTAAAATTGTACGTGAAAAAAGACATTTATTTACAGATTTTTGGTTGTATACAAACCTTGATTTGTTTATAATGTAGAAAGATATGAGTTGAAACTATAAAAGCAGAGGAGAAGAGCAGTGGCATTTATTGATTCAATTAAAAAAAGAGCAAAACAAAACAAGAAAACAATTGTATTACCGGAAACTGCAGATATGCGTACATTAGAGGCGGCGCATAAGATTTTGCAGGAAGGAATTGCCGACATAATCTTAGTTGGTGACAAACAGACGATTATAAAGAAAGCAGATGGACTGGATCTGACAGGCGCGAAATTCGTAGATCCATATGACTGCGACAAGTTAAACGATTATGTATCCATTTTGGTAGAGCTTCGTAAGAAGAAAGGTATGACGCCGGAAGAAGCAAAGGAACTGCTTTTAACAAACGTCCTGTATTTTGGCTGTATCATGGTAAAGGCAGGCGATGCAGATGGAATGGTTGCAGGAGCAGTGAATTCTTCTGCAAATGTATTGCGTGCAGCATTGCAGATCTTAAAGACTGCACCGGATACAAAGCTGGTATCTGCATTCTTCTTAGTTGTAGTACCAAACTGTGAGATGGGTGAGCATGGAACATTCATTTTCTCAGATGCAGGATTAAATCAGTTCCCGGATGCGAGAGAGCTTGCAGCAATCGCAGAGAGCTCTGCAAAGTCATTTGAACTTCTGGTAGAGGCAGAACCAATTGTGGCAATGTTATCCCATTCAACAAAGGGAAGTGCACATCATCCAGAGATCGATAAGGTGATCGAGGCATGTAGGATTGTCAATGAAGAATGTCCGAACCTGAAGTGTGATGGTGAATTGCAGAGTGATGCGGCAATTGTGCCGGAAGTAGCTGCTTCCAAGGCACCGGGCAGCGACGTAGCCGGAAAGGCAAACGTATTGATCTTCCCGGATCTGGATGCTGGAAATATTGGATACAAGCTTGTACAGCGTCTCGCAAAGGCAGATGCATATGGTCCGATTACACAGGGTATTGCAAAGCCGGTCAACGATCTGTCCAGAGGATGTTCAGCAGATGATATCGTCGGTGTTGTTGCGATTACAGCGGTTCAGGCACAGGCACTTGACCAGAAATAGAATAGTAAGAGAAAGCGTGAGAATATGAAGGTATTAGTAATTAATTGTGGTAGTTCTTCCCTCAAGTACCAGTTGATCGACTCGGACACAGAACAGGTACTTGCAAAGGGAATCTGTGAAAGAATCAAATTAGATGGTTCACTGACACATCAGGCAACTGGTAAGGAAAAGATACAGATTGAGGCACCGATGCCGGATCATAGCGCAGCAGTAAAGCTTGTACTGCAGTATCTGTTAGATGAGAAGCTTGGTGCAATCAAAAATCTGGATGAGATTGCAGCGGTCGGTCATCGTGTGGTACATGGCGGGGAGAAGTTTTCTTCTGCGGTTCTGATCAATGACGAAGTACTTGCAGCGATTGAGGAGTGCTGTGATTTAGCACCACTTCACAATCCAGCCAATCTGATCGGTATCCGTGCATGTCAGGAATTGATGCCGGGTGTTCCACAGGTTGCAGTGTTTGATACTGCATTCCATCAGACTATGCCAGATTATGCATATACATATGGTATTCCATATGAGTATTATGAGAAATACAAGGTTCGTCGTTACGGCTTCCACGGAACGAGCCACAGCTTTGTATCCAAGCGTACCGCTGAATTGCTTGGAAAGGATATCAAGGATACAAAGATTATCGTATGTCATCTTGGTGGTGGCGCGAGCATCTGTGCAGTTGAGGGCGGAAAGTCAATTGATACGACAATGGGACTTACGCCACTCGAAGGTATCACAATGGGAACCAGAAGTGGAAATATTGATCCAGCAATCATCGAATATATTGCGAACAAAGAAGGAAAGACACTCACAGAGATCATCAGTATGCTCAACAAGGAGTCCGGTGTTTATGGTATCTCAGGAAAGTCCAGTGACTTCCGGGATTTGAACAAGGGAATCGCTGAGGGCGACAAGCGCTGTGAGATTGCAATGAATGTATTTACCTATCAGGCAGCAAAGTTTATCGGCGGTTATGTAGCAGCGATGAACGGTGTCGATGCAATCGTATTTACAGCCGGTGTCGGTGAGAATGATCCAAAGGTAAGAAAAGATACATGTAGCCATCTCGGATATCTGGGTGTGGAGATTGATGATGAAGCAAATAAGCTCCGTGGAGAAGAGGTAAAGATCTCAACAGAGAATTCTAAGGTGCCAGTGTATGTCGTACCGACAAACGAGGAGCTTGCAATCGCAAGAGAGACTGTTGCACTTGCAAAATAAATATTTTATCAAAAAATGAAAAATACCGTTGACATCAGATAGATTTGTTTGTATAATAAGCAAAGTGTGATTTTAAGTGTATTCTTGAAGGAGGTGTAAGGATGTCCATTTGTCCTAAGAATAAAAGTTCAAAAGCAAGACGTGACAAGCGTAGAGCAAACTGGAAGATGACAGTTCCTGGCTTGGTAAAGTGCAGCAAGTGTGGAGCGCTTATGATGCCACACAGAGTATGCAAGGCTTGCGGTTCCTATAATAAGAAAGAAATCATCTCTGCTGAGTAATTCACTGAAATGAAAAAAAGACTTTTCATCGAGAGGTTCTCGTTGAAAAGTCTTTTTTTGTGCCTTGATTTCTTGACGAAAGAAAGGGATACAACTATAATATATAGGATTATGTGGTCTATCATGTTGTATAACAAGGAAGGGTTCGGATAAAGAATGGAAAAGATTGTAATAGCAATTGATACAATGGGTACGGATAATGGAAGTGCATATTTTGTACAGGGCATTGCGGAGGCGATGGATCTGTATGACGACCTTTCCTTTATCGTAACCGGTAAAGAAGAGGAATTAAAAACGTATATTGACCAGTACGGATGTGATAAGACGCGGATTGAGGTAGTCGATGCAACCGAGGAGATTACCTGTCATGATGCGCCGGTGGATGCTATCCGTAGAAAGAAGAATTCATCTATGGTATTGGCGTTAAATGCTGTCAAGGAAGGAAGAGCGGCGGCTTGTATTTCTGGCGGTAATTCTGGTGCGCTGCTGGCTGGCGGACAGTTTCTGGTTGGACGTGCAAAGGGGGTTAAGCGAACCCCACTGGCTCCACTCATTCCACATCGGTACGGCTCGTCGTTACTGATCGACTGTGGCGCAAATGTGGATGCAAAGCCAGAGAATCTGGTACAGTTTGCAAAGATGGGTTCTATCTATATGAAGAATATCGAGGGTATCGAGAACCCTCGTGTTGGTATCATCAATATCGGTGCGGAGGATGAAAAGGGAAACGAACTTGTGAAATCCACGATTCCGCTGCTGCGTGAGTGTAAGGACATCAACTTTATCGGTAGTGTAGAATCCCGTGATATCCCAAACGGTCCGGCAGATGTATTAGTCTGTGAGGCGTTTGTTGGAAATGTTCTGCTCAAATTCTTTGAGGGACTTGGCAAAATGTTTATGGCAGAGATCAAAGATACGTTAAAGAGCAGTGTCAAGACGAAGATCGGTGGTGCATTGATCTACAAACCGATTAAGAAAACCTTTAAGCGGTATATGGCGGATGATAAGGGTGGAGCACCATTGCTTGGCTTAAAAGGTCTGGTAGTAAAGATTCATGGCAACAGCAAGGATACAGAGGTACGCTCTGCCATTGAACAGTGCCGTAACTTTGTGAAAAAAGATGTTACAAATCAGATTATTCGTACATTTGTAGAGGAAGAAAACAAAGGGGAGAACTAACATGGAACATGAAGGATCACTCAGTGAGCTGGAAGCACTGATTGGATATACCTTTCAGGATATCAAACATTTGGAGACAGCAATCACGCACAAGTCCTTCGTCAATGAAAAGATGGTCGGACGCTATATGTCGTATGAGCGATATGAGTTTTTAGGTGATGCGATTCTGGAATTTATCGTGAGTAAGTATCTGTTTGAAAATTATCAGACGATGCCAGAGGGCGATTTGTCGAAGCTTCGTTCAAGTCTTGTCTGTGAGTTCACGTTGTCCAAGATTTCGCGGGATTTGCGGTTTGGTGAGTTTGCCCGGTTCAGTAAGGGAGAGAGACAGACGGGCGGAGCTAACCGGGATTCGATTTTGTGTGATATGTTTGAGTCTGTGCTTGGCGCAATCTATCTGGATGGTGGTATGGAATGTGCAACCGCATATGTGGAGCGGTTTCTACTGCAGGATATCGAACATAAACAGCGCTTCCATGATGCAAAGTCCAAGTTGCAGGAATATGTGCAGAAGCATAAGATCAACCTGCAATATGAATTGTTGGCGGAGGAAGGTCCTGACCACAACAAGCAGTTTACCGTGCGCGTCGTGTTAGACGGCAAGGAGATGGCGCGGAAGGTGGCGCATTCAAAGAAAACAGCAGAGCAGTATGCAGCGTTTGAGACATTGGAGCTGCTACATCAGCCAACTGGAAAAAGGTAAGGTAACGTATGTATTTAAAAAGCATAGAAATATATGGATTTAAGTCCTTTGCAAATAAAATAATTTTCAAATTCAACAATGGTATTACAGGTATCGTTGGACCGAACGGTTCTGGTAAGAGTAATGTCGGCGATGCCGTGCGCTGGGTACTTGGTGAGCAGAGTGCGAAGCAGTTACGTGGTTCCAAGATGGAGGATGTTATTTTCTCTGGTACAGAGCTTCGAAAACCGCAGGGCTCGGCATATGTGGCAATCACACTTGATAACAGCGATCACAGCCTGCCGATTGATTATAATGAGGTAACGGTTGCCAGACGTGTGTATCGTTCTGGTGAGAGTGAGTATCTGATCAATGGTGTTGTCAGCCGTTTGAAGGATGTCAATTCCCTATTCTTCGATACTGGTATCGGTAAAGAGGGATATTCGATTATCGGACAGGGACAGATCGAGCGGATTCTGTCAGGAAAGCCGGAGGAACGCCGGGAGCTGTTCGATGAGGCGGCAGGAATTGTTAAATATAAGAAGAATAAGGCAGCAACAGAAAAGTCACTGGAGAACGAGCGGGCAAATCTTTCCCGTGTGAAGGATATTCTCGGGGAACTGGAAAAACAGGTTGGTCCTTTGAAGGAACAGTCGGAGACGGCACGGAAGTATCTGATCTTCAAGGACGAGTTGAAGAAGCTGGATATCAATGCATTTCTCTTAGATGTCAATGATACACAGGTAAAGCTGGAATCCTACGAGGAGAAGCTATCCATTGTGGAGACAGATGCGTCACGTCTGAAGGATGAATTCGAGGCAGCGAAGGATGAATATGAACGCATTGAGCAGCAATTGGAATCCTATAACGAGAAGATTGATACATCGAAAAATGAGATTCATGAGAAGAAGCTCAGCAATCAGCGGTTAGAAGGCGAGATGAACGTTATCAACCAGCAGATTCTCTCATATCAGCAAAGTGATGCGGGGCTGCTCGAACAGATTGAGAAAGAGACGAAGAATCTGGAAAAGCACAAAGCGGATCTTACCGGATTGTATGAGGAGAAATCCCAGTTGGATGAGAAGCTGGATCAGGCAGATGATGTGCTTGATGAGGCAAAAAAACAGTATCAGGATCTGGAACAGGATATTACCGCGAAGGAACAGGCAATTGAGGATGCCAAAGCAGATATTATCGAGTATTTGAATGAAGGCGGTACGTTAAAGGCAAAGGTCGGCAGATACGATACGATGCTGGAAAACATCAACCTTCGTAAGACAGAGCTTAAGAAACGGCTGCTGGAATATACGAGCGAGGAAGAAAAAGCAAAGACGGAGGAAGTACAGCTTACCTCTGGAATCAAAGAGTTAGAAAGTGAATTGCAGGAAAAAAATGGACAGTTTACGGCTGTTCAGAACCTGATCACGGATCACAGCCAGAAGCTTGAAGAAAACCGGCGTGGCGTCACGGAGACGAGTAACCAGATCGTCAGCCTGAAATCCAAGAAGGAAGCGTTGCGCAATCTGACGGAACGTTACGAGGGATACGGAAACAGTATTCGCCGTGTCATGGAGCAGAAGACGAAGAATCCGAAGATCGTCGGCGTTGTGGCAGATATCATACAGGTAGATAAGCGGTATGAGACAGCTATTGAGACGGCACTTGGCGGAAGTATCCAGAACATTGTCACAGAGGATGATGCAACAGCCAAGAGTATGATCGCGTATTTGAAGCAGAACCGGTTTGGACGTGCAACATTCCTGCCGATTCAGTCAATCGTCGATCGCTCCGGGGTGAGTAACGATGTAAAGCGGGAACCGGGCGTTGTTGGTACCGCATCCGAATTGGTTGGATATGATAAGAAATTCCAGTCGATTATCGGACATCTGCTTGGACGAATCGTAGTTGTCGATCACATCAACCATGCGATGGCGCTTGCAAAGAAGTATAAACAGAGTCTGCGTATCGTGACGCTCGAGGGAGAACTGATCAATCCGGGCGGTGCGCTGACCGGTGGTGCATTTAAGAATACATCAAATCTGCTTGGACGAAAGCGAGAGCTTGAGGAAATTGATGAACAGATCGAGAAGCTTTCCGTGAAGCTGGAAGAACATAAGAAGCAGATTACATTCCTGACGGAAGACCGTGAGAAACAAAAAGGTATCCGTGACGAATTAAATACGGAGATCCAGAATATGAACATCCGTATGAATACATATACCCTGAACCTTGAACAGGTACAGGCAAAGCTGGCTGAGGTAGAACGCGGATTTGCAAGCATCAATCGCGAGAATGGTGAGCTTGCAGCGCAGATCGACGAGATCAATGCAAACAAGCAGGAATTAAAGGATAACAACCAGAAGCAGGAGGAAGCCATTCACGAGCTGGAAGCGGAGATTGCGAAGCTTGAACAGGCAGTGACTGAGGAAAAAGGTAGGCTGCAGGGTGCTTCAGATTCAATTAACAAGCTGAATCTGGAGTTCAATACCGTACAGCAGCAATATGAGTTCCTGATGCAGAATATCCATCGTATCAAGACGGAGGAACAGGTAGCAAAGGAGAACCTGCAGACGCTGAATCTAAAGCGGAACAATGGAAACGAAGAGGTTACGACGCTCACAAAGCGGACAGACAGCTTAAAACAGCAGTTCGATGAGAATATCCGTATGATCGCGATTAAGGAGAAGAAACTGGAAGAACTCATTTCAGGTAAAGATGCTTTGAATGAGAGTCACAAAGAATTTTTCCATAAACGTGAGGAATTGTCGGAGCAGATCAATGGACTGGACAAATCGGCATTCAAGATCAATGCATCGATTGAGAAGTTGTCCGAACAGGCGGAAAGTCTGAATAATTATATGTGGGAAGAATACGAGCTGACTTATAATCTGGCACTTGACTATAAGGATGCCGGATTCGATGATATCTCATCACTCAAGCGCGAGATTTCTGCAGTGAAAAATAAGATCAAACAGCTCGGCGATGTCAATGTCAATGCCATCGAGGATTACAAGCAGGTATCCGAGCGATACGAGTTCTTAAAGGGACAGCATGATGATATCTGCAAGGCAGAGGCAAATCTTGTAAATATTATTGCAGAGCTTGACCGGGCAATGCGGGAACAGTTTGCGGAGAAATTCAAGGAGATCCGTGTGATGTTCTCGAAAGTATTTAAGGAGCTGTTCGGTGGTGGTAAGGCTGACCTTGAGCTTGTTGATGAGGAAGATCTGCTCGAAACAGGAATCAAGATCATCGCACAGCCGCCAGGAAAGAAATTGCAGAATATGATGCAGCTTTCCGGTGGAGAGAAGAGTTTGACGGCGATTTCTTTGCTTTTTGCAATCCAGAGTTTAAAACCGTCACCATTCTGTCTGCTGGATGAGATTGAGGCGGCACTCGATGATTCGAATGTCAAGCGATTTGCCAAATATCTGTCCAAGCTGACAAAGGACACACAGTTTATCGTCATTACACACCGTAAAGGTACGATGGAAGCCGCAGATATCCTGTATGGTATCACAATGCAGGAAAAGGGCGTTTCGACACTTGTATCGGTGAATATGATAGAGAATGAATTGGATGATTAAGGAGGTGTAAGATATGGGTTGGTTTACCAAGAAGAAAAAAGGGGAAACTACAGAAGAGGAACTGCAGGAAGTGCAGACACAGGAAACTGTTGCAGAAGCAGAAGAAGTGGAGACAGAGAAAGAGATATCTGAGGTTCCTTCGGAGACAGTTGATACAGAGATTCCGGCTGAGATACCAGCGGATGAGCCAGGAGAAGCTCCAGCTCCACAGAAAAAGGGCTTCTTTGCAAGATTAAAGGAAGGGCTTACAAAGACACGTAACAGCATTTCAGATAGCTTCAACAACTTGTTCAAGGCAAGCGAGTTAGATGATGATTTTTACGATGAGCTGGAAGAGACACTCGTTATGTCCGATATGGGTTATGAGACGACGGAACGGATCGTAGAAGATCTGAAAGCACGTGTCAAGGAAGAACATATCAAGGAAGCACAGGCATGCCGGGATCTGGTAATCAATATTATACGGGATCAGATGCAGGTGGATGAGACAGCCTACGATTTTGAGAATAAGAAAACAGTTGTGCTGGTAATCGGTGTCAACGGTGTTGGAAAGACAACTTCGATCGGAAAGCTGGCAGCACAGTACAAGGCACGAGGCAAGAAGGTGCTGATGGCGGCGGCAGATACATTCCGTGCAGCGGCAATTGACCAGTTAAAGACATGGGCGAACCGTGCCGGTGTAGATATTATCGCACAGAATGAGGGCGCAGATCCGTCGGCGGTTGTCTACGATGCAGTTGCGGCAGCAAAAAGCCGGAATACAGATATCCTGCTGATCGATACAGCTGGACGTCTGCACAACAAGAAGAACTTGATGGATGAGCTTGCGAAGATGCGTCGCATTATTACAAGAGAGTATCCGGAAGCAAATGTGGAGTCACTGATCGTGTTAGATGGCACGACGGGACAGAATGCATTAGAGCAGGCAAGACAGTTCAGCTCCGTGACCGAGATCAATGGTATTATCATTACGAAGCTGGACGGAACAGCGAAGGGCGGTATTGCGATTGCAATCCAGTCAGAACTCAATGTTCCGGTCAAATACATTGGTATCGGCGAGCAGATTGACGATCTGCAGAAGTTTGATCCGAACAGCTATGTGAATGCATTGTTCGCAGATTTTGATATGCGTTCGGATGTGGAGATTCTCGTCGATGAGAATATCGAGAATATTCCGAAAGATGATGACCTGTTTGATATGAATTAAACAGGGTTTTGCATAAAAGAAACTTACAGGAAAGAAGGATAAAAATATGGCAGAAAAAGCGCAGACAGAACAGAAGCTGACACTCGAGAAATTCGAGCAGGCATATGAGATCGTGAAGAAAGTGACAAAGCCAACCGGACTGATCGAGAGTGAGTTTTTCTCACAGTCCTGTGGTAATAAAGTATATTTGAAACCGGAGAACATGCAGGTAACAGGCGCCTACAAGATTCGTGGTGCTTATTACAAGATCAGCACGTTGTCCGATGCAGACCGCAAGAAGGGACTTATCACAGCGTCTGCTGGAAACCATGCACAGGGTGTTGCGTATGCAGCAAAGGCATATGGTGTGAAGGCAACGATCGTTATGCCAACATCCACACCACTCATCAAGGTAAATCGTACGAAGTCGTATGGTGCTGAGGTTGTACTGTATGGCGATGTCTATGATGATGCCTGCCAGTATGCATTGAAGCTTGCGGAGGAAAAGGGATATACCTTTATCCATCCATTTGATGATTTGGATGTCGCAACCGGACAGAGTACCGTTGCGATGGAGATCTTAAAGGATCTTCCGTTTGTAGATATTATCTTAGTGCCAGTCGGTGGTGGCGGACTTGCCACAGGTGTATCGACGCTTGCCAAGATGCTCAATCCAAACATCAAGGTAATCGGTGTAGAGCCAGCAGGAGCAGCCTGCTTAAAGGCATCCCTTGCCAATGACAAGGTAACGACACTGCCAAAGGTAGATACGATCGCAGATGGTACTGCCGTTAAGACACCGGGAACAAAGATCTTCCCATATCTGAAGGAAAATCTGGATGATATTATTACGGTTGAGGATAGCGAACTGATCGTAGCATTTCTTGATATGTTAGAGAATCATAAAATGCTTGTAGAAAACAGTGGGCTGCTTACCGTTGCAGCGCTGAAGCATCTCGAGCCAAAGGGACAGAAGGTTGTCAGTATCTTGAGTGGTGGTAATATGGATGTGATCACATTCTCATCAGTTGTACAGCACGGTTTAATTGCAAGAAGCCGTATCTTCACGGTATCTGTATTGCTTCCAGATAAGCCGGGCGAGCTGCAGCGTGTGGCAGGTGTGATTGCCGGAGAAAACGGAAATATCATCAAGCTTGAGCATAACCAGTTCGTAACAATCAACCGTAATTCTGCTGTGGAACTTGTGATTACGATTGAAGCATTTGGACCGGAGCACAAGGAGCAGATCCTGCGCGTACTTTCCGAGCAGGGATATCGCCCAATCGAGAAGAAACCGAAGGCGATCTTCTAATATGCGACACATATATATGGCGGTAGACCTTGGTTCTACCATGATTGATAGCTGTCTGATCGATGCGGAGGACAAAGACGTACTTGCACAGCGGAGTACGAAGAATCCCCAGCGTCTGTATGGCAGCGACGTGATAAATCGAATCTTAACTGTGAAACGGGATATAAGCTTTCTTGTGAAAATGCGCGATCAGACGGTCGCTGCGATCGTGGAACTGCTGCAGGAAATGCTTGAAGATACTAAAAAACAGGTGGAACATACCGAGCGGGAGCATGAGCTTGTGAAGCTGGATGCTGTTGCAATCACAGGAAATACAACGATGATTTCCATCCTGCTTGGGTACGATATTTCAGATATGGGAGAAGCTCCATTTCCAACGACGCTACATGGCAGTGTAATCGTGCCAGGACAGGAATTATTTACGAAAGAACAGATGGCGGTTGTCGAAGAAGAATATCCTGAGATTATAGAAGAAGACTGTAATGTGTTCTTATCTGGATGTAGCAGTGCGTTTCTTGGCGGAGATGTCATCGCGGGTGTGATGCATATCGAGAAAAGTCGGAATACAGAAGTGCCAGAACGTTACATGTTCTTAGATCTTGGTACAAACGGTGAGATGGTTCTAAAAGATGGAGAGCGGTATTTGGCGACGAGTACTGCCTGTGGACCAGCATTTGAGGGATGTGCGAGAAAACAGCATGCGTATGGCAACAGTCTGCTTGAAGCAATCGCGCTTGGCAGAAGACTGGAGAAGATTCACGCAAACGGAACGCTGGCGGAGGAATTCTTAGACAGTGGAATCGTGATTCACGGAATCCATATCAACTCGGAGATATTACAGTCTATCATGCTTGCAAAGGCGGCGGTGTATGCCGGAATCAAATGTCTGCTTAAAACAGCAGGTCTGCATGCAAGAGATATTGACAAGGTATATATTGCCGGTGGTTTTGGCTTTTATTTGAATGCGCGGGATGCTATTGATCTTGGTATGCTGCCACAGGATTTCATGGATAAGCTGGAAGTGGTTGGAAATGCATCGCTTGCCGGTGCTACAGATCTTCTGATCCACGGACCATTGAGTCGTGATTTTGAAGTATATCGGGAGAAGCTTCAGGTGATTGATCTGACACAGACAGAGGGCTTTCAGGATAGTCTGATTGATGCCTGCAGCTTTGTAAGACTTACATAAATAAAATGGGGGATTGCCGATGGAACAACACAGTCTGAAATTAAAATTACTGGATTCTTTCTATGATATGGTAACGACGAAGAAATCAAATCTTCCAATCTATCATGGAAATGACAGCAAAGAGTTTGTGCCTGCGTATACAGCAGAGAATAAAAAGGTCTGTAATCCATTGGTGGCAGATATCAATCTGCCGAGCACACATGATTTTATCCGGTCATTGTCCGAAGATAAAAAGGTTGGACTCGCCGGAATTGCAATCTTAAAGGATGGAAAGCTTGTGGCGGAGCATTATGTACCGCCTTATGGCGCAGGATACCGGCATGTATCATTTTCCATGTGCAAGTCGGTGACATCCATGGCGGTCGGACTTGCGATGGAAGAAGGGCTGTTATCGCTTGATGAGAAGCTGGTAGATATCTTCCCGGAATACACCGGACTTTTCACGAAGAAGGCAATGAAGGAAGTCACGGTGAAGCATCTGCTTACGATGACTGCAGGTGTGAAATTCGATGAGGTAAGCTCGTATTTCGCGGAGGACTGGCGAAAATCATTTATTGGCAGTGATGTAAGCTTTGCACCGGGGACGGATTTCACGTATAATAGCTTAAATACCTATATGCTTGCAGCAATCGTGACGAGACGGGCGGGATGTTCTATGCTTGCCTATTTGAAGTCACGTCTGTTTCGCCCGCTTGGTATCCATAATATCACATGGGACTGCTGCCCGAAGGGCATTGAACGCGGTGGCTGGGGCATGAAGCTTTCCCTGCAGGATATGGTAAAGCTTGGTGAGCTTTACTTAAATGATGGTGCGATCATCCGGGATGGAAAACACATCCAGCTTTTAAGCCGGGCGTGGATCCGCGAATCAACACAGACACATGTGGAATTCGAGGATACAACGCTCACGAAAGGGTACGGATATCAGATCTGGTGCTTAAAGGATGGTGCATGGCTGTTCAACGGTGTATTTGGACAGAATGTCTATATCAACCAGAGAAAGAATCTGGTGATCGCCTGTACTGCAGGCGGTTATGAAGTATTTCCGGAGGGACATCTGGTTGCAAGAATCTGTAAGTTTGCAGCGGATGAGGAAAATTTCATCCGTAAGCCGTTTGCCACGATCGGTGATACTCTGAAAAACTATATTGCAGAAAAACGGTATCAAAAGAATGCAAAGCAGCTTGATCCGGCGTATGCAGCCTATATAGAACGTGTGGTGAAGCCATATACAGGCAGAACCTACGATGTGACCGATTATGCATCAAGTATCCTGCCAAATGCGAATCAGATGTTTTATTCTCTGTATATGACAGGCATCGAGCAGCTGGGCATCTCGTACAAAAAGGAATACCTGGTACTGCATGTGCGGGATGGAAAAAAGGTGTATCATATCCGCGTCGGGTATCTGTCGGCACATCCATATATCTATCAGATCTTAGATATCGGTGGAAAGAAACTTCCGGTTGCAGCGGGCTGTGAGCTGATGGATCGAACGGAGAAAGAATTTGGACTGAAGATCCGGCTTTACTATCTTGAAGAGGTCGCAAACAAGGTGATCGATCTGCAGTTTGAAGGGGATAAAGTGAAGATTCGGGCGGTCGGCACACCGAACCTTGTGAAGTTCATGGAGAAGCTGTTTGGCGAGGCAATGATGCAGCGCACAAAGAAGCTGGGACGATGGAAGGATTCCACATTTCTAAAAGAAAAAATGAAGAAAGTGTTATTCCCGGAGAGTGAGGGAATTGCGAGATAAACTATGAAGATGATGACGATTGCCAGTGGAAGCAGTGGAAACTGTACATACGTTGGCAGTGAAAATACAGGGATATTAGTCGATGTCGGTGTCAGCAAGAAAAAAATACTGGATGCGTTACAGGACGTAGACCGGACGTTTGCAGACATCAACGGCATCGTGATTACGCATGAACATATTGACCATATACGTGGTCTCGGTGTAATATCAAGAGCGTATGGCATTCCAATCTATGCGACAGAAGCGACAATAGAAGAAATCAAATACACAACGAGCCTTGGAACGCTTGACTATGGGTTGTTCCATAGTATTCAGCCGGATGAACCATTTATGGTCGGCAATATTGAGATCCTGGCACACAGTACGTGGCATGATGCGGCCGATCCGGTCTGCTACAGCCTGCTGTGTGATGGCAGGAAGATTGCCGTTGCGACCGATATGGGAGGATATGATGGTTATATGATACAGGCACTCAAAGACGCGGATGCGCTTTTGGTGGAGGCGAATCATGATATTCGCATGCTGCAGGTTGGACCATATCCGTATTCGACCAAGCAGCGGATCTTAAGCAGTTATGGACATTTGTGCAACGAAGCGGGCGGGAAACTGATCCGTGATGTGCTCAATGATCATATAAAAACTATTTTTCTTGGACATTTGTCAAAGGAAAATAACTTACCGGAGCTTGCCTATGCGGCAGTTGCGGCGGAGTTAGAAGGAAATCCGTTCACAGACGATGTGCGGGATTTTCATTTGCAGGTGGCAAACAGAGATACACACAGTGCGCTGCTTGATATTTAAGTATATTTTCAATACACGGAGGAAGAGTAAGATGAAGAAAACAATTATCACGGTAGTAGGAAAAGACAGAGTCGGTATTATTGCAAAAGTGTGTGTATACCTTGCCGAGAACAATATCAACATCCTTGATATTGCCCAGACGATCGTAGACGGCTATTTCAATATGATGATGGTTGTCAATGCTGAAGCTGCATCCAAGGATCATGACCAGATTGCGGAGGATCTTGCAGGTATCGGAGAGGAACTTGGTGTGCAGATCAAGGCACAGCAGGAAGAAATCTTTGACATGATGCACAGACTGTAATTGGATGGAGGAAAGCAAATGATTAGCATAAATGAAGTAATTGAAACCAATGCAATGATCTCCCGGATGAATCTGGATGTCCGTACGATCACAATGGGTATCAGCCTGCTTGACTGTGTGGGCGGTACACTCAAGGAAACCTGTGATAATATCTATAACAAGATCACAATGAAGGCAAAGGATCTGGTTTATACAGGCGAGGAAATCTCTAAGAAATATGGTATTCCAATCGTAAATAAGCGTATATCTGTTACACCGATCGCACTTGTAGGTGGCAGTGTATGTAAGACAAGCGATGATTTCGTGGAAATCGCAAAGACGCTTGATCGTGCAGCAGATAAGGTAGGCGTTAACTTTATCGGTGGATATTCTGCTCTTGTTTCGAAGAGTATGACAAAGGCTGATGAGCTTTTGATCCGTTCTATCCCAAAGGCATTGGCAGTAACTGGAAAGGTTTGTTCTTCTGTCAATACCGGTTCCACAAAGACCGGTATCAATATGGATGCAGTCAAGCTGATCGGTGAAATTGTATTGGAGACAGCAGAGCTTACGAAGGATCAGGATTCCATCGGCTGTGCAAAGTTTGTTGTGTTCTGTAATGCGCCGGATGACAATCCGTTTATGGCAGGTGCATTCCATGGTGTGACAGAGGCAGATTGCATCATTAACGTTGGTGTTAGTGGTCCGGGTGTTGTAAAGGCAGCACTTGAGGCAGTGCGCGGTGAGAATTTCGAGGTGCTTTGTGAGACAATCAAGAAGACTGCATTTAAGATCACAAGAGTTGGACAGCTTGTAGCGAAGGAAGCATCTGCGAGATTGGGAGTGCCGTTTGGCATTATCGATCTTTCGCTTGCTCCAACACCTGCAGTCGGAGATAGTGTCGGTGAAATCCTTGAGGAGATTGGTCTGGAATTTTCCGGTGCACCAGGTACAACTGCGGCACTTGCCATGCTCAATGATCAGGTGAAGAAGGGGGGCGTTATGGCATCCTCTTATGTCGGTGGACTTTCCGGTGCATTTATTCCGGTCAGTGAGGATCAGCGTATGATCGATGCGGTTGAGGCAGGTGCCCTTACGATCGAGAAGCTTGAGGCAATGACTTGTGTCTGCTCCGTCGGTCTGGATATGCTTGCAATCCCTGGCGATACGAAGGCAACGACAATCTCCGGTATTATCGCAGATGAGATGGCGCTTGGTATGGTAAACCAGAAGACAACAGCTGTCCGTATCATTCCTGTAATCGGAAAGACAGTTGGCGATAAGGCAGAGTTTGGTGGACTGCTTGGCTATGCTCCAATCATGCCGGTGAACCAGTATTCCTGCGATGCATTTATCAATCGTGGGGGAAGAATCCCGGCACCGATCCACAGCTTTAAGAACTAATATAAATAATAAAGGTCAGATTGAATGGAACAAAGATTAGCACTTCCGGAACGGGTTTTGATGCAGATTGAAAAGCCGGCCCGTTATATCGGAAATGAAGTAAATATGGTTCGCAAGAACTTAAGTGAGGTAGACGTCCGGATCGCCATGTGCTTTCCGGATGTTTATGAGATCGGCATGTCATATCTGGGAATTCAGATCTTGTATGACATGTTTAACCGCAGAGAGGACGTGTACTGTGAGCGTGTGTACAGCCCATGGCCGGACTTGGATGCGATCATGCGGAAGGAGCACATTCCGCTTTTTTCGTTGGAGACACAGACGGCAATCTCGGAATTTGACTGGCTTGCAATTACGATCCAGTACGAGATGTGTTACACCAATATATTACAGGTCATTGATTTAGCAGGCATTCTATTGCTTGCGAAGGATCGTACGAAGGAGCATCCGATCGTGATTGGTGGCGGACCTTGTACAGTGAATCCGGAGCCGATGGCGGATTTCTTCGATATCTTCTATATCGGAGAGGGCGAGACAAGCTACGATGCATTGCTTGATCTGTACAAACAGTATAAACATTCGGACATGAGCCGGGAGGATTTCCTGCGGAGAGCATCTTCGATTCCGGGTATTTATGTGCCATCGATGTATGAGGTTTCGTATCAGGAAGATGGAACGATCGAGAAGGTCGTACCGAAATATGAGGATGTCCCAGCAAAGGTAAAACGTCAGGTCGTCGTTGATTTTGAGAATGTATCATACCCGATGAAGCCGGTTGTACCGTATATCCGGGCAACACAGGATCGTGTGTGTCTGGAAATCATGCGTGGCTGTATCCGTGGCTGTCGGTTCTGTCAGGCGGGAATGATCTATCGTCCGACGAGACAGAAGAATGTGGAAATGCTCAAAAAATACGCGCGGACGATGCTGGATAATACCGGCTACGAAGAGATTTCGTTAAGCTCGCTTAGCTCGAGTGATTACGAGAATCTCGATGTGCTGCTGAATTATCTGATTACATTGCGGGATACCGATCATGTAAACGTGTCATTGCCATCACTTCGTATCGATGCATTTTCTCTCGATGTCATGAGTAAGGTGCAGGATATCAAGAAGTCCTCCCTGACATTTGCGTCGGAGGCAGGTACCCAGCGTCTGCGGGATGTTATCAACAAGGGAATTACAGACGAGAATCTGTTAGAGGGAAGCAGGCAGGCGTTCCTTGGTGGCTGGGATAAGGTCAAGCTTTATTTCATGCTCGGACTTCCGACGGAGACTGATGAGGATCTGTATGGTATCGCGGATCTGGCAGAGCGTATCTCAGAGGTATATTTTGACAATGTACCAAAGGAAAAACGAAATGGCCGTGTCATGATCAACGCATCGGCATCGTATTTTGTACCGAAGCCATTTACACCGTTCCAGTGGGCACCGATGATCCTACCGGATGAATTTACCCGCCGGGCAAGATATGTGAAGGACTCCTTCCGGGCACAGCGAAACCAGAAGAGTCTGAAGTTTTCGTATCACGATGCAGGAATCTCAATTTTAGAGGGTGTGCTTGCAAGAGGTGACCGTAGACTGGGTGCGGCAATCTTAGATGTGTATGAACAGGGTGGCATCTTCGATGCGTGGACAGAGTATTTTGATATGCAGCGGTATGAAAATGCGTTTGCAAACCATCATGTCGATATCGAATTTTATACAGCGAGAAAAAGACCGGATGACGAAGTGTTCCCGTGGGAGCATTTAGACGTCGGTGTGAGCCGCGGGTTCCTGTTACAGGAGTGGCATAAGGCACAGGAGGGAAAAACGACCGGAAACTGCCGGATGCAGTGTTCTGGCTGTGGTTCTGCCACATATGGAGGAGGTGTCTGCTTTGAAGCTAAGAATTAAATACACCAAGCTTGGAAGTCTTCGTTTCATTGGACATCTCGATATTATGCGGTTCTTCCAGAAGGCGATCCGGCGGGCGAAGCTGGATGTCTCATATTCGAAGGGCTTTTCGCCTCACCAGATGATCTCCTTTGCGGCACCGATGCCGCTTGGCATGACATCGGAGGGGGAATATTTCGATGGAGAGTTTGAGAGCGTGACAACGACCGAAGATATGATGGCGCGCCTGAATGCGACGATGCCACCGGAGATTCAGGTATTGGATATCATCGAGCTTCCGGACAATGCGAAGCCGTCGATGGCAATCGTGACCGCGTCTGACTATTATATCTACAAAAACGAGGAATGTGAGAACGATACAATACCGCAGCTTTTACAGGCGCTGCCTGCATTTGCAGAGAAAGACAAGGTTGAGATCGTCAAGAAGACGAAGTCCAAAGAGGAACTGACGGATATCCGTCCACTCATCTATGAAATCAAAGAATACAAGGATGGCGTCTATATGCTGCTTGCATCCGGAAGCAAGGATAACTTAAAGCCGGAGCTTGTCGTAGAGGCGATGTGTAACGAAGCGGGTGTACCGTTTAACCGGTATGATTACCGGATTCACCGGCTGGAGACATACATGGGCGAGAAAGAGGAGTTACAGCCGCTTTCCGCAAGTGGAACGAGATTTTAATGGATGTGCCGCAGGATGTGGGAAGCAGATAAGAGAGTATGAAGCAGTTTGTATTTACAGAATGGAATAAGAAGAAGCTTGGAATCCTGTTCGAGGATGGAAAAGCGATGGAGATCCGGTGTTATGAGGCGGACAGTATCCTTGGAAATGTCTACCGGGCGCGAGTCTCGAATCTATCGCCGAACATCAATGCGGCGTTCGTGGATATCAAAAAGGGCGAGAGTTGTTATCTGTCGATGGATGATTACCACGGGGAGAAATTAAAGGTCGGTGATCTCGTGACGGTGCAGGTCGTGCGTGATAAGATCAAGACAAAACGTTATGCGGTGACGACAGATATTTCCCTGCAGGGAGATTACGCGGTAACGACGCTTTTTGCACCTGTCGGAGTTTCTTCCAAGATTACAGATAGTGCAAGAAAAAAGGAATTAAAGACTTTGATGCAGAACCTGCTTATAGCAGAGCAGGATGCGCAGTTCTATTTGGCAGAAGGAAATGTGGCAGAGATCGAGCGGATAAAAAAGCTTACACTTGGTGGAATTATCCGGACGCAGGCAGAGCATGCGGAGGATGCTGCGATTACGCGGGAAATCGAAGGACAGGCACGACTGCTTTATTCGATTATGAAGAAGTCCGAGTATGCAACACAATATACCTGCCTGTACCACACGGAGGTCGAATATATCAAAGATATCCGGCGGATGCATGCATTGCAGGATGTGGAGATCGTGACCGATATTCCAGAGGTGACGGAAGCAATCTCGGAGATCCCACTCTATACGGACGAATATACACTTACGCTTCGGTATTCGCTTGCAAGTCTGCTTGAGAAGACGCTTTCGAAGCGCGCATACTTAAAGTCCGGGGCATATCTGGTAATCGAGCCGACGGAAGCCATGACGGTGATCGATGTCAATAGCGGCAAGTCAATCAAAGGGAAAAATGCGGAGGAGCAGTTCCTGAAGATTAACATCGAAGCGGCAAAGGAGATTGCAAGGCAGCTCCGACTGCGTAATATTTCCGGAATTGTGATGATTGATTTCATCAACATGAAGGAAGAAAGTCATAATCATGAGCTTATGAAGAATCTGGCAGAATATGTACGCACTGATCCGGTCCGGACAACTGTGGTGGATATGACGAAGCTTGGACTTGTCGAGCTGACAAGACAAAAAGGAAAACGTGCATTGCACGAGGTATTTTCAGAAATCAAATAGGTTAACATAAAAAATTACAAAATATTATATTTTTTGTGTTGACAAGCATACAATCAGATGCTAATATATACGAGTGTGCCGCACAGTGGGGTACAAGTCTGCAATCATGCAGCACCGAAACTGGCGAGTAATGATAATAGGAGGAAACCATATGTACGCAATTATAGCAACAGGCGGAAAGCAGTACAAGGTAGCTGAAGGAGATATCATTAAGGTAGAGAAGCTTAATGCTGAGGAAGGCTCAGAGGTATCATTCGACGTAGTTGCAGTGAATACTGACAAAGATGTACTTTGTGGAGATGCTTGCAAGAGCGCTTCTGTAAAGGCAACTGTTCTTGGCGAAGGTAAGGGTAAGAAGGTTGTTGTTTACAAGTACAAGAGAAAGACTGGCTATCATAAGAAGCAGGGTCACAGACAGCCGTTTACTCAGGTTAAGATTGAAGCAATCAACGCTTAATTGAAACTATGATACAGGCAGTGTTTTATATGTATTCGGATAAGACTTACCGTGGATTTTCGGTAAGCGGACATGCAGGCTATGAGAACGCAGGCAAAGATATTATCTGTGCTTCGGTATCAGCGCTTGTCATCAATACCGTGAATGCGGTGGATGCACTCACAGAGAATGTGTGTGCATGCGAGCAGGATTCATCCGGAAGCATAAAATTCAAATTTTCATCGGACAGCGATGAACAAGGACAATTATTGATCCGTGCCTTGGATATGGGGCTTTCCAATATCGAGAAGGAATACGGAAAGAAGTATTTGCAAGTACACTACAAGGAGGTGTAACGACTATGTTAAGAATGGATTTACAGTTCTTTGCTCATAAGAAGGGTGTTGGTTCTACTAAGAACGGTAGAGATTCAGAGTCTAAGAGACTCGGCGCCAAGAGAGCAGACGGACAGTTTGTAAAGGCTGGTAATATTTTATTCAGACAGCGTGGAACTAAGATTCATCCTGGTGTGAACGTTGGTATCGGCGGAGACGACACATTATTTGCACTTGTAGATGGTGTTTTACGTTTCGAGAGAAAGGGTAGAGATAAGAAGCAGGCTTCTGTATACCCTGTAGAGTCAGCTGAGTAAGAAAGCACTAGAAGAGCCGGGAGTTATATCCCGGCTTTTTCTGGATTTATGAGTTAATTTGGTAATCGTATTTATGAGGGAGGGCGTCCCATGTTTGCAGATAGAGCGAAAATATTTATAAGATCAGGAAAAGGCGGCGACGGACATGTGTCATTTCGCCGGGAATTATATGTGCCGGATGGCGGTCCGGACGGCGGCGACGGCGGCGATGGCGGCGATGTTATCTTCGTGGTAGATCCCGGATTAAATACGCTTACGGATTTCCGTCATGTGCGTAAATATGTGGCACAGGATGGAGAAGAAGGCGGAAAAAGAAACTGCCATGGTGCTAACGGAAAGGATATTATCCTGAAGGTTCCGGCAGGTACCGTCGTAAAGGATGCAGAAACCGGAAAAGTAATATTGGATATGTCGAATAAGACCGAACCGGTAACGCTGCTGAAAGGCGGCAGAGGCGGCAAAGGAAACCGTCAGTATGTGACATCGGTCATGCAGGCACCAAAGTATGCACAGCCGGGAAAACCGGCGAAAGAGCTCTGGGTAACCTTAGAGCTTAAGATGATCGCAGATGTTGGATTAGTTGGATTCCCGAATGTTGGTAAATCCACATTCCTGTCCCGTGTGACAAATGCAAAACCGAAGATTGCAAACTATCATTTCACAACACTCAATCCGAATCTCGGTGTGGTCGATCTTGGAGAAAAGCAGGGATTTGTAATCGCGGACATTCCGGGTATTATTGAAGGTGCATCGGAAGGTGTTGGACTGGGAATTGAATTCTTACGTCACATCGAGCGTACAAAGGTGCTGATCCACATTGTTGATGCGGCATCGACGGAGGGCAGAGATCCGATCGTGGATATCGAAGCAATCAACAAGGAACTGCGTCAGTACAATGAAGAGCTGGCAAGCCGGCCGATGGTAATTGCCGCAAATAAGTGTGATGCGCTGTACGGTGAGGATTACGAGACTGTGATCCAGTTATTGAAGGACGAATATGAACCAAAGGGAATCAAAGTATTCCCGATATCAGCAGTGTCCGGCAAGGGTGTCGAAGAACTGCTGTGGTATGTAAATAAATTAGTGAAGGAAGCACCGGATGAGGTAATTGAGTTTGCACCGGAGATGGATGTAGAGTTCATGGATGATCCGGAGCTGCCATTTGAGGTGACAAAGTCTGAGGAAGAGGAGCATGTATTCCTTGTGGAAGGTCCTCGGATCGAGAAGATGCTTGGTTATACGAATCTGGAGTCTGAGAAGGGCTTTGCGTTCTTCCAGAGATTCTTAAAGGACAATGGAATCTTACAGATGCTCGAAGATCTTGGTATCGAAGAGGGAGACACCGTAAGATTGTATGGTCTGGAGTTTGATTATTATCGTTAAATCATTAAAAGGAAAGAGGAAAGAATATGACAAGTAAGCAGAGAGCTTATCTGAAGAGTCTGGCAATGAATGCCGATACGATCATGAATATCGGAAAGTCAAGCCTTACACCGGAGGTCTGCACAGCAGTCAGTGAAGCATTAGAAAAGCGTGAGCTGGTGAAAATTGGTGTTCTGAAGAACTGCCTCGATGATCCGAAGGAAATCGCGGCTGTGATGGCAGAGCGTACACACAGCCAGGTTGTACAGGTCATCGGCAAGAAGATCGTGTTGTATAAGAAGAGAAAGAAAGATCCGAAAATCGTTCTCCCGGAATAAGATGGCAGATGTGAGATTCGAACAATTTCATACAATCGCGATTCTCGGAGGAACATTTAATCCGGTACATGCCGGTCACGTGGCGATTGCGCAGGCGGTTTTAAAGGCACGTCCGGAAGTAGATCAGCTTGTCTGTATGCCGAATCATATTCCGGCATACAAGGAGGAAGCTGCGATTGTGGATGGAAGCATGCGGATGGATATGCTCCGGCTGGCGATGGCACAGATCCCGAAGATTTCGGTCAGTGACTTTGAATTAAAATGGGATGGATACACATATACCGTGGATACATTTACCCGGTTAAAGAAGCTGTATCCGAAGCTTACAATCGAATTTGTGATCGGCGATGATTCGCTGTTTCAGCTACACAAGTGGTATGAATTTGAACGACTGGCGAATCTGTGTGAGATTCTGGTTGTTGCAAGAGGGGAACAACGGGATACGATCGAGACATATATCCGCAGGTTTTGTACGAAGTATCCGGCGTTTCACATATCCTATGTGGCGATGCCGCCGGTTCCGGTTTCATCAAGTGAGATACGGGCGCGGATTGCTAAGAGAGAATCTATACAGGGACTTGTACCGGACGATGTATTACAGTATATAGAAGCACATGCACTTTATAAGCAGGAAGCTGGGAGAAGACAGATATGATGACAAGAGACAAAATGATAACAAGATTGAAGGGCAAGATCAGTGCGACCAGACTGACACATTCTTTTGGTGTCGAGTATACGGCTGCCTGTCTGGCAATGGTGCATGGAGAAGATGTGGAAAAGGCGCGTATAGCAGGACTGCTGCATGACTGTGCGAAAGGACTGCCGACGAAGACGAAGCTCGAGAAAGCGAGAAAGCACGGACTTCCGGTCAGCAAATATGAGGAGAAGAATCCGGATATGCTGCATGCGAAGCTTGGCGCGTATTATGCACGGTACAAATACGATGTGGTTGATCAGGTGATCTTAGATGCGATCACATATCATACAACCGGACGCCCGAACATGACACTGATGGATAAGATCATCTTCGTTGCCGATTATATTGAACCGAACCGGAAGATGCTCCCGGAGATGGAGGAAATCCGCAAAGAGGCATTTACGGATCTGGATGCGTGCGTGATCCATATATTGAAGAATACACTTGATTATCTGAACCGGACGACCGCTGAGATGGATTATATGACACAGAAGACCTATGATTTTTATGTTGTGCATAACATGGAACTGTAAGGAGACAGGGTATGAGTGAAAATAAATATCTTCGAACAATTGTAAAGGCACTTGATGATAAGAAGGGCAATGATATTCGTGTTATTCGGATATCCGAGATTTCTTCTATGTGTGATTATCTCGTAATTGCAGATGGTTCCAACCGTAATCAGGTGCAGGCAATGTGCAACAATGTGGAGCATGCGATGCGGGAAGCCGGAGCCGAAATGAAAAATCGGGAAGGATATGCAAATGGAGGATGGATTTTACTGGATTATTATGATATAATTATTCATGTATTTTCAGAAAAAGAGAGATCCTTCTATGATTTAGATAATATTTGGAGGGATGGAGAGCTTTTACGACTGGGGGAGTATTAATTTGAATAATAAGGAAAAACTGATCCAGGATAATTACAGTAAAATTAATCAGATTTCTGCCAGATGTATGCGTGTGATCGTGGCGATTCTCGCGCTTGCATTTGTTTATTGTTATTTTGGTACGGATATGGATGAATCTGTACTGATCGTATTCTTTGCGTCTGCAATTTTTATTGCGTTGATTCCAACGCTGATCATCAACATATTAAAATTTGATCATGCACCTGTGACGAAGCATATCGTTATTATTTGTGTCTGTCTGATTGCGACACTGATGCTGACACTTTTATCGACGTATGCATATCCGATTATGTTATTCCCGATCCTTCTGGCATCGCTTTATTACAATCAGACGTTGGTGCTGTTTGCGTCGCTTCTGATGTCGTGCGGCATTGTTGGTTCGAATTATTTTGCATTCCGGTTTTCGGATGTATTTATCGGATTTCCATGTGAGTCATTTGAAGAGGTTATGATGTCTTATGTCGTTCCACAGATCGTGGTTGTATTCGGGCTTTCCGTTGCAGCATATTTCATCGTACAGCGAAATTCCATGATGATCAACTCTGCAATCAATATGGCAGTTACGATGCAGGATAACCAGACAGGCCTTATCTTCTCGTTCGCCGAGATTAGTGAGAGTAAATCGAAGTTCACCGGAGAGCATATCAAGCGAGTTGCCGCCTATATGCGGGTATTGGCGAAAGCGTCTGGATTTGATGATGAATATGTGGAGATGGTATCGACAGCATCCATGATGCACGATATCGGTAAGCTGATGATCAGTGAAGAAATACTTGATAAACCGGATAAGCTGACAGATGAAGAATACCAGATTATGAAGAACCATGTCTTATACGGTGAGGCACTTCTGGAGAAATGTCCGGGTGAACTGATGCATCTGGCGTGTATTCTGGCAAAGGAACATCATGAGCGCTGGGATGGTACCGGATATCTCGGTATGAAGGGTGAAGAGATTGCCTATATCAGCCGTTTGATGGCGGTATGTGACGTATTTGATGCACTGACCTCTGACCGTTACTATAAGAAGGGCTGGTCGTTGGAAGATACATTTGATGAGATTATACGTTTATCGGGCAAGAGTTTCGATCCGAAGGTTGTCAAATTATTCATCCAGCATTTTGATGAGTTCAAAGAGATACATAACCGTATACCGGATAAGCAAAAATACTAAAGAGAAATGGAGTACCTGCTATGTATAAGATCATGAATGCATACATGAGCAAGGTTCAGCTACAAACGGGACCGGAACTGCAGCAAAGACTTTGTGACATTGTGAATAGTATAAAAGAGATTAAGAGTTTTTCGGTCACAGAACATTTCAAACAATTTGCGATTGACATGAAATTAGAGTCGTTTTCTGTGGATCGCGCGGCGGCAGTTTTTCATGAATTGCAGGGGAAGATTGCAAGTCCGTATTCGTCCTTTTATGTACGCTTTAACGAGGGCAGATGTGTACGGTACCGGTTCATTACATGTAAGGAAGATAAGCAGGGTATCTACTGCGATTTTATATTCAGTTAATCTGATGCATGAAAAAAAGACAGATTCCATATTTTGAGGTACCACCTCAAAGTTAGAATCTGTCTTTTTTATGTAGTGTGACCAATATTGATTGTATACGGGCAACCATTCCTAGAACGTACGGAACAATCCGATGACCTTTCCAAGAATCTGGAGTTCTCCGTCCTGAACGATGATTGGGTCCATCGTGTCATTTTCTGGTTGTAACCGGTAGTAACCGGCTTCTTTGTAGTAAGTTTTTACAGTTGCTGAATCATCAATCAGAGCAACGACCATTTCCGCGTTTCTTGCTGTCTGTGCTTCCTCACACATAACTAAATCGCCATCGAAGATGCCGGCATTGATCATGCTGTCGCCTTTGACCTTCAGCATGAATGTATTCTTGCCATTTGCATGCAGATATTCCGGTGGGATTGGAAAGTAGCCCTGAATGTTCTGCTCTGCAAGAATTGGTTCGCCACAGGTGACAGTACCAACAATCGGTACATTGATGACTTCTCTTCTTGCAAGATTAAACTCATCATCTAAGATCTCAATCGCACGTGGCTTCGTTGGATCTTTGCGGATATATCCTTTTTCCTCCAATGATTCCAGATGTGCATGAACCGAAGAGGTTGATTTTAAATGAACTGCCTCGCAGATCTCGCGTACGGCAGGTGGATACCCTTTTTGTAAGATGCATTCCTTCAGATATTCCAGAATTTCCCGCTGCTTATCAGTCAGTTTTCGATTCGCCATAACATATCCCCTTTCTTTTGATTTAAAAACTGTATTTATGATAGCATAGAATATAAAAAAATGCAAACAAATGTTCTACTTTTCTGCCTGAACGAAAAAACATTGGAAAAACTTTGAATTTTCGATAGAAATGGAGTATAATATCCTAGACTTTGTATGTCGTTAGAAATGAGATATAAAAGGAGAGCTGGTTTTGAACGAAAAGTTATTACATACACCCGAAGGCGTCCGGGATATCTATGATGCCGAGTGTAAGAAGAAAAAGAAAGTAATTTCACAGATTCATCATGTGTTAGAACTTTACAGTTATCAGGATATTGATACACCAAGCTTTGAATATTTTGATATTTTCAATATGGATAAGGGGTCTGCGGCTTCGAACGAAATGTATAAATTCTTTGACCGCAACAATAACACTTTGGTGTTACGCCCGGATATCACACCGAGTATTGCCCGGAGCGTGGCAAAGTATTATCCGGAAGAACAGCTTCCGATCCGCCTGTGTTATGCAGGAAATACATTTTTAAATACACACCAGCATCAGGGAAAGCTTTCTGAGTTTACACAGATTGGTGGAGAATTGATTAACGATGACAGTTCTGCTGCCGATGCGGAGATTATTGCCTGTGTGATTCATTGTCTGCTTGCAGCGGGTTTAAAGGAGTTCCAGATTGAGATCGGTGAAGTGGAGTTCTTCAAGGGCATGATTGAAGAGGCTGGTCTGGATGATGAGACAGAACAGCGCATCAAGGAATACATTCATTCAAAGAATTTCTTTGGACTCACAGAGTTTGTGAATACACTGGAAATTCCAGAAGAACGCAAGACGGCACTGAAGAGCTTCGAGAGTCTGTTTGGCGGGCTGGATATGCTTGACCATGCAGAAAAGCTTGTGACAAATGCAGCTTCATTAGAAGCGATTGCCCGTATGCGGAAGGTATATACCGCACTTACAAGCTATGGATATGAAAAATATGTGAGCTTTGATCTGTCCATGATCAACCGCTTTAATTATTATACCGGAATCGTGTTCCGCGGTTATACATACGGAACCGGTGATGCAATCGTCAAGGGTGGACGATACAACAGCCTGATGGAGAAGTTCGGCAAGAAGGCTCCGTCCGTTGGATTCGCGATTTATGTCGATGATCTGATGAGTGCGATCGCCAGAAATAAGATTGACGTTGCACTTGATTATTCCAATGTACTTGTCCTGTACAAGGAGGAAGACCAGAAGGAAGCAATCGCGTATGCATGTAAGCTGCGTGCGGAAGATCAGAAGGTAGAGCTTGTCCGGATGTCCAGACGACATGATCTGCAGGAATATATTGATTATGCACATAAGATGCATTTTGCAAAATTGTGTTACTTTGAGGCTGCGGACAAGATTACAGAATATTAAGGAGAGACTATGCGTTATTTAACATTTGCACTGGCAAAGGGACGTCTTGCCAAGAAGACACTCGCGATGTTTGAACAGATGGGCATCACCTGTGAAGAGGCAAAGGACCCGGATACAAGAAAATTGATTTTTACAAATGAGGAGCACAAAATCCGTTTTTTCTTAGCAAAGGCATCGGATGTACCAACCTATGTGGAGTATGGTGCTGCGGATATCGGCGTGGTTGGAAAGGATACGATCATGGAGGAAGGCCGTAACCTGTATGAGGTTATGGATCTTGGTTTTGGCAAGTGCCGGATGTGCGTTTGCGGACCGGCATCTGCTCGGGAACTGCTTTCCAAAAATGAAATTATCCGTGTAGCGAGTAAATATCCGAATATTGCAAAGAATTATTTTAGTGAGAAGAAAAACCAGACGGTTGAGATTATCAAGCTAAATGGTTCGGTGGAGCTGGCACCGCTTGTGGATCTGTCTGAGGTGATTGTAGATATCGTGGAGACTGGTTCGACATTGCGGGAAAATGGACTGGAAGTCTTGGAGGAAATCTGTCCGCTTTCTGCGCGCGTGGTTGTCAATCAGGTGAGTCTCAAGATGGAGCATGAGAGAATCCGGAAGCTGTTAAATGATTTAAATGAGATTATTCACTAGAAATAGTGCAGTAAGTATATGTAGTACATAAGGAGGCTTTTAAGATGCGTATTGTTAAGTTGACAGAAGATACAAAGAAGGATATTTTGACGAATCTCCTGAAGCGTAGCCCGGATAATTATGGGAGCTATGAGGAAACAGTGAAGAATATCGTCAATGACATCCACAGCAGACGGGATACTGCATTATTTGAATATACAGAGAAATTCGATCATGCGAAGATCAATGCGGATAATGTACGTGTGACAGAGGCAGAAATCGAAGAAGCGTATACACAGGTGGATGCGAAGCTTCTGGAGACAATCCGCAAGGCAATTGTGAACATCCGCACATACCACGAGAAACAGAAGCAGTACAGCTGGTTTGATTCTGAAAACAACGGAACACTGCTTGGACAGAAGGTAACACCACTTGCAAAGGTTGGTGTGTATGTACCGGGCGGTAAAGCTGCATATCCATCTTCCGTGCTTATGAATGTTATCCCTGCCAAGGTTGCGGGAGTAGGCAAGATCGTAATGACAACGCCTTGTAACGCAGAGGGAAAGGTGTATCCGACAACTCTGGTTGCGGCAAAGGAAGCCGGCGTGGATGAGGTCTACAAGGCTGGCGGCGCACAGGCGATTGCTGCACTTGCCTATGGAACCGAATCCATTCCGAAGGTAGATAAGATCGTAGGACCTGGAAATATCTTTGTCGCACTCGCAAAGCGTTGTGTATTCGGACATGTCAGCATCGATTCGGTTGCCGGTCCAAGTGAAATCATGGTACTTGCCGATGAGACTGCTAATGCAAGATATGTAGCGGCAGATCTGCTTTCCCAGGCAGAACATGATGAGATGGCATCTGCCATTCTTGTTACGACTTCCGAGGAACTCGCAAAGAAGGTCAGCGAGGAAGTCGATGGATTTGTAAAGGAATTATCCAGAAAAGATATCATTCAGAAATCTCTGGATAATTATGGATATATTCTGGTTGCGGATACGATGCAGGATGCGATTGATACGGTCAATGAGATCGCAAGTGAGCACCTGGAGGTTGTCACAGCGAATCCGTTCGATACGATGACACGGATTCAGAATGCGGGAGCCATCTTCCTTGGAAGTTATTCTTCCGAGCCACTTGGCGATTATTTTGCCGGACCAAATCACGTGCTTCCGACGAACGGAACTGCAAAGTTCTTCTCACCACTTTCGGTAGATGACTTTATTAAGAAATCCAGCATTATTTACTATTCCAGAGAAGCACTGGAAGCCGTTCATGAGGATATCATTGATTTTGCAGAGGCAGAGTATCTGACTGCACATGCAAATTCAATCAAAGTTCGTTTTGAAAAATAACAGGGGGTATCGCATATGGCAAATCGTGTAGGTGTTGTATCAAGAAAGACAAATGAGACGGATATCCAGATGGAATTAAATCTGGATGGAAGCGGTTATGCAAAGGTAGATACAGGAATTGGATTTTTTGATCATATGCTGATCAGCTTTGCAAAACACGGATTTTTTGATCTGAATTGCAAGGTGACCGGGGATTTATTCGTGGACAGCCACCATACAATCGAGGATACCGGAATCGTGCTTGGACAGGCGATTGCAAAGGCGGTCGGTGATAAGCAGGGAATCAAGCGGTTTGGTTCTTTCATGCTTCCGATGGATGAGACACTGGTGCTTTCCGCATTAGATCTGTCCGGTCGTCCATATCTGGTGTATGATCTGGATCTTTCCACACCACAGGTTGGATATTTTGATACACAGATGGTAAAGGAATTCTTCTATGCTGTTTCCTATTCAGCTATGATGAATCTGCATATCAAACAGCTTGCTGGTTCCAATGACCATCATATCATTGAGGCGGCGTTTAAGGCATTTGCAAAGGCACTGGATGAGGCAACACAGTATGACAGCCGGCTTTCCGGACAGGTGCTTTCGACAAAAGGAAGCTTATAAGCGCATGCAGGAGGATAAAACGACAATGGAAGACAAGAAAATTGGCTACAAGCCGCTTACAGCTGCGATTCCCTTTTCGGAATTTAAGTTAAATGAAGCGGGACTGATTCCGGCAATCGTACAGGATGACGTGACTGGAGATGTACTGATGCTTGCATATATGAATGAAGCATCTTATAATAAAACGTTAGAGACCGGGCTTATGACATATTTTAGCCGGAGCAGACAGAGCCTGTGGTTAAAAGGCGAGACAAGTGGACATTATCAATATGTGAAGAGTCTGTATCTTGACTGTGACAATGATACGATTCTTGCACGTGTGGAGCAGATAGGAGCTGCCTGCCATACAGGAAGCCGAAGCTGCTTTTTCAAAAATATGTTGAAAGATGACTAAGTGGAGGGTAAACTATGATACATGTATGGAGTGAATTGCTGGTTTATGTGATTAAGTTCCTGTCAATGCTTGTATGTGCAGGTCTTGGAATTATGGTAGGAAAGAAAATCCGTAAGAATAAAGATGTGAAAAATCAGGAGGAAATTTGACGTGAAAAATTACGGCGTGAATGAATTGCGTAAGATGTTTTTGGAGTTTTTTGAGAGCAAGGGACATTTGAAGATGAACAGCTTTTCGCTGATCCCACACAATGACAACAGCCTGCTTTTGATCAACTCTGGTATGGCACCGTTAAAGCCTTATTTTACAGGACAGGAGATTCCACCACGCAGACGTGTGACAACCTGTCAGAAATGTATTCGTACCGGTGATATTGAGAATGTAGGTAAGACAGCCAGACATGGTACATTCTTTGAGATGCTTGGTAACTTCTCATTTGGTGATTACTTCAAGCACGATGCAATTCATTGGACATGGGAGTTTTTGACTGAGGTTGTCGGACTCGATAAGAACCGTCTGTATCCATCGGTTTATCTTGAAGATGATGAGGCGTTCGATATCTGGAACAAGGAAATCGGCGTAGACAAAGACCGTATCTTCCGTTTTGGCAAGGAAGACAATTTCTGGGAGCATGGTGCAGGCCCTTGTGGTCCATGTTCAGAGGTTTATTATGACCGTGGAGAAAAGTATGGCTGCGGCAAGCCGGGTTGTACAGTCGGTTGTGACTGTGACCGTTATATGGAAGTATGGAACAACGTATTTACCCAGTTTGATAACGATGGACACAACAACTATACAGAGCTTGAGCAGAAGAATATTGATACAGGTATGGGACTCGAGCGTCTGGCAGTTGTCGTACAGGATGTAGATTCTATCTTTGATGTAGACACGATCAAGGCACTTCGTGACAAGGTCTGCGAGATGGCAGGTGTTACATACGAAGAAGACGCAAATACAGACGTCAGCATCCGTGTTATCACTGACCATATCCGTTCGGTTACATTTATGACATCCGATGGTATTCTGCCGTCAAATGAAGGACGAGGATATGTGCTTCGCCGTCTGCTTCGCCGTGCAGCAAGACATGGCAGACTGCTTGGTATCAAGGGAGCTTTCTTAGCAGAGCTTTCCAAGACAGTAATCGAAGTATCCAAGGATGCTTATCCGGAACTTGCTGAAAAGCAGGAGCATATTTTTGCAACGTTAAATACAGAGGAAGAAAACTTCAACAAGACGATTGATCAGGGACTTTCTATCTTGAACGGTTATGTAGAAGATATGAAGGCAAAGGGAGAGAAAACTCTCTCTGGCGAGCATGCATTTAAGCTGTATGATACTTATGGATTTCCTCTTGATCTGACTGTCGAAATTCTGGAAGAGTCCGGATTTGCTGCAGATGAGGAAGGCTTCAAGGCTTGTATGCAGGAACAGCGCGAGCGTGCAAGAAAAGCAAGAAAGACAACCAACTATATGGGTGCCGATGCGACAGTTTATGAGCAGATTGATGTTGCAATCACAACCGAGTTTGTTGGTTATGACAGACTGACACACGAATCTGAGATCGTGGCAATCGCAGGCGAAGATGCAGTCGTAGACAGCCTTTCCGAAGGTGAAAATGGTTCCATTCTTGTCAAAGAGACACCATTTTATGCGACTATGGGTGGTCAGTGCGGCGATGCCGGTGTGATCGAGACAGCAACTGGTAAGTTCATCGTCAAAGATACGATCAAGGTTGTCGGTGGTAAGATCGCACATATTGGATATGTAGAAAATGGTGAGATCAAGCTTTCTGATACAGCAAAGCTTTCTGTCGATGCAGATAAGCGTCTGCATACCTGTATGAACCATTCGGCAACACATTTGCTGCAGAAGGCATTGAAGACAGTTCTCGGTGGACATGTCGAGCAGGCAGGTTCCTATGTAGATCAGGATCGTCTCCGGTTTGACTTTACACATAATCAGGCGCTCAGCAAGGAAGAAATTGAGCAGGTAGAGGCTATTGTCAATGAGAAAATCGCTGAGGATCTTCCGGTTGTAACAAAGGTTATGAGCCTGGAGGAAGCAAAGAAGACAGGTGCAATGGCACTCTTTGGTGAGAAGTATGGCGAGACGGTACGAGTTGTCAATATGGGCGATTTCTCTATCGAGCTTTGTGGTGGTACACATGTAGAAAAGACAGGCGTGATCGCAACATTCAAGATCGTGTCAGAGGCAGGTGTTGCAGCGGGTGTTCGTCGTATTGAGGCACTTACTTCCCGCGGTGCATTTGCATATTATCATAATTTAGAGAATACATTGAAACAGGCAAGTGCTGCTGCAAAGGCAGAGCCTGCTAACCTTGTAGAGAAGATCGAAGGCATGCTTGCAGAGATCAAGCAGTTACAGTCTGAGAACCAGAAGCTCAAAGATAAGATGGCAAAGGCGGCTGTTGGCGATGTATTGTCTGACGTTGTTTCTGTTGGAGATTACAAGGTACTTCCGGTATCTGTCAGTGGTGTTGATATGAATGCACTCCGTAATCTCGGTGATGAGATGAAGACAAAGATTGCATCTGGCGTAGTCATCTTAGCTTCCGACATGGGAGATAAGGTAAACCTGATTGTGATGGCAACGGATGATGCAGTGAAGGCTGGCGCGCATGCTGGAAATATTATCAAGAAGATTGCACCGATGGTCGGTGGTGGCGGTGGTGGCCGTCCAAACATGGCACAGGCAGGTGGTAAGAACCCGGCAGGCATCAAGGATGCATTGGAAGCTGGTGTAAAGGAAGCTGAAGCACAGCTTTCATAGATTTTTGACATAAATAGAAAGTGAGGAACATAATATGGCATTAGTACCTACCGTCGTAGAGCAGACGAGCCGAGGCGAGCGCGCTTACGATATTTATTCAAGATTGTTAAAGGAGAGAATTATCTTTCTGGCAGATGAAGTAAACGATACAACTGCAAGTCTGGTTATCGCACAGCTTCTGTTTCTGGAGTCTGAGGATCCTTCCAAGGATATCAGCCTCTATATCAACAGCCCGGGCGGATCTGTATCTGCCGGCTTTGGTATCTACGATACAATGAACTATATCAAGTGTGACGTATCAACGATCTGTGTTGGTATGGCAGCCAGCATGGGTGCATTCCTTCTTGCTGGTGGTACAAAGGGAAAGAGAATTGCGCTTCCAAATTCCGAGATTATGATCCATCAGCCATTGGGTGGACTTCCAGGACACAATCAGGCAACGGATATGAAGATTGCAACGGATAATATCCTTCGTACAAAGGAACGTTTAAATCGTATTTTAAGTGCGAATACAGGTAAGTCCATGGAAGAAATCGAGCGGGATACCGATCGTAACAATTGGATGACGGCGGATCAGGCACTTGAATATGGCTTGATCGATCACATCTTCTCAAGCAGAGATGAAGTGAAATAAGAAAAAATGTAAATTCGTGACAATAAATTTCAATTTTTGGTTGACGAATTTGATTTATGTGTTATAATCTAACTTGTGCAATTTGGTAAATACCCAAACAGTTGTTTATGAAACGCACAAACACGAGATATTTTACAACTGGAGGGAGGGTGAGAGAAGTATGTCAAACGTAATCGTAAAAGAGAATGAGACTTTAGATAGCGCTCTTCGTAGATTCAAGAGAAACTGTGCGAAAGCCGGTATTCAGCAGGAGATTCGTAAGAGAGAGCATTACGAGAAGCCAAGCGTAAAGCGTAAGAAGAAGTCTGAGGCAGCTAGAAAGCGCAAGTTCAAATAATACAGACATTAAGGTGTTACTATTTTAGTAGCACCTTTTTTATTGTGTAAATTTTTGGATACATCATAATGAGAGCGCCACAAGCATATATTGGAAATAAAAGCTGTTCGGAGATGGAATATGACGCAGGTGCATTTTTACGATCAGACATGTGTACATGTGGATGGGTACAGACAGATTGTCAGCTTTGACACAACGCAGGTTCTGCTTCGATGTAAGAAAAATATGCTCGTCATTGAAGGAAATGCACTTCGGATTGCATCGTTCGATGGAGCGGAGATCACGGTTCGTGGTGATATTGCGGCTGTGCGATGGAAGGTGGAGGAGGCAGAGAAGCATGCGTAAATGGTCGGATATTTGTGCATACCGCTGTGTCATTCATATAACCGGTTGGGAAGTAGAACGCTTTTTGAACATCTGTAAGCATAATGATATTTTGTTTACGGATGTAATCATGGATAAGACCGGGGTATTTGCAACAATCTCGTACAAAGCATGGAAGACTGTCCAGAAGCTGCAGGAGAAATGTCAGGTAAGCTGTAGTATTGTAACAGAGACAGGCTTGTATCCATTTTTACGAAAGTATAAGAAGCGGGTGGCGTTTGTTGTCAGTCTGATGGTGTGCGCCGGGATCGTTTTTTATTCATCTCTTTTTATCTGGCATATAGATGTGGAGGGAACATCTATCTATACAGAGGAGGAAATCGTGACGTATATCAGTGATTCACTCGTGCCGATTGGGACAAAACGGGCGGCAATTTCGATTGCTGAACTGGAAAAAACATTGCGGATGCAGTATGACCAGATCGCATGGATCACTTGTGATGTAGAGGGAACCAGGTTGGTTGTCCGATTTGTGGAAACGGTAGAAAAGGAAGAAGTAACGACGTTTGATACACCGTGCAATATAGTGGCAGTCAAGGACGGCATTGTGCTTGATCTGCTTGCCAAGAGCGGAACAAAGCTGGTTAATCCTGGCGATGAAGTAAAAAAAGGGGATGTGTTGATTACTGGAGTTGTAAACATCTATAATGAATATGAAGAATTGATCGAGACGAATTATGTGGCGGCAGATGGTATTGTATATGCGCAGACGAAGTATCAGTATCAACAGGCATTTCCACTTGATTATACACAGAAAAGACAGGGGAAAAAGAAAAAGACAGGAATAACGATCCAGCTTGGAAATTCGGTGAAAACGCTGCATCAGCCAAAGTTGGTAGACGGTTATGAACAGGTATCCACCACGCATACGTTTCATATAGGAAAAGCATATTATCTGCCATTTTCTGTGACTGTCACAAAGTATTATCAGCCGATTTATGAGACAAAGACTTATACTGAGGAAGAGGCACGCAAAAAGCAGGAACAGCTGTTGCAGACTTATATTGCAGACCTCAAGAAAAAAGGGGTGGAAATACTAGAAAATAATGTTACAATAGAGTGTAAAGATGGAGAATGTCTTGCATCGGGAATACTGGTTGTAAGGGAAATCATTGGTGCGCCGGAGACATTTGTAATCCCGGAAGAGACGATTCAGAAAAATGAGGAATAGGAACAGTTATGAGTGCATATTATGAGACAATTACAGTGCCTGCAGATCAGATTCAGCTGGTGTTCGGACAGTTCGACCGCAATATCAAGAATCTGGAAAAGGCATATCATGTAGCGGTGGTTTTACGGGATGATAAGCTGCGTATCACAGGCTCGGAGGGCAGCGTGAAACGGGCAGTTTCAGTAATTGAACAGTTAGTTGCTCTGGCAGATAAAGGGGAAGAGATTACTGATCAGAATGTGAATTATGCGATATCATTGTCAAGAACTGGCGAGGAAGAAGCCGTATCGACGCTTGCAGCAGATTCGAATATTATCTGTCATACAACAAATGGAAAGCCGGTTAAGGCGAAAACATTGGGACAGAAAAAATATGTGGAAGCCATTGACAAGGATATGATCGTGTTTGGTGTTGGTCCAGCAGGAACCGGAAAAACATATCTGGCGATGGCGAAGGCAATCACAGCATTTAAGAATAATGAAGTGAACCGGATTATCCTGACAAGACCGGCGATTGAAGCTGGAGAGAAGCTTGGATTTCTGCCAGGGGATCTGCAAAGCAAGGTGGATCCATATTTACGCCCATTGTATGATGCGTTATATGAGATTATGGGCGCGGAAGCATTCCTGAAAAATATGGAAAAAGGACTGATTGAAGTAGCACCGCTTGCGTATATGCGTGGACGAACTTTGGACAACGCCTATATCGTGCTGGATGAAGCACAGAATACGACGCCGGCGCAGATGAAAATGTTCCTGACGCGTATCGGATTTGGTTCCAAAGCAATTATTACCGGAGATCTATCCCAGAAGGATCTGCCGAAGGATGCGCAGTCAGGTCTGGAAGTGGCACTTCGTGTCCTGCATAATATTGATGAGATCTCTGTGATACGGTTTACAAGTGAGGATGTTGTTCGGCATCCGCTTGTGCAGCGAATCGTCAATGCGTATGAGGAATATGAAAACCGACATAGCCGGGACAAAAAACAGACGCAGAATAAACATTAAATTGTACAAGATAAAACTTGATTATCTGATACATTTGGGATAAAATGTAACAGGCAATAAAGGAGAGATACATTGAGCGTATTTTTTGAGAATGAATTGGATACAGAAATTCCTGCACATTATCAGGACATTGTAGAGGATATCATAGAGGCGTCTCTGGATTTTCTGAAATGTCCATATGAATGTGAGGTGAATGTAATCTTTACAGATCATGCAGGGATTCAGGCAATCAATAAAGAATACCGGGATATCGATGCACCGACGGATGTTTTATCGTTTCCGATGATAGAGTATGAAGTGCCGGGTGAATTTGATTTCTGTGAGAACAGTCCACTTGATTATTTCAATCAGGACACCGGAGAGCTGATGCTTGGAGATATCATTTTAAATGTAGATCGGATTGCTGAGCAGGCGGAGGAATATGGTCATACGAGACGACGTGAAGTTGCGTTTTTAACGGCACATAGTATGTTGCATCTGGCAGGATATGATCATATTGATGATTCAGAACGTCTGCATATGGAAAAACTACAAGAGGAAATATTAACAAAGAAAGGATATACGAGAGACAATGAAGAAGAATAAGTTAAAGAAGTTGTCTATTTTTGCACTGACAACTGCACTTACCGTATCTTGCCTGGCAGGATGTGGAAAAAAGAAAGAGGAGGATACCGAGCAGGCAACTATCACGACCGAAGCGGCTGCAACGATGTCGGATGCAGATATTGAATTTGCACCGACAAAGGAAGGCTATGTGATCAATGAGTTTTCGGGTGAGTGGATTGACGAGAGTCTTTCTAATCAGAGACCACTTTGTATCATGATCAATAACATTGTAGATGCAATGCCACAATCAGGTATCTCACAGGCAGATATCACATATGAGATGCTTGTTGAGGGTGGTATTACCCGATATATGTGTGTATTTAAGGATTATTCCAATCTGGAAAAGCTGGGACCAGTTCGTAGTGCCAGACATTATTATGTACAGATGGCAAATATGCTTGGCGGTATTTATGCACATGTAGGATGGTCTGTCTATGCGGAATCATGGATTAAGGATACAGGATTAAATAACCTGAATGGTCTGTATGATTCCACAACTTTTTATCGTGATGAGTCAAGGGTTGCACCACACAACTGTTATACAAACAGCGAAAAGCTGAAGGAAGGTATTGCGGCAGCTGGTTACAGTACCGAGTATCTGGGTGAGAAATCTAAGGCGTTTGCATTCAATGTAGAAGATACAGCGCTTGGCAGTGGTCAGACAGCAAACAAAGTGACAACTGCATACAATGACAGCAGTACAAGATGGTATGAGTACAATGCCGATGAGAAACTGTACTATCGTTTCCAGTATGGAACAGAGCAGATTGATGATCAGACAAATGAGCAGCTTCGCTACAAGAACTTGATTGTTATGTTCGTTCAGTATACAGATCTTGGCGATGGTTTACAGAATATCGATTGGGATAAGACTGGAACCGGATATTATATTACAGATGGTGAGTATGAAGCAATTTCATGGAGAAAGGATAATGGAGTTGTAAAGTACTATACCGCTGATGGCAAGCAGTTGAAGATGAATCCGGGAAAGACATTTGTAACAGTATTTGATGAGACAAAGCAGGATAAGATTATCTTTGAATAATTAAATACAAATATGGAAATAATTTCTTCAAGGAGTTGGTGCCATGAAGAAATTATTTTTATATGTACTATTATTTGTAGGGATTTTTTCGTTATGCTTTTTGCTTGCAAATGAATATTTTAAACAACGTATGCAGGAAAAAGAGGGACAGAAGCTGGAACTTGCAGCGGATTCCATTTCCATTGACACAGAATGGAAAGACAATGGATTTTTGGTAGGGATTCAGAGTGGACGTGTGATAGTGTACGAGGCAGATACGCAACAGGTGTATGAATATACTGATATTGATGCGGCGGTCTTGCAGAAATTACATCCGAGTGTATATCAGGATCTCTTAAAAAATGTGCATTTTGATTCGAAAAAGGAACTGTATCGATATCTGGAATCATTATCAACCTAGAATAAACTTACAGTGAGGAAAACAATGAAAACACAGTATGATGTATGTGTAGTTGGCGGTGGTGCAGCCGGAATGGCTGCAGCAATCGCGGCTGCAGAGGGCGGAAACACCGTCTGTATCATTGATAAAAATAAAAAACTGGGCAAGAAATTATATGCCACAGGCAATGGTCGATGCAATTTGGCAAATACAGATATGAAGGATGGTCATTATCATTCGTCTTCAGAAACGTATCAGAAATTTCTGCATACCTGTCTGGGCGAGCAACCATTGCATGAAATGTTTGCATTTTTGCATTCTATTGGTGTATATACAAGATGTATCGATGGATATTATTATCCGATATCAATGCAGGCATCAGCGGTTGTATGGGCACTTTTAGACCGAATAAAGGCATTGCAGGTAACCACGTATCTGTCGGAAACGGTGACAGATATTCGGATAAAAAAGGATGGATATCATATTCAGTGTAATACGGAGATTATTGCCAGGAAGGTGATACTTGCATGTGGTGGACGATCATATCCATCGCTTGGCGGCTGCGCGGAAGGCGCAAGACTGGCAGAGAAGCTCGGTGTAAAACAGGAGCCGCAAAGACCGGCTTTATGTGCTGTTATGACAGAGGAAAATACTGAGGCGGTAAAAGGCGTTCGAGTGGCATGTTCGGCATGGTTTGAAGAAGGTAACACGGAATGGAAACAGTCCGGTGAATTACAGATTACCGAGTATGGTTTATCCGGGATTATGATATTCAATTTATCTTCGGAACTTGGCAGAATCTTATCAGAAGAATCAAGTGTTAAGCTGTATGTGGATTTTTTACCGGAGATAGAAGAGAATGCATTTGTGCAGGGAAGCAGAGATGTGAACCGGAGTCTGTATGGATATCTGAATGCGTATTTGCCGGATAAGCTTGCCATGTATATTTTGGAGACCGCGTGTGAACAGCCAAAGCAGGCGCTTACAGAGTTAACAGAAGCCCAGTTACATAAGATTTATTATCTTTGCAGACGATATCCATTTCATGTCCGTGCATTGAAAAACTATGAACAGGCGCAGGTAACCGCAGGTGGAATCCGACTGACTGAGATTCAGCCAGAGACGATGGAATGTCTGGGACATCCCGGAATGTATGCGACGGGAGAAATGTTGGACATTGATGGAGATTGCGGCGGATATAATCTGACGTTTGCGTTACTTACAGGATTACGCGCAGGGAGAGCATGTCATGATAAGAATTAACCAGATTAAGATACCAGTACAAAAAGACGAAACAAGCGCTTTAAAAAAGAAAATACAGAAGACGCTCAGGACGAATCATCCGTATACATATCAGATCGTTCGGAAATCCTTAGATGCGAGAGACAAGGGAAATCTGCTTCATATCTATACGGTTGATGTGGAATTTGAACGATCACAGGATTTTCCTCGCAACATAATAGACAATAAAAATATTATGTTAACTAAAGATGAGAAATATACATTTCCGCATCGATGCAGAGACGATTGTAACGAGAAAACGGACGTGTCCATATATCGCCCAGTTATTATTGGCGCTGGTCCGGCGGGATATTTTGCGGCGTTACAATTAGCATGTGCCGGATACAGACCGATTGTATATGAGCGTGGAAAGTGTGTGGAAGAACGGACAAGGGATGTTGAAGGCTTCTGGCAGGGAGAGACACCGATCTGTGCGAATTCCAATGTATCCTTCGGCGAGGGCGGTGCCGGAACCTTCTCGGACGGAAAGTTAAATACCGGAATCAAGGACAAATATGGACGGATTCAGGCGGTTATTGATGATTTTATACGGTTTGGAGCGTCAGAGGAGATTGGCTATCTGAACAAACCGCATATCGGGACGGATGTATTAAAGCATGTGATGAAGGAAATGCGGGAGGAGATTCGATCCTTTGGCGGAGAGATTCATTTCTCCCATCAGCTTACCGCGATCTCCCATAGATCCGATACATGTCTGTCGCTTACGATTAAAGATCTGCAGAACGAGCAGACGATCGTAGTGGAGACATCTGCCTGTATTCTGGCGATCGGACACAGCGCAAGAGACACATTTGCTATGTTGCAGGCGGCCGGTGTCACGATGGAAGCAAAATCATTTGCAATGGGACTCCGGATCGAGCATTCACAGGCGATGGTCAATGCGAGCCAGTACGGCACGAGCGGGCAGGCGAAGCTGCTTCCGGCTGCAGATTATAAGATGACATACCGTTCAACCAAGGGGCGCAGTGTATATAGCTTCTGTATGTGTCCGGGTGGATTCGTCGTTAATGCATCGTCCGGCGAAGGACAGAGTGTGGTAAATGGTATGAGCAACCACGGAAGAGATGAGGAAAACGCGAATTCAGCGATCGTTGTAAATGTCACACCGGAGGATTTTGCGGCGGATGGATTCGCTGACTACGGCGTGCTTGCCGGTGTGGAATTCCAGAAGAAATATGAGCACCTCGCCTACGAGGCTGGAAATGGTAAGATTCCGGTGCAGCTATTTGCGGATTATAAGGCGAATCGTGTCTCAACTGAATTTGGAAGTGTGAAGCCAAACATCCGTGGAGGCTATCAGTTTGCAAACCTCAATAAGTGTTTGCCAGCCTATATAAATGATGCTATAATTGAAGGGATTTTGGACTATGACCGCAAATTAAAAGGCTTTTCATCCGGGGATGCCGTGTTATCCGGTATAGAATCCCGGACATCGTCACCGGTGCGCATCGTGCGTGATGAGACCTATCGAAGTGACTATGCAGGTCTGTTTCCTTGTGGAGAGGGCGCAGGGTATGCAGGTGGTATCACATCCGCGGCTGTGGATGGAATCAAGGTGGCAGAGGCGGTTGCTGCATATATCAATAACATAGTATAAAGAGGGAAAAAGACGTGGACGAGAAACGAATCAGAGAAGCATTGAAGGATAAACAACGAATCGTATTAAAGATCGGTTCGTCTTCTATCATACATGAAGAAACCGGCGGGGCGGATTACCGGAAGTTAGAGACACTGGTGCGCATTATCTGTGACCTGAAGAATCAGGGGAAGGACGTAATATTAGTATCGTCCGGTGCAATTGGTGTTGGATTTGAGATGCTGGGACTGCGCCATAAGCCGAAGACGGTATCCCTGAAGCAGGCGTGTGCTGCGATCGGACAGGGACAGCTTATGATGATCTACCAGAAGCTTTTCATGGAGTATAACCATATGGCTGCACAGGTTCTTCTGACCTTTGACGCGATCACAGATCCGGAGCGCCGCAGAAACGCCGAGAATACATTAAATGAGCTGTTACAGCAGGGTGTCATTCCGGTTGTCAATGAGAACGATACCGTGGCAACAGAGGAAATCGAGTTTGGTGACAATGATACAATGTCTGCGATCGTGGCGCATCTGATCAAGGCAGACCTTCTGATTCTGCTTACGGATATTGATGGATTCTATACGGATGATCCACATAAGAATCCGGAAGCAAAGAAGCTGACACTGGTAGAGACGATTGATGATACGATGAAGAATATGGCGAAGGATGCCGTGACAAACTATGGTACGGGTGGCATGTCCACGAAGATTGCGGCTGCGCGGATCGCAACAGATTCCGGAGCGGATATGGCAATCATGGACGCCGAGAATCTGACACAGATCTATGATCTGATGGAAGGAAAATCAGTGGGTACCCTGTTCTTAGCACATGAGAATGACGATTTTGATACGGTTGATTTCATCGTGCATAAAGGATACCAGAAATAAGAATAGAAATGGAGAATATCGCATGAACGAAGCAGATATCCAGAGAATTAACGAATTGGCAAGAAAAAGTAAGACCGTGGAGGGACTGACAGAAGCAGAGCTTGCAGAGCAGGCAGCTCTCCGTAAGGCATATATCGCAAGTGTGAAGCGCAACCTGAAAACACAGCTTGATAATATTGATATCAAGGAAGCTGATGGAAGTATCACACATGTGAAGGATATACCGAAGAATAAGCGGAGTGAGTATATCCAGATCCGCTTAAAGTAGATAAAGGAATGGTTTACATGACAATTTCAGAATCAAAGAAAGCACTTCGGAAGGGGATTCTTGCAAAGCGCAGGAATCTTTCTGAAGCATATCAGAAGCAGGCTGCGCAGGAAATCTATGAGAAGCTGCGCGCGCTTGCGGTGTATAAAGAAGCATCGGTACTGTGTCTCTATGTGCCGATTCAAAAAGAAGTCGATTTATTTCAATATATCCCGGAATTCCGAGCGGATGGAAAGCAAATCTATCTGCCGCGTGTCAACGGGAATACCATGGATTTTTACGCATATAATGAACAGACTGCGCTTGTCGAGGGCGCATATCATATATTAGAACCGGACAGCATGGTACAGTTAGAACCGGAAAAGACCGGTGGCACCTGTCTGATCGTGATGCCGGGGGCAGTCTTCACGAGAAGCTGTGACCGGATCGGCTATGGCGGCGGGTATTATGACCGGTATCTGGCGGCACATCCGGATTGTCATACTGCAGCGGTCGGGTATGCGATTCAGATCGTAGATTCGATTATGACCGAGGAAACGGACATCAAACCAGAGGTTGTATTATATAATAGTAAACAATAATTGTATTATGTAAACTAATATTGATATAGATTGGAAAATGGGTTGGAAAAAGTAGCAAATGGAGGACGTGTATATGGGTGAAGGAAAAGGAATTGGACTGGTGCTTGCCGGTGGCGGCGGCAAGGGTGCATATCAGGTTGGTGTATTGAAGGTGTTACAGGAACAGGGATTGCTCGAGGATGTGACGGCGATATCGGGTGCATCAATCGGTGCAGTCAATGCAATGTTATATTCGATGAACGATATGGAGCGGATGTATCAGGCGTGGAATGAGATCGATATGGATACGGTCTTTGATATCGACCTGAACATGCTTGCTGAAAAGCGTATGTATTTCTCACGGAATGAAATGCTTGCGATGTTCGAGAAATATATTGATATGGAGAAGATCAAAGCGGATTTCCGTGATATCTATGTATCAATCAGCCGCTTAAATGAGACACAGCAGCCGGAACAGGTAGAATACCGCAGACTCGAAGACTATGACGCGGATACGATCCGGAAGATCCTGCTTGCGTCTACGGCACTTCCTGTTATGTATGAGGCAGTGGAAATCGACGGGAAGAAGTACCGGGATGGGGGATTGTTAGACAATGAGCCGATTCAGCCGCTGTATGATCTTGGAATCCGTCAGTTTATCGTGATCGGTATGCGTGCAGGAAAGGTTCTGAATACGGAGAAATGGCTGGATGCTCAGTTTATCACAATCTATCCAAGCCATGATTTGGGGGATCTGATCGATGGTACATTGAATTTTACCGGACGTGCGAAGGAGTTCCGGCAGATGCTTGGCGAGAAGGATGCACTTCGTGCATTGAAGACGAAATTCCACCCGGATGATCTGTATATCCGGATGGAGCCGGTGCTGGCACAGAATGACTATAACGATATCATGATGCAGCTGCGTGTGAACTATACATATAAAACGATGGAGAATCGTGTGAATTCTAACATTGAAAAGTTCAACAATATAGCTAAAAAGTACGAAAATTTATAAAATATTTTGACAATTTGCACAAAAAAATGTATAATCAGAGTAAGTCAAAAGTGACTTGTACAAGGCGTGTAAAGGGGGCTTATCTATGGCAAAGACAATTATCACGATTGGTAGACAGTTTGGCAGTAATGGTCGTAACATTGGTAGAAAGCTTGCTGAAAAGATTTCTGCGAACTTCTATGACAAGGAACTGATCAATGAGACGGCTAAGGAAAGCGGGTTGAGCGAGGAATTCTTAAAATCGCTGGATGAGAAACCAACGAGAAGTTTCCTGTATTCACTTGTTTCTGATCCATATAGCTATGGATTTACAAGTGCAGGCTATCAGACAAATCTGAACCAACAGGCATTTCAGGCAACATATGATACGATTAAGAAACTTGCAGATAAAGGACCATCAGTATTTGTAGGTCGTTGTGCGGACTACGCATTGCGTCACAATACGAATCTGGTTCGCATCTTTATACATGCGCCATTGGAGGAACGTATTAAGAATGTTTCCGAGCGTTTTAATCTGACTCCGGATAAAGCAAAGGCGCAGATTGTAAAGGAAGATAAGGCGCGTGCATCGTATTATAACTATTACACTTCAAAAAAATGGGGTGCACTGGAAAGCTATGATATATTTATCAATAGTAGTCTGATGAGTGAAGACGATACTGTCGATTTCATCATTGATTACATAGATAAGATAAAGTAGAAAAGGCTTGAAATATCTTGAAAAAATATCCTTTATCAGATATGATGATAAAGGATATTTTTTTGTAAAATAATGTAAATAATCACGACAAGAGGAACGACAAACATGGCGCTGAATGATAAAACGCGGAAACACAACGATATGGATTTCCAGAAGGATCTGTCCGAAATCTTGACCAATGCGAAAATTGGACTCTGGGCGATTGAAATGGATGAGGGCAAAGAGCCGAGAATGTATTTCGATGACGTGGCAAGAGAGATCACTGGATTTTACGAGGATATGACACCGGAGGAATGTTACGAACGCTGGTACAAGCGAATCGTGGATTCTGCCATTGATTCCGTGCAGGCAAGTGTCAAGGAGATGATCGAACAGGGCAAATCAGAGAATACCTATGCATGGATTCATCCGAAGAAGGGACGTATCTACACACGATGTGGCGGTTCTCTGGATGAGAATTACACGGCAGGAACCCGTCTGTGGGGGTATCATCAGGATGTCACAGAGAATATGCAGGCGGCTGAGATTGCTCTGCAGGAGGCAAAACGTGCGAATGCAGCGAAGACGACCTTCCTGTCGCGCATGTCCCACGATATCCGGACTCCATTAAATGGTATTATCGGGTTGCTGGAGATTGGTGAGCGTCATCCGGACGATGTGGAGCTGTTGCGCCAAAACCGTGCGAAGGAAAAGATTGCAGCGAACCATCTGTTGTCGTTAATCAATGATATATTGGAGCTTAGCAAGATTGATTCGAGCCGGATCGAGCTTGCACACGAGGCATTTGATATTACAGAACTGGCAGATGAGATCCTTACGATTACAGCGATGAAAGCTGCAGAAGCCGGTATCACGCTGGTGCATGGTGACTGTAAGGACAGCATGATCCATCCATATGTATATGGCAGTCCATTGCATGTGCGTCAGATATTACTGAATATTTTGGATAACGCAGTGAAATACAATGTTCCGGGTGGCAGTGTGCATTGCAGCGCGGAATTTGTAGAGATGGAAGCGGAACGGGCAGTATACCGCTGTACAGTCACGGATACCGGAATCGGTATGTCCGAGAAGTATATGCGTCATCTGTTTGAGCCTTTCTCACAGGAGCATTACAACGAGATGAGCTTGTATCAGGGAACCGGGCTTGGTATGCCGATCGTAAAGAGCCTGATCGATCGCATGCACGGAAAGATTGAGGTACGGAGTGAAGTTGGTGTCGGTACGACATTTACAGTTACCATTCCATTTGAGATTGCCCCGGAATCTGAGGTCGTAAACAATGAGAATGAAAATGAGGAGCAGGTATCTCTGGATAATGTCAAGATCCTGCTTGTAGAAGATAATGAACTGAATCTGGATATTGCAAAATACCTGCTTACCGATTCTGGTGCACAGGTAACAACGGTTACGAATGGCGATGCAGCAGTTCGTGAGTTTCAGAATACACCTGTGGGAACCTATGATGTGATTCTCATGGATGTGATGATGCCGGTGATGAATGGTATCGAGGCAACCCAGAAGATTCGTGCACTTGCACGTGAGGACGCGAAGACAATTCCAATCATAGCCATGACTGCCAATGCATTTGTAGAGGATGTACAGGCAGTGAAGAATGCCGGAATGAACGATCATCTGGCAAAGCCATTGGAAATGAATAAAGTGATTCATACGATAGGTAAGTATCTGAATAAATAAAATGAATGAAAAATACCATCAGCTGAGTAAAAGTTGATGGTATTTTCAATATGGCTATTTTTTAGATTTGGTGTCTGGGACTGTATTATGTTCCCGGAGCTGTACGGTATTTCTGGCGCGGCGCTTGCGGTAATCATCCATGTCCGCGTAGTGCTTTCTGGTTGTATTTACGTCAGAATGGCCTAAGACATCGGCAACCAGATAAATATCGGAGGTTTCCTGATATAATGCGGTACCATAGGTGCTACGAAGCTTGTGTGGCGTAATATGCTTCAGAGGGACCGCAATCTGTGAATATTTCTTCACCATGTTCTGTATCGTTCGAACGTTGATTCGACTGTGGTGGGAGGAGAGGAAGAGTGCATTTTCTGAGCCTTTGGCAGGCGTGAGTTTCTTGCGTTCCTCTATATATTCCTGTAAAGGTTCAACCGCCTCGTCGCTGAAATAGACGATTGCTTCCTTGCCACCTTTTCGGGTCACACGGATGCATGTATTCTTAAAATCCACATCGTTCAGATCCAGACCGACACATTCGGAGATACGGATGCCCGTGGATAACATGAGCGTCAAGATTGCTAAGTCACGTACCTTGGATTTCTCGTGGAATTTGAGCTGGCGGTCAGTCAGATTGGTGCCATATTCAACCGTATCGAGGAAATTCGCCGTTTCGTCCGCATCCATACGTGTAATTGCCTTTTCCGGCAGTTTGGGACGATCCACCTTATCAAATATATTTTCCTGTAGCATATCGTGCTTATACAGGTAATTAAAGAGGACACTCAGGGCACAGAGCTTGCGTTTGAGTGCAGATTTGCCATTCGTATATATACGGCCGTTCTTTTCGTATTTTTGGAGGTAATCCAGATAGTCCTCGATGAAAAATGTATCTATGGACGACAGGACGTCAAGAGAGACATCCTTTGGCGTATCACAAGGATGTTCGGTATAGACCTCACATATATATTCGAAAAATATTTTGATGTCACGTACATAGCCCAATCTGGTTCGCGGCGACGTTGTCTGTTGGACACCACGGACGAACCGCTTGACGTAGTCCGGAAGATCGTTGCACACATTCCGGATCAAATCCAGATTGTGTTGTTCTTCCTGTTCATGATAAGTAATATCAGCCATACGATAAAAACCTCCCAATGCCTGTAAAGCGTTGATTTCTCTATATTTATAGGATACCACTACTCTGGTAATTAATCAATAGATAATTTCGTAAAACCTGAGTTTTGCGAATAAATTTACAAGCAAACATATGGAGGGACTTCTGCTATTCCACCTGTAGATTTATTATTTGTCGTGGGAATGTGCCATTTATTTCAAATGTAAAAAACAGTTCCATTTATTCGCAAATAACCACAAAACTATGATATTCTTTCCGGGAAAATGTATGTTAAGATACTTGTGTTTAATCAGGATAACAAAGAAACTATATACAATCAAACAAAGGAGAATCAAACATGGGAAAAACATTTGAGAAGAAATTACCGTACAAAAAAGCAATCTGTTATTCCGGTTACCGGGAAGGTCAATGTCCGACCGGAGAAATGCCATCGAAAGAACAGATCTCCGAAGATCTGCATCTGCTTGTAGCGGACGGCTATGGTTATATCCGTATGTATGAGCCAAGAATCTGGATGCAATCGCCAATGCGGTCGACATCATCGGTATTCATACCTACCCATACCATATGGATGTTGCAATTGAGGATGCATTTGCGGAAACAAAGGAAAGCTTCGAGTCTGCATGTGCAATCTATCCGGATAAGCAGATCTGCTTTACGGAGCTTGGCTGGGCAACAAGGACGGCGCATGATGATCATGCCGATTATGCGTCTGTTGCAAATCAGAAGCGCTATTTAGAGGAAGTTGCGGACTATCTGAAATCCGAAGAAATCGTTGGCTTTGTATTTGAAGCATTCGATGAGCTCTGGAAGGATCCGTCCTCTCCGGCTGCATCTGAGTGTAACTGGGGTATCTACGATATCAACCGAAAGAAAAAATGGTAAAGAATAACCTACAAGAGCCGCTTATCCAAATGTGATAGGCGGCTCTTGCAATTTACCAGGAGTTTGTTTCCTATATAACGCATTAATGAATTTCAGGGGCGAAAGTCCGATAGATCTGTAAATACTCCTCTTCTATGTCGGAAAATGGTCGTACTGTATAATCAGGTTGTATATGGATCTGCAGTTTTGGAGAAGCTTGCTTCTCATGAAGTAAAAATGTTAGGTCATACCATAACATTGCATTATCGATTTCTTTTAAAACATGCTGTTCCTCGGCGTTTAATGGACTCCCAAGGAACTGTGTATATATCATATCGAGCAATCGATCTTCGAGCCGGTTATATTCCGGCAAGGCCTGCTTAAACGGACGTGGAACATCAGACATGTAACATTCACTTGCATCATGTAGCAGACATGCCAGAACCAGACGTGCTGACAGTCCGCGTGCCTGCGCTTCCTTCGCACAGGCAATGCAATGCTGTCCGACCGAGAAAAAAGTCTGTACGTGTCCATTTCCGCGGCACAGAAGCGACAATGCATGTGCGATATCTTCGATGCAAAGAAGGGATGCATCCGGATTGACCGGATCAAAATGTTTTCCAGTGTAAGTAGTTATATATGACATAATCGGAACCTCTTTCGTGAATTTATCGTGCTTCAGTATAAATAAAAGGCTGATTAATAAATCTTTCTGATATCTCCGATTATACCATACATTTCCCGGAAATGTGCCAGATCTGCAGCATTTTGTATCAACATGATATCTTCAAATGCTTTTGTTACGTTATCCTGAAATCCGGCAACCTGCTCACCGGTGCAGATGCTGCATTTGATGACCGGAGTCTTCGTAGCTTGGTTGTAGGTGGTGTGTGATTTTTTGTGGAAAAGTTTCATGGTGGGACTCCTATTCTTCTGCTCTGTCCTTGAAAAAGTCTGCCCAATACGGATTTTCAGCATCAAATATTCGCTTCTCTTTGGGGTGTCTTTTCTTATTATTTCTTATACTGGAAATTGTTCAGTATTGATAACTTCGAATCGGTACCGCTGCTTGATATCCGGGTATTTCACATGATCCACCTCACTGATAAACATGTCATATGGCCGTGCGCATGTCTTGTATGGTGGATAAAGTGCCTGATAAATCACAAGCTTCTCTCCTGTCTCCGTGTGCGATGCAAATGCTAATATCTTGTAGAGATATTCGGCTGATTGCGGGTCTGTGATGTATTCTCTTTTGAAATGGCGCACGATGGCGCCGATGGTAAAGGTGTGCATGATGGTATCCTCTAATATTTTTCTTATATTTCTAATTGTGTTACATTATTCGCCTCAAGTAATTCTTTCGTTTCGGCATCTTTAAATTGTTATCTTCTTTATTAACTATCATAATATTCAGCCAGAAACTTCATTCCATTTCCTTCATTATCCTGAATATACTGTAACAACTTCTTATCAAACCTATCGTTCATATATTCAACAATTATCGGACATACCCAATATTGGCTTCCCTCCAGTGGTTTCATATCCATTTCCAATGCATCGCGATAATCTGAGGAATGGAATTTTATACTATCTATAACTGACAACAAACTCAAAAATATATCTACAATATTTTGAAGTGACCCTATTAGATCTTGATCTTTATATTCCTTCTTCTTTTGATATATATAATTATCCATTACATATCTAATACCATTCGCATGTACATAATTATTTAGCTTTCTATCTTCTTCTGACCATTTATCTGTTAAAAATTCATCAAAAATATATTTGATCTTTTCATTATTACTTATGAGATAAGCTTTATATTTTGATGTATCAAAAAATTGTCTTCTATCCTTATTATTCTCCGATTTTTCCAACACATTATAAATCCACTTTTCCATAGCTAGTTCCGCATCTGTTTTTCTGCCACCTGAAACTAATATAGACCAATCCAACTCTATCATCTTCAATATCGATTCTGGATTTATAGCAAACTCTTTTGCCTCTTTATCTGTTAAACCATGTTTGTGCTGAATAACATTCAGCACAAACAGATACTGCATTAAATCATCCCTAACTTTGCGTATCAAAGTATATGCATCAGAATAAGCATTTTTGTTGCAACAAAAATCAATCGTCTCAAGAGTACTACAAATTGACATCATTGTTTCTCCTGATAACATATATGTTCCTCTCTTCCCATATGACACATCTACCGAAGAAAATGATGCTTCTGATAAACAGAAAAAAATATACCAGATATTTTCAATTTCTTTGAATTTAAATTTGTAATTTGTACCTTCTATCTCCCCCATACATTCTCCTTTATGGTAACTTTAAATAATAGTATTGGACACTAATATTCATCAGATAATTTCCCATGATAATCATCACTAACAGATACTAATCCTTCCAAAGTATTTTCTCCCATTCCATAATAAATGCCTCCTAAAAAATACTTTCCATTCATAGAAAATACTAGTATCCTTTGAGTTGTTGATACAGTAGAATTCATTAATTGCTTTTTTACGACGTATTCAATAACATCTACACTATCCACGTCTATATCTATTTTATATTCGCTTTGCAAGTAGTTTTCATAATCACCAATGGATATATTATTATCATTTGATATGTGCCAATCATACACAAAATAAGTGGAATCAGGAATATTTGCATCTCCATCGGCAAAAAGCATTACGCTCTTTAACATATCAAAATATTCATTATTTCGATTCCAAACGGGAAGTATATAACCAATTCCATCTAGATCACCATATTCGATATTTAACACTAAGTGATCCGGGATATCACCTATAAATTGTTCGCCACCAAACCCCATTGTTTCATACATTTTTTGTACGCGTTTGGTTCGACCTTCAAGTGTTTCCATCTCATTTAAGCGTTTTTGTTCTTCATAATCGGCTTTCCATCCTTCAATTTTTCCATACATATCTGACATACCATCCTGATAATTCCGATTCAGATAATTTTCTGCCTCTTCAAAGCTATGTAGATCACAATAATTTTGTACAATTGAGCGTTTCATCTGAAGAATATAATTGGATGAATTTTTATAATACTTCATTTTCTTTAATGTAGTAATACCATCTTCACATGTCTGGATACAGGTTGGATCTTTCTCATATTCCGAAATAACAAATTCGTATGTACTATTTAACAATATATTCGAGATGATAAGCGCAACTATTAATAAGTTGCCGTATAAGATGATTTTTAGTTTATGATTTAGACAAAATGATTTAAATTTATTCATATATATTCCCCCTTGTATTCATGGAACCAAACACGAATCTACAATAATACAGAAATTTCCTCTGTAACTTTGAGGTGTTTTCTCCTTCTTCATAAGCTTTTCCCTTCTTCGCAACATTTTCCTTCCTCATTTAATTTTGGATTATTCATTTCTGATATAGTCTTTAATAAATCTTTATATTCATTGCCTTTATTAGCTAAGATAATAGAATTAATAATGGACAACTCTACGGCTTGTCCACCACATACACTTTCTCTATCATAGTCTTCTGGAACATCTTCCCCAGAAATAGGAATTTCAATTTCATTAATCCACCATTTATCCAGTTTTGAATAAATTGATAATAAATCGGAAAAAAGTTTTACATCCGATTCCTTAAAACCCTCATTAAGATTTTTTAACAATTCATGGGTTATGTCATCCCTTCTTTTCCTGATTTTTTGATATGTATCATAATCTGATTGAGTTATTGCATCCGATTGAATAAACCATTTTAATGAAGCGTTTTCAATATTTTCATCTAAAATATTATTCCAAAAATCCATACACTTGCCTGCTTTCGTTTTTTGTAATTTCTTCCACTAATGATTGTATCACTCTTATGAGGACAATTTATTCTTCATTTTTAATCCTGAATGTCCGGCAAATAATTGTGCTTGTTGTAGTCCAACATTATTTTTTACAAATTTTTTTTCAAGTTTACTCTGCGTTTCTTTGCTCATATATATTTTAAGTCTATCTGTTGTTCTTGTTATTGCAGTATAGAAAATATTATGTGATATTCTTTCGTCAATGTCCTCTGTAATTACTACCTTCACAGAATCATATTCCAGTCCCTGAGCTTTATGTATGGAAACTGCATAAGCAATTTGAAATGGTACAACTTCTTGAGAATAATCAGCATCTGAATCCCGTTCGACTCTTTTTTTTACTACAAACTCAACAATAGATTTTCCCTCCCATTCGCAATCAATAAGTTTAATATCTGAAAAAAGAGCCTCTCGTTTACCAATGACTTTATCAACCAGTACTTGAAATATTATTTCATCCTTTTTTTTATCAATTGATAGTATGCGACCTTTCAAATTATTGTACAAGACGTTGCCAAATCTTCTATTCTCGTTGAACAAAACTTTATCTCCAACCTTATATGTCCAATTTCCCCACTCAATCGGCTTAGATGGGTTGATTTTCTGCATATATCTATTGATGTTATTAACACCATACAATCCATCATATCCTAAACATAAAATGATTTCCTCATCATCTTTTTCAAAAATGGAATCATTTAAAGTTGATATAAATCCATTTGCTTGTAGTTTTTCAAACATATTTTCATCAAATTTCCTCACGCAAGTCCACATATCAAGCAGAATTGTTTTATCCTTTGCCCTGTACGGAGTTGATAGTTCATAAACAGATTTTTTATCAACAAAATATCTTGCAAAATTAAACCAATTTCCAAACTTTATTGCTTCTATTTGGTATATATCTCCAAGCAGTAAATATGCTTCCGTATCACACTTTTTAAATAGATGTAAAACATCTTCATTACACACAGTACTACACTCGTCTAAAATAACTAGATCATACTTTTTCCAACTATATCCATTTTTCAAATAGTCATATATTGTATAGCAATCACAAGAAGCATTTATTCTTCTATCCAAGTTATTTTTCGCAGCATTTGTGTTAGCAAGCAAAAGAATATTCTTATCTTCGAATAATTTCGCAATATACTCTGCTACTTTTGTTTTACCTGTCCCTGCTGCACCATAAACCATTCCTAATCTAGAATTCATAAAAATATTTTGTAATATTTTTTTCTTTTCAACATCATCAATTACATTCATGAATTCTGCTTTAGATGTAAGCATTTCAGAATAGCCATCAACACCTTCTGAAGTATATTGCTGTAACTTTTCTATAACAGATTTTGTTAGCTCATAATAATTCTTAACATACAAATGGTTTGCAAAAGTGTCAATTTTTCTAAGTTGCTGTTTCTTACTATTATACAAATTTTGATTAAATTTCTCAACCTCATATCGATAATAATCAACCTGTTCATCATCCACAGTTACATATAATGTATTACTATCATAAGCTTCTCTGTTCACCATTGCCGACACATATTGATGCTCGCAATCATATATATCTAAGCATTTGTTCAATCTTGATTTTAGTAAATTATGTCCACATAAACTTGAAGCATATGGCATTTCATCAAAGGGTATTGCTTCATTCTTCAAATATAAATACGATAGACGATTATTTGAACGATCCGCCAACTGATTCCTAATTACATCATTCTTCAAATAAGCGGTGATGTATCTTAAAATATTACTACCGGGTTTTTCGCTAATAATAAGATTTCTTATTTTATCAAAAGTTTCTTTCAACTCAGATTTCTTACTCAGTTCTACTTGCTGAATACAAAGCTCATATTCCTCATCTTCTGTTAAAAGAATATCCAGCAGATTCATTCCAGTTCTACTGAGAAATTTCATCAATGCGTTGTAATACAAATTATCAGATCTTACGTTTACAGCATATCCACAAATTGCAGCTAGCTTTTCCAATTCGCATGGACGTATAGAAATATTCCAAGTTGTGAGGCACTTTATGTCAATATCTATTCCGTTAAAATCTACATATGTCTGAGCAAAATCACATTGAATAGAATAGTTATCCGGAATATCATTAAATGAATATGCAACAAATCTATCAAATTTAGTTATTTCTTCCTGCGCATATGATAATGTATATTCAAAAAACCCTTTTTTATTTACCGTTCGGTATTTTTTCCTTGCAATGTAATATCTGTCGTTAGTATGTTTTGTGCCATCTTCCAAATGAATACCTTTTAATGCATTATATATTTTTTCATAATAAGGATTTAATTCGGACTTCTTCTCTTGTGGATACCCTTCAAGATTACTCATCAGAAGTAACCCAAACTTCTCTCGCATTTGATCTCTTAATTGATATAATTGAGGTAAATAAACATCCATTAAACGGATAGCGCCATCCTCCGTAGGAACATAATGAGATGTTGTAATCTGAAGTGAATGATGGAGATTCCATATATATCTATACTCATTATTTTCTTTAAGAGATTTCATATATTGAGTATACCATTTATCTTTTCCTCTAATTGGTACTTGCTTATCAGGATTTTCGTGAGCATATATACGCGCTGCAATATGTTCTAAATAAGTGCGAAGAAATTGAATTGCATAGTCTGCAACCTTTTGAGAATCTTGCAATACTGTATAGTCATCAATTATTCCACAGATTTTTGAATCAATATTATATATGCTCTTTTCAATAATATCTATATAATCCAATTTAATTTCTCCTAGAAATCCAATTTAATGAATACTTCATTTGTTTTTTCCATAATTTGCCGAATCTTCCGCAACTTTGAGCACATTATATTCGGCCTTATATTGATAAATTTTTGCAGAATTAGTTGCTTCATTTCCAATATCGTCTGTTACAGAATACTCCTCAAAATTCTCCACCTGTTCCATAACTTTGTTGAATACTTCCGGACTATACTGTGGTGGATAACCATTCTTCACCAAGCAGATTTTTATATCAAGTTTTAATTGGTTACGAACATTCTGATTATTGAGCCAATCTGCAAATGAGGATTTTGTATCAATAATATCTTTTATCTTCTTAGCTAATGCTTTACATTTATCATTGACTACAACACCGTCTACTTCTTTATCTGTTCCGTACTCAAAGTTATATTGGTCACGCAGTGAAATCAAAATATCATAAAATGCTTTTTCTTCAAAGGTTAAACCAATTTTACGAAAACTTTCTCTGTTCTCGTTCATTTGACGAAGAATAGCTAAAGCCTGTTCCGTTGCAATCTTAATAATATCCTCAGATGCCTTTTCCTGTGTTTCTCCAGCTTCTTCTGCTGTGAGATGTTTACGTCTTTCATGATACTCCTTAATAGTCTTTTCCAGCATTTCTTGGAATGATTTTGCAGCTAACTGATTCACTTTTCCGTATTCCTTAATCTGCTTACGAAGCATTTTTACAAGAAGTTCTAACTTGGTTGCTGGCATTTTGACATCAGATAGTTTTTCAAAGTATTCTGGTGAAAAGATATCTTCTTCCTCGCCACTTTCAAGAACACTTTCTACCTGATTGTATTTCAATGCTTCTTCAACCATTTTGGAAACCGCTCGGTTCATAGTATCTGTATCCACTTCACTTGTTCCACTCATTTTGCGAACAAAACCAGCTATAGCCATAAAGCATTGTGCAAGTGCAGATTCTTCTTCTCCAAGGTTACCAGAAGGCTGACAAATATCAAAAGCAGTTCTCATTCGTTTTACTGTCTTTAAAAAGTAGGTTCTAAATGAAACCTTCTGAGCCCCATTATTTCCTTCTGTTTGTAATTCCTGCGTTGATGCAAATACATACTCGGCAGCTTTAGCAAGAAGTCTGTAACGCTCGATAGAATCACAATCTGGATTTAAGAAAGGTGAAAAATCATAATCACTAAACAGCGTTTTTAAAATTTCTAACTCTTCCCTGAACACTGATGTAGCCTGTTCAACATCATCAGATGTAGGAGCAACCGAAGTATCTCCACCATAAATCTTCATTGCCTCACGCATATTGTCGCGAATGCCGATATAGTCAACTACCATACCAAATTCTTTTCCAGGATATTTTCTGTTTACACGACTAATCGTCTGTATCAGCAAATGTTTCTTAAGAGGCTTGTCATTATATAAGTACGTAAGGCAAGGAACGTCAAAGCCTGTAATCCACATATCTACAACAATAACGATATGGAAGTTTGATTTTTCCTGTTTAAAAGCAGCATCAAGTTCTTCTGAACGCTTATCATTCTTAACACCACCCAAGTAATTATACATGTCTTCTTCATCGTTACTGCCGACACTAGACACCATTGCTATAAATGGCGTTGGCTTCAATTGTTTCAATTCTTCTTCGGTTACAGAAACTCCATCAGGTGATTTCTTTTCTTCAAACCATTCTGGATAGTTATCCTTGAATTTCTGAAGTAATGCATATGCAATCTTTCTATTTGAACAAACAACCATTGCTTTTTGTATTCTGTCCGGATCACCTGCACAAGATGAAACATAATGGTCATGAATATCTGTAGCAAGACGCGCAAGTCTGGAAGGTTCCCCAAGAATTACTTCCATAGAACTCATTGCTTTTTTACTTGCTTCGATATCCTCATATGTTGCACCATCATCAGCACATTTTTTATAGTAATCTTCAATCTCTTTTACTTTTACCTTATCAAGTAAAACCTTTGCAATACGAGGGTGATATTTGATAGAAACAGTCAATCCGTCTGCAACTGCCTGATCCATGGTATATCTATCAATTTCATCACCAAAAGTCTGATAAGTCTCTGCAATAGGAGTACCGGTAAATCCAACAAAAGTAGCCTGTGGGAATGCTTCTTTCAAAACCTTTGCGTATGGCTTTGAAACCATAGCTTTCATATTTTCATCAGCATCCTTGCTGAATTGAATCTTCTTAGAATGTTCAAGCTGAGTTCTGTGTGCTTCATCAGAGAAACATATAATATTCTGTCGGTCATTAATAAGACCGATTTTGTCATCTTCCCGGTCGCAGAACTTCTGAATTGTGCAAATGTAAAAGCCACCACTTTGCCTTGCGCCAAGTTCCTGTCTTAACTGAGCTCTGTTTTTTACAACAGCTACTTCACCAAGGTTCAAAAATTCCTTACTCTTTGTAAAAAGCTTTGCCCCCTGCTTTTGAAGTTCATCTCGGTCAACAATCAGGATAATTGTCGGTGAGCCGATTTCCGGTATATCTGTACAGCGAAGTGCAAGCTGACGGGCAAGAAAAGCCATTGTATAAGTTTTTCCGCATCCTGTCGCACCAAAATATGTTCCACCTTTACCGCTTTTTTGAACAACAGAATTAATAATACTTTGCTTGAGTAATCTTGCAGCAAAGAACTGTGGATAACGACATACAATTTCAACTTCGTCACTATCGTAAATGTTATCTTGAAAATAAATATAATCTCTGAAAATCTCTAAGAATCGCTCAGGTGCATAAACACCCTTTATCATTGTTTTGGTTTCTTCAAAAGGCAAAGTAGATACTGCATCACCATCATTCACACGCCTCCATGCATAAAAATGCTCATAAGGAGTACGGACTGTTCCGAGTCTTGTTTTAACACCGTCGGAGATACAAGCCAAAGTACAGTAATGCAAAAGATGTGGAATATCTCTCCAATAGCGGATATTAATTTGCTCCCACGCATCATAAATGGTCGCATTTGCATCCGCAGGATTTTTTAACTCAATAACACACAGTGGCATACCATTTACAAATAAGAGTACATCCGGTCTACGATTTTCTTTCTGACCGTTGTTTGTATATTCTACTGTAAACTGGTTTACTACTCGAAAAATATTCTTATTGCTATCTTTTTTAAAATCGATGAGAGGTATCATCCTTGCAATACCATCTTGAGGTGTAAACTGAATGCCATTAACCATCCAGCCATAAACCTTATGCAAGGTAGCAAAGTCACTTTCGCTTCCGACAAGGCGAACATTATCAAAAATCTGAGTCACCTCATCTTCGGTTAAATCTGGATTTGTATCGACTATGAACTTCTTGAAATCATCAGCAATCAGCACATCTCTTTTGGTTACGCGAGAAATGTTGTTACCAGAAGAATATATCCAGCCCTCAGTCTCCAAAAATCCAATGAAAGCATACTCATATTCCGATTCACAATAGTAACCATTGTATTCTTTTAACCTAGCCATAGATTACGCCTCCTTTGTTTTTCTCGCCTCTTCGATAGAACCCTTAATAAGAATCGGGCAGATATCTTTTATCTGTGCTTTGAGTTTTTCGTTTATGTCTTTGCGCACATTATATGCTTTAAAGATATTAACGATATCTTGTTGTATTTTAATATCAGGAACAGGAATTCTGACATCACACATTTCTTCCCAATCAAATGTTTCTCGTGCACTTCCCCATGAATTAAAACGAGAATAACGATTAAACTCACTGCGTTCAAATAACATTGATAGGTATTCTGGCAATAATTCTCTAGTATCGTTAACCCTAAAGACTATATAGGAGGATGAACAGATGTAAACATCGTTACTATTGTTGCGAGCAAGAGAGATTTTTTCTCCATTTCTTGAAGTTACAGTTACATACGCAAATTCATTAGGATTGACGATTGCATATGGTTTAAGAGATACCCCCTCCATATTCGCCTTTGTATCAATAAACTTCTTTTCAATCGAAATACCTCGTACAGCATCAATTCCATATACCAAGTCCTCATTTTTATTTTCACTCATCGAAATATAACTTCCCAACTTTCTATGTGATAGTTTCTTTCTGAGGTCGTCAATATACGCATCACAAACCAGTTTCAAATCCTCCAACCCACGCTCATAACTTTGCTGGTTTGCAAGCATAGCATTGTAGAAATCTACATACTTTTGCTGAATTTGAAGTGGCGGGAAGTCAACTTCCATATCACACAAAGTTTCCCAAGAAAAAACTTCTGTTGAACTTCCCCATGACTGAAAACAAGCTTCCCTATCCCATTCGTCACGTTTAAAATGCAAAAATAAATAGTCGGCTAAGACAACATCCTTCATAGATGCTTTTACTCTGAATGCAATATTATTCCAACTAATAATAAATGTATCGTCTGTGTTATTGTAGCCAAAACCAATTCTTTTGCCATGTGTTCTTGGGTTGTAAATGAATTCTCCAGGACTTACCACTAAGAATTTTGACAAATCCGTTCCAGTTACATCAGCTTTCGTAGGTATTATTTCCTTAGTAATGGTCATGCCTCTTACATCATCTGGACCATATCTCAATTCTGAATTCATTTTTAATACAAGTTCTATTAATTCTCCAAGCTTATATTTAGTCAATCCCATAGCCAATCCCCCTAAATGCCTCTTCCAGCATCTGCTGGGATTTCTTTTCCCGCTTCATAACTTCTTTCATTTCTTCCTGAATGCGAGCCATTTCCTTTTCATAATCGATATCCAAATAATGGTCAATAAATTCTATATATTTGCTCGGAGTAAGAGTCCAACCTTTACTTTCAATCTCAGCAATACCCACACTACGATAAAGTTCAGGCACTTCATAATTCGTACCTTCAGTACCTTCTCTCTGCCATGTGTGGTAAATATCTGCGGCTCTTTCAATTTGTTCTGTTACTAAACGTACCTTCTTTTTACTCTCTCCCTTTACAGGATTTTCTGTCCATTGACGTAAATCCATAAAAAGAATTTCATGTTCACGATTGCGGAGATTTCTACTGTGATAGTTACCGCCTTTTTTATTCTGATTCAGTATCCAAAGTGTTACACTGATATCAGTTGTAATGAACAGTTCTCTTGGAAGAACAATAATTGCTTCCACCTTATCATTCTGAATTAGTTTTTTACGGATTTCTAAAGTGTCACCATCGTTCAGTGCACCATTAGCAAGAAGAAATCCGGCAACTCCGTCAGCTTTCTTTAAATGAGAAAGCATATGTAAAATCCAAGCATAGTTTGCATTACTTGCCGGTGGTGTCGCATAATCTGTCCAGCGAGGGTCATTTTTCAAATTATCGTTATACCAGCCCTTAAGGTTAAATGGGGGATTTGCCATTATATAATTAAAATACAATCCCTTATGCAAATCATGAGTGAATGACGAATCAGCTTCATCACCAAGATTATGACTTATTCCTCGAAGTGCAAGATTCATTTTGGCCAGACGATATGTCGCTGGTTCTTTTTCCTGACCATAAATATTGATGCCATTTAAGTTTCCCTGCTTTGACTTTACAAGTTCAGCACTCTGAATAAACATACCGCCTGAACCACAGCAAGGATCATATAAAGTGCCATCATAAGGTTCAATCATAGTTGCAATCAATTGAACCACGTCATGAGGCGTATAAAACTCTCCTTCTTCTTTTGTGGCATTTACCGCAAATTCTTTAAGAAAGTATTCGTATACACGTCCAATAAGATCCTTCTCTTCGCCAAATGCCTTATGGCTGATTTTGTTTACTTCATCAACAATTTTCTTTATATCATTTGCAGCAAGATTTCGTGCCGTAAATGTTCCTTTAACAAAACAACCTTTTAATTGTGGATCTTCTTCCTCAAGTCTCTGCAAAGCAGTATCAAGTGCAACATTTAATCCCGGAGCCGGTGTATTAATAATTGTCGACCATCTTGCTTCTGGTGGTAAATTATACGTTCCATCTGCGAAAGTAGCATCATCAAAAAAGGCTGCTCTAATATTTTCATCTTCAGGATCTAATCCCTGTTCTATCAGTGTTTGTTTTAACTTTTCAATTCCATCTTCATACTTTTCTCCAATAAATCTCAAGAACACGAGTGTAAGCATCATATCTCTCTTTTCAAAGAATGAGCCGGAGTTACGTGCCGCACGTAAGTAATCTCTACAATTAAATAAAATACTATCTAAGTTCAATGCTTTTTCAACTGTTTTCTTCTTAGCCATATTACTTTTCTTCCTTTCCATGTCTGGAATGTATTTTATATAAACCGTCCATCTGTCTCCAGACAAGCGGCTTCTATCTCACGTTTTATCTATTTTATTTTCACTGTCAATTCCGGTTATTTCCTATTCTTCCCCATCCTTCCGCATCATCTCCAGAATCGTCTTTCATATCTTATCCACGTCTAATGGCTTAGTAAGGTGTGCGTTCATGCCGGCGGCAAGGCTGTTTTCGATGTCATCCTGAAATACATTCGCGGTCATGGCGATGATTGGGACGGTTGCGGCATACGAGCGGTTTAAGGCGCGGAGCTTTCGTGTGGCTTCGAGTCCGTTCATGACCGGCATCATGATATCCATAAAGATGGCATCCTAATATTCCGGTGCTAGAAGCTGTGTGGCTTCAATCTCAGTCATCTGTGATAGGGAATCGTGACTCCCTCGGTACTGTCAGCGGATGTGGAAATATCGCTCGTCTGCATCGACATCCATCTTCCTGACATCCATATCGCTGATTTGGACAAATCTTCTCCCCATCAGAAATGAAACCAGTTCCTCGATTGCTGTTTCCTGCCCCTGCACTTCCATCTCGACATCTCCGTTATAGAGGTTCTTTACCCAGCCGGTAAGCCGGAGCTGGTTTGCTTTGTGTTCGGAATAATACCGGAAGCCGACACCCTGTACGCTTCCATGAAATATGATATGTTTTCTGACGATATCTGCCATGTTGTTCTCCATTTATATGTGTTTTTCTTGCTTGCTTTTCTGCTTCAGAATCAATAATAATTTAATTATAAGCCATTTTTCTTGCTGGTGCAATGAAATAAAAAAGAGATAATCATTCCAATAGAAATAATTATCTCTTTCCGTGTGTATCGTTATTTACATTACAGACACTTCTTCACATCATCCACAATCTGTTCCACAGTCAGATGATTGTCCTTTAATACGTCATTTACATCGTAACGGTCGAGGAATTCCTTCTTGATACCGAAGTTCAATACCTTCATATCAGAAGCTCCGTAGAACCGGGCAATCTTCTCGCCGAAACCACCGTCTGATATACCGTCTTCGAGCGTGATAACCACCTCGTGATTTGCCTTTAAGTCTTCGAGCATAGCCTCATCAAGACCGGTAATATAATATGGATTGATGATGGTTGCTTCGATGCCGGTTGCTTCTTTCAGTGCTTCGGCTGCTTCCTCACCGAGTCCGTAGAACGAACCAAGACCGATGATAGCGACTTTGCTGCCCTGCTTCGTGATCTCGTACTTGTTCAGCTTTGAGAAGTCCTTTGTGACAGCCTTACCGTCAGAGACAAATGCGCCGCCCGGTACGCGGATTGCAACCGGATGCTCTGTCTGGGCGATGCTCCAGTCTAACATGGCAAGATACTCTTCCTTCGTCGTCGGTGCGAGGTAGACAAGTCCTGGGATATTTGCCATCATAGGGATATCATAGATGCCAAGGTGTGTGACGTCGTTCATACCATAAATGGATGCTGAAAATGTCAGGATTGTTGCCGGATTGCCGTTTACACACAGATCCTGTGCCAGCTGGTCATAGGTTCTCTGGATAAATGTGCTGTATACGCCGTAGACCGGTTTGCCGCCGCTTTTCGCAATACCGGAGGCGAGTGCCACGGCTGTTTCTTCGGCGATTCCGACATCCACGAACTGTCTGCCCGCTTCCTTTCGCTTATCTTCCGTGAAGCCCATTACCGTCGGTGTGGCAGATGTGATCGTCACAACGCTTGGATCTTCCTTCATTTTCTTCATCAGGTAGTCACAGGTAACACTGGAATAATCCTCGCCGCCGAAATCAGCGATCACCTCGCCGGTCTCGATATCGAACGGCAGATGCCAGTGCCACTCTTCCTTGTGTGTTTCGGCGAGCTTATAGCCTTTTCCTTTCAGAGTACGAATGTGTACTACAACTGGTTTTACGCTGTCCTTGACGCTCTCAAACGCCTTGATTAGTGCCTGAATATCATTTCCCTCATGCACATACACATAATCAAGTCCCATCGCCTTAAAGAGGTTACATTCCGCCTGTCCGTTTGTCTCGCGCAGGAGCTTTAAGTTCTGGTAGAGACCACCGTGATTTTCAGCGATCGACATATCGTTATCGTTCACGACGATGATCAGGTTGCTCTGCAGCTCAGATGCAAAATCAAGTCCCTCTAATGCTTCGCCACCGCTCAAGGATCCATCGCCGATGATCGCGATCACATTTCCGCTCTCGCCTCTCACATCACGTCCCTTTGCAAGACCACATGCTAAGCTGATAGAGGTAGATGTATGCCCAATCACGAAATGGTCATGGTCGCTTTCCTCCGGGTTGCTGTAGCCGGATACATCGTCGTAATGGTCTTCGTAAAGATACGCATCCTTTCTGCCAGTAAGCATCTTGTGTGGGTAGGTCTGATGGGATACATCAAACACGAATTTATCCTTCGGAGATTCAAATACATAGTGCAACGCAATCGTTGCTTCTACCATACCGAAGTTTGGACCGAAATGTCCGCCGTGGATGCTCGCACGCTTCAAGAGCGCCTGACGCATTTCTGCCGCTAAGCTTGTAAGTTCGTCATTTGAAAGCTTCTTCACATCCTCTGGACCGTTGATTTTCTCAATGTACATAACGTTTGTTCCTCCTGAAATTTCTTATTATTTACCGCATAAAAAAGGATGAATACTATCTTTATTCATCCTAATTCACTATACAACCTAAACTTAACTTTAGGTCAAGCAAATTTTATATAAATTATAAATCGTTACCGAATAATTGCGTTCATAAGAATCCCTTCTTATATCCTATGAGCATCAAAAAGTCCGTTTATCGAAGCCGCTTCAAAATCTCCTGAAAATAGTCTGGAAGGTCTGCATGCCATTCCATATATTCTCCGGTGATTGGGTGGTCAAACCCGAGTACCCCTGCGTGTAATACCTGTCCCTGTGTGGCAAAAGGCTTCTGCTTCGGCCCATACACCTCATCCCCAAGCAATGGATGATTGATGCTTGCCATATGGACACGGATCTGGTGTGTCCGTCCGGTTTCAAGCTCGCATTCCACGAGGGAGAAGTTCTGCTTTAGCCGTTCAATCACACGGTAATGTGTGACGGCATGTCTGCCGTTTGGATCGATTGCCATTTTCTTGCGGTCGGTTTTGTGTCTGGCAATCGGTTTGTTAATCGTTCCCTCATCTGTGGCAAACTGATTGTAGACGATCGCTGTGTAGACACGGTGAATATCATGTACCTTGAACTTATCGGACAATACACGATGCGCCTGATCGCTCTTGCAGGCAACTAAAAGTCCGGTCGTATCCATATCAATCCGGTGAACGATTCCCGGTCGTAAAACCCCATTGATGGAGGATAAGGAATCCTTACAATGGTACATCAGGGCATTGACGAGTGTTCCGCTTGTATGTCCCGGTGCCGGATGCACAACCATGCCCTTCGGTTTGTTGATGACAATGATATCATCATCCTCATAGACGATATCGAGTGGAATATTCTCCGGTTCGATGTCTAATTCTTCTGCTTCCGGGATCTCTACTGTGATCGTATCGCTTGCCCGGAGCTTGTAATTTGATTTGGCAGATTTGCCATTTACAGTTATGAAATTATCATCTAACAGCTTCTGGATATACGAACGCGATTGGTCAGGTATCTGTTCAGTCAGATATTTGTCCAGTCGCGTGCCGATGTCTGTGGAAGCTGCGTCGATTGTAAATTCGTAAGTTTCCATATTGTAATATCTTAGTCTTTTTTTGATTTTGAGAATAACACATCAATTTCGTGGTCGTGATAGTAAAATGCACACAGTAAGATCAACACGATCATACTCACAGTCACATAGATATCCGCGACATTAAAAATCGGAAAATTGATCAGCCGGAAATCAAAGAAATCCACTACATAATGTAAAGAAATACGGTCAATCATATTTCCGATTGCGCCAGATACAAGGAACACCAGACAGACACGAATTGGGGTAAAGCGCCTGTTCTCTGGAATTTTTGCGTAAATACCTGCACAGACAAGCAACACAAGAACGGTCAGAATCAGGAAGATTATTCTGCCGTTTTTGAACATGCCCCATGCGATTCCGGTATTCTGAATATATGTCAAATGAAATACATTTTTGATCAGTGGATGTGATTCATATAACGCAAAGGATGTGCGTACGATGAATTTTGTGATCTGATCGAATGCAACAAGCAAACCGATACAAAGAATCGGTATTATATAGATTTTGATTTTATTTTTAGTATTCATCCTGATATCTTTCCTGTAATTCTTTGAGTGCCAGAAGCATATCTTCCTCGCTTACATCCATGTCGATATACGCGTGTCCGATCGTCTCTAACAAAATAAATTTGATTTTTCCACCGATGGCTTTCTTGTCGTTTTTCGTATAGGATACGATTGTTGCAAAATTCGCGTCGGCTGGCAGCTTTGGTACATGGTACGGTTTCATGCTGTGTAGGATATCTCGCAGCTCTGCCTGTGTAATATTCCCTTTTTTGTAGGAAATGATACTGGCAAGTGCACATCCGATCAGCACGCATTCTCCATGTAGAAACTCAAAATTCATGTATTTTTCGATGGCGTGACCAAGCGTATGTCCAAAATTCAACAGGGCGCGTTCACCCTTCTCGGTCGGATCGTTTTCAACGACATTTTTCTTTACGACGTTGCTTTCGTAGATCATCTCTCCAACGGTAGGAAGATCAAGCGCTGCAATCTGTGCTTCGTTTTCCTTCAACCATATAAAATAATTGGCATTCTTGATCAGACCATGCTTGATGATCTCGCCCATACCCGAACAAAACTGGCGGTTCGATAATGTCTTTAACACAGACAGGTTCATATACACCAGTTTCGGCATATGAAAGGCGCCGACCATGTTCTTGTAGGAGTCAAAGTCCACACCGGTTTTTCCGCCGATGCTGGAATCAACCTGTGATAACAGGCTGGTTGGAATCTGGATAAAGTCGATACCGCGCAGATAGGTTGCGGCCGCATATCCGGTCAGATCACCGACCACACCGCCGCCGAGGGCGATCAGTACATCGTTTCGATCGAATTTTTCTTCAATCAGATGGGTGTACAGGTCTCTGACAACATTCAGATTCTTGCTTGCCTCTCCTTCTGGAAAGACAAAGGATGTTGTATATGTGCAGGCATCTTTGATAGAATGCAATATAGCATCCAAATACAAGGATGCTACATGACTTTCGGATACCACACAGATTTTACGGTTACTGTAGCCAAGTTCTTTTATCATACTGGGAAGTGCATCAAAGCTCTCTTCATATACGATATCGTAGATTGGCTTATCATCAAGATGGACAGTTAAATTCTTCATGGTAACTCTTCTTTCTGTATGTAATACGATATTTGATTAGATGAACTCAAATCCATCATCGTCGGTCTCGGCATCATCGTCTTCGCCTTCTCCGATCAACGCTGGTCCGTTGTTCTTTTTTGCTTCTACTTCGCCTTCGATGCTCTCTGCAGATTCTTCTGTATCTGTATCATCGTCGGACACTGATAAATGAGAAATCGTTGGAATCTCATCAATATCTGGCTCTTTTGGAACTGGCTCTGGTTTTACTTCCGGTTCCAGCTTTCTTTCTGGAGCTGGTTCCGGTGTCGGCTCCGGTTTTGCTTCCGGCTCTGGAGCACGTTCTGGTTCTGGACGCGCTTCCCGTTTTGGTTCTGGTTTTGGTTCCGGCTTCGGCGCTTTGGCTGCCTGAGCAGCGGCTTCCCTTGCTTTTTGAACTGCTGCTGCAGCTTCGGAGCTTCCGACAGTTGCCCGCTTCATTTTTTTACGTTCTTCCGCGGAATTGGCAACCTTCAAGGAAGATTTTTTCTCTTCTGAACCTTTTCCCTTTGCGTCAAATGGATTATAATCCTTTTGCTCCTTTGGCTTAAAAGGATCAACAAAATTCTCTCCGGCACTTAAAGATTGTGTATATACAGCGCTTGTGCTGGTTGTATCGCCACTGCCAAATCCACCATTAAATCCACCCAATGTAGATTCATCGCGCAACTGAGGATCTCCGGTGTAGGCACCAAACCCGTCACCTGCAGAGGCGGAAGCCTGTTTCTCCTCTCCACCCATGAGTGTCCATGCACGATCATCAATCATAGAGGATGGATCAAAATCCTGCTCGCCTAAGAACTCAAACTGCTTTTTCAGTAACGAACAGAAATTAGATTTGTAAGCGGTGTATTTTGCTTCTAATAATGCAATCTCATCTTCCAGACGCTCCAGACGTTTCTCTGCGTCAGACACAATGTTGTTTGCCTGAATTTTGGCATCACGAATAATCTCCTTTGCTTCCTTTGTTGCATTGGAGATAGTCTCTACGGTGTCTTTTTCCGCACGCTTCAAGCTTTTCTCAAGATGTGATTCTTTGGAACGATAATTCTGTAATGTATCGTTTAATATGGAGACCTTCTCTTTTAACTCCGCATTTGAACGATACAAGGATTCATAGCTTTCTGAAACACTGTCAAAAAATGTGTTTACATCTTTCTTGTCGTAACCCAAACCGACATGAAATTTCTTCTGTTGAATATCAACTGGTGTAAGCAACTTTCCAACCCCCCTATTCGTTTAGTACTGTACGTATGGTGTCAGGGCATCCTGACCAACCAATTCCTCTCTCAAATCTCCGGATACTTCGATATCCTGAGGTGTTGCAATAAATATGTTGGAAGATACCACATTCAAAGAGCCTCCCATTGCATAGCATGCACCGCCAACATAGTCGATGATTCGCTGTGCGACTGCGACATCCAAGCCCTCAATATTTATCACGATTGTTTTGTTTGCACGAAGGAAATCAATGACGGACTGTGCCTCATCTGTCTCCTGTGGTTTAATTACAAATACTTCACTACGGTTGCGGAAATCTGAGCTTCTGCTGTAAGACTTCTGGGAGTCCTTGAAATCAACCAGTTTGCCACTGGATGAACTGCCTGCTGTACTCCGATGTGTAGTCGATGCCTGCTGTGTAGCTGCTTCGTATTTGGAAGCGGAACGTGCAGCTGGCTTGCTGAAAGATGGTTTTGATTTCGATGCACGTGGTTTTACATCTTCGTAATCATCGTCGTCATCGTCATCATAATCATCGTCGTCAAACAGATCGTCATCGAACTCATCTTCATCATCATCTATATTTTTGACTTTGAAAAAATCCAGAAAACTCTTTTTACCTGCATCCTTTGCCATAACCTTATTCTCCTTAATTAAATATTATAATTTCGCGCACCGAAAATGGCGGTTCCGACACGAATCATAGTCGCGCCCTCCTCGACGGCGATTTCATAATCATTGGTCATTCCCATTGATAAAACACTCATATCAATATTATCAATGCATTTGGATTTTATGTCAAGCGATAATTGATGCATTTTACGGAAATAAACACGATTTTCTTCTGGATTTTCCACAAATGGAGCGATCGTCATGAGTCCCATAACATGAACATGCGGCATATCCTTGATCGCGTCAATCAAAGCGTAAACCTCATCCTCCCGGATTCCAAATTTTGTTTCTTCCTGTGCAATGTTGACTTCGAGAAGAACCTTTGCAACTACCCCTTTTTTAGCAGCCTCCTTCTCAATTTCTTTTGCCAGATGCACCGAATCCACACTGTGGATCAGACATGCCTTATCTACAATATATTTTACTTTGTTTGTCTGCAGATGTCCGATTAAGTGCCAGTGAACCGGTTTGGATACATGTTCGTATTTATCAACCATCTCCTGCACTTTGTTCTCACCAAATTCCATCACACCATGTGAAAGTAATTCCTCTACATCGGATAATGGTTTGGTTTTGCTGACTGCAATGATCGTAATATCCTGAAAATTTCGGCCGGAGCGTTCACACGCTTTTTTGACATTTGCAACTACCTGTTCATAATTTTCGTATAGCATCTTGATCAAGACCTTTCTAATTTTTAATATATAAGCTGATTTTCTGTGACACTTTGTGCATCCAGCACGATGTTATCGTAGGCTTTCAGCTCTTCGCCACTTTCAATCAGAACAAATTCGTCGATTGTTTTAATCACAGTTACCCGGCGGAATTCTGCAATACCCTGATTGGCAAAATAAACACCGGTCAGTGGATATAATTCTAACAACGATGCTGCAATCGTAGCATTCGAGGTAATATTGACCAGAATGTCAGAATCCTCAAAGCCTTCTGGATCAACATAGGCGTATTTCTCGTCTGTCTTATAAATCTTTGGCTGCATCTGCTGTATAGTTTTGTTCCCATTGTCATCGGTCCGCTGCAGGTTGAGACGGTTCTCGTTACTTTGGTTACTGCCTGCAGACAGATAGCTGAGTGGAATCCGATAGACCTGCTTTTCTACAAGTGCAGACGAAGGAATCTTCAGACCACTCTCATCGGACTGAATCAGTTCCACAGTCACGAAACGCTCGGACAGATAATTTGACATATATTTATCGATGGCAATGTTGATATAAGAGCCATCGGAACCTTCAATAATTGTAAAAGGCATCGTAATCGTAAAGTTCGAATTGTTGATACGGAACTTCACATATGACTGCCCGTCCAATTCTGCAAGCTGATCCTGTGAGATCGGCGCAACGATGTTCCACTGTTCGGATGGGATGATCTTCACGATAGTGGAACCGGCTTCTGCATAATCCCCGGATTTCATCGCCTTTTTATCGTATCCGGCTTTATCAAAATCGGAAGCTTTGATCTTTTCAGAAATCTGATAATTCTCATATCCGTCAATGTAATATGTTACAAGCCCGCTGTCTGGGGCACTGACCGAAGACAGTCCGCGTCCAGAGGAGCCTGCCTGCTGCATCAGTACTTCGTTTGTCAGCTCGAATACCTTGTTGTTAGCGCTTGTCTCGAAGCTGTACGCGTTGTAAAAGGTTACATCGCTGTATGATAACTTGTAAGAAGATATCAGGGAACGGATGCTTGCATAGTCATTGCTTGACAACAGTGCGTTGTAATTGCTGTCAGAATTATTTTCAGTATTATAGATCTCTCCGGTCTCATCAATGGTACATACAGTAGAGTTCTTTTTTACTTTTTCTCCATCGGTGATATAGTAACAGAGATAACCGGATTTCTGTGTGTTTACGATAACCTCGTCACGGATTGCAAGTCCCTGTAAGGTAATATCATTGCTGACATCGCCTTTGCTGACCTGATAGATCGTAACGGATTCTTTGCTGAGCGAAGATACGACGCTGATTACGACATACAGCAAAACCGCTGCAATAACTATGGTTGCAGCGTTTGCACGTATCTCTTTATTCAGTTGTATAATACGGTTTGGTTGTTTCATATCCTCACCTGATTGTGTGTATTTTACAGTTTACAGACAACATTGGCTGCATATTCTGCTGGCAACATGGATTCTTCCACGGCAGTACTGATGACAAATGTAACATTGTATTTTTCGGAAATCTTATCAATCTCTTTCAATGCAGCGCCAAGTGCATCTGCCTCGATGTTACACATCATCATGAAGTTATCCAAAAAGATGTGAGTTACATTATGGTTGGAAGAAATCAGTCCCTGAATAAAGCCCATAAAGGCATCTGGGGATTGAATATCGTACTCGTGCAGATTGACGAGCCGGATGACATTAGAAAGTTCATACATATGCTTGTTGCTCTTATCAATGTAAATGATAGAACCGCTAGTACGCTTGCTTTCGTTGTTCGCTCTTTCCACCATTTTGCGTGTTTTACCGTTTCCTTTTGCTCCAATAATTAGTTCCAGCATCTCATGTCCTCCTTAGTCTGTTAAACATAATAAACGTATAATAGAATTGTATAAGTCCGCTTTGGAATTGCCGGATGATGCGACAACTACATAGTCCTTACCGTCCTTGGTCAGATACATGGCAAGACAGTTACCAGCTCCATCGGTCGTTCCTGTTTTCCAGGATTCCAGATGGAAGGTCGCTGGCAGAGACACTTCTCCCGTAACAAATAAATTTGTTGCGGTGCTTTCGGTATCAATTGCTGCGCCATTGGAATCATAAAACGTATAAGTATATGTATCAAAACCATCAATATCCCGTAGGATCTGATGATTGTGGACTTCTTTTACAATGAGGTACATGTCATATGCGGTCGAATAGTGATTTGGATCATCCAGTCCGTGTGGATTCATAAAATGAGTGTTTGTAGCTCCGAGCTCCAGGGCTTTCTGATTCATACGGTCACAGAAGCTTTGGATATCCCCACCCACATACTCTGCCAGATACAGGGCATAATAATTGTTGGATTCTAACATCAGCCCATACAACAGGTCTTTTACGGAAATGGTATATCCACGATGCAACTGGCTGGGGGCAACATCTTCTGCTGTCAGATCATAGTTTTGTGTGATCTCAACCATATCATCGAGTGAAATGGTTCCGGCTTCAATGGCATCAGCCACAACAATTGCAGTCATCATCTTCGTCATACTTGCCGGATACATACGTTGATGTACATTTTTGGCGGCAAGTACCGTCTGGTCGGATTCATTGATTAAAAGTGCGTAATAGTCTTCGGGAAACAAATCCGCCTGGGTACGGTCGTCACGATAAACAATCGTGTCCTCCTGATGGAAATCAACATTGTCCGATTGATGAACCAGGTGGTCGATCACGTAAGTAGCGGAATCAACATCAGGATACGCTGCCTTTACGTGATTGTTGATAATACAGACAATAGATACAAACAATACCAACAGTACAAGTATTATTAAATTTCTAGTTAAATATTTACTTCGCATAGTTTTTTAGTGCTTAAACAGTTCTCGCCAATCTAAGTCACCACGATCCAACGCTTTGATCAGCAATTCCGCGGTTGCAAGATTGGTTGCAAGTGGAATATTGTGAATATCACAAAGCGAAAAGATGTTATTGATATCTACATCGTGGCTCTTCTTGGTCTGTGGATCGCGTAAAAATATCATCATGTCCAGATCATTGCTCTCAATCATGGCACCGAGCTGCTGCTCTCCTCCGGTATGCCCGGCGAGGAACTTGTGGACAGTCAGATTGGTAACCTCTTCAATCATACGTCCTGTCGTTCCGGTTGCATAAAGTTCATGATGAGACATAATCCCCCGATAAGCGATACAGAAATTCTGCATTAATTTTTTCTTCGCATCATGTGCGATTAAACCGATGTTCATGTACGGTTCTCCTTAAGTAACATTATAGTCTTCCCTAGTAGCTTGTTTTTTGCATACTGACATTTAGCACGACTCCGATTCCAATCGAGATACTAATCAGGGAACTGAGCCCGTAGCTGATAAACGGAAGCGGTAGTCCGGTGTTTGGTATAACACCGGTTGCAACACCGACATTGATGAATGTCTGGTATGCGATCAGACAGCCCATTCCGGCTGCAATCAGCATGCCTTTTGTATCTTTTGCATTTCTCGCTACATGGATACATTGTAACACTATTAACAGTAGAATTGCAATAATTATTACACTTCCAACGAAACCAAGTTCTTCGCCGATGACAGAAAAAATGAAGTCTGTCTGCTGCTCCGAAATGAAATTTGCATCCTTTACTGTGGCGATGGTTGAAGTGTTTAAGCCTTTTCCAGTAAGCTGTCCGGAACCGATTGCCATAACGGAGTTATTCTGCTGTGTATAGTCGGAGCCGTACTGCCCTGGATAGATAAACTGCAGGATTCGGTTCACCTGGTAATCACGCAGCAAGTGTTGGTTTGGCCTCTGAATATACCACAGAAAGCTTCCAGCAAGTGGAACAAATACCAGCAGTGCAATTCCGATAATCTTATAGCTTAATCCAGACAGATATAACATTGTGACAAGAACCATAGCCAGACACAGAGTCGTGGACAGATCCGGTTCTACTGCGATCAGTGCCAGGGATAATCCAATCAGAAGCACAAACAGGCAAAGTCCTTTAAGTGTATTGATTTTATTATCTTCTTTCAGTTTATCCAGAAAGGTTGCAGTAAATAAGATCATAAGGATCTTGGAAAATTCGGATGGCTGGAACTGGATACCTCCGCTTCCGCCAATCATGATCCATCGTTTTGCGTAATTGACTTCCACACCAAAAAAGATAACGGAAAGTAATATAACCGCGTTAATGATGAAAAACACACGGTAAAACCGGCACACAAAGTCGTAATTTAATAGAGAGACAAAAATCATAATGATAACGCCAAGCCCAATACCGATGGTCTGTTTGGGCGTGAATGAACTGTCTGCACTGTTGATCATGACAACGCCACAGATCATGGCAATGATGACGGTAATCAGTAATTTGAAATTATAGTCTCTGAGACTGAATCTTGTGAACATCTTTATCCTTCTTCTTTAACCAGCCGAACAAGCGGCTCCTTTTTTCTTCTTTTGCGAGATCCTGCCCGCAGATCCGCATGGCAATGTGGTCGTAGGCACGTCCTGCAACACAGTTTTTTGTTGCAATCGGTGTTCCACGGTTACTTGCGATGACGATATTCTCATCGTCGTAGACGCTTCCGATATGGTTGACCCCAAGGATTTCTACAACGTCTTCTACAGACATCATCTCGCCCCGCTTGACCATATCCTGTCGTACTCGGTTTACTACAAGGTCAATCCGTGGTATCTCGTTTGCATTTAAGATTCCAATGATGCGGTCAGCATCCCGGATAGCAGAAACCTCTGGTGTGGTCACGACGATCGCACGTTTTGCAGCAGCAATAGCATTTTTAAATCCCTGTTCGATGCCTGCCGGACAATCGATAATTATGTAATCATAATCTGGCTTGAGCTGATTGATGAGTTTGATCATCTGCTCTGGAGAGACGGCGCTTTTGTCGCGCGTCTGGGCTGCCGGGAGCAGAGATAGCGTATCACACTGCTTGTCACGGATGATTGCCTGTTGATGGCGGCAATTTCCTTCTACGACATCGACCAGATTATAAACAATTCTGTTTTCAAGCCCCATGACAACATCCAGATTCCGAAGTCCGATATCGGTATCAATCAGCAGAACTTCAAATCCATGTCTGGCAAGGGCGTATCCTATATTTGCGGTTGTCGTAGTCTTTCCGACACCGCCTTTTCCTGATGTAACAACGATCACTTCACTCATGATAAATCCTCCAGTCTATTTCAGGCTATATACGAACGTATCAGGTTTCCCTTTGCACCCGGAGGTTGCAGCACCGTGGAGTGCTCCGATGATAATGATATTGCCCTCGGATTCAACGCTGGCACCTGATTCCACATCTCCGACAATCACGATGCTGGCGGCTGCCTGTATGGATTGTCCGTTCTTTAAGTTGCCTATATAAAATAGACCGTTTTTATCGGAGTAAATTGATTTCTTCTTAGGCTTTTCGATGGAACGCGGTCTGCGTCCGATGCGAATGCCTTTGTCGTTTAGTGTATCGATGATTTGCTGTTTTTCGTCCTCTGTCAGATCCTTACCTTCAAAGGTAACGGTAATCGGTTTGATGTTCGCATAATATCTTCCGGTTGTTTGAAGCTTATCAGAAAGACAGGTAACCACCTGACTTATGGTAGCATCCGGCGATATAATCAGTCGAATCCCCGCTTTGTTACCTTTCATCATAACGGGACTAATCATACTCCACCTCTCTTTGACTAATCTTGGGACGGCGTTGCGTTGCCGCTCATTTCGGCACCAACTAATTTATCTGGATCATACATGTATGCATAGATGAATCCAGCCAATTCTCTGGCATTGGCGGAGGAATAACCATTTTGGATAACACAGGTTACGGATACTTCCGGACTTTCATATGGTGCGTAGGATACAAATAACGCGTGATCCGGCTTGTCTTCACTCTCCTGCGCGGTTCCGGTTTTTCCGGCGACATGAACATTGATCCGATTGATCAATTCGTCGGAACCAGCCGAATATGCAACCACGTTTCGCATACCCTGATGGACGGCGTCCCACGTGGAGCTGGCAAGCTGCACCTGATTTTTCACTTCTGCATGATTGTCCAAAATGACATTTCCCTCGTAGTCGGTTACTTTATCGATCAATGTGAGGTTATAACAGGTTCCGCTGTTGGCAATGGTTGTCACATAGCGGGATAACTGGACGGGTGCATAGATGTTTTTTGCCTGTCCAATGGCGCTTCGAACGGAGTCGTTATCAGAGATATGCGGCTCGATTTCCGGAAGCTCCAGACCAGATTTGTCTCCAAGGCCGAACAGCTCTGCGTATTTCTGAATCCGTTCAACACCGTAGGCATCGTTATAGGAGCCATCTTTAATCGCCAGATCATATCCGAGGTTGTAAAAGAACAGGTTGCAGGAATGCTGAATACCACCCACGACATTCAATCCTCCGTGTGCACTGTTGCCCCAACATTTTGGAGACGGTGTGATCTTTTCAAAAAGTCCGTTACAGAAGTAAATCGATCCGGTGTCAATTACTCCCTCCGTGAGTCCTGCAATCGCAACAAGCGGTTTGTAGGTGGAACCTGGCGCGGTACGCTGCTGGCTGGCACGGTTGTATAGAGGCGTTGTCTTATCGGCTAACAGCTGATTATAATAAGCGGTATCTACTTCGTTGGTCAGATAGTTGTTATCGTAGCTTGGATAGCTGACATATGCTTTGACATCTCCAGTGTTGACGTCAGTCACGATCGCTGAACCGGAACAGATATCCAGTGCCAGCATGGCAGGCGTAATCTCCTGATTCTGGATTTTTTTACGCATAAAGTCATAGGCACCGTAATTTCCAGCGAGGTATTCCTGATACTCGGTGTCACCGTCGACGTTCAAAATTCCCTGATCATACAGAAGCTGTACAACTGCATCTCCGGTTATCATTCCGGATTGTAGCATAACTTTGATCACGAGTTTGTCGAATTCACTGTCTGTACTTAAATATTCAATAATATAATCGCATAATGCGTTATAAATCTCGTCATTATCATAATAATCGCTTTCAACCTTCAAAGCGGACAGGTCGATCGCCTCCTGGCTGATTGCATATTTCAGATAATGTTCCAGAGACGTTACATTGTTTGTATAGTCGATAAACTCCTGATCGTCTTTGTCAATCATGGAGGTATGGAAAATATTGTTGTCGCTCAAAATTTCACAGATATATTCCATGTAATGCTGATAGTTCTCATCCAGCTCAGAAAGCGGCGTGAAGGTAGATGTCAAAATAGTATCCAGATTGTCAAGGGTTGCCTGTCTCTGGGCATCGATTGCCTGAATCGTTGCTTTTTCAGTATCCGTTGCATCTTCTGCGCGCATATCATCCTGTGACAGGATGTTGTTATTAAACAATCCAAAATAAACATCAGAGATTGCGATGCTGGCATTTTCCTTGGCAATTACGTTATAGGCGGGTGTCAGATACGATAAAATGATCGAGGTAATCTCATCTTCCAGCGTATCATAACAGTATTTCTGTAGATTCAGATCCAGCGTCAGATAGACATCGTTTCCGGCTGTTGCGGGTTTGGATTCAACTGTGTCAATTACTTTACCAAGGTTATCGACATACATCGTCTCAAGACCATTTGTACCGCGCAGATAGGACTCACAATACTGCTCAATACCGGTTTTTCCGATCATTTCTTCGTTTGTATACTGCTCCTCATCTGAAAGCTTTGCATTTTTTTCTTTCATTTCCTCATCGGAAATGGCACCGATATAGCCGATGACATGGGCGAAATATTTGGCGTCGTTGTAGCGGCGCAGGGATTTGACGGAGACAGACATGCCCGGAAGCTCATCTGCATGCTCTGTAATCGCTGCATTGCTTGTCTCACTGATGTCATAAGCGATGGTAACCGGAACATACTGCTGATAGCGGTTCATCCACAACTTGTAACGTACGCCGACAATCTTTAAATCTGCTTCTTTGCTATAAGAATCTGAAACATCAAATACTTTGGTATTCAGATATTCCATGATATCGTCCGCAGTTGCATTTTTCTGTTCGTCAGGCATGGAATCATAATCGGTTTTTGCATAGACATCCTTCAGGAAATTTTTCAACTGCTGGTCTTTGACTGTAAACTGGAAGTTCCCATTTGCATCAAGCTTGATCGGGAAATCCAATGTCAGGGAGTCGCCGTTTTTCTCTAATATGGAGATTGTCTCGTCGACAATCTGGTTTTTCAATTCATTCTCGCTGATCTTCAGGTTCTTTGCCATCGTTGTCTGTGCGTTGTCATTACTGAAAACAACCGAGTAAGAAAGCTCATTGTAGGCGAGCAGGTTTCCATTGCAGTCGTAAATATTTCCACGCACGGAATCGATCGTCAAAGTCTTTTTTGACTTGTAGACAAAATTCTCCATATGCTCTTCTCCCTCTTTGATCTGCAACACAAAAAGCTGATGTACCAGAATCGAGAAAAGTACAAGGACGACAACTGTAACCGGAAACAGACGGCTTTTTACATAGTCGACAATAATCTCTTTAATTGATTGTAATATCTCACGTAACATAGATTACTCATCTTCCTTTAAACGTTTGTTGATCTTTACATAGAGCTTGTAAATGATCACCGTTAACAAAGCGGTACATAAAATCTCCGGCAGAATCACATGCAGAAGGTATACACCGTAATTCGTTTTATTCTTTAATAAGAAACTGACAATATAGATAATCGTGTTAAACAGAAAATCATCCACAATAATTACGATCAAAGGCAGTAATACATCTTCAATCATGTAGTTTTTGTGAAAGAAACCGTTAATATAACCAATAAACATGTATAAAAGCATATAGGGTCCAAGGATGCTGGAGAAAAATATATCCACCAGCAGACCGCTGCATGCACCGACCAGCAGACCTTCTTTTCTGCCGCGCATCAGTCCAAAGGACATTGTGAGGATCAGAAGAAGATTCGGTGTGATCACACTTAAACTGTGAAATCCAAACACCGTCGACTGTAATACAAAATTTATGACAATCAGAATTGCCAAAGTTATGATTCGTTTCAGTTTATGTTTCATAATTTGCTGCTTCCCTTATATTTGCTTACTCGTGGGAGACGGTCTTTTTTTCTGCCGTAATGACAAGCACATCTGTGATGTTTGAAAAATCAACTGCGGGTGTAATATAGGCAGTCATTGTCAGGTTGTTCGTGTCATAAGAGGTCTTTGCCACATAGCCGATGATCAGACCGGAATGATACAGGTCTGAAATCGGCGAGGTTACAACCTTATCTCCGATTGATACATTGGCGTCCTTATCAATATTTTCAACAAGCAGATAACCGCTGTCATAGAGGTTCAGATCTCCCTCGACAGTACAGAGTGCATTTGCAGGCATGACCTTCGCACTGATATTGGAATTGTCATCGATGACTGCACGTACTTTGGCGTAATCATCAAAGCATTCTGTGATGATGCCTGCGACGCCATCGCCACACAAGACATTAGCACCCTTAAAAAGTCCCTGTTTGGTTCCCTTGTCAATATAGAATGTAGAAAACCACGAAGTGGAATCTTTTGCAAATACATGGGCAGCCGTCATCTCATAATCCGGATAGGATTCATCCAGATCATACAGATCCCGCAATTCCTGCAGTTCCAGCATTTTATTCTGATAGTTTGTGATCTCCTGCTTACAGGATGCAAGCTCTGCTTGCAGAGCTTCGTTTTCGTCGGTCAGTGTTTTGATTTCGTTCAGATTCTTCATTTTTGAATCCGTCCACAGACCGATCTCGTTGATCCCTTTCTGAATTGGCGTGATCAGCTTGCTTGTAAAGCGCCTGATTCCTGCGACCTTTGGTGCAGCTGCATATGACAATACGATCAGCACGATGCCGATAATCGTAAATGTAAGTAACAGATATTTTGGATGGATATCTTTTCTTCGATCAAATCTCATAAAATGCCTCTTTCCAGCATACTTAAATAATGATCTCCAGCGACGATGATATGGTCAGATACCTGAATCCCAAGCAGCTGCCCTGCATCGCGGATACGAAGCGTCGACTGGATGTCTGCCTCACTTGGTGTAACGCGACCGGATGGGTGGTTATGTACCAGCACGATATGCACTGCCTCATAGCGCAGCGCGTGAATAAATATCTCGCGTGGTGACAGGTAAGTCTGATTGACCGTGCCAGAGGATAACTCCACTTCCTTGATTAAAGTATGCGCATTTGTAAGTAACAATAAAAAAGTTTTTTCAACGGATAAAAATCTGCACTTCTCCCTATAATACGCTCCAATTGTGTCAGGAGTATGAAATTCCAGTTTTTTTTGCAATTGTTCGAGATTCATCCGTTTGGATATCTCTGCCAGTGCAAGAAGCTGGATGGCTTTGACCTTCCCGACACCGGGGATTTTCGTCAATTCCTGTGGCAGCAAAAACTGCAATCCAAGTAATCCTTTTTGCGTATCGTGTGCATTTAATACCTGATTTGCCAGATCCAGCACGCTGGCCTCTTTGGTGCCGGTTCGCATAATCAGGGATAACAGTTCCGCATCCGAAAGTGCGGAAACACCATACCGCTCTGCCTTTTCGTAAGGGCGTTCGCAGACAGCTAAATCTTTGACTAATATATGCATAAGCACTCCTTCCACCTCTCCGGGTGCGAGGCTTATCATCGCCTAGTCTAACATACTACAAGTCCTTTTTCTACCATTTTTTCAAGGGACATCATGATACCAAACTTTGCATGGGGATAGGTCAGTCCACCCTGAAAATATACGGCATATGGCTCTTTCATTGGAGCATCGGCAGAAAGTTCAATGGATGCACCGGATACAAATGCACCGGCAGCCATAATGACCTGACTGTCGTAACCTGGCATATCCCATGGGATTGGAGTTACAAAGCTGTCAACCGGTGCAGCCGCCTGAATTCCTTCACAGAATGCCTGGATATATTCCGGTTTTCCAAATTCTACTGCCTGAATGATATCATAACGAGGTTCTGTGGCATTCGGAACAGATTTAAAATGCAGGCGTTCATAGACATTAGCGGCAAAGATGGCGCCTTTTAATGCAGCTGCAGTTACAGTTGGTGCTAAAAACAGTCCCTGTGCGATTGGACGGGTTGCGTTCAAAGATGCACCGACTTCCTTTCCAAGTCCTGGTGTTGTAAGACGGTACGCGCAGTTTTCAATATATTCTTTCTTACCGCAGATATATCCGCCGATTGGAGCAAGTCCGCCACCCGGATTCTTAATCAGGGAACCGACAACCATATCTGCACCGACATCGGATGGCTCAATTGTCTCAACGAATTCGCCGTAGCAGTTATCAACCATACAGATCACGTCTGGCTTGATGGATTTCACAAATGCAATCAGTTCACCAATCTGTTCGACTGAAAGGGTTGGACGTACATCGTATCCCTTGGAACGCTGAATCTCGATCAGCTTTGTCTTCTCGTTGATGTTTTTCTTAATGTTATCATAGTCAAAACTGCCATCTGGCAATAAATCAACTTTGCGGAATGTAATGCCGAATTCGGCAAGAGATCCCTTGGACTCCCTGATGCCGATAACTCCCTCTAAAGTATCATACACTTTTCCGACCGGGGACAAGATTTCATCGCCCGGACGCAAATTCGCGGACAGGGCAATGGATAGTGCATGGGTACCACAGGTAATCTGCTGACGTACCAATGCGTCCTCGGTGTGAAATACATGGGCGTAAATCTCTTCGACTGCTTCTCTTCCGCGATCGTTGTAGCCGTATCCGGTCGTACCATTCAAATGGGACTCTGAAAATCCAGCTTTCTGCATAGCAGAGATTACCTTAATCTGGTTTTGTTCTGCAATGCGGTCGATCTCCTGAAATCTTGGAAGCAATGCCTGTTCGGTTGCTTCGCAGAAATTGTAGACCGATTCTTTGATGCCAAGACTTAAATAATAGTTTTTAATTTCATCGGTTGCACTCATAATATTCTCCTGTAATTGATCATTGTAAAATTATCGTATATTTTTCTCTGCAAGATGCGTCATGATTGCATCTTCCAGCTTCTGGTCTGTGTTTAAGATATCCTTGTCGAGCCAGATTACGTCCCGTTCCCGCCGAAACCAGGTAAGCTGACGCTTTGCAAAGTGTCTGGTGTCGCGTTTTAATATCCGGATGGCTTCTGGCAGATCGTATTCGCCGTTCAGGTATCCAAGGATTTCTTTATATCCAATCCCCTGCATGCTTGTATCCTCTGTGGTCAAATGGTAGGTGTCGACTAAAGAACGAACTTCTTCCACAAGCCCGGAGGCAAGCATTTCGTCAATGCGCTGCTCGATTGTCTCATACAAGGCTGCACGGTTTCTTGTCAGCACAAAATATGCAAAGTTATATGGAGACGTCTTCTCACGCTCGGTCTCATTGTGTGACGAAAATTTCTTTCCAGTCTGATGGAAATATTCCAATGCCCGGATCACACGTTGCCGGTTATTGGCATGGATTGCTGCGGCGGATTCCGGATCACATTCAGCAAGCATCGTGTGCAGACAATCGTTTCCCTTTTCGTCTCCAAGGGTTTCTAATTCTTTTCGGTAGCCATCCTCGGTTTCTTCATCAAAAGAAATATCATATAAAAGAGCTTGAATATAAAATCCCGTTCCTCCAGTGATGATCGGGATATGTCCGCGCTCATAGATACCAGCCATCGCTTCTTCTGCATATTTCTTGAATTCCATAACATTAAAACTGTCCTTTGGTTCTAAGATATCAATCAGATGATGCGGGATGCCCTGCATTTCTTCTGGTGGAATCTTCGCTGAACCGATATCAAAATGTTTGTACACCTGAATGGAATCGGCGGATACGATCTCTCCGCCTACATCGTTTGCAAGCTTTAAGGAAAGCGCTGTCTTTCCGACTGCGGTTGGGCCGGTCAGTATGATTAAATTGTTCTTTTTTTCTGTATTTGTCATAATTGATGTAGGTATTGTTTCATTTTGTGTGTTCGTCCGCAAGGATTATGAAACGATACGGTGGAATTTCTTTTCCAGTTCGGTCTTACTCATAGAGATGATGGTTGGTCTGCCGTGTGGACACGTATATGGGTTTTCCAGACTGAGCAGCTTGTCAACCAAGGCATCAATTTCCTGAAAGGATAACTTCATATTTCCCTTTACTGCCGCTTTACATGCCATAGTAGATAATTTCTTGACAAAAATATCATTCGACATGTAACCGGAATTCTGAATCAGGGAGCCGACAAACTCTAAGAACATATCCCGTCCATGCAGACCAAAAAGGTTGGATGGAATTGCGTTGATCTTGAATTCATTGCCGCCAAATTCCTCGATATCATAGCCAATTTTCATAAACAAATCAAAGTTATCTAAGATTGCCTGCCGCTCTGCATAGGTAACAGTAATTACCATAGGCGGTAAGAGCTGCTGGGAAAACACCTGTTTATTCTTGAGGTTTTCCATCAGTTCTTCGTATTTTACCTTCTCATGTGCGGCATGCTGATCCATGATATAAAGATTGTCATTGTATTCAATCAGCCAGTATGTCTCAAATACCTGACCGATCACACGGTGCGAAAGCCGCGCTTTTTCCGTCAGAAAATCATCGTCAAAGAGCGTTTCCTGCTTGCCAACCGTGTATTTGTAGGCTGCTGAATTTTTGTCCATTTTAGACAGATCCGGCTTGTTGGATGGTTCCGCTGGCTGGACCTGTGTTGGCTCAGAATTGTCTGGCTGAGACGTTGTACTATTCTGTTGCACAGTCTGAAACGCGGTTGCTGCGTAATTGCCCTGCCGTACTGCCTGAGCAGTTGTTGAACCGCTCTGCTGCTGTATTGGCTGAGCTGAAGTGGTTGATTTGTTCGGCTGCGGTGCTTGTGCAGATGGTGCATATACAACGCCATCGTCGGCAACCATATCAGCGATGTTCGGAAGCGGTGACCCATTCTTGGAAGCTTCCTGCTCTTCTGATTTCCGAAGAGATTCCAGAATCTTGTAGGTCGGACTGTAGCTCCCGGCACGGACGTTTTTCTGTGGAATCGTCTGTGACTGTGCCCGTCTCACCTCAAAAGGCTCTGCGGGTTTTTGCTCCGGGTGGGAAATCACAGGGGAGGCAATTGGTTTTTCTCCCTCTTTCGGTATGATCTCCTTGTGGGTCAGAGCCAGCTTTACGGCTGTACAACAGACCTCAAACAGCTTCTTCTCGTTATCATATTTGAATTCCATCTTGGTCGGATGGACATTGACATCGCATTTTTCCTGTGGCAGATCCAGATACAGTACGGTAAATGGAAATTTGTGCTGCATTACAAAGGTACGATAACCTTCTTCAATCGCGCGGTTTACGACGTTGCTTTTAATGTACCGGTGATTGATAAAATAATTTTCAAGTCCACGGTTTCCTCTTGCGATAAAAGGCTTGCCGATAAATCCAGACAGATGAATATCACCGTCAGTGTAATCAATTGGAATCAGATTGGCAGTGATATCTCTGCCGTATAACTGATAGATTGTATCCTTCAGCTTTCCGTTTCCGGAAGTATCAATACGTGTCTGTCCGTTTGCAATCAGTTTAAAGGATATTTCCGGATGTGACAGTGCAATTCGCGTCAAAAGGTCAAAAATATAGGAACCTTCTGTCATGGCAGACTTCAAAAACTTCTTACGTGCCGGTGTATTGAAAAACAAATTCCGAACAACAATCGTGGTGCCGTTTGGCACACCGACATCTTTGTATTCGATTTCCTTTCCACCGTGGATGACATATTTGATTCCAGTCAGGTCGGTCGCGGTTTTTGTGATCATTTCCGTCTGTGAGACGGCTGCAATCGTAGAAAGTGCCTCACCACGGAAACCAAGCGACAGGATGGAATTTAAGTCTTCCGCATGTTCAATCTTACTTGTTGCATGACGCATATATGCCATGCGCACTTCTTCCTTTGGAATGCCGCAACCGTTATCGGTCACGCGGATAAAGGAAGTTCCGCCGTCCTTAATCTCAACGGTCACTGCGGTGGAGCCAGCATCAATGGCATTTTCCAAAAGCTCCTTTACGACAGAGGATGGACGTTCAATAACTTCGCCGGCTGCAATTTTATCGATGGTCGCTTTATCTAATACTCTAATCATATGTTATGTACCCTCATAGTTGTTCATAAACAATGGCATCGGTTACTGCTGTTTCAGACGTTCCTGTAATTCCTGCAAGTATAACATTGCCTTGATCGGTGTCATATTATTCAGATCCATCGTTTTTAACTCGTTGGCAATCGTCATCTCCACGGGGGAAGAAAACAGAGAAAGCTGTTCATAGTCCGAAGATCTTGTCTCTTTTATCTTTGGTTGCTCAGAAAGTGCCGGCTTGATGTCGATATCTTTTACCTTCGTTGTGATATCGGAGTCAATCAGCTCATTGCAGATTTCGCGTGCCCGTTTCAAAACTGGTTCTGGCACACCGGCAAGTCTGGCTACCTGTATACCATAACTCCGGTCTGCACCACCCTTGATAATCTTGCGGAGGAACACAATGTCGTCGCCCTCTTCCTGTACAGCAATACAGAAATTATTGACGGAGGAAAGCTTTCCTTCTAATTCTGTCAGCTCATGATAATGCGTTGCAAATAATGTCTTTGCGCCTAATATGTTTGGATCGGCAATGTATTCAACAACTGCCCATGCAATCGAAAGACCGTCGAAAGTGGATGTACCACGTCCGATCTCATCTAAGATAAGAAGGCTGTCTTTCGTTGCGTTGCGTAGGATATTTGCAACTTCATTCATTTCGATCATAAATGTTGATTGTCCGCTTGCGAGGTCGTCCGATGCACCGACACGGGTAAATATCCGGTCACAGAGTCCAATATTCGCCGACTCTGCAGGGACAAAGGAACCAATCTGGGCCATCAGCGTGATCAATGCAGTCTGACGCATATAGGTGGATTTACCTGCCATATTAGGTCCGGTAATGATCGAGATACGGCTTTCGGCATTATTCAGGTAAGTATCATTTTCCACGAAGCTGTCGTTTGCAAGCATTTTCTCAACAACCGGATGTCTGCCGCCTTTGATATCAATCACGCCATCGGTATTTAAGGATGGACGGACATAATTGTTCTTGTCAGCGACATATGCAAGGGAACAAAGGGCGTCTAATTCTGCAATGTATCCAGCCATCTTTTGTACACGGACAAGGGCTGCGGCAAGTTTTTCTCTTAATTCCACATAGCAGTCGTATTCGAGCGCATATAGCTTATCCTCTGCGCCAAGAATCTTGCCAGAAAGAGTATTTAATTCATCTGTCGTAAAACGTTCGGCGTTTACCAGCGTCTGTTTGCGGATGAAATAATCTGGAACTAAGGATTTGAATGAATTTGTCACCTCAAAATAATAGTCAAAGACCTTGTTATATTTGATTTTCAGACCTTTAATTCCTGTTTTTTCCCGTTCTTTTGACTCCAGATCCGCCAGCCATGTCTTACATTCGGTTTTTGCCAGACGCAGCTCGTCAATCTCGTCGCGGTATCCCTGTTTGAAGATACCACCTTCCTTGATAGAAACCGGAGGTTCTTCCACGATTGCCTGTTCGAGCAGATCATACAGATCTTCCAGACTATCGTAATCCTCGTAAATTTCATTGATACGTTCACAAGGAAGCTTACGGAGCAGATTATAAATATCCGGCAGATATTGAATGGATGTCTTGAAAGCGAGTAAATCCCTTGGATTGGCAGTCTTCAGTGCGATTCGTGTCAGTAGACGCTCCAGATCGTAAATCGTATTCAAATATTCGCGCAGTTCTTCCCGAACGATCAGCTCTTTGTTGATCGCTTCGATTGCATCCAGACGTTTTTCAATCGCATCCTTATATAAGAGTGGCTGTTCGACAAATTCACGCAGTTTTCTGGCACCCATTGCAGTTTTTGTCTTATCGAGTACCCAAAGCAGAGAACCACGCTTCTGCTTATCCCGCAAGGTTTCAGTAAGTTCCAGATTCCGTCTGGTTGCGGAATCCAAAATCATAAAGGAATCCACAGAATACGTCTCGATATGGTTGATATGTGACAGGGAACTCATCTGTGTTTCATGCAGATACTGCATCAATGCACCACAGGAAGCAACACAAGCCGGGCTGTCCTTTAACCCGAGTCCCTCGATACTGTTGATGTGAAACTGACGCTTTAATGTTTCTTCGTCTGTTTCTAAGTTAAAATAATAGTCCGGTGCTTCGGTATGAGATACCTGCAACCGCTCACATACGGCGTGAATCTCTTCTACCTGTTCTACGCCAGCCTGATATAATACCTCAGATGGCTGGAATTTATTGATCTCATCAACGACCTTTTCTGCCTGTTGTATCTGGCAGGTCTTAAATACACCAGTTGACAGATCCGTAACGGAGATACCATAGTTTTTCCCAACATAGGAAATACACATCAGGTAATTGTTCTTGGACTCTTCCAGACTTTCGGAAGACAAATTGGTACCCGGTGTTACAATCCGTATGACCTCACGCTTTACAAGTCCTTTGGCAAGCTTGGGATCTTCGACCTGCTCGCCGATTGCTACCTTGTAGCCTTTTTTTACAAGCTGATTGATATAAGTATCTGCTGCATGAAATGGAATCCCACACATCGGTGCCCGCTCTTCCATACCGCAGTCTTTTCCGGTTAGTGTAATTTCAAGTTCCTTGGATGCTAAGATTGCATCATCAAAGAACATCTCATAGAAATCACCGAGACGGTAAAATAAAATACAGTCTTTATATTTTTCTTTAGTTGCAACATATTGCTCCATCATAGGAGATAGCTTTGCCACGCCAATCACCCAATCCTTTCACCCATGAAGTAAAATCCCTTACAGTCTGTCAGCTTTACATCGACAGTCGTTCCGATCATATCGGCAGTTCCCGGAAAATGTACCGTTACATTCTCTTCGGTTCGTCCGGTTACAAGTGATGCATCGTGATGATTTACTTCCTCCACAAGCACAGGCTTTACCTGATCAGCAAACCGCTTGATCTGTGCATTCGAAATCTCGTTGACTAATGTCAGAAGACGGTTAAAACGTTCCTTGATGACATCTTCCGGCACCTGATTATCCATTGTTGCAGCCGGTGTTCCGGTGCGCTTGGAGTAGATAAATGTAAACGCCTGATCATATTTTACTTTACGGATAATATCCAGTGTATCCTCGAAATCTTCTTCTGTCTCACCCGGAAATCCGACGATGATATCGGTTGTCAGGGAGATGTTCGGCATCTTGGCACGAATCCGGTCAACTAACGCAAGGTACTGTTCCTTCGTATAGCGACGGTTCATGCGTGTTAATATGTTAGTGGAACCTGATTGTACAGGCAGATGCAGATGCTTGCAGATCTTCGGCTCTTCTGCCATTACCTCAATCAGCTCATCTGACAGATCTTTCGGATGACTGGTCATGAAGCGTACACGCTCGATGCCGTCAATTTTGCACACTTCCGTAAGCAGCTGTGGAAATGTTACACGATCTTTCTCGTCCACTTCAACAATCTTTCCGTCCTTGTATTCATAGATATTGCCATAGGAATTTACATTCTGACCAAGCAACATAACTTCGGAAATTCCCTGCTTGGCAAGTGCTTCTACTTCTGCCAGAATCTCTTCTTTCTTGCGGCTCTGTTCACGTCCGCGTACATATGGCACGATACAGTACGTACAGAAATTGTTGCATCCATACATGATATTGACGCCGGACTTAAATGTATATTTCCGCTTTCTAGGAAGCTGTTCGACGGTCTGTTTTGTCTCATCTAAGACTTCGATTGTCTGCTTGCCTGTCTCTAAATAGCTGTAAATAAGCTCTGCTAATTTGTAGATGTTATGTGTGCCGAAGATAATATTTACGAATTTATACTTCTGTTTCAATGTCTCAATGACATGTGGCTCCTGCATCATGCAGCCACACAGACACACGATCATGTCTTTGTTTTTGTTCTTTAATGTCTTGACGTGGCCGAGATGTCCGTATAATTTCTGATTCGCATTCTCGCGAATCGTACATGTATTAAAGATTACAAAGTCAGCTGCCTCGTCGTCCACTTCTTCATATCCGATCTCATCCATGATGCCTTTGAGCTTCTCTGAGTCGTGGGAATTCATCTGACATCCAAAGGTCTGGATGTTGTAGGTAAGTGGTCGATTCAATGCTGCCTTTTTCTCAAGTACAAGTGTTTTGCACTGGTTCATGAAATAGTATTGTCTATCCGGCTCCATAGTTGGAATTGACACGCTGTTCATTTGTATTTCCTCTTTCTTATATAATTTGTGGGTGTATGTATTCCAATCCCACAATTAAATTATTATATAAGAAATCGGTTTAACTTTCAACCGATATGGCAGGAAATTTGTTGAAAAAAGCCGGAAGGTTTTACGTTCCGGCTTCAAATAAGGTATGGTATGGAATTTATTTATAATGGGGCTGCGTAGTAAGGAATTACCAGCTTGGCTCCACGATAAATCGTATCATCGGTCAGGTTGTTAATAAACTTGACTTCATCGATGTATTCCTGATAACTATTATATTCTTCGGAATAATGCTCTTCTGCAATTGTCCAGAGTGTTTCGTCTTCATCAATCGTGATGCAGGCATAATATTTCTGATTGGATGTTGCTGCTTCCGGGTTCTGCTTTTTGTTGTTGACACCAAATATTATACAAATGATAAGTACAAGACTAAGTCCAAAAATTAATTTATGTTTCATATCTGTTTCCTCCCTGTTGCTGTTTCATCTGATGAACATCTGTTCGATGATTGAATTATACAGAACATCTGTTCTTTTGTCAATACTTTTTTCGAATGAATGTTCGATTTTTCTAGGTAGGGGGGTTGAACAGGTTTATTATAAAAAAAGCGCAGTATAAACTGCGCTTTTCAGGGATTCATTATTTGAATTCAGATAAAGTTGGAATATCGGAAAGAATACCGGTGTATTCTTTTCCTTCGGTATCCGGTTCCGCATCCATGTTGTTTTCTGGTGGTTGATAATGTAATGTATATCCAATAACTAGATCATCAAACCCTTTTTCTTCATAGAATGTATATACATCCTGCAAAGCGCAAAGGCATGCGTTAAGTTCTGTCTCGTTTGTATAATCAGCAACGATTTCGACATTTGTCAGATGCGTTTGGTCATTTTCTGTGATTTCATAGGATAAAATGTTGGATGGAAGCTTATCTGCATACGCGGCAAATACGCAGTCATCGTAATCATCCAACAGCATATTGGTTACGCTTTCCACACCATAGAAGGTGTTATCCAATACATGAAATGTAATGTTGTTTTTCTTATCTTTCACAGTCCATAAAATATCCGTGTATCCATCCTCATCTTTATATTCATGGGGGATTATATCCACAGTAACTCTTCTTATGGATAACGTTTCTTTGGCATATGATTTGATATCGTCCGCGGTATACTCTTTTGTGCAGCCGGTTATGCCCACAACTATACAAAGCAGGAAACACAAAGTTAGAATATATCGTACAAATTTTAAATGCCGTACATTTTTAATTTCGATTATCTGCTTTGTTCTTAAGATCTTCATATTGCTGCTCCTTCATCTGCTGCACTTCACGTTCCCGTTGTTTCTTCCCGATCTGGAATGGGATTTGTGCAAGAATCAGGATAATTGTGCAGCCAATGACCATACGTAAAAAGCCTTTTCCGAGTTCTTTTATTGTACTATCCTGTCCCTCATATTGCAGTTCCTGAATATCAAGTACCTTGCCGTAAGTCTTCTTATCACAGCATGGACAATGAAATTTCTTTGCATAATGGCTGTAATTTTGCGTATTTACAAAAGAACCGTTTGATATATGGGTACGACTGCTTTTCTTATATTTCACCATAGCCGGGCGTGTTGCCTCTTTTCCGGTTACTTCATATATCGTTCCACATTTTTCGCATTGTACCTGTACGGTAAGACCCGCCGCTTTTGCTATGCGTACATTATGAAGTGTGATGATGAAATTCACAACAAGCCAGAGAAATAAGCATCCTCCCATGGCAATAAGTGCAATTGTCTCCAAATCCATATTACAGTTCCTCCCGATCCCTTACTATATATAACACTTCACAACCAGACAAAAGGTTGCATATAGTTTGAAAATAAATTCTTAATCTACAATTTCCTCCAACTGCCGCATCCAGATCTGTACGGATGCGTCGCTTGGCATACGCCAGTCGCCACGTGGGGATAAGCATACACTACCGACCTTCACGCCATCCGGCATACAGCTCCGCTTGAACTGCTGGGCGAAGAAACGGCGATAGAACATTTTCATCCATTTTAAGATGGTTGCAGCATCATAGGTTCCTGCAAATGCACGTTTTGCCAGATAGAAGATCTTCTCCGGGCTGTATCCAAAACGCATGACATAGTACAGGAAGAAATCATGCAGCTCGTAAGGGCCAACCGAATCTTCGGTCTTTTGCACGATGTTGCCGTGTTCATCCGGTGGAAGAAGCTCCGGACTGATTGGGGTATCGATGATATCCTTCAGGACTTCCGTGCTGTCCGGGAAGATGTTACATTCGATCACGCTGGCAATCATCCATTTGACAAGTGTCTTCGGGATGCTGGCATTGACGCCGTACATGCTCATCTGATCGGCGTTATAGGTACACCAGCCAAGGGCAAGCTCTGACAGATCTCCGGTTCCGACGACGATGGCACCGATTTTATTCGCATAGTCCATCAGCACCTGTGTCCGCTCGCGTGCCTGCACATTCTCATAAGTAATGTCTTTGATCTCCATATCATGTCCGATGTCCGCATAATGTATTATACATGCATCCTTGATTGGGATTTCCTTCACGGTGATGCCGAGTGTCTGCATCAGGGTTAGGGAATTTTGGTATGTGCGGTTCGTCGTGCCGAAGGCTGGCATCGTGATTCCGGTCAGATTCGTAGCAGGCAGCCCCATCTTCTTCAAGGTCTGTGCAGCCACAAGCAGTGACAAGGTGGAATCCATACCACCGGATACACCGATCACCATCTTTCCGCCACAGATGGAAAGCCGCTTGGCAAGTCCGCCGATCTGCATATGGAAGATATCCATACAACGCTTCTGACGTCTCTTTGTATCGCCCGGTGTAAATGGGTGTGGGTTGACGCTGCGAAGACTTCCGTCGCTTTCAAAAGCTTCGGATACCGGAATCAGGATCTGACGCATCGAAACCGCGCTGCCATAGGTGCCCGCACAGTCCTGATAGGTCTTTCCTTTCAGGCGGTCTGACTGAATCCGTTCGATGTCAATATCTGCGACAAGCAGATAGTTATTTTCCGCAATCCTGCTGTTTTCGGCAAGCATCTTTCCGCCCTCGCAGATCATGCAGTGACCGGAGAAAATCAGGTCGGTTGTGCTCTCGTTTGCTCCGGCGCTCGCATAGAGATAGGTGCACATCAGAGAGGTTGATTTCTCTTTTACAAGCTTCTCGCGGTATTCACGCTTTCCAATCGTATCGTTGCTTGCGGAAAGGTTTAAAATCAGCTCTGCCCCGCTCATTGCCATAAATGCAGATGGGGGGATTGGTGCCCATAAGTCCTCACAGATTTCTGCGCCAAAGCAGAATGCATCCGGCAGATGATAAATCAGGTTATTGCCGAGCGGAATATCATAATCACATTTAACAGAGCCAAGTAATTCAGAGGCATAGATATGATCTGTTGATAATTCCCGTGCAGAAGAAAACCAGCGTTTCTCATAGAATTCGTTGTAATTCGGAAGAAATGTCTTGACGGTGATGCCGTAGATATGTCCGCGGTATGCGGTCACAGCGACATTATAGAGCGCATTTGCAATCGAAAGCGGCATACCGAATACAACAACCATATCACAATCTGCGGTTGTCTGTACAAAACGGGCAGCTTCTTTTTTGCTTTCTGTAAGCAGCGTCTGCTGCAGGAATAAATCCCCACAGGTATATCCGGTGACAGACAGCTCCGGGAATGTAATCAGATTGACGCCTTTTTGTTTTGCTTCTTCCACTTTTTGAAGCATCTGGTCGACATTATAAGCAGTATCCGCAACACGCATGTCCGGAACTGCGGCTGCTACACGGTAATATTGATACATCGTTTAGTCCTCTCTTTCCTGCAAATCCAGTTGCAGCCCCTTCAGATAATGAATCGGTGCCCCGGATTGTGACTTTATAAAATAGGCGGGATTTAATTCCTCGTATTTAAAATTCCTTGCATGTCCCTGCTCGGCCCGGGCAAGATAGGTTTCTAACTCACACAGCCGCAGATAATAAAACTCATTGCGTGCGGTAAACATCACAAGCAAGAAGCTTATGCCCCGCTGCTTCTCAAATTGCCGCATGAAATGAATCTGGTGTTCATGGATATTCCGGAGTGGAAATGTATCTGTCGCGCACTCCTTTGCATCGAAGCAGACCGGAACGCCCTGTACCACCCCGATATAGTCGACGGTGGAATCCTTCTCGAAATAAGCAAGCTTGATCTGTCCGCTTTCCGAATCGATCTTAACAGGAGTGATCGGTGTCGGAATCTTCTGCATGAGCGCTAAGTTTTTCTCTGTATATAATTCATTGGTTAGATTGACGAGTTCCTCTAAGGTGGAACCGCGTAATCCTCTGGAATTCCATGTTGGCATGTTTCGTTATGCTTTCTATTTGTTGTGCTATATTATGAAATGTAAATACTTATGGATTTTATCTTCATAGATCCAGGGTATTTAGTGATTTGCCGGCAGTTTCAACCCCAGCCCATCCGCAACGTTCTGAAATTCTGCCGGCAACGGATCTGTGATTTCCGGGATATCCGGTAATACAAGTTTGCCTGCGTGGAGTAACTGATGGTTCAGATGGTATCTCTCGCGAAGCTTCCGGTTTACCGCCGGATTGCCGTATTTCGTATCGCCTGCCATCGGATAGCCAAGTGACTGCAGATGCGCACGGATCTGATGCGATTTTCCGGTGAAAAGCTGTACCTGCAATAAGGTGAAACCATTTTTCGTGCAAAGCGGTGTAAATGCAGTCTCGATCATCGATGCACCGGGACTTTCATGTTTCTGTATCTTAGACTGATTCTTCTTTGTATCCTTTACGATATAGGCTTTCTCATGGATGCACTGTTTCATCTCTCCGGCTACGATCGTGTAGTAATATTTTTCACATGTATGCCCCTTTAATATGCGGGCTAACATCTGACTGCCCTTCAACGAGATTCCGGCAAGGATAATGCCGGAGGTATTCCGGTCTAAGCGGTTGCTGATCGACGGGTGAAACGTCTCTAGCTGTTTCGCGGTTAGAATCCGCATGGAAAGGCAGTAATCAAGAATTGCTTCGTTGATGGAGTAATCATCCTTTTTTGCTTTCTGCGATAAGACACCAACGGGCTTATGCACCGCTAAGATATCCGGATTCTGGTAGAGGATCTGCAGCGTGATTCCCGGCTTCTGTCCGGAGGCCTGTGCTGAACCATCGGAAGTTGCCGAACCTGCGGATTTCACGATATCATGTTGTTTGGAGCCACTATCAAAGTGTGGATTCCCGGTATGTACAACACGAAACTTCTCAATCGTCTCATCCGCCAGAAATACTTTGATCACATCGCCACATTCCAGGATTTCATCACCGGATGCTTTCTTGCCGTTTCTGGTGATGTTTTTCTTTCGGAGCATCTTGTAGATAAAGGAAGAAGGTGCCTGATTCAGGTATTTCATCATGTATTTATTTAAGCGTTGTCCGGATTCTAAATCTGTGATGGTTAGCTCCTGCATACCCGGGTTCCTCCTTGCTACACGCAGAACGTCAGTATCTGTTCCCGCATATACTGGTCAATTAATTTTGTCTTGTCATTCGGTTCACCGATGCTATGAATCTTCTTCGCAAAGGCATCCGTATCCGTGTACAGGTGAACAATGTATTTGTACTTGCTGTTTGCAAGTGCCTGTTGCATGAATGTCTCGTATTCCTTCTTCTCTTCCTTGAAATGTTTATCTAATACAAGCGCGTACACACTTCCGTTTCTGACACAGACCGCATCGTAGTAATGCATCCCCTCGGACTGTGTAATCACAAGATCGTAGATCATGTCCGTCTCATCGGTCTGCCCGTGTACCACGTCATAAACATCCTGCGGCATCGTCTGAAATTTCGCACACATAATATAGGCAATCAGAAACTTTGCAAACGGCAGAACAAGGAGTATCGCGAATATAATACCGATACGTCCGGTGTCACCAAATGCAAGCAGCATGGAAAGAATGATCGAAGCAATCATGATCGCAAGGATCAACGTCACAAGCAGCTTTCCTTTTTTGTAATAATTAATATAGCCATACTGGCCTTTTTCTTTCTTTTTCATTGCAATAAGTCTGTCCTTTATTTTAGATATATCAAGCTGTTTAGTGTATGAATGGAACAATTAAGCCATGCGGAATAATCTTTGTCACAACTCGGAATGCCTTCATGACAACTCCATACGTTGATACGGTCTTTCCTTTCATTGCATCCTTTATTGCAAGTGTAACGACTTTGCCTGCATTGGCACGCAGGATAACCTTATATCCTTTGGTCTTGGTATAGCTTTCTGCGATATCAAAAAACTCCGTGTTTACCGGTCCCGGACAGACAGCGGTTACAACGATCCCATGCTTCTTCAATTCCTGATGCAAGGCTCTGGAGAATGAAAGCACATAGGATTTGCTTGCTGCATAGACCGCGAAGTTTGGCTGCGGCATAAATGCAGCGGAGCTTGCAATATTGATGATATTCGAACGCTTCGCCATGTATGGAAGGGAAATCTTCGTCATACGTGTCAGGGATTCACAGTTCAACCGGATCTCGCCCGCCAAATCTTCCTCGGAGATCTGCTCGACATAGCCCATCTTTCCATATCCAGCAGCATTCACAAGCACGCGGATCTGTGGATGGAATTTCTGCAGCATTTCCTCGTAAGTCCCAACGGCATCCCGGTCGCACAGATCAATCGGAATTGTCCGTACATGGACACCGTGCAGGGATTCCTTTAATTCATTCAATCGTTCTTCTCTTCGTGCGATCAGCCAGACCTCGTCAAGTGTGACAAAATGCTGATTGATCTGTTTGGCGAACTCTCTTCCCAAACCGGAAGAGGCACCTGTAATTACTGCTATCTTCATGACATCAACCTCCATCCAGGTAAATACTTGTTCTTCAAAACTCCTTGGTTTGCTTTACCGAAGCCAAGTGGATATCCATCTACACATACTAATACGTAACCGTTTTTGACCGATGCATCATCGAAATCAATCGTCTCGCCCTTTAAGTATTTGATGACCTTTGCATCATCCGCAGGAAGATCGAGACAGTTATCAAATTCTTTCTTTGTAAGCGCCATTGCAAGTGACTGGCTCGGTTCGAAGCGGTTCTTCTTGATCTCGCCGACATACAAGCCACACCGTAAGATCCGGAGTCCGCGGACTGTTGGGAAGCTTTCTGGTATGTAGTATAGTTTATCGCCTGAGATTTCAAACCGTTCCGGATGAAATTCGTGCGTCGTATGTGATAAAAATTCGGTGACGGAATCCGGCAGCTTTGCGCGCTTGACCGGATAATCGCCATAATTGGCGCGGTTATCCCGATCGCCCTGCTTCTTGACAAGGCATACAAAATGTCCCTCGCCCTCGATCTTATGTGGCCAGAGTCTGGCGCAGCGCTTCAGTGTCTCATTTCCGGTGTTGCCCCATTCCGGATGTCCGTGGTCAAAGCCCTCATACGGGTGGAAATCCACCAGCTCCAGACGATCATCCAACGAAAGCAGATATTCGATGGACTGCTCATTTTCAAGGGGCGCAAATGTACAGGTCGAATAAAGCAGCATGCCACCGGGTTTAAGCATTGTGACAACCTGATCTAAGATGCTTCGCTGCAGGTCGGCAAACAACTGATTGCCGTTATTCTCCCATGCGGTGATCATCGATACGGATTTGCGGAACATGCCCTCTCCGGAGCACGGCGCATCGATCAGGATCTTATCAAAATATTCGTGGAAGCGTTCGGCTAATTTGTAAGGTGCTTCGCTGATAATCAGCGCATTTTCTGCGCCGAAAACCTCTAAGTTCTTCAGCAATGCCTTCGCGCGCGAAGCACTGATATCATTCGATACAAGCAAGCCGGTTCCGTGTAATTTCGCCGCAAGCTCGGTTGATTTGCCACCCGGTGCGGCGCAGATATCGAGCACCCGGTCTCCTGCCTCCACAGGCAGTACATGTGCCGGTGTCATGGCAGAAGGCTCCTGAATATAGTAAAGCCCTGCAAAATAATATGGATGCTTGGATGGCTTATCCAGTGTCTCATCGTAATAAAATCCATTCTCACACCATGGAACCGGGCGCAGATGAAATGGATTGATCTTCAGAAATTCTTCCACAGATATCTTCATCGTGTTGATGCGGATGCCGTGATGCATCGGCTGTTCGAGGCATGCCGCATACGAATCATAATCGTCCTGAAGAAGCGTTCGCATATTTTGTTCAAAAGTAATCGGTAATTCCATGTTATAATAGCCCTTTCGTGCCTGCATCGACATACGCACGGACGAAGATGCCGTCCTCGCGGTATTCTTCTTCTAACAGATTGCCTGATTTGCGGATCTGCTGGATCACGCCTGCCTTGGCGTATGGAATCGTCTGTTCAATGTAAATGCGGCTCTGGTTGATAATTTCTGCGAGAATATCCGTGATCTTCTCGAATCCGGTCTCCTGTTTGGCAGAGATATATAACGTATGATCTGCCTGAAAATCTTTGACAGCCGGGAGTTCGTCCACTTTGTCTATCTTGTTAAATAATGTGACAACCGGCTTATCCTTTACGCCTAACTCACGCAATGTATCATATACAGTCAGGATATGCAGATCTGCCTGTGGGTTCGAGATATCAACGACATGGAGGATAATATCGGCAAACTTTGCTTCTTCTAATGTTGAACGGAATGCATCAATCAGATGATGTGGCAGCTTGCGGATAAAACCAACCGTATCCGTCAGGATGATCTCCTGTCCATTCGGGAGCTTGTAGTTCCGGGAGGTCGGATCAAGGGTTGCAAACAGCTTATCCTCCTCTAAGACACCCGCCTGTGTCATATGATTCAGCAAGGTTGACTTGCCTGCATTCGTATATCCAACGATCGATACGATCGGTATATGGCTGTTCAGACGCTGCTTGCGCATTACCTCGCGGTGCGCAATATCGTCTTTCAGGTCAGCAGACAGCTTTGAAATACGTTCACGGATCAGACGGCGGTCGACCTCGAGCTTCTTCTCACCGGGACCTCTCGTACCGATACCACCACCAAGACGGGACATTACCTGTCCCATACCGATCAGACGGTTGCTGCGGTATTTGAGCTGTGCGAGTTCTACCTGAAGCTTACCCTCCCGTGTTGTTGCGTGTTTCGCGAAGATATCTAAGATTATCATCGTCCGGTCCATGACCTTTGTGTCCAATTCCTGCTCCAGATTCTTCATCTGGATCGGCGATAATTCATCATCGCACACGACACCCGTCGCACCAAGACGCTCCACCATGTCTCGCAGATCCTCGACTTTACCAGTTCCGAGATAAGTCGCTTTCTCGATGGAATCTTTGTTTTGGATCATGCGTCCAAGTGTCTCAGCACCGGCGGTTGCTACCAGTTCTTCCAATTCATCCAGATTGGCTGGAACCTGTTCGCCGTTGTCTAAATCAACCGCAAACAGAATGACTTTTTCAATTTCTTCTTTATTTTCGTACATAGAATGTCCTTTTAGTTTACATAAATAAATTATTGTTACTCTACTGCGCTGGAATTCTCTGGTTCTGAATACAGGTGGTAACGATCATTGACAGGAACTTCATTTACATTCACACGGGTATCCAGATAGGCGTATAAATCCTGTCCCTTCTGATCTTCCGGATATTTGGCAATATAGGAAGTGGCACGTGAAAATGCTTCGGTATAGTTTTGTAGCTCTTTATAGCACATGATCTCTGCATATAAGATTTCCTGCAGATAGTCACTGTCTCCTGCGGATTCTCCCTGTGCAAGATAGGTTAATGCCTGATTATAGTCTTTGGTGTCATAATAATAGGATGCATATTTATAATTCACATATGCATCGATTCCATGATAGTTCGCGTAGATATCCAGATATTCTTTCATCTTATCATAGCTTTTCTGGTTTTCATAACAGATGGCTGCATAGATACTGATATCCTTATGTCCGTTTTCCACTGCCTTTGTGAAAGTCGCGACAGTTGAAACATAATCTCCGCGCTGATAATTGCCAAGCGCATGAGACAGGTCGGACAGATAGGAAAGCTGTTCCTTGTCATACTTGGAAGTCGGGTATTTTTTCTGGATATCCAGATAAGTCAGCTCCGCATCGGAGAACAACTGGAGCTGCATCATGCAGTCTGCCTCATATAGCAGAATATCTACATTGATGGAGTCTGAAAACCATTGTTTCTCCGCATAAGCTTCCTTGAATTTGTCCAAAGCTTCCTGATAGTTTCCCGCTTCATAGAGAGAAACCGCTTCCTTGCGGATGCTCTTTTTGTGCGAAAATATATTTACACACACAATAATAAATGCAAGGAGCATAACGCCAAGACAGATCAGGTGGAAACGACGGATGCGTCGCTTTCGTTCCCGTCTGCGGCGCGCCATCTCCCGTTCGTATGGTCCTTTTTTCATATGTTTATCTGGTTTACTCATATACTTTCTATCTTTCTATTTCTAATTTAAAATATCCAGCGGATTTTCGGTTGTTGCTTCCGTTGTAGCTTCTGTTGTTGCACTAGGATCTTCGGCTGTCACAGCGGTTGGATCAACTGCCGGTGTGGCAGAGGTTGCTGTGGCTGTGGATACGGAACCACCATTTACCAAAGTGTAGAACTCTTCTAATGTCAGGTTGTTCGTCGTCATAAAGACAGCCGCATCTCTTCCGACATAGCGGAAATGCCATGGCTCAAAATTATGTCCGGTAATGCTTTCCTTACCTTCTGGATAACGGACGATGAAACCGAAGGAAGAACAATTCTGCATCAGCCACTGGTTTGTTGGAAGCTGTGATACAACAGCAGGGTCTAACTCTGCAACATCATGCGCTGTTACATCGAATGCAAGACCGGTTGCATATTCCCCACTACCCTCGGTATCGGCGCTGATATAGCCACCCTTGATCGTATACTCACTTCCGGCAGCGTTACATGCTTCCAGCATTGCAAGCAGATCGTTGTAGATGCGTTCATCTACGATATAACCACTGTTCAGAGTATGTTGTTCAAAGGTATATCCATCCGGAATCGGGTTTGTATCGTTGACAAGCATCAGGTAATCTGGATTATTCTGGTAGATATACGTTGCCTGCTCGCGTAGAACAGCCTGTGGATCAACTTCTTCCGTAGTGGAAGCTTCGCTGGTTGCTTCCGTCGTTGTAGCGGTGGAAGTCTTCTTCTTGCCAGAGATTCCGTGAATCAGTAAAACCAGCAATACAATAAAAATCACAACCCCAAGCACGGTATAAAATAGTAAACTGTAATCACCGGCTTTCATATGTTTTTTCACTCTGCGGATATGTCTGCGGATAATCCGGTAAAGCTTTTTGAACAGCTTTTTCAAATGCTTATAGACAAACTTTGCAAATACCGCAATGTAGTGAAAGACATATGCAAAAAATAATCCTACACCCTGAAAAAATACTTTTGCATATTTCTTTATGTTTTCCCAAACTTCTTTTTTTTCCATAAGTACCCTCCCATTTTTTATAAGATGTCAATGTATTCTCCTGCTAACGCTTTATTCATGCTTCGTACAGCACAGAACTTTCCACACATCGAACATGTATCTTCATGCTCCGGGCTTCTGTCTGCCCGGATGGCTTTGGCAGTTTCGGGATCTAAAGCGCATTCCCACTGCTTGTCCCAGTCTAATACGCGACGGGCATCTGCCATTTTATCATCGATATCACGTGCTCCGCGCACGCCCTTCGCGATATCGGCTGCATGTGCGGCAATCTTCGATGCGATGATTCCCTGCTTGACATCGTCGACATTTGGCAATGCCAGATGCTCTGCCGGTGTTACATAGCATAAGAACGCGGCACCTGCCTGTGCGGCGATCGCACCACCGATAGCGGCAGTAATATGATCATAGCCCGGTGCAATATCCGTTACCAGAGGACCAAGTACATAGAATGGAGCACCCATACAGATCGTCTGCTGCACCTTCATGTTGGCTGCAATCTGATCCATTGGCACATGTCCCGGTCCCTCGACCATAACCTGTACATGCTTCTCCCACGCACGCTTGGTAAGTTCACCGAGTCGTACAAGCTCTTCAATCTGGCAGACATCGGTTGCGTCGGCAAGACAGCCCGGACGACAGGCGTCTCCAAGGGAAACGGTTACATCGTACTCAGCACAGATATCTAAGATTTCATCGTAATATTCGTAAAATGGATTCTCTTCTCCGGTCATTGTCATCCATGCAAAGACGAGGGAGCCACCACGGGATACAATGTTCATCTTCCGTTTATGCTTCTTGATCTGGTCAATTGTCTTTCTTGTGATGCCACAGTGCAGTGTTACGAAATCCACACCATTTTCTGCGTGCAGACGTACCACATCAATAAAATCCTTCGCGGTCAGTGTTGCAAGATCGCGCTGGTAATGAATCACTGAATCATAGATTGGTACGGTACCAACCATAACCGGACATTCAGCAATCAGCTTCTTACGGAACGGTTCTGTATTTCCGTGGGAAGACAGATCCATAATGGCGTGTGCACCGAGATTGACAGCTTCCATGACTTTCTTCATCTCAATATCGTAATCCTTGCAATCTCTGGAGATGCCGAGATTGACGTTGATCTTCGTCTGAAGCATGGACCCGATTCCTTCTGGATTCAGACAGGTGTGTAATTTATTTGCAGGAATGACAACTTTTCCCTCTGCTACAAGTGGGAGTAATTCATCTTCCCGCATATGTTCTTTTTCAGCAACTTTTGTAAGTTCCGGAGTGATAATGCCCTTTCTGGCTGCATCCATCTGTGTTGTATATTCTCTCATTGAAACCTCCTGTTATGTCAAACTATATCTATTCTAGTCATAATTACTCAAATTATAGCATAGATTTCCTATAAATACAAATAACTGCACCCATAAATTGTTGATTTACAGGTACAGTTATGCTCTATTTGATATCGTACATTTCCCGCAGCTCTTTTGCAGCTGCTTCCATCGCAGAATATAGCTCTCTGGAGGAAATGATCTGACAGCCGGCACCGCGTGTGATCGTCTGGATCAGACCATCTGAAGTGGCAACGGTCATCTGGTATTGTCCTTCATTTTCATGTGTATAGGCTTCGATAAACTGATCGGCAGTCTGGTTTTCCTTTGTGTGCACGATTTCGATATCCTCCTGCACGGTCGTACTGCCATGATTGCCCTTTACCTTATAGCCATCAAAGACAAGCAGGGTTTTGACACCGGTGATCCCCTGGTAATTTGATAACAGGGAAATGAGCTTATCCTTTGCCGCATCGAGATTCGTTTTTGCAAGCTCCGTCAGGGATTCCCATGCAAAAATAACATTGTAGCCATCTACGATCAGGCGCTTTTCTTTTGGCGTGACGATTACCTTGGATGCTTTTCCGGTGTAAGTCTCTGTGTGCCGCACGATCTTCTTTTTATAGATCTGTTTTTTCGCATTTTGGTTTGCAGTCTGCCCGGACAAAATCGCATCGATCTCGTCTAATCCAATCGAATAATCAAAGTTTTCCCGGCTGTGAACGGTATATTCTGCCTGTTCCTGCTCAGTGTCCGTTGCATCACTGACGTGCATATATGCCTTTACCTGATCCCACGGGACAAGGAAACCGGAACCATGTGCGCAGAATACAGAGGATGTCGGGTTGCGTAAATCCGCTTCTGGATCATATGGATGGGTCTGTATGACCTCTTCCTCGTTGTGACACGGCATGTAGCCGCGGAAGCTTACCTGAAACTCGCCCTGCCCTTTCGTAAATGCGCGTACATGAAGCTGGTAATCCCGCAACGTTGCAACTGGTCCGTGTCCGCGTATGATTGCACGGTCGCCAAGCTGTTCCGGTGCCTCCATGACCGCATACATAGACTGCAGGTCTGTCATGGCGTGTCCAATCATCGAAGCAGGTATTTCCAATGTAAAATCATATTCCGGTTCTAAAATAATCGTACCAGCTTCCATCAGCCCCTGCCGCACTGCACGGTATGTTGCCTGACGGAAATCTCCGCCCTCGGTATGTTTCGTGTGGGCACGTCCGTTTATTACAGTGAAATGTACATCCGTTAAGGGTGCACCGATCTTTGTGCCACGGTGCGTCCGTTCCAGCAGATGGGTATAGACCAGACGCTGCCAGTTTTTGGCAAGGATATCTTCGCTGCAGTCAAGGGATGCATCCACGCCGCTTCCACGTTCTGCCGGTTCAATACGGATATGTGCCTCTGCATAATGACGCAGTGGTTCAAAATGTCCGACACCGATCACCGGCTGGGCGATCGTTTCTTTATACAGGATCTTACCGCTGTCAAAAGTCGGCACAACACCACAGCGGTTTTTGATCAGTTGTGTCAGAATCTCAATCTGAACCGGGCCCATCAGCATGATCTGGATTGTTTCAGTCGGTTCGTTCCATGACAGATGCAGCTCTGGAAGTTCTTCATCGAGATCTTTTATTTTTGTATACATCAAACGTGTGCTGACAGCTTCGTCAAAGGTGATCGTATAGGAAATCACCGGCTCGATGCACGCCATCGGGTTATCACTGTAATCGCCGATGCCGTCCCCTGCCTGTGCGGTTTCCAGCCCCGTAATACTGCAGATATGTCCTGCGGTTACGGTTGGAACGGTCTGATAATGTTCCCCATTATAGATACGGATCTGTGTAACCTTCTCTTCTCCGACGGTATCCCGGACAGATAAGGATCCCTGCATCACTTTGATATGGGCGAGCCGGTTTCCCTTTTCATCGCGGGTAATCTTATAGACGCGGGCACCAAACGGTGCTTCGGTCAGGGTTTGGTACGCATCGGTTGTGTAAGCATCTAAACCGTTTAAAAGTGCATCCACACCAATTCCTTTTAGCGCGCTTCCGAAATAACACGGGATGATATGCCGCTGTTTGATCATAGTCTGGATACAGGTATCAGAAAGTGCCCCCTGTTCCATATAGGTATTTAAAATGGTTTCATCCTCCGATGCCATTGCGATGGATTCATAGAAATCCTCCGATGTATGGATAGTACCCTGCTCATAGCAGGAAAATGCGACGATTTTATCAGAAAAATCCTGTAATTCAGTCAAAATCTCTGACTGGAGATTGTCAGGCTGATCCATTTTATTGACAAATAAAAATACTGGAATCCGATATTCGTTTAATAATCGCCAGACTGTCTTTGTATGCGCCTGAATCCGGTCAGAGGCACTGATCACAAGGATGGCATAGTCAAGTACCTGTAAGGTACGCTCCATCTCAGCGGTAAAATCCACGTGCCCGGGTGTATCTAGCAGGGTAATATCTGTTTCAGCGGTGGAAAGCTCTGCCTGCTTGGAAAAAATCGTAATGCCCCGGTTTCGCTCCATCTCGTCATGGTCGAGTAAGGTATCACCGTTATCGACCCGTCCTGCCTGCTTCCGGACGCCGGTCTCATAGAGGAGTTCTTCCGAAAGCGTTGTTTTTCCAGCATCGACATGGGCTAAAATACCGATTGTAATATGCTTTTTTTCTGCGGTTGTTTCTGTCATCGAAACGCCCTCACTTTTCTTCTGTTTTTCGTTTAATTACACTGAAATCTATCATAGCACAGATTCCGGGAATCGTCGACACCGGAAATCTAGGACAGAATCGGTGGATTGTATCTGGGGACGCTGGCATTGGCGCATAATCTCCCCCAGCCCTCGGAGGGATTTGGAATCTGGTTGCTGCCAGGTAAGGCGCGTGCTGCGTTGATCAGATAGGCTTTTACCCGGGCACCGTACAGGAAAGAATCGTTTCCATCGGTAATGCCCCATTGCATCAGATTGGCTGCGGCAGAGGCAACAAACGGTGTCGCAAAAGAGGTGCCACTAAAAAGACGGTATCCACCGCTGGCATTGGCGGCAAGGATATCAACACCCGGGGCGACCAGATCCGGCTTTTGTATCGCAGCACTTCCTTTTCCTGAAAATGGTGCCACGCTGAGCCTTGCCCCGTTATAGGCACCAACGCTGATCACGTTTGAGGCAGATGCTGGAATTGTCAGGGAAAGGTCAGTTGTTGGAACCTCGAATTCTACAGTTGCCTGTGTGGATGAGGCAACCGGGAGCCATGCATCAATCTGATAGGGCTGATCAAAATACGGCTGGATGGAAAGACTCCAATATCCATACGGAATTACCGTTCCACGAAAAACAATAAAGATCTCTCTTCTTGGGTTAAAAGGTGTTGCCTGCCCGATCTGTATAGAAATCTGTGTTGTGGCAAGTACGAAAGAATAAAATTCTCCGGCATTTTGGGAAGGTATGTAGGTGGTTGCCTGCCCAGCTGGAGCCTGTATGCGAAAAAGAAAGGCGGTCGCAGGTGCAAACCACAGTTGTAAAGAGAAGGTAAGAAGTCCATCTCCGACAAGGATTCCAACGGTTTGTGCAGTATTTCCTCCGATGTAACGGTGTCGACCGGTGTTCCCCTCGTTGCCCATCCCGGTTACGATTGTGACTTTTCCGTTTGCGCGCAGGGCATCCAGATACTGCTCTACGATTGAATTTCCATAGTGATCGCCGTAATTATTTCCATAGCTCAGATTTAAAACAAGTGGAAGGCGCTGTTGCATGGCATATCGGACAATATAGTCGACTGCACACAAAAATGCGGCGGTATTTGGACGGGAGGCTACGCCAATCAGAGAAGCTCCGGGACTTAATGCCGTCAGGATACTTGCGACTGCGGTTCCATGTCCACTTGTATCATAGCGGCGATCCGTTCCTTCTGAAACAACAGATTGAATCTGGTTCGCAGAATATTCTGTACCAAATCCATAGGGTTCCGGTGGAATACCGGTCTGTGATTGATCCCAATAAGCAACGATCCGGCTTTTGCCGTCTTGGGTAATCAATGCAGGATGCATAAACTCCAGTCCGGAATCTACGATTCCAATCAGGATACCATTGCCGCGTAAAACGCTTTCCTGTTCGTCATACATTGGAAAGCATGCAGCAATCCGGTCTTCTGCCTGTACTGCCTGCTCGTACTCCATCTGCCGTGTCAGGTCGATGTATAAAACCTCTGGCATATATGCCAGACGAAGAATCTCTTCTTTGGAGGCTGTTCCAACTGCAAAACGGTTCAATAACGGAACTATTGGAAAAACAGCGATTTCCTGTAAGGAATCAAATGCACCAAGATACCGGATCAAAATGGTAAACTGCCGCGTGGAACTTTGGTCTGTCTCCAAGGACACTGCCAGCCCGGTGCTGATTTTCTCGGTAGAATAGACAGATTCATCCATAATTCTCTCCTATTGCTTGTATTTGGTCGAATGGCGATGTCGAAAATGCTTGGAATTTTACGAAATCAGAATACGAATTATGACATTTATTTCATGCGGAATTATATATAATACGGAGGAATGATCAAAGGAGGTGAACATGACCTATGTTGTCTACGCCGATGTATTGTTTCTGTATCACTGTCTTGTGAATGTGACGCTGCTCTGCATGATACAGACGATACTTGGGCAGTCCATAAAAATCCTCCGCACATGTATGTGGACGATTTTTATGGCAGCTTTATCGACAGGTATTTTTTTGATAACGATATCTTTATGTACTCTCTATTATGTATTATATGCCACAAGCTACTTTTTTATGACATATTTTCTTACAAAACACGTGCCATATCCGATTCCAATGTGGAAAATGATACTGGTCGTGCTTGCTGGTTGTATATGGTTGGCTGGAATGCTGCAATTATTTTACATAGCGGACGGCACAGCGTTTCGGACCCCCGGATTTTATCTGACATGTATCGCTTCGGTATTGGTATGCCGGATTGCCCGGCGGATATATGACCGAAAGCAGATGCAAGCCCACGCATATGCAGTAGAACTTGTGTTTCCTGCAAGGACACTCTCTGCCAATGCCTTTGTGGATACTGGAAACCGGCTTCAAAATCCCTATACAAAACAACCGGCAATCCTTATAAACTATCGTTTATTGAAAAATCTTCTGTCTGAGCAAAGCTACGCACAACTCGAACAGTATCATAAAGCCGGACAATTTCCGTACTTACAAATGAACGAAACCGGAGAAATCACGTTTTTTCCGATTCCTTACCATACCATAGGAAACCGGTTTTCCCTGATGCCGGCAATTACGATTCCAAAGCTGGTGTATACGCAATCGCGCACAACATTCTATGCGGTCACAGCTGGAATCAGCCGGGAAATCTTCTTTGAAAACCGATATGACGTATTACTGCATGAAAAATTACAACCTAAGAAGGAGGAACCAACATGATTAGCATCGTCAGCAACAATATGATCCGTTTCAATATCAAGAGCATAGCGAATTATCTCTTATTTCCAAAAAATGAAGTGCATTATATCGGAGGCGCGGAGATTCTTCCGGCACCACTCTCCTCAGAGGAGGAAACCTTGCTCTTGACGCATCTGGATGATGATGTTTTAGAGGCAAGACAGACGTTGATTGAGCATAATCTGCGTCTGGTCGTTTACATTGCAAAGAAATTTGATAACACGGGTGTCGGCGTGGAGGATCTGATCTCGATCGGTACGATCGGACTGATCAAAGCAATCAATACCTTTAAGTCAGACAAAAATATCAAACTGGCAACGTATGCCAGCCGTTGCATCGAAAATGAAATTTTGATGCATCTACGCCGCAATTCCCGTATCAAAACCGAGGTTTCCATCGATGAACCACTGAATGTGGACTGGGATGGAAATGAGCTGCTGCTCTCCGATATTCTTGGCACGGAGGAAGATCTGGTGTACAAGGATATCGAAGATGAAGTCGATTTGAACCTGTTGGAACAGGCAATGGACATTTTAAGTGACCGGGAGCGCACGATCATCGAGCTTCGATATGGGATTGGCCATGATGATGAGGAAATGACGCAAAAGGAGGTTGCAGATCTGCTTGGAATCTCACAGTCGTACATCTCCAGACTGGAGAAGAAGATCATTCGTCGGTTGCGAAAAGAAATGATCCGGCTTGGATGATACTTGATATTTTTGCGCACCTTTTGCGCACCTACCATGTTTTTAGTAACAAAAAATGCGGGAATCCTTAAATTTTAAGGACTCTCGCATTTTACATTCAATGCCGGTGGCGGGACTTGAACCCGCACGATGTTGCCATCAACAGATTTTGAGTCTGCCTCGTCTGCCAATTCCGACACACCGGCGGAACATTTGATACTATATCATAGAACATTTTACTTGTCAATAATAAAATACAGTTTCTGTTCGCCTGTTTTCATAGAATTAAGGGGTCAGTTTCTTCGCAACTACAACAAATCTTCCGTTGTCTGTATGATAGGCGCAGGTCGATAAAGTAAGCAGCGAATCACCGTAAGAAGCATCCGTGTCAATCGTATATCCGGTCAATGCTTTGCAGCCGGATACATACTGGTTAAATGCGGATTTATCCTCCGCGTTAAAGAACTGATAATAACGGAACCCATCTTCCTTTTCTGTCAGTATGTGGGTACGGAAGGCGGCAATCACTTCGTAAGTGCCATTTCCGTAAATGGTATCAAACTGAATGTATTTGTGATTTTTATAAAATGATTCATTCTCATATTTTAATAAGTCATGAAACATCTTTCCAGTTTTCATATTATGTCCGTAGATCAAGATGTTGTCGGAAGGCTTCTGCACATTGCTTTCAAGATCAACAAACAACGTACCTGCACTGCTGTATTCGCCGTAAAAATCCCGATGGATATAATACTCTTCCTCTTCTGGTGTCTGCATAACCGGATAATCAATGTTCGTATCCTCGATGGACAGCCAGCCGATAAAATCATGATTCTCCCGATAGAGGGAAGCAAAAGATTTCTGGACGCGAGTTCCATCGATATTCACAAATTCTAATCCCGGTTCTGCATCGCCATCTGTTGCCACGTAGACAATCTCCTCTTCGTTGACCGGAGCGTCAATCATAGCCTCCAGCTCCTGAAACTGATCTTCACTTTTCTTGCTCTGCAGGAAATAATAGGCAAGATACCCCGCAGAACCAAGGAAAATACAGATCAATACAGCCAGACATAAATTATATACGATACGTTTTTTCTTTTTCATAGCTCATTAAAAATATTTTTTGCTTCCCCACAGATTATTCTGCTTCAAAGCAGTATATTCCTCGTACGCCTGATCCAATATCTGTTTTTCGTTCGGAAATTTTAACAGATGGTACGCCTCGTGATATTTGTAATATCCGGAATCCATAAAATATTCTTCCCGTTGTGGCTTGCTGTAATAGCTGTCCGCCATCATCAGATACCAGTGTACATCCTTGTTAACGACATCATAAGAGGTGTTAAACGTATAGTTGCTTTTTCCAACGTATTTGATAATCTGAGCGCTCACGCCGGTTTCTTCTTTCACTTCCCGAAGTGCAGTTTCATTGTGCTGTTCGCCCTCTTCAACTGTTCCCTTCGGCAGAACCCAGCCTTCGTATTTATTCCTGTAATTCTTATACAACAACAGGATTTTTCCTCGAAAGATTACCACACCACCACAGCTTGTTGCTTCAATCATTGCAATTCCTCCTGCTTTTTCCATTGGTGTGTCCCAAAATTAAATTTATTATAGCAGATTCTGTGGTATGTCGCAAGGTAAACTATTTTCTGTAATATGCATCAAACACCTGTCTGGCAACCCATGCACCTGTCACACCAGTCACGTTGGACTGTTCAGTAATTGCGCAGACGACAATGTCCGGATCATCCGGATCAGAAAAGCCGACAAACCAGGAATTGCAGTTTCCTTCGTTGTCAAATTCTGCTGTACCAGTCTTTCCGGCAACCGAGTAAGAAAGTCCGGAAAAATACCCGGAACCGGTACCATATTCACAGACACCTTTCATATAGTCCGTCAGGATGTTTGCTTCATCTGCGGTCATCAGTGTGCCTGCTTCCTTAGAACGAAATGTCTTTACCTTGGCACCATCGTCGTTTTCAATCGAGTCGATCGTGTACGGCTTCATCAGGACGCCGTCGTTTGCAATCGCGGACATGATCATCGCATTGTGAAGCGGCGTGATCTTCGTATCGCCCTGTCCGATCACTGTCTGTGGAATCGCATCGTCCGGCGAGTCCGCTGTAATCCGAAACTGTGATGAGTTATAGGTGCCATCGTATGGTAAATCTTTGTTAAACAACAGCTCTTCGGCTGTGGAACGATAGGAACCTTTATCTAAAGTCTCTCCGATTGTTGCAAAGCTGACGTTGCACGAATAAGCAAGTGCATCTGCTAACGACAGATCACCGTGTGCCTTGTTGTTGCTGCATCGGATTCCGACGCCGGAGAAGATGGAATTGCCATCACAGTGGAACTGATAGCTGTTGTAGGTTGTTGGATTTTCACGCATGAATTCCAGCAGGGATACCACCTTGAAGGTGGACCCCGGTGCATAGAGTCCCTGTGTTGCACGATTTAACAGAATCGTACTCTCCGATCCCTCCTCCGTCTGCAGATAGCTCCAGACATTTTCAATATCGTTTGGATCATAGTCTGGTTTTGATACCATACATAAAATCTTTCCGGTGGATGGCTCGATTGCAATCACGGCACCCTTACAGCTTCCGAGTGCATTGTACGCGGCTGCCTGAAGATCATAATTTACGGTCGTGATAACATTGTCGCCACGGTTTTTCTCCTCTTTTAATTCGCGGTAAACACGTTCAAAGATGTTGATGTGCGACCGTAGCATATAGAAATTTCCGGCAAGCTCCAGTCCTGCTTTTCCGTATTCATCATAGCCAACCAGATGGGAAAACATGTTGCTGTACGGATAAGAACGGTTCGTATTTCCAGCCTCGTCCGTTTCGCTTGTCGCAATCACAACACCATCACTCGTGATGATATCGCCCCGTTCTACCGTCTTGGCAAAGGAATCCTGCCGGACATTCCGGGAGTTTGCAATCACAGTTTCAGCCTTGAACTGCATGAAATAGATCACATACGCAATCATGCCGACAAACACTGTCACCATCAGATAGGTGATTACAACGATCGGACGATTCTTGATCTTGTTCTTTTTAATTCGTTGTTTTTCTTTCGCGATCAGTTCTTCTTCCGGTGTTAACGGCTGACTCCTGTTCGCGGAGCTTCTGTCTTGCTTTTTCTTTTTCTCTTTCATACTTCACTGCCTCACTACTACTTATTACATATACCCCCTGCACAATCGCAAATATAATGAGGGTACTTAATACCGAACTGACACCATAACTGACTAGTGGAAGTGTCACACCTGTGGAAGGAATGAATTTTGTCACACCACCGAGATTTAAGAAGCACTGCACAATATAGATGCTTGAAAATCCAAGTGCGACATATTTATAAAATGGCTCCTTACATTTCATTGCCACATTGGCAAAGGAAAGGAAGATGCTCACGATTACAAGGATCATTGCAAGTCCGAAGATTACACCCAGTTCCTCGCAGATTGCTGAAAAGATAAAATCGCTTTCGCTGACCGGAATACTTCCAGCCGCTCCCTGTGTCAGTCCAGAACCTGCATATCCGCCCGTTCCGATTGCGAAAAGCGACTGGGACAGCTGATAACCGCCTCCGTCGATATCTGCAAACGGATTTTGCCATGCATGGACTCGCACCATAACATGCTGGAACAGCGAATTTTTAAACAGTGCATAGCCTAGCATGACGGCACCTGCACCAAGCGAGATTCCACCGACCAGAAAAACTGGACGGGAAGTTGCAACATACACCATCAAAACATAGGTTATGTAGAAGATCACTGCCGCACCTAAGTCTTTCTCTAACACAAGCACACCCATAAATGCTGCGGAGATCAGCGCATTTACAAAAAGCTCTTTGAACGTGCTTGCCTTTACAAGCATGGATGCTACAAAGAATACAAATAATATCTTTACAAACTCCATTGGCTGTACGGACAGATGCCCGAGGTTGATCCAGTTTCTCGAACCGTATTTCTCACTTCCGAGCCCCGGAATAAATACTGTGAGCAGGAACAACAGACCAATCACGCCATACAACACGCCGCAATCCTTCATCTTCTTCCATTTCAACATGATATATGGAATAAATGCAGTTATGATCAGACCGACGGTGGCAAAGATGAACTGCTTCACGGCCAAGTTAAAATTCAGACGCGTAAGCATAATATAGCCGATTAACAGCAAAAACGATGCATTGTTTGTCAGCAATCTGGACGAATCCTTGTAGATGCTGTGGTAAAGCACCATATACAAGATGGCGACAAAAATCTGTGCCACATAAAAGATCAGGATCTTCAACTGCCCCAGCCGCAGATACAGGATCAGGTAACATAAGAAATGGATTACAAATACATATCCGATTTGTTTGTTTAGTTTTTTACGCTTCTGCTCTTCGTTTTTCGATGATAGCACCGAAAAACATTTGACGGTATAAAGTACCATGAAAAGCAAAACGAGATACTTTGATACTTCACAAATAATGTTGATCATTACAATACACCTCGATATAAATGTCCGCCTGTTTTTTCATAGGAATCATAGGACTTTCCAGATAATATCTGCAGAATCCTACGAACCTGTTGCTCGTTTTCGATTGTAAAACGAACCAGATATCCCCGGGGATGCAGTCTGGAAAAAGCAGGCTCTTTATATTTATCCAATATAGAATAAGGAACCTTGTTGTAGATGATATTATAGCAGTCATCACAGTTGGTTCTTGCAAAAAAACGATTCCCCATCTCGTCAGTCACGGTCAGGGTAACCGGCTCTTTTTTGCAGCCGTATTTTGTCTTTTGCAGGCAATTCGCAGTCAGCATAACCGGTTGATACTCATATAATGTGAGACAAAGCGGTTCGCCTGCAAGTGCGTCAAGCTCCTCTAGCTTTAACTCCCGCGGCGTCAGAAATGAAATGTCTGTGTCCGCAAAAAATCGCCGGATAAATGCATGCGCCAGACGATTGTAGCAATAAAGGCTGGCATCACATAAAATCACGCAGTCTTCTGGCAACTTCTGACTGGCAAGAATTGCCAGTGCATCTATATTTCTAATATATATACCACGGATTCCGGATTCTTGCAAATCGACGCAGAACCGGTCATGAATTACAGGCGGCAGCTCCGCGTATAGCCGGATGGAATCCGGGATCATATTCCTGCACTGGTTGTATAGCGCAAGCGGCATTGTGATACCTGTCACCGGGGACTCCACATGTGGAAGTTCTTCTAAGATGATACGCAGCTGTTCTTGTGTTACAGCACTAAAGATCATCTGCTCCTGCTTCGAACTCTGGGTGTCAGATGCATTCGCAGGGGACTTTGTAATCATAGATTCATACACGGTATCCCACGACAGCTGTTTTCCGGCGACACGTGTATGTGCCTTAGCAATCTCCGCTTCTAAGGCTGCAAGCAATGCACGGCGGAGCTTCTTTAACACACCATTTGGCAGGAACGCGCAGGTATCCAGATTACAGGTAAACGATGCTAATTCGTATTCCGTATTGCCAAGCTGTGCCAATGGCTTTTTGACTGTCTCTATTGTGGTTTCTCCTTGCTTGCTTTTCTCCACGAGCATATCCGTACAGGTTGCAGTGTAAGTCTGGTTATCAAGCTCACAGGTTACAATCGCGGTCAGCGGAGCTCCGATTCGGGCTGTAACAGAGACAGAAATCGGAAGCTTCTTATAAGAGTTAATATAATCATCCTGCACATGTTGTAAGATCTTCGGGCATTTGGTACGGTAGACGGTCTGCTCTTTCTGCAGAAGCTTGGTCTTCGGACAGTTCAAAGTCAGATGCTGTCCGGGAGTTCCGTCCTTTGAGGATGTAATCTCCACCGCTTCGCCGTTTTTTGTCGTCAGCTCCAACACATCCTGCCGGTATACGGCTTCTGATAGACGGAGTGTGATCGTTCCCTTTTCAACACGCTCCAAACTTCCGATTGCCACACCCTGATTGTTCGGGCGATCCTTTGATATCATTTCCGCACCATTGTGGTGGAAGAAATATCCGTCCGAGAATCCACCACGGTTATAGATATTGGCAAGCTCAAAGGTGAGTGCCTCTGCTTTTTTCGGGTCAAATTTACCATGCAGACAATCATCTACGATCGTTCGGTAAGCGTGCACCGTCGATGCAACGTAGTAAGCATTTTTCATCCGGCCTTCGATCTTTAGCGAATCAATCCCGGCATCCATCAACTTCGGGATCAGCGACAGGGCGCACATATCTTTCATGGATAACAGATAGCTTTTGTCATAGCATTTCCGGCATGGCTGTGCGCAACGTCCCCGGTTGCCGCTTCTGCCCCCCGCAAGGGAGCTCATCAGACACTGGCCGCTGTAAGAGTAACACATCGCACCATGCACAAATGTCTCGACCTCGATATCGACATGCTCTTTGATCGCACGGATTTCAGCTAGAGACATTTCGCGCGCGGTCACAACACGGGTGGCACCCTGCTGTTTCATAAATTCTGCGCCATACCGGGATGTAATATTCATTTGTGTACTGCAATGGATTGCGATATCGGGAAATTGTTCCCGGACATAAGAAAAAACGCCAAGATCCTGAATGATCAGAGCGTCGCCGCCAATCTCGTAAAATGGCTGAATGTATTCATATAATGCGGGAAGCTCCTCCTGCTTCAACAGGGTGTTGACGGTCAGATAGACCTTCACCCCATGTAGATGCGCGTAGGTGACAGCTTGCTTTATCGTTTCTTCGTCGAAATTCGTCGCATATGCTCTTGCACCAAAAGAATTGCCGCCAATATAGCAGGCATCTGCGCCTGCATGTACAGCGGCAATTAAAATATCGTAGTCACCACAAGGTGCGAGTACTTCAATTTTGGAATGTTTGTTATTCATTGCGGTTTTTCTCTGCCTCTAACTGAATAATCTTTCTTTGTAATGCATTGATCTGCTCTTTGTATTCCTCAATCATACGTGCAGAGCTTTCCAGCTTGATCTGGGACTCGATTACCTCGTGACGCAGATCATACAACTGCTGCTCTTTGTTGCTGTCCTCGGTTACCATAGAATCCGCCTGATTCTTTGCTTTGAAATAATCATCTGCGATATTCAAAGCAAGCAGGATTCCCTGATATTCGGTATTCATCCGACGATACTGATCGGAAGTCTTGCATTCTGCAATCTTGCCGTTGATATAAGTCGCAACATTTTGAAGATAATCTTCCCCTTCATATCCGCTTAATGTATATACTTTCCCATTGATTACTACCGGGATATCTACTTTGTTTGCCATAATACAAAATCTCCTTTGTTATTCTATCAGATTTTCCAATCCAAAATGTCTGTAGCAATGTTCCGTAACAATTCTACCACGCGGAGTCCGATTTATAAAGCCATTTTTTATTAAATATGGTTCATATACCTCTTCCAGTGTGCCGGAATCTTCACCGATGGCTGCTGCTAAGGTATCCAGACCAACCGGTCCACCACCAAATTTGTGGATCATCGTCTCTAAGATATTGCGGTCGGTATTATCCAGTCCCATAGAGTCTACCTCCAGACGATCCAGCGCGGTTTTTGCAACATCGTAATCAATCGCACCGTCACCTTCTACCTGCGCAAAATCACGTACCCGCTTCAACAGACGGTTGGCAAGCCGCGGCGTACCACGGGAACGCTTGGCAATCTCCAACGCCCCCTCGTCGTCAATGCTGACACCAAGCACGGCCGCAGACCGGAGAATGATCTGCATCAGCTCGGTTACATTGTAGAATTCCAGCCGATTGACAACGCCGAACCGGTCACGTAGCGGAGCGGTCAGCATTCCAGCGCGTGTGGTTGCACCAACCAGTGTGAATTTTGGAAGATCCAGGCGGATTGAACGGGCACCAGCACCTTTGCCGATCACAATATCAATTGCAAAATCTTCCATCGCTGGGTACAATACCTCTTCCACCTGCTTATTTAGCCGGTGAATCTCGTCAATAAATAAAACATCATTTTCGGACAGATTGTTTAAGATTGCAGCCAGATCGCCCGGTTTATCAATCGCCGGACCGGATGTGATCTTCAGATTGACTCCCATCTCAGTCGCTACAATCGATGCCAGTGTCGTTTTACCGAGTCCCGGAGGGCCATACAACAGCACATGATCGAGCGGCTCGCCACGTTTTTTTGCAGCTTCGATGAAGACACGAAGATTCTTCTTTGCCTTCTCCTGTCCGATATACTCAGACAGATGACTTGGTCGCAGTCCCTGTTCGATTTTATCATCTTCCGGAATAATATCCGCTTGAATGATTCGTTCCATCTTTTTCTCCAATGTCTAAATAATATGCTTTAATGCAGCCTTTAATAATTGTTCTACGGTCATGGATTCGCTGTCCGGAACCTTCTTGATTGCGCGCAAAGCTTCCACGTTGGAATAGCCAAGACTGCTCAATGCCATCGCTGTCTCGGATACAATATCCTCCGGTGCAGATGTTGCTGGAGAAGCCTCATCGTATTCTCCCAGTACATCTTCCAGATGAAATTTGTCACGTAATTCAATAACTAATCGCTGGGCTGTTTTCGGACCGATTCCGTTTGCTTTCGCAATCGCCTTATAATCATCCGATAACACAGCCATGCGCAGTTCATCGACCGACAGGCATGACAGGATAGAAAGCGCACTTTTCGGTCCCACTCCGCTGATATTGATCAGCATACGGAACACAGACCGTTCCTCTTTGGTCAGAAATCCAAACAGACTCATATCATCTTCCCGCACATTTAAATGGGTGTAGATCGTTGCCTGTTGATTTTTTGTCAATCTGGCAGAATCCTGTGAGGATGTAAATACAGAAAATCCGATTCCGCCGGTTTCTACGATGATCTCATCGGTTCCAATCTCAGTTACCGTTCCTTTGATATATGCAAACATAATGTTCTCCTGTCAAAAAATAAGGAGTTGTCGTTGTTACGACAACTCCGATCTGGCTTAATCTTATAAGAATTCGAAGCCTTCGTCCTCTTCTTCGCCATCTCCGATCATCATTCGATCTGGTTTTCTTGCATCTTCGATTTCCCCAACAAAGATCTCATCGTCATCATCGTTGCTTGTTGCAGCGGTATGTACATCCTCGTCTGCTTTCTTGAAGAACTTGGATGATGCAGACTCTTTCGCTGGTTCTGGCTCAACCTTTGGTGCTTCTGCCTTTGGCTTTGCGGAGCTCTCAAGCTTCTCGCTCTGAGCCTTTGCCTTTGCAATAATATCAGCGGCAGTTGCTTCAGCATTCTTGATGATCTGGTCTGCACGCTTCTTTGCCTCTACACTTTCTCCGGCATCAGTTGATACATTTTCTGCCTGCTGCAGCTTGTTCTCCAGTTCAAATAATTTCAGTCTGGTATCTTCCATTGCCTTTGTGAGTTTATCAAATTTGTCCTTTGTTTCCTCATAATCTTTGGAAAGGTCGCTGTACGCTCTGAATACAGTGTCTTTAAAGCTGTCAACATCTGCGGCTTTGTAACCGAATAAGCCCTTTTTAAAAGCTGTTGATCTAATATCGTCTGGTCGTAACATTCTATCTCCTCCGTACATCATACTTTAGCTAAAATTATAACATATTGACCAAAAATTACAAGCATTTCTTTACTTCTATGGTATTTATGCTATAATTTAAACCAATTTAGACGAATTTATCGGACGATGTCGGAAAGGAGGCACCTATGGAAAAAGTTGTAAATGAGGCTCATCGCAGTAAATTTCAGACATTGGAACAGTTTTATACATCGGAAGATCTGCTTGTTTTTGATATTGAAACGACCGGATTTACAGCCGAACATACTGCCTTATATCTGATCGGCTGTGCTTACTATAAAAACCGTCAGTGGAATATATGCCAGTGGTTTAATCAGGATGGCAGATCCGAAGCGGATATTTTAGAGCAGTTTCTTTCCTTTGCGATGAATTATAAATATGTGATTACCTATAATGGAGATGGATTTGATATTCCGTATATCACAAAAAAGGCAAAGGCATATGGGATGGAAAATACACTCGCCCATATGGAAAGCATTGATATTTATAAGCAGATCCGTTTTTTAAAAGATGTGCTGCACATGGAAAATATGAAACAGAAAAGCGTGGAACGGTTTCTTGGTATCCATCGGTTAGATAAATATTCCGGCGGTGATCTGATTAAGGTCTATCAGGAATATGTAAAGCTTCCGGTAAAGACAAACAAGCAGTTGTTGTTACAGCACAATTACGAGGATCTCGAAGGACTTCTGGACTGCACAAGCATGCTTGCTTACTGTAAATTCAAAGCTGGCTGTCTGCTCGTCCGCAAGATGTCTGTGCGGAAGAACCGGTTACTTTTCTCTTTGGAGCTGGAATACCAGCTTCCAAAACGATTGACGATCGGATTGAATGATATCATCATCACTGGATTCCAGAAGGAAGCAACGATTAATGCCCCGATCTATACAGAGGAATTGAAGTTCTTCTTTGATAATTACAGGGATTACTACTATCTTCCGGCAGAGGATATGGCGGTTCACAAAAGTGTGGCAAGCTATGTGGATAAAAACTACCGGGAACCGGCGAAGAAGGAAACCTGTTATCTGCGTAAAAAAGGATATTTCATCTCCCAGATTGATGATGGAATTTTATCTGGCTACAAACGGGATTATGAAGACAAAGAATCTTTTATTGAACTGACGGATTCGTTCCTGCAGGACTTAGATCTTTTGCACGCATATGCACGACATATAATAAGGCTGGCGCTCTCTTAAAGCGTCAGCCCTTTTCTTTAATATATTTAGAATAAATCTTCTTCCATATTGTCAAGGAATTCCTTGAAAGCTTCTCTTGCACTGCTGATTTCCGATGGATTCTGTTTATTTAATACATCTTCAAACTGGTTAATCTCATGTTCGAGAATCTTACGGGTATCTCCGATGGATTCCTCATACATGCGATCCGCACGAAGCAGCAATAATTTGTTTGCCTCCTGTTCCCGTGGATGAATCTTCAGTGAAGAAAGCTCCTCGAATCTGGCATCGATTTCTTCATCGGTCAGATCGGTTTCCTCGTTCTTAATCACAAGTCGTTTTTCCACATTTGTAGAAATTACCTTTACAATCACCTCTAAGATAGAGTTGACATCATAGGTGTATGTGACATCGACGCATTCTTCGCCGGCAGGTGCCGGTGGAACCATAACTTCAATGCTGCCAAGGTAGACGTTATTTGCTGCCAGACGGCTCTCGCCCTGCAGGATATCGACCTTGATCCGTGTCTGCCGGTCACTGACGGTATAGAGACGTTCCGTATGACTGACCGGAATCACGGAGTTTCGTTCAATCAATGGCAGATAATGTCCAGCCTCAAACACACCTCCGGATCTGCGGGATACAACCTCCGTTCCAAGTGTAAATGGACAGACATCCGTCAAAATAATCTCTTTCACTGCTTCATTCCGTTCTTTCATAGCAGCCTGTGTCGCCGCGCCCACAGCAACCACCTCGTCCGGATTGATACTTGTATTCGGCAGACGTCCAAACAGGCGGCTCACAAACCGGCGTACAATGGAAAGCTTTGTCGAACCACCAACCAGAATTACTTCCTCAATATCTTTGAGCTTGATATTTGCATCCTTCAGGCTTCGCTCGATTGGCTTACGAATACGTCCAAGCAATACCTGACAGGATTTTTCATAATCGTCAATATCAATTTCGCTCTCTACGACTTCTCCGTTGATATTACATTTCATAACTGATGTTTTTGCATCTGCAAATCCAAGCTTGCAAATCTCTGCCTGCTTGTGAATATGTGCACGGGTTTTCTGATCAAGAGTATCTTCGTCAATCTCGTGTTCCCGGAGAAACATCTGTTCCAATACTGTCGTAAAATCTTCTCCGCCAAGGAAATTATCTCCGGCAACTGCGCGCACTTCCATAATATTCTGATAAAGCTCTAGGATTGATACATCAAATGTACCACCACCCAAATCAAATACGAGGAATTTCGTGTCTGCATTTTTCTTATCCAAACCATAAGCGATTGCTGCGGCTGTTGGTTCACTGACGATACGTTCTACCACAAATCCGGCAAGTTCTCCTGCTTTCTTTGTCGCTTTTCGCTGTGCATCGTTAAAATATGCCGGTACGCTGATGACTGCCTCCTCAATCGTGCAGCCAAGATAATGCTCTGCATCTTCTTTCAGAGATTTTAAGACAAGGCTGGAAAGCTCTTCCGCAGAAAATTTGCGGGTTCCAAGGGTAAACACCTTCGAGCTGCCCATGTTCCGCTTGAACACATCCGCGGTCTGATCTGGGTACAGCATCTTCCGCTCCTTCGCAGTCTTGCCGACATAGACAATTCCTTCCTCATCCACGCTTACAACCGAAGGAGTCAGATTTTCTCCCAGACGGTTCGGAATGACCTTTGCATGGTCGCCATCAAAATATGCAATTAAACTGTTTGTCGTTCCTAAATCAATTCCTACTATCATTTCTAACCCTAATTTCTTATTTTTTATCTTCAATCCGCTTCAGACATGCCTCATAGAACGCATTCTGTCCACAGACACGGATTGCTTCTTCGTACATACTGCGTGCCATCGCATAATTGCGCTGCTTCTCATACAGCAACGCTTTCTCATATAAAATCCGGTGACAGACACCATAGAAACAGCCGCGACAACGACGGGCATGCAGACCCTGTTCTAACCAGTCTTTACATTCTTTGTAGTTCCTGGAAAGTCGTGCAAAACGTGCCATCTTGATATACTGTGGCGGCGTTTGTATCTGATCCTTTGGATAAGCGGCAGCCGCATTTGCTATCGCACTGTTCTTCTTGAAGCTTCGCAGTTCTTTTAGCTGGATCATACATTCCAGCCATTCACTATAATAATTGGCTTCCTTGTTTGTGTCAAGCGCAATCGCCCGCTCATATAACGGCTTTGCGTCCGCATACATGGCATGGTCACGGAAGATATCTCCCATTGCACCATACACCCGGTGATTCTCCGGATCTTTGCTTATGATATATTCAAATGTCTCATGCGCCAGATCAATGAAGCCGGCATCTCCGTAGATATCAAGCAATTTTCTTGCACAGGCAGAATCATCCACAAAAGGAAGCAACTCGGCAATGGCATCCTTTGCCGCATCCATCCGAACAAGCAGGACGGCATAATCGTAGGCGATATCTGCATTCCACTCATATTGCTTTTTATAATCGATATAGAGCTGCTGACTTTCAGGAAACCAGTTCATGCACTGGTAGACACGTGCTAAACTCTGCAAGCTCTCTTTGTGCTGTTCGGTGTCTGTTTCAGAAACTTCATATGCTTTTCGGTATGCATCGGCAGCCGCTTTATAGCTTTTGTGCAGTTCCTGTATCATCCCAATCCGCAGATACGCAAAATAATTATCTGGTTCTAACTGTAATGCAGCCTGATAATCGCGAACAGCCTTTTTGTATTCGCCCATCAGACTGTATACGATCGCCCGCTCATTGTAAACCTGCGCGGTTGCCTGTATTGCAAGCTGTGTACCAAATGCCTCCAATGCCTGTTCGATTTTCCCAAGTTTCGCATAGGAAGAACCGATATACATATCAATCAATGGATATTGTGTGTGTTGTTTCTTTACCTGCTCGAACTGTTCAAGCGCTTTATCATACATGCCCTTGTAGCGGTAACAAAGCGCTAACAGCATATGGACATCCTCAAAATGCTCCATATCGGTTGTCTTACCATCTGAACGACTGACAATTGCTACGAGCTGCCGGATTGCCGGATCAATCTTGTTATCTAACATGGAAAGCCGTGCCCGGTAGTAATCAATGCTGTCACTTTCATTTTCAAATGCATCAAAACGTTTGATCGTATCCTGCGCCTGTTCGTATTGATGTGCGCGGATAAATAAGCTTGCCTCTAACGCATAAGGCTGAGACAGATACGGATACAGATTGATTGCCTGTTCGCAGGCATTATAAGCTTCCTGAATATAATTCATCGCCTTGCAGGCTTTTGCTTTAAACAGATATGCCACGTAGTCGTGCGGATCCCGCTCTAACAGGTGTTCACAGGCACGCAGACAATCCGTATATTGGCCGGTCAGGAACTTTAGTTCACAATCCGCCTCATATGAAAGGATGATTTCCTCATGATCTTTGGATAATGCTATATCCAGATGACGTCTGGCATTCTCGTAATCCTCTGTCTTCATATAACAATCGGCAATCAGGAAATTCACATACGGATACCGGACGCGTTTTTTCTCTGTTTCTGCACTTGTATCTTCCTCTGGGAGCTGCTCAATCAGATTCTTCCAGACAAGAAAACATTGTCTGGCATGCGCATAATCACGAACGCCCAGATAACAACGTCCAAGAACATTATAGTATTCAAATTTCCGATCTCCTTCTGGCTGGAATTTAGTCAGAAAGGCGATTGCTTCCTGAAACTGATAGCTTTGGTAATAGCTCCAGCCAACGTCCATCTTTGCTTGTATATCATCTGGATTTTTCTTTAACTTGTCCAGATTTTCCTGTATCATCATCTGATTGGCACGCACCATACCAATGCGGACAGAATCATCATAATGATTTTCCTTGAGCAGATCCATATAGCCATCTCTGGCAGCTTTATAATCTCCCTTGCGGAATGCAAGTTCTGCCTGTTTGGCGCGCATAAGATAATTCTGTGGGTCCAATTCCTTGGACCGGTTGAAATACTGTTCTGCCTGTTCCAGATCATTGTTCAGGATACAGACATCTCCACAAAAATGAAGCAGAGTGATATCATCCGGATACTTTGCAGACAGTCCTTCCGCTTCCTCGCGGATCGCTGCTAATGCGGAAGCATACCGCTCGGCGTATAATGCATCCAGATCTTGTGTTTTCCGTTCTTCTTCCGTCATGGATGTCTGAATATATTCTGAAAACTCCAACCGGCAGGTCTGCAGACGGATACGCATCTCTTCCAGATGTATATATACATTGGAAATATAATATTTTTCCTTCATCTGCCGGATTTTTTCTCCGGCATCTTTTAGCTCCTGACTGCGAACCATGCGATCTAATTCAATGTAATCACGGATATAGGCATCGATCGTTGCGGAGGTTGTGATCTCTGCATGCTCAAACGCCTCATAATTGATGATATCCTCATAGGTCGCATTGTTCGTGATATAGTCCAGGTAATTTTCCGGGAACTGTTCTGCAAGCTCGCTTCTGCGCCCTTCAAGATCAAAATATCCGACGATGCATTTCCATACCTTTTTCGGAACCAGCACATGATTCATCAGGAACCGCAACAGTCCATACAATGCATCCTCACTTGTGTCGAGCGATACAAAATAATCGGAATTAAAGAGTGCAAGCCATTCGTCTGGATTGATACGACGGGCATAATCATCATAGAGAGCCTCTAATGAAGCAAGCATTTGCTGTTCCGGTGTATCTTGAATGGCAACGTCGAATTCCTCCTCCGTCTGATCGGCAAGGTGCACCGCCTCCTCATAGGCTTTCCGAAGCTCCATAAACCCTTCCGGATCATCTTCCGGATTGACAGAAGAAAGACGCATTCGATAGGCTTTCTTCAATGCGTCTTTATCCTTCGTCTGTTCAATTTTCAGAACATCCCATATATTCATTAAGCTAACATTCCCTCAAGTGTTTCGCGGATTGCTTTGATGAAGTTCTCGCTGTTTAATACAGTGACATCCTTCATCGTTGTAATAAGTGCAAGATCCTTTGTCATCTTGCCGTCTTCGATCGTCTTGATCGTTGCCTGCTCAAGCTTGTCTGCAAATTCCATCAGTTCTGGAATATTGTCAAGCTCGCCACGCTTTCTCAAAGCACCAGTCCATGCGAAGATCGTTGCAACAGAGTTTGTTGATGTCTCCTCACCCTTTAAGTGCTTGTAGTAATGTCTCTGAACAGTTCCGTGTGCTGCCTCGTACTCGTATTTTCCATCTGGAGAAACAAGTACTGATGTCATCATGGCAAGAGAACCAAATGCAGATGAGATCATATCACTCATAACATCGCCGTCGTAGTTCTTGCAAGCCCAGATGAATCCACCCTCAGACTTCATAACACGGGCAACTGCATCATCAATCAGAGTATAGAAATATTCGATGCCTGCGGCGTCAAACTTCTCTTTGTATTCGTTATCGAAGATCTCCTGGAAGATATCCTTAAATGTATGGTCGTATTTCTTGGAGATTGTATCCTTTGTTGCAAACCACAATGTCTGCTTTGTATCAAGCGCATAGTTGAAGCAGCTTCTTGCAAAGCTCTCGATGGATTTGTCGATGTTATGCTGTCCCTGAATCACACCCGGACCATCAAACTTGTGGATGGTCTCCTTGATTACCTGCCCGTCCTCGCCTGTAAATACAAGCTCTGCTGTACCAGCACCCGGTACATCGATCTCTACGCTCTTATACACATCGCCATAGGCATGTCTTGCGATTGTAATAGGCTTCTTCCAGTTCTTTACACATGGCTCAATTCCCTTGACAACGATTGGTGCACGGAATACAGTTCCGTCTAAGATTGCACGGATCGTTCCGTTTGGACTCTTCCACATTTCCTTCAGGTTGTACTCTGTCATACGTGCAGCGTTCGGTGTGATTGTTGCACACTTGACTGCGACACCGTACTTCTGTGTTGCGTATGCAGAATCAAAAGTAACCTTATCGTTTGTCTCGTTTCTGTACTCCAGACCAAGGTCGTAATACTCGGACTTTAAGTCGATAAATGGGTAGATCAATTCATCCTTGATAATCTTCCAAAGGATTCGTGTCATCTCATCTCCGTCCATCTCTACCAGTGGAGTCTTCATCTGAATTTTTGCCATTGTAATTATCCTCCTGATTTTAATTGCGTGGTTTGCGAATTGTATCCTGCACGTTATCTAAGTGTTGTCTGTAATTATATAATTGCCTGCAGACACGCTCTCGCTCACTTCCACACGCAGTGGTACTAAATTCGCGCCAACAAGTTGCCGCTTATTAAGTACCAGCGTGTTCCAATGGTCTGCAAACAAATTAATAATTACAGACAACACAATATACAATTTGATTGAATGGATACAATTCGCTATTTACGTTATTTTATAAATTATACACGATTGTTATTGTAACATATTGACAGTTATTTGAAAATATCACTTTTTACAATAATCGTTGGATTGATTTATTTTATTGTTTATTTGTGTACAATATCTGTGTTAATTACCTCAAAAATTTGACCTTGGGGTTATTGTTTGAATGTGGTTTCGTAGTCGAGGAAGTCGACGAGGAAGTGTTTTTCCTTCAGGGCTTCTTCGATTTCGTCGAGGATATCTTCGCTCTCGGCTTCAATCGTGTGGAAATGATAGCCGGAGGTTGTGTTCGATAAAAGGGACGATTTGCTTTGTTTCAGATCTTCCACAAACTTACGGATATCGCGGCGGCTCTTGATGTTCAGGGGTGCTGTGACTTTGCCGTAGGTGCGGTGGTTGACCATTACGTCTAAGACGACTCCACCGAAATCAACGATTGTGCTTAATTCTTCTTCTGCCTGATCGTCGGTGTGACAGACCTTCACGATCCGCCGGCAATTCTGACTGCCGGCATCCTTTTCGTACACATAACCACGTGGTGTCGATAAGATTGAATGTCCTTTCGAACGGAGCAATGCAATATCCTGTACGACAACCTGACGGCTGACATGATAGATTTCCCCGATTTTTCCACCCGATAACGGTTCATCGGAGCGCAGCAACAGCGCAAGCAGCTTCTCTCTACGCTCATCTCCGGATAAAATTGTCTGCTCCATCTGCGTTTCCTCCTTGATTGAAATAGATTGTTGCAGCATAATTAGTCAACCGGATGCAGATGCTTCAAGCTGATATCTAAGATTGGAGCGGAATGTGTCAGCGCACCACTCGAAACATAATCGACACCAAGCTTTGTGATCGTCTCGATATTTTCCTTCGTGATATTTCCGGAACACTCCGTCTTGGCACGTCCATCGATAATCTTGATCGCTTCCGCCATCAGCTCCGGGGACATGTTATCTAACATGATGATGTCTGCACCTGCTTCCACGGCTTCTCTGACCATATCCAGATTCTCTGTCTCTACCTCGATTTTGCAGACAAATGATGCATAATCTCTTGCCATCTGAACTGCCTTTGCCACACCGCCTGCGGCGTCAATGTGATTATCCTTCAACATAACAGCGTCCGACAGATTGTATCTGTGATTATTTCCGCCACCTGCACGAACCGCGTACTTCTCGAAGATACGCATGCAAGGTGTTGTCTTTCTTGTATCAAGCAGTTTGGTATTTGTTCCCTTTAGGAGTGCTGCAACATTATTCGTATAAGTTGCGATACCACTCATACGCTGCAGATAATTTAATGCCGTACGCTCGCCAGACAGCAGTACACGGATATCTCCGACAACCGTTGCAAGTACCTGTCCGTTTGTCACGGCATCGCCATCCTTGATCTGCTTTCCATCCTTCTCTGCAAATATAACTTCCGTATTCGGATCCAATATTGTGAACACACGTTTAAACACCTGTAATCCGGCAATAATTCCGTCCTGCTTCGCAAGCAATGTAACCTCGCCCTTCTTATATTCCGGCATCACGGCATTCGTGCTGATATCCTCGCTGTTGATATCCTCTTCAAGCGCCATCTTAATATACTTATCTGCAACTAACTGCATTGTAATCTCATTCATTTGTCTGTCTAATCTCCTTTTTTATTAAATGTACACGATCATTGTACATGATTTTTGGTATTGGTAGTACATATATTTTATTTTGAATTGTTCCATATACGATGTATTGAAACTAAGAAATTCTAAGATGTTCTGATATAAATTATGACCCTGTACGCAACCGCCGCCAATTCGCCATCCATGGCTCAGTGGCGGCTTGATTGAACATCGTGTTCAATCATTGCTGATATAGTACAGAACATCAAGAATTTCTAAGTTCCAAACATATTGTATATGCGAACATATTCAAAAATAAAATATATGTATCTACGTAATGGAATAATCATGCACAATGATCTATAAACTTTACACAAGCTCGCCAGTGATGTGCTTTGCCGCACGTTTTGCGAACACTAAACTTTCAAGCAAACTGTTGCTGGCTAAGCGGTTCTTCCCGTGCACCCCGTTGCAGCTTGTCTCGCCGACGGCATACAAATGCGGCATCGTTGTGTGCGAAAACTTATCTACATGGATACCTCCCATGAAATAATGCTGTGCCGGAACGATTGGAATCGGCATCATCAGAATATCAAAGCCATACTTCATGCAATGCTCATAGATATGAGGGAAATGGTTCAGGATTGTCTCGCGTGGAACATTCTCAAAGGATAAGAACTCGTATTTCACGCCTTCTTTTTCCATCTCTGCCTGAATCGCTTTCGTAACAACATCTCGCGGCTGCAATTCATCGACGAAACGCTCTTTCTTGTGATTCAAGATAATTGCACCCTCACCTCTTGCCGACTCTGAAATCAGGAAACTTCTGCCCGGATTCTCCGTGTAAAAGCAGGTTGGATGAATCTGTACATAGTCCATATGCTCTAATTCTACGCCGTGTTTTCGCGCAATCTCACAGCCATCGCCGGTCAGGATCGGATAGTTCGTGGAATGCTTGTATTGTCCGCCGATTCCACCTGTTGCAAATACTGTGTTTTCCGCATAGATCTCTAATTCTTCACCATCCGCACATTTTGCAAGTATACCCACACAGGCATGATTAATATCTTCTATAATATCGGTCATGGTTGTATGTTCAAAAATGGTAACATTGTTCAACTGCTTCACAGCAGATAATAGACGGGTCGTAATCTCTTCCCCGGTTATATCCTCATGGAAGCAGATGCGCGGCTTAGAATGTGCTCCTTCCTTTGTATAAGCAAGACTTCCGTCTGCGTTTCTCTCAAATTCCACACCATATCCGATCAGATCATTGATGACATCCCGGCTGCCACGGATCATGATGTCGACACTTTCCTTGCGGTTTTCATAATGACCGGCACGCATCGTATCCTCAAAATACGAATCATAGTCATCCTCGTCCCGCAGCACGCAGATACCGCCCTGTGCCAGCATCGAATCACAGGTTTCAAGCTCTGCTTTTGAGAGCATCAAAATCTGTTTATCTTCCGGTAAATTCAATGCTGTATATAATCCACCGACACCGCAGCCGACGATCACAACATCGTAATGTAATTCTCGCATCTTCCTGTCTCCTTTGAATTTATACCTGTACATAATACAAAGACACGATGTGCTCTGCGCATCGTGCTCTGATTAGCGGTCGTCAAATGCACCACATAAATGCGTGCATTTTCCTCGTCGCCATAACAAAAACGCAGACATTCCGCCTGCGTTTTTGCTCCGAATGTACATGCAGTATAGCACATGTTTTGACAGGTGACAAGACACCTATATCGGAAAGATTAAATTTATTTCCGTACCGACATTTAATGCACTCTCAATCTTAATCTCCGCATTGTGCAGCTTTGCGCCATGCTTTACAATAGAAAGTCCAAGTCCCGTGCCGCCTATTTCCTTGGAATGGCTCTTATCAACCCGGTAAAAGCGTTCGAATATCCGGTCAAGCTGGTCTGCCGGAATTCCGATGCCGGAATCTTTGACACAAAACTCACAACGATGTTTTTTCTTTTTGATCATGACATCTATGGTTCCATCCTCTTTGTTATATTTAATGGCATTTTCAATCAGATTGTATACCATTTCTTCTAACACAGAGTGTATGCCGGATATCATCATATGTTCACCCTGCAGATTGATTTTGATATGCCGTTCCTCTGCTACCGGCTCCAAATGATGGATTTCGATTCTTGATAGGTCATATATATCAATCGGAGTCTTTTCTACTGCCTGCTCTCCCTCATCAAGCTGAGACAGCTTAATGATATCTTCTACCAGATGGATCAGCCGACGTGCTTCGTCATAGATCTTACCTGCAAATGTTTTGACATCCTTCTCGTCAACAATTCCATTTTTAATAATTTCTGCAATACCGGATATGGAAGTTAGCGGTGTCTTTAATTCGTGCGATACGTTCGCCGAGAATTCCCGTCTCAAATTCTCGCGTTCTTCCTTCTCTGTGACATCCGTGATGATAACGACCGCGCCGGCAACCTCGTTATTCCGGAATACCGGATTCGCATAGATATTATAAAAACGTCCCTTAACCGGGCAGATATACTCGCTGTGGATTCCCTGGATCGCCTTCTTGATACAGTCGATAAACTCTTCCGACCGGTTAATCTCTAACACATGTTTTCCATCTACCGATTCATCCACATCAAATAAGGTTGAGATACTCCGGTTGTGTGAGAGAACAATTTCCTTTTTATCCACAACAAGAAAACCTTCCTGCATGTTTTCCGTAATCAGTGCAAACTCATTTTTCTGTGTCTGCAGCTGTGTCATCGCCTTTTGAATCTGCTCGTTCTGGATGCGGATTTTACGGATAAACGGTGACAGCTCGTCATAAACCGTCGATTCATCCGGATGATCTAAGTCAATCGCTTCTAACGGTGTTGTAATCTGTTTCGATAAGCGGTAGGCAAGAATCGCGGAGAATTCAACACCGAGCAGTAATACGAGAATAATCGGAAGCAGCACCTTCATCAAAAGTGCCGGCACCGATTTACGGACTACGGAGACACGGACTACACTTCCGTCCGCAATACGGATGGCATGATAGATTGTCTCCTCGGAAAGTGTCTTCGAATATCTTACACTTGTGCCTGCCGAAGACGTCATTGCCTGTTTGATTTCTGTACGATTTTTGTGATTTTCCATCGTATGGGGGTCGGCTTTGTTGTCATAAAGAACTGTTCCGTCCGCCGCAACCCATGTGATACGCTTTTCATTCTCATTCAAATCGGTGAGAAAATCCAGCCCGGATAGGTTCACCCCCTCCGCAATATAGCCTGCCGCCTGATTCAGGGAGGAAACGTATTGTTTGTTGAAATAGCTGTATAAAACACCGATGATGGATACGCCACATAGAACGACCAAAAGCAAGATGATTAAAATTGTATTCTTGAATATCTTCTTTTTCATTTTAATCTCCGATCTTGTAGCCGACACCGCGGACCGTTTCAATCATATTCCCGGCTTCCTTTAATTTCATCCGGAGGCTTCGTATATGGACATCAACCGTACGGCTTTCCCCATCGAATTCATATCCCCAGATGCGGTTTAGCAGCTGGTCACGTGTAAACACCTGTCCCTGGTTTTCCATAAACAGATGCAGAAGTTCAAACTCTTTCAATGTAAGATTGATGCGCTCTCCATCCACTAAAACAATGTGGCGCTTGGTATCTAAGGCTATGCTTCCGGCAATAAGCTTCTCACCGTCATCGGTCGTATCTGCACGGTTTTCTGTCCGGCGAAGCAAAGCTTTGATTCTCGCAACTAACTCCATAATGCCAAACGGCTTCGGTACGTAATCATCCGCTCCGCTGTCAAGCCCCAGTACTTTGTCGTATTCACTATCCTTTGCAGTTAACATAATGACCGGAACCTCTTTGGTATCAGCATGTTCCCGGAGCTTTTTCAAGACAGATAGTCCATCCTCCTCCGGCAGCATGATATCAAGCAGAATCAGGGACGGAAGTGTTTCTTCCATCCCTGCCCAGAATTCCGATGGACGTTCAAAGCCTTTTGCTTCCAAATCCATGTGACATAATGTGTAAACTACAAATTCACGTATGCTATTGTCATCTTCTAAAACATAAATCATTTTATATATGCTCTCCTGTGATTGAATAATAAACCCATTCCGCAACATTCGTTGCATGGTCTCCTATTCTTTCATAATACTTTGCAATCATGATAATGTCTATATAAAATTCGCCATCTTCTGCTTTTTTTCCGATCTCTTTAATGAGACGTTTCTTTACCGAATCAAATAATGCATCGACTTTATCATCCGCCTGGATTACAGTGATTGCCAGATCCTTGTCTTTTTTGACATATGCCTCCACAGCATTTGACAGCATATCTTTCGCAGCACCTGACATTTCTTCAAGGTCTTTAAAATCCTTTAAGTCATAAGAAGTTGTGAAACGGATCATATCCGCAATATCGGCACATTGATCACCGATCCGTTCGAGATCAGATATAAGCTTTAATGCAGCTGATACAAAACGGAAATCCGATGCGACCGGCTGCTGCTTTAAAAGCAGGCTCATACAGATATGCTCGATATTATGCTCGCTTTTATCGATCTCTTCTTCGACTGCATGGGATTTCGATGTGTATTTGGCATCGCCACTAAAGAGTGCCTTCGTAGTGCCCGCGATCACCTTCTCGCAAAGTGCACCCATACGGATTAGTTCGACATTCAGATTCTCTAATTGCTTCTCGTATTCATTTCTCATAATTCATCAACCAAACCTTCCTGTGATATAATCCTCTGTCCGCTTGTCACTTGGATTTGCGAACAGTTTCTCTGTATTGTCAAACTCCACAACTTCTCCGAGCAGGAAAAATGCTGTATTATCTGAGATACGTGCAGCCTGCTGCATATTATGCGTTACCATGATGATTGTATATTTATCTTTCAGATCAACTGCCAGATCCTCAATCTTTGAGGTGGAAATCGGATCGAGGGCAGATGTCGGCTCATCCATCAAAAGCACATCCGGTTCTACTGCAAGTGCACGCGCAATGCACAGACGCTGCTGCTGTCCACCTGACATACCGAGCGCGCTTTTCTTCAGACGGTCTTTGACTTCATCCCAGATAGCAGCCTGCTTTAAGGAACGTTCCACAATTTCATCTAATTCCGCCTTTTTATGGATTCCGTGTGTACGCGGTCCATATGCAATATTGTCGTAGATGCTCATCGGAAACGGATTTGGTTTCTGAAACACCATGCCGACGCGCTTGCGCAATGTATTGACATCCATTCCTTTGTATATATTTTCGCCATCGAGTGTTACCTCACCTGTGATCTTACAGCCCTCGACCAGATCATTCATTCGATTCAGGCTTTTTAAGAGTGTGGATTTTCCACAGCCGGATGGACCGATGAATGCAGTGATCTTGGTCGATGGAATGTCCAAGTTGATATCTTTTAACGCATGGAAATCACTGTAATATAAATCCATGTCCTTTATTTTAAAATTACCCATTTTTTCCTCCAAATTCCAGTACTTATTTTGCCTGCAGTTTTTTGGCAAGCTTTCCGGATGCTGCATTGATTATGACAACCATTACAAGCAGCACAACTGCGGTTGCATATGCCTGTTTTGTGTAGAGTCCTTCCGAAAGCAGCTTATACATATGAACAGCCAGTGTACATCCGGAATCAAATAAGCTCTTTGGTATCTCGGCAGTTGTACCGGATGTAAAGATTAAAGCTGCCGTCTCGCCGACGATACGTCCGATTGCCAGGATAACTCCGGATAAAATACCGGGTACCGCAGATGGAAGTACAACCTTAAATATCGTCCGCAGTCTGCCGGCTCCAAGTCCGAAGCTTCCTTCCCGGTAAGAATCCGGTACGCTTAAGAGCGCTTCTTCTGTCGTACGCATAATGGTTGGAAGTACCATAATGGAAAGTGTAAGCGCACCACCGAAGAATGAAAGTCCCCAGCCAAATGCGATCACAAACATCAGATATCCGAACAGACCATAGACAATGGAAGGGATACCGGATAATGTCTCGGTTGTGATTCTGACAATACTCACAAGTTTATTTCCGCGCTTGGCATATTCTACCAAATAAATAGCAGAACAGATACCGATTGGTACTGCGATGAGCAGGGAAAGCGCTGTCATAAGAAATGTATTGATAATTGCAGGAAGCATCGATACATTTTCGGTTGTATATTTCCAGGCAAAAAGCTCCGGAGAAAGATTCATGATACCGTTTGCCAGAATATAGATGACAAGTGCGCCAAGCACACCAACCGTAATGACTGCAGATACCGTGACTGCCATCAGTAAAAACATGGAAAGCGGCCGTTTTTTGTATGCAGCGAGCTTATCCTTCCAGGTGACGACATTGATCGGCCTGATTGCTTCCATATCTGCCTTTGCTGCTACAGCTTGTTCACTCATGCCTATTTCGCCCCTTTCTTTTTCACAACTGAGAACAACAGATTAATAATCAGGATGAATACGAACAGAACCACACCGGTTGCGATCAATGCTTCTCTGTGCAAATCTGTTGCATATCCAAGTTCCAGTACAATATTCGATGTAAGTGTCCGCACACCGGCCAACAGGCTGTCCGGCATAACTGCATGGTTTCCGGCAATCATGATGACTGCCATTGTCTCACCGATCGCACGCCCGATTCCAAGAATAATGGCTGCAAGGATTCCGGATTTTGCTGCAGGGAGTACTGCCTTGAAGACACTTCTCTCATGCGTATCACCGAGTGCCAATGCTCCTTCGTAATAGCTTTCCGGAACCGCGCGGATTGCTGATTCCGATACACTGATGATGGTTGGCAGAATCATGATTCCAAGCAGGATGCAGGCGGTCAGAATGTTTTTACCGCTTCCGCCGAATGTATTCCGGATCATCGGCGTGATCACAACCAGACCGAAGAATCCATATACAATAGATGGAATACCTGCAAGCAGATCCACAGCCGGTTTCATAATCTTATGAAGCTTCGGTGGACAGAACTTTGCCATGAATACGGCACATAAAAGTCCGATTGGAACACCGATGATGATTGCACCTGCTGTCACATAGATACTGCCGATGATCATAGGGAAGATGCCGAATTTATTTGCACCCGGCATCCAGGTTTTACCAAATATAAAATTCACAAATCCAATCTGCCGGATGGCTGGTACGCCATTGGCAAACATGAACAGACATATCATGGCGACTGCCAGTATGGACATACAGGCAGCCACCAGGAATACGATATGCATTGTTCTTTCCTTTACTTTCGTCATAGTATGTCTCGTATTTTCTTTCTGATAAGTTTTTATCAAGCTATTACTTTACTTCTGACCACTTTGTGATAGAACCTGTGTAGATGCTCTTTACCTGATCACTTGTAAGACCATCGACATCGTTGTTCTTATTTACAACAACTGCGATACCATCAATTGCGATCACTGTTGGTGTAAGACCTGCACTAAGCTCGCTGTCCTTCAGCTCTCTGGATGCCATACCGATATCGCAGACACCTTCTGCCGCACTTGTCATACCTGTTGTAGAATCACTCTGCTGTACTTCAATCTGTACATCCGGATTGACTGCAACATATGCTTCCTTGAGCTTCTCCATAACCGGTGTTACGGAAGATGAACCTGCAATATTAATCTTACCCTTTACGCCTGCAGCCTTGAATGCACCTGCATTGCCCTGGCTGATATATCCTGCATCTTCAACAACCTTCTGTCCATCCTCGCTCAAGATGAAGTTGATGAAATCCTGTGTTACTTCGTTTGGTGTACCCTTTGTTGCAATGTTGAACGGACGGGATACCTTGTAGCTTCCGTTTGAGATATTATCAGCGGTTGCTTCTGCACCATCAATCTTCAATGCCTTTACAGAATCATCCAGGGAACCAAGGGATATGTATCCGATCGCTGCCTCATCATCTGCTACACTCGTCATCATAACGGATGTTGAGTTTGTGATATCTGCAGTAGAGATTGTATTATCAATCTTATTACCATCTGCATCCTTCTCCTCGATACCGAACAGTTCGATAAATGCGCCTCTTGTACCGGATCCATCCTCACGGGAAATTACGGTGATATCATCACTTGCTGCTTTACCACATCCTGTCATTGCTCCCATAAGCATGGCTGATGCTAAAACTCCAATGATTGCTTTCTTTAACTTTCTCATTTTCTTTGTCTCCTTTTCTCTTAAAGATTTTCTTTTTGATTTAACTTACAAATGAGAATATACAGAATGTAAGTAAAGTGCGTTATCGTAGTTTTGTAAAATGTGCGTAAAAAGAGCATATATAAAAATAGTTGTAGTTGTTTATGTGATGTATTGAAACAAGAAGTTCTAAATGTTCTGATTTACATAACTTCTATCGTACGCAATCGCCGCCAATTCGCCATCCGTGGCTCAGTGGCGGCTTGTTTGAACATCGTGTTCAAACATTGCTGATTTATTACAGAACATTAAGTACTTCTAAGTTTCAAACATATACATAAATAACTACAACTATTCTTTGTATATTATATGCTCTTTTTACTTCTCAATCTTTCGAGAAACAATAACTATTTTCTTGTTGTTCCTTATGCAATTAAATTAACAGTTCCTTGTAGTATTCTGCGTAGTCGCGGCGATTCTCTTTTGTGAAGGCGATTGCAGAACGAGGATGCTGGTTTAAAAGCCCGGTCATCAGGTACTGGAGATCGTACCCCCAGACGATGCCGTCATCCTTTAATTTCATCATGTGGTCTTCAATGAATTTGAATACCGGGTATACGTTGTATTTTGGATTCTTCAGGAATCCAAGTAATAGCTCCATTGCACAGTTGCCGGCTCCTCTTCCCATGGACAGGTAGGTTCCGTCTAACCAGTCTACACCATCACCGCACGCTTCAATCGTGTTTGCAAATGCGAGCTGCTGGTTGTTGTGTGCATGGATACCGATCTTCTTATTGTATTTTGCTGCGAAATTCAGGTACAGATCTGCGATACGGGCAATCTGCTCCGGATACAGAGAACCAAAGCTGTCCACAATGTAGATAACATCAACCGGTGTCTTGCCAAGCATATCAAGTGCAACCTTGATGTCTTCCTCCTGTGAATTCGAGATTGCCATAATATTACAGCTTGTCTCGTATCCCTTCTTTGCCGCATCCTCTACCATGTCGATTGCTTCCGGCATCTGATGGATGTATGCTGCCACACGGACTAAATCAACCGGTGAATTTACCTTCTCATCGAAATCGTTCTTGTCATGACGCCCGATATCTGCCATGATTGCAAGCTTTAAGTCTGTGTCGTTTTCTCCAACGATCTCACGGATATGGTCATCACTACAGAATTTCCATTTACCGAACTTCGATTCATCAAATACCTTTTTTGATGCACGATATCCCATCTCCATATAGTCAACACCTGCGTCGATATTTGCCTGATACAATGCTTTTACAAAGTCATCTGTGAAATAGAAGTCATTCACCAGTCCACCGTCACGTAAGGTCGCATCAACAACTTTGATACTCTCCCGAAATCCAAGTAAATTTGATAATTCTTTCATGTCTTTGTTCCTCATCTTTCTTTCTCTGCCGCGTTACTGCTTTAATGCATTAAAGAGAATATGGATACTATAGCAGAGATTCTGTATATAGTCAACCCGCTTTTGAAATATTATTCCACAAAATAGAAAAAGCGCCTGCGTATGGCGTTAACAGGCGCTTTTTATGACAGCAATATTTATTCACTGTCAGTCGAGAGGAAGTCTCGAATCTATACAAAATACTGATGGCGCAGTATTGTATAGCGTATATAATTGTTATAACACTATGTATATAGGAAATCTATGCATGTATCTCGTTGTTTTTGTAAGCTTGTGCATATTGTGCTTCCTGTGCATTGATATGACTTTCCCCATGTTTTGGCAGGTAGATGCCGTTGATCTGCTCTCTTGCCTTCTGGTCATCCTCGTAGAACAATTCAAAATCGTCGAGAATCCGGGCTTTGATTGCAGGATCATATACAGGAGCCGCTACCTCTACACGGTGAACGGTATTCCGTGTCATAAAATCGGCTGAAGCAATATACACCTTCGGGTCATCTTTGCCGAATATATAGATTCTGGAATGTTCCAGAAATCTTCCGACAATGCTGATGATCCGGATATTATCCGTCTCTCCTGCTACACCTGCTTTCAGACAGCAGATTCCACGCACGATCATGCGGATTTTCACGCCGGCTTTACCGGCCTCAATAAGCTTGTCGATGATCTTCTTATCCGTCAGGGAATTGATTTTCACACCGACATAACCTTCTTTTCCTTCCTTCGCCTTTGCAATTTCTTCATCGATCATTGCAAGGACTTTATTCTGCAGGCAGTTCGGAGCTACAAGCAGATGTTGTGTCTCATCGACTGTAGTTCCCATTGACAGATGGTTGAACACATTGGCAGCTTCATTTCCAATATCTACTGAAGATGTGATCAGAGAATAGTCAGTATAGATACGGGATGTCTTCTCGTTGTAATTACCGGTACCGATCTGTGTGATATATTCGATTTTATTATTTCGCTTTCCTGTAATCAGGCAAAGCTTGGAATGTACCTTCATATGATTCAAACCATAGATTACGCGGCATCCGGCATCCTCAAGCTGTCGCGACCAGCGAATGTTATTCTCCTCATCAAAACGTGCCCGGAGTTCGACTAATACAACAACCTCTTTGCCCTGCTCTGCAGCTTCAACCAGTGCTTCAACAATCTTCGAATCGCTGGCAAGACGATATAAGGTCATCTTGATTGATACGACCTCCGGATCATTTGCAGCCTCATTTAAGAGCTGGATAAAAGGCTTCATGCTCTCATATGGATAAGACAGGAATAAATCATGCTCTCTGGCCTGCTCCATCACAGGGCGTGTCCGGTCTATCATAGCCGGCTGCTGTGGCACGCGGCGTTCGTAAAATAAATATTTTTCATTTCGAAGCAGATCTTCCACCTTGAATAAGAAGGACAGGTCAAGTGGTGAGATGGAATGAAATACCTGCTTTTTTGTGAGCCCTAAAAATCCACACATCTTCTCGATGATGGAGTCATTCATCATTCTTGTATATTCCATTCGGAGTGGGCACAAACGGCTTCTTGTACGAAGCACCTTCTCCACACCCTTGCGGTAATCTTTTTCATCATCGTCTAATGCATCATCCACGTCAATTTCCGCACTCCGCAGGATACGGATCAGGGATTTGCTGATTACCTTATACCCCGGGAATACTTCACCAGCAAAATGCAGAATCAATTCTTCCGCAAGCATAAAACGTCTTCCGTCGGAAGAAACCGGGATCATGCGCTTAATGACCGGATTGTTACATGGAATAATGCCAATCTTCGTATTGTTCGATTTTGTGCGTAGCTCTACCACAGCGTAGATTTCCTTGTTACGTAAGAATGGGAACGGCTGACGTTTGCCAACAACCTGTGGCGAGATAAAGGGCTGGATCTCATTCTCAAAGTAAATCTTCATGGAATCCTGCTCATCCTCATTCAGATCCTTATACAAAAGCTCCTTGACACCATATTCTTCCATCTCATACATCAGGCGCAGATAGATTTCATCCTTCTTCTCGCGAAGCTTCTTCTCCTTGACGATAATACGGTCAAGCTGCTCCTGACAGGTCATATTCGTCTTATTTTCGCGTACTTTACTGTCTTTTCCTGCGTCTAACGAACCGACACGCACCATTAGGAACTCATCGAGATTGCTTTGGAAGATTGACACGAACGACAGACGCTCACAGAGGGGATTGTTCTCGTCCACTGCTTCCTCCAATACTCTTTTATTGAACTTTAACCAGGAAAGTTCCCGGTTATCATAGATTGTTTCCTGTAACATATTATTTTCCTCCGTATTTTGAATTATCGTTTCTGTTTCTTTATTACGTTTTTTTAATATCTTACGAAACAGTTTTTTTATTTTATTGAATATTATTCCAAGATGTGATGTTTCCATTGAAGATACCTTTCAATTCATCTTTTGTTACCTGATTGATTGGATTATCCTTTTGGACAATTACTGCGATTCCATCGGTTGCAATCACGGTTGACTCAACAAGGTCTCTCTCATAATCTTTCAAGCTGCGCGATACCATCGCTATATCGCATTTTCCTTCCATGGCATCATTCAGACCCTTCGTAGAATCTGTCGCATAAACACGGATGGCTGCATTCTTATTTACTGCCATATATGCATCTGCCAGTTCCGTAAGCAGATCTGCCATAGAGGAAGACCCCCGGATACTGAGAGTCCCCTGTGCATCCGGATCCGCAAGAAACGATGTTTCTTTTGCAACCGGCACATATGTTTCACCGACAATCTTCTGGCCTGCTCCACAGATATATTTTACAAAATCATCCCGCAATGCATTCGGGCTTTCTACCCATACAAGTGTAAAATCTCTGGTCAACGGATACGCATGATCTGCGATACTTTCTCTGGTACAGACAATTCTATCTACAGCAAGTGCTTTGGAATCTCCCTGCATCTGTCCGTAGGATACATATCCGATTCCGTTTTTTGATTCATTAATAGTGCTCGCCATGGCGCTTCCGCTTGTCAAAACCGTACACTGTTTTATGTCCTTGTATTTATCCACGTTGTCTTCAGACATGGAAATCCCGAGATATTCTTCAAACTGGTTTCTGGTACCGGAACCATCCTCACGAACCTGTACCGAAATCACACCAAGGGAAGAAGCGTCTCCATTTGTTCCTGTAAATGCATAGTCCTGCGTTTCTTTTTTTTCACAGCTGCACAAGGATGCAGCCAATGTACCCACGCACAAAAAACTTACGATGGATATGTGAAATCTATGTTTTGCTCTAAGCTTCATGCTATGCTTCCTCCAATTCCAAGAAACGGACATTATCCATCACCTCTTCAACGATGCCGCTGCAGCTGTCACCGATACGTTCCAGATTATGTAACACATTTGAAAACGGATATGTAAATTCCGGCTTACAATTATTTTTCCGCAGACGTTTTAGATGGTTCTTGTTGAATTTCTTCTCCATATTACGCAGTTCCTTGCGATAATCGAAGACCTTCCTTGCAGTCTTTGCATCCCCATTTTCCAGTGAGACAATCGATGTCCGATACATGATTTCTACGTTATCAATTACTTTTCCAAGTTCCTCAACTGCATCCTTTGAGAATTTATACTTTCCTTCGAGTTTGGCACGTATAACCGGTGAAGCATCCTCACACCGCTTGCTGACACGTGCAATATCATTTAGGACATACAACAGTCCCGCAGTCGTAGATGATTGCTCTTCAGTCAGAGAACCATTCGAGAACATTCCAGAGATATAGCTGACAGTATTCTCATCAATCTCTGTTACAAGCTTCGCATTTTTTTCTAGCTCAGCAAGCGCTTTGCTATCATTATTCATCACCGTTGCCTTCATATTTCCAATCATTTCTGATACAAGGCGTCCTGCACGGCGGATCTCCTGGGATACAAGATACATAGCTGCAATCGGCTGACTGATCACATTTTTGTCAAGAAAGCTTTTCTCTTTATAATCTTCGATAGACACTTCCTTGTCATCTTTGACAATAAACATAACAATCTTCACCATAACCGGAAGCAACGGCAGCCAGATCAGAGTATTGATGATATTAAAGCTCATATGTGCATTTGCAATCTGCCTTGAAATCACATCCAGTTCATTTCCCTTTGGCGAGATCATCTCAACAAACTTTGCAAATGGCTTGATGATCCAGATAAAGAGAAAGGAACCGGTAATATTAAACACGCTATGTGCAATCGCACAGCGCTTTGCATCTTTGGACTGTCCGATACTTGCCAATATTGCGGTAATGGTTGTACCGATATTATCGCCGAGCAGAATCGGAATTGCGCCAACTAATCCGATCACACTCGCACCATCCGGGCCTGCCTGTGATGCGAAGCTCTGCAATACCGCAATCGTTGCGGAGCTGCTCTGTACAACGAGTGTCATAAGCATACCGACGCCAACACCGAGTACCGGAATATTGCTGACTTTTTCCATCATATTGATAAATACCGGGCTTGTTGCAAGCGGCTTCATGACATCGCCCATCATCTCGATACCAACAAATAACAAACCGAATGCGAAGATTGTCTGTCCGACAAACTTTATCTTCTCTTTCTTCGCAATAAATGCAATCAAAAATCCGATAAATACAATCGGCATAATATAATCACTGATCTTAAATGCCATCAGCTGTGCGGTCATTGTCGTTCCGATATTTGCACCGAATATAACAGAGATACCCTGTTTTAAGGACATCAATCCGGCACTGACAAAACCAATCACCAATACAGTTGTCGCACTGGAGCTTTGCAGAACTGCTGTTACAAGTGCGCCCGCCAACATTCCGCACACAGCATTTCGTGTAAGTACTCCCAACACCTTCTTCATTTTGTCTCCGGCTACCTTCTGAAGCGATTCACTCATCATATTCATTCCGAATATAAAAAGTGCCAAACCTCCCAGCAAACCGAACACAGTCGCCATACTTTCGTTCATGTTAATTCTTCCTTCCTCTTTTGGGCATTTTTAACCGATTTGAAAGCTGTTTTGCAAGCGTTTCCCGTAAGCAAAATTGCTCTCATAGCTTGAATAATATCGAAATCTGGAGTTTGCTTCTATCAACAGAAGGTAAAGAATTGTTAAATCTATGTAAAGCGATATTTCTGCTAAAAGAAAAAGCGCCAAACTGGCGCTTAAATTTCTTTGATCTTATCCCGTAACCGCATCATATTCGTATCCATATCGGCAATCACATCGGAATATCGTTTCAACTCCTGCACGATTTCCCCAGTATCAACCAGATCTTTCTTATAGAGTAGCTGGTAGTCGAGTACCGACCAGGAATCCATGGCAACCGTGCGAAGCTGTAGTTCCACCTTCATCCATTCTGTCTTTTTCGACAGATAAATCGGGACAGACAGAATCATATGTACCCCCTGATAACCGGAAGATTTCGGCGTTTTGATATAATCCTTGATCTTGAGGATCTTGATATCATGCTGGATCTTCAGACAATCCACCAACGCATAGATATCATCCCGGAATATACAGGTCACCCGGACGCCAACGATATCATTCAATTTCTTTTTCGCGTTATCTAAGTTGATTGTATACCCTTTGCGGCGCAACTTCAAAAAGATACTCTCTGCGCTTTTGATACGGTGTGTTAACCGCACAACAACCTCGCGCTGCAGATTCTCCTGCAATTCCAGATTGATCATTGTCAGCTTCGATTCTAAGATCTGGATCGCCCACATACACCGAAGCTGATATTCCTTATCCGATAAGGAATTTGCAAAATCCGTAATAATCTTACGGTCATTTTTTGTAATATGTAATTGTAACTGTTTTTCCTGTTCCATAATATTTATATATGCCTCATTCATTCTTTTTATTCTATCAATGTTTGGTTAAAGATTGTTAAATCTATGCAAAATGCACTTGCATAAAGTGTTTTAAGCCCCTATACTATCTATATGTGAATATTCATCATACACCATGTATTTCCAATACTGTTCAAAAAGATGATTATCAAAAGAAAGGATTTTCTAATATGAAGGGCTATAAATATACTGTTAATAAACGGCGTGCAAACCGGCTTGCCTATCGGTTTCTTGGATTTATGTTTCTACTTGTCGCCACCTTGCAGGCATTTACAATGATCCATGGCTACGCCAAACACCTGGTGTTAACAGCGTTGTTTGTTACATTTGTTGGTGCCTACGGAATCTATCTCGTAGTGATGTCCTTTCGGAAGCAGGCATTTTCAGCAACCTATATCTTTGATGACACCGGCTTTACGATCGAACATAAATATGGAACTACCCATTACGACTTCGATCAGATCAAGCATGTGACGATGGTTATTCCGGACGAAAACATGATTTTTTATATTCTGAATGTTTTCACAGAGAAGGAACGCTATACAATTTCATTTATGATGCAGAAGGAATTATGTGAGAATATCTATGAATTTATGCATGCACGTTTACCAAAGAAAGACACGGAAGATTAGTTCCGTGCCTTTTCTTTTTACCACCTGACGGCGGTGCCCTGCTCATATTGAGCGATGGAGCTGAGGGGAATCGAACCCCTGTCCGAAAGCTCTTCCATTACAGCTTCTCCCATTACAGTTTGTATATTGGATTTCCCATACAAAAACGCCTACAAACAGGCTTTCCTATATGGTAGCTTCATGAATTTTCCGAAACCGCAAAGCTTAAGCCCCGGAGTGTCCCACTAAGTCGATGCCAGGATTCTAAGTTGTGGGGAACCTAGAGCTGACAGCTGCCATAATTAGGCAGCGTACGCGTAATTTTCGTCTGCGTTTATATTTATTTTCCAAGTTTTAGCGTGGTCCTGGTCCACGAATGGCTACCGTAATTTCTAAACCCCCGTCGAAACCAGTACAACCCCTGGTTTGATTGACGAAAATCTATATATCCCACTTTAAAAGTGTATATACCAAGCTATTATTCTGCATCTGTTGCAGATGCATCTTCTGGAGTAGCATCGCTATTGCTTGCTGTTGGGAATACATATCCCGTATAATTAGCTGCCCAATACTGTTGTGCCCAATAATCGTAAACCGATGCATTGATTGTCTTATTTGCCTGGCGTGTCTCATAGTTTTTCTGATATGCATGTCTGCCCAGAGGGAAACCAACCAGAGCACCTAAAATAGCGGCACATACTAAAATCTCCACTACCTGTTTTGCTTTTTGTTTCTTCTGAATCTTCTTTCGATTCTTCTTCTCTTCCTTATAGCGATCTACTTTTGCCTGACTCATACGTTCTCCTACCTTAACTTCTCATATTTATCCCAGATTACGAATCTTGAAGTCTCGTTCAACTTCTCGTTTCATATCCTTTTTCGCGATATCATCCCGCTTATCGTACAGCTTCTTACCACGTGCCAATCCAATCTCGACTTTGACAAGACTGTCCTTAAAATATACTTTTAACGGCACCAAGGTATATCCCTTCATTTTCTGCTGTCCGATCAATTTGTTGATCTCATAGCGATGTAGCAACAGCTTTCTTGTCCGAAGTGGATCTTTATTGAAGATATTTCCCTTCTCATACGGAGATATATTCATGCGATAGACATATACTTCATCGCCATCCAATCCGACAAACGCCTCTTTGATACTGCATTTTCCCATACGGAGAGATTTCACTTCCGTTCCAACTAAAGCAATGCCAGCCTCGTATGTGTCCTCTATGAAGTAATCGTGATATGCTTTTTTGTTATTGGCTATCAGTTTCGTCCCTCGTTGCTTCGCCACTTTTTTCAACTCCTTCTATATTACCATCAATCAGTGAAAAATCAATGGTTTTCTTAATTTTATCACATTTTAACACTTTGATGCGCACTTTGTCACCCAATTGATATTTCTTTTTCGTTTTTTCTCCGACCATCGCATATTCCTGCTCGTTGAAATAATAGAAATCATCATACATATAGGCAACAGAGACTGCACCTTCTACTGTATTATCCAATTCCACAAAGATGTAGTTTGAGGTAACGCCTGAGATTACTCCATCGAATTCTTCCCCGATGTGCTCCGACATATACTCAATCTCTTTTAACTTGATGACATCCCGCTCTGCTTCTTCTGCCCGACGCTCTTTGGCGGAATTATCATTTGCAACGGTCGGCAGAATGTGACGGTAATGTTCAATCCGCTTCTCGGAAAGTTCACCGTGCAGATTCTCCTTGATGATACGATGGATCTGTAGATCCGGGTACCGGCGGATTGGAGATGTAAAATGGCAGTAATACTTGCACGACAGGCCAAAATGTCCGGTGCACTCAGTCGAGTAACGTGCCTGCTTCATCGAACGGAGCATCATCTTGCTGATCAGTGCCTCATATGGCTTGCCCTCGATCTGGTCAAGGATTTTCTGCAATTCCTTCGGATGTGTCTCATCTCTGGATGCCTTGATAAAGAGTCCAAAATTATTGATGAATGCGGCTAATATATCGATTTTCTCCTCATCCGGATGCTCATGGACACGATATTCAAACGGCAGTTCCTGCCAGAAATAGTCTTCTGCGATTGTCTCATTGGCAGCCAGCATGAAATCCTCGATGATCTTCGTTGCAGGATTCCGGTCATATGGCTTGATTTCCACTGGCTTGTGGTTTTCATCCACAATAATCTTTGTCTCAGCAACATCAAAATCAATCGAACCACGTTTCCGGCGGTTCTTCCGAAGAATTGTGGAAAGCTCCAGCATCAGATCAAACATTGGCACGAGAGGTTCATACCGTTTCAATACTTCCTCGTCACTCCGCTCTAAGATCTTCTCAACATTTGTATAAGTCATACGTTCATCGACATGCAGGATACCCTCACAGATCGTATGATCCAACAGCTTGCCTTTTTTGTCAAACTTCATCACACAGCTAAGTGTGAGACGGTCTGTACCGGCATTCAAAGAACAGATACCATTTGATAATTTGTGTGGCAGCATCGGGATGACACTATCCACAAGATAGCAGCTTGTTCCACGCTTCAATGCTTCCTTATCAAGTGGGGATTTCTCCTTTACATAATGCGATACATCCGCAATATGTACACCCAATGTATAGACACCATCTTCAAAAGATAACGTAATCGCATCATCCAAGTCTTTTGCGTCTTCACCATCAATTGTTACGGTTGGAAGTGCCCGGAAATCCGTACGTCCGACAAAATCCGCTTCGTCCACTTCATCTGGAATATCTTTCAGGGAATCCATGACCTTGTCCGGATATTCCACTGGTATATCATATGCCCGTACAACCGAAAGTATGTCCGTGCCTGGATCATTCACATGTCCTAAGATCTCAATAATCTCGCCTTCCGGAGATTTATGATCCGCACCATAGTTGGTAATCCTGCATACAACCTTGTGTCCAGTCATTGCCCCCATAGAATCCTTCTTTGCAACAAAGATATCATCTGCTACCTTCTGGTTATCTGGAATCACAAAGCCAAAGTTCTGCTGTTTGTCATATGTTCCAACAATTGTTGTAAGTCCACGCTTTAAAATCTGAGTAACCTTTGCCTCGGTGCTTTTTCCCTGTTTCGTATAAGAATCCGGTGCAATCATGACACGATCCCCGTGAAAGGCTCCCATCGAAAACTTGGCTGGAATAAAGAAATCGTCCTTATATCCTTCTACACGGACAAATCCATATCCCTTTTTGTTGCCGATATAATCACCGACTAAGAATTTATCATCCAGTTTCTTATATTTACCCTTCGGGGTAACAGTAATCTTTCCTTCTTCTACCAGTTCGTTTAATGCTTCTTCCACACGTTTTTTATCGGCATCCTTAACCTGAAGCAGGAAACGGATGTCTTTGAGACGCATCGGCTTGTACTGTTCATCACAAATAAAATCATATAACTTCTGTTTTACGCGTTCTCTTTTTTCTCCCATAACGTAACACCTCCCAAAAAAATAAGCTGCTTTTTATCAAAGCAGCTTGTAAAATCTAAATGAATTTTGATGACAGGACCAAAGCCAGTGCAAAATACAGAACACCAAGAACGACTGTAACCTTCTTCAATACAGACTCTTTGGATTTTCCTTTGTTCTTGCTCCAATAGGTATCTGCGCCACCGCCGCTGATTGCGCCGGACAAACCGCCTTTACCTTCCTGCATCATAACGATAACTGCCAAGATAACAGATATTACCAAAAATATTATAATTAACGCTGTCTTCACGAGAATTCCTCCTTATTATTTTAACTCATGCTTGAACATATTACCATAAGAATTTCGTAAATACAATATATAATTTAAGAAAAATCTGCTAAATTTGGCATTTGTATGGCAATATTTTATTTTGCAGTAGGAAAATCTCCATAAATGGCTAATTTCCCAAGCTCTTCTTCTATCCGAAGAAGCTGGTTGTACTTTGACGTACGGTCAGAACGACACGGGGCACCCGTCTTAATCTGTCCAGCATTCACCGCAACTGCCAGATCCGCAATGAAAGAATCCTCTGTCTCGCCCGAGCGATGAGAAATCACCGTCTTATAATCGGATTTCTTAGCAAGCTCAATGGCATCCATCGCCTCTGTCAAAGTTCCTATCTGATTATACTTGATAAGAATCGCATTTGCAATACCGTCCTCGATTCCCTGCTTTAAGCGCCCAACATTTGTGACAAACAGATCATCGCCGACAAGCTGTACCTTCTCGCCAAGCCGGAATGTAAGCACCTTCCAGCCCTTCATATCATTTTCATCGAGTCCATCTTCAATGGAGTAAATCGGATATTTCCCTATCAAATCCTCGTAATACTGCACCATTTCCTCAGAATTACGATAGATCTCCCTGCCTGCCATCCGGCTTTCTCCAGGGAAATAATATAGCCCGCTTGTCTCATCATACAACTCACTTGCTGCTGCATCAATGGCGATCTTCACATCTTCATATGGTTTATAGCCTGCTTCCTTGATCGCAAGCACCAGATAGTCGAGTACTTGTGCTGAGGTTGCGAGGTTTGGTGCAAATCCACCTTCGTCTCCTACACCGTTTGAAAGTCCATTTTCATGCAGCACGCGCTTCAAGGTGTGGTAGATCTCTGCACTCATTTCCAGGCAATGCTTGAACGAATCTGCCCCAACCGGAGCAATCATGAATTCCTGCAGATCCACAGTATTATCTGCATGACAGCCACCATTTAATATGTTCATCATCGGAAGCGGCATTTTCTTCGCGTTGATTCCACCGATATAACGATATAATGGCATACGCAGGGAATTCGCTGCTGCACGGGCAACAGCCAGTGACACTCCTAAAATTGCATTGGCTCCAAATCGCGATTTGTTCTCGGTTCCATCTGCTTCCGTCAGGTATTTGTCGATCAACGCCTGATTGAACACATCAACGCCAACGAGCCGGTCACTGATCCGTGTATTGACATTCGTCACTGCCTTCTCCACGCCTTTTCCCATATATCTCCGCTCATCATCGCGCAGCTCATGTGCCTCGTATTCTCCGGTCGAAGCGCCGGAAGGCACCGATGCGATCGCCGCCGCACCATTTTCTGTTACGACCTCTACCTCTACCGTTGGATTTCCACGGGAATCCAGTATCTCTCTTGCATGTATATATTTTATCCGATCCATCAAAATCAGCCTCCAAAAATTTTTACATCTAAGCTAATTATTTCCGAATCGGAGCTTTTTATACATAAGTTACATATAAAAAACGTCCTGCAGTGGTTTTTTCACAGGACGTTTCGATTATTTCAATATTAAATTCAGATGTTATTCTGCAGTTGTCTCTGTTTCTGTCTCAATCGTATGTGCCTCCATGTTCTTCGGAAGTACAAGATTCAGAATGATTGCGACGATAAATACAACAGCGACGCAGTTTTCGGCAAATACCGTCTGGACAATACGAGGGAAGATTGCGAAAATCTCCGGCACCTGTGTAAATCCAAGACCGATACTTAAGGAAAGTGCTGTAATCGTAATGTTTCTCTGTGTATAGCCACATCTGCCAAGCATCTGGATACCGCTTACGACAATCGTACCGAACATCATGATCGTACAGCCGCCAAGTACCGCATCCGGCAATGTTGCAAGCACAGCGCCGAAGATCGGGAAGATTCCCGCTAAGATCATAATAACCGCACCGGTTGCAATCGTAAAACGGTTTACGACCTTCGTCATGGCAACCAAGCCGACATTCTGGCTAAATGAAGTGATCGGCAGACAGCCAAATACCGACGATAATGCGCTGACAAAACCGTCACAGGCAATCGAACCGGATGTCTCCTTCGTCGTCGCATCTCTGCCAAGTCCGGCGCTCTCACTCGCACTTAATCCGCAAGCTGCCGCTACAATGATGATTGGAGCGATATTTGCAACAAACATCGCCAGAATATGCTGTAATCCAAACGGAATTGCCTTGGCAACCGGCACTCTTCCCTCTAATCTGTAAATATTTTCAATCGAAGCTTCTGTCTTACTCGTCTTATGCATTCTCTCTGAATTTAATTTCACCCGTTGTATAATCCATGCTATCCACAATTGCAAGGGATTCCAGATGGAATCCGAGATTGCGGATTACCTGTCCACCCGGCTGGAAGCCCTTCTCGATGGCAATTCCGATACCGGATACTTCAGCGCCTGCGGATTTCACGATTGAGATAAGTCCCTGCAGGGCACAGCCGTTCGCAAGGAAATCATCGATGATCAGGACTTTATCCTCAGGGTTTAAGAATTTCTTCGATACGATAACCTGATTCTTGCACTTGTGTGTGAAAGATTCTACCTCTGCCACATACACATCACCTTCGATGTTGATGCTCTTCGACTTCTTCGCGAAGATAACCGGTACATCAAAATGTCTTGCGACGATACAGGCAATGCCGATGCCGGATGCCTCAATTGTCAGAATCTTATTGATCTTCTCATCTGCAAATCGGCGCTTGAACTCCTCGCCAATCTGATCGAACAGGCGGACATCCATCTGGTGATTCAGAAAGCTGTCGACCTTCAGTACATTTCCTTCTTTTACTATGCCATCTTTTAAGATGCGTTCCTCTAGAAAATTCAATCTTCTTTCCTCCTGATATTAGAATAAGAAAAACCTTTTTCAGTGGATAGTTGTAAAATATACTTTTTTTATACGAGTTGTGGTTGCTTACTCAATTCTTTGCAGACGTGCTCTCGCTCACTTCCGCATGTAGCGGTACTAAATTCGATGCAGTCGGTAATAAATTACCGATGCATCTCATTAAGTGCCAACATGCTCCAATGGTCTGCTAAGAATTGGTAAGCAACCACAACTCTATATACAAAATCTATAATTTACAATAGTGGTCTACCGAAAAAGGTCTCATTATTGATGATTGGATTGATAAAATCATCCGTAAAAGCTGTAATTATTCCCTGAAATGCACCACCAATAATAACTGCGATGGCGAGTTCCATCACATTGCCCTTTAAAGCAAACTCTTTAAACTCTTTTAAGAATTTCTTCGTTGGTATCATTCCTTTCCTATCTTACGATCAATGACTTTCCTGTCATCTCTGCTGGCTGTGGAAGTCCCATGATCTCAAGTAATGTTGGAGCGATATCAGCTAAGCATCCACCCTCACGAAGCTTTACGCTGTCGTCGTAATTTACAAGGATAAATGGAACCGGGTTGGTTGTATGTGCCGTATGAGGTGCCTTTGTCTTGTAATCAATCATCTGCTCTGCATTTCCGTGGTCTGCACAGATAAAGAGAACGCCGTCTACTTCCTTGATTGCTTCTACCGCAGTTCCTACACACTGGTCAACTGTCTCAACAGCCTTTACAGCAGCAGGGATCACACCAGTATGTCCTACCATGTCTGGGTTTGCAAAATTGATGATAATCACATCATACTTACCGGAACGGATGGCTGCATTCAGCTTCTCAGATACTTCCGGTGCACTCATCTCTGGCTGCAGATCGTAAGTTGCAACAGCTGGAGACTTTACAAGTACTCTGTCCTCATCCTTGTTTGGCTCTTCAACACCACCGTTGAAGAAGAATGTAACATGTGCATATTTCTCTGTCTCAGCGGTACGAAGCTGCTTCAAACCATTTGCAGCAAGATACTCTCCAAGTGTATTCTTGATCTCCTGCTTCTTGAAAGCGATGATCTTGTTCGGGATAGACTCATCGTAATCCTTGAAGCATACATATGTTAGTGGCAGCTTTCCACCTTTCCGCTCAAATCCTGTAAACTCATCTGCACAGAATGCTCTTGTGATCTCACGTGCACGGTCTGGACGGAAGTTAAAGAAGATAACGGAATCGTTTGCCTTTACGGTTGCAACCGGCTTTCCATCTGCCTCGATAACAGTAGGAAGAACAAACTCATCTGTCTTATCATTTGCATAAGAATCTGCAACTGCCTGTACTGGATCTGCAGCCTTTACGCCCTCGCCATATACCATAGCTGCATAAGCTTTCTCTACACGATCCCAGTTGTTATCACGATCCATTGCATAGTAACGACCGGAAATACTTGCGACCTTACCGACTCCGATCTCCTGCATCTTATCAACGAGCGCTGCAACATAATCCTTACCAGATGCTGGAGGTGTATCTCTACCATCTAAGAATGGATGTACATATACGCGATCAAAGCCCTGCTTCTTGCAAAGCTCTAAGATACCATACAGATGTGTATTGTGGCTGTGTACACCGCCATCGGAAAGAAGTCCCCACAGATGAAGGTCGGAATTGTTCTTCTTGCAGTTCTCAATCGCCTCAAGCATTGCTTCGTTCTCGAAGAAATCGCCATCCTCGATTGCCTTTGTGATCGATGTCAGATCCTGATAAATAATTCTTCCGGCGCCAATATTCATATGACCAACCTCAGAGTTACCCATCTGTCCGTCTGGAAGTCCAACTGCAAGTCCGGAAGCATTTCCTCTTACATATGGACACTCTGCCATCAGCTTATCCATCACAGGTGTGTTTGCCATGTAAATTGCATTACCTTCTGTCTTGTCTGTAATGCCATAGCCATCAAGTACCATCAATACAACTGGTTTCTTACTCATTGTTTATCTCCTTTAATTTATAATAATTTATTCTTTGTAATTTCCTGTTTGATTATATACAGTTATACACTTTTTTTCAAGATTTTATCGTAGAGATTTCTCCCTGATTTATTTTTTTATGTATGCCTGTGTTTTCACACTGGTAATACCCTGATAGCGCATCGCTGGTGCCTTACCATTCTTTGGCACAAGAACAATCTGGATGCCTTCGAGACGTTTTGCAAGACCTGCGGTTCCAGCAGCCTCACCATTCTTTGCCCAGCCAAGCCAGCCAAAGCTCTGTGCATGTACACGATAATATACATCATAATGCTCTGCCATCTCGCCAGTCAGTGCGATACGGATTGCTTCGAGACGCTTCGCCTCTCCACTTGTACCAGACATAACGCCATTGCGTTTCCATGTATTTGGATCGTTCTCATTTCCCTGCCAGCCATAAGACTGTACATGTGTCGTATAGACAATGCTGCCGCTGTATGTCTGGTTTGTTAGCTTGATATTGATACCTTCGAGACGCTTTGCTAATCCAGAAGTACCACTCATCTGTCCATTATACTTCCAGCCCTGCCAGCCGAAGCTCTGTACATGTGTACGGTACGCAACATTGATTGCGTTCTCACCGACCACAGACGGATTCGTGTTGGATGTCGCCGGATTACCGACAACCGGTGAAGATCCAGCCTTTGCAATATAGCTTGCTAACTGTTTTGTAACATTCACACCCTTGAAGTTTGCGCCCGGTGCAGATTCACCCTTCTTTACAACTACAATCTGGATGCCTTCCAGACGTTTTGCATAGCCTGCTGTTCCAGATGGTGCGCCATTCTTCGCCCAGCCGAGCCATCCGTAAGACTGTGCGTGCACTCTGTAATACACATCATATTTATCCTTATCTGCGCCTGTAAGCTGAATCTTGATTGCTTCGAGTCTCTTTGCTTCCCCCTCAGTTCCGTTCATCTCACCATTTGCAGACCAAGGCAGCCAGCCGTAACTCTGACAATGCGTCGTGTACTGAATACCGAGCTTGGCTGTCTTTCCTGCTTCCGCAGAATTTACAACAATATTGATACCTTCAAGTCTCTTTGCCTTTCCGCTTGTACCTGACATAGTACCATTGGATTTCCATGTCTTGATATCGTTCTCTTTTCCTTCCCAGCCAAATGTCTGTACATGCGTACGGTAGGAAACTGTAATATTCGGAGCTGTTGTAGTTGTGCCTGTATTTCCACCTGTATTGCTTCCGGTGTTACCACCTGTGGAACCACCAGTATTCCCTCCTGTACTTCCGTCAGTAGAGTCTCCAGTATTACCGCCTGTGGAGCCGCCGGCATTTCCACCTGTATTTCCTCCAGTGTTACCACCAGTCGAACCACCGGTTGTCTCTTTGACTGTGGTAACGGTGAGTCCTGCGCTCTTATCGCTTTCCAGCCAATACCCCTTTGCCACCTTCTTTACATAAAATGTATAAGCTGTATTTGCTGTAAGTCTTGTAAATACATTGCTATTCTGCCAGTTCACGCCATCTTTGGAATATTTGCAGCCAGCAACACTGTTTAATGTGACAGAAGCAGCTGTCTTAGATGCAAGTGTTGGAGCTGACGGTGTTTCATATTTCTTATACACGGAAAGCTTAACAGTATCTTTGTATCCGCCCGATTTTGTTGTCACAGAAATCTCTGTATATCCAGGTGCAACCGCCGTAAGAACACCGGTTGTCGCATCGATTTTAGCAACCTCTGGATTGGAAGAGGTATATGTAATCGTCTTATCTGTGGCATTGGCAGGGGAAACCGTTGCCGGGAAGCTCCATGAAACAGCATCTCCGATCGTTATAGATTTCTCGGAAGGCTGATTGTCAAACCGAACCCCTGTTACTTCTACAATCTTCTCTCCTTCCTGTGCGGTCTTTACTTTGATCGTTACAATCTCGCCCGTGCGAATGTTGTTATCTGCATCGGCTTTTACACGGATTTCAAATGTATATTCTGTATCTGGATCTAATCCCTCAAATACGTTGCTATCCTGCCATGTTCCATTTGGAGCAATGCGATACTCACAGTCGTCATATGGTGTTAACGTGATCGTATTTGTCGTCGGTGTCTCACTTGTGCTTGGTGCCTGTGTTGGAGCCTCTGGTGTCTTCCACACCGTAACTGCACAGGTTGCTTTCACATCTGATGTGCTTCCGTTTGCTTTTGCTGTGATTGTTGCAGAACCTGCGCCAACCGCGGTTACCTTACCAGAAGCATTCACAGTTGCAACCTTGTTGTTCGAAGAACTCCATGTCACGCTCTTATCTGTTGCATCATCCGGTGATACAGTTGCAACAAGGGTTGTCTCTGTCACAGGATTTGTTCCTCCGATCTCGAAGCTCAGCGTGTCTTTATTCAAAGCAACACCTGTTGCTGCAACCTCCTTCGGTACATCAGGTGTGGAACTGCCACCAGATGAAAGATTTTTGTCTATATACTGATGTTCGGTATCGGATGTGTATTTTTCATAGATTGCAGCCGCAGCAGCAACCAGAGTCGCGTTATAATCTATGGCTACCTCATTACATACATAATCGCTTGCAGAATCAACATAGGAACCATCGATTTTCTGTCCGCCAACCAAAGCACCGATTAACATGTTTTTCTGAGCAGTTGTTCCTTGATCTTTACCAGTATATCCGGAAGCCGCTCTATGATGCGGGTATTTTGGTCCATACGCATTATATCCGATGACAAAACATTGCTTTGCTGCATTGTTACCAAGCAGATATTTCATCTGTCCCTCTGACCAGCCTCGATATGTTTCTATTGACGTCATCTTATCATACAATAATCCTGTGTACTGCATAGATGTGTTATAACGGGCAGAACCCCAATTGCTGACACATCGATAGCCACCATAGGTACTATTGCCATCTGAAATTCCCATAAGCGATGCTATTTTACTGGAATTCCCATCGTAATAAGCCACTGCCGGACCGACATTGTCCCAGCCAAGCGGCCAATATGGTTTCATAGCTGCATCTGCATTTTTATACTGATTATATTCAGACAGATAACTTGTGTTTCCGGTAATCTGATACAACAACAGCGCTGCCAGACAATAATCATCTTCCCAGTTAGAAGATACATAAAAGCTACCAGACGTTGTACCAACAGACTTATTGTGATTTTTTGCATATGCAAAAAGCATTTCTGCTGTCTTTAAATATTTGTCGCCGCCAAAGTTTTTATACTGCATGGCAAGTGCGGCTGCGGATAATGATACCACATCAGTATGTGGTGCAGAATCGCTGGAGAAATATGCCGTACGATTGCTCTGTGGCTGAGCTTCCGGCGCTCCCCAATATCCATGATCGTAACCACCGCCACCATTTCCAACCTGTACACAGTACGCTTCCACAGAAGTTCCTGCACTGTTTAATACAGCACATTTAGTCAGATAATCCGCAAAATGTGTCGTGATTGTCTGCAAATGATTCGTCTGTCCCGATGCCACATATGCAGATTTGTTCGTATTATAGCTCATACCAAGCACAAATGCCGCATATGCTTCTGGAAGACCAAACTTTACATGATCGCCCGCGTCATGGAATCCGCCAGTCAAATCTACCGTAACAGTACTTCCATCGGTTCTTGTATAAGAATACTTATCATAGGTGTGGCAATTTCCTCTCCAGTCAAGCAGAGACTTTGTTCCTACCTCATCGCCACACATATTTGCATCATAAAAATACAAAGAGTACTGAAGCAGCTTTGCATAGTTGTAATCAATATCTGAATAATTGTAATCTGTTACATTTCCGGCAGGAATTGTGACTGTACCAGAGCCGCCAGAACTTCCACCAGAACCACCAGATGAGGTAGAATCTGTCGAGAACTTCACAGAATTGATCTGGTATGTAACAGTAGAACCTTCCTGCAGGTTTGTAAACTGCACGCCGATTTTACCAACTTCTGTGCTATTTCCCCAATCCAGACTTGAGAGATCCATGCTCATTTCCATCGTTCCTGATGTTGTCAAGTTTACATAATTTCCCTGATTCCATTTCCAGTCCTTTGACATGAACATCATCATAGCTCCCGGCGTACCCGTTGTACCCGCAGTGAAGTTTGAAACTGACAGACTCATGCTCAAACTCTTAATTCCCTTTGCTTCCCATTCGGATTTTTCATCCATATCCGCTGGCAAACTCAGTATAAGCTCGGAGATCATAATCCCTTTGTTTTCGCCATTGTCTTTTGCAGCCTCTGTTTTTCCACTCATCGTAATATACGATGATAAATCCATTTCCGTTGCTGCCTGTGGTGTCAACGTTGGAATCGTCACCCCTGTTATCATGAATAACAGAGCAAATACAACTGCAAACACCCTCCTTGTCATTCGTTTTTTGCTCATTTGAACCCTCCTCTTAATGTTTTAATTGTTCTTTTTATCTTGCACGAGCTGTAACTGTGCCCGCAACTTTTCAATTTCTGCCTCCGATCATTTTCTTCATACAATCCATTATAATCGACACCTGGCTTATGTTCAATCAATGAATTTTACATATAGGTTATTTGTAGTACTCTCCCAGACTGATTCCATTGATGCCAAGCGGAATCGCATGATCAAGTCCGATGAACTTCTCACCGTTGTTCCAGAGAACTTCCTTGACAAATGCATACTTTTCCTCGTCCCATGTTGTGAAATCATCTAAAACCATGCCTCCGGTATCCCCAGAGTTCGCATTGAAGCACCAGAAGGTATGATTCAGTCTATTCTTCTGTATGAGTTCGCGCATATAGGTCATCCAGATGATGTTCGGTTCCGTCATAAATCCGCCCCACTCACCGATCAGAAGCGGTGCAATATTATCCTCATGGATATAAAACCAGTTATCGTGCCAGCAGTCTTTCATCAGGCTGTCATAGGTATAACTGCCCTGAAACCAAGGCTGTTCATATACAGTCGGGCCATAATCGTGCGGCGAATATACAAGCTTGTTCTGATATTTGCCAAGGTCAACCGGGTAATCTGCGACACCGCGCAGGTTTCCGCCCCACCAGTTGAAATAATAATCATCCTCATTCGTTGATGCATAATTGCCATTCTTCTTGATATCAACCGGATAGATCTCAGTTCCTTCCACGAGCACGAGTACATTTGGATTCTTCGACAGCACAGCATTTGCGGCACGCTCTGCCGTGTATTTCCAGTTGTTCTCAGACTTCGAATCGTTCCAGATTGCCGCCCCGTCGCCCTCGTTCGGTTTTCCATGCGGCTCATTCTTCAGGTCATAGGCAATGATCGTATCATCGTTCTTGTAGCGGTCAGCCATCCACGAAAGTGCATACAGATAATCATCCGTGGATATCCGGTCCGTGTACCAGAGATTCACCATATGTCCGCTCGCATTCGTCTCCGCACAATGGATATCAATGATCAGCTTTAACCCATTCGCCCGGCATTGCCCGATCACATACTCAAAGATCTGCAGGCTGTCCATTCCAACTAGATAATCGTTGGTCGCCTGGTTGAAATTTGCATCCGGATATTCACCGTTCGACCATTGTAAGATCAGTTCTGCTGAAAATGGCACACGGATCACATTGAATCCGTGGTTTGCAATCTCCTGAATCGACTGATTCAGATCGGAAGCCCATAATCCGTCAAATGTGTTCGTCCCTGTATTATAGCCAAACCAGTTGATACCAGTCAGCCACACTTCGTTTCCATCTGCATCCACGATCTTATTGCCATCGGTAAACAGCCAGTCATCAGTCGTTGGTTCCGGCACATCCATCGCACCATAGTCGACATCCCGGTCTACAGACACGTGATTGGTGGCTGCTGTCTCGTTCACAGAGTCATCCGAAGTATCGTTCGTAGCAGGATTATTGGTCGAAGCATCATTCTGATTGTCTGAATTTTCACCTGTTTCCTCATCAATCTGTGCTTCTGCCGAACCGGATGCAGACTTGTTGGTTTCTGCTTTATCCCATTTTCCCTGTATCTGCATACCAAGCAGCATGCCGAGCAGAAAGACGATAATAAACAGCAATATAAATATTACAATTTTTAGATTTTTGTTCATTCTCCCCTCAAATCCTTTCCTTTTGATTTTTCTCTTCCTCAAAACGCAAATATTAGTATAAAAATTTTATCATGAATTCTTAACTGCATCAATTAAATTGCAGTAAAAAAGAGAGATTTATTTTCTTTCAGTGAAAACATCCATCTCTCTTACACTTTTATTTCCATGTTGTCACCGCACTCTTATAAGTACGCCCAATACTAATCTTATAACCATCATTTATGACAAGATAATTAGAATGTATAGAAACAACATAGTCCATATTTACAATATACCCAGTATGTCATCGGACAAAATTATACGGTAATCGTTTTATTAAAGAAGCTAATGATATATATGATGCATATTCACTCCCCTTTGTCACAAAACGAACCTTTCTTGCATCTCTTTCAATATACATCACTTCATTTAAATTGATTAGCACCTTCTCCTTCTCACATACAATTTCTATAAACTTGCTTTTTGTAGTTAAATAATTATTTTGTTCATTATTATTTGTTATCATTTATATGTACTCTCCCCGTAAGTCCGATATCAATATTTTATTTCGTTTGTTATACAAAATCCATGCACTTTGTATAAACAACCTATAACCTTGCATAAACAACCAATTGTATTACAAAGGGAAAATACTTCATATTTAATTATCAAATTAAAAAAGACCACTATTTTTCAAGTGGTCTTACCGCATACTTGCTCATCGTCACGACGGCAACCAGACATACCAGCATCAGCAGTAACTCGAATTTGACCCGGATAAATAACTGGTCGAGCTTCGCCTGCGCCTGATAGATCTCCATAGCGTTATCGTTCGAGAAGGACAGATTCCCGGCAAGTGTCAGTACCTTCTGGCTTTGATCCTGTCTGGCAATCCGGATGCGCAGATTCCCGGAGGCTTTAAGTGTAACCGGATCTCCAATCGCACAGATAAATGGTGTGTCCCCGCCGATATCCGCTTGTACGATCCGCGCGGTACGGCTGTCTCCTGCCTGTGATGCATCGTTGCCACTATCTGTCGGCTGGTTTGCATTCTGGCTTTGCTCCGTCGAAGAAGTATACGTCACAGTAAGCTCCTCTGTCTGAATCGGCGCGATATCCTGTGACAGGCTCTGACAGATCTGCTTATACGCGGCATTGTTCGCATAATAGGTCATCGTTGAGCCTTCCTGTGTGATACCATAGACCTCCTGTATATATGCCTCACTTAAGAGTTCTGCCTCGAAGGATGTCGTGTTCGCCTGATATGACACCGTGACGGAATCACTCACATCATAGCTTACATCTGTGACGCCCTCGATCTCGCGCACCCGCTGTACCTTGCTGTCTGTAAGCACCTGATCATTTCCAATCAGTTTGAATTCCTCTTTCGTCCGGGTGATCTGCGCATAGCGCAAGCCATCCCGGATCAGGAATCCACAGCAGACTCCGATTGCGATTACATATAAAATTATAATCTTCACTGCATCCTGCTGTCGGCGCAGGCGCAGAAACTCTCGTATCTTCATAATCTGTCTAATTGCTCCACACTGATTTCTCCGGAAAATTTATTCCGTATCTTCCTCATCCTGCTTCTTAAGGTGTATCTTCCGTACAATGATCACACCTGCAGCAACCGCGATACAGCCAATCACAACCGCCATGATTACCCACCACTGGTTCGTATTGTCCGGTGTTGTCTCTTCCTTCTGGTCCGAAAATGGGGATTTGATCGTTGTGGTAAATGTCACTTCTTCCGTATATTCCTTGCCGCTTTCGTCCTCGTAATAATAAGTGACCGTGCCTTCGGTATTTCCATACAGCTTGCTTCCGGACAGTGAGCTGACAGATACCTGTGTGCTTCCGGTTGCCGCGGTTCCTGCCTCCATATCTCCGATGAAAATCGTTCCCTGTGGCTTTAATCCATCTGCCGCAATCTCAGCCCGTACATTATAGATCTTACTTCTGCCTAAGTTCATCGCCTGCACTTTGGCTTCCACAACATCCGCCACGACTACCTCACTTGGAAAGCTTAGATCGTCAAACTGCATCTCAGAGGACTGCTGTACCGTGATCTTCGCCTTGCCGGAAGTGGAATATGTATTTCCCTCACCGTCCGCATAGTCCATGGCGAGCTCTAAATCGTATTGTCCGGCAGCGGTCTTCGCGTTGATCCGGTAAGAAAATGTGATCGTTTTCTCCTCCTGTGGAGCAAGCTTCTCGATATAGACGCTGTCGGACTGGCTGAGCAGGGTAAAGCTTTCTGTATCAGCAGTCACTGCGATAGTCATGTTCTTCACTGTATTTTCTTTGCTTGTGTTGAGCAGGACGATATCTGCCTTTACTTCATCTCCCGGCTGAATCTCTGATTTTGAATATTTATAGGATTTTACCATAACCTTTGGTGCAAAAGTCGGAAGATCTTCAGCTACCGGCTCTACCACAGCTTCTGTCGTTGCGTCCGGATCGATGCCATCACTGATTGTCACATACGTGGTAAATTCCTGCTCCACCGCATTGCCCTTTGTATCCTTCGCTGTGACCTTCAGAATCACCGGATAAGAGCCATTTGTCCGCTTTCCCTTTAATTCTACGGTGAAATCTGCCACGTAGGCGGAAACCTCTTTGGTGTTTGCATTTACCTTGACGGTCTGCAACCGGATATCCTTCTCGTAGTTTTTAAATACGAACGGTGCTGTCTGCGCATCGCCCAGATCAAGCGCCGCCCGTAATGTGTTCCCCCGAAGTTCTCCTTCACTGAGTATCGGAAATACAATGCGGACCGAGCCGTTGGCATTGATCGGTACATAGCCCTGTGCATAAGGCTTCTCCATGCCATCGTACTGGTTCTCATTGTCAATGTTCAATGTCACTGTCTCGCTCTGTGTATCCTTGTCATCCTTTGTGTTTGTGTCTGCCTGTGTGGTTGCGGGCTCCTGTGTCGTCGGCTGGGTAGGATCTGCCTGCACTGCGGTATAGGATACCATCTGATCGGATGCTGCAAGAACACTTCCTGCCGGAGATAATCCCATACACATCGTTGCCGCGATTGTCATCGCAAATATTTTCCTCGCTATATGCTTTCGTTTCATTTCCAGTCCTCCATTTCATGTACATAATCACACAGCATCTCGATATCCTGTGCATTATGGCTTGCCAGCATGATTGCCTTGCCGCTTTCCTTCAGGGATAATAAGAGCTGCCGCATCTCCGCGACTCCAGCTTTGTCAAGTCCGTTAAATGGCTCGTCCAAGATCAGCACGTCCGGATTCTCCATGATTGCCTGTGCGATGCCAAGCCTCTGCCGCATACCAAGCGAATATTTTGCAACCGGCTTTTTCATCTTAGGATTTAAGCCGACGTGCTGTAATGTCTCGATAATCTCATTTTTCCCGATTCTGCCTTTCAGATCTGCTAAGATCTTCAGGTTCTTATATCCGCTTATCCCCGGCAGGAATCCCGGTGTCTCGATAATCACGCCGAGCTTGTCCGGAAAATCACATTCCTTCCCGACACGGCTGCCTCCGACATGGATCTGCCCCTTGTCCGGATGCATAAACCCGCAGATGCATTTCATCAGCACGGTTTTTCCGCTTCCGTTATTTCCAACCACGCCGTAGATCTTCCCCGGTGGAATCTCCAGATTCACATCGACTAACACATGCTCTTTCCCGAAGGATTTGTAGACATGTTCCACGACGATTCCCTGTTTGCGTTCGTGCACTTTTTCATTGCTATTTTCTTGTCCGTTTTCATTTCTGGTTTCTTCCATCTATCTAGGAACCTCATTTCCTTGTTATTCTATCCGTGAACCATATTCAACATGAGTGATATGTCATTTAATTTACATAATGTAATTATCGTAACTGTGTTCCTGTAAACTGGAACGTATACCTGCGGATCCGGAGCAGACACAATATAAATATCAAAAGTGCCACCCCTGCAAAAAATACATACGATACCCATAGTTTCGGCAGATTATCATAGCCGAAGCTATGCATGTAATACGTCGCATGGTTGAGCGGTGATATCCAGCCGAATATGATGTTTGCATACCGCGACTGCACCGCCGGGATATGCAGGATATCCGACAGTGTATCCGGTGTCAGCAGGAACCCGAATCCCGAATAGATGATACCTGCGATCATACCGCCGTTGTCCTTCACCATGTTGAAAAATAATATGATTCCTGCCATCACGATCGAATACCCAAGCATCAGTCCGAATATGTGGAACATCACCTGATACGGGAAATTCAACTCCATCACTTTCACGAACGACGGCACATTCAGCTCATAGCCGATGTTCGAATACCCAAGCACTGCTGCTGTATCGCTCCACATATTTGCTACAAATGCCTGACTGCTCGCCAAGATACAGGTAGAAAGCAGGATAAAGCAAAGGAACAGAAACGTTGCGAGTATCAGATACAGGATCTGTCCAAGCACCCATACCTTCCGATCAATCCGCACCAGAAAAAGTGGGACATCATTTCCAAGGTTCGGCATATCTGCAAATAACAAAAGCAAGAGTAACGAGATGATCAGCACCGACTGTGCATCGCCGAATGTCCAGATGAACGGCTCTGCCATCTGCAGGATCGTGTCATGCTCCTTCGCGAATACAAGCACCTTGTCGGAAAGCAGGAAGCTTACGATAAATGCAAGGCAGAACGCCAGTATGATCTGCGGATTCTTCTTCCATCTTCTGAAATTTGCAAACGCGGTAAGCAGTATCTGTCTTAGTTTATACACGTTCGATGCACCTCCTTACCGTATTGTAATAGATCAAAAACAGCAGAGCTGACAGACTGCTAAGCAGGATCACTATGCCCTGCTCATCGAAGATCCAAGTATGCTGAAACTGGATCCACTCGTATGGATACAGACAGTAGATGTCCTCGAAATACCGATCATGCAGGATCACCAATATGTAGTAGATGACAAAGCTTCCGCCATACGCGATATAACGGCTGTTCGAGATTGCCGCAAGTGTCGCGGAAAGCAGCGCCCACACCATCGCTGAGAAGAAAATAAGCAACGGATTTAATGCTGCGGCGTTCTTGGCAAAACGCAGGTATAACAGGCACGGAAGCATCTCAACCAATCCGCCTGCAATCCCACATGCAAGGAACTTGCCACAGATATAGGACGTTCTTCCACACCTTGGCAGATATGCCTTGATATACCCGCTCTGATAATCGGCAAGCCATGCAGTTGCATATGGAAACGTGGATATGACAGGAACGGTCACCCGGAATAACTCCGAGTCACCGCCTACCTTCCACAAGATCAGAAGCTCTAACACAAATCCTGCCAGAAATCCTTTTGAAATTATCGCTCGTTTCACGTCTGTCTCAAAACTGTTCATTTAATACCCCAGATCTTTATCAATGACGGTTCCATTGATTGCATTGATTGATAAAAGAACAATATTCCTTTTGTCATTCATCATAAATCCCATTTTTTTCGTTTTCTAATACCCAAGACTTCGGTCAATCACCGAACCATCAATCGCATTGATGGACATAATAACTGCGTTTTGAACCTCATATCCATATTGGTCTGTTTTTGTTCCGATAAAATCCCAGACCGGAACCAAAAGTCCGGTATCAAAGCTGTCTTTCTCGCTGATTCTTGTATAGCGAAGCTTCACAGAATCAATATCAATCGTTACATTTCCGTCACTTGCCTCTTCCGAATTCACCGCATTCATTGTAATTGCCATCTGTTCAAAGATATCCTTGACCTCATCAAAGTTCTTCAATGTTGATTTTTCTACAACCGTATCGGTAACTTCCAGTGGAACAAGATAATCAAATCCAACAATGCCATCGTCATCTACGAAGACTACTACATCTTCGGTCGACCATAATTTTTTGTTATAAGTATCTCCCTGCCATTCATCAACGATCTTGCTTCCACCGTCGTTGTTTACGAAAACACCATCGATACATCGCTGATACCGGAAAGCATAGACTGTTCGATATGGAGCTCCACCAAGGCTCTGACGCAGGGCTTCAATTTTGTTATACTCTGTCACTTCCGTGACAAGTCCACCGCTATAATATGTAAAATCATGCATCCCTAAAGACTGCAACAGATCTTCTGCCTTCTGTCTGGCATCCGCTTCGGAAATCGTTGTCACATCTTTCGTATTCTCGATGAAATCCTCTTTTGCCATACCGCTTTCTTCGCTGATTTTGTCAATCGGCATATCCTCATCTGCCGGCCATACCCAGTGTGCTTCCTCCATTGCAAACTTATATTCTTCCGGTACTGCATCTGAGTAATTTCCACCACTCATAACAGAGGAACCAACATTAATATATCCAAGTTTTGAGCTTCGATATCGGATCAGATTTCCATAGTTCTCATTGTTCTGCAGATACAGTGACTGATATGAACCATTGGAAGCATCGTTGATTCCGTAAAAGATACTGGCATTTGCACCATCAAATTCACTCTGCCATGAATAATATTCATTGGATGGATTGTTTGATACAAGCTCTGAAATACTGTGAATCTGATTATCCGATGGACTGCCGGTATAGTTGATTGCTTCTGGTGCAGTCTCATACTTTGCCTGACATTCATCAATGTTAGACTGCCGCTCCTGTATCATAACCTCTTTATCATCATCCGAATATAAGTTATTGTTTTGAATTTCCGCAATGTCATCTTTTCCGGCCTGAATCTCGGACTCATAATCCGCTTTTGTCAACTGACTCAAGCAGGTTCCGTCATACAATGTCTGCTCTCCAAATAAAGTAGTCCGTACCTGATCGAGAAACGCCTGATCAAACTGCATCTGCTGTACACGGAAGATTGACAACTGACTCGTATCCGGGATATCTACCTGTGCGTCCGCATGGACTGTCACATGCAGGCTGTCATCCTTGATATCAGTCTGATAGGTATCATAATCCTTGGCAACCTCCGCAACCTCGGTTGTTGACGACTGCGTATCCTGTGCCTGCTCGATCATATTATCCATGTCTTTATTCGATACGATTTCTTTCTCCGGACTCTTCTGGCACCCCGCAAATAATGATGCGGTAAGTGTGGCTGCAACGAAGATACTTGCAATACGTTTATATTTTCTCATGGTTGTTATTCCTTTCTGCTCTTCTTACTATTAGTTTTAGTGAGTTTCAATGATATTTATCTGGCTTTTAAGCATGATAAATATGTTTCTCTGTATGTTGATGTTATGTTAACACTTCATACCACATCGAGTATTCATCATTATTTAAACAAATTGTAAATTCATAAAAAATGGCATATCCGGAGGAAACCTCCCAATATGCCATTTATTCAACCAATTACCAATATCATATATTAGAATTATGCTCATACATATCAACAAGTACGACATATCAAAATATTATCGCCATCTCACCCGAACTAGCCTACCGGAAAATTCAAAATCATTGTCGTGCCTTTTCCTTCCTCACTCTCGATTGCCAATGTCACATCATGCCGTTTCAGGATTAATGCCGTAAGCGCCAGTCCCAGCCCGGCACCGCCGTTCTTCCGGCTGCGCGATTTGTCAATCATATAAAAAGGCTCCAGAATCTTCTTTTGCTCCTCTTCCGGAATTCCGCATCCTGTATCCTGCACCAGAATCTGATGATCATTCGCAATCAACCGGATCGTATCTCCCTGCTTGCTTGCCTTATTTGCGTTATCCACGAGATTCACAAGCACTTCGGTCATCAGATCTTCCTCCGCCAGGAAACACTCACCGTGTTCCTCATACTGAAGCGTGACACCTTTTGTCTCTAGTAGCTTCCGGCACAAACGCCCCGTCCGTTCAAAGAGCTGTCTGACCGGAATCTCATGCAATTCCAGCTTCTGCTCCGTATCAAGTTCCAACAGGCGCAGCATCTTCTTCGACAAACGTTCAAGCCGCTTGCATTCCTCGTCGATATAGCCAAGTGCCTCAGCTTCATCCGCCTCATCCAGCCGCACGGTAAGCAAGGTCTGCGCATACCCGGAGATTGCGGCAAGCGGAGTTTTCAGCTCATGTGTCAGATTCCCCATGAAAAGCGTCTTCTGCCGTTCCGATTCCTCCAATGACTTTGTACGTGTCTCGACAGCTTCCGCCATCTGGTTAAAAGTCGTACCAAGTGTCGCAATTTCATTTTTCCCTCTGACATTCACACGCTTGTCATAATTTCCCTTCGCAATATCCGCGGCTGTCGCGTTCAGTTCCTTGAGTGAACGAAGACTATGCCGGAGAATCAACGCGACAATGATACTCATTACAACCATAACACTAAATGTGATTACAATCATATACATCGTCAGATTTCGAAGTTTATCCTTTGCATAATCAATGCACGTCAGATGATAGATGCTTAATCTGTTTTTCGTCGTATATTTACAGATTAGATATTCGGAATCCTGATAGTGTAGCGTTCCATAGGAAATCGTTTCATTCGCAATCGAATTATAATCGTTATTCTCAACATCATCCAGAGAAAGAACCGTATGATTATATACAAAATACCCGTGCTCGGCATCATTGACCAAAGTTCCATCTATTTCCTGATAGCGGACACAGATTGTGTATTCATCCAATCTTGTCTTGAAGAAATACTGTAGTTGTATATCCATAACTTCATCCGAGTTACTTGTAAACTGACTTCGCTCAAACGTCTGATTATACGCATCCGCAAGAGAATACATCTCATTTAAGGCATTTGAGGTCGCCTCACTCATTATATTTTTCCGCTCGACATTCCATACAAGCACATCTACGATGATTGTTGCAATTAAAACTGCCATACAGCAAAGCCATGTAATCCATGTTTGAAGTTTCAACTTACTCCTCCAATCTGTATCCGAGCTTTGATACAGTCTTAATATGATCTGCCAGATTCAGTTTCTTCCGAAGCTGTCCGATATGAACATCCACGGTACGTGTCTCGCCTATATATTCGACGCCCCAGACCATGCGAAGCAGATTCTCTCTGGATATCGCGCGGTTTTTGTTTCTGGCAAGCACAGCCAGTAGTTCGAATTCCATCGGTTTTAGTGATACTTCTTTGCCATCCTGCCGGACGGTATGCTGTTCGAAGTCAATCTCCAGATTCAGCACCGATAATGTATGCTCTTCCGGCTTTGTACGGGCAAGCACCTTCTCAATCCGTACCAGAAGCTCCAGTACTTCGAATGGCTTTACAATATAATCTTCCGCACCGCCTTTTAAGCCCTGGATCTTCGACGCAAGATCATCCTTTGCTGTCAGGAAGATAACCGGAATTCCATACTCCCGAACAATTGGAAGTAATGTGAATCCATCCATGCCCGGAACCATCACATCTAACAACGCAAGGTCATATGCATGATCCTGTTCTAATCCCTTTGCCGCTTCTGCACCATCTTCATAGATTACCGCATCATAATTTGCCACGCGAAGATTCATCGCGATCATCTTCGCTATCGCTGTCTCGTCTTCTACAATTAAGATTCTTGTCTTCTGCATTACATTATCATCCTATCTTATCTTTTATACAACTAAAAATACTAGAACTTATTTTATATTATCATAAATAATAACATTTATATTAGTTATTTTAAAAAATTACAATTCATTTACATAAAAAAGTACCCCTGCCACTGGATGTCCAGTAAGAGGGGTACCTGTCACAGTCATGTGAATTTTTATTCTACGAAATCTATTTAATTACTTTGAAATAAACGCCTGTTTTCTATTTGCATTTATCCCAAGATAATTATTGGAAGGGGCACTTCCACCTTTTGGAACAAGCAAAATTTGTATTGCCTCTAAACGCTTCGCATACCCTGCAGTTCCTGATGACTCTCCATTTTTTGCCCATCCAAGCCATCCAAAAGACTGTGCATGCACGCGATAATAAATATCATAATGATTTTTCATTTCTCCAGTTAATTCAATTTGTATTGCTTCTAGCCTTTTTGCACGTCCGTACGTTCCTGATAGTTCTCCATTCTCAGCCCAATTCATCCAGCCAAAACTTTGTACATGTGTTTTATATCGAATACCTCCGCTATATTTGGGGTTATCTACTGTAATTGTAATTCCCTCTAAACGTTTTGCCTGACCAACCGTGCCAGAGACCTGACCATCTTTTGCCCATTTATTTTCCCATCCATATGTCTGTCTATGAACACGATAATGAACGCTTGCCACCTGCCCACTTGTATCTTTCGGAATTAACTGAATTTGTATTTCTTCCAGTCGTTTCCCTTCGCCTGTGGTTCCTGCCAACGCACCATTATATACCCAACCTTGATTATCTCCATATGTTTGTATATGTGCGCGATAACGTATATCATAATGTTTTGCAAGCTCCCCAGTCAGACGTATTTGAATTCCTTCCAGTCGTTTTGCCTGACCAACCGTGCCTGCCTGCATTGTAGATTTCATCCAATTTGTCCATCCGTATGTCTGTCTGTGTACACGGTATTCAATCTCACCTTGATACCCGGTTGTATTGTTGAAATTTAATGTGATTGCCTCTAAGCGTTTTCCTTTTCCTCGTGATCCCAATACTAACGTCTCATAGCCATCTTTTTCTGTAATTGTACCGTTTGTATCGCCATATGTTTGTATATGTGCAGAACCTGTCAATAATGCAGAAGAATATTTTATGTCATCCGGTATTTGTGCTGCTTTTTCGTTAGCTGCCAATGGAATAATCATCTTATTAACAACAGATATCTGTATATAGGTCCACATATAATGTGTGTCCGAATCTGCACTGTCTTTCGAATAAACAGATACAGTTGCCAGTCCCGGTGTTTTTGCTGTTATTACACCATTTTGATCAACAGAAATAAGATTTTCACTTGTTTCTTTTTGAACCTCCCATATGATAATTCTGCCTTGTTTTTTTTCTGATTCTACCCAATCCGGTATTACCTGATATGTTTTTCCTACCTCAACCGCAGGATAGCCATTTACAAATCGATAATCTTGTTTAATTGGTATTGCTGACCCGTCAAACGCCATAAAATATAATTGATTATTTCGTTTTTTTATTGTATTGCTGTACAGTAAACCATTCGGTTTTGCAAAATATTTTTCCTCTCCATATGTAAACCAACCATCTGTCATACATTGATTGTTTTGCATTCCAGTTGTTGGCTTATCTATATACTCATATCCACAACGGACGTATGTATCAGGATTATAACTATATATTTTTGCCATATAGGCTATTTCATCATTGACACGTCCTAACCAATCAGCGCCATCTGTACCATAATATTCAAGAGCTGGAATTCCTTGTGCATAAAACATAAACTTATCATTTTCATAATATATTCCTGTTCCGTTATATGCTATTTTTTTATCCATTCCATCATAAGCCATATTTATTCCTTCAACTTGAATTGGGAAATAAAGCTCAGCCATTTTATTAGTATCTGTTATACCATAATTATTAAACAATGGATCATATAAATGCCATTCATTATTATAATATGCATATACCCATGCATGTCCCATAGTCGTCGCAACATTGTCCAGTCGGTAATAATTTTTCATGCTTCCGGTCTGCCCCGCGCACATAACCGTTGGAATGTTTTTTAATCGCATAAGTTCAGTCATCATAAGCGCATATCCAAGACAATTTGTATATTTTTGTCTCCATACATCCATTGGATAATACGGCACTTCCATTGAAAGTATAGATTGATATTTTAAATTCTGCCTTGCCCAGTAAGATATCGCAATTGCCTTATCTTCACTTGTTGTACATCCTTTTGTTATAACATCCGCCAATTGTTTTAAGGATGCCTTATCTGCATCTCCACCATACATAAATTCCAAACCAAGCTGTGGATATTTTTTAACATATATCTCATTCAGATAATCAATAGTTGCTTTTGTTAATTGTGGAGTAACCGTATATGCATATGGGCTTTCCGCAGATACCGATGTCCCCGGCCATACAGATAGAATTAAGATAATTGACAAAATAAATGATAATATTCTTTTCTTCATATAATCTCCCCTTCTTATATATACAGAAATACCCTCAAGGCTTTTTTATATTAGCCAAGAGGGCATAATCTGCATACCTATTTATTTTGATTTATGCATTTACAACCTGACCGAACTCAGCCTTCAGAGAAGCGCCGCCGATCAAACCACCATCGATGTTTGGCTTTGCAAGAAGCTCTTTCGCATTGCCGGCGTTCATAGAACCGCCGTACTGAATACGAACTGCCTCTGCTGTATCTGTGTCATAAACCTCAGCGATGAGTTCACGGATACCCTTACATACTTCCTCAGCCTGATCAGATGTAGCTGTCTTACCTGTACCGATTGCCCAGATTGGCTCATAAGCAATTACAAGGTTCTTTACATCATCTGCTGCAACGCCTGCAAGGTCAGATTTGATCTGAAGTCTGATCCAATCCATTGTTACGCCCATCTCTCTCTGCTCCAGTGTCTCACCGCAGCAAAGGATTGGTGTAAGTCCGGAAGCGATTGCCTTCTTAACCTTCTTGTTCAAGAATGCATCGTCTTCCTTGAAATACTCACGACGCTCTGAATGTCCGATGATTACATACTTCACGCCTGCATCTACAAGCATTGGTGCACTGATCTCACCTGTGTAAGCACCCTTGTCCTCGATGTAGAAGTTCTCAGCACCAACCTGTACGTTTGTGCCCTTAACAGCCTCAACAACAGGAACGATGTCGATGGCTGGTACACAGTAAACTACATCTACATCATCATTTACTACTAATGGCTTTAACTCCTCAACAAGCTTTACAGCCTCTGATGGAGTCATGTTCATCTTCCAGTTACCTGCAATAATTCTCTTTCTTGCCATTTCTTTTATCTCCTTAAATATAATTACTTATCGTTAGCTGCTGCAACACCTGGCAGTTCCTTACCTTCCAAGAACTCAAGTGAAGCTCCACCACCTGTTGAGATGTGGCTCATCTTGTCGCCATAGCCAAGCTGGTTAACAGCTGCTGCAGAATCACCACCACCGATGATTGTTGTAGCGTCTGTCTCAGCAAGTGCTGCTGCAACTGCCTTTGTACCTGTTGCAAGAACCGGGTTCTCGAATACACCCATAGGTCCGTTCCATACAACTGTCTTAGCTGTCTTAACAGCCTCTGAGTAAAGCTCGATTGTCTTAGGTCCGATATCGCAGCCTTCCTTAGATGCATCCATCTTGTCTGCATCGCAGATAGTTGTAGCGATTGTAGGATCGTCAATTGGGTTAGGGAAATCGTCGATCATAACAGAGTCTACTGGAAGCAGAAGCTTCTTGCCAAGCTTCTCAGCCTTCTCCATCATTTCCTTACAGTAGTCAAGCTTTGTCTCGTCAACAAGTGACTTACCGATCTCATATCCCTTAGCCTTGAGGAATGTGTAAGCCATACCACCACCGATGATGAGTGTATCGCACTTCTCAAGAAGGTTAGAGATAACGTTCAGCTTATCAGCAACCTTTGCACCACCAAGGATAGCAACGAAAGGTCTTACAGGATTCTCAACTGCATTTCCGAGGAAATCGATTTCCTTCTGCATCAGATATCCAACAACAGCTGTATCAACAAGTGCAGCTACACCAACGTTTGAGCAGTGTGCTCTGTGTGCTGTACCAAATGCATCGTTTACGAATACGTCACAGATGCTTGCAAGATCCTTAGAGAAAGCCTCTCCGTTCTTTGTCTCTTCTGCTCTGAAACGTGTATTCTCAAGAAGGATAACCTCGCCATCCTTCATAGCGTCTACAGCTGCACGAACTGTATCGTCAACAACCTCTAAGCTTGGTACAAACTTTACTTCCTGTCCAAGAAGCTCTGTCAGTCTCTTTGCAACTGGTGCAAGAGTCTTTGTCTGCTTGTCTTCCTCTGTCTTAACCTTTCCAAGGTGAGAGCAAAGGATAACCTTACCGCCATCAGCGATCAGCTTCTTGATTGTTGGAAGAGCTGCAACCAGACGATTCTCGTCTGTAATCTCGCCGTTCTTCAAAGGTACGTTAAAGTCGCATCTGCAAAGAACACGAAGTCCCTTTACGTTGATATCATCAACGGATTTCTTATTTAATGACATTATAAATTCCTCCTGGATTTTGAAATGATAAAAATAAGGGCCCGGTCCAATTAAGACCGGACCCTTGTAGGTCTTCTCTAAGAGAGTCTGACTAGAAATTAAGCCAACTCAGCGAAGTACTTGATTGTTCTAACCATCTGGCTTGTGTATGAGTTCTCGTTATCATACCAAGAAACAACCTGAACCTCGTAAAGATCGTCAGCGATCTGAGCTACCATTGTCTGTGTAGCATCGAAGAGTGAACCATATCTCATACCAACGATATCTGAAGATACGATCTGCTCCTCATTGTAACCATAAGACTCAGAAGCTGCAGCCTTCATAGCAGCGTTGATGCCTTCCTTAGTTACGTCCTTACCCTTAACAACTGCTGTAAGGATTGTTGTAGAACCTGTAGGTACAGGAACTCTCTGTGCAGAACCGATGAGCTTTCCATTAAGCTCTGGGATAACAAGACCGATAGCCTTAGCTGCACCTGTTGAGTTAGGAACGATGTTTACAGCTGCTGCACGAGCACGTCTGAAATCACCCTTTCTGTGTGGTCCATCAAGTACCATCTGATCACCTGTGTAAGCGTGGATTGTTGACATGATACCTGACTGGATTGGAGCGTAATCGTTAAGTGCCTTAGCCATAGGAGCAAGACAGTTTGTTGTACAAGAAGCTGCAGAGATGATCTTGTCATCTGCTGTAAGTGTGTTCTCGTTTACGCTATATACGATTGTAGGAAGATCGTTACCAGCTGGAGCTGAAATAACTACCTTCTTAGCACCTGCATCGATATGAGCCTGTGACTTAGCCTTTGATACATAGAAACCTGTACACTCAAGTACAACGTCTACATCAAGCTCTCCCCATGGAAGATTCTTAGCATCTGCCTCAGCATAGATCTTAAGTGTCTTACCACAAACTGTGATTGTACCTGCTTCATCATCAGCAGAAACCTGATCTGCATACTGATACTTACCCTGTGATGAATCATACTTCAAAAGGTGAGCAAGCATAGAAGGCTTTGTCAAGTCGTTGATTGCAACTACTTCATAACCTTCTGCGTCAAACATCTGTCTGAATGCAAGACGTCCGATACGTCCAAAACCATTAATTGCTACTTTTACTGCCATTTTTTAATCCTCCTAAGTTTTAATTATTAAGATTTAAATACTGCATGGCTGCAGTAATTCATCTAAAAACTTACATCAAATATCATAACTTCTTTTATAGTAAAATTCAAGACTATTTTTTGTAATTTTTTTCAAAAAGTGCGTGATTTTCCAAATTTATTGGATTTTATAAGATTATACGTTATAATTAGCAATCATAGCTTTCGTGAAATCATAGTATTTTATGCATTATATTTTACAGGAGGATTAAACCATGCTATTTCCCGATTATCATTTTCATACGGATTTTTCCAGTGACTGTGACGAACCAATGCAGGCAGTGATCGCCTCCGCAAAAGAAAAAGGCTTGTCTGCCCTCTGCGTTACAGATCATTATGACATGGATTTCCCGGTTCGTCCTGAGGAACCGGATGTGGATTTTGATTTAGATCTGGATTCCTACTATCGCACTTACCACGCTCTTTCTGAGAAGCTTGTCCCGGAGTTTGATCTTCGCGTGGGTGTGGAACTTGGCGTGATGCCATCGACAACGAAAAAATTAAATGCCTTCGTGCAGGCACACCCGGAACTGGATTTTATCATCTGCAGCCTGCATGTCGTCGACGGCATGGACCCATACTACCCGGAATATTTCGAGGGAAAGGAAGATCTGTCTGCCTACCGGCATTATTTTGAGACGCTGCTTGCCTGTGTAAAAGAATTTGACAACTTCAATGTATGTGGACACCTTGATTATATCGTGCGCTACGGAAAGACAAAGGCGGATCTTTTTGATATCCGCGATTATGCAGATATCTTTGAAGAGCTGTTTCAGATTCTTGTCGCCCGTGGTCAGGGTATCGAGATCAACACCGGAAGCTTATACCGTGGTCTCTCTTTCCCGCATCCTCATACAGATATCCTGAAAATGTACAAGGATGCCGGAGGAGAAATTATCACTGTCGGAAGCGACGCGCATCATGCAGAGCATATCGGCTACGGCTTTGATGCTGCAAGAGATCTGCTGCTCTCCCATGGTTTCCGTTACTATACGACATTTAAAGAACGCAAACCGGAATTCCATAAGATTCCTTAATCTACCGCGTGAAAACGCGACTGGTAATCCTCATAAAAAGGTGACTGTTCCCGCAGTCCCCCGACGAGTTCCCGGATGCAGGCAATCACATAGTCTGCATCCTTTTTTGTTGTCTCTTCCCCGATCGTCAGCCGAATCGTGCCACGCGCCAGTTCGTCGGAAAGCCCGATTGCCTTTAACACATGGGACGGTTCTTTCGACGCAGATGTGCATGCCGATCCACCAGAGGCACAGATGCCGAGTGTATCCAGCATAACCAGCAATGCCCCACCATCCACAAACTGAAAGGAAATATTGATATTGTTCGGGAGTCTCTGTTCCGGATGTCCATTTAACTGGCTGTACGGAATCGTTGTAAGTAGTTCACCGATCATATACTCACGGATCTGTATTTCATACTTCATCCGCTGTTCCATCGCGGCATCCGCAATGTATGCGGCAGTCGCAAGCCCAACGATACCGGGGACATTTTCCGTTCCTGCCCGAAGTCCCTGCTCCTGTGCGCCACCGTGGATCAGACTTTGCAGTTTCACGCCATCCCGCACATACAAAAATCCTGTCCCCTTTGGCCCGCGGAATTTGTGTCCGCTCGCAGTAAGCAGATCGACCTGCAGGCATGCAACGTCAATTGGAATCTGTCCATACGCCTGCACCGCATCCGTATGAAATAATACATTGTGCCGTCTGGCGATTGCTCCGATCTCACCGATCGGCTGTATCGTTCCAATCTCATTGTTTGCAAACATCACGGATATTAAAATCGTATCCTTCCGGATTGCCCGCTCCACCTGTACCGGATTCACACGTCCGTATATATCCACATCCAGATATGTGACCTCGAATCCATGCCTTTCGAGGTATTCGCATGTATGCAGGATTCCGTGATGCTCCAGCTTTGTCGTGATGATATGTCTGCCCTTTTTACTGTATGTGTCTGCAATCTCTTTTAACGCCCAGTTATCGCCCTCCGAACCGCCTGCCGTGAAATAAATCTCGTTCTTTTTCGCATGCAGGGTATCCGCGATCATCTGACGGCATTTTTCTATCTTCTGCCGGTTTTCCTTTGCGATACTGTAAATGCCGGAAGGGTTCGCAAATTTGTCGTGAAAATACGGCTGCATGGCACGAATCACTTCCGGATGGGTGCTCGTCGTCGCTGCGTGATCCATATAAACTGTCATATTTTATCGCCCTATCCAATATAATAAACCAAGACTCCGGCAGGAAATGAGCATCATGTCAAAACGAACCATCATCAAAGGAACCCTGATACTGACCATAACCGGCATCCTGACCAAATGTCTCGGCTTTTATAATAGAATATTCCTGACGCGGCTGATTGGTGTTAAAGAGCTTGGAACTTATCAGCTTATTTTTCCACTTTACATCTTAGGCATTTCTTTTTGCTGTCAGGGAATCGCAACAACGATTACCAAACATGTATCCTATCTGCTTGGCAAGAAAAAATATTCCGATACTCGCCGTGCGCTTTGCTTCGGTGGATTTTTGAGTTTTGTGCTGAGCCTGCTTGTCTCTGCCTGCTTTTTCTTTGGCTGTGACTTCATCGCCATGCATATCCTGAAAAATACCGACTGCCGTATCCTGTTGCGCATTCTCTCACCAGCGGTTCCATTTGTCGCCATAAAAGCCTGCATCAATGCATTTTTTATCGGACATGAAAAACCGGTTTTCTCCGGAAGCTGCCAGTTGATCGAACAGATTATACGGATTGGTTCCGTCTACCTTCTTGCCATCTCTTATATGCAGGATCATGTTGACGCCAAAACGGCTGTACTCGGTGTTGTGATCGGCGAGATGGGCGCCACATTTTACGCGGTCAGCTGTTATATCTTGTTCCGAAGAAAGCAGAATCAAGCGAACAGATTGCCAGATAAAGATATGTGCATTTCAGTGAAAAAGAAATCATCCCTTATGATTCCAATGCTGAAAGACATTATTCCAATTACTTCCAACAACCTGATTTTTACGTTATTTTCCAGTTTTGAAGCAATCATACTTCCGACGTTTCTTTTCCAGTATTACAACAACGCCGATACAAGCATGGAAATGTACGGTATCATCACCGGTATCGTGATCCCATTTCTGCTTTTTCCGGCAACGATCACGAACTCGCTTTCCACGATGCTGCTTCCATCCATTTCTTACGCGTGTGCGAAACGCGATACGGAAGCAATAAAAAAAGCACTTGTATCAAGTGCTCTTTTCTGCATCATGCTTGGAAGCTTCGCCTGTGTCCTGTATATACTCTTCGGAAAAACAATCTGTACCTTTGCCTTTGAAAGTGCTGAAGCAGGAACGCTGCTACAGCTGATGGGATTTCTATGTCCGTTTATTTATCTCTCCACAACGCTTTCCAGCGTTATGAACGGAATCGGCTACGCCACCCAGAACTTAATCTACAATATTCTCGGCATCAGTGTGCGGATCTTATGTATTATCTTCTTTGTGCCACATTTTGGCATCCACGCATACATATGCGGCATGTTCGGTGGCTACCTGCTCCACAACGCACTCACGATCACGAAGCTTGCGTCCCTTAATTCGTAACCTTCTTCGTCCAGTCGTAAGGGGTGCTCTGGTAGACGTAATAATTGAGCCAATTTGCATACAGTGTATTCGCATGACATCTCCATGACTTGATCGGCTTCTGCTCCGGATCATCATCCGGGTAATAATTGACCGGAATGTTCGGATTTAATCCACGCTTGATGTCACGCTTATATTCCTGATCAAGTGTAAATGTATCATACTCTGGATGTCCGGTTACGAAGATGTTCTTGCCGTCCTCTCCAATAATCAGGTATGGTCCTGTAATATCGGACTCTGCGACGATCTCCAGAAGCGGATTATCGACGATTGCCTGTTTATCCACACCGGTATAACGGGACTGTGGCACTAAGAATGAATCATCAAATCCACGTACCAGTGGTGTCCGTTTATGGAACGTATAATGCTTATACACACCGGAAAACTTCTCTGGAAGCTGGTATTTTTTCACACCATAACGATAGTAAAGTCCCGCCTGTGCACCCCAGCAGATATGCAGTGTGGACGTAACATTCGTAACTGACCAGTCCATGATAGCAGTCAGTTCATCCCAGTACTCCACTTCCTCAAACTCCATATTCTCCACCGGTGCTCCGGTAATGATCAGACCATCCCATTTCCTGTTCTTTACATGTTCAAAGTCACTGTAGAAACGCTCCAAATGTGATTCGGATACATGCTTTGATTCATAGGACATCGTGCGGATAAAGGAGATATTTACCTGCAGTGGTGTGTTTGACAGGCTGCGCAGAAGCTGCAACTCCGTATCTTCCTTTAACGGCATCAGATTTAAAATCAAAATGTCAAGTGGACGTATATCCTGTGTCATAGCACGATGTTCGTCCATCACAAATATATTTTCCTGTTCCAGTACTTTCTTCACTGGCAGATCGTTGTCTATTCTAATCGGCATCTCTAAAACCTCTTTTCTTCTCTAAAGCTAAAGCATACCACGAATTTTTTATAACTGCAAGAAATCATCCTCGGAAATAATCGGAATTCCCAATGATTTCGCCTTTTTATTCTTCGATGAGGAAGATAATACATCGTTATTGATCAGGTACGTGGTCTTCGAAGAAACACTGCCTGCGACTTTTCCGCCACGGTCTTCGATCAATTTTTTAAGTTCATCCCGGTTTGCAAAATGATTGAGTGAACCAGTAATGACAAATGTCTTGCCTTCGAGATCCTGTGGTGCCGTATTCTCCTCGACGACAAGTGTCACTTCCTTCAAGATCTCACGCAGTACCCGGATATTGTTCGGATCTGCGAAATATGCCACAATGCCCTCTGCGATCACATCGCCGATCTTCTCAATCTCGGCAAACTGCGCTGCATCGGCATGGATAATTGCCTCCACATCATCTTTGAAATATTTGCAGATGGATTTTGCCATGGCGGTACCGACGTTCAAAATTCCAAGTCCATACAGGACACGCGCAAGCTGTGTCGTACGGCTTGCCTCGATGCTCTCCATCATATTGTCGTAGGACTTCTGCCCAAAGCCCTCTAATTTCACGATTTCTGTCTCATAGCGGTCAATCCGGTAGATATCATACAACTCTTCAATAAAGCCGCAGTCTAAGAACTTCTGAAGCGTTGCCTCAGATAAACCATCGATGTTCATCGCGTTTCGTGATACAAAATGTGTGAATAGCTTGATTGCCTTTGCCGGGCATGCCGGATTCGGACATACAAGCGTCTGTGCCTGATTGTCCTCGCGGATCTCTGTCTTACCGCCACACGCCGGACAAGTATCCGGAATCTCGAGTGTACCGGATTTCGTCAGGTTCTCACTGATCTGCGGGATGATCATATTCGCCTTATACACCTTGATCGTATCACCGATTCCAAGCTGTAACTGCTTCACAATGCTCACATTGTGGACACTGGCACGGCTCACAGACGTTCCTTCGAGCGATACCGCATCAAAGACTGCCACCGGATTGATCAGCCCGGTACGGGACGGACTCCACTCAATATGCCGAAGCGTTGTCTCCGCTTCCTCGTCTGCCCATTTAAATGCGATCGAATCCCGCGGGAATTTCGCTGTCCGTCCAAGACTTTTACCATATTCCACATCATCAAACGAAAGCACGAGTCCATCAGATGGGAAATCGTTCGTCTCGATTTTCTCTGCAAAATGTGTGACCATCTCCTGCATCGTTGCCGCTGTGACATCGACGTGTTCCACAACCTCAAAACCAAGTGAAGTCAGGAAATCAAACTTTGAATTCATCGTTGCATCGATTTCCGCATCTCCGGTATCAAGCATATTAAACGCAAAGAAATGCACATTCCGCTCGGCTGTGATCTGATTATTGAGCTGCCGCACACTGCCGGAGCATAAGTTTCTCGGGTTTTTATATTTGCTGTCAATATCCGGAATCGTGGCATTGATACGCTCAAAATCTGTATAGGTAATGACCGCCTCGCCACGGATCGTAAGCGGACCTTTGTACGCAATCTGGTTCGGCAGATTCGCAAATACCTTCGCATTGTTCGTGATGACCTCACCGATCTCGCCGTTTCCACGTGTGACTGCCTTCACAAGCACGCCATCCTCGTAAGTCAATACAACCGTCAGTCCATCCATCTTCCACGACATGACTCCTGTTTTATCACCCAGCCACGCTGCCAGATCCTCAACACTTTTTGTCTTGTCCAAAGATAACATTGGGGCCGGATGCCGTTCCTTCGGCAGCTCACTGATGATCTCGTAACCGACATTCTGTGTCGGGCTTTTGGATAAGATCAGACCGGTCTCCTGCTCTAACGCCGCAAGCTCATCATACAACGCATCATATTCCAGATTGGACATGATCTCTGTATCCTGCTGATAATATGCTTTGGAAGCCTGATTTAACAGCTCCACCAATTCTTTCATACGCTCTGTTTTTGCATCCATCATTTTCTCCTTTTCCTGTCACGATCTCTTCTGCACCAGTCTCCGCAGCTCCTGTTCTTCGTCCCGCGTCAGCGTCCGAAACTCACCCGGTCGTAAGCTTCCAAGACGAATATTCATGATTCGGACACGCTTTAAGTGCACAACCCGTACATGCAATGCATCGCACATCCGCCGGATCTGCCGGTTCAATCCCTGTGTCAATATGATCGAGAAATTTCTCGTTCCGGTCTTTTTGACTTTACATGGTTTCGTTACCGTATCTAAAATCTCAACGCCCTCCGACATCTTCTTAATAAAATCTTCTGTGATATCTGTGTTGACTCGCACATGGTATTCCTTTTCATGATTGTTTCTGGAGCGCTGGATCTCATTTGCCAGATCTCCGTCATTTGTAAGAAGCAAAAGTCCGGTCGAATCCTTATCAAGACGTCCTACATAGTTTACCCGCTCCGGGAACTCTACATACCGGAAGATACTGTCCGGATCAGTATCCTTCGATGTACAGACCTGTCCGATCGGCTTATTGTATGCATAGATCACCTTTTTCGTATGCAGATGTACCGGCTTTCCATTGTAGGTAACAACTGAAGAATCGCCGACGCGTGTTCCAAGATCCGCGATTGTTCCATCCACCGTTACCTTTCCGGCTTCAATCAGCCTGTCGGCTTCCCGGCGGGAACAGATTCCTGCTTCACTTAAGTATTTATTTAATCGAATTTCGTTAGACATGGCATTCCCCTTAATTTTATTAATTTTATAGTTGCATTTTTATATTAACAGTTGTATAATCGCTTTATAAATTTTAGAAAAAGTGTAAAGGAGGCATATTATGGATAATATTGATAAAAAAATTCTTCACTTATTACAGGAAAATGCCAGATATCCATTGAAGCATCTGGCAAGCAAAGTATTTCTTTCCTCCCCCGCTGTCTCTGCCCGTATTGAGCGTTTAGAGAAAAGCGGAATCATCTCCGGCTATCACGCAAGTGTTGCCCCAGTGTCTCTCGGGTATCACATTACAGCCTTTATAAACATGGCGCTCGATCCAAAACGGAAACCGGAATTCTACCCGTTTATCCAAGCATGTCCGAACGTTTTGGAGTGTAACTGCGTTACCGGTGCATACTCCATGTTGATTAAAGTATGCTTCCCTAGCACAATGGAGCTTGATACTTTCATCGGGCAACTCCAGAAATACGGAAACACAGAAACACAGATCGTATTCTCCACTCCGGTTCCGCCACGTGGCATTGATGTCCGTGCAGCCGATGAGGACGAAGACGAAGATGGTGCGGATGATTTCTTGTAAAATACATGGATATAATAATAGGGCTGTTGACGAACAACAGCCCTTATTTTTTATTATTGTCCGGAACTGATCGTATTGTAGAACTCTGCGAATGCCGCATCATTTGCAATACAACTGTTTACGTTATCCTGTACTGCTTTGTACAGATTCTGAATATCCGTTGACTGACTCTGTGTCTCGATGTAATTCGTAACTTCCTGCGAATGTGCTGAATTATCAATCTTATATCCATCTGCTGTTTTCACAACATAGAACTGATTAATATTCAGAGGAACACTTGTAATGTTCGCCATACTCAAGTTGCTTGTTACATACACAAGTGTCGCATCTTCCGTGTATCCCGGCATCGTGTAACAATTCACATTTGAATATGCCTTGATCACAGCGGAACGCTGCTGATAAACGGTCATATCATCGAACTGGCTTGGATCTGTAACATAGGTCTTCAGCTTGTCCTGATCGCAAACCGCCAACGCTGCATAATACTCTATAATCAGGGAATTGATATCCAGATTTGCATTTGTCTCGTAAGAAAAGCCGGTCTGGTTCGTCTGCTGTGCATCCGTCTGCGTCGCTTTGTCTTTGTTAAACATTCTCAGATCCAGATCCGAGAAGAAATAGAAATAGAATACAACGGCAAGCAGAATAAAGATCATCCAGCCAAGGAACAGCATCAGGCCTGCTATCTTTTTCTTTCCTTTTTTACCCTTCTTACTCATATGTCCTCCTTCGAACAACAATATACAAAAATGCACCAGAGAGGAATCGAACCTCCGCACATGGCTCCGGAGGCCATTGCTCTATCCACTGAGCTACTGGTGCGCGACTTCTAGTATATCCGATTTGATCTGATTTTTCAAGGCTTCTATGCTATCAAATTTTATTTCTTTTCGAATTTGTCGTAAAAATTCGATTTTCAGGCAGGTTCCATATAGATTTTCATTGAAATCCAGAATATTTGTCTCCACCTTAATTTTATGATCTGCGTCCACGGTCGGGTTATCTCCCACGTTCGTCACACCGCGATAATGCTGGTTATTCACTGTGACACGCGTCTCATATACGCCATTTGGCACTAACAATTTTTCTTCCGTTGGAATCAAGTTGGCTGTTGGGAATCCAATTGTAGCTCCAAGCTGTTTTCCATACTGGACAATCCCGGAAATACTATATGGGCGTCCCATATATTCACGGACGACATCCACTGCCCCCTGTTCAATCTGCTCCCGAATATAGGAGGAACTGATAATTGTCCCCTGCTCCCGCAGCTTCTCAAACGCAAGCACTTCAAAGCCATACCGGGTTCCATATTCCTGCAGCATCGTCACATCGCCCTGCCGGTTTTTGCCAAACCGAAAATCATTGCCGACGACCACATATTCCGGGTGCAGCCGCTCCACTAACACATCCTTGATAAATGTCTCCGGCTTCATCGCCGCAAACTTCTTCGTAAATTCACAAGTAACATTCCAGTCTATACCAAGTTCCTCCAACAGCCGATCCCGCTCTGGAATTGTATAGATGCGCTTTGTGCCCGGCATGTCGATGGAAAATACGACCGATTGTTTTCCTGCCTCATGGGACAACTGCAATACTTTGTTGATAAGCAACATATGTCCCTTGTGCAAGCCCTCAAATTTTCCTAATGCCACAACAGTATCTGCGATATTCACGTCATTGTATGCTAGTTTCTTCACGTCAGTTTCCTCATAAAAACATTTTAAATGGTTTGTATATCTGTTCTTCCTCTTTGTAATCATATAAGGCTACAAACTTGCCTGCATGATACACCCGGATTCTCGTATCCCGTCTTTCTCCCATATCTTTGAAAAACCGAGGAGAAAGCTTGTTTCCATTTCTCAGATAATTCTCTGCCTGTTCGGTAATCTCATATGCCGGATACTGTTTCAAAAGTGCATCCACTGGCAGGATTGCGTCCTGCAGGGTTCCATCTGCCTGCCGTACCTCGATCTCCTGCAGCGTCAATGCATCTGTCACAGAAAATCCATGCACTTCTTTCCGGTGTAAACCGGACAACACAGCCAGACAAGAAAGTTTTCTTCCGATATCCCGGCACAACGACCGGATATACGTGCCTTTCGAACAATACACATCAAAGCTGTAAGTATCGTCCGCTTCCTTCGTAATGTCCTGGATTGCATAAATCTCAACCGGTCTTGGTTCTCGTTTGACCTCGATTCCGGCTCTGGCATATTCGTATAATTTTTTTCCATCCTTTTTGATGGCAGAATACATCGGTGGTATCTGGTCATACTTGCCAATGAAGGACAAAATTGCACGTTTCACGTCTGCCTGTGTCAGCTGCGCGAGCACTGCTGCATCACCTTCCGCAGTCGTCTCACCGGTCACATCCTCGGTATCCGTCTCATAGCCAAGCTTCATCGTCGCACGGTAGCATTTATCTCCTTCGGTCAGAAGATCTACCAGCTTTGTCGCCTTACCAAGACAAACCAACAGGACACCTTCTGCCATTGGATCAAGTGTCCCGGTATGTCCGATCTTTTTCTGTTTTAAGATGCCGCGAAGCTTTGCCACGACATCAAATGATGTATAATCCTGTTCTTTATAAACATTTAAAATCCCGTCTATCAAAGCTGTTCCTCTATCATCTTTATAATATCTGCAACGACTGTATCAAAATCGCCGGTCACTTCAAAGCCAGCCGCACGGATATGTCCGCCACCGCCATAGGCAACTGCAATCTTGCTCACATTGACTTTGCGGATAGAACGCAGGCTGACCTTCATTGCATCGCCAAGCTGGTATACAAATATCGCGACCTCCACACCGTCAATCACGCGGATACGATCCACAATGCCATCTGTCTCTTCTTTTCCGCAGCCAAAGGTATCGAACATCTCCTTTGTCACAAATGTGTAGACAACCTGTCCGGACAGTGCCAGCTTTGCATTGACCATCGCCTGTCCCATAAGCAGATTCTGCTTGTAGCTGACTCTGTAAAAGGTATCGTCGATAATCTTCTGTGCATCCACGCCATGTGCGAGCAATTCACCGGCTACCTGCATTGTATCCTTTGTACATGCCGAATACTTGAACACGCCGGTATCATGTACGATACCGAGATACAGACACTCTGCACAGGCAAGCGAGATATTCTCTGGATCAATATGCCGGAACAATACTTCACTTGCAGAAGATGCGTCCGCATCACAATAGTAATAATCCCCAAAGCCCTGATTACTTCTATGATGATCCAGGCAGGCACTTTTCTTCGCCATACCGAAAAGCTCATAGAAGCTTCCATGCCGATCGCGGTCTCCACAATCCAGAGAAATTGCAAGATCCAATACACGAGACTCTGGTTCATGGCAGATGGCATCCGCGCCCTTTAAGAACGAAAACTTATCTGGAATCTTCTCCAGATACACGGTCACCTCTGCGTCATAGTTGTCCTGAATATAATTGTACAGTCCTAAGCACGAACCAACACAATCGCCATCCGGGCGGATATGCCCGAATATTCCGATTGTCTTTGCATCTTCAATTAGATTTAATAATTCACTCTTCTTCATTCTGCTTACTCTGATCCTCTTTGATTACCTCATCGATACGCTTAGACATATAATTTCCATACTCGATTGATGTGTCCAATACAAACGTAAGCTCCGGTGTATTTCGGAGATTGATCGTACGCGCCAGCTCGCGGCGGATAAATCCACTCGCCTGCTCTAAGCCCTTTAACGTCTCTGCACCAGATTCTGCATCGCCTAATACACTGATATATGCCTTACAATATTTCAGATCCTGTGTCACCATGACATCCGTTACCGATGTCATGGGATTGATACGTGGATCTTTTAACTCCATCCGAATGATCCGGGAAAGTTCCTTCTGGACTTCCCCATTGATTCGCTGTGATTTATGACTTGTCTTTCTCATTTCTATCTTGGTACCTCAACCATAATATATGCCTCAATGATATCGCCTTCCTTGATATCATTGAATCCATCCATAACAAGACCACATTCAAATCCTGTCTTAACTTCCTTTACGTCGTCCTTGAAACGCTTCAGAGATGCAAGCTCACCCTCGAAGATCTGCTCACCTTCCCGGCTGATACGAACTTTGCAGTTTCTCTGGATCGTACCATCTAATACATATGAACCAGCGATTGTACCAACACCAGAAGCCTTGTAAGTCTGACGAACCTCTGCATGACCGATGACCTTCTCCTCGAAGATTGGATCAAGCATACCCTTCATCGCACTTTCGATATCCTCAATCGCATTGTAAATGACACGATACAGACGGATATCAACCTTCTCACGCTCTGCAACTTCCTTCGCCTGATTGTCCGGACGAATATTAAATCCAATGATGATCGCATTACTTGCAGAAGCAAGAATTACATCACTCTCATTGATTGCACCAACACCGGAGTGGATACATTTAACTGCCACTTCCTCGTTGGAAAGCTTAAGCAAGCTCTGCTTAACCGCCTCTACAGAACCCTGTACATCTGCCTTGATGATAAGGTTCAGATCCTTTACATTACCTTCCTGAATCCGGTTATAAAGGTCATCGAGAGACATACGCTGCTTTGTATCTGCAATCAGTTTTTCCTTGCCACGGTTGATAAATGCCTCGGAAATCGTACGCGCTTCCTTCTCATTTTCTGTGGCAATTACAATCTCTCCAGAATTTGGAACGCCATTTAAGCCAAGTACCTCAACTGGCATAGATGGAGTCGCCTCCTTCACCTTGCGCCCCTTATCGTCGAACATCGCACGCACCTTACCATGCACATCACCGATTGCCAGACAGTCGCCCACATGCAAAGTACCCTTCTGTACCAGAATGGTTGCAACAGAACCACGTCCCTTATCAAGCTGTGCCTCGATGACAATACCACGTGCCTTCCGGTTCTTGTTTGCCTTGAGCTCCAGGATCTCAGCGGTCAGGATGATCATCTCCAGAAGGTTATCAATACCTTCCTTTGTATGTGCAGATACCGGACAGAAGATTGTCGAACCGCCCCAGTCCTCTGGTACGAGCTCGTATTCCATCAACTCCTGCTTTACACGGTCGATATTCGCACTTTCCTTATCAATTTTATTGATTGCAACAATAATCTCGATGCCAGCTGCTTTCGCATGGTTGATTGCCTCTACGGTCTGTGGCATAACACCATCATCGGCTGCAACTACAAGGATTGCAATATCTGTTGACTGTGCACCACGCATACGCATCGCTGTAAATGCCTCATGTCCCGGTGTATCCAGGAATGTAATCTTCTGACCATTGATAGATACTACAGACGCACCAATATGCTGTGTAATACCACCAGCCTCACCAGCTGTTACATCAGAATTACGGATTGCATCGAGCAGGGATGTCTTACCATGATCAACGTGTCCCATAACGCAGACAACTGGTGGTCTGGAAGTCATATCTGCCTCGTCCTCTTCCTCCTCACGGAGAAGTTCTTCGATCACATCAACCTTTTCCTCTTCCTCTGCAATGAAGTTGTATTCAAGTGCAATGTCAGCTGCCTCATCAAATGGAAGGTCAGAGTTTACATTGTACATCTTACCTGCCATAAACATCTTCTTGATCAACTGTGCCACTGGCACCTTGATCTTACTTGCAAGCTCGCCGACAGTCAGTACCTCTGGCAGCTTGATTGTCTTGATCACTGGTTCTACCGGCTCCTGCTTCTTTGGTGCTGGCTGATGATTCTTGTTGTTATTATTGTTCCGGTTATTATTGTTGTTAAACCGATTGTTATTATTGTTGTTATTTCTTGTGTTACGGTTGTTGCTTACCGCGTTCCGGAAATTTGTACCACGGCTCTCCTGCTTGGCTCCATTCTGGTTATTGCCATTTGCAGGCTTGTTGTTATTATTCTTGCCCTGATTATTTCCATTATTATTCTGCTTATTGTTATTATTTCTGCCCTGATTGTTTCCGTTATTGTTATTATTTTTACCCTGATTGTTGTTGCGGTTCTGGTTGTTATTATTGTTATTGTTCTTCTTATTCTGGTTATTCTGATTACCGGAATTGGAATTGTTGTTTGGCTTTGGCTGCACCTTCTTGTTCTCCTGCTTTGGTGCTTCCTTTTTTCCTTCTTCCTTCTTTGGCCCTGCCTTCTTCGGCTCTTCTTTCTTTGCCTCAACCGGCTTGTTTCCGCCCAAAGACTCCCGCACAAATTTCATCATTGCATCATCAATGCTGCTCTGTGCTTTTAACCCTTCTTTTTTACCGCTCAATATATCAATAATCTGACTGCTTTTTACTTCTTTTCCAAGTTCTGCTGTCAACTGTTTTGCAAACTCGTGTACTCTCATGGGTTACACCTCCAATCTTAAACTAATCCAACTTGTCAGAAATCTGTTTTGCCAGACCTGCATCTGTCACTGCAAGTACCGTCCGCTCCTGTTTTCCGATCTGTCTGCCGAGCGTCGTGCTGTCAAACGCAATCGTATACGGAATCTCGTAATACTTGCATTTATCCATGAATTTCTTCTGCGTATTGCCCGATGCATCCTCTGCGATGATCACGAAATATGCAACGCCCTCCTGAATCGCTTTCTCGGTCAGGAATCCGCCGCTCTGTACTTTTCCTGCTTTTGCAGCAATCGAAAGCATAGACAATGCACGATTCTGATTTTGTGCCAACTATATCATCTCCTCTGCGATGGTCTGGTAGATTTCTTCCGGAATTTCCGTCTTCAACGAACGCTCCAGTGCTTTTGTTTTCTTTGCTTTCTCCAAGCACGCCTGATTCAGACAGATGTAAGCACCACGTCCATTTTTTCTTCCGGTCTTGTCCAGACATATCTCATCTTCCGGCGTCTTAATGACTCTGACAAGCTCTGTCTTTGGTTTCATCTCCCGACAGCCTACACACTGTCGAAGTGGTATCTGCTTTGCCAAGTTATCTACTCCTCATCTTCATAGTCATCGGCGTAATCGTCGTCATAATCATCTATAATCATACCCAGATCACGTGCCTGTGACTCACTCTTGATATCAATCTTATAGCCTGTCAGCTTTGCAGCCAGACTTGCGTTCTGTCCTTCCTTACCAATTGCAAGGGAAAGCTGATCGTCTGGTACAACAACTCTTGCACACTTCTTCTGCTTTCCGTCCTGCTCTTCTGTGTACGCCTGTACCCAGATTACATCGGATGGGCTTAATGCATTCTTGATATAAACCTCTGGATCTTCATCCCATGCGATAACATCGATCTTCTCGCCCTTTAAATCATCGACGATTGTATTGACTCTCGCACCTGCCATACCTACGCAGGCACCAACTGGATCTACGTTTGGATCTAACGAACGAACTGCAAGCTTCGAACGGGAACCTGCATCTCTAGAGATACCCATGATCTCTACAACACCATTCTGGATCTCTTCAATCTCATTTTCAAACAAACGCTTTACAAGCTCTGGATGGGTACGGGATACGTGGATGTTAATACCTGTATTGTTCTTCTTATCCTTTCCGTCCTTACGCTTGTTTTCTTTCTTCTCCGGTTTTTTCACTTCAACCACATACAGCTTAATATGGTCGCCAACCTTGTAATGCTCTGATTTTACCTGCTCATTTTCCTTGAGTCTGGTCTCTGTCTTCTCATCGAGGCTGATATAGATCGTATTGTCTACGAAACGCTGTACCACACCGTTTACAATGTCATGCTCCTTGCAGGCAAAACGCTCGTAGATCGCATCACGCTCACCCTCTTTGATGTTCTGGATGATAATGCTTCTTGCCTTCTGTGCTGCCATACGTCCAAAGTCCATAGACTCCAGTGGATACTCTACGAAATCACCGATCTCGTACTTGTCATCCATTGCTTTTGCTTCTGTCAGGGAAATCTGATTCTCATCATTCTCGACTTCCTCTACAACTTCCTTCTTGCGTACAACTGTGATCGCACCAGTCTCACGGTCCATATGTGCTTCCACAAGTACATTCTTTCCATAATCTTTCTCACATGCTGCAACCAGTGATTTTTCAATCGCCTCCATCACCAGTTCCTTGCTGACACTTTTTTCGCGCTCTAATTGATTTAAAGCATCAATAATCTCTGACATTTTTTTATCCTCCTCTTCTACTCAAATGCCAATCTTATCATAGAAATATCGTTTCTTGAAAATTCTTTTGGTTCTTCCGCCGGATCGAGCTGCAATGTGATCGTCGTATCAGTGTATCCTGTCAGGATTGCCTCGAATTCCTTACTGCCATCCACCGCACGGTAAAGTTTTACCTCTACCTTTTTGCCAAGATTCCGTTTAAAATCCTTGTCCTTCTTGAGCGGTCTTGTAAGTCCCGGTGAGCTTACTTCCAAAATATACGGGTCTGTCATCCGGTCCGCAGCATCCAGTTTTTCCTCCAAGCTCCGGCTGATCAGAACACAGTCATCAATATTGATGCCGCCTTCCTTATCCGCATACACACGCAGATAATAATCAGAGCCTTCCTTTACGTACTCTACATCCACTAGCTCAAACCCATGCTCTTCGATAATCGGAGTCACAAGTTCTGTGCAGTGTTGTTCAATTTCCTGTTTTTTCACGTCTGCCACCTTTCTGACTTTTTTGCCTTTTCAAAAACAAAGAGTGGGTTTTTACAACCCACTCTGCGTCATCTGTATTCAAGTCTTATATATTATAACATGTTTTTATTGTTTTGCAAGTACCTATTCCGCCTTTTTTACAAGTTTTACCTGCAATGCCTGTATCGTACCGCCTCCAGTATACGTGCCATTTTTTCCCCAGTCCGTCCAGCCCTGTGCCGACACATAAACGCGGTACAAAATATCATAGGAATCTGAGATTCCGCCTGTGAGATTGATCCGGATTCCAAGCAGCGGTTCCTTCTGTCCAACACTGCCCGCCTGTTCGCCGTCCTTCCGCCATGCACTTTGTCCCTGTGCCGTCTCAACCGCATACCGGACATTTCCTTTCGGGACATATGCGCCAAGCTGGATGCGCACCGCTTCAACGGATTTTTCCTGCTTTGTATATCCTGCCACAATGCCGTCCATTTTTGCTTCCTGCCAGCCAAAAGTCTGCATATGAACCGTATATACAATACCAGCATCCACTTCAGAAGTCAGAATACCCGCCTGTTTTTTGAGATAGCTATATAGATTCTGAAGTTCCACCTGTGTACCATTCTCCTTCAGATAAGCATATCGGAACAACGCAAATCCATCATATCCCATGCCATAGATATGCGCACATTGTGTTGCCAGATTATCCTCGCGAAGCGCCCAGTCCAGATCGGTATCTGAAGTTTCCCCCACCCGGTAGAGTGCAAGCCCGGCATACAGCTTAATCTCCGGGTTCGTATGCAGCGTCTGCCATACCTCGCACCGGTTCGAAAACATCGAAACTTCTTTTCCATCTGTCACATAGCGATCCGTCCAGTAAATCTGCGGCATCACATAATCCACATATCCTTCCTGTGAAAGCCACGTATTAATATCTGCCCCCTGACTTCGTGCATAATCCGGATTTCCTGCCGGACTGATTCCGAACTCACAGTCTGGACGTTTCTGTTTGACCGTCTGGTATACTTTCTGGACAAGTGCATTTACCGCCTGCATTTTTTCTTCCTGTGGCAGCGTATCCTGCATGCCGTCAACAAAGAAATAATCATCAAAATGAATACCATCCACTGGATAGCGTTCTAAGATCTCTGCCACCTGATTTACGACTAACTGCTGTGCCTCCGCACTTTGCGGATTCAACACCAGACATGTACCATTTTGCCCCTGATATTCAAGTATCATAGACTGGTATTTCGCATAGAACGGTGTATGTTCAAAGCTTGCCGTCGTTTCTTCCCCCAGCGACAGCCGATACGGATTGATCCACGCCTCAAAACGAAGTCCCTCCTCATGTGCCACAGCTACCATGATCTCATACGGATCATAGCCCGGATATGTCCGGGTTTTGGACATATATTCGGAATACGGAAAATAGTCCGATGGATAAAAGGCATCTCCCATTGCCCGCGCATGTACGATCACCGTATTTAAGCCATATCTTTTCACGGTATCATACATGGCATGCACCTTCGCCCGGAAAGCCGCCTCGCTTTTATCGGATAATTCCGATTCCATATCGATATAGGAAATCCAGCACGCACGCTTTTCCATCTCCGTATTTACCTGCATAGGCAGATAAACAGCAACCTGCCTGCTCTGCATCGAAAATAAAGAAGAAAGCAGACAGACTACCACGATGATTCCTGCCAGATATCGTCTTATAATCTGCATATTTTACGCATCCGTTATCTCTTATAACTACTTATATGCAGATTATTTCTTTTTATGTTCATGAAGTGCTGTAAATAACAGCAGTCCTCCACCTGACGCTACCAGCAGTGTAATCACGATACCAAGCGCCATAGAATCTCCAGTTTTCACCGTATCATCACTTGCTACAACTACCGGTGTCTGCACCTGTGTGGAAGTCGAGCTTGCCTTTGGGTTCACGACTAAGGCTGCTCGGGTCGTTGCAGTTTCGGTCGTTGTAGCTATCTCAGTTGTTGTTCCATTTTCTGTGGTCGTGCTTTCCGTCGTTGTCACTTCAGTTGTTGTACTTTCTGTGGTCGTGCTCTCAGTCGTTGTTATTTCTGTTGTCGTACTCTCAGTCGTTGTTGTCTCTGTCGTCGTTGTCTCTGTGGTTGTAGCTTCCGTGGTTGTCGTCTCGGTTGTTGCCACATTGTATGGATAAAAATGTGATTCCGAACTCGCATTTACATTCTGTGCGATTACCTGCCCTTCATGATTGCCGCCGATCAGTGACACATTTCCAGATGGCGCAATGATATGACCAGTCAGAAAACTTGCTGTAATATTCTTGGCATCCGGGAAGTTCCAGACGAGTCCAAAGCCACCACTGTAATACTGACCGCCCTGTGCACCTTCCGGTCTGTTTTTCGCCAGATTGAAGAAGTAATTGTTGTTCAATGGAGTTCCACCAATTTCAATCTTACCAGTATCCAATGCATAATCCCCGTCTCCGGAAATGGAGATTGTATAGGCATTTGAGAAAATGTCTTCCGCAGTTACATTTTTCAGAATCACACGCTTTGCATTTGAGAAATCTGTCCCGCTGACGGTGATCGTCTTAGAATCTGCAAAGTCAATGATCAGGTCTCCCTGTTCCATATAGCCTGCCTGCCCAGCCTTCTCCAACGCCTGCGATTCCTGTTTAATAACACCAAACGCTTCGTCCATATTGATATAATCATCTGCCACTTTCACCATACGGTTTGTCAGCCAGTCTTTGTACGACATATGGCTTTCTGTATAGTAAAAATTCGTATCAATCCCCGTTGTATCATTCCACGAACCGGCATGATAATCGGCAAGATCGATCAGGTATCGCGCATAGGACGCCGCTGCTTTCACCTTTCCCACTGTATTTTTCAGGTTCAATTTATTTCCTACCATGATCGCACCGACGGTATCTGCTACATAATCGCCCTCCAGATCGTTTTGTACGAAATAGCTGTAATGCGACAGGATATAATCAATATGATATTCGTCCTCATATTTTTTATTGCTGACCTGTGTTTTTTGCGTGTTCGCATTTAAGACAGACACGCCACTGATTTCATCATACGCCTCCATCTCCGTTGCATCAGTTCCCGTCGCATCTGCCTGTACACCGGTATCTCCGACAAACATCGTTTCCGCAGACTCGATGTCTGTATCATCACCGTTCTCTCCTGCCGTTGCATCCTCTGCTGTCGCATCTGTCACAGTCGCTGTCTCCGCAAAAGCGACCTCCAGATTTTCACAACCGAAAATACATGCCACTCCGACCACACCTGCTACAATGGACTGTCGGATTCTCCTTGTCGTTTTCTTTCTCATAAAAAATGCTCCCTGCATACATTCACATAAATGTATGCAGGGAGCGCTTGTCCTGATTCCAAATTTATTTTTATGACGCCTGCTCGAACTGGCTGTTGTAGAGATCCGCATAGAAGCCCTTCTTCGCAAGCAGCTCCTCATGCGTACCGCTCTCGATGATATCGCCATCTTTCAATACAAGGATCAGATCAGCATTCTTGATTGTAGAAAGCCGGTGTGCGATTACAAACGAAGTTCTTCCCTTCATCAGTTCGTCCATGGCTCTCTGGATGATAAGCTCGGTTCTCGTATCGACAGAGCTTGTCGCCTCATCTAATATCAGCATCGGGCGGTCTGCAATCATCGCACGGGCGATGGTTAGCTGCTGCTTCTGTCCCTGTGACAGGTTGACCTGATCATTCAACACCGTGTCATAGCCCTTCGGCAGACTGCGGATAAAACGGTGCAGACCAACCGCCTTGCACGCCTGCTCGATCTTTTCTTCCGGTACATTCTCCTGGCTGTATACGAGATTCTCACGCACCGTTCCCTCGAAAAGCCATGTATCCTGTAATACCATACAGAACTGGTCGTGTACTTCTTCCCGCGTCATATCCTTGATGGATACACCATCGATTTTTATATCACCATCTAAGATCTCATGGAACCGCATTAAAAGATTCACCATCGTTGTCTTACCGGCACCGGTCGGTCCGACAATTGCAACCTTCTGTCCCGGTTTTGCTACAGCTGAAAAATCATGGATGACAACCTTATCGCTGTCTTTATAGCCAAACTTGACATGCTCAAAGGATACCTCACCCTTCACATCGTTCAGCTTCTTCGTCTTAGTGCTCTCATCTTCCATCTCTTCTGCGTCAGTAAACTCAAATACACGTTCACCGGCAGCAGCCGCAGACTGCAGCGCCTGCATCGCCTGTGCGATCTGACTGAGTGGCTGTGTAAAGTAACGTACATACATCATAAACGCAATAATCACACCAAATGATATTTTATCATTCATTACAAGAAGCGCACCGACAATACAGACCACCACATAGCCAAGGTTACCGATGAATGTCATGAGTGGCATCATAAGTCCGGAGAGACACTGCGCCTTAAAGGCACTGTCACGCAGATTTTCATTCATCTTATCGAACTTTTCCTTTGATTTTTTCTCGCCATTATACGCCTTCACAACTGTGTGTCCGGCATAGATCTCCTCAACATGTCCATTGATTTCCCCCAGATGCATCTGTTGTCTCGCAAAATATTTCTGGGATTTGCTCATGATCAGAGCCATGAATACAAAGCCTAGCAGCGTTGAAAGTATCGCTGCAACCGTCATTATGATATTTGTCTTTATCATCATAATGAGAGAACCAAGAAGCAGCGTAACCGCTGTCACAAGATTTCCCATGCTCTGATTAAAGGATTGTGCAATTGTATCAACATCGTTTGTTACACGGGATAATACATCCCCGGTTGATGTCTGATTGTAAAACCACATCGGCAAGCGGTTGATCTTCCCTGAGATGTTGCTCCGGAGTCCCTTTGATACCTGCTGTGTTACATACCCCATAATCAGGTTCTGGACCAGAGATAACAACGCACTGCATCCATAGAAGCAGATCAGCGTGATTCCAATCCGTTTGATTCCGTCCATATCAATCCCGGTCATTACACCCTCGGTGATAAGATCGGTCATCTTGGATAATTTATCCGGTCCGATCAATGTTAATACGGTTCCAATACCTGCACAGATAATCGCGAATATCATGGCACCCCAGTATTTCTTACAGTTCGTAAGGAGCTTTGCCCATGTACCTTTGAAATTCTTTGCTTTTTCGCCGGGGCGCATGCCTCTGCCCGGACCGTGACGAGGAACCTTTGGAGCACGATTATTCTGACCTACTTCATAATTATCTTTTTCCATTATGCAAGCTCCTCCTTTGATAACTGAGAATATGCGATTTCCTGGTACACTTCGCAGTTCTTCATAAGTTCGTCATGCGTTCCCATACCTGCGATCTGTCCATCGTCTAACACGATGATCTTATCCGCATCACGGATTGTACCGATTCGCTGTGCAACGATGATCTTCGTCGCATCCTTACATTCCTTGCGCAGTGCTTCCCGAAGGATTCTATCTGTCTTATAGTCCAGTGCCGAGAACGAATCATCGAAGATCAGGATCTCCGGCTGTCTGGCAATCGCACGCGCAATCGACAGACGCTGTTTCTGCCCACCTGAGAAGTTTGAGCCACCCTGAGCCACATACCCGTCATAGCCCTGATCCTTCTTCTCAACAAATTCACTTGCCTGCGCTACTTTTACCGCCATCGCAATGTCGTCCTGTGTAGCAGGTGCTTTTCCGTTTTCGCCATATGCCACATTGTCAGCGATTGTTCCGGAGAACAAGATTGCTTTCTGGCTGACATATCCAATTTTGTTATGCAGTGCTTCCTGCGTATATTCCTTGACATTCACGCCATCGACGAATACCTCACCCTCTGTTGCATCATAAAACCGCGGAATCAGATTGATAGCAGTACTCTTGCCACATCCGGTTGCACCGATAAACGCAATTGTCTCGCCCTTCTTCGCAGAGAAAGAAATATGCTCTAATACATATTCCTCTGCGTCCGGATATTTGAAGCTGACATCCTTGAATTCCACTTCCCCATCTTTCATAACCGGGAACGTATCTCTCGTTCCATCCTCAATGGATGGTTCAGTATCTAATACTTCCAAAATACGCTTCGCTGCAACCGATGCCCGCGGCAGCATAATAAATATCATAACCAGCATCATGAACGACATGACAACCTGCATTGCATACGAGGAAAATACAACCATATCCGAGAATAACGTGAATTTTCCCTGCATATCCTGTGCATCGTTGATCAAAACCGCGCCAATCCAATATATTGCAAGCGAAAGGCCATTCATGATCATCATAATCGTCGGCATCATAAATGCCATAGTCTTTGATGTAAACCAATGGGTATCTGTCAGATCCTTGTTGACCTTCTCGAACTTCTCCTCCTGATATGCTTCCGCATTATAAGCGCGAACAACGTTCAAGCCTGTCAGATTCTCACGTGTTACCTGATTGATATCATCCGTCAGACTCTGTAAGCGTTTGAACTTCGGCATGCATAAGCTGACGCAGATAATAACGACAACCAATAATACAACAACCGCAACGCCCGTGGAGAGTGTCCACTGCCAGCTCTTATCAACAATCTTCAAGATAGCCATCACCGCCATGATCGGTGCCCGCAGCATGATGGACAGCCCCATTACAATCAACATCTGCACCTGAGTCACATCGTTTGTAGAACGCGTGATCAGACTCGCTGTTGAAAACCGTCCGATCTCTTCCATTGAAAAAGACTGTACCTTGTCAAATAACTTCCCACGTACGATTGCACTGAAATTCGAAGCAATCCGTGATGCACAGACAGCTACCAGTACCGTTACCAATAAACTGCCAAACGCACAAAGTAACATTTTACCGCCTGCAATCAGGATATCATGCATTGCACTATCCTGTGTCGTAATCAGTGATGTAATTTCCCGCATATAATCCGGCAGTTTTAACTCAAGCCAGACCTGTGCCACTACAAATACCACACTGAAAAGAGCCAATACTACTTCCTGTTTTCGGAAATTCTTAAAAATACGTAACATTCCATGCTCCTTTCCATTTTCCGTAAAAACCTTTTATGAACACGAAATATTATAGCATTTATATTAGCACTCAGCAACAGAAAGTGCTAACAGTTCATAATCTTTTCACATATTTTACCCATTAACCAACTATTTTCAGAATATCCTCTGGCTTCTTCGCGAATACAGTTGCACCAAGTGACTCTAGAAATGCCCGGTCACGGAAGCCCCATTCTACTAAGATACAGTCTACGCCGGCATTTCTTGCAGTTGCGTAATCCACATCCGAATCACCGATATAGATTACTTCATCCTTACCAAGATGGAATTCTTTCAATACTTCATATACGGAATCCGGTGCCGGTTTCTTACGCACACCTTCGCGTTCCCCGATTGCAATGTCAAACTGTCCGATAAAGAAATCCTTCACCAGATCCTGGACCGCGAAGTCCACCTTGTTTGATACAACCGCAGTCATATAACCTTTCGCACGTAGCTTCGTAAGCAGATCATTGATGCCATCATATGGCCTTGTTGTATCCATGCAATGATCTTTATAATAGATTTCAAATGTTGTGAACACGGCTTCGATGTCTGCATCCGAAGTTCCTTCCGGAACCGCACGTTCAATCAGCTTATGAATTCCGTTTCCGACAAACCGGCGTACTTCTTCCAATGTACGTTCCGGAAATCCATGCTCGTTAAGCGCATAATTAGTCGTGTTCTTCAGATCCTCTAAGGTGTACAAAATCGTTCCATCCATATCAAAAATAAGCATCTTATATTTCTTCATGTCTTTCATCTCCGATTCATTTATAAATTGAAAAAACGCCTGACATGCCAAAGCGGTATATCAGGCGTTCTATTAATCTTTTTTATTGCTTAGTTTCCAGCCATCTGAGCTGCTACTTCTGCTGCGAAATCCTCGTTCTTCTTCTCGAGACCTTCACCTGTCTCAAAACGAACAAACTTCTTGATTGCAAGCTTGCATCCATTCGCCTTTGCTACGTTTGCAACGTACTGAGCAACGCTTTCCTTGTTCTCAGCCTTAACATACTCCTGCTCAAGCAGACAAACTTCCTTGAGTTCCTTGTTCAGACGTCCCTGAACCATCTTCTCAATGATATTATCAGGCTTGTTTGCATTCTTAGGATCATTCTTTGCCTGTGCAACAAGAATCTCAAGTTCGTGAGCCTTGTACTCCTCAGATACTTCATCTGTAGAAACATACTTTGGATTCATAGCTGCAACCTGCATAGCGATATTCTTCATGCACTCGTCAATAGCCTCACCGGATGCATCTGTATCAGCCTCAACCAATACACCAATCTTTCCGCCTGCATGAATATAAGAAACGATATGTCCGTCTGTGCTGATCTTGGCAAAACGACGGATGTTCATGTTCTCACCGATCTTAGCAACCATAGCAGCATGCTTCTCAGCAACTGTCATAGAAGGATCGAGTGCCCACTTCTCATTCTTCAATGCCTCTACATCCTGAACGTCTGAAGAAACGATCTGATCAACAACTTCCTTAACATATGTCTGGAACACTTCGTTCTTAGCAACGAAATCTGTCTCGGCATTTACTTCAACCATAGCCGCCTTCTTACCGCCATCAACAACAGTTGTCATAACGATACCCTCTGCAGCGATTCTTCCTGCCTTCTTTACAGCAGTTGCAAGTCCTTTCTCACGAAGGAACTCTACTGCCTTGTCAAAATCGCCGTCAGTCTCTGTAAGAGCCTTCTTACAATCCATCATACCAGCGCCAGACATCTCTCTTAACTCTTTTACCATACTAGCTGTAATAGCTGCCATTTTCTTGTCCTCCTAAACCGATACTTCTTACTCTTGCTCTGCGTCAGCCTCTGCAGATTCAGCTTCTTCTGCTGTCTCTACATCTGCACCCTGATTTGCTTCGATAACAGCATCTGCCATCTTAGAAACGATCAGCTTTACAGCTCTGATAGCATCATCGTTACCTGGAATTACATAATCCAGCTCTTCCGGATCACAGTTTGTATCTGCGATACCAACAAGTGGAATACCAAGTGTATGTGCCTCATGTACGCAGTTTCTCTCTTTGCGAGGATCTACGATAAAGATCATGTCAGGAATGTCCTTCATATCCTTGATACCGCCAAGGTTCTTCTGAAGCTTCTCCATCTCCTTCTTGATCTCGATAACTTCCTTCTTAGGTAATACATCAAATGTACCATCCTGCTCCATTGCTTCGTACTTCTCAAGCTTTGCAATTCTTGTCTTGATTGTCTCGAAGTTTGTAAGCATACCACCTAACCATCTCTGGTTAACATAGTACATACCACATCTCTCAGCCTCAGCCTTGATAGAATCCTGTGCCTGCTTCTTTGTACCAACGAAAAGAATCTTTCCGCCGTTTGCTGCGCAGTCAAGAACTGCCTTGTAAGCCTCGTCTACCTTGCCAACAGACTTCTGAAGATCGATAATGTAGATACCGTTACGCTCAGTATAGATATACTCAGCCATCTTAGGGTTCCATCTTCTTGTCTGATGTCCAAAGTGAACACCTGCCTCGAGTAACTGTTTCATAGAAATAACGCTCATAACTTACCTCCTGGGTTATAAAATATTTTCTTCTGTGAGCTTCTTACAGCCGTGTGTCAAGCTGTCTAGTGAAAAACCATCGCGTTATATGGCACCCTTTTCACCGATTCACTCACATGTTTTTTCACACGAAGCCGATTATAACATAAAAAAAAAGTGCATACAAGCACTTTTTTTATTTTCTATGGTAATTTCCATGATTTTACTGTTTTGTTGTCAATATCTTGGCAATTTCCTCATAAGACATACCGGTTTCAAGAGAAAAATTACCGGTTTCAAGCTTCATATCGTATCCGTTTGCGACAAGAAAGCTGTTGAACTTGGACGCATCATCGACCAGACCGGCATTTGCAAGTGCCGAAGCGATTGCCTCCGAACTCATACCACTAGAGATTGTAACCGTTGTCTGCGTTGACGTATCCGCCTTTTCTGTAGTTGAAGCCTCAGTGGTTGCTTTCTCCGTTGTTGTTTTTTCTGTCGTTGTTGCCTCTGTAGTTGCCTTCTCGGTTGTCGTTGGTGCTTCCGTTGTCGCCTTCTCGGTCGTAGCTTCCGTCGTGATTTCCTCCGTCGTTGTCTCCTGCGATGTGACATCCGACTCCAAAACATACTCCGATTGTTTCACCATGCCAAGCTCCTGTGCCCGTTTGATTACATCTTCATCACTCATGCGATTCTTACCCGAAGTCATATATGCAGCAAACATAATCAATGCACCAAACAAAATACCAACGCCAAGTCCGCGTACAAAATATTTTCTCTTCATTACTTTGCCTCTCCTTGATATAAGTCTACTACCAGTTTTACTTCACCAACACCAAGTCCCAGATGCTTTGCGATTTCCAGAATACTGAGTCCCGCCTTGTGCATCTCTAAAATCATATCCTTATTGTCGACATTCTCCAGTTCTTCTCTTGCTTCCTCTGGAAGTGGTGTCTCCTCTAAATCCCGGATTGCATCGTCCAGATCAGCATCCGTTTCCGGCTGTTCCTCTGGCTGTACCGGTTCCTGTGTCTCTGGTTCTGCAACCGGCGTCTGTACATTCTGGCTGTCCCTGACAATGTTCTGTGCCGCCTGTTCCTGCACCATCAAAGCGATTTCTTTCTTATATTCATCAATCATATTGACCGTAGTCATGATCTCCTTCTGCTTGTCGGAAAGCATATCATACAGGAAAACAACCTCCTTGTGATTGCGGTCGATCTCCTCGTTGACAGACACTGCATAATCGCCAAGTGCAAGCGTCTTCTGGTTTACGATCTCTGCCAGACGTGTCTCAATATCTGCAAGCTTCCCGTCCACCTGTTGATCCATGTAATCGCGGATCAGGGTATCAATCTTCTCTTTCTGCTCCTGTGTCAGTTCCTTTGGAATCTTCACTACCCCTGCGCTTTCCTCTTTTTCCTCAGAAAGTTTTTCTGAAAGAGCAAAACTGACAAATATAAAGATTAAACCGATTACAATTAAAACAATGACTGTTGTTGACATTTTCTCTTACCTCATCTCATATTTTTAAATCAATATTTACGCGGTTGATACCGGTATGTGTTTCCGTATCCTCCGTTTTTGTTTTCTTCTTTTTACCGGAATAGAGATTTTGATATTTATTTTTTCCCTCTTCCTTTGCATCCGGACTTTGCTCGTAATATGCCGCTTCTTCCTTCTGCACGACCGTTTCCCGCACTTCGCGTTCCTGCTCCTGCGTCTCATGCAATGCATTCTGACTATGCAGGATACTCTGTGCATCCGCATTCTGCTGAATAGAAGCAATCGGTGTCGATGCCTGTGTTGCAACTAATGGTGAAATCATTGCTATTCCTCCTTTTTCAGCCGTTTTTTAAAACGGTGTCGGTTTTACAACGCCATCTGCAATTTTATACCAGCTATGCTTATCCACATCCTTCACAGCATAGGACTGGTTGGATATATAAATCATAACGCCGCGATACGCATTTCCAAGCACTTTGACGCTGCCTTTTTTCCCCATCGTCAACTGGATACGCAGCTCCTGCAGGGTATCATTTTTCTGCTGATATTCTGCTTTCATCTCCTCGGCACGTTCTGTATACGTCTTAATCTGCTTTACGTTCTCCGGTGTCAGCTTGATTCCTCGTTTTAACTTTTCTTTATAGACATTCAGATACGAGGTTGTCTCCTCTATGGCTGTCTTCAGATCCATGACCTGTGGGACCAATGCTTTTGTCTGTTCATACAACTCCGGTTTGACACCAACCTTGACTATCGTCTGTGTCTCCATACGGTTGCCAATACTGTTTGCTTCCACATACGTCTCGCAGATCAGTTCACCGCCCACAATAAAGCCTTTTCTGCCGTGAATAACAACCTTTCCACCTGACTGGATATGACTGTGCAGGATAGAACCTGCAAGCACATCACCATCTGCAAATACATTGGCACTTTCAAAGAACTGTGCACAGATATCGCCTCCGGCACATAGCTTGCCTTTGCCCATGCCCTGTACGCCTCGTTTGATCACAATGTTACCACCGGCAATCAGGGTTGCCCCTTCCACAACGCCGTTAATCTCGATATCACCCTTTGCACGAATCGTAAATCCGGTTCGCACCGTACCTGGTACCATTACATTTCCTTCGTACTCAATATCCCCGGTTGATGCATCAACATCCGCAGCGACCTTATAGGTATCTGACACAAACACCGTGCCTTCCGCCAGCGTGACATTTCCATTGACGTTGCTTGTGAGCAAGGTACCATCCTCGGACAATGTAATATTCCGTCCATATTTTAATTTCCGGATCTTCGGTCGATTCTGCGGAATTGTTTTTCCATAGATATTCATTCCTGGTTTACCCGGATCATGTGGTGTCAGCTTCGCAAGTTTATCGCCCTCATTTACCGCTGAAAAAAGATTCAGTGCATGGAAATCCACGCTTCCATCTTCTAATACTTTCGGTTTTGCAAGCGGTTTTGTGTTGAAGAAATATTCAATCACCGTATCTTTCGCCGGCATCGGTGCCATGCCCTTCGCGATCGGGATATTCGTACAATAAGTACGCGTCGTCTTCAGCTTCTCCATGACCGGTTCCAATATCCCGTACAGAATTTTCTCCCGTTCTAATTCCGCGCGGATTTCCCGCCCTGTCATCAGTTTTCCGCCTGTTGACGGCGGATAAAAACGGATATATGCAATCATGTTATCTTTTCCAGTGATAATCGTTGCACTCTCATCAAACGCCTTTGCACAAGTATCACTGATCTTGATCTGCAGAGGTTTCTCCTGCAGCAGATCCAGTGTTTTACGCAGTGCATCAATCGAAAATCCTGCAAATCCTTTCTGTTCTAAAAAAGAAACGACCTCGCGGATATCCAATCGTTTTCCATCTTCCTTCGGCGGAAACACGTCCAGATAAGTTTCGTCCTCTTTGATGCGGATTTTAAAAAAAGAGTTTTTATATTTCATAGGCATTTCCTCAACCCATCATCAGTGCAAAATTATCGTTCATACATCGGCGCATCTTCGTCAGCGCCTTGGAATGTAACTGTGAAATGCGGGATTCGGACACTTCCATCACCCGGCTGATCTCCTTCAAGGTAAGATCTTCATAATAATATAAAAGTACCACAGTTTTCTCTTTTTCAGTCAGCATCGAAAGTGCTTCGGTCAACTGTGTCTTCAATTCCTCTTTCAAAATCCGGTTCTCCGGATTTACACCCGTACCGTGATAAGCAGGTGCCTTCACGTCATTCCCCTGCTCCATAAAATCATCCAGCGACGAAATGTTTGTCACATTCGTCTGCTGCATCCATGTATCATATTCTTCCTCCGAGATTCCTAGCTCTTTTGCCATATCTGCGTCAGAATAATTCGGTCCTTTCAATGCTTCGAGCTTCTTGGACGCCTCCGTGATTGATTTTTGTTTCTGGCGAACCGAACGTGGAATCCAGTCCATCTTCCGGATCTGGTCAAGAATTGAGCCACGGATACGAAGGCTTGCATACGTCTCGAACTTAATGCCTTTTCCATAATCGAATTTATCGATGGCGTCAATCAGTCCGAATATTCCATAGCTTACCAGATCATCGTATTCCACGTTTGCCCCAAGGTAGACGGCAAGTCTTCCTGCAACCAGCTTCACCAGAGAAACATATTCCATTATCAGTTCTTCCCGAACGGCTGTGGATTTGGAATGACTATATTCGATCCATAATCGTTCTTTTTTATCCAAGATTGCCATGTACAGCAACACCCCTTATTTTCCGTTATACGTGGTTTTGCGCATCCGTACCTTCTTCCTCCGGCGGTGCCTCCTCCATATCCACTTCTTTTACCTCTTCCATATTGCGGATCTTATCGATCAGCTTTAGTGCAATCGTCGCAATCACGTAAAATACGATGATCACGATCAGCAATATGATCAGAGAGCGTACAAGACTCCGTTCATATTTCATATTGAGCAGCCATGTAATAAGTGCCGCCAACAAAACAATAAACGCTCTTGCATTTTTATATTTGTCTTTCGTCTCCAACTATATCGTCTCCAACCTATATAATGTGTGTCTGCTTTCCGGCAGTCACTACGGTCAAATCTTTGGTTACCGGATCAAATACAATGGTACGTCCATAATTTAATCCAACATCCTCCGACACGATTTTGATTCCATACTGCTTCAGGACTTCCCGCACGGCTTCCACGTTTTTCTCTCCGATATTCCCCATTGCGGTATCAGAAGAAAACTGGAACATCTTCGCGCCACCGGCAATCTTGGCAATCATATTCTTCCGGCTGAGTCCCTGTTTTTCCAGTTCCTCCACCAGTGCCTGTATTCCGGTATCTGCGAATTTTAATTTATTCTGGTTCTGTCTGATCTTTGTACTGTCAGGAAGCATAATGTGAACCAATCCTGCAATATTTTTCGTACGCTCATATAATACAATCCCTACACAGGACCCAAGTCCAATGGTTGTAATCGTATCCCCCGCCATGCAAGTGTTCATATCTGCTATCCCAACCCGGATAACATCATTCAACGCCTGCACCTCCAATTCCAAGCTTCAAAAGCAACTGATCGAAGGAATGCATCTCTGAGATCAACATGATGTATCCATCAATCTCCTGATTGCCTGCTTTAAATCCAGAATTGATCAGCAGTGCCTTGTCACTTACCATGCCATATTCGATACATGGTACACTCAGAATCGCGCCTGCCATATCAATACAGATCTGCGGCTGGGAGTACCTTAGCTCCATCCCGGACAGGTTCTCTAACGATGCAACGTACGAACCGATCAGGATGTTCGCGATTTCTCCAATCGCAGACATTCCCATCTCGCTGTGCCAGTCCTGTGTCTGTCCAAGCAACACCTCGGACAAATGTCTGGCATCGTCTAATCCAAGCACAAACAAGATCATCGCATTGAACGAACCATGTAGCCGGCTTAATACGCCGACAACAGATGTCTCCGGTCCGCCAAGTGCATTCTCAAGTTCGTTAAAATCATATAATTTTACCGTTGGAGCACTCATGCTGAGTTTAGAAGACAACAGTACAGAAAGTGATGTCGTCGCATTTCCCGCTCCAATATTTCCAAGCTCTGTCAAGGCATCTTTTACCTGCTCCGATAACTGTTCGGTATGTTTTTCCATGGCATACACCTTTTCTTATTCGTTGTCAATATCTGCAATCAGCGCACCAATATTTAAAAGTGAGATCAGGGATTCGTTATACTTTCCTACACCAGTCAGATATGTACGTGTATCTCCACTCTCTGTTGCAATCTGCTCAATATCGTCATCCGTCAGGGTAACTACCTCACGCACCTCATCCACTAAAATACCTATTTTTGCATTTCCCTCTACCTTGAGGATCAGGATACGGGACGCATTCGTATTTTCCTTATCCGGCAATTCAAATTTCCGTCTGAGGCTCATAACCGGAACAACCTCACCACGCAGATTGATGATGCCAAGGAAGTACGGCTGTGCATGCGGAACTCTTGTAATCTTCTGCAGACGGACAATATTATCAATATAGGTAATATCAATTCCGTACTGTTCATTGTCAAATTTTAAAATAATATACTGCTTTGCGCTATTCGCTACTGCATTTCCATCCATGTATGTGCACCTCCCTTACACCAATGTGTTTGAATCAATAATCAAAGCAACTTCACCATTTCCAAGAATCGTTGCACCACTGATCATCTTTGGCACATGAATGTATTTTCCAAGTGACTTGATAACGATCTCCTGCTGACCGAGCAGCTTGTCGATCACAAGACCCGCCTGTTTGTCACCCTTCTTTACAATTACAACGATCTCGCCCTCATCCTCGATGGCATCCTCGTCCTTTTCAATCGGATCAATATCCAGAACCTCGTTCAGACGTACAAGTGGGATTACCGAACCACGCAGGTTGATAACCTCTTTTGTATGTACATAACGGATATCCTCCGGCAAAATCTCCTCAACCGTCACAATAGAATTTAATGGGAGTGCATACTTCTCGCCGGATACCTCTACCATCAATGCCTGAATGATTGCAAGTGTCAGAGGCAGTCTTACAATAAAGGTTGTTCCCTCACCAAGCTTTGATACAACCTCGACATCACCGCCAAGTCCCTCAATCTTGTTCTTTACAACATCCAGACCAACGCCTCGGCCGGATACATCGGAGATCTTCTCTGCGGTTGAGAAAGCAGGCATAAACAACAGATCAATTGCATCTTTTTCTGTCATATATTCTGCCTGTTCCTCTGTGATCTGTCCCTTCTCCAGTGCCTTGCGCTTGATCTTTTCTACATCGATGCCCGCACCATCATCGCTGACCTCAATGGTAACATTATTTCCATCCTGGTAAGCATCCAGACGAATCGTACCAACCTGTGGCTTTCCTAACTTCAGACGGTCAATCGTGGACTCCAGTCCATGATCGGCGGCATTTCGAAGCATATGCATCAATGGATCACCAATCTCATCGATAACCGTACGGTCAAGTTCGGTATCCTCACCAGTCATGATCAACTCCATCTCCTTGTTGAGCTTCTTGGAGAGATCACGGATCATACGTGGGAACCGGTTCACTACGCTCTCGATTGGAACCATTCGAACCTTCATAACCGATTCATGCAGATTCGTTGTGATACGCTCTAAGTATTCAATCTGTTCGTTGAAAGACTGATCCTGGGAGGAAAGGGTTCCTGTCACAGAGACAAGTCCATTCTTCGCAATAATAAGCTCGGACACCTGATTCATCAGATCATCCAGCTTCTCGATATCGACACGCACCGAACGATTGACAACCGGCTTTCCAGACTTGCCAGCTGGCTTCTTCTCTTCCTTCTTTTCAGGTGCAGCCGCCTTGGCAACTGTCTCCTCTGGCTTTTTTTCTTCTTCCTTTGCCTCTGTCTGCGCTGGTTCTTCTTCCTTCAGTTCATATTCCTCAATTACTGCCTCCTCGATCTCAGAGACATTCTCGATTGCTTTCTTTACTTCCTCCAACGATTTGTCAGAGATGATAAACATGGAAAAATCAAGGTCAAACTTTTCATCCTCGATATCCTGTACACTTGGTACGGATTTGATAATCTCGCCCTTGTTCTCCAACCCCTTAAATACAAGGAATGCACGTGCAGCCTTCAGCAGACAGGTTTCCTGAATATATACCGTTGTGGCATATACATGCATGCCCTGTGCCTTCGCCTCACTGATTGCATTCTTCTCGAAATCAGCCAATGGGATAGACAGATATTTTCTACGGTCACCGCCCTCTGGCTTTTTCTCCTCTTTGGTCTCTTCTTTTGTCGCTGCCGCCTGTGCTTCACCACTTCCTGCCAGACCATTCTGCAAAACAGCATTTAACTGTGCAATCAGCTCATCATTGTCCTCCGTACCTTCATCCGAGGTTTCAATGATGTTGGTCAGATATCCCTCTAATGCATCCAGACATTTGAATACGATATCAACCAGATCCGCATTGACGTTCATCTTTCCGTTCCGGATCTCAGAGAACACATTCTCCATATCATGTGTCAAGCGCTGCATACGCTTATATCCCATCGTTCCTGCCATTCCCTTTAATGAATGGGCAGCTCTGAAAATCTCATTTACCGTATCAACGTTCTCCGGCTCTGACTCCAATATCAGCACCTGATCATTGAGTGTCTGTAAATGTTCTTTTGATTCATCAATAAAAATCTCCAGATATTGACTTAAATCCATTCTTGCACCCCTACTTTCTTTGTTATCTCTTCCGCAATCTGCTGCAGATCACACACACAGTCACAAAGTCCGGCATCACGGATTGCCTTCGGCATTCCATATACGGTACTACTTGCCTCATCCTGCGCGATCACATAGACCGGCTTGTGCTTTGCAAGTTCCTGTGTGCCCTTCGTTCCATCTGCACCCATTCCGGTTAAAATGACACATATGATCTCGTCATATGATACATGACTTAAACTTGAAAGCATGACATTTCCACACGGTTTCAAGCCCCCGATTGGCGGTGTCTCATCGAAAAACACTTCACAGCCCTTCGCTGTTTCATGCAGTGCCAGATGGGTTCCACCCTTGGCAATGTAGACATGACCATTCTTTAATACATCGCCCTCTGCAGCCTCCTTCACAGATACCGCGCTCTGCTCGTTTAATCGCATCGCAAGTGTCTTCGTAAATCCCTCTGGCATATGCTGTACTAAAACAACCGGTGCAGCAAGATTTTTCGGAAGCTTTGGTATCACAGACTGCAGTGCCCGTGGTCCACCAGTGGAACACACAAGTGCCACCAGTTTTTTTCCGTTTTTCTGTCTATGCTTTTTTTTGATGATTACAGGTTTTTCCGGCTCCATGGTACAAGCAGCCTCCGCCTTATGCAGAGTGCGTTCCTTTACCTCCACTGCCATACAGAGCGCTTTTTTGATCTTCTCAGCATACCTCTGCACATCCTTTTGAAAGATATGTTCCGGTTTCCGGATAAACTCAATCGCGCCCAGATCCAGTGCTGTAAAGACTGCATAGGAATCCTCTCTTGCACTGAATACAATAAATGGAGCAACAACACCTGCTTCCTTCGACTTTTTGATCAAGGTCAGACCATCCATCTTTGGCATATCGATATCCGTCATAACAACGTCAATATCGTTCTGCTTCGACAGATATGCATAACCTTCCTCTCCATCCGCCGCAAGATATGCAACTGTAAATCCATCAATATGGTTTATTATATCAGACATGACTCTTCTCATGAGTGCAGAGTCATCTATTAGTAATATTTTTTTAGGATCGTTTTCCATTCGCTATTTCCATTCTTTCACTTTCAAAAATAAAACGAACAATCTTATCACGCTCGTCCTGTGTTATTTTCAAAAATTCCATACGCTGTTCAAACATATCCGAACGTTCGCGTACAGGTGTACTTGATAATATACGCGCAAATAAATTAAACTGTAAAATTTCTCCGACAATAGAGACCATGAATTTTACCTTTACCACTTCGTTGCGCTCAATGTTGGTTCTCTGGTTCAGTCTGAGACCACCACCACTGATATCTACAATTCGTGCCGGCTGCCACGGCAGGGCATCCTCCGGGACAGAGATATCATCTGGAATTCCCGTATCATATTCTTCATCCGAAACCACTCTGATCTGCGCATCGATCAGGCAGTCATACCGGTAAAACTGCCGCCGCTGCACCTTCTCCAAGGCACCAAGCAGCTTGATATCAAGGAAAAACAGATTTCCGCTCTTATAACGCGAAGTTACCTGTACATTGCATTGCAGCAAGCCACGCTCTGTATAAAAGCATGCCGTATAACGCTCATCTAAATCCAAAGGTACGATCCGTCCCTCAAAAATCGGCATCGCAATCTGTAATTTATCCTGATCCAGAATATCATAGATTTTGCTCACATAGACCTTTTTATTCTGCTCGTTACGAATAACCTGATCGAGTCGCACCAATTCAATTTTATTACCTATCGCTATTCCCATTCATACGTACCATCTTTTCCTTTTTCTGCTGTCTATATCTAACAATTAACGGATTCTCTTCTTTGAACGGAAGAAATCAATAAATACCCGTGCAATTCCTTCTTTTTTCTTACTCTCCTCAACCGTATCGTCACTCAGACGATTGACAAGCTGGCAGATTCCCTTTGTGGCTGTCGTTCCCGGATATGCCTGCACAAGTGGTTTCTGCTCAATAACCGCCATGGAAGCATTCTTATCCTGCAGCACAGCGCCCAGAAATGAAAGCTTTGTATTCAAAAACTTTGAAGACACCGTATCGATCTTGTGGAAGATTTCTGCCCCTTCCGCCTCATTTTCCACACGGTTGGCTACAACATGGATTGTCTTATAGAGCGGATTGAAGCTGTTCTTTCTACGCAGTACTTTAAGCAATGAGTAAGAATCTGTAATGGATGTCGGTTCCGGTGTCACAACCAGAACGACCTCCGGGCTCATCATGACGAACTCCATAACGGAATCCGTAATCCCCGCACCTGTATCAATAATCACAACATCATACATCTGGTCGAGCTTCACTAATTCGGAAATCAAAAGTTTGATACTCGCATTATCGAGTGTCGCAAGCTCGGACACCCCCGAACCACCGGAGATAAATCCAATTCCTTCCGGTCCCTGCGTAATGATCTCTGTCATAGATTTATTATTATGTATCAGATCCAATAAGTTATATTGTGGGCGGATTCCAAGCATGACCTCGACATTTGCCAATCCGAAGTCCGCGTCAAATACAACCACTTTTTTGCCGCGCCGCGCAAGCTCCAGCGCAATATTGACTGACAATGTCGTCTTGCCGACACCGCCCTTTCCACTTGTAATTGCAATTACCCTTGCATTGGAGATTTCCTGATTGGTCTGCACGCGTTCCCGTAATTTCGTTGCCTGATCCATCACTTTCCACCTCCTAACAATTTCTTAGCAATAATCTGTGGATCCAGAACGCCGATATCATCCGGCACATTCTGTCCCCATGTCACATAAGAAAGCGGTTTTCCTGTATCCAGTTTCAGATTCAATATGCTTCCCAGACCATTTGTCTCATCCAGTTTTGTGAAAATAAGATTATAATCAAACAGTTCGCCATACGTGTTGGCAATGGAAAGCAGATCCGCATATTTTACCGTGGCAGATACAACGAGGAACACTTCTGTCTCGTACTCCTTCACGGAATCAATGATCTGCTTTAAGTCTTCCTTCTGCTCTTCGCTCTTATGGGAGCGTCCGGCTGTGTCAACTAAGATCAGATCATAGTTTTTAAACTTTTCTACACTCTGCGCCATCTCCTCCGGAGTATACACAACCTCCATTGGCGCAGACAAAATATTTGCATACGTCTTTAACTGCTCAATTGCTGCAATACGATATGTGTCGATAGAAAACATCGCACATTTTAATTTCATATCCAGCGTACAGAGCGACGCCAGCTTTGCCATCGTGGTTGTCTTTCCAACGCCGGTATTTCCGACAAAAAATACAACCTTCGGTTTCTTCTCACCGGCAGTTAACGGCTGGATTTCGCCGAGCTTCAGAACGATCTTCTGGTATACGTTTGCCAGTATGTTGTCGATCGGCTGTTTATCATCCTTCACAGTCAGCTCGTCAATGATTTCCTTTGCATGTGCCTCCGAAACCTCGCTGTCCATCAACTGTTTGATTACAAGATCCACAACCTTATTGCCCGACTGCTCTGGTTCCGTTTTCTTTTCTTCCGCCTTTACAGTCGCCTCACCTGAAGAAATCGCCTGATTGGCGGCTTCCTTAATCGAGGCTTCCGCTGACTTCTGTGTCTGCATCTGCTGTTCGAGAAGCTTCGCGATACTGTTAATTTTCTCCTCAATCGCGTTCTGTGCTTCCTCGCTGTAGGAATCCTTGTTCTCTCCAAACGCCTTGCCAAACAGGAACGGTTCCTCGGCGGACTCACCCCGGCGTTCCTGCCTGAGATCAATTGTCTGTTCATCCGATTTGACAGATGGAGCCGCTGCTGGTGCAGTAGTCGCCGCCTGTTCCTCCATATCATCATCGATCGCTGCCGTCAGCTCCACGCGCGACTTTTTAAAGAGACGCATGATTCCTCCCGGCTTGATTTTTTTCACATTCATTACAATCGCATCCGGTCCCAGATCCTCCTTGGCGAGCAGGATTGCTTCTTTTTCAGTTAGTGCTTTATACTTCTTAATTATCATGAATCGTTATCACTCCCACGGATTTTAATTCCACTTCCGAATCAATCTCATTATATGAGATAACAATCAGGTCTTTCAAGTAGTCACTTGTTAATTTCTTAAAATACATACGAACAATCGGTGATGTAACAACAATCGGTGCATCGCCCTTGCTCTCCAGCTTCTTGACCTCGTCCTCCGTCGCCTTTAAGATGCTCTTCGTTACTGCCGGATCTAATGAGATAAATGCGCCCTGTTCGGTTTGCTTCACAGAACCCATGATCATCTGCTCGATCTGTGGATCCAGCGTCACTACGGTGCCGGATTCTCCATCGCCAAAATATTTGTTGGAGATCGCACGTTTTAAACTCTGCCGGACATACTCGGTCAGAATATCGGTATCCCGGCTCGTTGCCGCATAATCCGCGAGCGTCTCGAAGATCGTGACAAGATCCCGGATGGAGATACCTTCCCGAAGCAGATTCTGCAATACCTTCTGGATATCACCGACACTGAGCAGCTTCGGTACAAGTTCATCTACCAGTGTCTTATTGTTGTCCTTGATATTATCAATCAGGTTCTGTACATCTTGTCTCGTCAGAAGCTCATCAAGGTGCTGCTTGATAACCTCTGTCAGATGTGTTGCAATGATCGATGGTGGATCAACAACGGTATAGCCAAGTGATTCTGCGCGTTCCCGCTGGGATTCCGTAATCCACATTGCCTCCAGATGGAATGCCGGCTCTAATGTCGGAATACCAACAATCTCATCCTCGACGTACCCTGGATTCATCGCCATATAATGGTCAAATAAGATCTCACCCTCACTGACCTGAATTCCCTTGATTTTAATAATATACTGGTTTGGATTAAGCTGGATATTATCACGCAGACGGATGATTGGCACAACAGCGCCAAGCTCCAGTGCGATCTGTCGTCGTATCATAACGACACGGTCAAGCAGATCACCGCCCTGATTGACATCTGCTAACGGTATTATACCATATCCAAATTCGAGTTCAATAGGATCTACCTGCAGCAGAGAATTGACATTTTCGTGCCTTCGAACCTCTTCTGCCTGGACTTCCTCTTCTTCGACTTCCTCCTTGATTGCCTGTGCCTCTTCCTTGCCCTTGACGGAGAAGGAAAGCACGATAAACAGTACGCCATAGACCGCGCAGAAGAAGAAATTCAGTGGTGTGAATATACCGAACAGAAGCATTGTGATACCAACGAGCAACAATACCTTTGGAATACTGAATAACTGTCCGATCAGGATATCTCCAATATTCTCCTCCTTCGATGCCTTTGTAACGAGAATACCTGTCGAAAGCGAGATCATCATCGACGGTATCTGGGATACCAGACCATCACCAATCGTAAGAATTGTGTACTTACTGATCGCATCGGAAAAGCTAAGTCCCTGCTGTGTCATGCCCATAATCAGACCACCCACGATATTGATCAGAGTAATAATCAGACCTGCGGTTGCATCTCCTTTAACGTACTTTGACGCACCATCCATGGCTCCGAAGAATGCGGATTCCTGCTGGATCTTATCTCTCCTGCGGATTGCCTCTTTGTCATCAATGGCTCCGGATGAAAGATCCGCATCAATCGCCATCTGTTTTCCCGGCATTGCATCCAATGTGAATCGTGCCGTTACCTCAGATACTCGCTCGGAACCTTTGTTGATTACCATCATCTGGACGATGATCAACACGATAAAGACGATTGCACCAATGACGAGGTTTCCTCCACCAACAAACGAACCAAACACCTGAACGACTTTACCTGGATTACCGGTCGACAAGATCAATCGTGTGGAAGATACATTTAAGGATATACGGAACACTGTCGTAAAAAGCAACAGTGTCGGAAATCCAGACATATTCAGTGTCTCGCTCGTAAACAGACAGTTAAATACAATGATCAGTGACATGGAGATATTGAATAAGATCAGCCAGTCCAGCATGGTACTCGGAATCGGGATAATCAGAAATACAACTGCTGCAAGCAGATAGATTCCTAAAAATATATCATTTTTCTTCATACCATCACCATCCTTTCCTGTGTGATCTTATTTTCATTCATTTGCTAACTTACTTTATTCTTTAATTTATATACATAGGCAAGCACTTCTGCGACCGCCTGATACAATTCTGGTGGAATCTCATTTCCAACCTCAACATTTGCATATAACATCCGCGCGAGCGGCTTATCTTCGACAATCTCGATGTCATTTTCTTTTGCGAGATCTTTGATCTTAAATGCCAGATAATCGGCACCCTTGGCTACGACAACCGGAGCCATGCTGACCGTATTATCGTATTTTAAGGCAACGGCAAAATGCGTCGGGTTCGTAATAACAACATCCGCCTCCGGCACGCTCTGCATCATTCTCCGCCGTGCCGCCTGCTGCATCCGCTGTCGCTGCTGTGACTTGACCTTTGGATCTCCTTCCTGATTCTTATACTCATCTTTGACTTCCTGCTTTGTCATACGCAGGTCTTTTTTATGTTTCCATTTCTGGAACACCCAGTCTCCAAGCGCAAGTGCCAGATATGTCACCGATATCTTGATGCCAAGCTCCATCACCATGTCAAACAGGATTCCAAGACAATCCTGTATCGTCAGATCATACGCCGTCACAAAAATTCCGACATTATCCTTGACAACCGAATATGCCACTGCCGAAAAAACAACGATTTTAAAGATTGACAGCACCAGCTCGAACAGTGACTGTTTGGAAAACATACGCTTAAATCCACTGATTGGACTCAGCTTGTTAAGTTTCGGTTCCATCGGTTTTGATGTCACCTTCCACGTGATCTGGATTCGCTGTGATAAAAACGCAATCACAAATGCAAATATAACAAACGGTGCAATCGTAATCGCAATATACTGTACCGTATCAAGCACGATCTGCCATGCACGCACATGCGTAAATCCATCTCCTGTTTCATTTGCGATATCACGCCAAAAATAAGGAAATACATTGACGAGACGTTCTCCGATAAACGACATAAATATCCGCAAGCACAAAAAAAATGCCAGAAGCATAGCCGCAGATGTGAGTTCTTTGCTCTTTGCCACCTGACCTTCTTTTCGGGAATCTTCGATTTTCTTTGCGGTTGGTTCTTCCGTCTTCTCCCCGCCCTCATCGTTTGCAAACAACTGCAGATCATAGGCAAGCAAAAGCGGTGTCCGTTTTTCTTCCAGAGAAAACACGTCACAACCCTCCTAATATCGTCTGGATCATATCACGCATACGTTCCATAATATAATTTGCAATGTTCGGAACGAACATAATACAAACAGCAAGCAAAAATAAACCAACAAATACTTTCAACTGCATACCAATCGCGAACATGTTCATCTGCGGAGAACTCTTTGCAAGCACCCCCAAAATGACATTCAACATGGTCGCGCCCAAAAATACTGGCATCGCGATACGGAATCCAATCATAAACATCTGCACGATAAACTGAATCAGGGATGTGTAGATCACATCCGGGCTTAGCACGATTCTTCCGACCGGCACCAGTTCAAACGACTGTGCTGCCGCAGACAATATATAATAATGCAGATTGGATATCATGATAACCAGACACACAATCTTATCGTATAATTCACCTGTGATCGTCACCATACCCTGATTCGGATCAAAGGTCGTTGCCATCGAAAATCCGATTTCCCGGTCGATAAATTCTCCTGCGATTGCCAGTGCTTTCATTGAAAGTCCCGCTACAAATCCAAGCAACAGACCAACCAGTGCTTCTTCTAACACAAGCGTCGTATACCCAAGTACGTTTGTATATTCCGGTAGGGATACATCGACTACCTGATACAGGATCAGGGATACAAAAAACGCAATGGATATCTTCATTCTCGCATTCAGAGAATTATGTCCAAAAATAGGTGCAATTGATGTAAAACAAGCGACACGGACAAGCACTAGCAGAAATGCTTCCAGTGTCAGCGTCGATATCGTAAAGGACATCGTTTATTACCCCACAAACTCTCCAAACCGACTATACAAATCCTGTATAAAGGACAGGATGTTATTCAAGATCCAGTCTCCACAGATGATGAGTGACAAAAATACACAGATCATCTTCGGTACAAACGTCAGCGTCTGCTCCTGAATAGAAGTCACTGTCTGGAAGATACTGATGATCAAACCAATTACCAAAGATGTAATTAACATCGGCGCACTACATTTGATTACAAGCCACACAGCCTCCACCGTGATAGCTACGACATCGCCTGTACTCATACAATCACCTCGTTACTCTACTGTCAAAAATTAAACGAATTTACAAGTTGTCCGATAACCAGATTCCATCCATCTGCAAGAATAAACAGCAGAATCTTGAACGGCATGGAGATTGTCGTCGGCGGCAGCATCATCATACCCATAGACATAAGCACAGAAGATACTACCATATCAATCACAATAAACGGAACATAAATCAAAAATCCTATGATAAACGCTGCCCGCAATTCACTGATGATAAATGCAGGAATAATAATCGTGATGGAAAGCTCATCTACACTTTCTACCGGCTCTATCTTTGCGATATCCATAAACAAACGCAGATCATCCTGCCGTGTCTGTTTCAGCATAAACTCCCGCAACGGCTGTATTCCTCGTTCCAATGCCTCCTGCTGCGTTATCTCTTCAGCTACCAGCGGATCATACGCTTCCGTCTTTATCTGAGCAATTACCGGGCTCATAATAAAAAGGGTTAAAAATAACGAGAGCCCTATCAAAACGTTATTAGGTGGTGAACTCTGCGTACCGATTGCCGTCCGCACAAAATGTAACACGATAATGATTCGTGTAAATGAGGTCACCATAACCAGAATTGATGGAGCTAACGAAATTACTGTTATGATCAATAAAATCTGAAGTGTACCGGAAAGAGACGTCTCATCTGAGTTCGTACTCAAAGATAAACCAAGTGTCGTCGCATCGTTATTATCCGATGTCACACTGTCGACCTGTCCCTCTTCTGCTCCGGTATCCGGTGTCACAGTCGTTGCATGAACAGCACCTGTACCGGAAAAAATAACAACAAACGCAAGCGGTATAAGAAATAGCACTAAAAATTTTCGTAATTTACTGAATTTCATTTCTATACCTACTTTTCGTTATCGTCTTTTGCGTTTCCCTTCATGTTCGCCAGAACTTCTTTGAAGCTCATCTTCGGTGTCTTTTCGACTGTGGCATCCACCATCTGATCTGGAAGCTTTAGATCGTCTTTCTTTAATTCCGCGATCACATGAATCTCTTCTTTCCCAATTCCCAAGGCAAAATATTTCTCTCCTATCTTTGCAATGGCAACCATCTTGTTGCCACCGACACGATAAGATTCAATAAACTGAATATTATTCTTCGCTGACCATGCATTGTTCTGATATTTCGCGATCAGTCTCGTAGAATAAAATGCTAAAACCAAAACTAAGACCGTGATCAATATCAGTTTGACAATACTCCAGCCAGCAGAAAAACCACTCGTAAGAATTGCGCCAAAAAACATACTATTCCACTGCCTTTTTCACTGCTTCAATGACACGATCCGGCTGGAATGGCTTTACAATGAAATCTCTGGCACCAGACTGAATGGATTCAATAACCATCGCCTGCTGTCCCATTGCAGAACACATTACAACACTTGCGTTTGCATCGATTGCCTTAATCTTCTTCAATGCCTGAATACCATCCATCTCTGGCATTGTGATATCCATCAATACCAAATCCGGTTTTGTCTCTTGATATTTCTCAACAGCCTTTACGCCGTTTTCTGCTTCACCAGCAATGTTGTATCCATTCTTTACCAGAATGTCCTTGATCATCATTCTCATAAATGCAGCATCATCACAAATAAGTATACTCTTTGCCATATCATTACTCCTTAAAACTTAGATTTTTTCTTTTATTATTTCAGTAATTCTGATACCAAAACTTTCTTCGATTACAACAACTTCTCCCTTTGCAACCAGCTTCTGGTTTACCATCACATCGATCGGTTCACCGGCAAGCTTATCCAACTCAATGATCGTTCCCGGTGCAAACTCCAGAATCTCCTTGATGGATTTTCTCGTCCGTCCCAAAACGACCGACACTTCCAAAGGAACATCCATAATCAAGTCAATATTTTCCTGCTGCAACGCAGGATTCATAACCGGGTTAAATGCCTGGAACTGTACATTCTGTACATTGACATCCGGCTGCATCATCTGTGGCATCATAGATTGTCCCATCATCGGCTGCCCCATCGGCATTCCCGTCGCAGGTTGCGGCTGCGGCTGTGGCTGTGGAACCGGTTGTGGCTGTGGTTCCGGTTGTGGAGCCGGCGGTGGTGTTTCCTCCTTTTCTTCCGATTCCCCGCTAAATTTCTTATAAAGATCTCTTGCGAACTGAATCGGGTATAACTGCATAATCGTGCTGTCTACGAGATCTCCGATCGTCATCCGGAACGTGACACGCACAAAATCCTTATCTAAAAAGTCACTGGCCTTTGCAACATCGATATTGCCAGCCATATCCACCAGCTCTGCTTCCGGTGGGCTGATATCAATCTTACAATTCAGCATCGAAGATAATGAAGTTGCGGAACTTCCCATCATCTGGTTCATCGCCTCACAGATGGCTGAGAAATGCAGCTCTGTCAGCTCTGGTGCAGGATTTAATCCATCGCCCCCCATCATCAGATCTGTAATGACCTTTACATCATCTTCTTTTAAAATCAGTACATTATTTCCATCAATACCATCTTTATACAGGATATTGATAAATACACACGGTTTTGCGTACTCTGCTGTAAGCTTATCCCAGTTCGTAATCTCAACAACCGGTGTTGTGATCACAACCTTCTGGTTTACCAGTGAGTACAGCGTTGTTGCCGCCGTACCCATACAAATATTGGAGATTTCTCCGATCGCATCTTTTTCCTCATCGGAAAGTATGGCATCGTTACTTGTCTGGGTAGAGGAAGAACCTGTATTCATATTCCCAAGCAATGCGTTAATCTCTTCCTGAGATAACATTCCGTCCATGTTCTGTTATTCCTCCTCTCTTATAATTTCAGTTACTTTCACTGCGTAATCATCGTTAAACGATCCGGGCAACGCTTTAAATTTTACTATATTGCCCACATAAATATCAAGCTCGTCTTCAATCTTTCGATTCAGCTTGATCACATCTCCCACCTGCAGATTAATGAAATCCATAACGGTGAGTGAGCTTTTTCCCAGCTCTGCGGATACCGGGATCAGTGCCCGGTTGATTGCAGTCTCGATAACATCAGCATAACTCGTCTCGTCTCGATCCTGCATCGTTGAAAACCAGTATTTGGTATTCAGCTTGTCCATCACATCTTCGAGTGTCAGATATGGCAGACAGATATTCATCAAACCCTCAACTCCGCCGATATTGATGTTGACCGTTACAATCGCAATCATCTCTGTCGGCGAAATGATCTGTGCAAACTGCGGATTCGTCTCGATTCGTTCCAGATATGGATGAATCTCTACAACATTTGTCCACGGTTCCCGCAACAGATCGATCAATATGGTAAATATTTTTTCCAAGATGGAAAGCTCAATCTCAGAAAATTCTCTTTTCTTCTCTAACGGTTCTCCAACTCCGCCAAGCAGACGGTCGATAATCGCGTATCCAAGATTGGTCGCAATCTCGATAATGATATTGCCCGATAACGGTGCCATATTGACAACACCAAGCAATACCGGATTGGATAAGGCGTTGGAAAATTCTGAATATGTAACTGCCTCTGAGTTCATTACCTCAACCTGCACATTCTTCCGCAGATACGCTGGCAGGTTACTACTCAATAATCTTCCGTAATGTTCAAATATAATCTCTAATGTACGCAGATGCTCTTTTGAAAACTTGGCTGGTCTTGAAAAATCGTACTCCTTGACTTTTACACTTTTAGTCTCTGTAAAGTCGTCCGCATCAAGCTCTCCAGTGGATAATTGCTTCAAGAGCGCATCTATTTCGTTTTGTGAGAGTACGTCAGCCACGTTTTCTCACCTCCTGCTGGCAATAATCTACTGTGCAACCCAATTGTAAAAGCTTACAGAATAAATACATTCAGTATTAAATGTTTCCTTGAGCTGTTTCAACAATTCCTCTTTGATCTTGTTCGTGGTTGTCTCTCCGTCAATCACTTCGGTATATGTATAGCTTCCAATGATGTTTCTCGCCATATCGTAGATCATCGCGGTAGATGCTTCGATGTTGGCAGATACCTTGGAGTAATCACTGGCTGTCTTGTCCATATTGATTGTCAAACCATACTGTACAACATGCAGGTCACCCGAACCATCATTTTTCAGGTTGATTGGATTTCCCTGTTCCAACTGGTAATGTGCCAGATTGCTAACATCAAATGTACTGTCGTCCTTTGTCTGCGAAGCGATCTCAATATCAAGAACCTCTGCAATATCGGTAATCAGTTTGTTTGTCTTCGATGTGGAAGGCATAAACACAAACACAAGCAAAATATTAAACACAAGGTTTATAATACTAATTGCTAATATAACAACGGTTATAAGATTTTTCTTCATGTTTCTGACTCCTTAATTATTTGAATTCTGCTTGTTGTAGATTTTAATCGCAACTCTACGATTCTTCGCTCTTCCCTCTTCTGTCTCGTTTGACGCAACCGGACGGCTGTCTCCATAGCCGGCAATCTTGATGTTGCTGTCTATGAAATGCTCCTGCGACACAACATATTCATAAACACTGCGCGCACGTTCTGAGGAAAGTGAGCGATTATCTTCATACTTTGAATTTGAGATTGGGATATTATCCGTGTGTCCCTCAATCTCGATTACATTGTATTTGTACTTGACAAGGATTTGTGCAATCTTCTGCAAAAACAGCTTGGAATTATCTTTGATCTCCGCATTACCGGAATCAAACAGAATCGAACCATTCAGATCCAGCTCCACATACTGATCGTTAAAATCAAGGATAATCTGGTCATCAATTGCATAGGTCTCTGCCATCTGCATGACTTCCTCATACATTTCTTCTGACTGTTGTTCGCCCCGGCGTTCTACTTCAGCCTGCAGGTCGTTATCTGACAGATGCTCCGCATCCGTCGGGGATGCACTGCTTGACTTGTCCCCTGTGTTTCCGTCGATGTTCTTGCCTGCTTCCGACAACACACTGTCAGTATCTGCAAGCTGTGTCATACCTCCAGATAACATTTCTCCCGTCAAAAGCGAAACACTTCCTTCGCTGATCACACTGAATGACAGATTATCAAATGATGCGGCAATCTTTTGGATTTTGCCTTCATCCATTGTAGAACTTGCAAAAAGTAATATGAAGAAGCAGAGTAACAGGTTCATCAGATCACTGAATGTGGACATCCATGCCGGTGATCCTTCATCCGGTGGCTGTTGCTTTCTTTTTGCCATTAGTGACCACCGCCCTCTTCTTCAAATTCCTGACGATCCTTTGGTGCCAGGAATGACTTCAGTTTTTCTTCTATGACGCGAGGATTCTCACCTGCCTGAATCGACAAAATACCCTCAATCATAACTTCTTTTAATTTAATTTCAGTCTCATTCTGAAGCGACAGCTTCGCAACAATCGGCGCACATAACCAGTTGGCTATGATAGAACCATACAACGTTGTTACAAGTGCGACCGACATATTCGGTCCGATGGAATCCGGATCTGACAGATTCTTCAACATATTAATCAATCCAAGCAACGTACCAATCATACCCCAGGCAGGACCTGCAGATGCAATATTTTTCCAAAATGTAATATTCCCCTGATGCCGGGAATCTACATTCACAAGTTCTGCTTCCAAAATGCTTCGTACAAGCTCCGGATCCGTACCATCGACAATCAGCATGATTCCTTTTTTCATAAATTCATCTTCCAAATTATTTGCCGATTCTTCCAATGCAAGTAAGCCTTCTCTTCTCGCAAGGTTGGAAAGCTCAATAATTGATTTGATTGTACCTGCCTCATCCGACTTTGGATTCTTGAAAATCAGACTAATGGACTTTAAACCAGATAAAAATCCCTTTAAAGAATTTCCGGCAAACGCACAACCCAAAACACCACCAAATACAATATATACAGATGGTATATCGACAAAGTTATCTACAATTACACTGAAATCATGACCATTTACCATTCCGTAAATCATCAAGCCAAATGCAGCCACCATTCCTATGATTGATGTAAAATCCATGTTGTTATCCCCTATACATTTTCTGCCTTGTTCCCACTATCCAAGAATAAAGCGAATATTTTTCTCTTATAGCCGATCACAAGTGAGGTTACTTCCTCGGCAGACTCACTCACGACGAATTTCTTGCCGTTAGTCAGTGTAATTACAGTATCCGGAGTCTCCTCCACCGTCTCAATCAGTTCGGCATTGATCATCATCTTTTTCCCTTTTAATCTGGTTACTTCAATCATATCTCTGTACTCCCTGAAAGATTACACATTTTCCGACATTACAATTAGGCTAATTATAGCACAGTTCGATTTTTATGTCTACAAAATAAGGCAGGCATTTTCCACTTTTTCACATCGTCAAAAGTAGAAAATACCTGCCCTTTTATTTATAAATTACCGCTTCAGGTTTACAAGCTCTTCAAGCATGGAATCTGAGGTTGTGATAATTCTTGAATTTGCCTGAAATCCTCTCTGGGTTGTAATCATATCAGTGAACTCTGCCGACAAATCAACATTTGACATTTCCAAAACGCCCTGCGAGATTTTTCCACCATCCTCATCAACAGATGTTCCGATACCATCAAAGTAACCAGAGTTCTGTGTAGTTGTGTACACGCTGTTTCCAAGTGCTTCAAGCGCCATCGGGTTTGCAAAGGTTGCAACAGATATCTGTCCAAGCAGTTTTGTCTCACCATTCGTATAAACGCCATAAAGCTTACCTGTCTCATCAATGCTGACATCATTTAACTTACCCATGGAGCGACCGCCTCCGGTAGAATCCGCAGCTCCACGTACTGCCTTTACTGTAGACTTACCGTTTGATTCAAATCTTGTCAGATACGAGAAATTGACATCAATTCCATCGACAGCCTCACCATTGATTACAGACTGGAACACATCGCCCTTCTCGTTCGGATTATTCGGTTTAATCTCAAGCATCGCATTCTTTTGTCCCGCTGCTCCAACATATTCAAAGTTACCTGTATCCGCATCGAATTTAACCTGAATGGAATTGGCGCCTCCGATTGTAGCTTTATAACCGCCTTCAACAGTAGCCGTTGTCGGATCGTCCGTTCCTGTTATCTCAATATTATTTGAATCCTTGATGGACACAATCTCAAGATTATACAAAGACTTATCCGCCTGGTTCTGATCCTGCGTTAACTTGAATTTTACTGTATAATTATAACCAAGTGCATCATAGATGGATACTGAAATTGCGCGTCCATCCACAGATGTAAGTTCAGGATCTGTCATATCAATATTTCCGGTCAGATGTGCATCGGTTGTCATCTGTGGAGATGACACCTTGTTATCTTCAGACTCCGGATAAAGTGCCGATACCGTATCCTTCTTGATCTGATTCGGATTATCCGGATCAACCTGCCATCCCATAACCTGATATCCACTTCCGTTTACAAGGCAACCACTTCCATCAACGCCAAAAGAACCTACCTTAGTAAAATAATTTGTTCCACCACGGCTGACTACAAAGAACGCAGAACCGGAAAGCATCATATCATATGTATTGTTTGTTGTCTGTGCACTACCATTCTGTGTGATTGATGTTTGAATGGATGATGTCTTGGCACCAAGACCGATCTGAGATGCGTTTGTACCACCTGTGGTAGCTGTCGCACCGGTCGCATTGGCACTTGTCTGATATAAAACATCGCTGAATAACACCGATGAAGATTTGAATCCTGTTGTATTAACGTTCGCGATATTATTACCGATAACGTCCATTTTTGTCTGATGTGTCTTAAGTCCGGCAACACCGGAATAAAGTGATCTCATCATAATTTTTGACCTCCATAATCTTGTTTTAGTTTTTCCTCTGTCATTCGGAAAACCAAAAGCCTCCTTATCGGTCCGGCTTTTTCTTATACAATGACGGCTCCGTCAATATTGGTAAACACCTGTCCGCTTTCTCCCTGCTCCATCGCAGTGACTACGGTATTGTTTTTAACATTTACGATAAATGCAAGATTGTCCATCATCACGAGTGATTCCTGAATCTGCTTTGTCCGTGCCTGTCCAACGCCCTGATTCAGACGTTCAAGCTGATCCTCGGACAATTCAATATTCCGGTTTTCCAGCCGCTGATTTGCATGCTTGGAAAATTTCACTTCCTGTTCTACTTTTGCATTTAGTACATCCTGAAAGCTGACAACTTCTTTGTTTTGTTCTGTCGTTTTTTCCGGCTTCACATTCTGGAAATACAGATTTGCAGCCTGTCCCATGGAAAGAAAATCGACGTCGAAAGATCGCATATGCATTCCCTCCTTGTTCTGCATAAACTGTCATTTTCTAAGCTTCTTTCGTCTTGTCCGCAGCATCTGTTTTATCCAAATCATCTGTCTTGCCACCGACATTATCCGTACCGTTCGTACTGTCGCCTGTATTATTATCCTTATTAATCGTTCCATCACTGTTTGCATGCTGTTTCAAATACAGATAATAATCATAGTCAATCACAGAATCCAGATCCTCTGCCGGATAATATGTGTTATTGACCGACAGATACACATCACCATCCTTAACTGTCGCATACTCTACCAGTCCACTGATCATTGCCTGTTTACCGGAAGAATCGGTCGTGTTCATAATTACATATTTGCCGACCAGATTCAGGTTGTTTCCCTTATCCAGTGTATCACTGATATTAAGCTGCGCCTCCAAAGCAGAATACTGTGCAAGCTGTGACATATACTCTGTATTATCACTTGGATTTAAAGGATCCTGATACTGCATCTGTGTTACAAGCAGATTCAAAAACGCTTCCTTGTCCAGATCGCTTCCGGATGTCTTTCCCTTGGATGTTGCGGAATAACTGCTTGAGCTGTTTGCGATACTGCTAATTGCTGAATCAACTGCCATGTTCTGCCTCCTTTCTTAGGTCTTATCACGCCATATAATTTACTTGATTTCCCTGTGCCTTCATCATTTCTGTCTCCAAAGACACATCCTCAATTATATCATCGTCTGAATTGCCTGTGAAATTAACCGGGCCAGTCGAATTTCCTGACTTTTGCTCTTTTTGTTCCATCTGTGCTTCCGCACCGCTTTCTTCCATGAAATAATCCGGTGTTCCAACCATTACCTCAATGGCATCTACTTTGAGATCCTGATTTTCAAAAGCTTCCTTCAGAACTGCCAGCCCTGACTCCACGGCTGCCTTTGCCGCCTCTGTTTCTGCAATGATCTGTGCCTGCATCACACCATTTTTCGTGGATACATGAATCTGTACTTTTCCCAGCTGTTCCGGATTCAGCTGTAAGGTCATCGATGTGACATCTTTCGATAAGTTCACTCTGATCTCATCCACTACCTGACGGACAATATCCGTCTGTGTTACCGACGTATCAAACGGTGTTGCTGCAATCTCTTCGCCTGTCGCCTGTGCCATCGCCTGATTCAGATTGGAAATCACACCCTCTGCATTCTGTTTCATCAGATCTGCAGAAGCATCCGAATCTCCGGCATCCTCTGTCTGCACAGTCACCTGTACTTCTGTGTCAACAGTCTGGGTTTCAACACTTTTACCAGATGTCCGGGTAACATCCTCCTCTGGTGTCGTCTGTGCAACCGTCTCTGCGTTTGCTTCCACTGTCTGTGGCTTTTCTGCATCCACAACCGTCTCCTGTGGCTCTGTCTGTGCAGATGCCGACTCCTCTGGAAGCAGTTCCTCAACTGGCACTTCTGTTGAAATCACTGTCTCATCCACCACATTCAAAACCTCATCCAGAAGTTGCGTTGCCTGCTGCATAAGATTATTCAGGGATTCGTCAATCAGCAGATCCACAGATGTTGCATCATTGATCTGCAAAATAAAATCCTTCATCACAGCCGGATCAAGCAGATCCTGCATTGTAAATCCCGCTGTCTGCAAGAGATTCTGCAAGGTCTCATCGTCCACATTCAGAAGCTTTTTCAGCTTGTTCGAAAGCAATTCCGCTTTTAAATCGTCGCCTTCTGCTTCCTGTGGTGCTTCGTTTCGCTTTGCTTTTTCTGCACCGGTAGTACGCGTTGTTTCTGTCTTCGCATCTGATCTTGTATACTTATTCAGATCTGACTGCTTTTTCTCGCCAGAAACCGTTGTGTCTGCCTGTTTTACCGCATCTACATCGTTTTTCATCGTTGCAGAATCCGCTGTCTGCGTGGTGGTATTCGGATTGGTTGCTGCCAGATTCATCAGATCTGCAAATGTTCCAGAGGCTTTGTCCTTCGACTTTGATTTGTCTGTGGTTCCGCCCGTCTGGCTCATATCGACTTTTCCGATTCCACCTGATTGAATTCCTACAATCATTTGCGTTCCTCCTTTTTTTCTTATTTGGAGTTATACAATGGCTCTATGGCAAAAGCTTCTTCGTTACCGCAGCCGCAAAATCCGGATCCATCGCCGCGAGCACCTTTCCCCTTGACTGCGCATCCATATTGTTCATGATCAGTGCAACTGTATCGAGATCATTGCCCATCGTCTCCAAAATCTTTGCAGCTTCCGACGCATTCATTTCTTCGTACGACTGTGCCATTTTCTTGATACTGTCATCTGCCTGATCCTGTTCTAATACCTGCTGATAGATCTCAGCAGCGGATTCCGCATCAAGCTCATTGTACCACTCTTTATATGTATCGGTATCTGGAGCCGAATCTCCATAGACTATTTCGTCATAAAATTTCTTTTTTTCATCTTCAAAGTCACTTTGATCCTTTGCAATGGTCGTCAGACGATCGACTTCTGCCTGTAATTCCGTCACTTTGTCGTTTAATTCGGAGATTTCTGCGTCCTTGCTGCCAATCGCTGCATCCTGGTCTGCAATATGCTTTAAAGCATCCTCCAGATTCGTATATGGATAATCACTCTCAATCGCAACTTCCTCATCCGAAGCATCCGGCAATATTTTATTGATCACCGGAACATCCTTAAATACCGGGCGGAGCACACGGCTTCCAAATCCACCTACATCACATTTTATGAGCAGACACATCACACTCAGCCATGTAATTACGATCAAAACACCGATCAGGATACCTACACCTTTATTGCTACCGGAGTTTTCTCCTTTTTCTCTCTTATTTTTTGCCATTGTCTTCCACCTCTTTCTTTGCACTTGTAAACTGATATCCCGCCACCTCATCGGTCTCCCGTTTCTCGGTCGCATTCAACTCCTGTTTAAATTCATCGAACTTCTTTTCTTTCAGCTTCTCATGCATTTTCCGTTCCTGCATCTCGCGTGCCATCTTCTGTCTGGCAAGTTCCAGTTCTTTGCTCTTCTGCCGGATCACTGCATTCTGCTCCTCGATCATCATATCTAAGATATCCATACTGTTTGCATTTTCTTCAATCTCAATGAAATCCAGCCTTCCCTGTATGGATGCCTGATACGCTTCATAATATCCCTGTTTGCGTTTTTTTAATACATCAAGCTTCTGTTCCTCTGCCGCAAGTGCCTGCCTTGCTTCGGCGTACTCCTGCTTGGCAGACTCCTCCAGCTTATATTTGATATTCAAGATATTCTGCATTCGATATATAAACTTCGCCATACATTCTTCATCCTGTCTTATTCAAAAATCGCATACAACTGCTGCAGCTCATCCTCCAGCAAAAACTTACTGTCCACATCCTGCATCAGATACGCATTGACCTGATTGATCTTCGTGATTGCATAGTCAATCTCCGGGTTGGAGCCGGATTTGTAGGCACCTATGTTGATCAGATCCTCTGCGTCGTTGTAGGTTGCGAGTACATTTTTCAATCTGCCAGCCGCCTGCTTATGTTCTTTCGATGCAATCGCACTCATGCATCGCGAGATACTCGCCATAATATCAATCGCCGGATAATGGTTTTTATGTGCCAGATTTCGCGACAGCACAATGTGTCCATCTAAGATACCTCGCGCCGTATCGGTGATCGGCTCGTTGAAATCATCGCCATCGACAAGCACCGTATAAAGTCCGGTAATCGAACCCTGATGCGTATTGCCTGCACGCTCTAATACCTTTGGAAGCTCCGCATATACTGATGGCGGATATCCTCTTGTAACCGGAGGCTCTCCAGATGCCAGTCCAATCTCCCGTTGTGCCATCGAAAAACGGGTCAGGGAATCCATCATCAACAGGACATCCTTGCCCTGATCCCGGAAATATTCTGCAATTGCGGTTGCTGTTTTTGCCGCCTTATTACGGATCAGTGCTGGTTTATCCGAGGTTGCGATTACAAGCACAGAACGCTTCAGACCTTCCGCCCCCAGATCTCGCTCGATAAACTCACCGACCTCACGACCTCGCTCTCCGATCAGTGCGATCACATTAATATCTGCTTTCGTATTTCTGGCAAACATACCCAGCAAAGTACTTTTTCCAACACCACTACCAGCAAAGATGCCGATACGCTGTCCTTTTCCGATCGTTAAAAGTCCATCCACCGCTTTTACCCCAAGTGGAAGCACTTCATCAATCAACTTTCGTTTGAGTGGATCCGGTGGCGGCGCATCAATCGGATACGTCTCCGTCGTCGTGAGCGTACTGCCGTCCATCGGTCGTCCGATGCCATCCAACACCTTGCCAAGTAATTCCTCACCAACCGGAACCTGCAGGACACCTTCTGTATTCCGAACCGTTGCCCCCAGTCCGATTCCATCGACCGAATCATACGGCATCAGTAGTACCTTATTCTCGCGGAAACCGACGACCTCTGCCATGACCTTTGTCAGACCATCCTTCGAGATGATCTCGCACAGGTCATTCAGCTTTGCCGGTGGTCCTACCGATTCTACCGTCAGTCCGACAACTTTATTTACTTTTCCGTAATGCACACTGAAATCACGATATAACAGTGCATCGTATCTTGCTCGGTCAAATTTCTTCAACATTTCATTGCTCCATTTATGGCTATATATAGAGAATCGCAGATATTCCTATCTGCGATTATGCCTTTATTGCGTAGATAATAATCTGATAGCGGTAATCAGATTCCGCACCTGCACGTCCATGGACAGATCCACGATACCCGTGTCACTCTCGATCTGACATTGCCCCTTTTGTAGTTTTGTATCGCTGAATATCTCTATGGTTATTCCCGGATTCGCAGCTCCGGACAATCGATCCGCATTATCTGCAATATATGTATAATTCTCTTCTGATACCCGGATGACGAACTTTCTGGAATCCTCATCCTCATTTAACACCTGATTGATCATGTAGATCATCACTGGCTTATAATCATCAACCAGTATACCTGTCAGCTTCTGGATCAGCTTGCACGCAACATCCACGATCTGTTCCTCAGTATCTGTGATGTTCTCCATCATTTCTTCCCGCGCCTGCGCAAGTGCCTGATCGCGTTCCCGACTGATCTTCTCCAGATACTCATCCGCCCGGCGCATCGCTTCCATGTTGCCATCTTCGAGCCCTTTTGCAAAACCCTCTTCCTGTGCAGCTTTGCGAATTGCCTCTGCATCCGCCTTGGCATCCTCCAAAATCTTCTGTGCCCGTTCACGCGCATCATCCTGTAAAAGTTTTGCCTTCTCCATCGCGTCATCCAAAAGCTCTTTATGTTCTTCCAGATTGATCGTCGCAGCCATCTCTGTAATGCCTGCCTCGAAAGTATCTCCTGCTTCCGCTGAACCTTCTGGTACATCATTCTTCGGACGGATCACACGCGGTTTGGGCGGTTCGATCACACGGCTGTTTGCATCGATCACAAACGGTTCCTGTGACACCGTACGCACGCCTGGTATCCCGGATTTAAAAATATTAGACAACAATCTCGTCACCTCCACCACGGGAAATTACGATCTCGCCGGCATCCTCCAGTTTTCGGATAATATTTACGATCTTCTGCTGTGCATCCTCGACATCCTTCAGACGGACAGGACCCATAAACTCCATGTCCTCTTTGATCATAGATGCCAGACGGGATGACAAGTTATCGAAGATCACCTTCTGTACGTCTTCGTTTGCATTCTTCAAAGCCACTGCCAGCTCGTTGTTCTCCACCTCACGGAGTACAGTCTGGATTGCACGGTTATCAAGCAGCAGAATATCCTCGAATACAAACATCTTTCTGCGGATCTCGTCTGCCAATTCCGGTTCCTCGATTTCGAGGTTTTCCATAATATGTTTCTCGGTACTCCGGTCGACCGTATTCAGGATATTGACGATGGAATCCACACCACCGACAATCGTGTAATCCTGATTGACCAGAGACGCCAGTTTCTTCTCCAATATCTTTTCCACTTCTTTGATTACATCCGGGCTGGTTCGATCCATCATTGCGATACGCTTTGCAACGTCTGCCTGCTTCTCCGGTGCCAGCGCGCTGACCACGGCTGCCGCCTGCGATGCCGGAAGATATGCAAGAATCAACGCGATTGTCTGCGGATGCTCGTCCTGAATAAAGTTTAAAAGTTGGCTTGCATCTGCCTTTCGTACGAACTCAAATGGACGTACCTGCAAAGATGCGGTCAGTCTGCCGATGACATCTCTTGCACGATCCTCGCCAAGTGCCTTGTCCAGAAGTTCCTTCGCATAAGCAATACCACCCTCTGCAATGTATTGCTGTGCCAGACAAACCTCATAGAATTCATCCAGCACCTCATCCTTTAATTCTGCCGATACACTTTTTGTATTGGCGATCTCCAATGTCAACGCCTCTATCTCATCATCCTTCAGATGCTGAAAAATCTTAGAGGAACGTTCCGGTCCAAGCGCGATCAGCAAAATTGCAGCCTTCTGCACGCCTGTAATATCCGATGAATGTAATGTTGTCGCCATAGTATCACTCCCAATCGTCGTTTAGCCAATTTCGTAACAATGCCACCACTGCTTCCGGGTTTTCATCCACAAATTTCTCAATCTGCTGCTTGGAAGCGGATTTATCACTAAACTCAATATCATCCAAAGTCTGGTTCTCCTTCGTTGTCGCAAGCAGAGCCTCTACCGAAAGCTCCGGTTCTGTCTCGACAACCTCATGCGGTTTCATGCTGCGGAATACAACAAATAACAACAATCCACCAATAATCACAGCCAGTACGATTGACAAAATGCTCTGTACCGGTACGGACTTCGTCTCAGCCGGGTAAAAGACTGGAACGATCCGCTCTACCACATAGATATTTGCCGCCTTCATACCGGTTGCACTGGCAAGCATGTCGACCATTTCCTGTGGGTTAATATTCTCTGTCGGTGTCGAATTTGCTGCCTGATACTCCGCAAACGTCGTACCATCCAGCAATCCCTGTTCCTTCATCTGATCTTCATAGTAGTTCTCATACCGGGTCAGATACAATGCCATGCTGGAATTCTGCATATTGACATCACCAACTGGCGTCACAGTACGGGTTGTCGTACTGCTCGTCTCGTAATCTTCACGCAGAACGCTCAAAGTCGAGCCTGCATTTGCATTATCGAGCAGGTTATAATCTGTGATTTCCTCACCATTTGCATCCGTACCAACCACGCCACCGGTACCATCAGTATTTTCCGCCAGATAGTAATAATGGGAGGATTTCGGACCGGTATCATCCTCGTCATTCGAGTAATATTTGATATCTTCAATCTCCTGCTGGGAAATATTCACATCCAGATTTGCCGATACAGATACCTCGTCATACACGCCCGAATTTACCATCAGGTTCCAAAGCTTGCTGTTGTAATACTCCTCCACCTGCTGCTGTACCATGATAACCGGGGATGCACTCGTGGTAGAGTTCTGACCGGAGAACAACAATTCGCCCTTGTTGTCAACGATTGTAATTGCCTTTGTATCCGAATTACCAACACAGGTTTTCGCATACTCTACGATTGCATTTGTGCTTTCCTGATTGTAGTCACCATTTATGGTAAGCATAATGCTGACTGAAGCAGTCTGGTCACTCGCATAAACCGTGTTTGTGCTTTCCGGCAGATTGATTGTAACCGAAGCCTTCGTCACACCCTGCATGGATGCAATATCCCGTTCCATCTCAGACTGCTTGTAAAGCTTTGCCTTGAGCTTTTTCTCCGAATCTGTCGTATTGAAGCTATTGTTAAACAGACTGTCATAATCTGACTGTCCATTATTCGTTCCAATGCCATTTTCGCCAAGGAGCAGACGTGCCTGTGACACCTGGTTCTCATCAACCTCAATCTTTAACGCATCGTCACTGACCTTGTATGTAATCGAATTATCTTCCAGCAGATTCGCTGCCTGAGCAGCTGTCGCCGTATCCTCAAAGGTGGACAATACCACATATGAAGTCCGGTTTAAAATTGCAACCAATGCGATCACAGCAACCAGAACTGCCGCCAATACCGAGAAGAATAACGCCTTCTGTCTCTTTGTATACTTTTTCCAAAACTCAACTATCTTCGATGGTAGCTGACTAAACCATTCTCTCATACGATACCTACTCTATATGCATAAATTTATAGTTGCATGTTCATCAATTCTTTGTATGCGGATACCACCGCATTTGTAACCTTCACTGTATACTGCAGGGAAATACTTGCCTTCCGTGCAGCAGCTGCCACATCATGGATATTGTCCGAATACCCAAGTGCATAGCTCATCTCCGCAGACTCTGCTGATTTCTGTAAAGAATCTGCTTCCTTATACATATCCACTGCCGCATTTAAAAACGTATCGAACGCTGTACCCTGCGAGCTGGACGCTTTTTTATCTGCACGTTCTGCAGAGCTTGCAGAATTTGCAGATTGAATACTGTTTAAGGTTGTCCATTCATCACTGAACAAACTCACTGGTGTAATTGCCATTTATCTATCTCCTGATACCAATTAGCTATTAAATAATTCCAATCCTTTTGCCGCGATATTTTTCGCAGCATTAAATGCCGTTGCGCTTGCTTCATAAGAACGGCTTGAATCAATCAGATTCGTCATTTCGGTTACTGTGTCCACATTTGGATATTCCACATATCCATCTGCATTTGCATCCGGATTGTCCGGCTCATATACAAGACGCAGATCTGATGGATCTTCCACGATCTTTGTCACTTTAACACCATTTGGTTCATAGTTTGACATATAGCCGTTTAACATATGGTCAAAGGATGTTGTATCCTGTTCTTCAAACACCACTGTCTTTCTGCGGTATGCACCACCATTCTCTGTACGTGTGGTGTTCGCATTCGCAATGTTCTGTGCAATTACATCCATTCGCATCTGCTGCGCCGTCATGCCGGTTGCAGATACATTCATCGCTGAAAATACACCCATCGCTGTTACCTCCCTAATCTGTCATCCGACGGAAATATCCATCAGAATACTTCCACATTAATTACCGGAACTAAGTACGGTATTGTATCTGGCAAACTCCTGATTCATCAGATCAACCAGAGCCTGATACTTGATCTGGTTTTCCGCCAGTCTTGCCTCTTCAGTATTGATATCGACATTGTTTCCATCCAGACGATATGAAAGCGATGCATTATCCGTGTAAACCTGTGCATCCAATGTCTCAAGATTCTGATTTGCCTTTTTCACTGCCTTGCTCAGATTCTTTTCCCCTGCAAGTTCTCCCTGCAGAACCGACTCAAAATCCAAATCTTTCCGCTTGTAATTCGGCGTGCTTACATTCGCAATATTGTTCGTCAGAAGCTCGTTTCGCAGATTCGCAGCATCTGCCGCTTTGTCCAAAATATTCACATAGTTATAAATACCGGATGTGATCATCGACTTCCTCCTTATTTTCAAACTAAAAAAATAGTTACTGTACAGATTCCCATACAGTAACTATCCTACCATATTTTGTGGTATGCTTCAACAAAAATCTTTTCTGACCACTAAATATTTACTCGTTTTCCTTTTTTTCGCGCTCACAGGTGTAACCGCATGTCTCAGAGGCACACAGAAGCTTATTTCCTTTCTCTACCATGTAACCGCCACATTTCGGACATTTCTTATCCGACGGCTTCGACCAGGACATGAAATCACAATCTGGATATCCAATACAGCCATAGTAAAGTCTGCCCTTTTTCGTCTTGCGCAAAATAATATCCTTGCCGCATTTCGGGCATGCAACACCGATCTTCTCGTAGTATGTCTTTGTGTTCCGACACTCCGGGAATCCCGGGCACGCAAGGAACTTTCCATGCGGACCATATTTGACTACCATCATACGTCCACACTGATCGCAAGGCACATCCGATACCTCATCTGCAATCTTGACCGATTCCAGCGATTCCTTTGCTTTCTCCACAGACTCTGCAAGATCCGGATAGAAATTCCGGATAACAACCTTCCACTCTAATTTTCCTTCCTCAATGCTGTCCAGAAGCGACTCAATATTTGCTGTAAACTCGGTATCCACAATTGCCGGGAATGCATCCGACATCATTTTATTGACTGCCGCACCAAGCTCTGTCACATACAGATTCTTGTTCTCCCGGATCACATAACGCCGGTTTAAAATCGTTGTGATCGTCGATGCATACGTAGACGGACGCCCGATTCCAAGCTCCTCCATCGTCTTTACAAGAAGCGCCTCTGTATAATGTGCCGGCGGCTGTGTGAAATGCTGCTTTTCCTCAAGCTCTGCACAGGTAAGTGTTGTACCTTTTTCCAGTCCGGTCAGTCTTGTCTTTTCTTCCTTCTCTTCATCTAACGAATATACAGACATGAATCCATCGAACACAACCTTCGATGTAGAAGCCTTAAACTTATGTTCCTCTGCCGTGGCATATACTGTCTTGTTCTCATAAACTGCCGGTGCCATACGGCTTGCTAAAAAGCGGTTATAGATAAGCTGGTATAAACGGAACTGGTCACGTGGAAGCTGCTCCTTTAATTTCACCGGAGATAACTCCACATTTGTTGGACGGATCGCCTCGTGCGCATCCTGAATCTTCTTGCCGGTCTTTACATCCTTTGCCTCACCGACATAATTCTCGCCAAACTGATGTGCAATATATTCTTTTGCATTTTTATCAGCTTCCTCAGAGATTCGTGTTGAATCCGTACGCAGATATGTGATCAGACCGATAGAACCCATGCCCTTGATTTCCACGCCTTCATACAACTGCTGCGCGATACGCATCGTCTTATTTGTTGCGAAATTCAGCTTCTTTCCAGCTTCCTGCTGCAACGTACTTGTTGTAAACGGAAGCGGCTGTTTCTTCGTCTTCTCGCTTACCTTTATCTCCGAAACCGTAAATGGCTTTCCGTCGATTTCTTTCTTTACCTGATCAAGTTCTTCTTTTTTGACTTTATCCTTCGCATAATGAAAGCAAACCGGCTTCAGTGCCGGATTCGCTGACAGATACGCATCTAAGCTCCAGTATTCTTCCGGAATAAATGCATTGATCTCATCTTCCCGGTCACAGATCAGCTTCAAAGCGGCTGACTGCACACGGCCGGCGCTCAAGCCTCTCTTGATCTTCTCCCACAAAAGCGGGCTGATCGAGTATCCAACCAAACGGTCAAGCACACGTCTTGCCTGTTGTGCATCTACCAGATCCATGTCAATTTCCCTGGCATTTTTTATAGAAGATTTGACTGCATTTTTCGTAATCTCATTGAAAGTGATTCTCTTATAATTTTTGCCTTCCAGTTTCAGGGCTGCAATCAGATGATATGAGATTGCTTCTCCTTCACGGTCAGGGTCAGTCGCGAGATAGATCTTATCTGCTTTTTTGACTGCCTTACGAAGCTGCGCCAATAATTCACCTTTCCCCCGAATTGTGATGTAATGCGGTTCGTAATCATGTTCAATATCAATACCCATCTGGCTTTTCGGCATATCCCGTACATGTCCGTTCGATGCGATAACATCATAGGATGCACCCAGGAATTTTTTAATTGTCTTTGCCTTTGCCGGCGACTCGACAATTACCAGATTTTTTGCCATTTCCCATTCCTCCAATACTTTTCTAGTATTCAAAAACAAGCAAACTATACACTATTTTCGGTGGAGGTGCAAGGTTAAATTCTTTTCTATCCCATTTTTTAATCCATCTTCTGCCACATTTTTACCACACTTCTTCTATCCACTTTATGCATTCCTGCCCCATAATTTCACGTTCTCTAGCACATTCTTCCGGGAATTCTTTCTTATTAACAGCTTTATCTTGCCACAGGATTTTCACAGTTTCCAATATTGGGGAATTTTCGGATAATTCAAATATTCCCCAAAATCATTCCTTACATATTTGTCTGTCATTGGGGATTTTTTGCATATTTCGATAATTTCCCCATCATTTTTTGTACTTTCTTCCATTTCGTTGGGTGATTTTTTCTTATTTGTCATTTTCACCCAATTCCTTGCTATACCTCTACTTGTTATTGGGGGGATTTTTGATGATTACCAATATTTTAATCAATATTTGCTACAGCAAAAGAAATCATATTTATACAATATAAAAGCAGGAAGTCTCGCTATAAGACCGCCTGCCTGTTGATCATTCTTATGTAGTTTTCTATATCTCGTTTTCCTTTAGAAATTTACCACTCTCATTACTTAATTATAAAATAAGCTGTATTATTTTTGATTAGAGCTTCTTCTCATCCCTCGCTTAGCTTTAATTTTACCTAAAATCCCAGAAAGATACAATGCAAGGACTATTAGAATACCACAATCTAACCCAAGACCTGCACCTGCAACTCTTTCATAGACACTTCCAGGTGTATCCAGTCCTGTAATTTCAATAATCAAAAACGCAATCATTCCTATTATCGCAATAATTGTAAGTACCAATAACCTTCCTTTTATTTTCTGATTCATCGCTTCTGAATAATCAGTTAGATTTAATACGGTTTCTTTAACTTCTTTTTCCATAATCTCGTTTTTCCTCTCTCCATTGATGATTTCAGGAATACTTACATCAAAAATTTCCGCAATGTCAACTAATAAACTAATATCCGGCATATTAGTTCCTGTTTCCCAACGTGATACGGTTCTTCCAGATACATATAGCATTTCAGCAAGTTCTTCTTGTGTAATTCCTTTCTCTTTCCGAAGTTCTTTCAAAAAACTTCCTATCTTTTTTAGGTCCATGAAAATTTCCTCCTTTCATCAACAGACTAACTTAATGAACAAATATATAACACGACATAAAACGAGAAAATGCCGTATTTTTGCTATCAGACAAATCTGTCCAGTGATATTTGCACTGTGTTTCTTATTCCATTATCATTTCTGCAGTCAGTATAAGCAATTATCTGATACTATCATAAAATCTCTGCAACACGATTGCCAACTCTTCCGGAGCTTCTATATTTGCTTCATGACCTGTTTTCATAAGTTCATGGAAGTAAGAATTGTTCAAATAATGGCAAAGTTCTTTTGAAGTTTTTTTGTTTGCCTTGTCCTTCTCTCCACAAACGATCAATACAGGACAAGACACCTTATGCAGCGAGTCACTGAAATCTAATTCAGCCATCGTGCCGCATAGGCTGATAACATCTGCTTTTTTGAAGCCCATTTTATTGAATGCCGAATTCGGCATAAGGTGAAACAACATATTCTGAACTTCCAATAATTTTTTTGGCATTTTATATTGTGCTGCAATTAATACGAGCGCCTTTACTTTATCCGGGTGGTCTATCGCATAATTAAGTGCCAAAACAGCTCCCAGAGAAAGCCCACATAAGACAATTTCTTCGTTCTCCTTGTCGCATTCTCCTGAGAATGATGAATATAACTCCTTATATGTAGCAGATTTCCCTTCTAACATCTCTGATAAACTCAGACCGACACTACTTTCCGATACTTTCGTTTCTTTTATTGTCCTATTCCAACTGTCTGGATTTTGTCCTAGTCCATGCAAATATAGATACTTCATATATTATCCTCCTTCAAACTGGAATTTTAATATTACTCGACATGATGAAAAATTTTTAATCTTTGTGCCTCATTTGCTTCAAATCCAAATTTTTCATAAAAAGGTATCTTATCTGGAACCGCACATAGCTCCACAAAAATATCTGTTCCTTTTACTCCATTGTTATTTATAAACCTTCTTAATTCATCTATTAATATTCTTCCAATACCTTTTCCCTGATATTCAGGTCTGACAACAACATCTTTAATATAATAATTAAGTCCCATATCACCATTCATTCTTGCCATAGCAACAATGCAATCTCCGTCCCATATAGAAACCCTAAATATGGTATGTTTCATTGCTAGTCTTGTTTGCTCAAGAGATGGTCCATCTCCCCATACTGTTTCCCATAATTCAATAAATTGCTCTGCTGTTAGTTCGTTGTATTTGATTTTTAAATCTAACATATATTATTTCTCTCCAATACTTTGTATATAAAATCAATCAAATTTACAAATTACGATTTATCAAGTTTCCGAATTACAATTTGCTCATAATACTGGTTATACACTTAAATAATCTTTATATTCTTTATCTAAAAGTTTCTTAAATTCATCATAATCATCCCATTTAAATGTAAAGCCGCATCTTCTACTATCTCTTTCACCATACTTGTCTGTAAAAACATTCGCATATTTTTGCGACACTTTATTATAAAAATTATCAATACTTTCAAATCCATCATTTAAACAGTAGTCTATAAATGGCAATATTTTATCACTAACATCCTCTTCTGATAGTTTCAAATCAATACATTCAAATAAATCATCTGGCATTGTTTGTCTTTTTTTAACCTTTTCTATGGTTTCATTTATGACTGGATCTAAAGTAAAAAAATCATTTTCTACAAGCCATGCAAGATAAAAAGCTATTTCAGTGCAACAATATTTCCATATTATTTTCTCATCTTTTTCATTTATATCTGTATCTTTTTTATTATATTGTATGCAATAATTTGCCTCTGCAATGTCCCAATTCCATTCTGAATTGTACAAATAACCTCTATAAGTTTTTGTATTGTTATTAACTTTTTTATTATTCGGATTATTAAATTGTTTATAAAATTTCATGAATCCAAATACACATGTAATAATTAATAATACAAAAATTCCACCAAACACAGCAATATCTGAAATGTTGTGATCAAATATTGTTATGCATATAAATCCTACAATGCTAATAATTGTAATAATCCCACAACAAATCATTCCATCCTTTGAATATTTTTTTACTTTTTCTTCATTCATCTATATTTTCTCCTCGTATTTTAAAATTTCTGACTCTTCAACCTCCAATGTGCACGCAAGCATCTTTGCTTGAGGTTGCGGAGACCAAAAAAATTATATAAAACAGTATAACACAAATAAAAGTGACACGGTGAACTGATTGAAATGCTTCTGATTTTGTAACTGATGATTGATGTTTATACAAGTGCTGTCTACATGCTACGCATTGACTGCTGGAAAGCAGAAAAAAACCAAGCTGTCACTCATTGCCCGAGTGACAGCTTGGTTACTCGCTATCCCTGATACCTTATTCTTTCAACCAGCGTTTCCTTTTTCAGATTACTGCTTAAAACGCAGGAAAGTACAATCTGCAACAGGCCGACCAAAAAAATCATAATAAAAATTGGTACGATTGGAACATGATAGATATTTATTCCAAATATTCCATTATGCTTTGCATAGATAAAGAGCGCGTAGCCAAGTGGCAGACCAACAACAAGTGCTACACATATGGTGCCAACCGTAAAAATCAGTCCCTGTAACTGCAGGCATAAATTTAATTGTTTATTTGTCATACCCACAGCCTGTAATATACCATATTCCTGCTTTTTTGTCGTAATATTCATGATCATGGTATTCGCCATATTCATAAACCCGATGAGTCCTACAATAGCCATAAACAGATAACAGCCAAGCTTCATCATGCGGGCTGCAAATTCTGCAGATTGTAACTGCGCATGATAAGTATCCATTTTTATATGCGAAGTATTAGAAATCAAAGTATTCAGACTCTGTTCCACAGATGCCACATCTTTTTTATCACAGTCCACCCACAGATAGCCATAGGCTGTTCCTCTCGGATTCATGGAACGGTATACGCCTTCCGGAATGACAAGATAAGTGTCCGCACTTACAAAGGATCCTGCAATCTTTCCCTGATAGGTATAGGTTCCACTTCCATTCTCAAAGTCAAATGCAATGGATTCACCCGGAGCATATCCATCTTGTTCCATCCACGTTGACCAACCAAAGAAAATTTCACCATTCTTTACCGCCTGATCATAGTCCATAGAGCCAATATCCCCGTCCTGGCGCATAAAATCAAAATCATTTTTACTCACAATAGCAGCCGGAAATCTTGTTCCGTTCAGATTTACAGAGACAATCTCTCTCGTCATGACATCTGTTACTCCCGGAATGCTTTTGATTTCTTCAATCAGCGAATCATTCAATGGATCATCCGTCAGAATCGTATCCAGATTATTCTCCGGATATCTTTCATCATACTCAGCAGAATAGTCAAGCTGCAGTTCAAATTGTCCATGATTAACGGAAAGACGTGTTTCATGCTCCGTGTCAATATTTCCCACATAATTAGAGATAATCACAAACAATGTGCAGGAAAGCCCCATCGTAAGGATGGTACCAATGGTTCTTTTGGGATTACCCGTTACATTTGCCATTGCCATAGAAAACACGGTAACATTTTTTCTGCCATTTCGTTTTCCTTTTCTTTGTGTTTCTACATTTTCTAAATACCGTGTTGCTTCGATAGGCGAAATCCGTGAAACAATTTTCATTGGTTTACGCAGCGCCAAAGCAACGGTAAGAAATGATACGAAAATACATAGAAGCATAACAGGCAGGGAAAACAGTGGCACCTGCTGATTTTGGACACTCATAGAGCCAGTTCCGGTTGATACAAGGTTTCCCTGTTCTACCAGCCAGTTAAAACCGTATTTTGCAATCAGAAAGCCAAGAAGCAATCCAACCGGTATTGAAAAAATTGTCAAAAAAATACCCTCTCTGAAGATCAGTTGTTTCATCTGCTTTTTTGTCGCTCCCAGAGCCTTGATTTTTCCATACTCCTGTATCTTGTTGGCAATACCGACCTGAAAAATATTATAAATGACCACAACAGAGAAAAGTACAATTGCAAGAATCAAAACCCCGCATACCGCAATCGTTTCATAACTCGGTTGCAGGACCCATTGCAAATAGAGATCATTGACTATAACGTTTTTTTCTTCGATCCCACAAGCTGCTGCAATCTGCTTTATAACCGAATCAATATTATTCATAGATGCATTTGCAGAATCATTTAAAGTAAAATAAATATTATACTGTCTGTCATTCTCTGCGACGTGCTCATCATAAAACTCCTGTGACCCGAAAGCAACATAAGATGCCTCGATGGTATACTCATCCCGGTCATATAGGATTCCGCTGACAACAAATTCTTCCGGCTTATATTCTGACCGCATCCCTGCACGGTAATCCAGTGTAACCGTATCTCCGACCTTTACATCATCATATCCCATTGCACGAAAAAATGCTCTTCCTGCGGCAATTTCCTGCGTTCCCCCCGGATACTTTCCTTCCTTTAACTCATATTCCCTATTATAGGGAAGCATTTTTCTTGCAGTCTCATCCATGCAGACAAAACCACCGTTTTCGTTGCCTTTAATTATGCCTTCTGTACACATAATTCCTATTGCATCTATTTCTGCACGGCGGCTTACTTCCTTTAACTGCGAGGCATCTGCTGCGACAAACAAACCATAATTGCTTCCATACGAGCCTGCCGCCTGACTTTTCTGTAAACGGATCATTCCATTTCCCACAGTACTGATAATCACAAGCAGCATCGTAGTCAGACATATGGACATCATAATCAGTATACTTCTTGTCTTGTTCTTTTTGTCATTGCTATATGCAATCCTGCTTATTGTCTTCATCTGAAATCCACCACCTGTCCGTCCTCAATCACCAGAATACGGTCAGCGACCTGTGCAATTTCGTCATCATGGGTAATCATTACAATTGTCTGTCCATATTTTTTTGCTGTCATCTTAAGCAGGGCGATTACCTCATCACTGGTCTTAGAATCAAGATTTCCTGTCGGCTCATCTGCAAATATAATTTCCGGACGATTCACCAGTGCTCTTGCAATTGCTACTCTCTGCTGCTGTCCTCCGGATAACTGATTTGGCAGATTGTAAATCCTCTTTTCAATTCCCAAAGTTGCAATGATATCATTTACATACGCTTCATCCACTTTTCTTCCATCCAGCCCCAGTGGCAGTACAATATTTTCCCAGACATTAACAGATGAAACCAGATTAAATGCCTGAAAAACAAATCCGATTTTTCTTCTGCGGAAAACAGCAAGGGCATCTTCCTTCATCCTGTATAAATCTTTCCCTGCTAAAGTAACACTGCCTTTTGTCGGGGTGTCTAGCCCTCCAAGCATATGAAGTAATGTACTTTTACCGGAACCTGACTTTCCAACAATTGCGACAAATTCTCCCTGCTCAATCTGAATGTCCACCTGATTGACCGCTTTGACCTGATTCTCACCTGCTCCATAAAACTTACAAAGCTGCTTGGTTTCTAATATCACACTCATGTGTTGCCTCCTTTTCATCCTATATCCAAATTGTATCAGGACAATCTTTCATTTCACTTTCAAAAAGTGGGCAGAAGTCTTACAGAATTGTAAGATTTCTGCCCAATTAAAATTTAACCAACATATGGTAATTGGATCACAAACGTGCTTCCTTTTTTCTTTTTGCCGGAGGTTACCATGATCGTACCTCCGTGTTTTTCGATAATTTCTCTCGATAGAAAAAGTCCGATTCCTGTACCACTCTTTTCCATGACCTCCCTGGAACTTCCTCTGTAAAATCGTTGAAAAATTTTGTGATACTCATTCTGCGGAATACCGATTCCCTGATCCTCAATTTCCATTCTTACAAGATCGTTTCTTTTTTGTAACCGGATAAATATTTTTGAACCACCCGGACTGTACTTGACCGCATTATCCAGAACGTTGATCACAGCTTCACCAAGCCATCTTTTATCCTGCATAACCATGCATGTTTCCAGCTCTTTTTCATAGTCAAAAACGAATTCAATTTCTTTCTCATCCGCTTTTGGATAAGTACAGTTCACAGCAGATATGACAGTATCCATAAGCGGAAGTTTTTTCTTATTAATCTGAATCAGTCCAGTTTCCATCTTGGATATTTCAAGAAGCGACTGCAATAATGTCTCCAGTCCATCCAGAGCACTCCGACAACGGATACGAAACTCCTCCTGTTCTGTGGCACTTAAGTCATTCTGCATCAGCACACTAAAACATGTATCCAAAGCTGCAACCGGTGTCTTTAACTGGTGAGAGATATCAGAAACCATTTCTTTCGTGCTCTCTTTTTCTTCCCGTGCTTCTTCCTTTAGCAACTGAATATGATGTCCGATTGCTTCAAGCTGGTCATTCAATTTTTCCAGTTCTGCATGATTTTCCGTTTTCAGTAAATCATCAAATTTATTTTCACGGAATCTGATCAGAATTTCTTCCAACTGGTCTAAAATTTTCTGATGACACGCATCTTCTTTTTTCTTCCAATAAAGTAAAAAAGTCAAAAGAAGCACGCATATCACAGTGCTTACAGCACCGGTCACCATAACCTGATGCCGGAATTGCAAATAACATGCATTCCCTTTATTTCCCCAGTATCCATATTGCTCCAATAATCGCCTTCCCTGTTCGTTAGTTTCAATATCCTTATCCTTAAGCAATTCCGAAACAGCATCCAGCCCGGAAAATTCTTCCTTTGCAGCAATCTCTGTCATAAGATTCATTTTATATTTATAATCTTCATAAAACACATACGTGGTAAAGCAATTTAATATTGCAAACAATAATATGACAGGTAATACCAAGGAGAGCACTACTGTAATCTTCTTGCGATATCTCTTTGTCACTGCCTTACCTCCTGATTCCATATATACCCAAGACCTCTGATATTCTTTATATAGACCGGTGCAGCCGGATTGTCTTCAATTTTCTCACGGAGTCTTCTGATATTGACAGCGATTGTATTTTCATCCACAAAATCCCCTTCCAGATCAAACACATTTTCCAATATTTGTGTTTTTGAAAGAATCTGTTTCGGATTCTGAAGAAAAAAAGTCAGCATTTTCAACTCCGTTTTTGTCAGACTGATTTCACGACTCTTTATCAGGACTTTCATTTCTCCTGCGATAAATACGATATCTCCCGAAATCATCTTTCCGGCTTCCGTTTTCTCCTGTCTGCGGCGGAAATGTGCTTCTATTTTCAAAAGAAGTACCGAAAGACTAAACGGCTTTGTAATATAATCATCTGCCCCTGCTTCATATCCCATGACCTGATCCATCTCCTGATCTAGTGCTGTAAGGCAGATAATGTATGTATTATAATTGCATCTCATCCACCTTACAAATTCCAGTCCATTCCCATCCGGAAGATTCACATCACAAATGGTAACATCCACATTATTATCACTTGCAATTCTTTTCGCTTTTTTCACTGATTCTGCTGAAAAAACCTCATATCCGGATTTTTTCAGTGAAAATGTAATCCCACGATTTAAATTTTCATCATCTTCAACCACGAGTATACCGGGCATAGCATATGCACCTCTCTTTATTAACTATATATTTCCTTCTCTCTTATAAAACGGTATTGCCCGTGCGTTCTTTTGGTATACGTTCAAGAGCAACTTATTCCTTTTATCCTTTGCATAATTCCTATGCATGTTTTCCGTTTCAAAACTCTTCGTCTTCATCGATTTCTTCATCCGGCTGAATCTCACAAACAAATTCGATATTCCTTTTGCCGAATACATCTGTCAGATAAGTAATCTCTTCTTCATTCATTGTAAAAAATGACCATTCATTCTCGCTGACAGTTATTTTCTCCTGTTCTGTTGTCGTCACCTCCAAGGTGATAACACTCAAACTCCCCTTCCCTGTTTCGAACAGTCTTATCATTTGTACCTTTGCCAGATCCAGCGCAGTCAACTTTCCACCATATACAGATACAAGAAAGCTCTTTGTCAAATATATTCTAAAATCATTAAACCAGAGAGCTTCCGGCTGATTACATTCTTCGTCAATCTGCTCTGCCAATGGATGTCTGTATTTTTTTATCGCACGCACCTGTATGAATACCATCGAAATTCCAATCAATATTAAGATGCCGCCGATATCCAGATTCACAAAATATCCTTCCTTGAGTATTTTTCCATAGGTAAGCTTCGTCATACGTATAGCAATAAATTTGTGATTGATATACGCACTTACGATTGTTTTTACATTCTCATCAATCACAACTTTCGTCATGCCTTCCACTCTTGCCGTACCGTTCTCTTCCACTCTCTGCTTCAAATCTACGAACTGTTCCGGTTGCATCTCTACAATATAGCTTTCCTCAGCGGTTGTTACAAGGTAATATCCTTCATATTTATTTTCCGCCAACTTCTCCGGTACCCGGATAATATCAATATATGCTGTCTGATTCGCAGGATTGGATTCTTCCTGTAATACCAGTTCAAATGGTCGGACATAATCCATCTTTCTCTTTGTCTGAATCATTCCAAATCCCACCAATAATATTCCTATCACTAAGAGGATCATTCCAATTGTCCGCCCTATTTGATTTAATTTGTATTCTTCTTTTATATGCTTATTCGTATATTTCATGTCATGTATCCTCCTACACTTGATTTTTCAGTCCGGCAAAACGGAATTATAAATACTTCATATATTGTCGCTCCTTCAAACTTCGATTGTTAAACTTAATTCATTTATTATACCTTATATCGGCAGCTTTGCATACCCATATCTTATGTCATATTTCTGCGATACAAAAGAACTAATTTATGAAAACGTGCGACAGTGTTGCGCGTTTTCATAAATCTAGCATATTAAATACAGCTATCATTCTTCATAAACTCCATATATAATACCCTCGCACCGGCTGCTTGATCACGTTTCGCCGTTCCAGCTCATACAACACACTGATTGTCGTCGATACACCAAGTCTTGCCTGTGCGATCACATCATCCACATGTACCGGATCTAAGCCTAGAAGGTCATATACGGTCCGTTCTGCGGTTGTCAGGTTATCCCGTGTTTCACTTTGTTTTTCAGCACTACCGGATGCAGCACCGCTAACATCATCCATATTCAGGCGTTCCTCTCCCCACAGATCAAGCAGGATATCCTTCGGTCTTGTCACGCACATCGCACCCATCTGAATCAGGTGGTTTGTACCCTCACTGAATGCATCTAATACTCTGCCCGGCAGAGCGTACACCTGTTTTCCCTGATCAAGTGCCAGATCTGCTGTAATCAGAGAACCGCTTTTCTTCTTGGCACAGGATACTAAAACACCATCCGACAGTCCGCTAATGATCCGGTTTCTGAGCGGGAACTGAAACGCAAGCGGCGGTACATCCAGACAATATTCGGATAGAATCAATCCCCGTTCTTCAATCTGCGCGAATAATTCGATATTCTCGCGCGGATATGTGACATTGATCCCGCAGCCAAGCACTGCAATCGTATAGCCACCTGCTTCCAGACAGCCGCGATGTGCCTGACCATCGATACCCCTGGCCAGTCCACTCACAATCTGGATTCCTGCCTTCGCAAGCTCCCTCGCAAAGATACGTGTCGTTTCTTTACAGTATGTATCTGCATTGCGTGCACCCACAATCGCAACCGACTGATTATAATAATTGATGCTCTCCCGAATTTTGCCACGCGCAAATAAAATCTCCGGTTTATCGTAGATATTTGTAAGCTTCTCCGGGTATAACGGATGCCCCGGATATAAGATCCGGATGTTTCGTTCCTTTAATCGTCCGTATACTTCATCCAGATAATTTGTATTTTTGCGAAGTAAAAGCGTCTGATATTCCACCGGTTCAAATTGCTTCGCCAGCTCCTTCTCAAGCTCCGATACCGATTGCTCTATAGCCTGCTCTACCGTACCATACCGTAGGATCAGATAATATTTTACTTTTGATGATATCTCATGATTTCCATATAGCCAAAGCCTTGCCATCTCACTTCTAGTTTCCATACAGAACCTCCTTTGCAAATACATCCTGATTGCGGTAAAATGCCGCCTCCTGCAGATGTGCATGTTCAATCTCTTCACTGCCAGCCAGATCTGCGATCGTGCGGGCAAGTTTTAATACCCGGTGAACACCCCGGACAGATAATTCCTGTTCTTCAAATAACTGAAGCACCAGCCTTTTTCCTTCCTCCGATAACGTGATATATTCCTCCAGATTCTTTCCATCAAGCTGTGAATTAAACAGCAGTCCGGTTCCGGCAAACCGTTCCTTCTGCATCTGTCTTGCCTGTTCCACCCGTGCCCGGATTGTCTTTGAAGATTCCGTTTTCTGTTTGGAGAAAAGCACCTCCTGCTTTACGCCTTTAACCTCCATCCGGATATCGATCCGGTCAAGCAACGGTCCGCTTACCTTGCTTTGATAACGGCGGATCTGCTGTTCCGTGCAACTGCATCTACGATAATCCGGGTAGTTCCCACACGGACAAGGATTCATCGACGCCACAAACATAAAATCCGCTGGGAATTCATACGACGCCTGCACTCTCGATATCCGGATTCTACGGTCTTCCAAAGGCTGGCGCAGCACTTCCAACACGGGTTTGGAAAATTCCGGAAGTTCGTCCAGAAACAGCACCCCATAATGTGCAAAGCTCACCTCCCCTGGTGTCGGAACCCTGCCGCCACCGATCAGTGCATATTCCGAGATTGTGTGATGTGGTGCCCGGAACGGACGTCTGTGTATCAATCCCCCTTCCGGCGGTAACATCCCTCCGACACTGTATATCTTTGTCACTTCCAAACTTTCTTCGAAGCTCATCTGTGGCAGGATCGTCGGCAGACGCTTCGCGAGCATGGATTTCCCTGCGCCGGCAGCACCGGTCAACAACACATTGTGAAATCCTGCCGCAGCAATCTCCATCCCCCGCTTGATGCTTTCCTGTCCTACTACATCAGAAAAATCAATATCATACAGATATTCCGATGTATCCACAGCCGGTTGCTCGACATTCGTATTCTCATATTCTTTTATTCCCTGGATATACTCCATGGTCTCCTTCAGGCTTGAAACCCCTATAACCGATATTCCCTGCACCAAAGCAGCTTCCTGCACATTTTCTTTTGGAACAATGCAGCTTGTCATACCTTCTTCTCTGGCACAGATGACCATCGGAAGAACGCCCGGAATCGCTTTTATCGATCCGTCCAGGCTCAGTTCTCCGAGCACCAACGTCTGTTCCATCGGTAATTCCGCTGTTACGCCAAGTGACAGAAGCACGGCTGTTGCAATCGCAAGGTCATATCCGGAACCATCTTTTCTCATATCTGCCGGGGATAAATTGATTGTGATGCGCTTCGGTGGCAAATGAAAGCCTGAATTCTTAAGCGCAGTCCGCACGCGTTCCGATGACTCCCTGACAGACGATGACAGATATCCAACCATGGTAAATACAGGCAGACCATCATTCACATCTGCCTCCACATCGATCATCCGTCCGTCCACACCGTGAACCGCACAGCTTTTTACTTTACTAAACATATTCGCTCCCTTCTTCTCCAAGGGCGCTGACCAAGTTTATAGTATAAAAGAAAAGAACATCTGTCAACGAACAAAGTCTGAAACTTTTGTGAACGTTGCAAATGTTCTTTTCTATGATAGGTACCACTATTTATCAATACTTATTTCTTTTTCTGTACACTGTATCCGAATTTGCCAACATAATCACCAAGCGTAAAATACTGTCCGTGGGAATATGCAATCAAATCTGTCTTATTCAGGTCAAACTTTCCTGTCTCATCCATATATTTCTCATCCGCAAGTACGGCTGTTACCTCAGCTAAGAACATATCATGGGAGCCAAGCTCAATTACCTGTGTGACCTTACACTCAATATTGACCGGGCTTTCTTCAATGACAGGTACCGACACTGTCTGTGCCTTGCCCTTCGTCATCTTCATCTCCGCGAATTTATCTACATCTCTGCCTGATTTCACACCACAATAATCCATCGCATAGCACAGATCCTTCGTCACTAAGTTGATGACGAACTCTCCGTTTTTCGTAAGTAATTCATGTGAATATCTTGACTTTCGTACAGAGATCGATACCATCGGTGGATCGGAATTGATGGTTCCCGTCCATGCGATCGTGATAATGTCATCGATTCCATTTCCATCACCGGTTGTCACCATAACCGCCGGTACCGGATACAACATATTTCCCGGTTTCCAAACCTGTTTTGCCATTTTCTGCCTCCTGTTTTTTTATCTATTCAGGTAAATCAAAATACAATCATTCCGTTATTCCAGCAGACTCCGGATCTCCTGCATCTTGTAGTCCATCGCCGTAATCGTATCCGCGCACTTTTTTAACTCCTTCGCAATAATCTCCGGATGCTTCAGATTGTCCTTCTTATACTTGAGCTTATGATCAAGACTCGCCCAGAAATCCATCGCGATTGTCCGAAACTGCACTTCGACTTTCATATATTTTTTCTCATTTGACAAGAAAATCGGAATCTCCACAATCAGATGCAGACTTCGGTATCCGTTTGGCTTTGGATTCCGTATGTAATCCTTCACACATACAACCCGGATATCGTCCTGTTTTGTCAAAAGCTCTGATACCGTATAGATATCCTCCGGGAACGAACAGATCACACGTACACCTGCGATATCCGTCAGGTTCTCCTCGATATTTTCTATCGAGATTTCCAGACCTTTTCGTTTCATCTTCTCCACGATGCTGAGTGGTTTTTTCAATCTGCACCGGATTGACTCAAACGGATTTCGATTATACTGTGATGCAAACTCAGTATTCAACACCTTCAGCTTTGTCTCAATCTCCATCAACGCACACTCATAGTGCATCATAGATTCTATAAATGGCTGCATCGTCTGCAGCACCTTTTCCGGGTTGTCGGAGTTCATCAGAAGCTCCATACTCATATCTGTACTCCCGTTCATGTTACACACCTCTATTCTTACGAATCGTTTTCATAAATAATTCCTTTAATTTCCGGTCATAATCTCTGCCGATCTTATTCAGTGCTTCATGGCTGACAAATCCACCTGCCATCGCAGCATGTCCACCACCGGAACCAATTCCATCCAACGCCTGATAGATTAGTTTTCCTGCATCCACATCTGCCCGCTCACTGCGCACAGAGAATTTAATGCCATCCGAATTGATAGAGTAGACAACGGCTACATCGACCACATCCAAGGACAAAATAAAATCCGATATGATCGCAACAAGGGAATTCGGGCACTCAAATGGAATGTAGGTGAATCCAACATAATCAAACACTTCGATATGCTCGATTGCCGCACCATACGCCTTCAGATCCTGAAATTCTATCGTGGAATTATACATACTGTTCAGTTTTTCCGTACTGATATAATCGAACAGATATGCCATCATATCCATATCAAACGCGGTTGTTCCACGCACAAAATCTGCCGTATCCATCTTGATTCCATAAGCAAGTGCGGTCGCAACATCCTCATCCATCGGCACACCGCTTGTCTGAAAATACGACGCAACAATGCTGGCACAGGCACCAACAATACGGATATCCTCGAACTTGTAATCCTCTGTCTTCACAAACACCGGATGATGATCGACACATGCCACCTCATTGCCCAGAAGATCTGTCGTATTTGCATTCGGTTTCTGACAATCGACATGCACGATATAGTCCTCCGCCTGCATGTCCGGGATGTCATCATACGAATAAATCTCGATGCCAAACGTATCCATCATCTTTCTTGTATTAAACCGGTCAATACTGCCGACATAACAGATGGTCGATGTAATTCCATAATATTCCAGATATCGCTTCAAGCCAAATGCACTCGATATCGCATCCGGGTCCGGGAAATTATGTGTCTGTAAATATACCTTATGTCCTCTCAGAAGTTCAATCAACGCCTTCTGTTTTTCTTCTGCCACTTGCGCCTCCTGTTAACAATCAAAGCACAGCAATACATACGCTAAGATAAGCATTGCCGTCACTAAAACAAACTCGCAAAACCCACTGACAAAATACGAAAGTATCATGCCAATCGCCATAAATAAAATCGAATATCCAAATAATGCCTTCAATGCCGCCTCTTCATCATATTTGTTCTACTACATACTATGAGACAAACGGAGTGAAAAGACGTAATTTCGTTCAAATCCTAGTTATTCTCACTTGCCTGATCAATCGCTTCTTTGATTTCTGGGCTGTCAATATCCACATCTGCTTTCTTACCCATGGCTGTTGCAATCTTATCGACAACCTCTGGAATCATGTCGATCACCTTGCTTACCGTGTCACCCTGCTTGACTGGAATCATCTTCGCATGTCCGTTCTGGATCACAAGTACCGCAGTTGGAGACATCTTACCGCCCATTCCGCCTCCAGCAGAGTTGGAACCGCCGTTTTTGCCAAATGCACCGGCAGCTACACCAAAATTCACATCCACCAATGGTAAAATAATTGTATCGCCTACCTTCGTTGGCTCGCCAACAACTGTCTTCGTTGTAAGCAGGGAATCCATCCCCTGAAATAAAGAACCAACTGTCTGATTAAAATCATTTGCCATCACTCATTACCTCCAATTTCTATATTATCTTACTGATTCATTACTTTCTTTGCAACTTTTAGTGTCCTCCAGATATTGATATTCAAGACAATCCGGAGCAGATATCCAAGCCGGATTCGGCCTTTCAGCTTCACATCCAGTTCCAACACCTTCTGTTCAAAATCCGGCTGCATTGACAGCCCTTTTTGATATACAAACGGCAGTAAGCTCAAATATCCGGTCACCTGCCCGGTCTTGTATGGCTCATCCATGCCGTAATGCACATAGCCCTTTACCTTGCGTGGCAAAATATGTTTCAATGTCCGCGGAATATATTTTTTCAGATATTCACGTGTCTTTACCGTACACGACAGATTCCAGAACTTCTGCAATCGCCGGAGCTTTTTCTTCGCAGTCGCTGTCTTTTTCTCGATCTTGTCAGTCACACGCTCTGCGACCTTTCCTGGTGTGTGATTTATCACAAATGTCCAGACTTTCTTAATCTTCTCCCACACCTTCCGGCACAATATCTTCAATCTGCCCGATTGCTTCTTTTCTTCTTCCGACAGATCGTCCGGTTCGTCCAGATCAAAGATTTCATGCTCTGGTGCTTCCTCTGTCTTTGTTTCTATATCATCCTCATTTATGTCTGTCTCTGGAAGTGGTATCGTCGGAATCTCTGTAATAGTCCCATCTGACTCATCCGTTTTCTCCGATTCACTTATTATCTTCTGTGAACTATTTTCTATACTATCCTTTCGCTTTACCGGCTTCTCACAGATTGCATCATCGTCCTCATCCACGTCGATATCATCCCACGCGTCGTCGAATCCCTCATCAGCGAGATGTTCCACCTCACGCTCTGCTTCTTCTGCCTTCTTCTTTCCAAGCCTAAACCATAACAGCCGTATCTCCTGTTTCAGTTTATCCTTCTCCCGGCTCTGGTCATACAACACCCGGACACTTAAGATCAGATACCGTACCTTTGCTTTTGCCTGTAATGTCTTTCCACCCTGATACGAGATATCTGCCTGATACCGGATCGGGCAAAATAAAATCAGCATCACAAGCAAGAGAAGCAATCCTATGATACCAAGGAGGATCCATCCGATTATTTTTAAAATAAGTAACAATACATGCAGCATTCCTTACCTTACTCCTACCTGTGGTTCTTTCACTTCAATCAAAAGAAAAAATCCTCTACCTTCCATTCTTCCCCGGTTTCATCATACATATCCTGTATGATCTGCAATACGAGCTGTTCTGCCACTTCTTTGCCTCTTGCAAAGCCGACAACCCGTATCCGGGAATCCAGCTTCCTATATGGTTTTTGTAACAACTGATTATATGGATAAATCTCCAGCAATCCATCCTGCAATAACGGCAACACGATCACATACAGATTCCGGACAGGCTTATGCCGCCTGATCCTTTTCCTGATCCGTGCCTGTTTTCGCTCTGTAAGATTGTATGTATAACATTTATCAGCAAAAATCACGATTACTCCTCTATCATCTCTGAAATCAGCTTATTACATGCCATAAGTTCGCTGTCATCCTTACAATTCTCAATTACATAATCAAAATAATCCCGGATCTCCTGTTGTGTATTCATGAAGATCGGCATTGCAGCAAGAAGCTTACACATCATACTACGGTAAACCGGTCTCTTCACACTCGAAAACAAATCGCCAAGTTCCTTTACAAGTGCTTCCTTCTTTGCTGTGATATACGCATGATCTGCGGTTTCTGTCTTTCTAGAAACCTTGTCAAGATCAATAAACAAGCTTGTAGAAAGCAGCTTGCTTACCTTATCCAGACGGTCAAATGTCTCTGTCAGTGCAAGGCTTTCAATCTGCTCGGCTTTTCCAACGCGAATCTCATCCAGCACTGCTTCCAATATCACGATAGATTCATACACGCGCTCCTGCACACCTTCGATTGTGAAAAACTCATCCATCACCTCATCCGGTAACTGATCGATCGTCTCTGCCTTTACACACGCCTTGATAATGCGAAGTGCTGCTGCATACCCCGGTACATCTTCTTCGTTCTTCTCATATGCTGCATCAATCGTAAGTAGGATCGTATACACATCATTTATGACTTCCTGTAACAGCATAAACGCTGACACTTCGTTGTTGATGATCGTCGCAGCCTGATTCAGACGCTTCGTCAAATCTTCAAACTCCGGCAGCGTGAGTGCCGCATAATCAGCCTCTGCAAGATCGGTATAAACATGATATAAAAATGGATACTCCGTCTCAAATCCCTTTGGCTTCTTCAAAAGCACTGCACTGCGCAGCATATCAACAAACTCATCCACAGAGGTTGTCTCGCCCTCCTCATAGATATTGAGTGTTGAATTGACAATATCATAAAACTTATTCTTCGTCATACGAACCGGAAGCTGCGCCATCAGAAGCTGTAATTTACTGTTTATAACAACCGTATCATTCTCTGCAAATACATAGGCAAACATCTTCTCAGAAAGCCCTTTTGCATCAACCGGTGCCACTTCATCACGCACGGCAGCCTCCACACGGTTTAACACATACTCATAAATCTCATATGCATCCGTGTAAGCGGTCAGAATATGCATCTTATATTCTACATTGCTACGAAGCTGTGCGATTGCTTCCATAGAATCTTCGTCCACTGCCTCGCGCTTAACCAGATGACGGTCTAACAAGCCTGTCAGAAGTGCAAAATATTTGCAGACATCCGTGTTCTTGTCATCCTGCTCATCACAGACTTCCTTCATCGTGTAATAATTCATGCTTCCTTTTACAGTCGCATAGCAGTTATACTGTCTTCCAAGCAGTTCTGCATATTCTGGAAGTTTCTTGTCTAAGTCTTTGTCTCTCTGTATATCTGTCACTAATTTCTTACATGTTGCTATCATTATATCAGTCTCCTATTTCACATGCTCATGCGTAAATAAATGTTCGTTACAATACTCATAATTTCCGTTACATTTTGAGCAGAACCGAAACTCCAGATCATCGCCATCCCGCTCCGTTCTTCCACAGATTGCACATTTGTGCTTCGTGATGTTCGATGGATATCCCATCTGCTGTGCCTTGTGACGCCGGTCTGCCTCTCCGTTTACCTGTCGAGAGAGATTCTCCACGCGACGATCATAATCCCGTTTTCTTCGTTTCGCTGCCGCCTTGCTGTTCGAGCTTCGCATACCGACACCCCGCCCCATAATCAGGTAGAATATAAAGAAATTCACCAGATACGCAATGATGGAACCACGGTTCAACGTACTTGTGGTTGGCCGCATAAATTCATATGCCATCAATCCCATATCTATAACTGCGACCCAGAAAGCACGGATTGGAATGAAAAACATAAACAACACACGTGCATCCGAATACATCAGTGCAAACGCTAAGAACAATCCATAATCAAAGTAATACATTGCCCATATTCCAACATCCATCATGCCAAGAATGGAACCATTTGCATAATAGTAAATACTGATGCCTAACATGATGACCGTATTCCAGAACCATGCACCAAATATATAAAGGTTAAACATAAATGTTCCCATGGCCTGTTCGATCTGTTGTCCAAACAAAATCAATATAAATATCATCAGTATTCCAACTAAATTCAGATCTCCCGGTGGTGAAAATACCCATGTGAATAGCCGCCAGAACTGGTGCTGTTCCATAATCGCATACGGGGAAAAAACAAGCTTGACGGCAAACGTCGGTACAAACGCCCATAATATATATGAGATTGCCATCACAACTGCGATCTTGATCGGGAGATTTCGAATTGCAAATTTACCAAATTTTTTCTCTAACTTCACAAAAAAACTCAAATTAAATTTTCCTCACTTTCACTTTGCATATCAATTCGATATTATACCCTATATACATAAAAAAAGCAATCGCCACGCGCGGATTCTCCGTCTGTGGCAATCACTTTTCTCATACACTTCTATCCCATTTTCACCAATCTGTTTCTATGACTGTTTTTCTTTCTCCGGCGGAATCCGGATGATTGTTCCAAGTGGCACCCGCAGATCGTAAAGCTCCCGGTTATACTGCATCAGATCCGCAATATCCGTATCAAATTCCCCGACTAAGCTTCCTAGTGTCTCTCCAACCTTCGCCGTATAATAACGCCTCTCTTCTTCCTCATACACCTCTGTCGGAATACAGATTTCATCTCCTGGCTGCAGATTATAGACATTGACATATGGATTCTCTTTCAGGATATCAATCAGGCGGACACCATACATTTTTGATAATTTGTACAGCGTATCTCCAGCAACGACTTTGTGTACGGTTCCCTTGCATTCATGCTCCATAGCGCATATCTCCATACTCATTTCTGATTATTTTATTCTTAATAGGAAGAAAATGTTCACAATTTTTCTGTTGAAATTCATGATTCTTTCCTATATAATGTCAGATGTCGAAAAATACAGAAATATGAAATGGGAAATAGTAAAAGAGGTAATTATTAAATGAAGAGATTAGGAATCGATATTGGTTCGACCACAGTCAAGGTTGCTGTGATTGACGAAGAACATAACATATTATTTTCGGAATACAAGCGTCACTTTGCAAATATCAAAGAGACATTAAAGGAGCTTGTAGAACATGCCAGCAAGGAGCTTGGAAATGTTGAAGTTGCTCCTACGATCACCGGTTCCGGTGGACTTGCATTGGCACAGGTCATCGGGATTCCGTTTGAGCAGGAGGTTGTCTGTGTATCAGAAGCTCTGACTGACTATGCTCCACAGACGGATGTTGCGATCGAGCTTGGCGGCGAGGATGCCAAGATCATCTATTTTACAAACGGTGTGGAACAGCGTATGAACGGTGTATGTGCCGGCGGTACTGGTTCCTTTATCGACCAGATGGCATCCCTGCTCCAGACAGATGCTTCCGGACTGAACACATACGCGAAGGATTATGATACGATCTATCCGATTGCCGCGCGTTGTGGTGTATTCGCAAAGACTGATATCCAGCCACTCATCAACGAAGGTGCAACAAAGCCAAACCTTGCAGCTTCTATCTTTCAGGCGGTTGTCAACCAGACGATCAGTGGTCTTGCCTGTGGTAAGCCAATCAAAGGAAATGTTGCATTTTTAGGTGGTCCTCTCCACTTCCTCGACCAGCTCAAGGAGGCGTTCGTACGGACACTGAATCTGACACCGGAGCATATTATCGCACCGGGACATTCGCATCTGTTCGCGGCTGTCGGTGCAGCACTTCAAGCAAAGGAAGAAACACACTATACATTGGATGAGATCAGCGGAAAGCTCACTGCTGATCTTAAGATTGCTGTGGATGTAGACCGTCTTCCACCGCTGTTTGCATCGCAGGAAGACTACGACGCTTTCATCAAAAAGCAGGAGAAAAATAAAGTATTACGTTCCGACCTTGCCACCTACAAGGGGAAATGTTTCCTCGGTGTCGACGCCGGTTCCACAACAACAAAAGTCGCACTGGTTGCCGAGGATGGCAGTCTGCTCTATGATTTTTACAGCAGCAACGATGGTAGTCCTCTTCGGACAACCCTGCGTGCCATGAAAGATATCTATACAAAACTCCCGGATGGTGTGGAGATTGTAGCCGGCTGCTCTACCGGATATGGAGAAGCCTTAATTAAGTCTGCTCTCATGCTCGACTATGGTGAGGTAGAAACAATCGCCCACTACACTGCCGCTGCATTCTTTGATCCGGACGTAGACTGTATCTTAGATATTGGTGGTCAGGATATGAAATGTATTAAGATCAAGAATGAAGTCGTCGACAATGTCATGCTGAACGAAGCATGTTCCTCCGGCTGTGGCTCTTTCATCGAGACATTTGCCAAGTCATTAAATTATGATGTGAAGGATTTCGCGAAAATCGCGCTTTTTGCCGAAAGCCCGATCGATCTTGGAAGCCGTTGTACTGTATTTATGAATTCCAAAGTAAAACAGGCACAGAAGGAAGGCGCAAGCGTCGCAGATATCTCTGCAGGTCTTGCTTATTCCGTTATTAAGAACGCCCTTTTGAAGGTAATCAAGCTGACCGATCCGAAGTCACTTGGCAAGAATATCGTCGTACAGGGCGGAACCTTCTATAACGATGCGGTTCTTCGAAGCTTCGAGCTTATCTCCGGCAGGGAAGCAATCCGTCCGGACATCGCCGGTATCATGGGAGCCTTCGGTGCAGCCCTGATTGCGAGAGACCGTTATGAGGAAGGCGACCAGACGACCATGCTCTCCAAGGAGGCGATGGAAGCACTCACCTACGAGACGAAGATGGCGCGTTGTAAGGGATGTACGAACAACTGTCTCCTTACAATCAACCGTTTCACAGGCGGAAGACAGTTCATCACGGGTAACCGTTGTGAACGCGGTCTTGGTTTAAAGAAAAACCAGCACAACATGCCGAACTTATTTGAATACAAATTTAATCGTTTGTTCTCCTACGAGCCACTGACCGAAAGCGAAGCGTACCGTGGCATCATCGGTATTCCACGTGTCCTGAATATGTATGAGAACTATCCGTTCTGGTTTACATTTCTGACCAAGCTCGGCTACCGGGTACTGCTCTCTCCGAAATCATCGAGAGACATCTATACCCTTGGTATCGAGTCTATCCCAAGTGAGTCGGAATGTTATCCGGCAAAGATCTCGCATGGTCATGTTATGTGGCTGTTGAAGCAGGGAATCAAGACAATTTTCTATCCTTGTATTCCTTACGAGCGTAACGAGACACCGGATGCAAACAACCACTACAACTGCCCGATTGTCACAAGCTACGCAGAGAATATCAAGAACAACATGGAAGAGGTTTCTGCACCGGATGTCACCTACATCCGTCCGTTCCTTGCACTTGATAATAAAGATGCACTAAAGGATCGTCTGCTACGTGAATTCTCGAAATATACAAACGTCACAAAGGAAGAAATAAACGAAGCGGTTGAGGCTGCTTATGCAGAGGCAGATGCAGTCAAAGCGGACATTCAGAAAAAGGGTGAAGAGACGATCGCTTATCTGGAGAAGACCGATAAACTCGGTATCGTGCTTGCCGGTCGTCCATACCATCTGGATCCGGAGATCAACCACGGACTTCCGGAGCTTATTAACTCGTATGATATCGCTGTTTTAACAGAAGACTCTGTTGCACATCTTGGCAAAGTAGAGCGTCCTTTGATCGTATCCGATCAGTGGATGTACCACTCCCGTCTGTACAAGGCTGCAAACTACGTCAAGTCAAGCAGGAATCTGGAGCTGATCCAGTTAAACTCCTTCGGCTGTGGTCTGGATGCCGTTACAACGGACTGTGTCAACGATATCCTGACAAACTCCGGCAAGATTTACACCGTATTAAAGATTGATGAAGTCAGCAACTTAGGTGCGGCACGTATCCGTATCCGTTCGCTGATCAGTGCAGTCAATGTCAGAAGAAAGTATAACTTCACACCATGTCCGATGCCAAGTAATTATAACCGTGTAGAATTCACAACAGATATGAAGGATTATACTGTATTGGTACCACAGCTCTCCCCAATTCATTTCAATGTATTGGCTCCGGCGATGCGCCATATGGGATTAAATATTGAGATTCTTCCGGATGCAACAAAAGAAGTCATTGATACCGGCTTAAAATATGTAAACAACGATGCCTGCTATCCTTCTTTGATCGTTGTAGGTCAGATGATGCATGCCATCACATCCGGTAAATATGACATCAATAAACTAGCACTTATTATGACACAGACCGGCGGTGGCTGCCGTGCAACAAACTACGTTGGCTTTATCCGTCGTGCACTTGCGAAGGCCGGCTACCCACAGATTCCGGTGATTGCCCTCTCCGTACAGGGCTTTGAGAATAACTCCGGTTTCGTATGGAATATGAAGACGGTCAAATGCGCGATGCAGGCGCTCGCAATCGGAGATCTGTTCATGCGCGTTGTCTACCAGACTCGTCCATACGAGAAGGTAAAGGGATCTGTCAATAAGCTGCACCGCAAATGGGAACATGCAGCCATCCGTTGCATGGAAAATGGCGGTCGCGGATTCAGTAAACTGGTACATGATATCGTCAAAGACTTCGACAACGTGCCTTTGAATGAAAATATAAAGAAACCGCGTGTTGGTATCGTTGGCGAGATTCTTGTTAAGTTTCTCCCATCTGCCAACAACCACTTAGTAGAGCTTCTGGAGGCAGAAGGTGCCGAAGCAGTTATGCCGGATCTGCTGGACTTCTTCCAGTACTGCTTCTACAACAACAATTACAAATATGAATACCTTGGCAAGACGAAGAAGTCTGCAAGAAACGGAAACCTTGGTATTGCTGCACTCGAAGCACTGCGCCACCCGGTAGTCAGTGCCTTAAAGAAGAGTAAGCGGTTCCATCCACCAGTGCACATCAAGACGCTGGCAGAATATGCCCGTCCGATCGTATCCATCGGTAACCAGACCGGTGAAGGCTGGTTCCTGACCGGCGAGATGGTCGAGCTTATAAAGAGTGGTGCCGGCAACATCGTATGCTGTCAGCCATTTGCCTGTCTGCCAAACCACATTGTCGGTAAGGGTGTTATCAAATCCCTGCGTCATGCTTATCCGGATGCCAACATCGTCGCAATCGACTATGATCCGGGTGCTTCTGAAGTCAATCAGGTAAACCGTATCAAGCTGATGCTTGCAACGGCAAGAAAGAACATGGAAGAAAACGATAACAAATAAAGCAACAAAAAAGAAACGGTTTTCAAATTGAAAATCGTTTCTTTTTTATTGCTATGCAAATGAAACTTCCAAAGGAAAAATGATTCTCTCCTCTTCCCGATTCAATTAAGAATCCAGCAGGAAATCTGCCAGAATCACATTGCTGACATCTATCCCGGCATCCGTCAGATAGATCCGGTCACCTTCGCTTGCCATGAAGCCTTCTCCGATATATTTATTCAGGACGCTTCCATATACCTCATAGATATCTTTATTGAACCGTTCCTTGAAGTCCTCCCGGCTCACGCCACAGGTCATCCGCAGACCAAGGAACATGAATTCCTCCATCCGTGCATCTATGTAGATATTCGTCACATTCTCACGCAATGTCCGCGTCGTATCGTTATACAGAAGCTCCATATTATCTGTCTCTACAAACTTGTCAGACAGGTTTTCCATCAGCTCAATATATTTGAAGATATCGCGCATGTTGTTGAACCGTTTCCCCTGGAAATACGAGGATGCGCCAATACCAAAGCCGATATACTCGCCGCCCGTCCAGTAAACCATGTTATGCTTGCACTCATATCCCGGCTTTGCATAATTGGAAAATTCGTAACGGTCATAACCGTGTGCCGCCAGAAGCTGTTTCGTAATCTCATACATCCGGCGATCCACCATCTCCGGTGGCAGTTCACTTAAGATCTGCGGATCTTTTGCAAACGGCGTACCCTCCTCGATACTCAAGGAATATGCAGATATATGCTCTGGTCCAAACTCAATTACACGGGACAACGTATCGACATAGGTATGAATCGTCTGCCCCGGAAGCCCGGACATAATATCAATGTTAATATTCTGGAATCCCGCGCGTCTCGCTGCATTGTAGCTTGCCACAAACTGGTCAAAATTATGAATTCTTCCCAGTTTCTTTAACATATCATCATCGCAAGACTGTAACCCGATGCTGATCCGGTTAATACCTGCCGCCTTATAGCCATTTAACTTCTGATGGCGCAACGTCCCCGGGTTCGCCTCGATCGTCACCTCAGCATTCTTCTCCACATGGAAATACCGGCGGATAAATGCCATGATATTTGTGATCAGGGATTCATCTAACAGGGATGGTGTTCCACCCCCGATAAAGATACTGCGCACCCCGTAGTCTGCAACGATTGGCGCATACATCTTGATCTCCTGACACAGGCAATCAACATAGCGAAGCATCGTTCCATAGCTTTCCCCATCAAACGACAGGAAATCACAGTATTTGCATTTTACGACGCAAAACGGTATATGAACATATAAGCTCACATATTTTTTCATTCGTTTTTCCTACTCCTCATCTAACTTCAGTACACTCATAAACGCCTTCTGTGGAATCTCTACGTTTCCGACCTGACGCATACGCTTCTTTCCTTCCTTCTGCTTCTCCAGGAGCTTTCTCTTACGCGAGATATCTCCACCGTAGCATTTTGCAAGCACATCCTTACGCATCGCCTTGACCGTCTCTCTGGCAATAACCTTGGAACCAATGGCTGCCTGAATTGGGATCTCAAAGAGCTGTCTTGGAATCTCCTCTTTTAACTTCTCACACATCTTTCTGCCACGCTCATAAGCAGTATCCTTGTGCAGGATAAAGGAAAGTGCATCGACTTCTTCTTTATTGATCAGGATATCCAGCTTGACAAGATCGGAACGGACATAGCCCTTCATCTCATAGTCAAATGATGCATATCCGCGCGATCTGGACTTTAACGCATCAAAGAAATCGTAGATGATCTCATTCAGTGGCAGATCGTATTTTAAGAGCGCACGTGTCGTCTCCATATATTCCATGCTCTTGTAGACACCACGGCGTTCCTGACAAAGCTGCATGATCGCACCGACATATTCTGTTGTCACCATGATCTCCGCACTGACAAATGGCTCCTCCATATATTCGATCGTCGAAGGGTCCGGCAGGTTTGATGGATTCGTCAGCTCCATTACCTCACCGTCTGTCTTATGCACACGGTAGATAACGCCCGGTGCTGTTGTCACCAGATCCAGATTGTATTCGCGCTCTAAACGCTCCTGAATGATCTCCAAATGAAGCAAACCAAGGAATCCACAACGGAAACCAAAGCCGAGTGCAATGGAAGTCTCCGGCTCATAGCTTAACGATGCATCGTTTAACTGCAACTTCTCCAAAGCATCTCTCAAATCCGGATATTTCGCACCATCCGCCGGATACAATCCACAGTAAACCATCGGATTTACTTTCTTATAACCTGGCAACGCCTCTGCACATGGGTTGTCCGCATCCGTGACGGTATCACCAACCGTCGTATCCTTTACATTCTTCAGACTGGCAGTAATGTATCCAACCATACCGGCTGAAAGTTCATCGCATGGGATAAACTGTCCAGCTCCGAAAATTCCGACCTGTACAACCTCTGCCTCTGCTTCGGTTGCCATCATACGGATATTCGTTCCTTTTTTCACTGTACCGTCAAACACACGGCAGAAAATGATAACGCCCTTATAGGCATCATATAAGCTGTCAAAAATCAGTGCCTTGAGTGGTGCATCTGCATCGCCCTGTGGTGCTGGTATCTTTGTCACGATCTGTTCCAATACTTCCTCAATATTCGTACCATTTTTTGCGGAGATCCGAGGAGCATCGTGTGCCTCGATTCCGATCACATCCTCAATCTCCGCTACAACACGATCCGGATCTGCGGATGGCAGGTCAATTTTATTGATGACCGGCATGATCTCCAGATTATGATCTACTGCCAGATAACAGTTTGCCAGTGTCTGTGCTTCAATTCCCTGCGCCGCATCGACGATCAGGATTGCACCCTCACAGGCTGCCAGACTCCGGGATACCTCATAGTTAAAATCCACATGTCCCGGCGTGTCGATCAGATTGAAGATATATTCCTCTCCATCCTCTGCCTTGTAGACAATACGCACAGCCTGTGCCTTGATCGTAATGCCTCGCTCCCGCTCAAGATCCATATTGTCTAACACCTGATTCTGCATCTCACGGCTTGTGAGTAGTCCGGTCTTCTCAATGATCCGGTCCGCCAATGTTGATTTGCCATGATCGATATGTGCAATGATACAGAAATTTCGTATTTTACTTTTATCCAAATGTGCCATATACTTTTACAACCTCATAATTTCCGATTTCCTGTCACCACAAAACGCATGATGACCCGCGTATATCAGTACGCTCCTAGTTGTCAAAAGTATACCACACTTTCCTACTCTTGTGCAATCAGCACTTTATAGAGAATTGCGCCAAGTGGCACCATTGCGTTTTTCGCCTCAGCAACCGTATTGGTCTGTGCCCCAACTTCAATCAGGGATGAACGCGGCATTTTATTTAAGTTAAAACAGTACCCCCGCACATAGATGCGACGCATCAGATCCCCATACAATTCTTTTCCTGCCAGATGCATCTGCAGACTGAATGCCAGATTCTCCTGCCGGTATGGATTGTACAGATAATCAATCTCCCCATTCTCATTTGTCCGGCTCATGCCATTTAAAAACATGATCTGCGCAGTCGGCACACCATCGATGTCCCGTACAAGCCGCACATCTTCCCGGACGCCATCCCGATGAATATCCAATACCACCTCAATCGACGGATACTGCTGCAAGATTGCATCTATACCATCACTTGCATAATCATACGCCAGGCTTCGATCCTCTACTCCATCCACCACATCATAGACAGTACGGTCATGATAAACCGGAATGCCATAATCTTCCTCCAGAATGCGTGTAAGCTCATCCCCCAGTCCGATCACAGTATCCTCGATCACACCCGGACGGCTGTCCGCAAACGTTTCACTGCCATGTGTATGATAAATCAGGACTTTATACTCCCCCGAAGCGGGATCAATATGCAGATCTTTTGATAACAGCGTATCCACAGCCAGCTCCTCCGCGGTAACATTCGTAGAACTATCGATTGTATAACAGTTTCCGACCAGGAAATCATAATTATTTAACTGTTCCATCGAATATGTAATACCCGCTGGGATGGAAAGCGGTTGCACCATAGTTTCTGCAGTCTCCGCATCTCCATCGGAAGCGACTGTCACCGCTTCGGTCGTCGTTTCCGTTTCTTCGCTTCCGGTCTCACACGAAAAAGCCGTCTCGGTATCCATGCCGGTCGAAACGGCGACCTTATCCCACCGGTTTCCGGTCGTATCCACCTCCGAATCCGCAAGCACCGGAACAAACAGATTCCGAAGCTTCGAACCGGTCGTATCCACATGCAGGACAGGCGCCACAGTCTCTTGGAAGAACGCCTGTGCCTGACCGGATAGCATTGTAACATCCAGCCGTACCAGTACACCCAGACATAATGCACATACCAGACACGTCAATATAATTTTCACCCAATTTCTCTCCATACCTTAAATATATGCAGAGCCACCGGTATTATGTTAGAAAACGGTTGATTGCCTCTGAGATTGTAAAGCTGACACGACCGATCAGCTCATCAATATTTTTCGGTGTTACAAACATGGAGGATACCGTCGGCGTCTGGATAAATTCAACAATTTCTTTCTCATATTGCCGAAGGACCGATACCGGTAATTTTTCCAACAGTCCCTCCATCGCATGACTGATCATTGCTGGCATTGAAATCACAGTCGGTACACCAACCGCAATCACGGGAACCCCCAGCGTCTCTTCATTCAATGATAATCTGCGGTTTCCAACACCAGCCCCCGGTGTAATTCCAGTATCGCACACCTGTATTGTCGTATTTAACCGTTCCGCCTCTCTCGCTGCAAGTGCATCGATACAAATCACAACATCAGGATTGATCTCCCTGCACAGGGATTGTATGATCGTACTCGTCTCAATTCCAGTCTGCGCCATAACACCAGGGCAGAGTGCAGAGATTTCCATAGAATGTTTCACAACACCTTCCCGAAGTAGATGTCTTGTGATATAGAGATGATCGACAACACTTGGTCCAAGTGCATCCGGCGTGATATTTCGGTTTCCAAGACCAATCACCAGAATATGGTCTGCCCCATGAAGCAATTCTTTTAAGACATCGTGCAGCGCCAGTACAAATGGCATATGGATATTCTCATCCTCCGAACAAAGCTTTGAACTCTCCAAAGTTATATAATTTCCGATCGGTTTTCCGAGGATCTCTGCCCCTGTCTGATCGAGCACACGGATGTGTGTCTTGGTCAGTCCGTATTCAGAATCCTCATAGGTTTCCACCCGGACACCAGCAATATCATTTTTCTCGGAGATATCTTCCTTTAACTCCAAGGCAAGGTCGGTTCGTACATAATTTTCAAGCATAAAAAATACTACTCCTTTTTCGGAGTAGTATTTCCTGTTTTTCTAATTTTATGTAATTACTGTGGCACTGCACCACCGACATACGCCGGCTGACTGGATGCACTCGGTGCACCAGTTCCTTTCGCTCTCAATACGATCTGGATTGCCTCTAAACGCTTTGCATGTCCGGTTGTACCTGCCGGATCGCCATTTTTCGCCCAGCCCATCCAGCCGTATGTCTGGCAATGTACCCGGTAATATACATCATATTTCTCTGCCAGTGCTCCGGTCAGCTTAATCTGGATTGCCTCCAGACGCTTTGCCTGTCCAATCGAGCCTGCCTGCGCGCCATTCTGACGCCAGCCCTGCCAGCCATAGGTCTGTCCATGCACACGATATACGACATTTCCAGACGTCTCTGTCAAGTTCGTGATAGAAATTGATTCCAAACGTTTTGCATGTCCGGTTGTACCGCCTGTCGTACCATCAAAAACGGTACCGGTCCAGCCGTATGTCTGTACATGTGTGTTATATCCAATCAACGGAGACACATACACCTTTGAAGTGTTGCCCGGTGCCATGCCGCCTTTTTCAACAAGCTTAATCTGGATTGCTTCGAGTCGTTTCGCATAATTCGTCGAACCTGCAGTCTGTCCGTTCTTCGCCCAGTCTAACCAGCCATAGGTCTGGCACTGCACACGGTAATAGACATCGTATTGCTCTGCCAGCTGTCCCGTCAACCGAATCCGAATTGCCTCTAATCGCTTTGCAAGCCCTGTCAGACCTGCAATATCGCCATCCATCGTCCAGTCCATCCATCCGAATGACTGACAATGTACCTGATACTCAACGCTTCCCTCGATGCCGGTATTGTTCCGAATCTTGATTGCCTCAAGCCGTTTTGCCTGTCCAACCGTACCACTGATACCACCATCATACGTTTCCTCTTTTTCCCAGCCATATGTCTGAATATGTGTTGCATAGACGATTTTTGCATCCGCTGGAGCAGTCTCCCCGGTTGGTACCGGAATGTTGATCTTCGAAGAAAAACTTCCATCTGTCGAATAATAGAAGTTCATATCAACGCGGCCTTCAATGCCTGGAACCGTTCCGGATTTTGTATACTGCCAGTATGAATATGCACCTGTATAAGTCGCACTTGAATTATACTGTGCCAGCCAGATTGGATATCTGCTGGCGATCGCAGATGCATTCAAATCATCGGTAAGCATTGACTTGTTTGCATACACCATTGGTGTATAGCCTCTTGTTGCCACGTAGCTGCAGAATGCCAGACAGACATTCGTCGCCTGTTCCCTTGTCAGGTTCGCTGTTCTCAGTCTGCCTCCGGTCGGAGAATCACTGGCATACTCAAAGTCCATCGCAATCGGAAGATCGATTGCGATGCCATATGTATGAAGATAGTTGATCGTATACTGTGCTTCCTCTGCGGCTTCCTTCTCTGTGATCGCCTGCGAGAAGAAATAAACTCCTATCTTGATGCCTGCCGCCTTCGCACCCTTCAGATTCTCCAGTGCACGGGAATCATGGTACAAGGTTCCTGCTGAACCCCAGCCTCGTCCGCCGACCCTGATAAAAGCAAAATCAATCCCGGAGGCTTTAACTGCATTCCAGTCAATCTGTTTGTTCCAGGTAGATACATCAATACCATTATAAATATGACAGTTTTTAAACTGCTTTGCATGTGTATAGCCTTCTCCATATGCTTCCGATGTAATCGAAAATGCCATCGTGAAGAACAAAATACACGTCAGTATCCATGCCGTTACTTTGTTGAATTTCTTACGTAACTTCATAAAAGCACAACTCCTTTATCATTTTTTTGCTTTCATTTATCAAAAATACAACCACATTTTAGCACATCCGCACCGGGTTGTCTACCGCAAGCGCAATCGCCTGTACGCACTGCTCCATTGTCTTCCCATCACATGGAATCGTGAGCTGCGCATATTTCTCATAATATGGTTTGCGCTCCTCGTACAGATCTGCTAATGTCTTTCCAGGCTTCATTGCGATACCACGCGTCGAGATATTATTCACGCGGCGGATAATCTCCTCACAGCTTACATCGAGATACACGATCAGTCCCTGTTCGCCTAAATGCTTCATCGCTTCTTCCGAGAAAATCGCACTGCCGCCCGTCGCAATCACGGATGCTTCCGTGTTGATCTCCCGGAGCACCTGATTCTCAATCGCAAGAAATGCATCGATACCCTTCTCGTTGATAATATCGACCAATGTCTTTTTTTCCTGTCGCTGGATCAGCAGATCACCGTCGATAAACTGATAATTGATTGCCTTTGCGAGCAATACGCCGATCGTGCTTTTTCCACTTCCCGGCATACCGATCAATACTATATTTTTCTTCATCTGTTTTTCCTTTCCTACATCTGATGTCTTACTACCCTATACTCGTCACCATTCTTATAATAAGGGCAGGTATAATGGCTGTCCCCGTACAACCGGGCGATCTCATCCTCGTCCATACTCACGTCACAGACGTATTCCTCATATTCCTCATCATAGATCAGATACGCACATGTATCACAGCTTGTCTGTATCTCTGTTTTTTTCTTTTTCTCCATTATTCAAGCACCACCTGTTCGTCTGTAATCCGGCAGATCTCTTCCCAGCTGTCCTTTGCCACATCATCATAAACCGCAACCGTCACAAATCCGGCTTTCTTCGCTGTATACATCGCACGTAAGCTGTCTTCAAAAATCACACATTCCACTGGAGTAATCCGCATATTCGCACAGGCAAGCTCATATACGGCCGGTGATTCCTTGCTCGCCCCCGCCATCGTACAGCTGACGATCGTATCAACATCCGCCATAAGCCCGGTCCGTTCTAGTACCATCTCACTTAAATGAATCTCGTTTGCCGTTGCAACCGCCACCTTATAGCCATCCCGTTTCATCCACTTTACAAGCTCGCGGGCATATGGCTTCAGCGGAATCGTATTCCGGTATTCCTCGATCACCATATTCTGGAAATCATCGAAGATCTCCTCCGAAGTCTTCGGGATGTCAAACTGTTCTTTGATGAAGTTCGCCGCCTGAATGAGTGTCATCGTCGCCACCTGATGGTGAAACTCCATGTCCGGATGGATGCCGTACCTGCCGATATATTCCACATCCAGTGTCCGCCACATTGGCATACTGTCAATCAGTGTTCCATCCATATCGAAAAGCACGCCCTTTTTGCCCTGTAAGAGTGGCATCAGCTTCTGATATAATGCATCAAACGTTTCTGTCTTTGCAAGCATATCCTTCACCTGAGCCGTAAGCTTCTTCGTGGCTGTCTCAATTTCGTCCTGCGCAAAGATTGCGGATACCACCGCGACACCTGCCACATCACAGCCGACTAACTGATCGATATTCTCCGCGCTGACACCCCCGATCGCCACAACCGGAATCTGCACAGCATGGCAAATCTCCCGCAGCGTCTTCAGAGGGAGTGCTGTTACATCCTGCTTAGTCGTCGTCACAAAGACAGATCCGGAACCAAGGTAATCAGCACCCTGTTTTTCCGCAAGCAGAGCTTCCTCTACATTGTGGGCGGATACACCGATGATTGCCGCATCCCCAAGGATAGCTCGTGCCTCTTCCACCTGCATGTCGCCCTGTCCTAAGTGTACACCATCTGCGTGACAGGCTTTTGCCAGTGCCACATTATCGTTGATGATAAGCGGTATGCCATATCTTCCCGTCAGCTTTTTGATTTCCTTTGCCTCTGCAAGAAATGCATCTTCGGAAAGCTCTTTTTCCCGCAGCTGCACGATCGTCGCACCACCCTTAATTGCCGCTTCCACCGCATCTATCAGGGTTGCGTATCGTTTCTTATTTACTGATTTTCTATCTGTTACAGCATAGACCTGTAACTGTTCTTTATTTATCTTCATTTTCTGTTTAATCTCCAGATTTTTACCTGACTTTTCTCTTTTACTCTCACGCCATTTTCCCGTAAAAATCGTTATAAAGATCTGACGTTTTCCTGTATCTGCCATCCATGGTCGATTGGCCCACTCCCTCTGCCGAGATCAAGACCTGACGAAAGTGCGCCACTAAGATAACTTTTGGCATAGCTGATACTCTGCGCAACCGAATATCCTTTTGCCAGTCCACACGCAATCGCAGAGGATAAAGTACATCCGGTACCATGTGTATTCGGATTGTCGATACGGGAACCGTGGAACCAGATCACTTCGGTTCCAACTAACACATCACTGGCATCCTCAATCGCATGTCCGCCCTTAATCAGCACCTGGGAATGAAATCTGTCATACAGGCATCTTCCCGCCTGTTCCATATCCGTTTTGGACTGAATCGTCATTCCGGTAAGCAGCTCTGCCTCCGGGATATTCGGCGTGATCAGTGTCGCAAGTGGAAGAAGCATCTCTGTCAGACAGGAAATCGCATCTTCCTTTAACAACCGGCTCCCGCTTGTCGCAACCATCACCGGATCCACAACTATATTTTCCGCATGCCAGTCTTCAAGTGCTTCCGCGATTGTATTTATCAAGGCTTTATCGGATACCATGCCAATCTTCACAGCTTTTGGCGGAATATCCAAAAACACTGCGTCAATCTGCTTCCGCAGAAATTCCGGTGTCACATCCATAATACCGGTAACTCCCATCGTGTTTTGTGCAGTTAGAGCTGTAATGGCTGACATACCATAGCAGTCATTTGCAAGCATCGTCTTTAAGTCTGCCTGTATGCCCGCACCACCGGAGCTATCCGAACCTGCAATAGAAAGCACCGGAGCAAGGCTTCGATTGGTTAATTTCTTCTCATCCATCTATTTGTTTAACTCCTCAAAAAATAGAGCTGTCAATGACAGCCCTATTATTATACACGATTTATGCGCCTACGACAAATGTAAGTTCTGCCGTTACAGCAACTTTTCCATCTACCTTTGCGACAGCCTTTCCAGAACCGATTGGTCCCTTCTGGTCTGTGATCTCGCATTCCATCTCAATCACATCGCCCGGCGTGATCTGCTTCTTGAATCTCGCATTCTTGATGCCACCGAAAAATGCAGTCTTTCCTTTGTGCTCTTCCTCGGACAAAATTGCAATCGCACCAACCTGTGCGAGCGCCTCGATCACGAGTACGCCCGGCATGACATGCTGTGTTGGAAAATGTCCCAGAAACTGCATCTCATTCACGGATACACATTTCACACCCTTCGCCCATTTGCCAGGTTCAAAATCTGTGATTCGGTCAACTAACTGAAACGGATAACGATGTGGCAAAATCTCCTGTATCTGATTTGAATTTAATTCCATCTTCTTCTCCTTCGTCCTGCAATCTACGCTTCAAACTTCTTCAGCAGAATACTTGCGTTGTGTCCACCAAATCCAAGGGAGTTGGAAAGCGCATACTCTACCTGTACATTTCTTCCTTCATTTGGAACGATATCCAGATCACACTCTTCATCTGGCACCTGATAGTTGATCGTTGCAGGAATAAATCCATCATGCAATGCAAGTGCTGTGATTACAGCTTCTACGGCACCACTACCACCGAGCAGATGTCCGGTCATAGACTTTGTAGAGCTAACCATCAGCTTGTATGCATGCTCACCAAATGTTGTCTTGATCGCCATTGTCTCGCCTGCATCATTTAAGTGTGTGGATGTACCATGTGCGTTGATATAACCAACCTGCTCCGGCTTGATACCGGCATCCTTCACTGCCATTGCCATACAGGCTGCTCCACCTGCTCCATCCGGACATGGGGCTGTGATATGGTATGCATCACAGGTTGCACCGTATCCTACAACCTCGCCGAGGATTTCCGCACCTCGCGCCTTCGCATGCTCATACTCTTCTAATACAAGTGCACCGGCACCTTCACCCATGACGAAACCGGCACGCTCCTTATCAAATGGAATCGAAGCACGATTCTTATCCGTTGTTGTATTCAATGCCTGCATCGCTGTAAATCCACCGATTGCCATATCCGTGATTGCTGCCTCAGAACCACCACAGATCATGACATCTGCATATCCATCACGAATATAATGGAAGCTGTCACCAACTGCATTATTGCCGGATGCACAGGCCGTTACAACGCAGGTACAGATACCTTTAAATCCAAAACGGATTGCGATATTTCCGGCACCCATGTTTGCGATTGTCATCGGAATATAGAATGGGGAGATCTTGTCAAAACCACGTCTCTCGCCAGTCTGATAGTTCTTCTCTGTGACTTCCATGCCGCCGATACCGCTGGAGAAGATGACTCCACAGCGTTCCGCATCTTCCTTCTCCATATCCAGTCCACTCTGCTTAAATGCCTCGTCAGCTGCAACAACTGCATACTGTGCGTAGCGGTCCATACGTCTGGCATCCTTCTTGTCGATTACGGCTGTTACATCCAGATTCTTTACCTCTCCGGCAAGCTTCACTGCATGGTTCGTCGTATCAATTCTTGTAATCTCATCAATTCCGCAGACACCTTTTTTTACATTATCCCATGTTGTCTCTACGTTATTTCCCAAAGGGTTTACAGTTCCTAAACCTGTAATCACAACTCTTCTGCTCATTTTTTCCCTCCTACATTGCCATACCGCCATCTACACAGATGACCTGACCGGTAATATAACTTGCATCATCACTTGCCAGAAAACGGACAAGATTTGCAACATCTTCGACCTTGCCAAGCTTCTTCATCGGAATACTCTTTAAGTTCTCTTCCACAACAGCCTCAGGCAGCTTTGCTGTCATATCTGTCTCAATAAATCCCGGTGCCACCGCATTCACGGTAATGCCACGGGAACCGATTTCCTTCGCAACAGACTTTGTCATACCGATCAAGCCTGCCTTGCTGGATGCATAATTGACCTGTCCGGCATTTCCACGAACACCGACCACGCTGCTGATGTTGATAATGTGTCCACGCTTCTGCTTGAGCATGATCTTTGATACATGCTTGATACACAGAAATGCACCCTTTAAGTTCGTGTCAATGACCTGCTCGAAATCTTCCTCCGTCATCTTCAGCATCAGGTTATCCTTCGTGATACCTGCATTGTTGACAAGAATATCAATGCTTCCGTACTCTTCCTTTACCTTTGTCACGAGTGCCTGTACATCTTCATTTTTTGCAACATCTGCCCGAATGGCGGATGCCTTCACACCATATGCCTCACACAGCTTTACTGTCTCTTCGGCACCAGCTGCGCCATGTGCATAACAGGTTACGACATTGGCACCTGCCTCTGCAAGCGCAACACAGATTGCACGACCGATTCCACGGCTTCCGCCTGTGACAATGGCTGTTTTATTCTCTAATGTCATAGATTCCCTCCAAATTTACTTTCCAAGTGCTTCTAATAATATATTTAATGAATCGATATCTTCTACTGAATAAGTAGCAAAGCTGCGGTCGATCTTCTTTACGAATCCGGAAAGTGTCTTACCCGGACCAACCTCGATAAAGGTATCAACGCCCTGCTCGATCATGTACTTGATAGAATCTTCAAAATATACGCTGCTCTGTACCTGTGTCTCAAGCATCTGAGGAATTGTCTTATCTGCTGCAAGCTCCTTACCGGTTGCATTGAACAGAACAGGGAACTTCATCTCACCGAAATGCTCGGTCTTGAAACGCTCTGCAAGCTTGTCACCAGCCGGCTTCATCAGAGATGTATGGAATGGTCCGCTGACTGCAACAGGCACGATTCTTCTTGCGCCCTTCTCCATCATCAGCTCTCCGGCTCTTGTGATAACCGGTGTATCACCAGATACAGTCACCTGAACTGGTGTATTATAATTTGCAACCTCTGCGATATGGAACTCGCTGTCTGCAAATTCTTCCTCTGCCTGCTTACAGCATGCCTTGATCGTCTCACGGTCAAGATTCATAACTGCGATCATACCAGTGTCTCTGCCTGTCACTGCCTCTTCCATGGATTTACCACGGTATGCAACAAGGTCGATGACCTGCTGCTCCTCGAATACACCTGCCGCATAGAGTGCGGAATACTCACCGAGTGAAAGTCCGGCTGCAATCTCCGGTACGATACCCTTTGCTGCAAGAATCTTTGTCACACCAACCGCAAAGGCAACCATACATGGCTGTGTGTATCTTGTCTGTCCAAGCTTCTCGATTGGACCATCGAAACAACATTCCTTCACGTCAAAATCAAGCTTTACATTGTCAAATACCTCGCGGAACTCTGGATATGCCTCATAGAGATCTTTTCCCATTCCGACATGCTGTGCACCCTGTCCAGCGTATAAAAAACCGATCTTCATAATTTCCTCCTGCTTATCTATGATTATTCTATCAATTTATGCCGTCACGCATTCGCGTGCCTTATCTTATCTAAATGCCCTCACTGTTCAGCTTTGCAAGCTCTGCAAGGGAATCCTCATACAAGCCCTTCAAGATCTCTGCCACCGGCTTGATCTCCTTTACAAGACCACAGACCTGACCAGCCATCAGAGAACCGTTCTTTGTATCGCCATCTAAGACAGCCTTGCGGAGAGAACCAAGTGTAAGCTGCTCTAACTCTTCTCTTGGAACACCCTTGCCTTCCATCTTCAGATACTCACGTGCCATCTGGTTTTTGATTACCCGCACCGGAGCACCACTGGATCTGCCAGTCACTGCTGTACCGTTATCCTTCGCCTTGATGACTGCTTCTTTGTAATTGATATGGATCGGACATTCTTCACTGGCAAGTAATACCGTTCCGATCTGTACGCCGATTGCGCCAAGTGCAAATGCTGCAACCATCCCTCTGCCGTCTGCGATACCACCGGCTGCGATAACCGGGATATTAACTGCATCGACAACCATCGGTACAAGTGTCATCGTTGTCATCTCACCGACATGTCCGCCACTCTCGCCGCCTTCTGCGATCAGGGCATCCACACCCATACGCTCCATACGCTTTGCGAGAGCAACACCACTGACAACCGGGATAACCTTTGTGCCAACTGCCTTCCAGTCAGCCACATATTTCTCCGGGCTTCCGGCTCCGGTTGTGATTACATCAACCTTCTCTTCCACCAACATCTTTGCGATATTGTCCACATCCGGATTCATCAGCATCAGGTTTACACCAAATGGCTTATCGGTCAAAGCACGGCACTTCTTGATCTCCTCACGGATACGCTCTGCGTCAAATCCGCCGGATGCGATCAGTCCCAGTCCACCGGCATTGCTGACAGCGGCTGCAAACTCGCCAAGTGCGATATTCGCCATTCCACCCTGAATAATCGGATACTTGATTCCAAGGAATTCATTTAATCTCATCTTTATCCTCCTCACACTATGCCCAAATTTCTATTTCATAATTATGCTACTCATAAACACAGTAGCTTCAATAATTGATCTGATACAAATTTATCAGAATTCCAGATATGCGCCGCCCCATGTCAGACCGCCGCCGAATCCTACACAAATAAGCTTCATGCCCGGTTTGATCATGCCCTTCTGGTTCATCTCAGAAAGTGCGATTGGAATACTTGCAGAACTTGTATTTCCATACTCATCCAGATTGATATAGAACTTGTCCATGCTCTGTTTACATTTCTTTGCCACGGACTCAATGATACGCTTATTTGCCTGATGGCAGACATACAGATCAATATCATCGGCTGTCACACCAGCCTTCTCCAGAAGCTGCATAACTGTCTTCGGAACAGTACTTACCGCAAACTTGAACACTTCACTGCCAAGCATGCTGACGTGACGTGGCTTCAGATCTTCGTTGCTACATTCCAGTACAACATCATCGCCCTTTGCACCAAGGATGCTGAAATAGCGGTGTGTATCAGAAAGCTCTACGACTGCGGCACCTGCACCATCACCAAACAGGATACAGGTACTTCTGTCGTTCATATCCAGAATCTTGGACAATGTCTCACTACCGATAACCACGCCATATTTCTTGTCGCTCTGTAACAGCATGCCTCTTGCGATCTGTACACCATACATGAATCCGGAGCAGGCTGCATTGATATCGAAACAAGGAATATCCTGTGGAAGCTCCAATTCTTTCTGAACCATACATGCGACCGATGGTGTCATATGATCCGGGCGGATCGTTGCTACGATCACAACGCCGATCTCAGTTTTGTCGATGCCTGCATCCTCGATTGCCATCTTCGCTGCGGCAATCGCCATATCCTGATTCTTCTCTTCTGTAATAAAATGTCTTCTGCGAATACCGGTACGGCTGGAGATCCACTCGTCATTTGTGTCTACAATCTTGCTTAAATCATCATTTGTCACTACGTGTTCCGGAGCATAATGCCCCATACCTACAATATGTAAGCCCTCTTTCATCTTATCTTTCCTCTTACTCTCTGTCACTCTCTTCCTGCACAGCCATCTTAGATCACATGCAGGTATTTATTATCGATCGTTCTGAATTTCTTATAACGATGCTTTGCAACTTCATCCGGGTTCATCTTGATGTATTTGTCAAGCTCCTTCCTGATCGCGCGGTCAGTTGCCTTAAATACAACCTTATGATTCAGATGTGCACCGCCGATTGGCTCAGGAATGATATCATCGATCACACCGAACTCCTTCAGATCCTGTGCAGTCAGTTTCATCATCTCCGCTGCTTCCTCGCTCCGCGAAGAATCCTTCCACAGAATGGACGCATAGCCCTCTGGTGAAAGGATGGAATACACGGCATTCTCAAGCATCAGCACACTGTTTGCCACGCCGATGGCAAGTGCACCGCCGGAGCTTCCCTCTCCAGTTACAACGGCGATTACAGGCACCTTCAAAGCACTCATCTTCGCAAGGTTTACCGCGATGGCACTACCCTGTCCGTTGTTCTCTGCTTCCAATCCCGGATATGCACCCGGTGTATCAATAAATGTAATGATCGGTCTGCCGAACTTCTCAGCCTGCTTCATCAGACGCAGTGCTTTCCGGTAACCCTCCGGTCCCGGCATACCGAAATTACATTTCAGATTCTCTGCCAGATCGTTTCCCTTACGGTGTCCGATCACCGTCACAGGGATTCCATGATAGGTTGCAATACCTCCATAGATACTTGCATCCTCCTTACCAAGCGCGTCCCCTTTTTGCTCAAAGAAATCATCAAAGATCGCATCAACATACTCTGTGATTTTCGGACGCTTCTTGTGACGTGCCAGATATACCTTATCATGGCTGTTCAGATTCTTACACATATGTATCAGGTCATGACGTTCCCGCTTCAGGACATATACCTTTGCCTCATCTACCAGATCACTCGCCATGATCTCTTCAATCTCTTTATCGATTTCCGCAATTCTCTCATCTATCTCTTTAATCATGATTATCTTCCTTTCTTCGCATGTAAACGTAAAATATGGGAGATGACTTCCCGCATCTTATCTCTCGGCACGATCTGATCGACAAAGCCATGTGCCATCTGGAACTCCGAACGCTGGAATCCATCTGGAAGCTTCTGACCGATCGTCTGCTCGATTACACGCGGTCCGGCAAATCCGATCAAAGCATCCGGCTCTGCCAGTGTAATATCGCCTAATGTTGCGAAGCTGGCGGTAACACCACCGGTTGTCGGATGTGTCAAGTAGGAAATGTACAATCCACCATGCTCACTGAACTTCTCGATTGCTGCACTCGTCTTCGCCATCTGCATCAGGGATAAAATACCCTCCTGCATACGCGCGCCGCCACTTGCGGTAAATATAATAAGCGGAAGATGTTTCTTGTCTGCATATTCCACTGCATTTGTAACCTTCTCACCAACAGCCATACCCATACTTCCCATCAGGAACTTGCTGCTCATGACTGCAATGACTGCTTCATTTCCGTCGATCTTACCAACACCGGTATAGACCGCTTCTTCAAGTCCTGTCTTTTCCTGCAGGCGCTCGATCTTCTCTTCGTACTCCGGCATATCCAATGGATTGGAGAATGCAACCTTACAGCGAAGTGGCTTGAATGTACCCGGATCCACCAACAGCCGTACCCGCTTCTCTGCAGAAACCACATAATGGTATCCGCATGCGATACATACATTGTAGTTGTCCTTGATTGCAGACTTCTTAAATTCCTGCTTACATTTTGGACAAACTGTCACTTCTTCCTCTGCAGTAGCTGCCGTCTGCTCCGGTGCCGCCTCAGCTTCTGCCTTCGGTGCTTCCTCTGCCACCTGTGCTTCTGCTGTCTCTACCGCATTATTTTCCACTGGTTCTTCTTTCTTCCGAAATAAATTACTCACCTGAAATTTCATCTTTCATCTCCACTTTTCTTTATCTTAAATTTAATCTCTCGCGTACGCTATCCGGTGATGCCGACTGCCTCCTTTGCAAGGCGGTCCGCTTCCTCGTTGCCTTCCACACCGGAATGCCCTTTTACCTTTATAAATGTGACACGGATCTTGTCCTGTACCTGCAGCATATAGTCGTAATATGCAATCGTTCCGGTCTTGTTCCGCTTCCAACCTCCGGTTGCCCACATCTCGATTCCAAGATAATCATAATAAATCGCCAATTCTGGTAATCCTTTTTCCACTGCAAGCTTCACTGCCGCCATCGCGCCCAGTATCTCACCTGCCACGTTACGCATGGATGCCATCTCCGGATCATCACCATGTCCCTGCAGGACATACCTCTCACCATGATCCATCAGAAATCCACCATACCCATATACCTGTGTGGCACTGTTGTAAGAACCATCCACAAACGCATATACCATATTCTCATCGGTATGCTTTGATTCTTCCGTCACACATTCTCTGCCTACAAATGCCTCCGCCTCCTGTCTCGTCGGAAAGCTCTTGTATATTGCTCCCGGAAACCCTTTCACAAGCGGTTCGCAGGCAGACCATGTTTCATATACTCCCGGTCGAACACCTCTTTTCACAGCATAAAATTTCTTTGCCATTTCATTGCCTTTCTGACCTATAGTTATTCACAGTCTTTTACATTATAGTACATTTTCATAACAAATGCACTTCTTTTTTACTTTGCACGAAAAAAAGTGCACAAATCCGATCTTTTCATTGAATCTCACTTATTCATATGTTAGCATATATATTTGTCTATTAAAATGATTACAAACAATAAGGAGAACGATTATGCAACAGAATACAACTGAAATTTTCAGGAATGCTCCGGTTCCAAAAGCCGTGTTAAGCAATGTCATCCCTTCGATCATCAGCATGATTATGGTTCTGATCTATAATCTCGCTGATACATTTTTTATTGGACAGACAAAAAATGCACTGATGGTTGCTGCTGTGTCGGTCGCAACCCCAGCTTTCCTGTTATTTATGGCCGTCGGTATGTTATTCGGTATCGGCGGAACGTCCTTTATCTCCCGTATGCTTGGGGAAGGTCAGGAAGATCGCGCAAAGCATGCCTCCGCGTTCTGCTTCTGGACCGGGCTGGCTGTGGGAATCATATCTATGATCTTAATTGTAATTTTTGCAGAACCTGTTTGCAAAGCAATCGGTGCAAGTCCGGATACGATAGAATACGCAACCCAGTATCTCCGGATCGTCGCCATCGGAATTCCGTTTCTGATCATAAGTAACGCATTCAGTAACATCATCCGTTCCGAAGGACGCGCAAAAACCGCAATGTCCGGTATGATCATCGGAAATATGGCAAATGTAATATTAGACCCGGTCATGATCTTACTTCTCGGCTGGAATGTTGCCGGTGCTGCGATTGCAACCGTCATCGGAAATATTTTATCCGCAGTCTTTTATGTATCGCATCTTCTGTCAAAAAAATCACAGTTATCGATTCGGTTACAGGATTACAAAGCAGGGGACAAAATTGCGAGTTCCGTATTTGCCATTGGTATCCCTGCATCACTAAACAGCGTGCTTATGAGTGTCAGCAATATTTTCATCAATAATCTGATGGCTCACTATGGAGACATGGCAGTTGCCGGACTTGGTGTCGCCATGAAGGTTAACATGATCGTTGTCATGCTGTTGATCGGTCTTGGAACCGGAATCCAGCCACTACTTGGCTACTGCTTCGGTGCCGGAAACCGGAAACGGTATTTTGCCGTACTGAAATTTTCAATTTTACTTGCATTTGTGTTAAGTGCAATCATGACCTGTATCTGTTACTTTGGTGCAGACGGATTGGTCAGTGCCTTTTTGGAAGATGTCGATGCTTACGATTTTGGATTTCAGTTTTCCCGTATTTACATTTTATCTGGTCCGATTCTTGGACAGTTATTTGTATTTATCAATGCGATCCAGTCGACAGGTGCTGCACTCCCTTCCCTGATTCTTTCAATCAGCCGGCAGGGACTGTTATACTTACCAATCCTGTTCATCATAAATGCGACTACTGACTCTGCAAAATTACTTGCACTGGCACAGCCGATCACCGACTACCTTGCAACTGCACTTGCAATCATCCTGTTCGTGATCACCTGCAAAAAATATTTTCCGAAGAAATCATCAATAGAATAAAGAAAAAAGATGCTGCAATTTCTTGCAGCATCTTTTTTCTTATGCAACGCCCGGAAACTCCGTCTTCATATCTTTATTCACTTCATCAATATGTAATCCGAGATAGCTGTCCGGAACTACCTCATATGCCTTCCGCATATCGTCGATACAAGCCATCATCGAAAGCGGAACTCCGATGTACATATCGTCCACAGAGATTGCCACATCACCAGTATTCAGGGAGATATTGTTACGGTCTTCCTTGTACGGTGGTGCTGTCAGAAGCCTTGTCACCGCCTCACTGAAGAACGGCATGATCGCCGGAAGGGAAATATACTTATGATTCGTGATATTTACCTTAAATCCAGGCTTTAAGATACACAGTTTCTTCTTCGCCGTCTTCTCACTGGCACCTTCCACAAATGCCTTTGCAGCCCGATCCATGATCTCTGCACGCGTCTCATTTGTCGGAGACACAAACATCATGTTAAGCTCTGCCAATGTCGGGCGCTTATCTGCAAATGCAACGGAGATCATCTTCTCTGGTGCATACATACCGACACCGATCAGAATGTTCTTATATACCCGCTCCATCTCCTGTTTTACAGGTACGATACGTCCATTATCAATGTTTGATTCATTGTCCGCGAGCAGCTTTACGATACCCTTGTACAACTCATCGACACGATCCTGTGTGATGTAATCAGACGGCAGATACTCCTGCTGCTTTGCATCCTTTAACAGGAATCCGGTAATCCGCTTTCCATTTGCTGCGAGATCCTCCACAGCATTCTTCAGATCCTCGTTAAACTGTGCATACAGCTCTTCGAGTCGCTCTGCCTTTGCCCGCAGGAATCGGGTAATATCTCCAAACATATCCTGATCGCTCATACCTTCGATCAGCATATTCCGCTGCAAGGTCAGACATTCTTTGATACATGCATCATAGTAACCATTCTCTGTCTCACGCTTTGCCGATGGGAACGTAAAGAACCGCTTTGCTACGATGTCCTTGATTGACTCAATAATACGGCTGTATTCACCAGTTGGCTGATACTGCTTCATCAGTCCGGAAAGCCGGTCAATATCTGCGATCATGCCACGGTCTTTCTCACTGCTTCCGATACCGCCACAGCCGATGATATCCATGACTGCATATGGTCCCTTCTTCTGCATAAACCATTCCAGCTCTGCATTCAATGTATCGAGTACATGATTCTTCAGAGACTTAATCATGATTGGAATACGGTCTTTCATAGAAGTAAGCTGACGCCCCATATTCTCACGCAAGCCATCCTGATTCTTCTTAATCATCTTATAGACTGGCTTCTCAAACTGCTTGATTGGGATGATTCCATTTACTGAAAGTTTGATCTCATCGCCCGGTTTTCCAGTCAGGAATGCATCTAACTCTCCAAACACTTTCTGTCTCGATTCCTTTGCCTGCGGATCGTCCTCTGACAGCTCGTGCAGTTTCTTATATGCCTCTGCAAAAATCTCATACTCACAGATATTCTCAATCTGCTTAATCGGAATCTTATAATCTGATTCGTTGATGATCTTGTAATAACCACGGTCATCCATATCGAAAAATACATCGCGCAGCAATTTGCCCTTCTCGCCATCGCCGCCCTGTCCGACATGCTTGACAGAAGCGAGCTTCGTCAGGAAATATGCCACATCACTATATATTACGCCATCTGGAATATAGCCCTGCTCGTCCTTCTTGCCGGATATCAGCAGACAGGCATCAAATATATTCTCACGGATTGTAAGCTTGTGTGTCGTGCTCTCAAATATATAGCGTTCATCCTTGTCCTTACTTGTAAGCCGCATATAATAATCGACTTCCTTCAAGGTTGCATAGCCATTTGCATTTAAGTTTGCAAGCAGATCCGGATTGGATACGATCTCACGCTTGCTGTAAAGCACATCTGGCATCAGCAGGCAGGCACCCACACGCACATCATTCCACTTCTTAGAACGGATATAGGCTCGGATATTATAGGTAAGATCTGTCAGGATACCACCACTTGTACCGCCAGCGACGCCCGACACGATAATGATATCGAGCTTGCCTGACTTCGAACGGGTATGTGCCTCCTCAAGCTTATCAAACAGCAGGACACGCATGTCCTCATATGCATTGGAAAACATCAATCGTCCAATCTGACGGTTACCCTTGGCTCCATCCGTATCAATGTTGATCTGTGGGAAATCCTCACGCATCCAGTTTGCAAGGTTTGGATGTACCGGATTTTCCTTGATGCCTTTGACCAGAAGATTCTCCAGATTTGGTCGGTAGATACTGATGATCTCGGTTGCATTTAAGCCAATACCGTCCCGGCTTGCCTCGATCATATTCTCCATCGCCGGGATATCAGAATCAACCATCAGATACTGGATGTTATCGTCCGGTGTGATCTCTCCCATCAGCATCCCCTTCATATCGCAGACAACCTGACTGCCCATGCCGCCAAGTCCGATGACAAGCAGATCACCATTATAACGCTGCTCGTTGTCCAGCTTCTCGAAGATACGAATGTCTTTTAACTTTGTAAATTCCTCTTTTTGTGTGTCAATTAAAATCATGTTACCTTCTCCTTTTATATCAACGCTTCTCCCAATATTGATACAATTTTAAACCCCGGATTCACAATTCATTGATTCTCTAGTTCTTGCGGAATTCTTCTAATTCCAGTCCCTCGTTATGCTCCAGCATCAGGCGGATGGACCATTCATTTGCAAACAGCAAAAGTGGATTGTCCTTCATATCCTTTACCTTCTTGCAGTCGCTGATTCTCGACAGTTTATTCAGATCCGTTGTAGGATCTTTTACCCATCGAATATAATTATATGGAAGCGGCTCCAGCCGGATATCACATCCATATTCATTTTCCAGTCTGTATTTCAATACGTCAAACTGCAGCACACCAACCACGCCGACAATGATCTCGGACATTCCAAGTGTATAATCCTGAAACATCTGAATCGCACCTTCCTGTGCGATCTGTGTAACACCCTTGATAAATTGCTTACGCTTCATCGAATCAAGATGCACCAGTCTGCAGAAATGCTCCGGTGCAAACGTCGGAATTCCCTCGTACTGGAATTTCTTTCCCGGCGTACATAACGTATCTCCGATGGAGAAAATACCCGGATCAAATACACCAATGACATCACCGGCATACGCCTCGTCGATGACCTTACGATCCTGTGCCATGATCTGCTGTGGCTGGGATAGTCGAAGCTTTCTGCCACTCTGCACATGATAGACCTCCTTTGTCGCATCGAACTTACCAGAGCTGATCCGCATAAATGCGATACGGTCATGATGTGCCTTGTTCATGTTCGCCTGAATCTTGAACACGAAACCGGAAAATGGCTCTGTGATCGGATCGATCAGACCTGCATCCGACATACGTGGAAGCGGGCTCTGTGTCATCTTCAGGAAATGCTCCAGAAATGTCTGCACACCGAATGTCGTCAGTGCGGAACCGAAGAACACCGGAGATAACTCACCCTTGTCCACCAGCCCCTGATCGAACTCATCGCTCGCACCATCCAGAAGCTCGATCTCGTCCATCAGCTGTGAATAAAGTTCATCGCCGACAGCATCTTTTAGCGCCGGATCTGTCACATCGTAATCTGTCTCTGCCGCCGACTTCGCACCGCCAACAGACACTGCCTGAAACATCGATACTTTCTTTGTATCCCGGTCATAAACACCCTTGAAACGCTTTCCTGCACCGATTGGCCAGTTGATCGGACATGTCCGGATTCCAAGAACATTCTCGATCTCATCTAAAAGCTCAAACGAATCTCTTGCTTCAAGATCCATCTTGTTGATAAATGTAAAAATCGGAATATGGCGCATCACACAAACCTTAAACAGCTTGATTGTCTGCGCCTCTACACCCTTTGATGCGTCGATTACCATGACCGCGGAATCTGCCGCCATCAAAGTACGATAGGTATCCTCCGAGAAATCCTGATGTCCCGGTGTATCCAGAATATTGATACAATATCCGTCATAATTAAACTGCAACACGGATGAGGTAACGGAAATACCTCTCTCCTTCTCAATCTCCATCCAATCGGAAACTGCGTATTTGGAATTTGCTTTTCCCTTTACCGAACCGGCTGTATTGATCGCACCTCCATAGAGCAGAAACTTCTCTGTCAGAGTCGTCTTACCGGCATCCGGGTGGGATATGATCGCAAATGTTCTTCTCTTCTTAATCTCTTCTTCTAATGATGCTCCCATCTGTTCCTCCACCTTTAAACTCACTTCATGTTATTATAGCATTTTAGAGATGGCTTTCAAAGTCTATTCTGAAAGATTTTTCAACTTATTTTGCTTTTTTGCATAAAAATACAGCTCCTGATTGTACGAATTGCACACACCGAACTCCATACATGGACAAAATACCGTCTCACAGGCATCGATCAATGCCTTTGCCTGCGCAAGCATCGTATCCTCCGGCATTGTAAAGGCCGGGATTTCCAGTACCTTCTCACAGAGCGCCTTCGCAACCGGATACTCCCGGTCATGCACAGGTAAAATCCCCGCTGCACATGGGATACCCTGCCGCTGCAGTTTCCGGTATAGCGGGATTCCGTATCCACCTCCACCGATCACAAAGGTATGGACATCCCCGGTTGGCTTCGGAAATTCCACACTACCATACGCCGCATCATAGACGCCATCCTGCATCGCATAGAGTTCCTGTATATATTCGGTCGTCATCACCTCTTCCGGCGTGCCGACCCGATCGACACGATGTTCCTTCACACAGACAACCTGATCTGAGATCTTCTGTGCCAGATCAATCTCGTGCAGGGACATCACAACTGCCATCTGCCGTTTTCTTGCAAGCGACCGCAACAGCCACAGGAAATCCGTCTTATAGCGGATATCCAGATACGAGGTTGGTTCATCTAGCACTAAAATCTCCGGCTCCTGGCAGATTGCTCTCGCCAGCATCACACGCTGGCGCTGTCCATCGCTGATCCTCTCAAAATCCTGATCCCGAAGCGCTTCCACCTGCACCTGCCGCATCGCTTCTTCGATTTTTTCTTCATCTTCTTTTTGCAGCATCCCCATCTTCCCGGTATACGGATACCGACCGGTCGCCACGACATCATAACAGGTATATCGTTCCGGATGAATCCGCTCTGTCATCACGATTGCCATCTTCTTCGCCAGTTCCTTCGGTGCATAGGCAGACAGTTCTTTCCCATCAACGCTGACCGTCCCTGCGATCAGAGAAAGCTGCCGGATAATGCTTTTTAAAATTGTCGATTTCCCAACGCCATTTGGTCCGATCAGGGTCAGGATCTCTCCTTTTTTCACATGAAGATTCACATGGTCTATGAGCGTCCGCTTCTGATAGCCTACACTCGCCTCTTCCGTAACCATATAATCATCATCACTGTGCATAGCCATGTCTGCGCCCCCTCTCCTTCACCATCATATAGATCACAACCGGCGCCAGAAAGACTGCCGTCACAGAGCTGATGGATAGCTCAACCGGTGCAAAGATCGTCCGCGCCAACAAGTCGCACAGCACACAGAATACACTGCCGCCGAGAAAGCTGACTGGTATCATCACGATCGGCTTTGTCGTTTTTACCACGCTTTTTACAAGGTGCGGCACCGCGATTCCGACAAATGAGATTGGTCCCGCAAATGCCGTAACACAGGCGGATAATAAACTGGATAATAAAATCAGCATCACTCGCAGCGGACGGATCGATACACCGACATTTTGCGCATAGCTTTCTCCCATCTGATATGCCCCGATCGGCTTGGATAATAAAAAAGAACCGGCTACAGCCACTACAACAACGATTGTCATGATCTTTACATGCGCCATGGATATTCCGGCGAAGCTACCAAGCGACCAGTTATGCAGATTCACGATATTCGAATCATCTGCAAAGGTCACAGCAATATCCGTGATTGCCGAACAGATATAACCGATCATCACGCCACATACAACCAGCATAGACATTTCCTGCACCTTCTTTGATACCGCCAATACGAAAAGCATCGAAAGGAGCGATCCGATCAATGCCATCGCGATCATAAACCACGAACTCATTGTAATACCATGTGAGACACCTACGATCATCGCAAGTGCAACAACCAGCTTCGCCCCGGAAGAGATTCCGAGCACAAACGGACCTGCAATCGGATTTCTAAAAAATGTCTGCAGCAAAAATCCCGATACCGCAAGTGCACCTCCTAAGATTGCTGCCGCAAGCACACGCGGCAGACGGATGGAAAGAATAATCTGCATCGCTTTCGCATCGGTTCCGTGTCCGGTTAATACGGAGAATACCTGCCGCGGGGCGATCGATACACTGCCGATATAAAGTGATAGCAGAATTGCACCAAGCAGCAGCGTAAATAATACGATATATGTAATTATGATTCGCGTCTTTTTTGTCTTCATCTTTATTCCATTTCACAATTCATATAGTACATGTTCCATGCACCGATTTCACGATTCCGCTTATTCCTCTGTCAGCTTATAAAAATAATCGCTCTTTATCTCCTGTCCGGTAAATATCGCATGCATATCCGCGATCATCGTACCATATCCGGTCGTCTCCTGAAACATATTTTTTCCGGTTCCGTACACATGCCCTTCCATAACGGCTTTAAAATCCGCAAATAGCGCGTTCTTCTGCAAAAGCTCTGATACGCTCGTAAGCTCACTGTCAATTGTGCTGTTGTATATGATATAGTCTGCATCCTTCGCCTGCTCATAGAATGTCTCCATCTGGATTGTCATAGTCGAAAGCGCATTTTCCTCGTCCGAATCATCAAAGGTAATACAGGTTCCTCCGGCGAGTTCGATCATCTTCGATACATAATCACCGGACTTACGTACATTGACACCACCGTTTGTCGTCACATAAAAAAATGCAACGGTCTTTCCGGTCGGTGCCTCGTTCAAAACGTCTGCGGTCTTCGCCGTCTCTGACGCAAACAACTGCTCTGCAGCATCCTCCGCATCGAACAACGCGCCATAGAATTTCACCCATTCCAGCCTGCCAAGCGGATCTGTCTCATAGCTTGAATGTTCCACGATCACTGGGATTCCACAAGTCTCTAACTGCTCTTTTACCTCCGGATTGTGCAGGATCATCGTCGACTCGATAGCAAGATCACAATCCCCGGCAAGCATCTGCTCCACATCCGGCGCATTGTATTTGCCGGCGTAGGCAAGTGTTTGTGCCTGCATCGCCTGCTTTGCCTCCGGGATATACCAGCCATCTTCCTTCGTGCCGGAAAACGAAAGACGATCCAAACAACCAATCTTCACGATGAAATCCATACCAGACGTTGCAGCCAGATATGCATGCTTCGGTATTCCATCAATCAATGTAATATCCGAAGGAAGTCCCTCCGGTATATTCTTACCATCCGGTACAAGCAGGTAATCACCGATATCACAAATGGAAATAAGCTTATACCCACCCGTATAATAATCCACAGAAAACTGTGTCGCATAGCTTAAATCCATACTATTTTCTTTTTTCAAGTTATCCCAGCGGATATCTGCATCCAATGCGGATGCATCTGTCATTGTCCCTTTTGGTCCTGCATCCTCTGTATATGCAACATTCCCCTGTGTTGCACAAGCACAGGGGAACGTACACAACAGGGCGAACAGGAGTAAAAAAAGAATTCTTCTTCCTCGTCTCAAGTCCAACACCCTTACTTTATTGTTTTAGAATCAAAATATAATGTATAGTCGATCTCATGTGGCGTACTCATCGCAGTCGTATCCGCAGAGATTGGCATATTGTAATCAAATCCGGTAACCGGAATCTCAAATGTAGAATTTCCTTCCGTATTGACCGGCAGATACTTCTCCTCACCGACAATCACATAATCATAGTTTGAAGAACTCATGATAATCGTTGCAGTTGCGATTCCATTTTCCACCTTGATTTTCGTCGGGCTTTCCACCGTAGCACGGCCGGAGCCTCCGGACAGGGTTACCTCAACCGTATATTCACCATCGGCGATTCCTAAATCCTCTGCCGTTTTTATCGACGGATTATCTATGGCATCAGCCGGAAGTGAATCGGAACGGAACACCAGCGTCCGCTCATACCATTTTTCTTTTTTGTTGCTGAATGCGGCACATGCAACGCCCTCATCCAGCGCATCCACAGGAACTGTAAATGTATGCGCACCATCTGTATCCTCTACATATGGGATATACTCTGACTCATCTGCAGCAACTGCCTCTTTGCTGGTACCCATATACAGATACCGATAGCCTTTTCCGCCCATTGTCATAACTGCGGTCATCTTGCCGTCTGCTACCGTGAGCTTGCAGGCAGTAATGTTGAACATTGAAGAACTTGAATCAACCTCGATGTCATATTCACCATCTGCGACATTCTCTGCCGGAATCGGAACCATCCAATCCTCTACCACGTCACTTGCCGATGCCAGATCCGAACCGGTTGCAATCTGTGCATCCGCTGTAGCCACCTGCTCTGTTGTCACTGCCTCCGTCACAGCCGCGGCAGTTGTCTCCTGTGTTGTTGTATCATTTTTTCCACATCCTGCAAGCAGGCAGGCAAGTACCACGCCTGCTGCAAGACCTACATTCCATTTCTTCACGATTGATTCCTCGCGTTTATTCTATTATTTGTTTAATTTGTCAATAGCTGCCTGTGCATGCTTTACAAAGATATCCTGAATTGCCGGAAGCTCACCAAGGCCACGAACGAGACATGTTACATCGTAACCTGCATCCTCGAAGGTCGTCTTCCATGAACCTTCCTCATCACCTGCCATATCGTTGTTTGCATGGTCACCGGCTACGATCATCAGAGGTTCAAGAACAACCTTCTTGTAATCGCCTGCCTGTACCTTCGCAAGCACATCATCCACAGAAGGAGTTGCCTCAACCGTACCTACGAAATAGTTCTCAAAGCCGGCGTCTGTCAGCTTATCCTGCATCTTCTGGTATACTTCGTTGCTGTCTGCCTCTGTACCATGTCCCATGAAGCAGATGGCTGTCTCACCATCATCATACTCAGCTGTTGCATCTGTGATAGCTTTTACAACTTCATCGAAATCCTCATCACTTGTAAGAAGCGGATCACCGATTACAACCTGATCGAATGCATCTGCATAATCGCCAACTTCATTTACAACATCTGTATATTCCAGACCATTCATCAGATGTGTCGGCTGGATTACAAGATTCTTGACTCCGTTATCCACCGCGCGGTCGAGCGCCTCTGTCATATTATCAATGGCAATGCCATCTCTGCTCTTTACATGATCAATGATGATCTGGCTTGTAAAGCCTCTTCTGACGGAATAATCTTTACCGAATTCTTCATCAAGCTTACCCTCGATTGCACCGATCGTCAGACGACGGCTGTCGTTAAAGCTTGTACCAAAGCTTACAACAAGCAGTTCGTTGTCGCCAATTTCATCCTGATTACGAACGTTATCCAATGATGCATCTCCTGTCTCATAATTCTCATCGTCCTCTGCCTCAGATGCAGTTGCATCTGCAACCGTTGCCTCTGTTGTCGTTGCAGCTTCTGTAGTTGCCTCTGTGGTTGCTTCCGTCGTTGCCTCTGTTGTCTCCGTCTTCTTGTCTCCACATCCTGCAAGCAGAGTTGCTGCCATACATGCTGTAAGGAATACTGCGCTTAATTTCGATTTCTTCATTTTCTGTACCTCTTTCCTTTTGTTTTTTATCCAGTCACTTGTTAAGAATCAATTCAGACGCACAGAAAAAAGCCGCCAGCGAAATCACAAACTGACGGAGTAACGGGCCATAGAACTTAATCTACAACGGTACGACCAATTACTCGTGATCTGGAAATCCTTCCTGTACCAATACACGGCAGGTTTCCTGACTTACCGATCCTCATACACATTCCCCTTCCCAGCCTTGCGGCCAGTGGTTATCTTCCAATATCGAATGTATACTCCCGGCTTACAGTGACGAGATCGTGCAGGACTTCCACCTGCTTCCCTTTTAACACATGTCTGCTTTTCAAAAGTAAAAAAGCTCCACGGCACCGTATATTATGAATTCAATTCGTCGCAATAATAACACACGCACACGAAATGTACAAGTATAAATTTCATGTGCGTGATATATTTAAACTATGCTATTCCTATCTTTTAACTATTTTCAAGCAGATCCTGCAGCCGCTTCTCATAGACATAACAGTGTCCATGCGCCTCGATTGCCTTCTCATAGGCTTCAATGGCCATCTTCCGCTCTCCCATTACTTCATACAGGATTCCAAGCTCATAATAGCCATCCTCACAGCCATGGTATCCACAGCTTGAACAAAGCTTCATCGTTACTGCCTGTTTCAAATATTTCTCCGCATCTGCATAATCACCGATCACCCGGCAGTACTTTGCAAGCTTAATATAATCAAGCGGTGTCTTCCGGTCTTCCTCCGGTATCACTGCCCTGTTTAAATACTCTGCATACTCGGACTTAATCTCCCCATCCCGCAGATAAAGTGCTTCCAGCAGCTCCCCATAATAATTAATGGTTTTATTTAAGTTAACCGCCTTTTTGTATGCATCGGCCGCTTCCGCATATCTGCCACTCATGATAAGCACTCTGCCGTACTTGTTATAGATGCTCGTATTATCCGGCTTCAATTTCATGCCAAGCTGATACATCTGATCCATCATCAGCGTATCGTTCTCTTCCCCGGCAAGCTCCATCAGAAGACTCGCGCAGTCAAACCGCAGACTTTCATCCGTGCCTTCCTCTGCATAGCTTTCCAGCAGCTGCTCTGCCTCCGGATAGCGGTCTGCTCGTGTGAGTGCGAGACCTGCCTCGATACGAAGCTGCGGATCCATATCATCTCCGTATTTATAAATCGCATCTAGCAGAATCTGGCACCCTTCTGTAATCCGGCTCAGGCAGAGCAGAACACGGGATTTGAAGCGGATGACCTCTGTTTTCCTCTGAATATCCCGGTCTGACCCCTCCGGAGCGATTGCCAGTGCCTGATTGAAATTTTCTAACGCATTCCCGTAATCCCGTCGCTCCCAGTAGATAAATCCAAGATTCGTATAATATGCCCTATGTGGACGTACCTTAATCTGATCCTCATACGCCTTGATTGCAAGCTCCGTCTCATGGACCTTCCGGTACATATATCCCAGATATCCAAATACATCCGGGTTCTTCGGATTGATAGACACAACTTTGTTATACATTGCGATTGAATCCTCATTCCGGTTTGCTTCATCATAGAGATCTGCCAGCTCCAACAACAGATCTTCATAATTCGGCAGATCGGATTCATCCGCCTTATAATTTGCTTCTACTTTCTCTAAAAGCTTCAACGCATCCTCCGGTTTTTCCTGTGCCCGAAGGTTTAACGCCTCATAATAATCCATTGCATCGCTCTCCGGACGGAACTCCCGGTACTGCGCCATCACATGTTCGGCATCCTCATACTGTTCTGCCTGCTGGAAGGTCAGTATCTCCTGTATATACGGCTCCACACCATATGGATAGATTCGTATTGCCTTTTCTGCCGAGTAGATACATTCCTGCAGATAATCTAACATATAACAGCATTTTGCCCGGTAGCAATGTGCCCAGTATTCATCCTCATAGACCATAGATTCATAATCAATATGCTCTAACATCGCATCGCACGCCTTCATGCAGTTTCCATACTCCCGCAGTTCATAGAGAATCCGGAGATTCAAGATGAGTCCGGTAATCTGTTCTTCATGCTCCGTCTCGACCGGAAGCTGTATATATTCCTTCGCTTTCTCGTACTCTTTCAAGTTATAGTAACAGTTTGCGATCAGTGTATGTGCATACGGATACCGTTTTCTGCGCTTGTTCTGTTCCTCTGTATAGCCGCCTTCTTCCGGCTGTATATCCTCGATTGCCTTCTTCCATTTTAAGAACAACGGCAGTGCCTTCTCCGTCTGTCCGGTTGCCAGATAACATCTGCCCTTCGCATTACAATAAGTGAAGATCTCATCGCCCTCCGGCTCAAATGTATCAAACACCTCCAACGCTTCCGGTTCCCGCTGATTCTGATAATAACACCATGCCAGATCTAACTTCTTCTGATGATCTTCCGGATTTTCTATCACATCCTGCTTCCATTTGTCGATGATTGCTTCATTTACCTGCTGCAGCCGGGTAAGGTACGCCATATCCCCATAATTGTTATGCATCAGCTCCTCGAAGATATCCTTTGCCTTCTCCAGATCCCCCATCGCATAATATATATCCCCTAAGCAGTACCGTGCGTCTTCATAATCCGGATTCTCCGCAAGAATCTCTTCTGCGGTCTGCTTCGCCTCCTCATATCGTTCCAGACGGTACAACATCTCGCTCTTGATAAACTGCGTCATCTCGTCCTTTGGGTATCGCTCAAGGTTCGCATTGATCCTGCTTAAAAGCGCCTCATATACAGCCTCCGCTTCCGCTCTTGGAAGTGGCTGTTCCGCATCCTTTTCCTGAAAACGCGTATCCTTCATCTGCACATAGATCTCCAGCACATCGCCATGTGGATGTGTAAGCGGCAATCTTTTCAGTCGTTCTAATTCCTTGTGGAGCGCCGCCCGGTTCTCCGGTGTCGGCTCATCCTGCTTGTCCATCCGTTCAATCTTCATATACTGCTCAATATAGTCATCGGCATATGTATAATCTCCGGTCAGATATTCATAAGCAAAGCTATCCTGCTTCCGCGCCGCTACCCCAAGAATATAGGAAATATAATCCTCCGGGAATTTCACCAGCAGGTCTTCTTTGCGCAGGGCGATATCAAACCGGTCCACAATCTCACGAAAAACCGCATCCGGCATCCGGTAATGATCCATCAAAAATACAAGCAGCTCCTCCAATGCTTCTGCCTCTGTGTCAAGCGATACAAATGCATCCTCACGAAAAAGCTCTCTCCACGCATCCACACGGATACGGTTCGGATAATCGTTGTATAGTTGTTCTAATTTATCGGTAAGCTCCGTCCTCGGCGGCTGTAAGCCTTCCGAAGCTTCGTCATCCATATCCTCCGGCAGCGCCTCCTGCCTGTCACAGCTTGCAATCGCCTCCTCGTAGGCATTCCGAAGCTCCATGAAACCATCTGCATCCTCCTCCGGATTTACAGATTTTAACCGCTCGCGATACGCCTGCTTGATTGCATCTTTATCGTCTGTCTGCCCGATTCCAAGTATCGTCCATATGTTCATAACCCCTGCCCTTGTACCTTTCTCGCTTTTTATCACTATCCAGTTTGTGCATAATTTGCACAGACTGATATTCCCACATAAAGAAACTTGTGCAAAAAATGCACAAGTTCATTTTATCAAATGCAATATAAGAACACAATAATTTCCTACAGATTCTATAATCCTGTCAGATTATTTCTCACGCAATTTCTAAGATTCGCGTACGCCTGCATTTTCTCCATTGCAAGCCGCTTTTCTTCCTCCGTGCTGGCAGCACTAGCCGCATAGCACCCGGCAAATACACCACTGTCGATACAGGTCTGTACATCCGCACCAAAGCATCCTGCAAATGCATAGACAGGAACGGAATACGACTTTGCAATCCGCGCTACACCGATTGGTGTCTTCCCCATCAACGTCTGCGCGTCTAATTTTCCCTCTCCGGTGATAACCGCGTCTGCGTTTTTGATTGCCTGCGCGATCTGTATCTCATCTAATACGATGTCTATGCCTGGTTTTAATACTGCATGCAAGAACATCAGACACGCATAGCCTAGACCTCCAGCCGCACCCGCACCGGGTGTCATGCGGTTTTTGACTTGACTCTGCCTGTCGTTTTTTTCAACGTTCTTGCCTGCTTCATCATAACCGGTCTGCTGATTTTCCATCAGAGTAGGATTTTTCCGGTACATATCTTCCACAATATCTGCATACCGGTTCATCGCCGCATCCATCTCCTGTACCATCTTCGCGTCCGCACCCTTTTGTGGGGCAAAGACGACACTGCACCCCTGCGCACCGACCAGCGGATTCGTCACATCGCACGCAATCTGAAATGTACACGAAGCAAGCTCCGGCATTACATCCTCTGTTGTAATTGACCGCACCTGCGCCAGTCCCTCCGCGCCATAACCGACTTTTCTTCCTGCTTCATCCATGAAATGAAATCCTAGTGCCTGCAACATTCCGATTCCTGCATCATTTGTTGCACTTCCGCCGATTCCAAGGATAAATTTCCGGCAGCCACATGTAATGGCATCGCGAATCATCTCGCCAACCCCATAGGTCGTCGTATGCATCGGATTTCTTCTTTCTTCCGGGACAAGCGGTAATCCGGCTGCCTGCGCCATCTCCAGAACTGCCGTCTTTTCTCCTGCCTGCTCGTAGATTGTGTACCCCGCCGAAACTTCTGTTCCAATTGGTCCGGTCACAGAGATTGTCCGCGTCTGCACATGTTCCTTTCCGAAGGTAAGTGCTTCCACCGTGCCTTCGCCGCCATCGGCAACCGGGAATATCTGTACATCAACGTCCGGGTACTGCTCTAAGATTCCGTCTCTGACTGCATTGCCTGCTTCCAGCGAAGTAAGACTTCCCTTGAACGAATCCATCGCAACGACGATTTTTTTCTGTCTTTTACGTTTGTTAAAATTATTATCCATATTTATTTTCCCCTTTGTCAACTGCAATTACCTACTTCACATTTTATCACATATCTGCTATGATGAACTACAGAATTATTGGATGTATTTGTAAGATAGGATGGAACTTATATGAACTGTCAAAAATCATATCGCAGATTGCTTAATTTCATTATTTCCATCGTAATTCTGTTTTCTGGTCTGTACTTTAACCAGACGGAAGCAGATGCTTTTTTTGATGCAGCAAACCCTACCGCCCAGTCGACGGTCAGCGGTGTTGAGCTTCCAATCTCTGCGAATACACAGATCAATACAAGCGAGCTTCTCCTTGCTTCGAGAACCTCTTATATAAAAGAAGTAAAACAGGGACCTGCACAGGCGGAAACATCTGTCCGGTTTATCGCAGCACTTCCAGATACACGGAAGCTTTCTTCCTTCCGCTATGCTATTTTTTCAGAGCCAATTCTGTCGAAAACAATTATCAGTCAACAGAAGATCCTATGCTATATCCATGCACAGGATGGAAAAAAATCCAACTATTTTTCAGTTTAATCAGAACTATAAGCAGAACTATGAATGCACATAGTTTTCTTTGCGTACATAAAAATTGAAAAATGGAGGACATAATCTATGTTTATGAATATTCTTGTTGGTGTTATGGCTGCAATTGCAATTCTTGCCGGAGTCTGGGGGTTCTGGGTAGATCACAGAAAGGATAAAGATCTAACAGATGAAACATCTGCTGCAGGCAACGCAGATACAAGCAGTAAAAACTAAACAAAGTAACACGAAATGCCGGGACAGACATCCCGGCATTTTCTTCTAAGATAAGTATTTCTTTATTGCTGTCAGATATGTCTGAGCCAGATGACTCAGCATTTTCTTAACTGTTGTAGTGTCATCGTTTACTCCCCTTTCCCTTCCTCCACTGCCTGCAATATCATGTTCTTAAGCTGTCTTGCAGCAGCGCTGAGTGGATGCTGGTTATCCAATACCATACAGATATCACGTTTCGGAATTTCTTCTTTTAACGGAATCTGCACAATTTCTCTTTCCATTATAGATTCCCTTGCCATCGCTTTTGGAACGAATGCAAGTCCAAGCTCATGCCGTACCAACGGCAGAATCTGATCGGTCGTTGCAACCTCCGTATCCGGGGACAGTTCCAGTCCATATGATAAAAACAGCTGATTATAAAATTGAAATGTCATCGTCTCACGTCCCAGACATATCAGCGGATAATTTTTTAATTCCCACAGCGATATTTCCTGGCTTCCAAGTGCCATGAACGTTCTTCCGCCGACTAATACCTCCTGAAAAGACTCCAGTACAATTTCCTTGAGCGGGGCTTCTACCACCGCCGGGGTTGACACGACCGCAAAATCAATCATTCCACTTTTCACTGCCTCGATTGCCTGTGGAGTTGAGTGATTATAGATTTTCAGACGGATGCCCGGATATTTCATATGAAACTCTTTCAGCTTATCCAGCAGATAGATATTCAAGGCGGTTTCACTCGCGCCGATTGCAATACTTCCATGTGTCAGTCCCGTACTGTCGGTCAGCTCCTCCTCTGCCGCCCATAACTGCAGCATTGCCGCAGATACATGCGTATACAGACGCTGTCCCTCCGGCGTCAACTGCACACCACGGTTCGTTCTAACAAACAGTGTACTATGAATCTGCTGTTCTAAGCTGTTCATCGCACGTGTAATATTCGGCTGGCTATTTCCCAATACACGCGCTGCCTTTGTAAAATTCTCATATTTAGCCACATAATAAAAGATCTTATAATACTCAAAATTTACGTTCATGCTTCTCCTTTTTTGATATATCAAAGTGGTATTTTTAATATATCAATTATAGTTTTTACTTATTTCTGCATGCATAGTATAATCTGTCCGAAAAGAAAAAGCAAGAAGGGATGTGCATATTATGAAAAATACAACGATGTTTCCAAGAGAAGAACATGCAGATGTTTTGTTCCAGAAAATATTAAATGATCCATGGGCATGTGAAAAACTGCAGGAGACCTTTTGTAATTCTCTCGCGCTGAATGACGATACAGCTAATTCCCCTTCTGCATCCACATTTGCCAATGTCCTGTTTGATGCATATCACAACCGGGATTTGTCTGCATTTCTGATGGTAATCTGTCAGAATACACTGTTTGATCTGCTGCGGAATTCTTATCTGATTCCATACCGGTTCAATGCAGATGGGAAGCAAAACCCGATTATCATGACAGATACAGAAGGAAATCTGTTATCCGAATATAAAAAAACAGTTCATGAGAAAGAATATCATCATTTTCAGAACGTATGCAAAGAAATCGGGGCAACACAAAATATGTTCTTAGCACAGGCTTATCGGTACAGCCACGCATATGTATCTGATTCTATGGACATCAAGCAGAAAAATCTGGAATCCTGCACCGGCGTTCTCCTGATTCGCGAGCTTCCAGACACGATCAAGCAAAAAGAAACCGAAGCAGAAGCCTATTCCGCAGTCTGGGATCTGATGGTAAAGCTGGAGAAGGAACTCCCGATGGCATTTGTATTTTACGGACAGGATACTCTGCTCGAACACAATGAGCATTTTGACGAGCTTGGAATCTTCCTGCCAAATTCCGTTTTTTTGAATAATCTAAAACGGCATATTACAAAAGCAGAGGCGATATTATATGAAGAAGAACACTGATCCGATCTCAACTTCCTATGTTGATATTATGGAAAAAAATCACATGGAAATCCCCTGGCATGATTATACCGGTGATGACAGCAACGTGCTTATCTCCGATGCGGGATTGATTGAAAAAGCATCCGTCATCGGTCGTGTCGGTCTGATCCTGCTTTCCTGTGGAACCGGAGCATGGCGTGTCCGTACATCCATGAACAAGCTTTCCAAAGAACTCGGTGTAACATGCACGGTCGATGTCGGTCTGATGTCCATTGAGTTTAACTGTTTTGATGGAAATGATTGTGTGTCCCAATCTTTAAGTATTGCAAATACAGGCGTAAACACATCCAAGCTTTACCGAATGGAGCGTTTCGTCGACAGCTTTCCGAATATCGAAGCCCATCTGACCGGTGAAGAAATCCATAAAAGGCTCGACGAAATCGAGAGAATCCATGCGCTTTACTCTCCTGTCAAATTAGGACTTGCAGCAGCACTCGCCTGCTGTGCATTTACATTTCTACTTGGCGGCGGTCCCGTGGAAATGATTCTTGCATTCATTGCTGCAGGTGTTGGTAATATCATACGAACAAAACTGATCAAGCATCATTTTACCTTATTTCTAAACATTGCTGCTTCTATCTCGGCTGCCTGTCTGATCTACACGATCTGTCTGAAGCTTGCCGAAATGCTGTTCCATGTGGCCGCGGTGCACGAAGCAGGTTATATATGCTCTATCCTGTTTATCATCCCTGGATTTCCATTTATTACAAGCGGCATTGACCTTGCAAAGCTGGATCTACGATCCGGTCTGGAACGACTGACTTATTCCATTATTATCGTTTTGGTTGCAACCATGTCTGCATGGATCATGGCTTTGCTGTTACATTTGCAGCCGCTGTCTTTCGCAGACATGCATATCAATGTATGGGTACATTTTATACTCCGGATAATTACCAGCTTCTGTGGTGTATTCGGATTTTCCCTGATGTTCAACAGTTCTGTTTCAATGGCATGCACGGCTGCAATGATTGGTGCTGTCGCAAATACACTCCGTCTGGAGCTCGTAGACCATTGTGGAATTCCTGCCGCTGTAGCTGCATTTCTTGGGGCACTGACAGCAGGACTGCTTGCATCCTTTATAAAACAGAATCATGGATATCCAAGAATTTCACTTACGGTTCCTTCCATCGTTATTATGGTTCCGGGACTTTACTTATATCGTGCAATTTATAACTTTGGCATTATGTCTCTTACCGAAGCGGTCTCGTGGTTTACATCTGCAATCATGATTATCATTGCACTTCCACTCGGTCTGATCTTTGCAAGAATTCTGACTGACCGTACATTCCGGTACTGCACATAACACAAATTACCTTACCAAACAAAGGAGGACAAACAAATGCTTACAGCCGTAACAGGTATCAACTGGGGTGACGAAGGAAAAGGTCGTGTCATCGATCTATTAGCAGAGCAGGCGGATATCGTTGTCCGCTATCAAGGCGGAAATAACGCCGGTCACACCGTCGTTGTTGGTCGTGATAAATATGTATTAAATCTGCTTCCATCCGGGATTCTGCATCCGGATGTCACATGTGTTTTAGGGGATGGAATGGTCATTGACTTAGAGCATCTCACGAAGGAAATCGAGGCGCTGCGAGGAAAAGGTATTCCTATCACACCAAAAAATCTAAAACTTTCCAAGCGTGCCACAATCTCTATGCCTTGGCACCGGGTGCAGGATGAACTAGAAGAAGCCCGGCTGGAAAAGGATGGTTCCGCCTTCGGTTCCACACGTCGCGGTATCGCCTATGCTTACAGCGACAAATATAGAAAGAAAACGCTCCGGCTTGGCGATCTGCTTCATCTGAATGAAGGTTATATCCACAACCGGCTGCACATGATGCTGGATGCAAAAAACATGGAGCTTTCCGGCTGTTATCATCAGGAGCCAATGTCCTATCCGGCACTGCTCTCCTGGTGTGAGAAACAGGCGGCAGCATTCTCCGCATATATCTGCGATACCGGCGCATTCTTAAGAAATGCCCTTGCAGACCATAAAAAAGTGCTTTTGGAGGCACAGCTTGGTGCCATGCGTGATATTGACTATGGCATATTCCCATATACATCCAGCTCATCCACGATCTCAGCCTATGGTCCGATCGGTGCCGGAATCCCCGGTGCTCCGCTCTCCCATGTCGTCGGTGTTCTGAAAGCATACTCGACCTGTGTCGGTGCTGGTCCATTTACCGCAGAGAAAGCAATGTCCGAATCATGGAAAGATGATCTTCGCCGTGCCGGCAATGAATACGGTGCTGCAACCGGACGTCCAAGACGTGTTGGTCCTTTTGATGCCGTTGCCAGCCGTTACGGACTCCAATGTCAGAACGCAGACCGGATTGCCCTGACAAAACTGGATGTATTAAGCTCCATGAAGGAAATTCCGATTATCACAGAATACCTGCAGCACACGAAACATATTATGGATTTTGACCCAACAGATAATATGGATAATCTCCTGCCTGTCATCGATATCGTTCCTGGCTGGCAACAGGATATCTCGCATTGCCGTTCTTATGATGAACTGCCGGATAATGCAAAACGATATATAGAAACGATTGAAAAACTGCTTGATCACGAGATACAATTTATCTCAGTCGGTGCGGAACGAAATCAATACCTGACAAAAGGGGAATGGCTGTAAAGCCACTCCCCTTTGTTATGTGTACATCTTCACTCTTCTCTGATACTCTGCATACGTGAGCGGTGCTTTCTCACTCAGTATCTTTGATTTAATCACAGTTCCGATAAATAACGTATGGGAACCACAAGATATCTTCTCTGTCACCGTCGCTCCAAGCATCGCCACGCTCTGCCATCCGAGATACGGGATTCCCTGTTCATTGACCGGAAGCTCCAGTGTTTTCATTTTGTCAACATCTCTTCCAGACTGATATCCAAAATGCTTGATTGTCTCGAAGGTGCATGTCTCATCTAAGATACTGACTGCAAATATCCCACTCTTTTTGAGTAACTCACATGTATAACTCTGATTGGAAACCGCAATTGCAATCTGTACCGGCTCGTGGCTGATCTGCATACATGTATCAATGATACAGCCATTTGCTTTTTTCTCCCACACCGTCGATAACATGTATAATCCATAGGTAATACACTGTGTTGCTATCCGTTCCATCTTCCACATCTCCTATCTGATTTTGTTTCCGATAGTATGTGCAAAATGAGATTTTCTATAGATAAAATATTATCAATTTAAGCAAAAATGGTACAATATAGATAATATTTTATCTATATTGTACCATCCTATATTTACTATATCAGCCAACCTCATTACACCGTAATCTCAATCAGATTTCCTTCCACCGCTACAACACAGCTCTCATAATATCCGTCACCGGTTGTACGTGGACCGCTTGTCACCGTATATCCATCCTGCTTCAGTGTTTCTGTCAGCTTATCTACCTGTTCTTTGCTTCCGACACTGATTGCCACATGGATAAATCCTGTCCGCATCTGGTTCTCTGTCTGTGCTTCCACACCCGGCTTCTGCATGATTTCCAACCGTGCCCCATCGTCAAAGGACAAGAAATAAGACTTAAAATCTGTATTTAGATTATGATACATGGCATTGGACTTTGCTGCAAAATATTTCACGAAAAAATCTCTTGTTTTTTCCAGATCCTGCACATACATCGCAATATGCTCTATCTTCATCATAAGCCCTGCCTTCCTTTGTATCTGCTATGTTCTAGCTCCACATTGCCTCGATTTCGGTCTTGGATATCACACCGACACTCTTCTTCACGATCTCGCCATCCTTGAACAAAATCAATGTCGGGATGCTTGCCACACCATAGGACATCGCAATATCCATCGCCTGATCGACATCGAGCTTGCAGACCTTGACTTTTCCTTCATATTCGTCTGCAATCTCAGAAACCGTTGGTGCCAGCATCTTACACGGTCCACACCATGTCGCCCAGAAATCAACGAGCACGAGTCCCTTTGCATCAAGGACTTCTGCCTTAAAATTATCGTTATTTAAAATTACTTCTGCCATTTTCATTCACTCCTTATCTTTTGATTTATGTTACCCTTTGTTTCTTTCTTTTAATCACACTACCACGCTTCGCCCGGATATTTCATACCCCAATCTTTCCGAAGCTTCGTCATGATCTCCATTACATCCTTGGAATATGCAAGCTGCATTGCGGATGCATCCCCGCTTTTTACTGCCTGTTCCATATCCTGCATCTCATAGTACAGCGCATCCGCAGTATCTCCGGCTGTAATCTCCGTCTGCACGCCACTTTCGGCATCGACAATGACTGCCTTATCCGCACGCGGATACTCCATGATCTCGATATATCCTTTTTCCAGACTGATCATCGCACGCTTTGGCTGCTTGGAATGCATCGAAAGTGCAACCGTCGCCATCTGTCCCTGTGTATTCTTGAGCAGAATTGTTGCCTGCTCATCCGAACCGGTCGGAGAAGGCTTCCACTGGCTCATGATCTCATCCGGCTGTTCATCCAGAAAACTTCGTACGATTGACAGCGCATACACACCGATATCAAGCATCGCGCCACCGGCAAGATTCATATTGAAGAACCGGTTTGACATATCGTATTCTTTGAAGCTTCCGAAATTCATCGTGATGATCTGTACCTTTCCAAGCTCACCACTTTGCACGATATCCCACAGCTTCTTGTAGATTGGCATATGCCAGATCGTCATTGCTTCTGCAAGCACAAGCTTCTTTTCTTTCGCAAGCGCGATCATATCATCCAATTCTCTGCTGTTAAGCGTAATTGATTTTTCAACAAGCAGATGCTTTCCATGCATCAGCGCCTGCTTCATAAATGCATAATGTGTATTATGTGGACTCGTAATATAGATGATATCTACATTCTCATCCAAAAACATATCATCAATCGTATCATATACTTTGGAAACATCATATTTTTCAGCAAATGCAACTGCCTTCTCATGCGTCCGGTTTCCAACTGCATATAACGATTTTCCCATCTTCTGCAATGCCTGTGCCATCTCATTTGCGATCACGCCGGTACCAAGCACTGCCCAATTCAACGTATCCTGCATCTGCTTTGCCACCTCATCTTTCACTAATATGTTTCAATACCATTAAAATAATCTTTCACCATCTTCACCACGACACCCGACAACAGGAATACTGCAATCAGGTTCGGGATTACCATCAAACCGTTAAATGTCTCCGCGATGCTCCAGAGGAGCCCGAGATTCATCGTTGCACCAACGATTGCAACCAGGGAATACACAAGCATGAACGGTTTATTTACCCGTGTACCAAACAGAAATTCAATACATCGGACGCCGTAAAGTCCCCAGCCGATGATTGTTGAAAATGCAAAACAACACATTGCAATCGCTGTGAAGATGGATACCCAGCCACCATAAGTCGCTGTGAAACCACTGATTGTAAGCTCTGCGCCTGCCGCCTGACCATATCCAATCGGAACTTTACTGCATAAGATTACAAGTGCGGTCAATGTACAGATTACAATCGTATCAACAAATACTTCAAAGATTCCGAAGAATCCCTGCTTTACCGGTTTTCTTGTATCTGCACATGCATGTGCGATCGAACCGGTACCAAGACCAGCCTCGTTCGAGAAGATACCACGGGAAACACCTTTCTTCATACTCATGAAGAAGCTTCCAACGACGCCACCGGTCACAGATGCAGGATTAAATGCGCCTTCAAAGATCGATGCAAATACCGATGGCACGTTCTTGACATTCAGCAGCACAACTCCGATTGCAAGCACGATATACATCACTGCCATAAACGGTACCAGCTTCTCTGTTACCTGTCCAATCCGCTTAATTCCGCCGAGCAGAATGAGCGCAATCAGAATTGCAAGCACAATTCCGATAATGAGATTCAGGGTCGAAACCTGATTCTCGGAAATTACATTGTAATTAAACAATGCTGAGTCAATCGCCGTTGTGATCGTATTGACCTGCGTTGCATTTCCCGTACCAAATACCGTCAATACGCCAAATGCAGAGAACAGATACGCCAGCCATTGCCAATGCTTCTTCAATCCGTTCTTAATATAATACATCGGTCCTCCGACATAATCGCCATCTTTATTTTTCTCGCGAAAATGCACCGCAAGTGTAACCTCTGCAAACTTCGTACACATACCGAGCAGTGCAGATATCCACATCCAGAAGATTGCACCCGGTCCTCCGATTGCGATGGCTCCGGCTACTCCGGCTACATTTCCGGTTCCAACCGTTGCCGCAAGTGCCGTACAGACTGCCTGAAACGGTGTGAGCGCACCGTCGCCCGCTTCCTTCTTCTTGAACATTCGTCCGAATGTCACCTTCATGGCATACGGGAACTTCCGTATCTGTAAAAACCGGGTACGAAAGCTCAAATATAACCCAACACCGATAATACAGATCATCGCCGGGACGCCCCAGATAAAATTATTGATCACACTATTGACTGCGTCTACTTTTTCTAACATTGATACACTCCTATTCTAAAAGCCTTCCTTCTTTCGCTGTTTCCGAAGCTCGCTGCGTTTCTTTCCGGCCTCCCATTCCGCTTCTTCCACAACTGTCTCTAATTTCAATCTTGGTACCCGCCGCGGCTTATTATCCTCATCCAATGCAACCAGTGTCAGATACGCGCGGTTCACCGGATAACGCATTCCATCTATCTTCTCTAAATAGGAATCCACGCGGATTTCCATCGATGAATTTCCGACATAGGTTACGCGTCCGATCAATACGACAATATCATGCTGGCGAAGACTACGCAGAAAAGTCAGATTATCTACCGATGCTGTGAGCACATGTCCCTCAGAATGCCGCATAGCCGTAAGACCTGCCACCTCGTCAATCCAGCCCATCAGTATTCCACCAAACATCACATCTGCGCCATTTAAATGTTCCGGACGAATCTCATGAAACTGTTCTGTCAGAGAATCCGCAACCCGTTTTTCTTTTATTTGCTCTTCCATGCTGTCATTCCTTTCCTGCTCTCATCCGATCAACTCATACTGTAGAAATTCATACTTTAATTTCGAGCCTTCCCCAATATTCTCCGGCAGCAACGCTCTTGCAACCAGTTTCAGATCATCCGATTCAATATCTGTCCGTTTGAGATTTGCATAATCTCCATCTATGCTTACCACTTCATAATACCATGTTTCCATAAGACTGCTCTCCTTATATCATGTCGCCTGCCGGCTCCATGTGTGTTTCGCAATATGCCAGCTTGTGCAAGCACAGCCGTCGCATTGCTCATTATATCATTTCTCCGGATTTTTTTCATCTTAAAAATCTATTTTTCTACAATTTTATGTCATGATACATGCGCCCCGCAGTTGCCTTTTTTCCTTCAAAATGCTAAGATATTCCCAGCGAAAAACATATATACACATACATATTAGAAAGGAACAGCCATGCCTGAGAACAAAAATAACGGTTACCATACATTATCCAAGGATTTATCAGAACGTATCGAACAGGACCGTGCGAATCACTGGGTCAATCCATATGCCTGCCCGGATTCTGCCATCATCCGTCGTTTTGACGATCATGACAAGCCGCATCTCTGGCGTCCTGCTTTCGTTATGGATGTCGAGAAAATCCTGCACAACAACTATTATAACCGTTATTCGGATAAAACACAGGTTATCTCCTGCTATAAAAACGACGATATCTCCAGACGTGCCTTACATGTGCAGCTCGTCTCCCGTATCGCACGTACAATCGGCATGACACTTGGCCTAAATCTGGATCTGATTGAAGCGATTTCCCTTGGTCATGATATCGGTCATACCCCGTTTGGACATGCCGGGGAGCGTTTCTTAAATGCACTTTATAACGGACATACCGGACGTTTATTTAACCATAATATTCACAGTGCGCGCGTCTTAGATCATCTGATTTTCCGGAATGTGAGCCTGCAGGTATTAGACGGTGTTATCTGCCACAACGGGGAACTTGAACAGCAGGAATATAAACCAAAGTGCTTTTCTGCCACGGATCCATGGAGCGAATTTGATACCAATCTCGAAGACTGCTACACAGATTCTTCTGCGAACAAACGACAGATTCCCGGCACACTGGAGGGCTGTATCATGCGGATCAGTGACATTATTGCATATCTTGGCAAGGACCGGCAGGACGCATTAAAGATTGGTCTGATTGAAAATAATAACCACTTTACTTCCGGTACGCTTGGCACAACCAACGCACAGATCATCAATAATATGACAGTCAGTATCATAGAGCACAGCTACGGAAAACCTTATATCAGTATGGATAAAGATGTGTATGAGACATTTTCCAATGCCAAAAAAGAAAACTATCAGACTATTTACAATAATCAAAAATTAAATGATATGTACAACAACAATATCCGTCCGATGTTCCACGATATGTACGAGGAACTTCTCTCACAGGCAAAAAGGATGGACCAATCATCCATCCTTTACAAGCACCATATTAATTATATCCGGAGCGCCAACCAATTCAGTCATTATTTTGATATTGATAAATACATGGATCACTACCTGAGTCAGGATCCGAATGAAATTGTCGTTGATTTCATGGCAAGCATGACCGACGATTATTTTGTCGATCTATACAACTACCTGTTTCCAAACGGATCCTACAAGGTTGACTATATCGGGTATTTCGACTAATGCATCAACAAGGACGTATACAATCATTTCATAATTGTATACGTCTTATTTTTTTCCGGAATTCATCGAATTGATATGGTTTCTTACGAAACCACAAGGATGTCTTCTAATCCGGAATAATCTCGATATATACCTGATCATATTTGTGCTTTAATTCCTGCTTGATCTCATCCCTTACCTGATGCAGGATGCTGATATGTATCACATCTGTCTGGTTGCCGATATAGACTTCCACCCAGATCTTCCGTCCCGTCTGGATCACATCAAGGAATGTCACTTCGTATGGATAATCCTTCATATGCTTATCTACGATGGAACGGATCTGGTTCAACACCTCTTCCTCCGGTGCAAACAAAACCAGATTCTTGATGCTCTGGAAGATCACAACGACCGGCTCCCGGATCAGCAAAATCGCCATCACTGCCGCTACTGCCGGATCAATATATGGTGTCAGAAAATGAAGCTTCGTGTGAAGTAGCAACACCTGTACCACAAACGCAACCGATACACCCAGACTGCTCACAACATCCAGCTTCCACATATAAAGCTCCGCTTTGATTGTCTCCGACTCATATTTCTTACTGTAATGATTCAATATGAGATACATCACTGCACATCCTATGCAGACAAGGAACTCAAACACCGCAATCTTCCCGGCATTTACCTCATGTCCGCCATGCACGAGCAGCTTTACATTCTCCACAAGCAAATTACATGTCAGCGCCAGAAGAACACTGTACTTTACAAGCAGGAATAACGATTCTACCTGTGAATATCCATACGGGTGTTTCTCTGTAACCGGCTTATACAGAAGCGGAACCAACACAAGAAACGGTCCAATCATTACCAGATCTGCTGCATCAAACAAACAGTCCGTAAGCAGCGAATGCGAATGCGTGATCCACGCCATAACTCCTTCCGCTATAATAAATAAAAGGCTTCCCAGAAAAGATAATCGTAATATCTTCTTCTCTATCTTCAACTTATCTTTCTTCATATATATTTTCCTCTTCCCATTCTCGCCTTTTACTATAACATAAAAATCCCGTTTGGAAAATATACCAAACGGGATTGCTTTATTTTTTTATAACATACACAAGTAAATCATTACTTATGGAAGCCAGCTTATACGAACCTCTTTCAGCTGTCCGGTTACATCATTAAACTCGAACTCATATCCACTGTCACCCATATACACTTCTGATTCTATCATATACTTTACATTTTTCCCATCCTCTTCAGCATTTTCACTGCTATTTTCCAGCAGCTCATCCTTTGTAAGGGTAGTAGGGAATGAAAAATGTACCTTTTTTGCTCCATCTATCATATATTCACTGATTTCAGCATTCATGGAAGCATCATAATCCGGCTGTGGTACATAGAGGTGCGAATATCTCACATATGAAAGCACACAGTCCTCAGCCTTCTGCTCGCTGTCAGTGAAATTACCAAATTTAAACTGCATTGTTACATAATCGTTGATAGATGCCTGATACCTCTCAGTTTCATAATTTACATTTACATTGTTGCCACTGTTGTTAAGGTCACTCTCATCAAATGGAATACCTGCATCTATAAGATCCTTGAGTGTTGATTCTCCTAATATGAGCTTCGTACCATTGTACACAAATGATCTGTTGTCCATATCTGCATATTTCTCGCTGAGTCCCTGCTCCAATGTGAAATCATCATATACCGGAAGCGTAAACTCCGTTGATTCATCATATGTATCAGCAATATCCTCCGTATCATCTGCCGATATATCAGCAGCATCTTCTCCTGTAGTATTTTCCTCCGTTACAGTTACCTGTTCTGTTGCCTCTGTCTTCTCTGTTTTGTTGTCCGACTCGTCTGTCCCACAGCCAACAAGAGACATTCCAAGTACTACTGTGACAAGTCCCAGCTGCAGCATCCTTCTGTTTTTCATATAGTATGTTCCTCCTTGATAAAAATATGTTTTCGGATTTATTATCACTTATCACCCGAAATCTGTCGAGGTTAAATCAGTAGCATCCATGCAACCAGTGGTAGCAATGATTGATTTTTGCAATTTTTATCACTTTTTATCAATCAATATATATTTTTTAATTTTCTCACTCCTCAGTGATGCTCATAAACCTTGTATATGTCTTAGGGTTCATTATCTCCGGAGAATCATCAGCAAATCCATTTATGCTGTATATATTGCCATCTTCAAGATCTGTATACGCATTAAAGTAATACGAAGTCTTCCTTGTGCCGTTCCGTATACGCAATATGGAATAGGCATAATAATAGTAAATTTTTCCCTTTTCCTCATACTGTCCTTCGGCTGTAACCTTGGAAATCCCGGCAGAGTTGCTGTCTTCTGCCATATCAGCTGCACTCTTCCATGTATACGGAATAACAGACACTATCACCTGTGATTTATCAGCCTCAGAATAATAAGATTTCCCAGTCTGATCATCTCTTAGAAGTATGAAATTCTCTGGAATTTCATAGGATACATATATATCTTCATTTGCAATGCTGTCCACAAGCTCTGCATCAGTATATTCTTCTTTCACGACATCTGAACTGAATGTGCCTGAATACCCATCTGCCTGCCAGTATGAGCCTGCCATATCATTTGTCTCATCCGTAGGAACTGCACTGGAAGTAACACAAGCTGCCTCATCAATGGCCTTTTCATACATATCATTTCTCGATGCAGTATCCATGGCAGCTATATCTGTTCCATCAAATCTTACCACTGTGAGAAACCGTTTATCATCTCCTGCATCTGAAATGAGCACACAGAAATATGAACTGTCATATTCAGCGCCACGTTCCTCCTTCATGCTCACTATATATCTTATATACTCCCTGTCATCCACACGAATCTTCTCGGGATACTGTTCCATCGTATAGCCGGATTCCTTCATATGTTGTACACGTCCGTCTCTGTCATTCCAAAAATCATCAGCAGAATCATCCTCAACATCTATCTGTACCAGATACTCGTCGGTACTTCTTATGTTGAGACAGCCACTTTCATGTATAATAGCTATTCCTGCTGGTTTTACGGAAAAAGCATATCCCTTAAATACGATATGCCACAGTTCAGAGTACAACGTCTCATCTTCTGTCTGATCATGGTTTTTCAGATTGATTACGCCCATAAAATCCAAAGCAGCAGCTATTGCACCTGCAAATATAACGACAGATATAATCACATATAATACCTTTTTAAATTTCTTCATCCGCTTTTTCATCCTCAAGTATTATCTGAAGTATTTCCTCTTTCTTTATTCTTTGCATCTCGGATCCTGTAAGTATCAGAAGGATAATCATTACAATCACAAAAACCGCAACAAAAATCAGCGTCGACAGGCTGTAGTTCAAAAACAATCCTGAATTATCATTTCCTGTGTAACACTGTATATAATCTCCATCCCGTATTCCAGGCACATCAAGCCATACAGTATTCATTATCTTTCTTCCATCATCATCAAAATAACACAGATCAGCCTTTGTATACTGCTGGTACACCTTCTCAACACGTACATTATCGTTTTTATCTTTATGGTTGCTCCACTCATTCCTGACAAACAACACTGCCATCATAACAATGGAAAATATACATATAACTGTCATAATTCCAAATATTACTTTAAGCCTCATGAACCGGTTCCTGCCTCGAAGATTTTTCATGTGCACTATATTGTTTGATGCTAGATTCTCCTGAGTCAGTTCACCCTGTTTTTTTCTTTCTTCTCCATATATAAGCTCATCCATCTGAACATCAAGTATCTCACATATACACACAAGTCTGTCAAGATCCGGATATGCCTTATCTCTCTCCCATTTGGACACTGCCTGTCTGCTTACACCTATCTTATCAGCAAATTCTTCCTGACTCAGTTCGGCTTTCTTACGATATTCCTGTATTCTGGATCCTATATACAACATCCTTTTTCCTCCTCTTAATAGTCGGCGTTTCTCTTAACTCTTCAAAATGAAACGGAGCCCCTGTCACTGCAACATAAAATGGCAAAGGACTCCTATGAAGTTTTCCATCAGTCCTCTTTTGTAGTAAAATTTGATGAGATACTCTGGTAATGAATCCATGTTTGTGACAACAAATGTGTACATGTAAACCATCTGGTTTTCCGGCTTTTCACCCTTGCATACCACACGCCTTTCATAAGGCCATCAGCCAGTTTCACAGCTATGCCGTAAATAATCATATATATTTAATTCTCAATACCCAACCACATCATACTTCGGATTGCTCTCCTGATCCTCATACATAACAACAAGCTTGTCCTCACATACCATAATTGAAAAGATGTAGGTCGGATCAGTATATGCAACCGATTCATAGCAATCCGCATATTGCTTTAGAACTTTTTCATTATTGCCATTCAAATCCGTCTGTATCAATTCTGTATTTCCATTTTCCTGTTTCAGATAAAACAGTTTATCACCATAGGAATTATACTCCAGAACGTGTTCCGATATTGTCGTATACTGTGTTTCATCGGACTCTTGTTTCTTGTCTGTTTTCTCACACTGTTTTAACGTATACTTTCCCTTCTCATCCGTACATAACAAATATCTGTTTCCATTTTTCCTGATACTTTTTTCACCATACTCATTATAGACAGCTTCCAGATAATAACTATCATCATCATAGATAATCTCAGCATAAAAATCCTTTGCACGACTATAAGTTTGGTCAATAAATTTTCCCAGATATAATTCCTTCTTATCTATGTTTATCTGATTATCTATTTTTACCCTATATACATCAAAATACTCATAATCATCGTCTACAGGAGTCTCATAATAGAGATATCCATCTTTTATTGCGCAATAAAAAGCTGAATCTGTATATGGTTCATCTACATTTCCATTTTCCACATTTATCCGGCTTAAGAAATAGGAATCCTGTAAATAATATGTAAAATATACATATCCATCATAATAATCTAACCGGATGAGCCAGCCGGTTTCCTCGATGTCATCCATCTCCCAAGCCTTCTTGATCTCATCGAACGTAATGATCGTCGACATTTTGCCTTCTTTATCTACCTTACAGATTGCATTCTCAGTTTTATGAAAGAAAAACAGTTCATCCCCATTTGCCACTGCACGCTCGTTGTAATTCATTACTTTATCCTCATATGTTGCATCCGGACCGTGTTCTTCTTTTGAATATGCACCATAGAATGATTTGTAATTATTGTAAATAACAAAATTCTTTCCAACAAAAAATGCGGATACACACACGAACGCAATTCCCACAACCAGAGACGATATATGAACCGCTTTGGTCTCCTTATCAAACAAATTCTTATTTCGTCGATACTCGTATATGTGGATAAGCAAAACAATTATCATCACTGCTATTCGCACAAAATACAAAACTGTACTTTGTTCTGCATAGACATGTGCCTTAAAACAATACAGATTGCTTATAAAATCGACAATCAAAACTACGATTATTGTCACATCTGCGAACAAATCCAGACGCGCCGAAGTTTTTTCATTTACCTTCTGCATAATCCATGCCAGAACATAGCACACCAATGCGCAGGTAAATAACACTTTCAGTCCTAGCCAGAAATTTGCACCATACACTTTAACAAAATCATCCAGATTGCAAAGTCTGGCATACTTCGTGTAAAAAGCAAGCCCAAATGGATATTCTTCTCTCCACAATGGTGATGCACCAATTAACTGTTTCAATGCCTGACATGCCACAATCATTGCAATCAGACGTACAAACCAGATTCTGTGATATGTGATTATTTTCTTCTGTTCATCTTCCAGCATTATACTCCCCCCCTGTTTTCGTTCTTTTACTTTATTTCAATTTTTGTAACCATATCAAGTATACACAAAATACATATACTTGTCATTCACAAAATGGAGTCAAGCAAAAAAATCCCCTACACTCCATTATGATATGTACCCTCTTTACTGGACAACCAGTAAGGAGGGTATTTTTATGCGTTATAGTTATGAGTTTAAACTGATGTGTGTTGAATTGTATCATTCGGGTTTGTATCCAGATATCCCAGAGGATACGAATCCAGATACTCTCAAAAGACATATACGAGAATGGTCTGGATTGGTTGATTTACATGGTCCAGAAGTTTTAAAACATAAGGTGTTCAATAAAGTGTGGACACCAGAAGAAAAACTTGAACTGGTTTTAAAAGTCATTGCAGGCATACCAAAGAGGAAAGTTGCCACAGAAGCAGGTATTAGCCCAGGAATACTTTATCAATGGATATACAAATATAAATCACAAGGATATAATGGATTAGTAGGAAGTAAAAAAGGACGTTCAACAAAGGAATTAAAAATGAAGAAGTCAACAAATCCATTACCTTTAACAGAATCAGAACGAGAAGAACTGATGCGCTTGAGATCGGAAAACGAATATATCAAAGCGGAGAATGAAATAATAAAAAAACGGATCGCCTTGAGGCAAGAAAAATGGGCTGCGCAACTCAAGGCGAAAAAGCAGCAATCATCAAGGACCTCAGAGAAAAAGGATACCAATTAAAGTATCTGCTTAAAGCAATGCATATGGCTAGATCTACTTACTATTTTGAGATTAGCAGAAACGATGTTGTTGCTGAACGCAATAAGGAAGTACTAGAAGAAATAAAAAGTATTTTTGATGAAAACAAGCGCAGATATGGCGTAAGACGAGTTCATCAGGAACTTATTAATCGTGGATATCGGGTGAACCATAAGAGGGTTCAGCGTCTTATGCATGAATCAGGATTAGCCGGAAAACGACCAAAGGAGAAATATCATTCTTATACGGGTGAAGTTGGTAAGATTGCTGATAACATAATAAATCGAGATTTCAGCACAACATCGCCTTTGCAAAAATGGACTACAGATGTATCACAGTTCAATTTTTCATGGGGAAAGTGTTATCTCTCTCCAGTGCTGGATATGAATACAAATGAAATCATCTCATATGATTTGTCCAAGAGTCCTAATCTTGAACAGATAACGAGAATGCTCAATAAAGCATTTGAAAAATTTCCTTCAATTGAAGGATTGATATTTCATTCAGACCAAGGCTGGCAGTATCAACATGCTTATTTTAGAAATGCCTTACAGGAACATGGCATTATACAATCCATGTCACGAAAAGGTAATTGTTATGATAATTGTATTATGGAGACATTTTTTGGAAGATTAAAAAATGAGATGTATTATGGAAATGAAAAAGACTATTCTTCTTTTGAAGAATTCTCAAAAGCAATTGAAGAATATATAGATTATTATAATAACAAAAGAATTCAGGCAAAAACAAAATGGATGCCACCTGTACAATACAGGATAGCATCCATGTGTTCAACCTAGTTCATAAATATGTGTCCAGAATTCTGGGTACATATCATTATGAAGTATAGGGGATTCTTTTATTTGATTACGAAATCAAAATGTCTACCATATGTGGTGTATCCTACTTATTAGCGATTGCAGCCTGAGCAGCAGCAAGTCTAGCGATAGGTACACGGAATGGTGAACATGATACATAATCAAGACCAATCTTGTGGCAGAACTCAACAGATGAAGGATCTCCACCGTGCTCACCACAGATACCGATATGAAGCTTTGGATTTACTGGCTTACCAAGCTTAACTGCCATATCCATGAGCTTACCAACACCTGTCTGGTCAAGCTTAGCAAATGGATCGTTCTCGAAGATCTTAGCATCATAGTAAGCATTGAGGAACTTACCAGCATCATCTCTTGAGAAACCAAATGTCATCTGAGTCAGATCGTTTGTACCGAAGCAGAAGAAGTCAGCTTCCTTAGCGATGTCATCAGCTGTAAGAGCAGCTCTAGGAATCTCGATCATTGTACCAACTTCGTACTTCAGATCTACGCCTGCAGCAGCGATCTCAGCATCAGCAGTCTCAACAACTGTCTTCTTAACATACTTAAGCTCCTTAACCTCACATACAAGTGGGATCATGATCTCTGGCTCAACATTCCAATCCGGATGTGCCTTCTGAACTTCGATCGCTGCACGGATAACTGCCTTTGTCTGCATCTTAGCGATTTCCGGATAAGTAACAGCAAGACGGCATCCTCTGTGACCCATCATAGGGTTGAACTCATGAAGTGAGTTGCAAAGAGCCTTGATCTCATCAACTGTCTTATTCTTAGCCTTAGCAAGCTTCTCGATATCAGCATCCTCTGTAGGAACGAACTCATGAAGAGGTGGATCCAGGAATCTGATTGTAACAGGATTTCCTTCGAGTGCCTCATAGAGTGCCTTGAAGTCATTCTGCTGATATGGAAGGATCTTGTCCAGAGCTTCTTCTCTCTCTTCTACTGTATCAGAGCAGATCATCTCACGGAATGCTGCGATTCTCTCTGGATCGAAGAACATATGCTCTGTACGGCAAAGACCGATACCTTCTGCACCAAGCTCACGAGCCTTCTTAGCATCTGCCGGTGTATCAGCATTTGTTCTAACCTTCAATGTTCTATACTTATCAGCCCATGCCATAACTCTACCGAATGTACCAGCGATAGAAGCATCAACTGTCTTGATAACTCCATCATAGATGTTACCTGTTGTACCATCGATTGAGATGAAGTCACCTTCCTTAAATGTCTTACCTGCAAGTGTGAACTGCTTGTTTTCCTCATCCATAATGATGTCGCCACAACCAGATACACAACATGTACCCATACCACGAGCAACTACGGCTGCGTGAGATGTCATACCACCACGAACTGTCAGGATACCCTGAGCAGACTTCATACCTGTGATATCTTCTGGAGATGTCTCAAGACGAACAAGAACTACCTTCTCGCCTCTTGCTGCCCATGCCTCTGCATCGTCAGCTGTAAATACAACCTTACCACATGCAGCACCAGGAGAAGCACCAAGACCCTTACCCATAGGTGTAGCTGCCTTAAGAGCTGCTGCATCGAACTGTGGGTGAAGAAGTGTATCAAGGTTACGAGGATCGATCATAGCAACTGCTTCTTCCTCTGTCTTATGTCCCTCATCTACAAGGTCACAAGCGATCTGAAGAGCTGCCTGAGCTGTTCTCTTACCATTTCTACACTGAAGCATGTAAAGCTTCTTGTTCTCAACTGTGAACTCCATATCCTGCATATCATGGTAGTGATTCTCAAGTGTCTCACATACCTGAATGAACTCTGCGTATGCTTCTGGGAATTCCTGCTCCATCTGAGCGATTGGCATTGGTGTACGAACACCGGCAACTACGTCCTCGCCCTGTGCGTTGATAAGGAACTCACCCATAAGCTTCTTCTCACCTGTTGCAGGGTCACGAGTAAATGCAACACCTGTACCAGACTCGTTGTTCAGGTTACCGAATACCATAGGCATTACGTTAACGGCTGTACCCCATGAATAAGGGATATCGTTATCTCTTCTGTATACGTTTGCACGAGGGTTATCCCATGAACGGAATACTGCCTCGATAGCAAGCTTCAACTGCTCTACAGGATCTGAAGGGAAGTCTGTACCAAGCTGATTCTTGTACTCAGCCTTGAACTGCTCTGCAAGAGTCTTAAGATCTGCTGCTGTAAGCTCAACGTCGAACTTAACACCCTTCTCTTCCTTCATCTTGTCGATCAGCTGCTCGAAGTACTTCTTACCAACTTCCATAACAACGTCTGAGAACATCTGGATGAAACGTCTGTAAGAATCATATACGAAACGCTCGAATGCTGGATCCGGGTTACCAGCGATCATAGCTGCAACTACCTCGTCGTTCAAACCGAGGTTCAAGATTGTATCCATCATACCAGGCATAGAAGCTCTGGCACCTGAACGTACAGAAACAAGCAATGGATTCTTGAGATCGCCAAACTTCTTGCCGTTGATCTCCTCCATCTTCTTAACACCTTCCATAGCCTGAGCCATGATCTCATCATTAATCTTACGACCATCCTCATAGTACTGTGTACAAGCTTCTGTTGTAATTGTGAATCCCTGTGGTACCGGAAGACCAATTGTTGTCATCTCTGCAAGGTTGGCACCCTTACCACCAAGAAGATTACGCATGGTCATGTCGCCTTCGCTAAACATATAAACCCACTTGTTTGCCATTTGTCATATACCTCCTAAGTAATCAAATTTCTGCGATAGCAGACTATGGCACGTCCCCATCACACTGCAAGAAATTATAACATAATTTTCACAATTGATAAAGGCATTTTTATAAATATTTAGTAAAATCGCCATAAAAAAGCATAAAAAGAAAGGCAATTGGTTTTCCGGACGTATTTTACGCGGAAATCAACTGCCTTTTTTATTCTCTTTTCAGTCCGGGCTGCTCGTATCTACTGCTGCGGCAAATCCGTTCCGGACACTTCCGTATCGTCTGTCGGGGTGCCGGTTGTTTCTTCCGGGTTCTGGACTTCCATCTTCTCCGGTGCATCTTTCACCCGCTCGAAAACCATGCTTTCTGTATCTATTGATACGGTGAGCATTCCATTTTCCACGGTAAAAGCAATCTCCTCATCATCCGAATAAAGCATGCCTTCCTTCCATTGAAACTGCTCTGTCTCCTCTCCGAAGCCAAGGCTTGCCGTGCCATCCGCATACAACGTAAGTGCCATGGAATCCAGCCCATATGACACGATATCGTCGTGAGAATAGCTGTCCCCGTCCGACTCCATGGAATACAGATGGTATACCCCCGCAGCCGAAGACTTCTTCTCTGATTTTGCACAGGCCGCGAAGATACACATGCATCCCACAAGTAAAAATGAAAGTACGATCATGCGAAGCGCTGTTTGTCGTGTTCTCATGCTGCCGTCCTCTCGTACAACTTGGTTTCTATATAGCCTATGCGCAAATCCTCTGTTTAGAACTTATTTTTCATAGCAGGAAAATACCGCCTGTTTCTTCTCATCGGAAAGCTTTGGTGTGATAAGGCTCACGACCGGAACGATGATAAGTCCGGCAAGCATTGCAAATGCACCACAGTTGATTGGCGACTGCAACACGGTTGGGAATGATGCTCTCGCAAGCATATTCGCTACCATGATGCCACTGCCGAACAGGAAGTTCACAAGCACGGCGGCCTTCGTCACACCCTTCCAGTACAGGCTGTAGATAAACGGTGCAAGGAATGCCCCTGCAAGTGCGCCCCACGAAATACCCATAAGCTGTGCGATAAATGTCACGCCGCTCTTATACTGTACAACCGCGATCACTGCAGAGATTGCGATAAATACAACGATGAAGATACGCATGATAAATACCTGTTTCTTCTCTGTCATCTCCTTCACTATCGTGCCACGGATCATATCCAGCGTCAGTGTCGAAGAAGATGCGAGCACCAGTGACGATAATGTCGACATGGATGCAGAAAGTACCAGGATTACAACAACCGCGATCAAAAACGGAGACAGCTTCTCGATCATCGCCGGGATAATCGCATCATAGCCCTGTGCCGCGATGTCGATATCATACAGTCTGCCGAAACCACCGAGGAAATAACAGCCACCAGCTACAATAATTGCGAAGATTGTGGATATTAATGTTCCTTTTCCGATTGACTTCTCATCCTTGATTGCATAAAACTTCTGTACCATCTGAGGAAGTCCCCATGTGCCAAGTGACGTCAGGATCACAACACACAGAAGTCCAAAAGGATCCGGTCCGAAGAACGATGCAAATGCTCCCGGTGTGGAAGTTGCCTGCGCATCCTCTACTCGTGCCAATGCATCGATTGCCTGCATGAATCCACCATTTGATTTTAATACCGATGCAATGACCGCGATGATTCCGATGATCATGATACATCCCTGAATAAAATCATTGATGGCTGTCGCCATGTAACCGCCTGCGATCACATAGATTCCGGTAAGCACTGCCATCACGACGATGCAGACTGTATAATCCAGATGAAACGCCATCCCGAACAATCTTGAAAGTCCGTTGTAAAGCGATGCCGTATACGGAATCAGGAATACAAATACAATCAAGGATGCTAAGATCTTAAGCATCTTCGAATCAAACCGAACACCGAAGAATTCCGGCATTGTCTTACTCTCTAAATGCTGGCTCATTGTTCTCGTCCGTCTGCCAAGTACATTCCATGCAAGCAGGGAACCGATAAATGCATTTCCAAGACCAATCCATGTGGAAGCAAGACCGAACTTCCATCCGAACTGTCCAGCATATCCGATGAAGATAACCGCCGAAAAGTATGAAGTTCCGTATGCAAATGCAGTCAGCCATGGTCCAACATTTCTTCCACCTAATACAAATCCATTGACATCGGTCGCATGCTTCCGGCAGTAGACGCCGACACCGATCATCACTCCAAAAAATATTACTAACATGATAATTTTAATCGCCATTTTCTCTCTCCTTTTTCTTCTGTCTGGTGATTGTAAATCCCGCTCGATTTATCCCTTCATTTCTCCATTGCGTTATTGCGTAACGCTTTACTGTATTAAAGTAATCTGATTAAAAGAAAAGGGATGCCGACAAGCATCCCTGTCTCTTATCTTCTTTTAGTATTCAAATTTCTTCTCGAAGTAAGCCTTCAGATCTTCGATCTTCACACGCTCCTGCTCCATCGTATCACGATCACGGACAGTTACAGCGCCGTCTGTCTCAGACTCAAAATCATAAGTCACACAGAACGGAGTACCAATCTCATCCTGTCTTCTGTAACGCTTACCGATGTTTCCTCTGTCATCGAACTCACAGTTATATGTCTTTGCAAGCTCTGCATAGATCTTCTCTGCACCTTCGTTCAGCTTCTTAGAAAGCGGAAGCACACCGATCTTAACCGGTGCTAATGCCGGATGGAAATGAAGTACGGTTCTCATATCCGGCTTCTCCTCGGTTCCGATATTCTCCTCGTCATAAGCGGCACAGAGGAATGCAAGTGTCACACGGTCTGCACCTAATGATGGCTCAACAACATATGGAATATACTTTTCCTTCTTCTCATCATCGAAATATTCCATTGGCTCACCGGATGTATTCTGATGCTGTTTCAGATCGTAATCGGTACGGTCTGCGATTCCCCACAGCTCGCCCCAGCCAAATGGGAACAGGAACTCAATATCCGTTGTACCCTTACTGTAGAAACAAAGCTCCTCCGGAGAATGGTCACGTGCACGCATCTCATCATCCTTGATTCCAAGATCCTTCAGCCAGTTAATACAGAATTCTCTCCAGTAACGGAACCATTCCATATCTGTACCAGGCTCGCAGAAGAACTCCAGCTCCATCTGCTCAAACTCTCTTGTACGGAATGTGAAGTTACCCGGTGTGATCTCGTTACGGAAGGACTTACCGATCTGACCGATACCGAAAGGAATCTTCTTACGGGATGTACGCTGTACATTCTTGAAGTTTACGAAGATACCCTGTGCGGTCTCCGGTCTTAAGTAAACTGTATTCTTTGCATCCTCGGTTACACCCTGGAATGTCTTGAACATCAGGTTGAACTGACGGATACCGGTAAAGTTATGCTTGCCGCAGCTTGGACAGCAGATATGCTTCTCTTCCACATACTGTTCCATCTGCTCATTTGTCCAGCCGTCAATGGAACCCTCGATCTCGATTCCGTTGTCAGCCATATAATCTTCAATCAATTTATCTGCACGAAAACGCTCGTGACACTCTTTACAGTCCATCAGAGGATCTGCAAATCCACCCAAGTGACCGGATGCCACCCATGTCTGTGGATTCATAAGAATGGCACAATCCACACCTACGTTGTAAGGATTCTCCTGAATGAACTTCTTCCACCATGCCTTCTTCACATTGTTTTTGAGCTCAACTCCAAGGTTTCCGTAATCCCATGTATTGGCAAGTCCGCCATAGATTTCAGAACCCGGATACACAAATCCTCTGTTCTTTGCAAGTGCTACGATTTTGTCTAAAGTCTTTTCCATATTTTGTAAACCTTCCTTCCTCTCGCACCGGAGTGTGCGGATTCTTATTATTTTTCGGTGTGACTTTCTTCACCATATGAAACATACAACATTTTACAGGCTAATGGTTCAGATTGCAACCATATTTTTGAAATTCATCATACACCATGCATTTTTATGCGTCGGGCTTTTACAGGGATGATAGTATTTCCAGCGATTTGAATTCCCGGTCGATATATGCTTCCCGGAAACGGTCTGCCACGTACTTTAATTCTGCCATCGCCTCTTCACTTAACTGAAACGCATACAGCTTCGTAAGATCTGCCGACTGGATATATTGCAGAGTATAAATAAGTGTCTCGGATACCGTCCGTGTAAGCTTCAGCTCTTTTCCGCATGCCTCACACAGAAGCCCGCCTGCCTTCGCATTGAAATATTTCAGTTCCTTCTTATTGCAGCGTACGCATGTATATGCATGAATCCCCTGTCCTTCGATATCCATCAGCCGTACTTCGAACGCATAGCGGATCAGCTGATTGTCCACGGTTCCCTGTTCAAGTGCCTTGAGTGTCACATAGAGCAGATTGAGCTCATTCACACAATAGCAGCCCTCTCTCGTATAATATGACATAAATTCACACACATACGATGCATAGCACAACTTCTCCATATCCAAAGGAAGTCCGGAAAAATATTCCCGGACCTCCGCTTTGACTAACGTATAGGAATCTCTTCCCGGAAATACGGTAAAAGTACCCATCACGAAGCTCTGGCTCGCCGCCCGGAGCTGGCTTACCGCCTTTCTGGCACCATTTGCAAACACTGTGATCTTTCCGCGTTCCTTGGTCAGTATGACCAACCGTTTATCGTACTCCTTCACAAGTGTTGCATATAAAATTATACCCGTTACCTGTATTTCCTCACGCATTTTTTGTTATCTCTCTATTTCTTTTCCCGGTAATGACTCATCCGGATACGTATGGTAATATAAATCACAAGTACGATGGCCACACCAACGAAAATCCATATCTGTACCGGCACATCCTCAATATTATAACACCGGACATTGATCCACATCTGATTGATTTCCTTATTCGCCGTATCATCAAAATACTGCATGACTGCACTCCGTTGCAGTACCTCCTGCGTCGGATACTGTGCAAACAACTGTCTGCGCGTCTGTTCTTCCGGCACAGTCATAATATAATCTTCATTGGAATCATCCCCACAGAAGAAGAAACCAACCGGATACTCTGTTGTATCCTCTTCATCATCCTCTGCCTCATAATTCCATTTCAGATAATCATAGACTGTATCATCGTCACCGCCACTGATCACCGATGTATAACCAATGTAATACATGTTACGCACCGCATTGTCCGGACGAGACACAAAGTTTACAAATGCCTCAGCGGCCTGCTGTTTTTCCGCATCCTGTCCGATTCCGCTTTTCAGCATAACCCAGCCGTCAAACCACAGATTCGTCGACTCCTCCGGCACCGCAAAATCCAGATAGAAATCATCCTCTTCTGCCTGATCCATCGCATAGACAGCATCTCCGGACCACTGGTAGTTTGCAACGACCTTTCCACTGATCATGTCTGCTTTACCGCTGTCTGTCTCAAACGAATAAACATTGCCCTGCATATCCTGCAGGATGTCCTCTACATTCTCGATCGTATCGGAATCCACATCATTCATGATCTGCATCAACCGTTCCTGATAATCCGGTGCATTGCGGAGCGATTCATCCATCAGTTCATCTTTTCTGTAAGAACCAAGTGCCGCAAAATAAGAATCCCGGACATTATCCTTGATTGTAACCTGGCGCTTGAACTTGTCATTTAGAAACACATCCCAGGTAGATGCTTCCTCTTCTGTCATCTTCTCCGGATTGTAGAGAACACCGGTGACGCCCCACATATAGCCTGCCGCATATTTACTCCACGACTCACCGCCGATCTCATTTTCATCAAACGTATCCTTAATATAATCGGATACCCCGCGCACATAGTAATTATCCGGATTGTCTGTATCATAAAAATCTTCTGAAAACGGCACCAGCTTCTTCTCTGCCATCAGCTTCATGATCATATAATCAGACGGACAGACAAGGTCATACACATCGCCGAGTGTCAGCTGGTTATACAGATCCTCGTTCGTACCGAAGCACGAATACTCAACCTCCACGCGCTTGCCGTACGTCTCGTAATACCACTCGGTGAAATCATCGACCATCGAATTCTCACCGAAGATCTCCGCACCATTTTCAAGATCCATGCGTTCTTCTTCGTCCCAGTCACCAAGATCGATATATTCCTCCCAGTTGCAGACACGCAGCTTGATCACGTCGTCATTTCCCTGTGCGTGTGTGATCTTTGTTCCCGGCACCATCGCCAGAAATGTCATCATAGTTGCCGCCGCAACGGCTGTCACACGTTTTAACATCTTATTTCTCATTGCGGACACCTCCTTTTTCAGAGGTTGTCTTTCTGCCAGCCACATTCATGACAACCACTGCCAGAATAACGATCAGGAAGATCACTGTCGAAAGAGCCCAGAGTGCAGTTTTAATCTCTGTCTGTGAACCCTTGGTTGCATTGACAACATACGTACTGATCGTGTTAAACGTTGCCGGTTTTGTATAGCTTGCGATGAAATAATCATCAAGCGAAAGTGTGATTGCCAGCGCAAATCCGGATACGATACCCGGCATGATCTGCGGGATCACAACCTTACGGAGTGCCATCGACGGAGACGCACCAAGATCCATTGCCGCCTCATACAGACTTGCATCCATCTGCTTTAATTTCGGAACCACAGACAGATACACAAATGGAGCAGATAACACTACATGACCGATCAGCAGCGGCACATAGCTTTCCTTATTCATGCCAAATGCAACGATCAGCAGCACGCAGATGGAAAAACCGGTTACAACATCTGCATTGACAACCGGAATCTGGTTGGCTGTGTTAATAAAGTTCTTCGCAAGTTTCTTCGAATAAAACGCACCAATCGCACCCATCGTTCCAAAGATTGTAGCAAGCAGAGATGAAACAAGTGCCAGAAGAACCGTCCCAACGATCATATCCCGAAGCTCACCCTTTGTGAACAGTGTCACATAATTCTGCATAGAAAATCCGTGGATCGAACCGATATTTCCGGAATCCGTAAAGCTGTATACTGCCAGAATCAGAATCGGTGCATAGATAACGAGCAGCATAAGAATCAAAAATAGTTTTCCAATCGTCTTTCTCATCAGATCAGTGCACCTCCTCTTCCCTCGTCCTCATCCGAGTATTTGTTCGTAAAGAGGGTGAAGATCAATATGATCAAAAGCAGGATCAGTGCGATCATTGATCCATTATGCCAGTCGTAGGATGCAAAATAGCTTCCGATCAGACTACCCATAATATACGTGCTGTTATAAAGCATATCCAGCACAACATAGTTTGTCATAGATGGCAGAAATACCATCGTGATTCCGCTGATAATGCCAGGCACGGAAAGTGGCAGTGTCACCTTCAGGAATGTCTGTACCGGATTCGCGCCAAGGTCACCTGCCGCTTCAATCAGGCTCGTATCTAACTTCATCAGCGTCGTGTACATCGGCAGGATCATGAATGGAAGAAAATCATACGTCATGCCGATGACAGAATTTAAAAACGGATGCAGGGCAAGATTTCCCTCTAACACCGTAAGTATCTCTTTTAATGCAGTGATACGCAATGTGAAATTGATCCACATCGGCATCACAAATGCAACTAAGATCACACTCTTATGCCGCATATTGCTGCGCGCTAAGATATACGCAATCGGATATGCAAGCAGTACACAGACGCAGGTCGTCACAACCGCCAGCGCAAAGCTGTACGCAAGTGTACCGATCGTATTCGGGCTCGTAAAAAATGCCGCCAGATTCTGCACGGTAAACTGACCTTGTCCGTTTGTAAACGCATAATATAAAAGAACAAACAATGGGGCTACTACAAACAGCAATAGAAAAAGTGCATAAGGTATACCCAGTCCGCTCTTTGCAAAACGTGAAGAACGCATACAATATCACTCCTTTTCTATTTCTTGATGGAAAACTGGATATGCTCCTCCGGAATAACCAGACTTACATAGTCATCCATATTCCACAGGTATTCATCGTTGACGATGAAATCCTCATCCATATCCGTACGGACCACGTAGCTGTAATGATCACCCTTGTAGATCAGGTTGATGATATGTCCGCAGACGATACCCTCTTCCTCATTATCGCTCATGGAAATATGCCGTGGCTTGATTGCAAGCACGACCTTCAGTTTCTCATAGTCAATCACGTCACCATGTGCATCTAAAAGCTCATGCGCGTCGTTAAACTTAGAACCCGGTATGATCTTCGTCAGATCACACTGGATCTTTCCATCAAAGATTGTAAGCTCATAATTCTTGTCTACATCACTCTCGATCTTATTCAGTGTGTGTTCCGGAATCATGATGTGAATACCATCCGGTTCCACATTCAGTCCAACCTGGCTTCCAACCGCTGCGGTCTTTGTCGACTGGATCACGATCTCATTCTTGCCGGATTCTACTGTGATCTCATAGTGGACACCCTTGAATACAACTGATGTAACCGTTCCTGTGATTGCACCATTCTCAGGCGTTGTGATCTCAACATCCTCCGGACGCACAACGACTTCCACCAGCCGTCCATGCTCGACATCATCCACACAGGCAAATTCCGCTCCGCAGAAACGCACCTTGAGCTTGTCTGTCATGATGCCCGTAAAAATATTACTCTCGCCGATAAAGTCTGCAACGAATGCATTTTTCGGCTCATTATATATATCCTCAGGAGTTCCGATCTGCTGCATACGTCCTTCGGACATGACAACGATCTTGTCCGACATCGTAAGTGCCTCCTCCTGGTCGTGTGTTACATAGATAAAGGTAATGCCAAGTCTTTCATGCATACTTTTCAGTTCAAGCTGCATCTCCTTGCGCATCTTTAAGTCGAGCGCACCGAGCGGCTCATCAAGAAGCAGGATCTGCGGCTCATTAACCAGTGCACGCGCGATTGCGATTCGCTGCTGCTGTCCACCGGACAAGGTTGCTACCTTCCGCGTCTCAAACCCTTCTAAGTCTACCATCTCCAGAACTTTCTTTACCTTCCGCTTAATCTCGTCCTTCGGCAGCTTCTTAAGCTTTAATCCAAAGGCGATATTGTCAAAAATGTTTAAATGTGGAAACAATGCATACCGTTGAAATACTGTGTTGATCGGGCGTTTGTTTGGTGGTAGATTTCCAATCTCTTTACCATCTAGCAGTATTTCTCCCTCTGTAGGAATTTCAAAGCCCGCAATCATGCGGAGTGTTGTGGTTTTACCACAGCCCGAAGGCCCTAAAAACGTTACGAATTCGCCCCTTTTTACCGTAAGGTTAAAATCCTCTACAGCGACAAACCCATCCTCAAATGTTTTTGTGATGTGCTTTAGCTCAATAATGTTTGTTGAACTAGTGTTGTTTTCCAATAAACTCTCATCCTCCTTGTGTTCCTGACATCCTTATCCATGGCATTGGCGGATGCAGGCCAGATTTTTCTTTCGTATGCTCTACGAAAATGCATAAAAATATGCCTGTTTTTTCTTACAAAAACAAGCATATTTTATCAGATTCATATTCTATTTACAATCAATTTTTTAACGTCTGTGATATTTTCTGTCTTCCTCTTCATACTTCGGGGAGCACGTAAGCTGGACACCTATTTTCTTCAGAAGCTGCTCATCCACCGATGAAAGCAATACCGTCGAATGTGCCTGACAATTCTTCAATTTTGAGAGCTGCTCAATTGCAAGCTTTGCTTTTTCATCCTGTGCCGCCGTCGTGGAAAGCGCAATCAGAATCTCATCGGTATGCAATCTTGGATTGTGGCTTCCAAGATATTGGATTTTGAGTCGCTGGATCGGCTCGATGGCTTCCTTGGATACTAACTGTACTTCATGCGGAATTCCGGCAAGTACCTTCAGCGCATTCAAGATCGCAGCTGCCGATGCACCGAGCAGATCTCCGGTTTTTCCGGTTACGATCGTGCCGTCTGCAAGCTCGATTGCCATCGCCGGATGCCCGGTCTCCTCTTCCCTTGCCAATGCTTTCTTTGCCACCAGGCGGTCCTCCATAGAGACACCCGCCTGCCGCAGTAAAAGCTCTAACTTATTCTTGTCATCCTTCGACTGTCCGTAACGTTTTCTGTCACACAGGCACCGATAATACCGGCGGATGATCTCCTGTGCCGATGCATCACGGCATACCTGATCGTCAATAATACAATTTCCAGCCATATTGACACCCATATCCGTTGGAGACTTATACGGACTGCTTCCGGCAATCAGTTCAAACATTGTCGCAACAACCGGGAATATCTCGATATCGCGGTTGTAATTAACGGTTGTCTCACCATATGCTTCCAGATGAAACGGATCGATCATATTGACATCGTTTAAGTCCGCTGTTGCTGCCTCATAAGCAAGATTGACCGGATGCTTGAGTGGCAGATTCCAGATCGGGAATGTCTCAAACTTTGCATACCCGGCTTTCACGCCACGCTTATATTCATGGTAAAGCTGAGACAGGCAGGTTGCCATCTTTCCACTGCCCGGTCCCGGTGCCGTGATGACAACAAGCGGGCGTTCTGTCTCGATATATTCATTCTTTCCATACCCCTCATCACTCACGATATGGGCAATATCACTTGGGTATCCGACAATCTTATAGTGACGGTAAGACTTGATTCCAAGCTCTGCAAGCTTCTTGCGGAAAAGCTCTGCCGATGCCTGTCCGGCATACTTCGTCAGACACACACTGCCAACATACAGTCCTACTGCCTGAAATTCGTCGATCAGGCGCAGCACATCCATATCATATGTAATTCCATAATCATCACGTACCTTGTTATTCTCGATATCCTCTGCACTGATCACGATCACGATTTCAGCCTGGTCTTTTAACTGTAATAACATCTGCAGCTTCGAATCCGGCTGAAATCCCGGAAGCACACGTGACGCATGATAGTCATCAAAAAGCTTGCCGCCAAACTCCAGATATAATTTATTATCAAACTGTGCGATCCGGTCACGTATATGCTGTGACTGCATCTCTAAGTACTTTTGGTTGTCAAAACCGATCTTCATCTTAATTTTCCTCCCGATAACCGTAATTACGAAGTAAGGTATCGCTGTCTCTCCAGTCCTTTTTTACCTTTACCCATAGCTTTAAATTTACTTTCATATCCAGCAGATTTTCCATACTGATCCGTGCTTTCGTACCAATCTTTTTTAGCATTGCACCCTGCTTTCCGATAATAATCCCCTTGTGGGAATCCCGCTCACAGATGATCGTTGCCTCAATATCCATGCAGCTGCCATCCGGACGTTCCTTCATCCGGTCAATTACAACGGCGATGCCATGCGGAATCTCCTTGTCCAACTGCCTGAGTGCCTGTTCACGGATCATCTCCGCTACAATCTGGCGTTCCGGCTGATCGGTAATCGTATCCTCATCGTAAAACTGTGGTCCAAACGGAAGCAGCCGTTTTAACGTCTTAATAAGCTCCGCCTGATTGTGTCCGCGCAGTGCAGAAACAGGAACAATCGTATCAAAATCATGTACCTCTTTGTATGTGTTTATAGCATCTGCAACTGCCTGTTTATCCACAGTATCCGTCTTATTGATAACAAGCACCACCGGCGTATTTACCTTACTTAGCACATCAATGATATGACGCTCGCCCGCGCCGATAAATGTCGTCGGCTCCACGATCCACATGACGATATCCACCTCATTCAATGTGGAGTACGCAACATTCATCATATACTCGCCAAGCTTATTTTTCGCCTTGTTGATACCCGGTGTATCCAGGAACACAATCTGTCCTTCGTCATCCGTATATACTGTCTGGATCCGGTTTCTCGTTGTCTGCGCTTTGCTGCTTGTAATCGCAATCTTCTGTCCAATAAGATGATTCATCAATGTGGACTTTCCCACATTCGGACGTCCGATGATTGCAACAAAACCGGATTTGTATGTCGATAAGTTATCCATATGTTTCTCCCTGTATGTTCTACCTAAAATACGCTCTTTACTTCTGTAAATGCATCCTTCGCATCTTCGATCCGCGCTTCATCACCGATTGCACAGATTACACCTCCATCGACAGCCGCTTCCACATATCCGGCAAGTCCACGGATTACCTCCGGTGTCGCACCAAGCACTTCATCTCTTGTCCGCTGCAGGTCTGCATCGTCAATTCCCATCAGATAACAGATCAGACTGAAATTGCCATCTGCGGATGGTGTAAGCGGTGCATCCATCCTGCTGATCGCACCGATAATATATTTCGTCATATCACGTTCATCTGCTTCAAAGCTTCTCACATACTCCGGTGCCTTCTTATAAATCTCATATGTCTCCAGCAGATTTGGATCACGGTAAGAGGTAAAATATGCGTTACCGCTTCGATTGAAGCTGCACATACAGCCATAAGCACCACCCTTCACACGCACATTGATCCACAGATAATCGTATGAGAAGATACACTGCAATACATTCAAAGCGCCGGTATACTCATATCCACGTTCACAGAAATTACCGGCCGTCGCTACATACTGTACCTGACTTGCCGTCTTAAAGCCCTCGTTCTTTTTTACTACCGGAATTTCCTTCACATTCTCAAACGCCAGTCTTGTCGAAAGCTTGCAGGAAAATCCCGTCATACTCTCAGTCAGCGTATCCTCCGGCTTCTTATCGGAAGTAAAGTTCACGAGCAGGGAATCTCTGCGCAGAAGCTGACCGAGCGTCTCCTGAAGATCAGCAGCCAGTCCCTCATAGCGTTCTTCAAAATGATCATCCAGATCTGACAGATACATATAATAATCTACACCCTCTGTCAGTTCTTTCACAACACCTATTTTAGAAATATATGCCGTTGCGCGTCCCGCCGCTGTTGTATGTCCGTTCGCAAGCAGATCGTCTTTCATTGCCGCACGCGTCTCTGCAATAATCTCCTTCAATCGCTTCTTATCCGAAAGCTTCGAGGTGAACAAAATCTCCTCAATCAATTCCATTGCCTTATCGAGCTGTGCATCCAGCATCTTTGCACTGACGACAAAATGTGTAACATAACCGCCATATTCTTTCTTATTGGTGACCGTTGTACTGAATCCAATGCCACCAGTATACAGATTGATCTCGTTCGATAACTCACTGTAACTGAAATGCTCTGTATCCACATACTTAAAAATCTCCGTCAAAAGTGCAATTACCGGAAACTTATCATAGTCGATATCATCCATACAGAAGTTCAGGCTGAGATACGTGATTCCGTTTGTAAAAATATCATGGCTTAGTACCTTGACATGTTCAATCTCCAGAATACGGTTATTTATTTTCTTGGCATGCTTCTCGATATCATCGATCGCAAGCATCGGAATCTTCTTCAAGTCTTCCTCCGCATCACCGGAGCTCTGGTACTCCTTCAGATGCATCATGTTCGCACGGATCTCCTCGATATCCGCTGCAGAAAGTGTCTCCTTATATGCCGCAAGCCGTGCCTTCTCACGCTCTGCAATCTCATTATTAAGCCCCTTCTTTGGCATCAGCAGACAATATGACTTGTGCGTATTCTGTAAAATATACTGCTTGATCAGAGCTTCAAAATATCCGGTCTCCACATCCTGCTTCAACGCATCATACACATCGTTCAGGCTGAACAGATCAAGCGCTGCTACATCATCATAAAGCCATGTAGAAAATGCATTTAATCCGAGCATCAATCCCTTCGGGAATCGTCCAAAGTTTCCTTCCTTATGCTTAAATTCAAAATAATTGATTGCCGCAAGCAGCGATTTCTTATCCATACCCTGCTCCACAATGGAAGCAAGCGTATCCTCAAGCACCTGTATAAATCGTTCTAAATCTTCTGCATTCGCATTCTTTGCAATGATTGAGAAGTTCGGCTGTTTGATACCGTCATCAAAGGATGACAGAATATCCTTGCCAAGCCCGGCATCAATCAATGCCTTTTTGAGCGGTGCGCCCGGTGCCGACAGCAAGGCATATTCAAGAATCGAAAATGCAGTACATAACTTTTTATCCGCACTTGTTCCAACAACTGTGTTGTATGTCAGATAAGTGTTGTCCTGCTCGGATTCATTCTCTGCGATGGAATAATATTCCCGTACCTCTACCGGCTTCTCAAACGCTGGCTCATCGGTCAATGCAGAATCAATCTCTAAATAATCAAAGTTCTGTAAATACTCCTCGTCGATAAACCGAAGTTCCGCCTCTGCATCCATATCGCCATACAGATAGATATAACTGTTGCTCGGATGATAATACCGCTTATGAAACGCAATAAAATCCTCCTGTGTCAGGTTCGGAATTGCCTCCGGATCTCCACCCGATTCAAAACCATATGCAGTATGTGGAAGCAGTGATTTCTCAATAATTCGGTAAAGCTGCTGTTCCGATGAGGAATACACGCCCTTCATCTCGTTAAATACAACACCGTTATACGTGAGCTCCCCGGTCTCCTCATCGATCTCATAATGCCAGCCCTCCTGCATCATGATCTCTTTCTTCTCATACATATTCGGATAAAAAACGGCATCCATATAAACATGCATCAGATTATGAAAATCCTTCTCATTCAGACTTGCAAGCGGATACACTGTCTTGTCCGAATAAGTCATTGCATTTAAGAATGTATTCAGACTGCCCTTGCAAAGCTCCACAAATGGATCTTTCACCGGGAATTTTCTGGAACCGCAAAGCACCGAATGTTCTGTGATATGTGGCACACCTGTATCGTCGGCTGGCGGTGTCCGGAAACCGATTGTAAATACTTTGTTCGTATCATCATTCTCAATCACAGCCACACGTGCCTTTGTCTTATTGTGGGACAGGATATATCCGTATCCATTAACTTCCTTCAATTCCTTCTTTTCCACTACCGTATATGCGGTCAGATTCTCTAATTTACTCAAACGATTCATCCTCCATCATCTATTTCAAATTCTCCGGTCCAAAGCTTTCCGGAAGCAGTTCTTCCAATGTATATACCTTATACTCCTCCATTGTGCGTGCTAAAATCACGGCAAATGCGGACGGATTAACGAACTCCCGTAGCACTTGTCTGCACACACCGCATGGTGCAGTGTATCCGGTCTGCGCAAGCGCATCTTCGTCAAGTTTCCCGCCTACGATCGCGATTGCCGTAAATTCCCTGCAGCCTTCACTCACAGCCTTAAACACAGCTGTCCGCTCTGCACAGTTTCCCGGTGTAAATGCTGCATTCTCAATATTACATCCGGTGTATATCTTCGCATCTGCCCCAAGCAGTGCCGCCCCAACTGCAAAGTGCGAATACGGTGCATACGAAAACTTCCGTGCATCCGCTGCAATCCGGATCAGATTTTGTATCTTTTTCTTTTCTAATTTCATATACTGCCTTATCCTGTATTTTGAAAATTATGATTCGCGGTACGCCACTCCTACGCTTCTGTCAGCCGGTAATCAACAACCGCCTTCACGTCACCCGCTTCTTTGCCGCTCATCTTGATGATCACATGTGTTTCCGTTCCGGCTTCCGCTTCGATCTCCTGTATTGCCCGCTCGATCACAAGTGCTTCCTTGTACCGCGCCTGACTCTTATACTCCACGCGAATCCGGTTGACACATGTGATATCCTCGACATACTCATTTGCAAGCAGGATATATTTTGCATTACTCATATGTCCGTTGTAATCGATGTCCGCCTTCGGCACAACTACGGTGTCAACAACTTCGAATTTCTTCGGCAGACGGATCTTTCTGCCGCATCTTTCCATCGGATACCGCGGTCTGATCTCATATCCCTTCGCATCCTCTTCCTCGATCCGGACCGGATGCTTCGTCTCCATATCCATAAGGGTCCACATCGAATCTGCACAGACAATATCCTCGCCGTTTTCATCCGTCACAATAACATTACGATAGCCGATTGACGTCGCAAATTCATACGCCCACGTCTTCACGCTTATCTCCTCGAACATCTTCGGTATACGGCGGATCTCAATATTCCAGCTGATTGCGAACCAGGTCCGCTTATGCGTGAGCATATAGTCGATGCCTCTGCCTACCGATTCGGAATTGATGTTGACACAATCCTGCATGGCATCCATCAGACTTCCAAACGACATCCGTCTTGTTGCATCGACATCTGAAAAAAGAACTTTTTTATTATATGTGTACATAGTATACCCCTTTATCACGCACGGCTTTCGTGGCAAGTAAAATAAATCACCTGATATTCCTTTGCGATTTCTCTTATAAATGCTTTTCCATGCTCTATTTTTTCCTCATCGAGATTCACGAACGGATCATCCAGAATCAGAAACGGCTTTTTCTCCCGGTACATGGCATCCGCGAATGCAAGACGCATACACAAACCAGTCATATCCTGATATCCCCGGCTGAAATATCCCATATCACGGTACATTCCCTGCTCCTGTCTCTCCATCTCAAACGTCGCCGTAAGTCCATACGCTGTTCCGTCTTCACCTGATAACATCCGGTAATACCTCCGGAATGCATCCATAACCGGTTCCTGATAACGTGCACCGTAATTTTCCTTTGCCTGTGTCAAAAAAGCCTTAGTCTTTTGTATTATATCACATTTTTCCCGAAGCGTAATCAATTCTTCATTAAGAGATTGCAATTTTCTTTCCTTTTCCGTCAGTGTGTCAGACTCGCTCTCCAACTCATCAAGTCTCCGGCTGTATTGCAGGATCTGTCTCGACAGCGTCTCCATCTCCGATGCCCGCTGTTTCTGCTGTTCCTCCGAAAGCGGCTTTGGCTGTACAGGTTTTGACTCTGGCTGGCGTTTCTTCCTGCCGATTGCATACCCAAGCAGCATACATGCGCCTGTAACCACACTAAATCCACCAAAGATGAGGATCAACATACGATACCCTTTGCCTGCCGCAAGCAGCGCATATATAATCACAAGCAGACCTAAGACGATACCTGTGATTCCTTTATATTTCCGCTGTTCGTTTTTTTCATTTCTTCTTTGCTGCAAGGTATCTGCCAGTTCCTGCCCGGATGGGCTTGTAGCTTCTTCCTCCTCGGTTTCCTCTGACAGCTTTCCTGCGACACATGCATTCCAACGCGCTTTCACTGCCGTCAACTGGTGCGAAACCATGTTTAACGCTTCCTGCACGGTTGCTTTTGCCTGTAATTCCTGTGCAAGCACGTGTGCTTCCCGTTCAAGCTTCGCAAGTTTTCCGGTACTCCGTTTATCCGACATCTGGTTGATCGCATCGGCAAGCTTCTTATTTGCCACATCATAGCTTGCCATATCTTCGGTCTCTTCCATCTGATCGCCGAGCTTCGCACTCACGCTGTCTGTCGCTGCAAATGCCGCACACTCCGTCTGTCCGATATAGATGGTTCGCAGAAAGGATTCCGCATCGATTCCGAATAATTCCTGTCCGATCTGTTCGGTGAAATCTGTACTGTCAAGCAGCGTATTCGCATCCTGTAACCGGAAGGAATCTCCCTTTGCCGTCTTCCCAAAGACACGCGACAGCAGATAATATTTCCCATCCGCTGTAAAGGTAAGCTGTCCACCATAGGTGCCGCCCTGCCACGGCTGGTAACGCTTCCGCTCCTTCTCCAGTTCCGTCCGCTTCGTCTCCCCGGCAAAGCCATAGAACATCACGCGGATAAATGCTGCAAATGTACTTTTTCCTGCGCCATTCGGCAACACAACCGCATTGTAGCCATCCGCAAAATCATAGGAGACATCCGAAAGCTTTCCAAAGTTTTCTATATGACATGTCAGTAGTCTCATACGAACGCCTCCCCGGCAAGTGCCAATATTCCAGTCTGAATGATCTTCGCTTTCTCCTCATCCGAAAGGTCAGTCTGTGCCTGAACCAGACGCACGAATTCACCCTTTAATGACGCATCATACGCATATGCGGCATAGTCGATCTCCGGCACAGTATGATCTACGACCTTCGCATAGAAATAGATTTGTGACAACTGCATCGCAAGCAGGTCTGTATCTACTTCCACGCCCACAGGCAGGCTGCCAGTCAGACAAACCTTCACCAGATCGGCAGCCTGCACCTGCATTTCCTGTAATGTCTCTTTAATAGCATCTAAAATATCCACTCCGGATGCACACACGCTTACATCGACAGATGCCTCCCACAGTCTGCGGCTTGCAAATGGCACAAATGTATCCTGAATCTTATGATGTGCCACATCAACCTCGAGCAGACAGAATCCATGTATGCCACATTCATCAAAGCCTCTGCCCTCCAAACAACCCGGATACACGTAGATGCCCCTTGCATCGAGCTGCTCACGCTTATATGTATGGATGTGTCCGAGTGCCAGATAATCGATTCCTTTATTTTGTAATAAAGCAAGTGGAATCTGTTCCGCATCCTGTCCTGCCCCACTTGCGTATGGCATCTCCTGCCCATGCAGCATCACAAGGTTAATTTGCTTTGGATTAAGCCTTAATGATGTATATAACGTCTGTGCATTCCGTGCAGAGCTTTCCGCACCGGTAATCACGATTGTCGCACCATCTTCTTCCCACGCATAGTAACGCCATGTATCACCAAACAACTTCAGGTTATCCGGGATTTCATCCAACGACTGCAGGAACCCATCTGCATCGTGATTTCCACGCAGATAGAAAAACAAGATCTCCGGGTGTCCGGTAATTGCAGACAGCACCGCGTTTCCAGTTGCCCGGTCAACCTTCTTCGTATCAAACAGATCTCCGGCGATGAGAATCCCATCGACCGATTGTTCTGCGGCGTAGTCCACCATACGCAGAAACGTATGCAGAATCTCGGTTCTCCGCTGCTTCTGCTTATCTCCATCCAGATGTGTAGACAGAGAGGAATTCAAATGAATATCCGCACAATGTATTAACTTCATCCGTTACCCCTTTCTGTCATTTCCTAAAATATCTCAAATCCTAACTGATTCTTCCATTTCAGCACGCGCGCAACTGCCGCATCAATCTGTGCCTCGTCAATTTCTCCATCTTTGACTGCCTGTATGACGGCTTTGATCTGCTCCTGATAATTCGTGGAAAGCAGCATATCATTTCCGGCTTTGACCGCCTGCACCGCCGCCTCGTCCAGATCATATCCCGCAGATACGCCACTCATCATCAGATCATCGGTGATTACCACACCATCAAACTGCAGCACGTTCCGTATCTCCTCGTGCACCTTCTCCGATAGCGATGCCGGATATTCATCATCGATTGCTGCAACTACATTGTGGCTGACTAAGATACAGTCCGCGCCAGCATTTACACCCGCCTCAAACGGTATATAATCCCGCGTCACAAACTGCTCATACGTCCGCGTATCCTCGATCTGGTTCACATGCGTGTCTCCATTACTACCGTACCCCGGGAAATGCTTCAACACCGTTCCAATCTGTGCCTTCCGCATCGTCGTGACAACGGTATCGACGTACTCTGCCGTCTCCTGCGGATCATCTCCAAACGCGCGGGGATAGATAAAATCACTCGCATCTCCGGACAGATCACAGACTGGTGCGAAGTTCACATTGATGCCATACGATAGAAGCAGCTTTGTTTTTTCTTCCGTATCCTTTCTGATTGCATCCATACCGCCCGACGCATAGATGGATCTCGGTGATGCAAAGGTGTGATCTGCCAGTGCACTGTAACGGCTGACACGCGTCACCGTACCGCCTTCTTCGTCCGTTCCAATTAGCAAAGGGATATCAGAAGCCTCCTGAAAGGACTGGATCTTCTCCGTCAGGGAATCTGCCGTCTCCCCAGCCAAATCTCCCGCAAACAAAATAATGCCCCCAACCGGATATTGCGTTAGCTCATCCGGTCCGAAGCGTCCATCATTTTTTACAAAGAACATCTGTCCGACCTTTTCTTCCAGACTCATCGTCTGGATCTTGTCCTGTATCCGCACATCAAGCACCGTCATTTGTGCATCTGAAGTCGTGTGTGTCTCTTCGCCTGCCGTCTGCTCTGTGATCACAGGGACTTGTGTCGTAGCTGTTTCTTCCGTATCCCCCGGTTCCGATGAAGTACGTTCTCCATCCCGGAGAAGATTTCCCGAACCGAAAATACCAAAAAACACCATACAGATGATCAATATTCCATATATAATTTTTTTATGCCGATGCATCATTGAACACGATTCCGTCTTATTCATAATAATCACGATTTCTCCGTTCTTCGAACTCGTGATTATCATTATACATTACATATAATAATCACGATTTCTCCGTTCTTCGAACTCCCGAAATCGTAACAGCCATGCGCATTCCGGACTATCGTCCTTCATGCTTATGTCTGTTTATCCGTCATATAAATAAGCAGCTCCGTCTGCAAGCAGCCTCGCTGCTTATTTGCATGACGGAATTATTATATCATGTATTGATCTGATTGCTCGTTGTGCCAATCGACCAGATCCTGCAAGGTAATATTGTCTACGACTTCCGATATCGCATCGTACAGTTTCTCCCAGATACGAACCGTTACGCAGCTGCTTCTTCTGTCACAGTCAATTGGATTTTGTCCAACACAGGCAACCGGGGCAAGCTCGCCTTCCGTCAATCGTAAGATCATACCGACTGTATAATCCTTCGGTGCACGCGAAAGCAGATATCCCCCCTGCGCACCTCGGATTCCGCGCACAAATCCCGCCTTGTTCAATACAGAAATAATCTGCTCCATATATTTTTCAGATATATTCTGCCTCTTTGCAACGTCTTTTAAACTGATCGGTTCTCCCGTGTTATAGACTGCAAGATCCAGCATCAGGCGAAGTGCATACCTTCCCTTTGTTGATATTTTCATGCAAGTTCCTCCATAAAGTAACCGATTATATAATTTCGGTCTCGTCGCTTTCCGCAGATACCAAAAATTATATAATCGGCACTAACATAAGTCAAGATAACAAACTATATTTTATCCGTTCATTTTCTTCTTTTTACTGCTCTGCAAACAATGCAGTTGAAAGATATCTGTCACCAGAATCTGGAAGCAATGCAACGATTGTCTTGCCCTTGTTCTCTGGTCTTTTTGCAAGGATATCTGCAGCTTTCAATGCTGCACCAGAAGAGATGCCAACCAGAACACCTTCCGCTCTTGCAAACGCTCTTCCCTCTTCAAATGCATCATCGTTCTCGATTGTAATGATCTCATCGTAGATCTTTGTATTCAGTACCTTTGGTACGAATCCGGCTCCAATACCCTGAATCTTGTGGGATCCGGCCTGACCGGTTGAGAGAACTGCACTTGTTGCAGGCTCTACTGCTACAATCTTCACATCTGGATTCTTAGACTTCAGATATTCACCAACACCTGTCAGTGTTCCGCCTGTACCAACACCGGCTACGAAGATATCCACCTTACCCTCTGTCTGCTCCCAGATCTCTGGTCCGGTTGTCTTCTTGTGCATCTCAGAGTTGGCCGGGTTATCAAACTGTCCAAGGATGATTGCACCCGGGATAGACTCCTTCAATTCTTCTGCCTTTGCGATGGCACCTTTCATACCCTTAGAACCGTCTGTCAACACAAGCTCTGCACCATATGCCTTCAGAAGATTTCTGCGTTCTACACTCATGGTCTCCGGCAGTGTCAGGATTGCACGATAGCCCTTTGCGGTTGCAACGGCCGCAATTCCGATACCTGTATTTCCGGATGTCGGCTCGATGATTGTTGCCCCCGGCTTCAGCTCTCCCTTTTCCTCAGCATCCTCGATCATTGCAAGTGCAATACGATCCTTTACAGAACCGGATGGGTTCAGGTACTCCAGCTTTACATACAGATTTGCATCTGTCACGCCTGCCTTCTTCGCATAACGGTCTGCCTGAAGCAATGGTGTATTACCGATCAATTCCAACGCACTTTTAATTACTTTACTCATAATGTCTACCTCCAGATTTTCTTATATTTTTCTATCGTTTTTCTATTTCCCTATATTCCTACCCGTCAAGTAGGATTTGAGTGTATTATAACACGATATAACCATTTGTCAATCACTTTTTTGATTTTTTATAAAAAAAAGAAACCGCACTTAAACGGTTTCTCTTTTTGACAATTCCCAGAACGCGACTGCACTCGCAGCCGCCACATTCAGCGAATCCACACCATGTGTCATCGGTATCTTCACCGTATAATCGCTGTGCGTGATCGTCTCCTGCCGCAATCCTTCTCCTTCCGTTCCAAGGATCACAGCGAGCTTATCAAGCTTCGCAAACCGCGGATCACAGATCTCGCACGAATCATCCCGCAGAGCCATCGCTACACACGGAAATCCCAGCGTATGAAGCGCCTGCGCGGTATCTTCTTCTGACTTCGGCAGATACGTCCACGGAATCTGGAATACCGTACCCATACTGACCCGAATTGCTCTCCGGTATAGCGGATCGGCGCATCCATGTGTCAGAAGCACTGCATCCATGCCAAGTGCCGCAGCAGACCGAAAGATTGCTCCGACATTCGTCGGGTTCATCACGTCTTCTAACACTGCAATCCGGTACATATCACGGCATAAGATGTCCGCCTGTGGAAGCTCATTTCGTTCCATCGCACATAACATTCCACGCGTCAGCTTAAACCCGGTAATCTGCGTCAGTACATCAAACCTTGCAGTATAGACCGGAATCTCTCCACACACCTTAAGCAATCCCTGCTGTTTTGGTACCCCCGCTTCATCCATCAGGACAGAAATTGGACGATATCCGGCAGCAAGTGCCCTCTCCACGACGATCGGGCTTTCCGCGATAAAGATACCCGGCTTCGGCTCCCGGTAACGAAGGAGCTGTACCTCTGAAAGTCTGGCATAGATATCCAAACCTGCATCCTGTAAATTCTGTATAGAAATAAAATGTGGCATGAACACACATCCCCTTTCCGTGACATGTGTCCATGCCGCAATCGTAACCTTTATTTATGAGAAATAAGCAACACCGGACTCAAAGATCTTCTGATCCTGATCTCCGTAGATATTGACTGCCACTGCTGTTCCCTTACGCTCTGAGTGAGCCATCTTACCAAGTACACGGCCATCCGGACTTGTGATACCCTCGATTGCGTAGTAAGAACCATTGACATTGTAATACTCATCCATTGTTGGATTTCCATCCATATCAACATACTGGGTTGCAACCTGTCCATTTGCGAAGAGCTTCTCTGTCCACTCCTTGCTTGCAACAAAACGTCCCTCACCATGTGAGATTGGCACGGTATACACACCGCCAAGCTTTGCCTTCTGCAACCATGGGCTCTTGTTTGTAACAACCTTTGTGTAAACCATCTTGGACTGATGACGACCGATGCTGTTGATTGTCAGTGTCGGTGAATCATTCTCCTGTGGACGGATCTCGCCATAAGGAACAAGTCCGAGCTTGATGAGTGCCTGGAATCCGTTACAGATACCAAGTGCCAGTCCGTCACGCTCATGCAGAAGCTTCATAACCTCATCTGCGATCTTTGCATTCCGGAATGCAGTTGCGATGAACTTACCAGAACCATCCGGCTCGTCACCAGCGGAGAAACCACCTGGGAACATGATGATCTGACTTTCACTGATTGCCTTTGTAAATGCATCTACCGAATCACGGATACCCTGTGCATCCAGATTACGGAATACGATTGTCTGAACCTCAGCACCCGCATTCTCAAATGCCTTGGCTGAATCGTATTCGCAGTTTGTACCAGGGAATACTGGAATAAATACCTTTGGTTTTGCTACTTTATTCTTTGCCACATAGATAGAACCGGCATCATACAGTCCTGTACTTACCTTTCCATCTACAATCTTCAATGTATCGTTGATCTTATCATTCTGTTCTACGCCGGACTCTGTCGGGAATACTTTCTCAAGCTTCTTTGTCCATGCATCTAATGCCTCATCCATTGTGATCACAGTATCGCCATATACGAACTCTGGTGCATCCTGTACTTCACCGATGACTGTACATGGAATACCAAGCTCTGTCACATTGTCCTTCTCCACTTCAAGAATGATAGAACCATATTTCTTCGCTGTAAGATCATCTGCATCAACGGTCTTCGCAAGTTTTACACCAAGCTTATTACCAAATGCCATCTTTGAGATTGCCTCGATCATACCACCAAAGCCGATTGCATAAGCAGATACAACCTTACCCTCTGTAATTGCCTGATGCAGCTTCTCGTATTTATCCATTGCATCCTGATAATCCGGCTTGTCGTAAGCATCGTGCTTGATATCGAAGCATACAAGCTGATTACCTGCCTTCTTCAATTCTGGTGTCACTACATCCTGATAGCTTGCAACATCGACTGCGAAGCTGACCAGAGTTGGTGGAACATCAATATCATTGAAGGAACCAGACATAGAATCCTTACCTCCGATAGAAGGAAGTCCAAGTCCCATCTGTACATCATACGCACCAAGCAATGCGGAAAGTGGCAGCCCCCAACGATATGGATCGGTACCAAGTCTCTCAAAATACTCCTGGAATGTCAGTCTTACCTTGCTTACATCACCACCGGCTGCAGCAATCTTTGCAACGGAAGTCAGTACCGCATAGATGGCTCCATGATATGGGCTCCAGCTTGACAGATATGGATCAAAGCCGTAGCTCATCATTGTAACCGTATCGGTCTTTCCCTTCAGTACTGGGAGCTTTGCGATCATCGTCTGTGTCTCGGAGAGCTGGTACTTACCACCATATGGCATTGTAACCGTACCTGCGCCGATGGATGAATCGAACATCTCCACAAGTCCCTTCTGGGAAGCGACATTCAGATCAGAAAGTGTATCTAACCAGAGCTTCTTCACATCAGAAGCATCCTTCTTCTTGTCAAAATATTTTGCAGATGCATCTGGCATAGCAACCTTGACATCTGTCTCCTGATGAGCACCGTTTGTATCAAGGAATGCACGGGACAGATTCACGATCTCCTTGCCTCTCCATGAAAGCACGAGACGCTTCTCTTCTGTTACAACAGCAACTGCAACTGCCTCTAAGTTCTCCTCAGCGACGTACTGCATCATCTTGTCAACATCCTTTGGATCAACAACGACTGCCATACGCTCCTGAGACTCGGAAATCGCAAGCTCTGTACCATCAAGACCTGCATATTTCTTTGGAACCTTATCCAGATCGATCTGTAAACCATCGGCAAGCTCACCGATTGCAACAGATACACCACCTGCACCGAAATCGTTACATTTCTTGATTAAGCTTGCAACCTCTTCCCGACGGAACAGACGCTGAATCTTACGCTCCGTTGGTGCATTACCCTTCTGTACCTCAGCACCACATGTCTCGATGGAGCTTTCTGTATGTGCCTTGGAAGAACCGGTTGCTCCACCACAGCCATCACGTCCGGTACGTCCACCGAGCAGGATGATGATATCGCCCGGATCAGAATTCAGACGCTTCACACATCTTCTTGGAGCAGCACCCATAACAGCGCCGATCTCCATACGCTTTGCCACGTAATTTGGATGATATACTTCCTTTACAAGTCCGGTTGCAAGTCCAATCTGGTTACCATAGGAGCTGTAACCTTCGGCAGCAACCTTCACAATCTTTCTCTGTGGGAGCTTACCATGCATCGTATCCTTCAAAGATACAGTCGGATCTGCAGCTCCTGTCACACGCATTGCCTGATATACGTAAGAACGTCCTGACAGCGGATCACGGATTGCACCACCCAGACAAGTTGCAGCACCACCAAACGGCTCAATCTCTGTTGGATGGTTATGTGTCTCGTTCTTAAAGCTTACCAGCCACTCTTCTTCGACTCCATCGACCTTAACTGGAACAACGATCGAACATGCATTGATCTCGTCTGACTCTTCCTGATCGTCAAGCTTGCCAGCCTTCTTCAGTTCCTTCATTGCCATAAGGGCGATATCCATCAGGCAGACAAACTTATCGTCTCTGCCCTTGTACATTTCCTTTGTTGCTCCAACATAACGATCATATGTCTCGGCAATCACATCCTTGTAATAACCATCGTCGAATGCAACATTTGTAAGCTCTGTTGAAAATGTTGTATGACGGCAATGGTCAGACCAGTATGTATCAAGCACACGGATCTCTGTCATAGATGGATCTCTGTGTTCTTCGTTCTTGAAATAGTTCTGTATATGCTCAAAATCCTTGATTGTCATAGCAAGTCCGAGGGAATCATACAGTGCCTTTAATTCTGCCTCTGGCATATCCTTGAAACCATCGAAGATCTTCACATCTGCAGGTTCCTCAAAGTTTGTAACCAGCGTCTCCGGCTTTGTCTCATCTGTGATACGGGAATCCACCGGGTTTACAACATACTCCCGGATTGTCTGCATCTGCTCTTCTGTCACGTCACCCTCTACCACATAAGTAGTAGCTGTCTTGATGACCGGTGTCTCCTCCTCGTTCAGAAGCTTGACACACTGCTCTGCAGAATCCGCACGCTGATCAAACTGTCCCGGAAGATATTCCTGCGAGAAGCATTTTTCCTTCTCATTCATAGGGAATGATTCTTCATATACGACATCGATCGGTGGCTCTGAGAAGATTGTAACCTTCGCTTTGTTGTAGGTATCCTCCGATACACCTTCCATGTCATACCGTGTCAGGACGCGGACATTGTCAGCTTTGATTCCAAGGTAATCCTTGAACTGCTTCTTTAAGTCCTTTGCCTTAACCGCATAAGCATCTTTCTTTTCTACATAGATTCGTCTAACCTTGCTCATGACTTTCCTCCTGAATTTTGTAATTTACTTTCTGCATCTTACTGGTGCATACGTCTTACAATTTTGTATATTACCACATTTTGGAACACGAGTGGAGAATTTTGTACAAAAAATACAATTCCATCCGTCGGTGCCAAAACTTCAGCCTTAATATTACCATCCATCGGGTTAATGATTTCCGCAAGCACCTGCCCGCGTTTTACCTCCTGATTTACCCCGACGATGCAGCGGAAAAATCCCGCCTCATCGGCACGTACCGACACGAGATCTTTCTCTTTTAATGTCGTTGAGATATATCCTCCATGGCTCTCATAGCGGATGATTCCCATTCGCGTCAGGAACCGGAGCACTGCACTGACTGCCATCTTCGCACTCTCGCCATCCAACGTATCGGTGGTCGCAGAATAAACCGAAAAGGCCTGCGTTCCCGTCTTTTGCCAGTTATAATTGAGCGTTGCCGTATCAAACGAACGCGTATCCCCGGTAAGTACATATGGCATACCAAACAGATTGGCAAGGCTTGTACTCTCTGTTCCTGTCTCCATCATCCGCACATGTGGGATTGAGATTCCCTGCAGATAAAAGCTTGCAAACTGGATACCGTATGTATAGTCCTTGACACGGTCCATCAGCGTCGCCGCAATCCGGCTTGTCGCAGTACCCTCGATATTTCCCGGAAATGAACGGTTGATATCCGAATCATCCGAGATCCATTTTTTCTTTTCTGCGTTCATTGAACTGTAATTGAGTGTCGGGATCAGCAGGATTTCCTTTCCGGCTACCACATCCCCCTGTGCTTCAATCTCTGCCAGTCTCTGTGCCAGAAGTGAGCACATATATAACTGCTGGTATTCATTTCCACGCATAGATCCAACAATACACGCTGCCTTATCTCCGCGTCCATATGAATATCCATGAATGTTAAACTCTCCACGAAACGCTGTGTTCATGGAAAAGATAATTTCTTTATTCATAGGCGTTTCCTCCCACGATTCTTGCAAGCAGGGAACCTTCCTCAATGACCGGATAATCACGTAATGAACAGATCATGCCATCTCCTGTGGCATACACGACCTCTTCCACGGCTCCAGTGATCACGTTGACAACCGTTCCAAGCTCGTCCCCCTTTTTTACCTGTGCAAATAACTGTACTCCCGGAATAAAGATACCACTGCTCTCTGCATTGATATACCGGATATCCTTATCGTTTGTGATCGGAACCTTCTTTGGAGTCACCGTGTTTCCCTTCCAGATTCCCATCTCCTTCATCAGTGCAAACAAACCGTCCACGATTGCATTGCAATACTGCTGATTGATCCGATAGGCTACGCCGGACTCGATCACAACCGAGCGCACGCCAACTTCATTTAAGGAATACGCAAGACTGCCATTTAATACAGAATTACTTGGATGAATCCAGATCATGTCAACATTCAGACATTTAGCGATTGGCATCAGTTCATCCACCCGGTCATCATTCATACGCACCTGCGGTACCTCATGTACATACAGGTTACTTGCATGCAGATCAATACACACATCCGCACCCTTGATATCATCGAAAATGCAGGACGCCGTATATTCCCCCAATGCGCCTAGCTTTGATCCTGGAAATATGGAATTCATGTCAATACCGGAACCCGGAATCTCTCTTGTTTTCGAATCCAGTCCCATCGGATTTAATGCCGGATACACATCCACAATTCCGATCAGATTTTCATACTCCAGCTTGATCCGGCGAATTACCTCATAGCAGATATACTGTCCCTGCAGCTCATCCCCGTACAATCCGGATACGATACAGATTCTCTTTTCTTCTCCCGTAGGAAAATCCGGTGCCAGATGATTTTTCTTCACCTTCAGTTCTTCTTCCACCATCAGATCTACGGATACAACTGTCTCTATCATTTATAACGACTCCATTAACTTGATTCAAACAATACAAATGGTCATATATACGTAGCGGGTATATACGACCATTTCATACTTGTTTTTATTTATATTTAACCTTCGAGTACGGTCTTTAACACGTTCTTGATCGTCTCTACATCAAATGGCTTTGCAATAAACTCTGCGGCACCACTCTGTACTGCCTCTAACATATTGTGCTGCTGACCGGCTGCAGATACCATAACAACCTTTGCGTCTGGGAAATCAGCCTTGATTTTCTTCAGGCTGTCGACACCAGACATCACTGGCATTGTAATATCCATCGTGACAAGATCTGGTTTGTACTGTGCGTACATATCATACCCTTCCTGTCCATTTTTCGCCTCACCAACAACTACATATCCGTTTGCTTCCAAAAGTCCTCTTAAGATTTTACGGGATGTTCTGGAATCATCTACAATCAATATATTTGCCATGATCAATCATTCTCCTTATTTATCTTATTCTTTCCTGTATTAGCTGATATTCCACTTTGTCTCCATACAGATTACAATATCTGCACGCTCGCCATGCACATAACATGGAAGCAGGAACATCATACCCTCTGAACTGATGGTTGTGATATCGGTATACATCTCTGGAGGAAGCATATCAATATGCACACCTTCAAGAGATTCCTTCGAAGCAAACAATCCGTTACATACATTGATAAACTCGCAAACTGCATCGAGACTGTCCTCATCGATCACTTCGAACTCTTCCTTCGCAAACTCGGTTGCAATTGGCTTTATTCCAACATTACAGATACCAATAAACAAATTGTAATCGCCGGTAAAGCACTGGCTGGCAATGTATTTACTTGTATATGTATGGATTCGTTCAATCCGCTCAAAACGAATCTTGTTATCAACAAAACGAACCATATTTCTGGCGAGCAATGCAAGATAATCCTTCACGGCTGCCGGAACCTGGTTATCCTTTAAAAAGATCTGAATGATCTTGTCAATATCCGAACTCTTCAACGCATCGATTTCAAGTGCTGTATATCGCTCTGACTTTTTATAATGATTCAGATACTTCTGAATATCCTCCAAAGTAAGCAGCTTGCGCTCTACAAGTGCCTGTACGAATAAAAGATAGGAATCACCCTGTTTTTTCAGAAGCTTCCCAACCTGCTCGTCTGTCAGATAACCCTTCTCCACAGCAATATCTCCGAATCTGGCATCCTTCATCGCCTGCAGCTGATTGACTTCATCCGCCTGTTCCTTCGTCATAAGTCCTTCGCTGACTGCAAGCAATCCCATCTTCACACGTGCTGTACGACTCGCCTCTACGATTTCCATATATTGCTCATGTGTCAACACACCAACATCTTCGAGATATTTTCCAAAATAAACTCCAAACATAACGCCCCTCCTTCATGTAACTCTTCTCTTCAGTCAAGAAGTCATAATTTATTGATTATTATACACAATCTCCAGCCAAAAAGCAACTGTCGGGCAAATGCAAAAAATGAGCTTTCATGATTGAATATTCTATTCTTTTCCTATATAATATATTTATTACATTTATGATACATACTTTACTTTGAGGTGAACGGGTTATGTCTATACAAAAGTCTTTGCGATTGTCGCTTGTTTTAATGGCGTGTCTGCCACTTATATTTCTGACAATCTTTACATACAATTTATCTTATAAAAAATACATGGATCTTGCAACACAGTCCACAGTGGAACTTGCGAAGAACTACGGCATGGGCTTCCAGTCCCAGCTTAACTCACAGATCGCCGAAGTAGAGGGACTTGCAAATGGTACAAACATCCAGAATCTTGTACTGGAGAATTACAATGGTGTTACGCTTGGAAATGATTCTCCTTATTATACGAATGTCACAGATCTGTTTGCAACTGCTTCTGATTATGCCGGCAACAACGTGAATTACTATCTCTATGATGTAAACGGATACTACATTACTAGTTCTGACAACACCAATACGGATGACTGGCAGGAACATATGGCAATTCCGGTCGAGGATATCACAGAAACAAAAATCTTACAGTGTTCACCACTCGATGAAATCGAGAGCATTGATGTTGTATCCCCGATCATTATTAAAAGCCAGATCGTTGGTCTGATCCGTGCCAATATCACCTCCCGGTATTTCGGCTCCTTTATCCCGGAAGATGGCTCTGCATTCATCATGACAAATGATGGCGGCTACCTCTTTACTTCGACCGGGCTAACCGGACAACGGGAACTGGAAACACAGGCGTTTAATTGTCTGAACGGCGCGGACAACGCGAAGGACTATGGACATCTGAAAGCTTCCTCCTTCAAAAATATCTATGGATTTTGCAAGCTTTCCGACTCCAACTGGCTGTATCTGATCAAACAGCAGGGAACTCAATACCAGCAGATATTGGCAACCCTCCCGATTACCATGAGTATCACACTCATCATCATTTTAATGATTGCTATCTGGGTGAGCCGGATCTTATCCGCGAAATACACAGAACCAATCTTTACCCTGCGCGACAACATGACGGACGCCTCCTCTGGTAATCTGGATGTCAAATGTGATGTTGCCTCTGATGATGAATTCGGAGATCTCTCCCGCATGTTCAACAGCATGATGGATATCATCTCCAACAACTACAAGGAATTATCTGCTTCCAAAGCTGCATTAGAGGTCAGCGAACAGGAACTGAAAAAGAACTATGCCCATATCGAGCAGCTTGCCTATCACGATGGCTTAACCGGACTTTATAACCGTGTTGCTTTCATGAAATACGCTTACAAGATCTTCCATGACGCAAGCGTCGGTGCCAGCAAGCATGCCATTTTCTTTATCGACTTAGATAACTTTAAAAATATCAACGATACACTCGGACACGACTATGGTGACCTTCTGTTAAAGGATGTCTCCGACCGGATGCTTTCCTGTATCGCTTCCGATGATATTCTGGCACGTAACGGCGGTGACGAGTTCCTGATCTTAAAAAATCGCTTCGATACCGTGGATGATCTGGAAAACTTTGCAAGCCAGCTTGTCAATGTCGTACATCATCCATTCATCTTAAACGATGAAACCGCTGTGGTTTCCATGAGTGTCGGTATCGCAGTCTTCCCAAACAACGGTCTGACGGTAAGCGAGTTGATCAAGAACGCAGACATCGCGATGTACAATGCGAAAAACTCTGGCAAAAACAGCTACCGCTTCTTCGACAGCTACATGGAGGACGATGTCAACCGGAAAAATGATCTTGCAGATATTCTATCTCATGTTATTGATAAGAACGAAATTTACTTACAGTACCAGCCACAGGTCAATGTGGAAAGCGGTCAGGTTACCGGCTATGAAGCGCTGATGCGTATTGAGTCTGAGCTGGTTGGTTTTATCTCTCCTGCAGAATTTATTCCGATCGCAGAAGAAACCGGTATTATCAACATCCTTGGGGAATGGGCATTGATTGAAGCCTGCAACTTCAATCAGGTACTGATCAAGAGCGGATTCGGTCCACTCCGTGTATCTGTCAATGTATCAACCACCCAGTTAAAGGATGATCATCTGATCGATATCATTAAAAGCATTCCGGAAAAAACAGGTATGGATCTGAAACATCTCGAAATCGAGATCACAGAAAGTGTCCTGATGAATTCGTTTGAACACAACTTAAAGCTGATCAATCAGATGAAAGAGCTTGGTTGTTCCATCGCCTTAGACGATTTCGGAACTGGCTACTCTTCCTTCAACTACCTGACACAGATTCCAATCGATACGTTAAAGATTGACAAATCCTTTATCGATGGTATCTGCAGTAACGAAAAGGACCGCTGCATCGCAGACTCCATCATTGATCTGGCACACAAGATGGATATCTCTGTTGTGGCAGAAGGTGTGGAGGATAATGAACAGCTGCAGATTCTGCAGAACCAGTTCTGTGACACCCTGCAGGGCTATCTCTTCTCCAAGCCTTTAAATTCTACCGATTTTATTGAGCTTTTAAGCAAACATAAAACTTTACATGACTAAAAAGGCGTCCCCATCAAACAGATGGGGACATTTTTTATTTCTGTTTATGACTCCTCTTTCTTCCTATCAAACCCATTCCGATTCCAACTGCACTTGTACACAGAACAAGAATCGTCAGAAACAGATTTGCTTCATCTCCGGTCTTTACCGCCTGCTCCTTAGTCGGTATCACCTGTGTGCTTGTCCCGGCAACAGTCGTTTCCGATGTTTCCGATGTTTCGGTGGTTTCTGTCGTTTCTGTCGTTTCGGTTGTCTCCGTTGTTTCGGTGGTTTCTGTCGTTTCGGTCGTTGTGGTCGACGGCTCTTCGGGAAAACAGATTGTCTGTGCGAGATCCGAAAGATCTGTATGTGAAGCAACGATCTCGCCCGGATATGCCGTATCTTTTACCGTCTCATAGAACACCACTTCCTGTCCACACAGCGCATCCAGAAACAGAATCTCATACTTCACTTCGATATCCATATTTACCTTTTCCGCGACAAATGTCACAGGCTCATTCTTTGCCATATATGGTTTTTCCAAAACCGTACCATCCTTTTTCCATCGTGCTTCCCCTGAAATCGTATAGGTGTGTCCAATCTCCAGATTCTCAAATGAAACAATATCCTTACATGGCACAAGTGTCCCCTTTGCACGTATATCAACAATTGGATTTTCAAAGCCTGCCTTCGTTTTAATCTGCGGAAATAGCTCATTTATAATCGTTCCTAACTCAACATGCGCGCCATCCTCCTGTATAGATACTTCGATTTTCTCAGCATTTCGATACTTATTTTTATTTGCCTCACAGCGAACCTCTTCGATGTAATACGTTCCATACGGCAATGCGCCCTTCGTATCATCCACGTCTGCCTGTCCAAACCAGATACCCGCACCTGCCTCTTCCTGATTCGTATGATACGAATGTGGAATATAGGAAGCTGCCGTCGAGTAATACCCATTTTCATCTGTCCAGACGATGTGGGATTCTCCCTTTGTATCAGAAATAGAAAACGCAATATTTGCAAGCGGGGTTCCATTTTCATCCACTTTTGTAAAACTGAGATCCCCACGGAAATGAAGAATATTCACTGCATCTTTTACAACAACCTCCATTGGGGTTGTCTGATCTTTTTTGATCTGTACCCAGACTGGCGTATCATCTAACAACATATAGTCGTTTGCTTTTTCTTCCTGAATCATATACCAGCCGATCCGAAGCTGCATTTCTGTATCACCCACACAGTCTGTATCGTGCGCACATTCCTGCACAAAACCCGTACCTTTTTTATCCATCCGAAACAATCCCACACGCTTAGTGGTGTCCTTACTTCCGTTTGCGGAAACAGCATAGACCGCGTATTCAATCCCATCAAAGCTATACTCCGGGTGTTCTAAAAGAAAGGCTTCATAATTTTCCTCCACCTTCTTTGTCAGTCTGAGTTTTCCAAGATACTCCTCTTCCGGTCCAACCACACGCGTATCAAAATAATCTCCCTCTGATTTCAGCTCCAGAGGCTTCGCCACCGCATCTCTTGGCAAGCCAAGGGTTGTCCGTCTTCCTGCATAGATTTTCGTACTATAAATATTCGGATCTAACTTCCAGCCTCCATTTGTTGGCACATTCCATTCCCGGATATAATATGTACCCTCGGCAAACTGTACAATCGTACCCTGTTCATCCGGCTTTGTGCGTGCAGAACAAGAGACGTTATCCTCTGCCAGTGCACCATTTTCCCCCGGCTCAATATAACAATATCCCTTCACATTCCGGCTTCGTTTCGCATCCTCATAGCTAGCATACACTGCATAATTGGCTCCCGCCACATCATACAACTTCGGATTCGTCTTGTAGACGTCCTCATTATAGCTTTTACAAATCCGCAAGGTTCCAGTCTTCAGACGTTCTTTCGGACGATATACAATCATTCCGGAGCATTGTTTCCGCACGTCCACCGCGTTATCCATATAATAGCATGCGCGAAGGGAATCCCAGCCAGAGCTGTACAAATGTCCGATCAAAGCGGTTCCTCCACCGGAAATTGCGCAATGGACATAGCCGTCCAGTTTTCCATTTACAAAACAGATGACATCGCCTGCATTTGTCAGCTGGTCGTAAATTGCATCATATTCCGCCTCCGTCTTATCCTTTGGAAAACAGTTTGCATCAGCATAGACGCGCTCCCAATTCTCACTTACTTCCAATGTATCCGAGATCTGCGAGACGAGCGTACTTCCCTGTACCGATGCCTTGTCTCCATAAAAACCAGATAACGCCTGTGCTACATAAATCGCACACATATTATCGCTGTTTTTTCCGCTTCCCTTCGGAATCGTCATCGCGTATGCGACAAATGCATTGGATGTATCCGGTGCCTGATAATACGCACTCGGAGATACACTCTGTACAGTCTCTTCCGATTCTGTGAATGCAGATTCCTCTGCGTCCGCCTGTATATCCTGCGGAAGCGCATTTGTCCATGTCGCATCGCCAATCGTCGCGACAGATTCCCACGCTTCTGTATTTTCCGATGCAAACGGAAGCACATAACACTGCATGATCAAAAACGCAAGTATCCCATATGCGAGCACCTGTCTCCATGCTTTCTTTTCCTTTAATTGCTGCTTGATTTTTTTACATAACGAAATAAACATATTAATTCCTCCATACCTTACCATATGCAGAAATCTGATGGATTCCATCTTCTATGTCTACCGTCAATGAAAAAAGATGTAATTTTGTTGTTAAAAAAAGAGTATGGTAACTGTACCATACTCTTAAAAGTCCTGTCAATTCAATTTCCGAAGTTCACTTATTTTTCACAATCTGTTCGAGACTCCACAAATCCCTTAAAATGTAATATCCTTCTTACCTGTAATCAGGCGGGCACCATTCACGATCATCGTCACACCTGCACCAACTCCGACAAGAATTGTCACAATTCCAATAACCAGATTGCTGATTCCGATTGCATTGATCTTATGATATAACTTCTCCATGCTTTAGACCTCCCATACTTGCAAATAAAACTATTTTACTCCATACTGCTCATAATATGCGTCAATCGCTGCCTTCAAGGTGTCATCAATCACAACCTTCCCCTTGTAAGGCTTGTTGTACAGATGCTCTACCACCTCTGCCATCGTTACGATTGCAGTCGTCTTTAATCCATAGTTTTCTTCGATCTCCATCAGTGCACTCTTCTCGCCCTGACCACGCTCCATACGGTCAACCGATACAACAAGACCAAGCACATCGACATCGCCCTGCGCCTTCACGATCGGAAGTGTCTCCTGAATCGAAGTACCTGCAGTTGTTACATCCTCGATGATCACAACCTTGTCACCATCGTTGATCGGACTTCCAAGCAGGATTCCCTTATCCCCGTGGTCCTTAATCTCCTTACGGTTTGAGCAGTAACGGATGTCTGCATCATACTTGTTGGCAATCGCCATTGTTGTAGCTACGGAAAGCGGGATTCCCTTATATGCCGGTCCAAACAGCACATCAAAATCAAAGCCGAACTTGTCCTTGATTGCCTCCGCATAATACTCACCCAGACGTGCTAACTGGGAACCTGTTCTGTAAAAACCTGTATTTACAAAAAATGGTGTCTTTCTTCCGCTCTTTGTCACGAAATCACCAAACTTCAATACGTTACAATCGATCATAAATTCAATAAATTGCTCTTTATACTGTTCCATGTTGTATAAATCCTCCTGTTTTTCGGGCTGTCGGCAGCAACAAACGACATTCACGCATGTAGATTCATTGTCTGCCATAGTTTTCTCTATACGCCACATAATCGTATATATTTTAGCATAGTTACCTGTTTGTTTCAATCAGTTTTGCGCAATCATAAACGGGGAATTTTCACTTCTATCGCAGATGTACTAACGATTCCGTTCATTCTTCTCGCGCGACTGCAGTACAAGCTCATACACCTTTGGATGGCGTTCTTTCAGATGTGCATCAAGCACATGTCTGCGCTCCCTGAAACGTTCTGCAAGCTCCGGATGATTCTTTGCGATCCGGTCATGCACCTGTTTTCTGTGTTCCTCAATCTGCATCGCAAGGGTATGTTCATCCTTACCGGATATATTGACAATCTCCTTCAGGTGTTCCTCCAAGTGTTCCAGCCACTCATCTTCGTCAAGCTCCTCCATATGCGCCCATCGTCCATGCAGCAGATTCTCGATATCCCCACTTTCTTTTAGCTGTGCAATCTGCTTTTCAATCTGACGCTCGATCTGTTTTTCCGCATCGGAGCCGAACGCCCACACAAACTCCTGCACACGGTTATCTGCACGTTTCCGGGACGCACTGCGATCCCCATTATCCACACCGTCTTCCAGTGGATACGGACGGTTGATTCCCATATCCTTCAATGCGATATGAATGGTTCTGCGCACGCACCCCTCCTCAATCAGATATCCGAGCCCAAGCTTCCTTAACTGTTCGTTCACATCCGAAATATGTTCCGTCATATAGAACCGGATGCCCTTTTCTTTCAATGACTGATGCAGACGCTTCAGGCAGTCTGCCGCAGTAATATCCAGACTTCCGATTCCGCCCGCATCAAGGATCACAGCTTTCGTATCCGGTTTTATATGATCCTCAATATCATTTTTCAGCACCTGCACATTTGCAAAGAACAGATTGCTGCTGAACCGGTAAACAAGCACACCGGACAGTGCGTGGATCTGGCTGCTCTCCTTCAGATCCCGGAAATGCTTATGCCCCGGCTGAATCCCAAGAAAGCAGGTGGACGGCTTCGCTGTCCGGATGATCACTTCCGCAAAGGAAAGCAAAATACCGATCAAAACACCATTGATCGTGCCAAGCAGGAGTACACCGAAAAATGCGCCGGCAAAGATCATACATTCGGTCCGGCTGACCTTCCAGAGCCGTGCCATCAGATCAAACTCTGTCGCCCCAAGCAATGCCGATATCACAATCGCGGTAAGCACCGGAACCGGCAGATACTGGATAAATCCCGTTCCACACAGCAAAAGCACAATCATGGAAAGTCCTGCCACAAGTGAGGTAAGCTGTGTCTTTCCCTGATACTGCTCGCCCATCGCTGTACGGGATACGGAGCCATTGATTGGACAGCACCCGGTAAAGGCTGCAAGAAAATTTCCGACGGAGAATGCAAAGATCTCCTGATTATCATCAATTCGGTAGCCATTTTTCTGTGCAAAATTATTCTCTGCCAGCAACGTCTCCGCCATAATTACAACTGCAACCGACAGGCTGACTGTCACAGCCTCCCGGATTGAGACAGCTGAAAAATCCGGTATCTGCCACTGCGGAAGTCCTGTCTCCACCTTCGAGAGTGTCTGGATTCCAAGCTCCCGCACATTTCCAAACCGCGTATAGCAGGCACCTGCCACCATCAATACAACTGCCATCGGGAATTTCGGAACCAGTTTTTTCGCCACAAGCAGGATTACAAGTGATGCCACGCCTAAGAGGATGGATGGCACATTCACATGCTTTGCTGTCTGTCCGATATGCTTTGCCAGTTCAAAAAACTCTCCGGTTCCTGCCGTACCGCCAAGAATCTTTGGCACCTGCATGAGAATGATCGTCGAGCAGATACCTGTGATAAATCCTCCCATCACCGGAGCCGATATGTAATTGACCAGCTTTCCCGCCTTCATAAAAGAAAATGCAAGCAGCCACACCGAGACAAAAAATGTAAGCACCGGTACAATCGCCATGGCTTCTTCACTTCCTGCCTCAACATGCAAGGTTAAAAGTGCAGAACCAATCAGTGCTGCCGGAGCCGCATCCACGCCGAATATAAATTGTGGTGACGTTGAAAGAAGCGCGAACGCCAGAATCGGAAACACCGACCCATACAGACCATACACTGCGGGAAGTCCCGCAATCAAGGCATATCCCATCGAAATCGGAATAGAAACTGCCATGATGATGAGTCCCGCCAAGATATCTTTTCCTATATTCTTTTTATCATAGTGCCGTAATGTATGCGCCAATGATAGCTTCATATGATTCATCTCCTGTTTTCCTACCGGTTATGCCGCACACACGCGACAATACACCATATAATAATTCCAAATAAAACTGCCAGGAATATAAACGTTGCTGCAAGCATGCCATCCATCTTCTGCATATAAGCGGTTATCGTGCTATAGAGCGTAAATACACCAAAACAAAATTCCATCCCCACCATCATCCAGACAACGTCTCTATACACACGCACCGCATGTTCCGGTTTTACTTTCACTGGCATGCTCCACAGATCGGGTGGCATAAAATGTAAAACCAGACTGCTGATGCCACAGCTAATCAGCATAATAATTGGTAAAAACAGAAAGGAATACGGAGATCCATATCCATCTGCATTTCCAGCCGCGTCAAAGTGTGTTGCCACTTCCTTCGGCAGCTTTGCAGACCATATAATTCCAATCACAATCGATGCCCACATCAAAACATAGGCAAGTATCTCAACAATCTTCTGCTTGAGTGTAATGTGGTTTTTCATCTCAATTCCTCCTTACCTTGGGGACGTTGTTTTTGTCATGAAGAGTGTCCCCCCTGTCTTATTGGGGACATTTTATTTGTCCCGGAGAGTGTCCCCTGTCTCATATCATTTGATATCCAGTTCCGGTGGAACGTCAATCTCCTCGGAGACATATTTTCCATCTTTCTTCCGTTGTCTCACGCACTCGGATAGGAGATATTCGATCTGTCCGTTGACGGATCGAAAGTCATCTTCTGCCCATGCGGCAATATCGGCATACAGTTTTTCCGATAAGCGGAGCGGAATCTGTTTTTTCGCTGCCATCTAGTATAAGCTTCCTGAGTTCACGATTGGCTGTGCATCATGGTTGCCGCACAAAACTACCAAGAGATTTGAAACCATAGCTGCCTTTCGCTCCTCGTCCAAGTCAACGACCTGTTTTTTATTTAATTCTTCTAACGCCATTTCTACCATTCCAACTGCTCCGTCTACGATCATCTTTCTGGCATCTATGATAGCAGATGCCTGCTGCCGCTGCAACATCACGGATGCAATTTCCGGTGCATATGCAAGATATGTAATTCTTGCTTCCACGATCTCAAGCCCTGCCTCATTGACCTTGCTCTGGATCTCATCACGGATTCTTCCAGCTACAACCTCTGCGGAACCACGCAGACTGCCTTCATCGGCTACGCCGTCACCGGTTGTGTCAACATTCGGTGCGACATCATATGGATAGACGCGCACAATATTACGAAGCGCACTGTCACACTGCAGGGATAAATATTCCTTATAGTTATCGACATTGAAAACTGCCTTTGCTGTATCCATTACACGCCAGATAACTGCAATTCCGATCTCAACCGGGTTACCGAGACAGTCGTTGATCTTCTGTCTGCCATTACTTAAAGTCATCGCCTTTAATGAAATCTTCTTTCCTGATGCAGAGCCATCAACCGATACAGACGTACCATCCGCAGAGATGGAAAATGCACTCTTCGCTGCTGTCTGCTGGATATCCCCGCTCTGTGCCAGCTTTGTAGCAGCTGCCGGATTGATTGCTGTACAAAATGGATTCACGAAGTAAAAACCGGCTTCACGGATCGTACCAACATACTTCCCGAACAACGTCAGAACCAATGCTTCCTGTGGCTTCAACACCCGAAGTCCAATCAGCGGAAACCATCCAAGCGATAACACGACGATGGAAACAACCATGAGTACCATATAGCCTGTTTCTGTGGAATCCTCATACTTTACAGCTCCGAATACAGTACCTGCAATCGCAATCAGATAAACGAATAAAACAGTCAGCAGTACTGCCATACCTTTTCGCTTCGTAGTATAAATTTTCTCTTCCATAACCAATTCCTCCCTTTGAATCGATGCATATTTTATTTTGATATCAAAATCATATCACTATGATTTTTTCTTGTCAAGAAAAAACCGGCACATCTCTGCACCGGTCTTGGGGACGTTGTTTTTGACATGAAGAGCGTCCCCTGTCCCATATAGATTTTCTTTCTTACATCGGGCATCGGCTCCGCTGTGGCATATCCTCGCCCTTCACATAGCGGGCGTTAAATTCCATATTAATCTCGCGCAGCTCCTTCTTCCCATCGATGTAGTCCTGATACATCTCCGCTAAGCCGCTCATACAGCCATCACAGGTTGCCTCAATATTTCCGAGCGATTCTGCTACAATCTGCTCGCGTTCTTCCCTTGTTGTATCCTTGATCAAATAGCCTGACATCTCGTATCCTTCCTTTCGTCTTCCTCAATATTATACTCAATATTCCACTTCAAGAAGCATAAGTCCATGTGGCGGCGCTGTCGGACCTGCCATCTGCCTGTCCCGTGACGCAAGTACCGTCTCCATATCTTCCGCGTGCATCCGTCCATAGCCAACCTCTAACAGCGTCCCGGTCAGTATCCGGACCATATTCTGCAAAAAACCATTTCCATGAAATGTCATCCGCAGATATCCATTTTCCTCTGCGATTGTAATATCATAGATTGTCCGTACCGTAGATTTCTTCATCTTATTATTCCCACAGAAGCTCTTGAAATCATGCGTGCCAATCAGGTATCCTGCTGCCTTTTGCATCGCTTCTATATCCGGCATCCGGTCAGGTGTCCCATTCGTAACCCATTCCGGCAACACCCATGTATACATCCGGTCAAATACCGGCTTTTCGTTCCCGATATAACATGTATACTGATACACCTTTCCTTTGGCATTAAGTCTTGCATGGAACCGCTCAGATACACCCGAAACTTCCCGGATACAGATATCATCCGGCAGATAATGATTCGCATAGGCTTTGATTTCTTCCGGCGTAAGCGTGGTATCTAAGAAGCCGTTTGCAACCATGCCCATCGCATGCACACCTGCATCGGTTCTTCCTGCACCATGAATCTTCACGTCCTGTTCCGTCATCCTCGCGAAGACTGCTTCCAACTTTCCCTCAATCGTATCCACTTCTTTTTTACTTTCCCAGCCATGATAGCGCGTGCCATCGTAGCTGATCGTCAATCTATAATTCATTCTTATATTTTAATATTCCTTCCACTACGTCTTTTCCCGTAACAAATGTAATCTCATCATCGGAGATTTTCAATATATTTTGCATCCACAATATATTTTCCGCTGACTAATTCAAATTCGCCATCAAACATGGTGATTGTCTGTACAAAATGCTTCACATCCTCAATGGAGCTTAGCATAATTTCGATTCCACGCATACTTATCCCTCCTGTAACATATCTCTGATTTCCTGATTCTGTGGCATCACCTTTAAAGCACCCTTACGTGTTGTGATGATTGAAGCGGCTGCATTTGCAAACCGGAGCATCTCATACATATCATTTTCAGACAATCCATTGATTCCCTTGTCAAGTACTGTATTTAAGATGCATGCCATAAATGTATCGCCAGCACCGGTTGTTTCAATCGTATTCTTCTGCAAAAACGGTTCCGCATATACACTTTTTCCTTTGTAATATGCCTTGCTTCCATCTTTTCCCATCGTTGCACAAATCAGTGCCGGACAATATTGCTCCATGATTTTCCCAATTCCCTGATCGATATCTGCAGTACCTGTTAAGAAAGATATCTCATCATCCGAAATCTTCAGAATGTCACATTGACTGATTCCATACCACATTTTATCAGCTGCGTCTCCAAGTTTTTTCCATAATGGCGGTCTTAAATTCGGATCAAAGGAAATGACAGCTCCCTGCTCTTTTGCTTTTTTCACTGCATGTTTCGTTACCTGCTCCATCCGTAAATCCGTCATTGACAACGTTCCAAAATGAAAAATCTTTGTATCCGCAAAAATCTCCTGCTGAATTTCTTCCTCCCTAAGCATCATATCAGCTCCAGGATTACGGTAAAAAGAAAAGTCGCGGTCACCATCCACACCAGTATGTACAAACGCAAGCGTCGTATGCACAGTATCATCTGTCACCAGATTATCTATATTGATTCCCTGGTCTTTCACCGCCTGCGTCAACATTGTACCAAACATGTCTGCTCCTACTTTCCCAATAAATGCAGTCTTTTTTCCAAGATTCTGCAACATGGAAAGTACATTGCACGGAGCACCGCCCGGATTTGCTTCAAGCAGAGGATTTCCCTGCGCACTCATTCCATTTTCTGTAAAATCTACCAACAATTCTCCAAGTGCTGTTACATCAAACTTTTTCATATCGGTTTCTCCTTGCATACTCTACGCCACAACGATATCATATTTTTCAAGATTTACAATGGCTTTTCCATCGCACGCAAAACTGATCTGATCCGCTTCGAGCGATGTATAAAATGTTGTACTGAATACCTGTTGTCCATCATTCAGAAAAACTTCCATTGAATACTTATCTAAGATTATACGAAGCTTCCATTTTTTACAAGGTGTTTTTACTTTTACTCTCCGGATTGCATTCGCATCACGTACCATACCGGAATATGTCCGGTCAATTTCTATCCTGTTTTTATGCTGCAATATAGAAAAGTCTGTGTGGAACTGTTCATTTTGTGCGACCGAGATTGTAAACTCCCTGAAATCGCCACCGGCAATCTCCACGGTCATATCAAGTACACGTCCTTTAATACCATCGAATCTGCATGTTCCCTGTACTTCCTGCTTCTCATACCTGACACCATTTCTATGATAGTTTTCGATTTCACGCACCGGGCGTTGCAGAATCTTTCCATCTTTTACCTTGAGTTCCCTCGGTAATATCATCATGCCGGACCATTTCTGACCTTCGGGACGGATATTCGAATCCCATGACTGCATCCATGCAATCATAATTCTTCTTCCATCGTCCGCAAGCATCGTCTGCGGTGCGTAAAAATCCAATCCGTCATCAAGCGAGTAAACTGCGTCATAATGGAACATATGCTGGTTTTTATCATAGTTTCCCATATAATAAACCGAATTGTTTCCATTATGAAATTCTTCATCCGCACTTAGATCCTGCGGAGATGTAATTAATACATATGCACCATCCAGGCAGAAGAAATCCGGACACTCCCACATCGTTCCAAGCATACCTGTATCGTCTTTTGCAAGAACAGACACATACTCCCAGCAAATTGCGTCCTCTGAATGGAACAAAACAACATGCGGTTTTCCATCATCCGTCTTATTTCCAACAACCATATAATAGCCATCTTCCTCTTTCCAGATCTTCGGATCCCGGAAATGTTCCCGGCTGAAATGTTCCGGCATCATATCTCCTGTTACAACCGGATTTTGCGCAAGCTTAGTATATGTTTTTCCGTTTCCAATCGCAAGGCATTGGTTCTGATATACGTTTTTTACTCCATTTTCTTCCTGCTCTGTCACACCGGTATATACAAGCAGATGTCCTTTTTCTGTCTCAATGGCAGATCCTGAGAAACACCCTGCATCATCGTAACTTTGGTCTGGTGCAAGTGCGATGGGAAGTTCAGTCCATTTTACAAAATCTGTTGTTTCCGAATGTCCCCAATGCATCGGTCCCCACGCCTCATTATATGGATGGAACTGATAGAACAAATGAATTTTTCCATGATAAGAAGAAAAACCATTTGGGTCATTCATCCACCCACACGGCGGTGTTACATGAAACGCTGGGAATTGTTCTTTTTTGACTCTATGAACATTTACAAACTCTTCCGCTTTCTTTAATTTACTCATTCAAAGTCCTCCTATAATTCAATCAATTCTTCTATCTCGCAATCGAAGAAATGCATCTTATTATCCTTATATACATCAATATTCTGAGGGTCAAATTTGATATCCTCCCCTCGGATTCCAAGTATAAGCTTTGATGCGTGTTTTTTCAATTTTTCTGCCATTTCATCTGCTTTCTACTTTCTTCCTGTTACCTTCCGCCGCATACTGCAGCGTGCTTCCTGATTCGCATAGGCAGCCTTCTGTGCCTCCTGCAGCAAAACATTCCCCTGTCCTGCCCGCGTATAAACACAATCATATGCACCGATATATGGGCGCATGCACTCTGTAAACTGCTCCGCCTGTTCCTTCTTCGCCGAAAAACAATCCGGCACTGCAAAGAAACAGTCATTGCCTCTTTGTCTTCCATGCTTGACTAAGATGTATTTCTGATTCTCAACCGGTGCAAAAAACTCATTCACACACCGGGAAAAAAGCGCGCCATCTCTCCCGCTTCCGCCCTGCAGATATACGACATGTTTATACGCCTCCGGCGTCTCCGTCACAACCGTACTGTCTGGCATATCCAAAAGCTTCTGCTTCTCCAGTGCTTTCCGGATTCCCTTACCAAATGTCTTCAATCGTTCGTACGGACTTCCAAGCATAAACATCTTCGGGAAGCAGTATGAAAACATCCCCAGTCCCGCCAGCGTAAATATTCCGGCTAGCGTTCCAAGCCACGCACTCCCGGTTTTCGTACCTGTCTGCGCCGCCATATACCATGCAGCACACAACAGGAATATCGAGAATATCATCTTTGCTACTGCATCATGAAACGCAGCCCTTGGCACCGCTTTATCCCGCACTTTTACCTCTGTCACGACCTCCATCTTCGGATAGATCGTAAGCGAACGATTCCAACGCTCCCGCAAGCGGCTCCGCTCCTTAGATAAGGCGAGCATCGTCGCATTCATATTCGCTACATTCGCCTTTGTAAATGGTTTCTGTATGATCGACAGACGTGCCAAACCATTTTCAATCACATTCTCCGTGTAGTGCAGACCTAGGAAATGTTCCATTCGTCTGGTAAGCATCCGGTAATCCTCGCTCGTCTCCGGTTTCGTCCCGAACGAACTCTCATACCATGGTTTTAAGCATACCAGATGCCAGATATTGCTTGTCTTATCCGGTTCTCTGTCCCATGTGCGAATGGCTCTGCCACGCATCTGGTTACTGAGCATAAACGAACCAACGGTACTTGCAAGAATCAGGGAATTAATGCACGGGGAATCCCAGCCTTCGCCAAGCAGTGATTTTGTACCGATCAACACCTGTATATATCCATCTGCAAACAACTGTGTCACCGCCGGTATCAGGAAATGTGAGTCTCCAACCGCAGATACCTTCACATACTCAGTCTCCGGCAGACTTCCAAGCTTCGAGAATGTCACCGTGCCTGAATCACCCACAGTTTTTAATAGTGCATCCTTCGCCTCTGCTGGTATCACAATAATGCTTCCACATAACACGCCAAGCCGCATGTCCGACCACATATCCTGCGCATCCCGCCGAAGATTCTCAAAGAGTGGCAGCACCCCGAGCAGATTCACATCTGCTTCCCGGTTACCGATTGATTTTTCATGTTCCTTCCGTATATAATCCGTAAGGATCAGCATATGCAGCCTTCCATGAAGTGATGCATATTCATGCTGTGTAATCTGGCGGATGCTTTCGATCTTCCCAAGGGAATTCGTCAGATGCTTCTCTATCTCCGGATCTAACTCCTCACAGTCCGGATGTGCCTGCATATACCGCATCACTTCCGCTTCTTCCTGTTTCGTCGGATAATTGAAATACACATAATCCTGATGCGGGCAGAGGCTTCCCTCCTTCACCAGCTCCGGCGTCGTGATCTCCTCATCAATCTCGCCACACATCGCGATATAACGGTTCCACATGGCAGGTGTCGAATCATATGGCGGTGTCGCTGTAAGCGCAATCGTCGTTACATCGCTCAGCTTCTCCTTTAGGCTTTCCAGAGATTTCCACCACTCGCTTCGCAGATGATGGCATTCGTCGAGACAAAGCGTATCTACCTTTGCATCCTGCAAGACCTGAAACAGAGAAAACCCCTGATAATCCTCTTCTCCATCCTGTATCTGCGTCATGGCACTATGCAATGCCTGATATGTAGTCACTGTGATTGCACGCGGATTTTTGAGACTTTGTGACAGATACGCTTCCGCATTCACACCGTCACACAAAAATGCCTCTTTGATCCGTGCGATCCACTGCTCCCGGATTGTAATGGTTGGCACAAGCACGAGTGCCGTTCCCTGCAGCCTGCGTATCAGTTCAATTCCAAGTGTGGTCTTTCCTGAACCCGGAGCCGCCACGATATGGATCTTGCCATCCCGCACATAATGCTCCGCCCGATCCAGTACCCGTGCCTGATACACACGCCACGTTCCTTTAAATTGTAAAATTTTTTCGTAGTTCATGATTCATTTTGCCCCTAAAACACAATATCCTGATAACCAATATCATATATGCATTCATACCAGACGTAATAAGACTTCGCTATCTTAAGGTGTATTATACTAAAATGATGCAGATAATACCACAAATATGCAATCTTTTACTTTCAACTATTGTGGTAAAATCAAGGTTGGATTTTTCAACAGCGTGGCAATAATTGGAGCATATTTAGATACTCCCTGTTCTGTAAACACATACGGTTTGTATTTTATATTTGAATCTCTTCCCATATTCAAGGTGAAATTTTTGCGCCTTGAAAGCTTTTCCACTTCCTCATCATCTAATTCAAACGTAAAATCATCGCCTTCAAATTTGGCAATGTTATTCTTAACCTGCCTTTTAAAATTTTTGGTTTCATATCCATAAATTTCTGCCAAGTCAGAATCAAGCATAACTTTTTTCCCTCTGAATTCATAAAGCCGCTTCTTCATGTATTCTTCTGTAATTTCAATTACTGCAATTTCTTTTTATCTTCTGACATAATTTTCCTTCCTTATTTTGCGGTCACAAACTGTGACCGCAAACATTTTCCATTTCATATTTGCGGTACAAAAAATCCACCGCAAAATCCATACAATCAATTTTTAATGATGTGCAAATGATTTACTTATTATCCTCTTCTTGCCTTACCTTGTCATAATAAGCCTTATATCGATAGATCGTCCTCTCACTGACGTTATTCCGCTTTGCAATTTCTACCATTGTCATGCCATCCTCATACCCAGCAACAAAATCATTATAAATTGCCATCCACTTAGCGTTATGTTTTTGCCGTCCGCTTAATTTTCTGTTTCTGTAATACTCCAATTTCTCCCGAAGATCTGCATTCTCTTTTTCCAACTCATCAATTCTTTTTAATGCCGCTTCAAGTGTTACAGGTTTCTCCATTACCATGTCCTCCATTCATGCCAATCTCGTTTTGTCTGTATTATATATCTTCATCTTTCATTAGTCAATCCGATTATGTCATGTTGTTTTTTACAAAAAATGGCATGGTTGTTATAAGCCATGCCATCATATATTATTTGATATATCCTACCTAAATTTTATTCATACAAACATCTAAAAATCATTACCAATACCAACCACGTTTCACGGATACTTTATCGATATCTTTCTCCTCTTTATTCTTACCATGTTCTCTTTTTCCAAGGTACTCATCTTCAACATCCTTAGTAGGATCATACCAATCAGCTTTCCTAGAAGCCCACTCAATCCATTCAGGAGTTGCTTCTTCATTTTCATTCTCAATCATTGCTTTTATGTATGTCCTTATTTCAGATGCTATACGATAATCTTCTGCTTTATTGGCTAGTTCTTTCGTGAGTCTTATTTCATTATCCTTACGCTTACGAATTTCTTCTTGTCTACTAGCTTCCTCTTCACGCTTCCTCTGTTCTTCTTCTATTTGTTCTCTAACAATTCTATTCTCTTCCGATTTTTCATATAAAGAAATCAGAATGTCCCCTAAACGATCCTCCAATTTTTCTTTCTCTGAATCACGTATATAACTTTTCTCGCCAAATACAATTCTAAGCTTTCCGTTATAAATATAATCATATTGACGAATTTGTGGTTTCGAAGCCCAACTATGTCTTTTGATTTCATCTTCATATTTCAATAATGCCTGCGCTTCTTGTCTGGTAATTTCATGCTTAATTTTTTCTTTTGTCTCTGCCACTCTAATACGCACAACATCATTTCTTATTCTCATTGATAAATCATCATTAACAGAACCTCCTAATTTTTCAACCGCCTTAAACAATGCATCAAGAATTGCCATTAAACGTTTGGTTCCTTCCTTAGATACTTCTTTGAAAAATTCAGGCTCATTTTTCGACTTATTATAATATCTCTGATTTTGCACATTCTTTAATTCTGCATTGTACTCAGAAATTTGTTTCTTATATTGAACCAAAGCCCTATGTAATCGTGTATTCTCACTAATTTCAAGAGAACATGCTACGCTCAGAACTTTTCGTCTTTCCTCCTCATCTAGGAACTCAAGCATTCCACTTCTTTCATGAGCTGTAACTGTCTCTTTTTCTACAGACTTCTTTTCTAATCTAGATTTATTCTGTGTAACAGATAATTCTTCCTGAACATTTTTCCTCTCTTCAACTTTTGTTCTCTTAATACTTTTTACAAAAGAATCATTCGTCCAAAGATTCACTAACAAACTTCCATCTCCAGACAATGGTATAACTTCCGCAGATACATCCTTTCCGAAATTTTTTCTTGCCCAATATCCTGATGATGGAAAAGGAATATCAGCCTCTCTGCAAGATTTTATAAGACGTGCATACTGCAAATTGTACTTTCTTGCCACACCTGCAACAGAAAGTTTCCATATATCATCATAGATTTGTTGTCGGGTTAATTTTATTATTCCATTTTCATTCTCCATCCTGGTAATTCCTTTCCTTCGTACTTCTTATCTGCATCCGAATACTTTCCCAGCGAAAACGCATACTCATATAATTCTAATTCTGCTGATCCCCGTTTTCGCTTAATAGAAAAACCAGGTCTTTTTTCATTTCCTCAAACTGTTGTATGATCATTGATAAATTCTTTTCAATATTTTGAACCTGAACTTCTGAAATCCTTCCATACTTATAAGCTATTAATCTTTCAGCAACAATATGGTATGTCCAGCTTTCAGAATATGTTCTATCTCTTTCCTCATTATGAACAGCAAATCCAATCGGAAGAAGGCTATTCCTCATACCAATACTTACTGCCATAGGAGATATCCCCAAATAATCCGCCGCTATTTTACATGTTATTTTATTCATATTCCTAATATCGTCATCTGTATATTTTTGCATGATTCGCCTCCTTGGCAAACTGAAAATACAACAAGAAATTTTAATAGCAATACTACTTTTTCACATTCTCTTCCAGTTCCAGCATGTATTTATCGAAGTCAGACATAAACAGCCTATCCTGAATAACACGATATTTTTCAAATTCAGTTTCAGCTTTTGCTTTAGCAATCTCGGCAGTGATTTTACCTGCATCCTGAAGAACCTCTCTGTCATCAGCCATCAGGAATAAATCCAGACGCTTTGCCCAGTCCTCCATTGTCATCGGAATGTGACGTTCTGCGCGATCCTCTGCTAAGTCCAGATAAGCAGATACAATACGCTCCAGTGAACGCATTTCTTTCTCTGAAAGATAATTCTTCGCAATGCTCACATCGCTTTTTACAATCTTACCTTCCGGTGCTGCTGCCCAAGTGGTTAATCCCATGTGTGGCTTATCTGCATCGGCTCGCTCATAAATCAACTCCGCTGCCGTATGTCCGTGAACTGCATAATGCATCTTGTTTTGGACCTTTGCAAAAAACTGCTTTGTTGTTTTTGCTGTCCGGTCATAATCAAGAGCTGTAGCATAGATGTCTGTTATCTTCTGATAAAATCTACGTTCAGAGAGACGGATTTCACGAATCTGCTCAATCAAACGGTCAAAGTATTCTACCGTAAGTACGGATCCACCATTTTTCAGACGTTCATCATCCATGACCCAGCCTTTGATGGTGTAGTCTTTTGCAATCTGATTCACCCATTTACGGAACTGTACCGCACGATCAGAATTGACTTTAAAACCTACAGCAATAATCATCTCCAGAGAATAATGATTTGTGCTGTAGCTTTTTCCATCAGCGGCAGTTATCCGAAAATTTCGGATAACTGACTCCTCCTGCAATTCGCTATCACTAAATATTTTTTTGACATGATAATTTATGGTCCGGACATCTACATCATATAGTGTTGCCATCATCTTCTGTGTCAGCCATATATTCTCATCCTCATAGCGCATCTCAATACTATCCTGTTGGTCGCCGACAGACGCAACATAAGTTAAGTATTCTGCTGCACTGGAGCGAATGGTTATTTCGTCGTTTTTCTTTTTCAAATAGGATGCCCCCTTTACAAATCGAAATGCGATTTTGCTATTATATTTAGCTGCCTCGCTATTTCGTCAAATGGTAAATTCAAATCCAGAGTTCTGACAGTAATCTGGTTTCCACTCATCTGATATACATTATTGGGATATATTTCTTCATCAGTCTTTGCATACAAAAGCATTCCTGAAACCATGTGTTTTTTCTCTCTCAGTTCATATTCCTTGTTCTTCACATAAGTAAAAATCTGATAGAGATTTACCGAATGAAGTGTATGCTTGTCAAACTGCACCTGTGTGCTGTGCTCATAGTACTTTGCATCAATAATAAGAACTTTGTCATCGCGCTGGAGCATAATATCACTCTGCATCACCGGCAACATAGAATTCTCGTCGTTGTCCAATTGCCACGGAATCTGTGATGCATTTGCTGTAATCTGATTTCTAAATTCTCTCCTGTAGTATTCCAGAATGAACTTTTCATACAATCGGCACATGCGCTGCTCGTCTAGAAAATCCATCAGTTTTGTGATTCCATCTGTTTGAGTCTGTAACAACCCCTTTACTACCAAATAGCATATCGAGATCAGCATCCGATAGGTCTGATTGTTTCGATTGTACTGAACATTCCAATTTATTGTGTGCAAATCAATAAGATCCACTTCACTAAAATATACCATTAGTTTACCAAGATTTTTCTTGCGCTGTTTCGATATATTCGAGCGAAGTAGAAGTTCAACTGTAGATTTGATGATCCGATTCATGATACTGTTAACTGAAAACTCATCATATGTACAGATTAGCTGCTTCCGTAACATTGACTGTGTCTTGATAGACTCTGCAATATCAATCTTTCCTCGCAGAGAAGAGAGCGCCTCCGTCTGCGAAATATATTCTTTACCCAGTCCCCGCTTTAGCTGAATCGCGATACCTTTTTCTAAGATAGCCGCCATCAACTCAGCAGTATTATTAAATTGTTCTGTGGCTATATTCTTATAACCTTGCTCATTCAATATCTGAAATGCATAGGACAACATATAATAGATGTTTTGAATTGGTATCACTTAATCGTACTCCTTAGATTTTCGCTCCAATCTTTCACCTTCATAGGTTCATCAAACCAATATTCTTTCAATAAAGGTATCAGCTCATATTCCACAACACCATAAAACCAACTATCTTCAATTGCGTCAGGCTTTAAATTGCAGAAATAACTGTGACCAATACAGAACCCTTCTCCCAGAGATTCATCGGCAGAAATTTCTCTATTCAAACTCTCAACGCAACTGATCAGTTTATTGAATTTCTCATTATCTAATGCCATGCGATACTCACGGAAACCTGTGCTCTCGAACCCTGGCTTGATATCAAAGAAACCAAATCTTCTACGAAGTGCATAATCCAGCATAGCAAGACTTCTGTCTGCAGTATTCATCATGCCGATGATATAAACATTCTTAGGAACCGCAAACTTTTCATCTGAATACAGAAGCTGTAACGCAATTCCGCGCTTATCATTTTCAATCAGCATAAAAAGCTCACCGAAGATCTTGCTCAAATTGCCGCGATTGATTTCATCTATGATAAAGAAATACTCGTTATCACTATCTATCTCAGCCTTCTTACAGAAATTGTAGAATGCCCCCTTCTTTAATTCAAATCCTGTAGGAGATGGACGAAATCCCATAATAAAATCTTCATAGGAATAACTCTGATGGAACTGTACCATCATTACACGCTCAACATCTTTTACACCCATCATGGAATAGGCCAAGCGCTTAGCAGCATATGTTTTTCCTACTCCTGGTGCCCCCTGCAAGATAATATTTTTCTTGTTTCTAAGCAAACCAACTAATCTGGTATAATCCTCTTCAGACATGTACACATCATCCAGGAAATTTTCTACTGTATACTCTGGATAGGTAATTTCCTGCTCATCTTCGGCAATATCGTTTTCCTCAAACAAATCTTTAATAGCTTGCACGAAGTCACTATATGGCGTAATATCAGTCAGAGTTTTCTGAGGGGACTGATGATTAATTGTCCAATTCCCCTTATTCGTCCAATTTACTTTTCTAACATTTGAATATTCATCTGTACGATCTGCATCATATTCATAATCAGACTCAACGATTCCTTTGCCAAGAATTCCATTGTTGCCTTTCTTAACGAATACCACGTCTCCAATCTTAATATCATGTACAAACTGCCAGGTAGCATGAGCTGAATTTTTATAGGAACTGCTATCACCGTATTCTTTCTTCATCTGCTGTTTCATTTCATCCTTAGAGTTGAATACACCAAGGTCTCCAATCTCTCCCCATCCCAACAGCATATAGCCGTTCTTATAACACTCTTCCCATTTATCAGCACCTTGTCCTGGAGCATAGAGCCAGTAACGAACAGTTTCAACATCATTGTCCGCCAGAGCATCACTATCATTAAACTGTTTACTCTTTGCATCAGAGACACCCTTCTTAAAAATATCTGATGCCATCTCTGCTGTTAATTCAACAGTTCTACCTGCCTCAGTAAGCGTCCACACACCTCTTACACTTTTATCAATGTATCCGGCTCCAACAAGATAGTTTCTGGCAAAGGCTACTTCATTTTGAAATTTATTGACCTTCGTTTTTCCTCTGGTTTCATTTACTACCTCATCTGACAAGTGCTCATTTTCTATAATTTTCTTTCTTACATCTGCCGGTGTTGCAGATCCTCCCAGATCACGTAACGCCTGTAGCAAAGGCATAAACCATTTGAGAAATTCCGCTTTGGAAATTTTTTTATCTTTTTCAGAAGACTTTTCCTGATTCACTTGCTCAGAAACAACCCATGCTGTATAGGATAAATCAGGGAAGTTCTTGTATTCATATTCACCTGCATCCAAAGCTTTCTTACACAAATCTTTTATTTCAAGATAATCTGCCGCATACGGGACTTTCTTAAGTTTTTTCTCAGCTGCGACCACAAACTTGCCAGGCATATTTTGAGCATCTGCTATAAACCAGCGATTTCTAGAATCCAAGTTAATAAATGTATACGGGCGAATCCAATAAAGGCCCATCGTAATATTCCATCGAATGCAAAGCTGATCATGTACCTTGTCATAAGCCTCGGAGAATTTCTGGCGGTTATCTTCTGTGTCATTGTCAGCCAATGCAAGAGCTACCTCAAACAAGCTCCACAAGTTATTAATATCATCTGCTTTTCTATCATCCTTAAATCCATAAAACGTAGCTTTCAGATTATTAAGAACCGGAATTCCATCAAAATTGCTCGGCACAGTTGCAGTAATTCCAAACTCCGACGCAATTCCGTTAAGAATAGTGATTCTATTAGCATTTGTGATTCCCTTGTTGAAGGTTCCAAAGATAGTAAAGGGGTCAATATCAATAATCTCATCGCCACTTTCAAGTTTCGGTACGCTAAGCCCTGCATTTGTATACACTGAATTTATTTTATGAATGAGGATCTTTCTATCATCTTTGAATGGCAGTAGTTTAGTGGCAAACTCCGTGTAAAAATCTATCCAATCGTATTTCATTCAATGAAGCACCTCCTTATGTATTATTCCATCTTTGAACCATCAAGTGGAGCAAATCCACAAGATTCCAGCATCTCATTAGCCTCATATATGCTGTTCTCAACACATAAACTTAACAAATATTTATTCGCTATAACAAGCGTTAGTCCTCTTCTAGTTATCATCTTTCCTTGCCAGCAAGCACACCGTCTCCACATGCGTACAAATTCAAATTATATCCCCACAAAACTATGGATATCTGGACAATATTTTTACAGTACTAATACCGTTCGTGCAGCCTTTTCCCACAAAATCATGGATGGTACTAATTTTGCACCATACTAATTGTGCAACAGCCTATGGCACAATTACTTTTTTCCATTACTTCAGTATCATTATCTTCTTCCATCTTTTCCGCTTCTAACGATTGATACTCCTGTTTCAATCCTCGTAATAATTCTTCCTCACTCGACAAGTACAGCTTATAATTTGACACAAAAATCTGCGTCTTATCAAGAGGCTAGTGCTATCGCTTATTGAGAATAATTTCTTGCTTATTAACAAATAACCGAGCATTTATATTCCAACTGTCTTGATAACCTCCAACAATAATTAATATAGGTTCTGGACATTTTAGTTTTTGGTCTTGAGATAAAACTATCATTTGATTTTTATCAATATTACTTGGTGCCGACGATGCATTTGGATGATAGTGCCACTCTCCTAAATAATACTGGCCTTGGTCCCATGCCAAGTCTAAAATTCTTTTCAATCCATCTATACCCCTATAAAAAATACACTTTGAATGTCTAGAATTTTTGGGTGGTGGTGTTATTTGCAAAATGTTGGCTATTGCTTGGTTGGAAGAATAATTTCCAATTAAAATGCCCCCTGTTTCATAAGGATTAGAAATAGCACAATAATAAAACATTTGTTCATAAGCCTTTGTGTCGAACTTTACACTATATAATTGATTCTTATCTTGAAAAAGCAAATTATCCATTCTCTCTTTTCTCCACCACATCATAGCTTTCAAATATCCCATCGCTCTCTTTTTGCTCGTAAATGAGCGAAAGCGTCTTTTGAGATTTTGATATAATGTAATTTTCAATTACCTTCACGGAAGTTGCAGCAGCAATCCAAATATCATCACTTCTTCCAGGAAAAGTCGGATGCCAGCAACCAATTCCATTCCTTGGCAAGTCGTAATCATCATATAAGACTTTTTCTGCCTGTAGGTACGGGGAAATCAAATTATAAAAAGCATTAAAATTAAAAGTGTTACCATTCATCAGTGTAACATATAATCGTTTTGCACCCAATCCAACAGAGACTGAAGCTATAATATGGGTTCTCTTAAAATTAGTTCTTTGAAGAATATCAAGTACATTATTTTCCCCAGTACAATCAACAATAACATCATATCTATCCAAATCAATATTTGTTTTAAAAGAGTCATCATTTGAAAGAGTATCATTTATAACTTTAACATTTGCGTGTGGATTTAGGGAATTAAGATAATTACATACCGATAATTCTTTAAATTCACCAATATTATTTAGATTTAAGATATGGCGGGATAAGTTCCCGACTTCAAATATATCTGAATCTGCAATAGTAATATTATATACTCCTGCTCTTACAAATATTTCTGCAATTGATGCTCCAATGCAACCTGCTCCAATGAGCAATATTCTTTTTCTTAGTAACAGGTCGCTCATTTTACCTCGTTGAGATATTTCGTGTTGGTTCCAATTTTCTGAAACAATCCAATCCAATTTTGCATTTTTAGTGAATACCTCACATCTATCACGCATCCACCATCCCTGTTGATTATTTCTGAATCCTTTTGCTGTCCTTTTGCCATATGATACAGTCGGTAAATACAGAGCTTTCCAAGAAATTATCTCGGGGTCTCCACCAAAAATTCGGGGAACAGGGAAACCAATTAAAAGCAAATGCCGTTTTCCGTCCCGAATTTTTGAGACAATATTTTGAAGGATACACATTATATTAATATGTTGTTTTTCACAGGCAACTAACAATTCGCCAAATGTTTCTGGTGCTTGCCACTCATTAACAACTGGGATCTGATTCATAAGTATCCACGGGGCAATAATTGGAGGTGATATAGTTGTTTTTGAAAGATATTTTCCCCATTCTGTATAATGCTGGATGTTGTTACTTAGCGATTTAAACACCTTAACATAGTATACAAATGGTTTACTTTTATACACATCTAATTCTGCTATTCCATACCGACATTCGACACTCTCCCATTGCATGAAGGTAACCACATCTTCCGAGAAAGCAAACTGCATTTCTAAAATATTGCTCATAGAAAATTCGGGCAGCTCAAATGGCTCGCTTTCTGTAACTAATTTTCCTTTTGCCGCTAGCTCTAGCCAACAAATTGCTCGTTTTGCATGATACAACAAGCGTTCATCTACACTATATGGTTCCGATTGATAATTAGGTATTGTATTCACTTCAAGGCATAATGCTCCTTTTCTCCACAATCCGTTTCTTTCAATTTTGGAGTTGTTAGCTTGATGATACAATGTAACCGTTATACTGTTTTCGACGTCTGGATATACTTTAATTTTTCCCTTTGGGTATTCGGATCCAACAACGAAAAACCATTGAGATTTCTGAGGGAAATATGGTGTTTCACATTCAATCACAATACTTAAGTGTAAATACCAAACATTTAATTCATTATCAAATTGCCACTCATCCATTATCTCAACTTGAGATAATGAATCTAAAGCCCTTCGAGCCTGATTTAATTTATCAAGGATTTGTTTTGACTCCATCTATGCAAATCTTCCTTCTGGAATGGCTGCCGATTTTTCAGTACGGGTTGTAAATCCCGTTGAAGAATTAGATTTTGATGGCTTTGGAGCTGGTGGAAATTCATTACCAAATAGCTCTCTCCATTTGCAAACACTATCATATAATTCTTCACAATCAAAAGCTTCACGAGCTATTTTAGCAGCATCACAAACCGTATCGTAGAAATCAGAATATTCTTCATCTGTAATTCGTGCAAAAACATCATGTTCAGGAACGCCTCTATCAGCTAAAAAAGGTTTATTAGTGTATTGGGAAACGATATTTTCAAGAGTTAATACAACACCTTCGGCAACACTTTTAATATCATCTGGACAACAATCACCAATAAAATGTTCCAACGGATAACTCTTGGGATGTTTCATATCTGGATATTGTGTTTTGCGCCACCACTTCAATGCCTTAACAACATTTATATAGTGGGTATTGCAATTCTTGTTTTTTTCAACCGTCCATCGAATTTGCTCAAGTGGATGTGTTTTATCCCATTTTTCCGCTTCACGGTCAGGAATTAGCAACGGTTCGGATTTCCATTGAGGTTCGTTATCTGATTTATAAAATATGTTATATGCACTTTTAAGTAAGTCATTATTGAACGATTTTGTAAGTAACTTTTGTTGGAAATCTTCAACTGTATATTCCGAAATAATCGCCTCATCTTGAAGTACTCCTGTTTCGCTTTCACCAGGTGCAGAAGTAGGTACGATATCCAAATCAACATAACTTAAACTTATACCAATTGACCTGCCTTGAATTCTATATTTGTCTTTATAATGTTTTTCTAAAAATGGAACAAATAAATCCAAAGCCTCCTCTGGTGTAAACTCTTCAGAGTCTAATTTCGTTACAACAATTACATCGACATCTGATTTATTGCCGTTTTTGGGTTTTACTGCTGTGGAACGTCGGTAACTTCCCTGTAAGAAAGTACTAATAATAATCTTTGATAATGTTTCATCTTCCTCTAATCTCCTTCTTAATGTCGTATGCCCTGATTTCAAATCCTTCACTTGATTGTCAGACAAACGAATATTAGATAGAAAATCTTTAAAATATGACGGTACAGTAGACATAAATAATCCTCCCTTAATTAGTAAAACTTATTGATTGTGAATATGTACAAGAATTCCTTTGCTCAAAATCATATTCATATAGAATACATTTGCCAAATCCAACTGAATTTTGACCTAAGAAAAACATAAATGCATTTGGGGCAGCAGCAAAAATATGTAGTGTTGCACGCCGTTCCACAGTGTTTCTTCTGCCAATAGCGTTATAAACTGAATTAGCTAAAGCAGTTGCATGTGTTCCATCTTCTATCGAAAAATTTGTAGCACCAACATCGCTTGGCGTACAATTAATGATACATCCAATTGATAGATTATTTTCTTTTATGAATTTTACCACGTCATTGTAAATGTTACGAGTGACATTTAATACTAATGCAGAATCATATTGATTCTCATTAAACTTTTCGTGGGAAATATCCCAATTAGTATAGTTCCTTTTAGATGACAGTTTCACATCCCATAATACAGTGCCATTGGTCGACGATTTTTGTATCGGAAATACGTTGATACCTGATTTACTATCAAGAATTCTTCCTGCTGCAAAGGCTATAGACGCATGTGTATCTAAAAATATTTGATATGCATACTTGTTGCTTGTATTTGTGAGCAAAAATTCCTCCAAATTTCTATAAATATCTTTGTTCCAATCGTATTCACCCTTTATATTGCGACCATCAAACTTATTAATGAATGATAAACAACTCTCTGTGTCTTTTTCCAAGTTTTCTGCTCCACGGGTAAAGCTTTTCACACCAATAGATATTCTTTTAGGGGAATACTTATCGGCAACAAGAAAAATGCGTTTTTCCATTTCTTCATCAAAGTCTTTTCTATCAATACCTTTACCATGTGTTGAAGAAATCATCTGATCATTTACAGTCGCTGAAGCAATAAACCTAATTTGGTCAAACGTCATCATTTGATTGCTATCTGAAATATACTGATGCAACGAATCTCTTACAATTTTTTCTAAAACTTCTATTTCAAACGGCAAAATAAAAAACCGTATTCTCTTATTATCAAGCAAATCTGTATCAAACCCATTTAGCGACGATTTTGCTTCTTTATCAAGCACTTTCCCATAATACTTTTCGATTGACTTTATAAATGTGTTGGCGGACTTATCACATTGCCCGATTAAAAATAATTCATATTTAGGACTTTCTATATCCTTTATAAGGTCATCTAGCCATATTTTGATGTCTGATTTGGTAAAAGTATTTATCGTTGATTTTACTTGTATGCATTTAACAATTTGATTTTGCTGCTCTAATGCTATATCAACCTTATCATTTGATGTTGGAAATTCGACATATATCTTATCCCAGTTACCTTTATCAGTTAAGGCCTCTAATACTGAAGCAAACCCCTGGTATAAAAATCCCCGTGATGCTTCTTTTCCACCCATAATCCTCACCCTCTCCATCATTTATTTGCTTTACTAATCCATGTGATATTCTATAAACAGGCTACCTATTAAATAACCCCAAAATATTTCAAAGCATCTTTGATTGCTTCTACCTTTTCTGCTGTCGGATGCTTCCTTGGCTGTTTCAATTCTTCTACCGCATTAGGAGCATCATACATCGGCAATCCTAAAT